>Ga0209573_1000112_pt1 | contig 220504 bp, 203 predicted proteins | sample TNRBio252014_DNA_FD_185870 | JGI IMG/M metagenome (GOLD analysis project Ga0209573, IMG submission 185870) | Wastewater treatment Type I Accumulibacter community from EBPR Bioreactor in Madison, WI, USA - TNR Reactor_6/25/2014_ DNA (SPAdes)... | ecosystem: Engineered > Bioreactor > EBPR >...
AATCCGCGCCTTGCACGCCGCGTGTGTCTCGTCATCATCCGCGAACCATGCCAACCACCTATCATATCGTTCCCACTGAAGCCCACAACGCACTCGTCCGCGCCGCCTACCAGCATCGCGGCTACACAGCGGCGGAAGCACAGGACGGCGCACGTTTTTGCGAGATGGCCTCGGCTCACGGCATTCGCACACACAACGCCATCAAGGCGCTGCACCTGGATCACCTTTTTGGCAGTGCCACTGGCGGCTGCAAGCCGGGTGCGGAGATCGAGGTGATCAAGAAACCCTTCGCTGCCAGCGAAGCCTGGGACGGCAAACTGAAGCTCGGTCAGAGCGTGGCCTTCAGCGCCATGGAGCGCTGCATGGAGATGGCGGACAAATACGGCATCGGCCAGGTGAGCGTGGACAACGCCTTCCACTACCTCTGGGGCGGCGGTTACGTCATGGATGCGGCGAAGAAAGGCTACATCGCCTACACGAACTGCACTTCCACGCTCGGCGAGGTGGTGCCCTTTGGAGGCAAATTCCCGGTGCTGGGCACCAATCCCCATTCCTGGGGACTGCCGACGCAGGATGCCTGCGGATTCCCCATCGTGATCGACTGGGCCACCTCGACCGTCGCCATGGGCCGCGTGCAGCAGCTCAAGCGTGAAGGCAAGCCGCTGCCTCCCGGCGCTGCGGTGGATGCCGCTGGCAAACCGACCACGGACGCGAATGAGGCCGCGTGGTTGCTGCCGTTCGGTGCGCACAAAGGCTACGGCCTCTCGCTCCTCATCGAAGTCATGGGCGGCATGATCGGTGGCGGCCTGCCCACCCTGCGTGGCGGCGGAGCGCATCCCGACATCAAATCCAAGCCCTTCCCGGCAGGCGAGAAGCGCACCAGCAGCTTCTACTTCCAGGTCATTCATCCCGACGCCATCAGCACCGGTCTGTTCTCCAATGGCCGCAACTTCGCGCAGAACGTCAAGGCGGTGATCGACGACATCCTCGGCCACGGCAACGAAGGCTGCCTGCTCCCCGGCCAGCCCGAGGCGCAAAACGCCGCTCACACCGCGAAAGCGGGTGGATTGCTCTTCAGCACCGCCGAAGTCGAGGCGCTCAACGAGATCGCCGATGAAGTCGGCTCGGCACGCTTCGACGTGGCGGGCTTGGGGACTTACGACGTGCCGTAAAGTAGCCCTCTCGCACCGCGAGAGGAGCTCAGCGGCCACATTGCTGAAAACGTCTCCGGATTTCGGAGACGTTGATGTTGTGCGAAAGCGCTCAGCTCATCTTGCGGAGCAAGATGGCTACTGTACGCCTCAATAAATCATCGCATTGTCCGGCGCGGTCGTCTCTTCGACCTTGGTGGCTTCGATGATGGGGACGGTTTGGTCGCCCTCCTTCTTGTAGCCCATCTTGCCGACGACCTTGATCCAGGCCATCTCCTTGAAGTCAGGGGCCTTCTTGCCGAAATCCACAGGCACGGAATACGGGCGTGCGTCAGCGGCGCAGCATTGGACGAGCATGCGGAAGATGCGCAGGCGGTGGCCGTCCTCGTTGTTCACCTTTTCCGGCAGCACCTGGGCGATCGTTTCGACCATCTGGCCGGTGAGAACCTTCTGCACCTCGACGTCGCCGCCGGTGTAGTAAAGCTCGGGCACTTCGAGGATGAAATTGCCCTCCTTGCTTTGCGGCACCTGGGCCTTGAGGTCTTCAAGCGTGAAGGTGCCGTAGCTCTTCGATTCCTGGGCGGGGGCCGGGATGTCCTTCTCGTTCACCTTCTTGGTCCCGTCGGCCATCGCGGCAGTGGCGGCGGCGACTCCGGGAGGGGGTGTTTTGTCGGTCTTGGTGGCGGTGCCAGCATCCGCCTTGGGGGCGGCCACTTTCGGCGCGGCAGCCTTGGCGGCCTCCATTTTGTTCGCCAGGGAGAACTGATCGGCGCGCGCACCGGTGCCATAGGTGGGGTTGTAAAAGTTCTTGTTCAGAATCGCGTGGGCGCTGAACTGGTCCGGTGTGCGCACCGCAGCCAGGGTCAGCGGCACGGCGAGGATGGTGATGGCGACGAGGCGTCCGATCCAGCTTCCTTCCTCCAGGATGCCGTGGGCGTGGTCATGCTGCGCGTGATCATGCGCCTTGTCGTGGGAGTGATCGTGCGTGTGCGCATGTCCGTGCTCGTGACCGCAGCAGCCCTCTTTGTGGTCGTGCTTGTGCTCGTGGGCGTGTTCATGCCCATGATCGTGGCCGCAGCCGCCGTCTTTGTGCTCATGCGTGTGCTCGTGAGCGTGGTCATGGCTGTGATCGTGGCCGCAGCCGCCTTCCTTGGGCGCATGTCCGCAGGGGCCGTCGTGGGCATGATCGTGGTCGTGGCTGCAGCAGGCACCCTCATCCTGGGAGTAAGTTAAGAGGTTGAACAAGGCCAGCACCACCATGCCGATGCCGCCGATGAGCATCAGCGGCCGGAACAGGCCGTCCGAGGGCAGGTAATGGATGACGCGTCCGCTGACGTGGAAGTAGATCATCACACCGCCCCAGAGGATCAGGAGCAGCACGCTGAGGAGATGAATGAGGAGTCGTTGCGCTTTCATGGCAGAAATCAGGGTTGGGGGGCTTTGACCGCCGCGGCGGGTTTCGGCTGAATTTGATCAATCATCATCGTCCACGGCTTCGACAGGCCCGCCACCAGCACAAACATGGCGATGCACAGCCAGACAAGAAACTTGCGGTTAAAAACAGCCGCGTACATGAAGACCAGCTTCACATCAAGCATCGGGCCGAAGGTCAGGAATGCGAGCTTTGAGGCGCTGGAGAAGGCCGCCATCGGCGCGGCGATGAAGGCGTCCGAGGTGCTGCACAGCGCCAGCACAAAGGCCAGGCCCATCAGGGACGGGATGGCCGTCCAGTCGCTGCCCGCCACCAGATCCACCTTCGCCTGGTCGATCTGCGTGTTGAAGACGCTGGTGATGATCACGCCGATGGCAAAGTACATCGCCGTGTCCAGGAAGTCGCGCATCGCCGTGCGCATGGCATGCACCAGACGATCATTGAAGGGCGGCTTGGCCGGCTCCTCAGTCTCGGCGGCTGCTCTGGCCACGCCTGCGGCCACGCTGACGCTCAGCACCTGCTCAGGCTTCTTGCGCAGCAGGAGCAGGCCGATGATGACGGCGATGGCGTAACCCAGCGAGACACGCGCAAAGGCCATGCCGCCGCTGCCCAGCACGCCGGTCTTGGCCTCCACGTTTTGAAAAGCGCTCATTGTGCTAAAAATCACGATGGGGTTGATGATCGGCGCGCTGACGAGGTAGGTGATGGCGCAGGAGAGCGGCAGCCCCTTTTGCACCAGCCGCCGCACCACCGGCACCACCGCGCACTCGCACACCGGAAAGATCAGCCCCATGAACCCGGCGATCAGCGTGGACAGCACCCGGTTCTTCGGCAGCAGCCGCTCCAGCAGCTTCGAAGGCAAAAACGCGGCGATGAAGCCGGACATCACCGTGCCGATGAGAATGTAGGGAGCGCCTTCGAAGACAATGCTCAGGAAGGACATCAAAACGTCCCCCAGACGGCTGGGAGCGGGAAGTTCAGCGAGAAAAATCATGGATTGGGACTGTCTAAACGCTCTCCGGGGGCGGGTTCAAGCGGGAAAGCGGTAGTCGCAGGATGAATCGCAAAATGAGATTGCCTTGAGTGGGCGGTTTTGCTGCAATGCCCGCATGAATGAGGTGCCGAAACAGCGCTGGGGGTGCTTGCAGTGGGGGATCATTATCTTCTTGCTGCTCGTTCTTGCGAATATGTTTTCTTTTCTCGGTTCTGGCTCACGAGTTCAATATCAGGGCAACCAGATGAAAGCGGTCAACAACTGCAAGCAGATCATTCTGAGTTTGAAGCAGTACGCCAAGGATGCTGACTCTGCTTATCCTGACGGGCGACACCCTGAACACAAGTCAGCCAACCAAGTGTTTCGGGTGCTTTTCAAAGACGACATTGTGGTGGATGAGCGTATTTTTGGCTGCCCAACCAGTGCGTTTAACCCAGATCAAGAGATCGGCCTTCCGTCAGATTTCGACAAAGCCTTGGAGGCTGGCGAGTGTCATTGGATGATTTTGAAGCATCAGACGGAAGAGGGACATCCCAAAATGCCTCTCATTGTCGAAAACAGCCTCAAAGCCTCATGGCCGCCGAAATGGGATGTTTCAGCGCCAGATGGCATCCGTAAACGAGGGCAGCCTTGGTCTGGACGACTCATCGTCATTGGCCGTAGCGACGGAACAGTGCAGGTGGAAAAACTTCGTCCTGACGGCACGCTGGACTGGCATTCCGAGCCGAATCTCGACGAGCATGGCAAAAGCTGGATCGACTCACTTACCCGCGAGCAAATCGCCAAACTGGCCTACTGGGACATTGAGGAGAAATAGTTCTGCCGGGCGGCGGAGGATTGTGATTGCCTCGGCATCATGGTTTTGATGGAATATGCGCATGAACGAGCCGCCGAAACAGCGCTGGGGGTGCTTGACGTGGGGAATTGTGGTTGGGGGGATCATGCTGGTGGCCTCACTTTTCTATCCTGCCTCGGTTGATCGAAGGGCAATAGGGAGCATTCAAATGAGGTGTGTTCATAACTGTAGATCGATCATTCTGACCCTGAAGCAGTACTCCATGGATCATGGGTCCAGCTATCCCGGTGTGGGCCAAACCGATTTGGTGTCTGCCAATCAAGTGTTTCGAGAGCTGATCAAAGAGGAAATCGTTACGGATGAACGCATTTTCGGATGTCCGGCTAGCGTGTTCAATTCAGACAACAACAGCGGTCGTCCGCCGTCTTTTGATGACGCGTTGATGCCGGGCGAGTGCCACTGGATGTTGTTGGGAGGCCAAACGGCGTTTGTTCATGCCAAGACGCCGCTCATCATCGAAAACAGCCTGAATGCCGACTGGCCGCCCAAGTGGGATGTCGCAACACCCGAGGGACTGCGCAAACGAGGTCAGGCATGGCGAGGTCGTGAAGTCGTCGTCGGTCGCAACGACGGTTCTGTTGCTGTGGAGAAACTTCGCCCTGACGGCACCCTCGACTGGCATTCTGCGCCGAACCTCGACGAGCATGGCAAAAGCTGGATCGACTACCTGACTCCCGAACAAATCGCGAAGCTCTCCTACTGGGACATCGAGGAGAAATAGCCCCGGATTGCGCCAGCCTTGCGCATCGGTGGGCGTGAATTGCTTTGGGCTACGATGCGGCGGCAGGTGCGCGTTCATGGGGTAACGCGCACGGAACTCCAACCAGACCCACATCCCATGAAAGCACTCCTTGCCCCGCTCCTTCTCAGTCTCGCGATGACCGCCACCGTCTTCGCCGCCTGGCCGATCAATGATGAATGCCCGGTGGACCAGAAACCCGCCCGCCCCATCTACCGCGTGAAGACCGCGGAGGGGTTCGTCGCATTCTGCTGCACTGACTGCATGCAGAAGTTCTCCAGATCTCCCGGCTCCTTCAAAGTGACCAAGAAAGAAGTGGCCAAGTAACCAACGGCTGGTCTTCAAAAGAATCCACCGATCCAGGCTGGCAGGCGGGTTCATGCGGCGCTTGTTGCCCGTATGAATCCATCCACAGCATTTCAACTCGACGGGCGCGACATCTGGGTCTTCGGCGGCGCGGGGTATCTCGGCCAGTCCGTGGTGCGGCAACTGGTCGCGATGGGAGCGCGGGTCTTTTGCGTGGATCTCGAAGATCGTGCCGCCCGCATGGTGCATGAGGTTGGGCTGCCATCAGCGGTGACGCCCGCCACGCTCGATGCGGCAGACACCACGGCAGTGAACGCCTTTGTGCAGGATCAGACCGCCACACGCGGCGTGCCGCAGGGCCTGGTGGTGATGACGTACGCCTCCACGGCGAAGCGCTTCGATGATCTCACGGTGGAGGACTTTGATCACGCCAATCACGGCAACCTCACCGCCACCTTCGCGCTCGCACGCGCCGTGGGCCAGCGCATGGCGGAGCAGGGCAGGGGCAGCCTCGTGCTGTTCTCCAGCATGTATGGCAGCGTCTCGCCTGACCCCACGGTGTATGCCGCGCCGATGAATCCGAACCCCATCGAGTATGGCGTGGGCAAGGCGGGCATCCAGCAGATGGCGCGTTACTTGGCCGTGCATTGGGGGCCGCAGGGCGTGCGCTGCAACAGCATTTCCCCCGGTCCGTTCCCCAATCCGACGCTGCAACGCGAGAAGCCCGAGTTCATCGAGCGTCTCGCCCACAAAGTGCCGCTGCGCCGCGTCGGGCAGGCGGATGAGATCGCCGGATCGGTGACCTTCTTGCTCAGCGATGCCGCCTCCTTCATCACCGGCCAAAATCTCGCCGTCGATGGCGGCTGGACTGCGTGGTGACGTAGCGGCGGGCGTCAGCACGCCGAAAGAGCTCCCGTCCTGCCCATCAATCCTCGCGGGAAGACTCACCTCTTCCACTACGAGCGCACACCTGCACTCGTCATTCCGCATTCGACATTCGTCATTCTCACACCGTCGCTCCACGCACGAACTGCGGCATCAGGCGCAGCGCCTTCGGTGGCAGCTTGCCGGTTTCCGCCAGTTGCAGCGCCGCTTTGGAGACGCTGCGGGCAAACTGCGCGGAACTGGCAGCGTAGCAGGTGACCGGCGGGACGGCATGCTGGAGAAACGGCTCATTGTCGCGTGAGACCACCGCCATGTCCTGCGGGATGCGCTTGCCGCGCTGCATGAGAAACATCATCACCGTGAGCACATGCACCGTCCGTGCCACGACGCAGGCCGTGGGCGGCTGCGGCGAGCGCAGCGCCTTTTCCAGCAGGGCGCAGAGATGCTCGGGCGTGCTGTTGTGCCGTAGCACCAGCAGACTCGCGGTTTCATCGCCTCGCAGGGCTTCGAGCAGTCCCTGCTCGCTCTCAAGATCGCCGCCGAAATCACCATCTGGGCGGATCAACGCGATGCGCCGGTGCCCTTTGCGCCGCAGCAGCGCCCCGGCATGCCGACAGGCGGCGCGGTAATCCGCATCTACGGATGGTAGCGGCACGCCGTGCGCGCATGAGCCGACCACGAGGCAGGGCAATTGACGGCGCACAAACCACTGCTGCACCGGCTCCAGCGAGCCAAACAGAACCCACACCGCAGCGGGCGATCTCGTCGTCAGCGTCTCCAGCGCCCGTGCCGGTTTGCTGGAGAAACAGGCCACGCTGACATGGATTTCGAGGCTGAATCCGGCCTGCGAGAGCTTTTCCCGCAGCTCATCCACCATCACCACCGAGGAGGCGGGCATTGCCAGCAGCGGGCGCGAGGACAGGATGGCGATCACTCGTGATGGTGCCGGCTCCGCGCGGGATTTCTGCGTTTTGATGCGCCGCCGCTGCCGCTGCGTGACCTCCAGCAGGCCGTCGCGTTGCAGTTCGGCCAGCGCGGAGCGCAGCGTGCTGCGGCTCACCTGCAAACGGGCGCACAGCTCGCGCTCGCCCGGCAGATGGCCCTGCCAGTGCCCGGCTTGCATCGACTCGCGCAGGCTCTGCGCCGTCAGACCCGCCAGCGAGACACGCTGCGGTGGTTTGGGGCCGGAAGGGGAGGGGAGATTCATCTGGTGCTGGCAACAGACCAGAATCATAGCGTTGTTGCCGCTCGTTTGAAAAGCCTACTTTAAAACTCATGTCTCCCACCTCGCGTCCGCTCTCTCACAGCGATCTTCTTCAACTCAAACGCTGGAACACCCCGACGATCTACAACGGCTGGGAACAGATCACGAAGCACAACCCCGGCGCGGACGCCTTCAATATCGAGGAGACCCGCGACTTCATGCCGCAGATGGGGCCGATGGTCGGCTATGCTGTCACGTTGGTGATCGAACCCGGCAACGCCTCGCATCGCCAAACGAATCCGGGGGCAGGTGAGGAGTATCGCCGCTACATCGCCAGCGTTCCCGGCCCGAAGATCATCGTCGTCCAGGATCTCGACAAACCACGCGTCCTCGGCTCCGCCTGGGGCGAGGTCAGTGCCAATATGTTTCGCGCCCTCGGCTGCGTCGGCACCATCACCGACGGCGCGATCCGCGATCTCGACGAAATGACCAACGCTGGCTTCAAAGCCCTCGCCCGCCGCCTCTGCGTCGGTCATGCGCACGTTCATCCCGTGCGCTGGAACTGCGAAGTCGAGGTGTTTGGCCGCACCGTGCATCCGGGTGATCTCATTCATGCCGACAAGCACGGCTTCATGGTCATTCCCCCCGAAGATCAGCCGAGGTTGCTCGAAGCCGCCCGCTTCATGGACAGCAACGAATGCACCACCGTCATCCCCGCCGCCCGCGACAGCGCAGGCCGCAGCACGGACGAACTCCTCACCAACCTCGAAGCCTCCATCACCCAGTTCAGCGCCAACGTGAAAGCCAAGTTCAGCCGCGAAGGCGAGTGGTAGCCAAATCAAGACTCATGAAACTCATCACACTCTTTCTTGCCATCGCCTGTCTGGCGCACGCCGAAAGCCTCATCACGCTCAACGTCGAACCTTCCAAGGAACACCCGCGCAACTCCGAAGGCTCCTTCGCCACGCTGGCCTCCGGTCGCATCCTCTTCATCTACTCGCAGTTCTACGGCGGCAATGGCGACGAGAGCCCCGCGCGCCTCGTGCGCATCCACTCCGACGATCAGGGCCGCACTTGGAGCCCGCCTGTCACCGTGGTGGAAAACACGGCGGGCAACAACGTGATGAGCGTCTCGCTGCTGCGCCTCGCCAGTGGCAAGTTGGCGATGTTTTACTGCATCAAAAACAGTTGGATCGACTGTCGTCCGCACATGCGCCTCTCCACCGACGACGGCGAGACGTGGACCGAGCCCAAGCTCATCCAGCAGGCCCCTGGCTACTTCGTTTTGAACAACGACCGCGTCATTCAGACCAGCAAAGGCCGCCTCATCGTCCCGCTCGCCTTCCATCGCTCACGCGGCACCGATCCGCACACCAGCAAATCCTGGGACGCCCGCGCCATCGCCACCTGGCTCTACTCCGATGATGAAGGCATCACTTGGACCGAATCCTCAAGCTGGTGGGCCATGCCCGTGCGCAGTGGCAGCGGCTTGCAGGAACCTGGTGTCGTCGAACTCGCCGATGGCTCGATCTTCTCGTGGTGCCGTACCGATCAGGGCGCTCAATACGGCTTCCGCTCCACTGATGCAGGCAAGACCTTCTCGCCGCCCGAACCCACCGAGCTGAAATCGCCCAACGGCCCCGCCAGCATCAAGCGCCTGCCCGGCAGCAGCGATCTTCTCGCCATCTACAACGACCACTCCGGCATGTTTCCGTTCCCGCCGAAGAAGCGCAATCCCTTCGTCGCCGCCATCTCCACTGACGGCGGCAAGACCTGGCCGCAGCGCAAGCTCATCGAAAGCGACCCCGACGGCCTCTACCACTACACCGCCATCCATTTCATCGGCGACGCCATGCTCATCGGCTACTGCGCTGGCGACAGCAAAGTCGGCGCCCTCAACCGCCTCCGCATCCGCCGCATCACATTGGATTGGCTGCGGTAATCGCCATGGCGGCTGAACTCATACGCGACTCATGACGCACACGGTCACACTCCTCACCACACCGTTACTGGCTCCGCTGGCGGCGCTTCTGTGCCTCGCGCCCTCCGTTTCTGCGCAGGATCGAAAGCCCGTCCTCGTCGAATCGAAGCGCATTTGGGACCGGGCCAAGAGCAACTCCTTCACCGATCTCACCCGCTTTCGGGACCAGTGGTTCTGCTGCTTCCGCGAGGGCATCGCGCATGCTGGCGATGATGGCAAGGTGCGCGTGCTGCATTCGCCCCATGGCGTCGAGTGGACTTCGGCGGCGCTGATCGATGAGGAAGGTGTGGATTTGCGTGATCCGAAGTTCTCGATCAAGCCGGATGGGCAGTTGATGATCATCGCGGGAGGATCGGTCTGGAACCAGGAGACCAAGCCCGCGCTGCTCAAGACGAAGCAACCGCGTGTGATGTTCTCCACCGACGGAATCACCTGGACAAAGCCGGCCAAAGTTCTCGAAGAGGGCCAATGGCTCTGGCGCGTCGATTGGCACGAAGGCAAAGCTTACGGCATAAGCTATCCTTACCTGCGTGCGCAACACCCCGATCCCAAGGTGGCGGAGGAGGCGGAAACGAACGGACCCGTGCCGCCCGGTCCTTATCCGTGGAAAGTGAAGCTCGTGACCAGCACAGATGGCTTGAATTGGGAACTGGTGACGCATCTCGACGTGCCTGGCCGTCCCAACGAAGCCACCGTGCGCATTCGCCCGGATGGTGAAATGATCGCGATGGTGCGGCGCGAACGCGGCAACTACTTTGGCTGGATCGGCAGCAGCAAGCCGCCGTATCGCGAATGGAGCTGGCATGAGACCGAGCACCGCTTTGGTGGACCGAACTTCATCGTGCTGCCCGACAGCTCGCTCATCTCGGCGGGCCGCAGCTATCGGCAGCCTTTTTCCACCGTGATCGCCAGCATGGACCGTGAGCACTACGACATCGCGCTGAAACTCCCCAGCGGCGGCAGCGATACGGGTTATGCAGGCATGGTGTGGCACAAGGATGAACTGTGGGTCAGCTACTACTCCTCGCATGAGGATAAAGACGGCAATCCACCTCCGAATCGCCATGTGGAGCTGCCATGCGCGATTTATATAGCACGCGTCCAATTCCAAAAATGAAGCCCATCGCAACCCTGCTCACCACCCTCGTCGCACTCCCTCTGCTCGCCCATGCACAGACCGTTTCACTGAAACCCAGTGACGCTGGCATGAGCGTCGAGATCGATGGGCAAGTCTTCACGGAATACATCACCAAGGAGGTGGCGCGGCCTTATATGTATCCGCTGATTGGTGCCGGCGGCGTCAATGTGTCGCGGGAGTTCCCCATGAAAAAGGATGTGCCGGGCGAGGCGATGTTTGTGGATCATCCGCATCATCGCTCGCTGTGGTTTGGGCATTCGAGGATCAATGAAATCAACTTCTGGGCAGAGTACCAGGTGTTCGGCAAGCAAGTTCACTCCGGCTTCTCAGATGTGCAGGCGGCTGGCAATCAAGGGCGCTTCACCGCCTCGACGCACTGGATCGGACCGGACAACAAAGCCGTGATGACCGACGAGCGCCGTATCACCATCACCGCGCTGCCAGAGGGCGAGAAGACACTCGACTTCGACATCACGCTGAAGGCCACTGAAGGCGATGTCTTGATCGGTGACACCAAAGAAGGCACCATGGCCCTGCGCCTCTGCCCATCGCTCAGCATGAATAGCAGCAAGAGCGGCGTAAAAACAGGTCCCTCAACCGGGCACGCATTCAACAGCAACGGCGTCCGCGATCTCGATGTCTGGGGCAAGCACGCGAACTGGGTCTGCTACTACGGCCCCGACCCGAAAGGCAATGCCGTCGGTGTTGTCATCTTCAGTCATCCCAGCAACTTCCGCTCTCCCACCACCTGGCACGCCCGCGACTACGGACTCTTCGCCGTGAATCCCTTTGGCCTTCACGATTTCGAACCCGACAAGCCCGCAGGCGCTGGCGACTACACCATCAAGAAAGGCGACAGCCTCACCCTGCGCTACCGTTTCTACTTCGCCAAAGGCCAGCCAAAGCCCGAGGCACTGGAGGCGAAATTCCAAGCCTACACCAAAGAGGAGTGAACCATTTCTGCTGTTCGTCTTTTTGCGATAAGCAGAAGAGGTATCTCCACGGCTCTCGCTCATCTTTAAGCCGGAAACTGGGATGCGCCAAATGGAGTGCCAACACCGATCACCCGATACACGCATGAAACACACCCTCACACTTCTCATCACGCTGCTGCTCGCATCGCTAGCCCCTCTCCGCGCCGTTGAAAATGACGACATCCAGATCCTCGACCGAACGGTGGTCTTCAAACACACCAGCACCGATCCGAAGGACCCAACGAACCATTCGGGATACAATCTTGGGCCGAGCATCGCATTGCTGCCGGATGGCCGGTTGATGGCCGCGTGGTTCTCGTCGCCATCGGAAGGGGCCGAGTCGCAGCGCATCGTGCAGGCGTTTTCATCGGATCAAGGCCGCACTTGGGGCGAGGCGACCGTCTTGCAGGACATCGCGGGCAGGGCCGACTTCGATCCCTCACTCTTCGTCGCCGGGAAAGAGACGTTCTTGTTCTTCTCCTGCTTCGATCCGCAGATCGACATCTACTTCCGCCGTAGCAGCGACTCGGCCCAGACGTGGACCGCGCCGGTGAAGCTTCAGCAGCCGAATCACACCACACGCTCCAATGGTATTACGTTGTCAACCGGCGAGCTGCTCGTGCCGCTGCACACACGCGGCACGAAGGCCGGTGGCGTCATGAAATCACGCGATGGTGGCCAAACGTGGAACCGCTTCGGTGCAGTGGCCAATCCCGAAGGCCAAGGAGGCGAGCCGACCATCGCGGAGACGAAGTCCGGCAAGATCCACATGATCCTGCGCACGAAGGACGGCCAGCTCTGGCGCTCCATCAGCACCGACAAAGGCGAGACATGGAGTGCGCCTGAAAAGACAGGCCTCACCGGGACCTCAAGTGCCTCGCACCTGCTTTGTACCCGCGATGGCACTCTCGTCCTCACTTACAACCCCGGCCCCACGCCGTTGCGCTTTCCACTGCACATTCGCACCTCCCGCGACGAAGGCGCGACGTGGAGCGAGCCAACACTCCTCGCCGATCGCCCCACGAAAGTCGGTGGCTGGTCCATCTGCTATCCCACCCTGACCGAACTCCCCGACGGCACGCTCGCCGCCATCTGGGCACAGATCAAAGGCTCGCCGGGCGAGCTGTATGGTGACATTCACTCGGCGCGTATCGTCTTGAAGAAATAATCATTCCTCATGAGCCATCCATTCTCACTCTTCATCGTCGCTGCTGGGCTGAAGCACTCCTGAAGCCATGAACCGCCGCCATCTGCTCACCAGCGCCGCAGGCACTCTCGCCTCGACATGGCTTTCAGCCTCAGCAGCCAACGCCCAACAAAAAACGGTCTGGGGCATCGCCGAGCTTTGGCAGTGGCTCTATGAGAAGAAGCAAACGAGCGGTCATGATTCTGCGGACTGCCTGCAAGCGCATCTCGACCACGGCATCCGCCATGTCATGTGGGCGCTCGGCCGCAGCACGCTCGACTATCAAAGCACACTGCCCACCTCGACGATGTATGCAGGCGATACACGACCGGAGACAAAGGTGATCGGCGATTCATTCCGTCACGAATGCTCGCTGCGTGCCGCTTTGGCCTTCGCCGAGAAAAACAACATGGTCATTTACGGCCGACTCGGCATGAACCGTCATTACGGAGACGCACTCGGCGGCGGTTTGCGCTCCAAATACATCGCCGGGCATCCCGAGTGGATGGAGCGGCATCGCGGCGGGCAGGTGGACGGCACCAAGGTCAGCTTTGCCATTCCCGAGTATCGCGCCGAGCGCATCGCCGTGCTGCTGGAGGTCGCGCAAATCGGTGCGCACGGCCTTTGCCTCGACTTTTGTCGCCAGCCGCCCATCGCCCGCTATCATCCGCAAATCCTCGATCCGTGGTTGAAGTCCGGTCACGCCGATCCGCGCCAGATGCGCACCGGCTCGCCCGAGTTCCTCGCGTGGGCACAGCATCGCGCTGGTTTCGTGAATCTCTTCATGCGCGATCTCCGCGCCCAACTCCGCGAACTGGAAAAGACCACGAAGCGCAAGGTGCCCGTGATGGTCCGCATCCCCGAGGCCACGCTCGATTTGAATTTGATGGAAGGCCTCGATGTCCGCATCTGGCTCAAAGAAGGCTGGGTGGACGAGATCGCCCTCGATCCGTTGTGGATCTGGGACTTCGAGTATCCCGACACCGCGAGTCCCTATGTCGAACTGGCCCGCTCCCACGGTGCCAAGATTCATGGCGGCGCCAACACCGTCACTGGAATAGGCGTCACGGCCAACGCACGCGGCTTTCTCGAACGGATCGCCCGGAACTATGATGAAGGCGTGGACGGCATCGCGCTCTTCCAGACCGATGCGGCGGTCCTCGATCCTTCGCTCAAAGCCTTGCTCGGCCCCTTGTTTCCACGTCTCGCCGATGCCACGGCTGTTTCCGAACAACTCGCCGCAGCGCGAAAAAATCAGCCGCAGATGAGCGAAGGCGAGCGCCACTTCGGCCTCGACAATCACAGCCTGCTTCCACAACTCGGCAGAGCACCCCGCCTCAGCCTCGATACTCTTTGAGCCCATCATGCGCATCCTCCTCTTCCTTCTCTCTTGCGTGAGCCTGCTCTCAGCAGCTCCGCTCAAAACCGCGCAACTCCTCGCCGCAGGCAAAGAATCCGTTCGCATCGTCTGCATCGGCGACAGCATCACCGGCGTCTATTATCACAGTGGCGGCCTGCGTGCCTATCCCGAGATGCTGCAAATCGCCCTGCAAAAAATCCATCCGCAGGCTCAGGTTACCGTGCGCAATGCCGGCATCAGCGGTGACACCACCACCGGCGGCCTCAAGCGACTCGAACGCGACGTCCTCGCTCACAAGCCGCACCTCGTTACGATCATGTTCGGCATGAACGACCTCGTGCGCACACCCGTGGCCGATTTCCAAAACAACCTCCGTGAAATCATCCGCCGCTGCCGCGCCATCGACGCCGAGGTCATCCTCTGCACGCAAAACTCCATCGTCGAGTCTCCGCAACGCCCGGGAGCCAAACTCGCCGAGTTCACGCAGGCCATCCGCGACATCGCCAAAGCCGAATCACTCCCAGTCGCCGATTGCTTCGCCGCTTTTGAGGCCGTGCATAGCAAAGACGCCCTCGAATGGAATCTGCTGCTCAGCGATCCCATCCACCCCAACATGGCTGGTCACAAACTCTTCGCCGAAACCATCGCGCAGATCATCACCGGCCAGAAAACTACGCTCAGCGATATCGGCCCGCCTTTGCCCGCCCTGCGTCATACGCTCGCTCTTCTCAAAGCGGGCAAGCCTGTCAAAGTGCTCGCCATGCCGCCCTATGACACGCTCATCGTTCCCGCGATTCAGCAGCTCTATCCCAAAGCCGTCGTCAACGTCACCCAATGGCCCACGGAAGGCCAGACACTTGCCCAGCTCGAAGAATACGCCAAAAAAGTCCGCACGATGGCGCAGGATCTCGTGCTCATCGCCGTGCCGGGTTCACTTCCGGTGCAAAAGCCCGAAGCCTTCCACAAAAGCTACTCCTGGATCATGAACTGGTCCCTCAGCTTCGGCCCGCAGCAGTGGGATGTCATCGCAGCGCTGCCATCTGCGACGAAAACCAAACTCACCACCGAAGAACAACAGCACGAAGTCTTCGCCCGTCGTTTGATCGAAGCGCAGGATCTCCACATGCTCGCTGGCGATGCCTCCGCATTGACCGCTCTGATCATCCAACACCTCAAGTCCCAAAACTGATTCCACATGAGACACTCCAAAGTCCTCGCCAAGCTCCGCGCTGGCAAAGTCGCCCGCATCTGCTGCTGCGGCTCCCCCATCGCCTTCTTCCCGGCCATGGCCGCCCACTTTCACTACGACGGCATCTGGCTGGATGGCGAGCACCGCGCCTGGGAAGCCCGCGAGATCGAAACCATGCTCGGTCGTCATCACGCCGCCGACATCGACTGCATGTGGCGTGCGGTGACAAAAGAAAAAAACAGCCTCTACCGCCTCCTCGAAGATGGCGCGGCCGGTTTGATGATTCCGCACGTCGGCAGCGCCGATGAAGCTCGTGCTCTCGTCAGCGCGATCAAATTCCCGCCCCTCGGCGACCGCGGCTTCTGCGGCGGCGGCCGCGATGCCGACTACTGGATCGGCAAACCCGCTGACTACACCGACGCCGCCAATCGCGAGACCTTCCTCACCGTACAAATCGAAACGCCACAAGCCCTCGAAAACGCCGAAGCCATCGCCGCCGTTCCCGGCGTGGACATCCTCTTCATCGGCCCCGGCGACATGTCCCTGCGCCTCGGCTGCACACCCGGCGTCAATGATCCGGTCATGATGGACGTGCAGAAAAAAATCGCCGCCGCCTGCAAAAAGCACGGCAAAGCCTGGGGCCGCCCGGTCGGCTCCGCTGCCGATGCCAAAACCCTCATCGATCTCGGCGCTCAGTTCATTGTCCACGGCAGCGAGTTCAGCGCCGTCCACGCCCACTTCACCGCCTGCGCCGCCGACTTCGACAACATCCTCGGCGAAATCGCTGGTGCGCCTGCGATTCCTGAAGGCAAAACGTACTGACGCGCTCATGAAATACCTGCTTTCGATTCTCTTCGCCCTGGGCTCTACGCTCTTTGCCGCCGCTCAGCCCGCAGCCTGGATGGAGCCCTTTCCCCCGCACAAGATCGCCGGAAACCTCTACTACGTCGGCTCCAAGGACCTCGCGTCATACCTCATCGTCACGCCGGAGGGACACATCCTCATCAACAGCAGCTTTGAGGAATCCTTGCCGCTCATTCGGGCCAGCATCGAGAAACTTGGCTTCAAGTTCACCGATGTGAAGATCCTGCTCATCAGCCACGCGCATTCGGATCACTGCGCAGGCAGTGCCGAGATCATCAAGCAAACAAAAGCACAATACTTCGTCATGGAACAGGACGCCGATGCCGTGGAAAGCGGCGGCGCGAAGAAGTCACGGCTCAAGGCCGACTACACGCAGTTCACGCCCGCGAAAGTGGACCGCCGACTCAAAGATGGCGAAGAGGTTAAGCTCGGCGGCAGCACGCTTGTCGCGAATCTCACGCCCGGCCACACACGCGGCTGCACCACCTGGACGATGAAGGTCGATGGCCTCAACGCCGTTATCATCGGCAGCCCGAATGTGAACCCCGGCTACATCCTCGTCGGCAACAAAGACTACCCCGGCATCGCCACCGACTACGAGCGCACCTTCCGCTTTCTCAAAGCGCAGTCCGTCGATCTCTTCCTCGGCGCCCACGGCGGCTACTACGACATGAATGCCAAGCATGCGCGATTCCTCGTCGCTGGAGGCACCAATCCCTTCATCGACCCCGAAGGCTACCATCGCTACGTCGCCGACCGCGAGAAAGCCTTCCTCACTGAACTCGCGAAGCAGCAGGCCAAATAAACGCCGCGTGACCACCGCCGACCTCTTCCCGCACCTACAGGCGGCCGGTTTGACCTCCGGCGCGGTGCGTGTGACGCCGCTCACCGGCGGCGTGTCGAGCGACATCGTACTCGTCGAATCATCGAAAGACCCGTTCGTCGTCAAAACGGCCTTGGAGAAGCTCCGCGTCAAAGATGACTGGTTCGCCGATGTCTCACGCAATCGCGTGGAGCAGGCCTTCTTCGAATACGCCGCGCCCATCATCCCGGAATCCGTGCCCCGCATCCTCGGCGGTGGCGATGGCTGGTTCGCCATGGAATACCTCGGCGACATGCCGAACTGGAAAACATCCCTGCTCGCGGGTGAGGCCGATGAAAGCACCGCGCAGCTTGCTGGCGATGTCTTGGGCCGACTGCACGCCGCCTCGTGGCTCGATGAGGTCGCACGTGCACGCTTTGACACGCTTCCCAACTTCACCGCCCTCCGTATCGAGCCTTATCTGCTCACCACGGCGGACCGCGTCCCCCAAGTTGCCGATATTCTCCACGCTGAGGCCGCGCTACTCGCCGAAACCAAACTCGCCCTCGTCCATGGCGACTACAGCCCGAAGAATCTCCTCACCGGCCCGCAGCTTCTCATCGTGCTCGATGCAGAGTGCGCTTGGTTTGGCGATCCCGCCTTCGACACTGCCTTTCTGCTCACTCATCTGCATTTGAAGGCACTGCTTCACCCGCACGCCATCACACTCGTGCCCGCGTTTTGGTCCGCCTACACCGCCGCATGTGGACACGACCTCGAACAGCGCACCGTGAAACTTCTCCTCTGCCTCCTCCTCGCCCGCGTGCATGGCAAATCACCCGTCGAATACCTCACGGATGCACAACCTGCCTTCATCACACGTTTCGTGCTCACTCATCTGCCCCATCCGCCTTCCACACTTTCCGCACTCACTGCTGCCTGGATCACTCCATGAAAATCACCTCGCTCGACGCCCTGCAAATCTTCGACAGCCGTGGCAATCCCACCGTGGAGGTCATCGCGACGCTTGAGGACGGCACCACCGGTCACGGCCTCGTGCCCTCCGGAGCCTCCACCGGTCATCACGAAGCGTTGGAACTGCGTGACGGCGACAAGGGTCGTTTCCGGGGCAAATCCGTCTTCAGAGCCATTTCGCATGTGAAAGGCGAAATCTCCCGCGAGGTCATCGGACGCGATGTTTTTGACCAAAGTGGCCTCGATGAGGCTTTGATCGCTCTCGACGGCACGCCCGGCAAATCACGACTCGGTGCCAATGCCATCCTCGGCACCTCGATGGCCATCGCGCAGGCGGCGGCGAATGCGAGACGCGTGCCGCTCTTTGCCTCGCTCGGTGATGGCACGCTGCTGCCGCTGCCAGAGATCCAGATCTTCGGCGGAGGCAAGCACGCGCAGGGCCGCATCGACATCCAGGACTTCATGATCATGGCCCTCAAGGCCCAAACGTATGACGAAACGCTCGAAGTCACCTCGAACGTCTTCCACGCTGCCGCCGACATCATGAAACGTCGCGGCACGCTCGCCGGCGTGGCCGATGAAGGCGGTTACTGGCCTGTGTTTGATCGCAACGAGGATGTCTTCGATGCTTTGATCGCCGCCATCGAGCTCGCGGGCTACACGCCAGGGCGCGAAGTCGGCATCTCGCTCGACATCGCCGCCACCGATTTGTATCGCGACGGCTTTTACACGCTCGGGCTGGAGCAGCGCCGCTTCACCACGGACGATTTTGCGCAACTCATGATCGACTGGATCGAGCGCTATCCCATCGTCTCCATCGAGGATCCGATGGCCGAGGACGACTGGGAGGGCTGGAAGATCGTGAGCAACGCCATCGGCCACCGCTGCCAGCTCATTGGCGACGATCACTTCACCACGAACATCACCCGCATTGAGCGCGGCATCGTGGAAAACACGGCCAACGCCGTGCTTATCAAGCTCAACCAGATAGGCACCGTCACCGAAACACTCGCCGCCATCCGCCGCACGCAGGCCGCAGGCTGGCTGCCCGTCGTCTCCGCACGCTCCGGCGAGACGGAGGACGCCTTCATCGCCCATCTCGCCGTCGCCACCAATGCCGGCCAGCTCAAAGTCGGCTCTTTCAGCCGCAGCGAGCGCATGACCAAATGGAACGAAGTCCTCCGCATCCAGCGCCACCTCGGCGACCGCGCCCGCTTCATCGGCGCGGGCATCTTTTCCAGTGCAGGAATCCACATTTCATGAGCGCCCCCCCAAAGATCGGCCTCGGTTGCGTCACCTTCGGTCGTGAGATCGACGAGGCGGCGTCCTATGCGCTGCTCGATCACGCTTGGGGGCGCGGCGTGCGGCACTTCGACACCGCAGCAGCATACGGAGGCGGAGCTTCTGAAACCATCCTCGGCAAATGGCTCGCATCGCGAAAGCCCGAAGGTGTCACCATCGCCACGAAGATTTTGCCTCCGTATGACCGCACCGACATCAGCCCCAGCCTGAAACGGCTCGGTGTGGAGCAGCTCGACCTGCTTTACCTGCATCAATGGCACGATACCGCGCTTCAACTCCACGCCTCACTCGATGGGCTTGCGGTAAAGCAATTCGGAGCCAGCAACTTCACCTTGGAGCAGCTTCGCGCTGTCGGGTCACGCTTCACCGTGGTTCAAAACAACCACAACCTCGCCGTGAGCGATGTAAATGACGAGTTCCGCGCCCACTGCGCCGTGAACGGCATTTCCATCATCACCTACAGCCCGCTCGGGGCCGGATTTCTCACCAGCAAGCATCAAAACGGCGTTCAGACCGGTTCGCGCTTCGAAATCATTCCCGGTCATCAGCAGATTTATTTCCATGAGTCCGCTTATCAGCGCCTCGCCAGGCTCGAAGCCATCGCCAAACGCACCGGACACTCGCAGGCGCATCTGGCGCTTGCCTGGGCCTTGCATCAGCCGGGCATCGACACCGTCCTCATCGGCGGACGTTCGCCTGCGCATCTCGATCAAGCCTTTGCCGCGCTCGATTTTGATGATGAAACCATCTTGAACCAACTCATCTCATGAACATCCCCGATCTGTCCCAAGTCGTTGCCAATTACGAAGACGACGGCGTCGTCCGCATTCCGAAGTTCCTCTGCGCCACCGAGGTTGCCGCCGTGCGTGCTGAACTCGACCGCTACATCCGTGACGACCTCGCTGCGCAGCCGGCCGATGCGCGCACCTTCGAGAAGGATGAGAGGACCGTGCGCAATCTCTGGCGCTTGGAGAAATACAACCCGTGGTTCCTTCGACTTGGCGAGCGTGATGACATCAAAGCCCTCATCGCCCCGCTCGTGCATGGCGAGCCGGTGCTCGTCGGTGTCGAGACCTTCAACAAACCCGCCCGCATTGGCTCCGGCGTGCCCTATCATCAAGACAACGCCTACTTCTGCCAGACACCTCCGGACATGCTTACTGTCTGGATTGCCATTGATGCTGTCACCGAGGCAAACGGGCCCGTATTCTTCGTCAAAGGCTCGCACAAAGACGGAATGCAACCCACGAAGCCAAGTGGCGTGCGTGGCAACAGCATCGGCATGGCCGAACCATCCAATGTGCCGCTCAGCGACCAATTCTGCGGCCTCCTCGCACCGGGAGACGCCACAATTCATCAGTGTGAAACGATTCATCACTCCGCGCCCAACACGACCAACCACTCCCGACTCGGCCTGCTGCTAGTCTATCGTGGCAGCCACACGCAAACCGATCCGAAGCTCAAAGAAGCCTACGCCGCCGCCGTGGCATCAACCCCGCCCGCATGAAACGCTTTCTCATCATCGCACTCGCGCTGAATAACGTGAGCGCCGCCGACATCCGCGTCGGCAAAGAAGCGCCGACCATCGCTCATGCCATCAAGATGGCGCTGCCTGGTGACACGATTCATCTGGAGCCAAAGGTCTATCGCGACTACGCGGGCTTTTACATGAAGAAGGGCGAGCCGGGAAAGCCGATCACGCTCGACGGGCATGGCGCGACATTGGAAGGCAGCGATCCGATTGATCCGGCGAAGTGGCGCAATGTCTCGCCGGGCTTGTTTGCGAATGACGACCTGATGCCGGGACTGAGCGATGCGGTCATCGGACGCTGGTTCTTCCTCTTTGATGGGAAAATGGAGCTCATGGGCCGCACCTCGAAGGGCCGGAGTACTCCTCTGAAGAAACCGGAAGATCTGCAATCAGGCGAGTGGACTTTTGTGAAGGACCCAAGCCGCGAGAAGCCGCCGTCGAAGGCGATTTTCGGCACGTTTTACCTTAAACTGGCTGCCGGGCAGTCGCTGGCGGAGGCGAAGGTGTTTGCGCCGATGCGCAGCGCGGGCGTGCAGTTCGGCGGAGACAATGCGTACCTCGTGATCAAGAACCTCACGGCCACACATCCCTACAACGATGGCTTCAACATCCATGGCGACTGTCGCGACGTGGTCTTTGAAAACATCAGCGCCATCGAATGCGGCGATGACGGCATCAGCGCTCATGAATCGGCGCAGTATCGCGTGGATGGTTTCGTCAGCATCGGCAACAGCACGGGCATTTGCGACACAGGCACGGCGCAGACGAGCTACAATCGCGTCTTCATCGCGGAGTGCATAGGCTTTGATCTGTGCTTCCTCGACAATGGTCGCTACAAGCTCACAAATGCCGTTATCTTTTCCAAGGCACAAAACCCCTTCACCGTGACAAGCCGTGAGGACCAGCATTGCGAGTTGGAAATGGAAAACGTGCTCTTCCGCAGGCTCGTGGAGCCTCGAAAGGCACTGATCGCCAAAACAGCCGTTGTGCGGGCGAAACGGCTGACAATGGAGAACATCACCTTTGATGCCCGTGGTGAGTTGCAGCATGAAGGAGCTGCGGATGTGGCTGAACTGATGAAACTCGTGCCGAGGGACCACCAGCCATGAAAAACGCCCTTTTTGCCTTCCTCGCCCTCCTTTCACCACTGCTCGCACAGGAAAAGCATGCGCCCATGCACCGACTGACCTGGGAGGAGTATGCGGGCACGCTGGCGCATTGGCGGAAGGCGTATCCAAAGGTCGCGGTGCTCGAATCGCGGGGAATGAGCGGGCAGAACATGCCGGTGTATTTGCTGAAGGTCACCGATCCGACGGTCAAGAGCACGGACAAGCAGGTGTGTCTCGTCACCACGCTGCACAGCGGGCCGGAGCGCACGGGAACGACGGGGGCGATGGCCTTTGCGGAGTGGTGCCTGAGCGATGATCCGCTGGCGGTGGAGACACGGAAGAAGCAGATCGTGCTCATCATGCCGTGCGTGAATCCGTTGGCGATGTTTTATACGGATCGCTTTCGCAATGAGCACGGCATTGATCCTTACACGGGCACAGGACGCGTGGGAAAGATCTGGGATGTGAAGTCTTTGACGATCAACAAGCCGGAACAGGCGCCCGAGCTGGCCGCAGTGCTCGCCGTGATCGACGAATACCAGCCGGAGGTGCATGCGGATCTGCATGCCACCGGTTTGCAGGAGTATGCGCCGGACCAGCTCGGCTCGCGGCGCATGTATCACGGTCAAATCATGACCGAGGTCACCGGCGGCGCGTATTCGAACTACGCGCTACGTCCGTGGGACTGGCGCGTGACGGAGGCGATGATCGCAGCGGGCAAAGAAGCGGGCTTTCCATCGGATCGCTTCGAGGCGGATGCGCAGCGCACGTTTTGGGGGCCGGAACTGGCACCGCTGGGCAAAAAGCTCTGGCACGGCATGCCGCTCTTCTATTCGGCGCACTACGGCTACGCGAAGTATCACACGATGGTCATCACGCAGGAGGTGGCTTGGGAGCAGAGCCTCGTGGCGCGGATGAAAGGACTCATGAAGATCGGCAACGAAGCGTGGCTGGATGAAAAAGCGGTGGGTTATCCCGTGAATCGCATGCGGCACTTCGTCGGGCATTTTGTCACCACGTATGGCCGAAACGCTACGGAGCGCCGTGCGAGCCGCGTGGAGTTGTGGAATCAGCAAAGCGAGTTCGCGCTCGGTTTTCTCTATCCGCAGACCGTCGGCCGCGAAAGCCTCGTGGTAGCCACGACGTCCTCCGCGAAGAAAAAAATCGTCGCGAAGGAGTTTCCCGAAGCGGTGCAAAAGTTCATCGCCGCCGGTCCTGAACTCAAAGTGGCGATGGAGGTTCCCAACGAGCAACTCCTCGCCGCGACGACGGATGCGAAGATCACGAAGGGCATCGGATTTCGGATGCGATTGCCGTATCGAGCACCCACGAAGCTCGATGTGCGGCTCAACGGTCGCGCTTTGAAACCTGTCGCGGCAGATGGCTATGAAAGCTGGTTCGCGGATGGTTTCACGCAGGTGCAGGTGAACGTGCCGCCGCAGAAACTCGCGGCAGATGGCCTCTACTTCATCACCTGCGCCTACGAGCCTGATGAGCAGCGACCGAACGGCTGGATGCCGCCCGCTGAGGTGCGCAAACTCTACGCCACCGACAAAGCCGACGCCACGCCCGCGACCCACGTCGATGTGGCCTATGGCCCGCACTTTCGACAGACGATGGATGTGTGGCTCGCGAAATCCGCCAAGCCGACGCCGGTCGTCTTCTACATCCACGGCGGCGGTTGGGGAGCGCAGGACAAGACGGACATTCATCAGCATCTCGATGTGCGTGCGTTTCTCGATGCCGGCATCTCCGTGACCTCGATCAACTACCGCTTCCTCGCCGATGCGAACGCCGCAAAAGTCACGCCGCCGCTGCAATGGCCGCTGATGGATGCGGCGCGGGCCTTGCAGCATCTGCGCTCGAAAGCTGGCGAGTGGAACCTCGACAAAACACGCATCGCCGCGAGTGGCGTGAGCGCGGGTGGCTGCTCCAGCCTCTGGCTGGCGATGCACGACGACATGGCGGATGCGAAAAGCGCTGATCCCATCGCCCGCGAGTCCACGCGGGTGCTTTTCACCGTCACGAAGGCTCCACAGCCATCGCTCGATCCGAAACAACTCGTCGAATGGATCCCCAACAGCGAATACGGCGGCCACGCCTTCGGCTACATCGGCAAAACGCGAAAAGAGACCTTCGCGCCTTTCCTCGCCAATCGCGACAAGCACCTCGCCGATCTCCACAAATGGTCACCGATATCTCACGCGAGCGCCGATGACCCTTTCGCGGTCCTTTTGACCACCAAGGAAGACAAACCGCCCGTCAAAGGCGAACCGCAGAAAGACCCCACGCACAGCGCCGTGCTTGGTTTGATGCTCCAGGACACTTTGAAGCCTCTCGGCGTGAAATGCGAGGTGCGGCACCCATTGGATGGAAAACCGGAGACGACGATGCAGGAGGTGCTGATGCGGGAGTTTGGCTTTGGCCCGTGATTGCCTCGACATTTGTTCTTTGTTTTGCCAATAAGTCGATTATTTTTCGACATGCCGGCTAATTTTGAGCCAAATAGCGACCTCCCAACGGATCAGCCCTTTGACTACCAACTGGCCATGGACCGGCTGCGGGACTATCGCGCTCCTAGAGACAGGCTGGGGCATCTTTGTGCCAGTGGCGAGGTCGTGCGGGTGAGAAAGGGACTTTATGTTCCGGGTTGGAGGCGAGGCCAGGAACCACCGGTAGATCCGCTGGTGCTTTCGGGACTCGTTTACGGGCCGTCGTATGTGAGTCTCGAAACGGCGCTGTCACGGCACGGTCTCATCCCGGAGCGAGTGGAGGAGATCACCTGCATCACATCGAAGCGGGCGAAGCTCTTCGACACGCCGACAGGGCGCTTTCGTTACGAGCCGGTGAATGAGCGTGTCTTTGGTCTCGGCATCCGTTTGGAGCAGGCGCGTGGCGGCTCCTTTTTCATCGCGGAGCCGGAGAAGGCCTTGTGTGACCGACTGGCGATGATCTCTGGACTCACCGCGGCAAGAGACATGCGTGAAGTGCTGGAAAATGATCTGCGCATCGAACCCGATGAAGTGATTCGGAGCTTCCGCCTGCCTCTGGTGAAAGAGATCGCAAGCGTGTATCGACGCAAGAGTGTCACCGCTTTTCACCGCTGGCTCTCCCGACAAAAAAAGCACAACACCAAAGCCACGGAATCATGAACGCCGCGCTCCAATCCCTGATCGACCGTTATCATCCTGACACGCCGCAGGAGTGGGAGAATGCGCTGCGTGAGATCGTGCAGGAGCTTGCCTTGCTCGGCCTCTGGCGGTCGAAGTTCTTCGAGCATGCGGCCTTCTACGGCGGCACGGCGCTGCGCATCTTTCATGGGCTGCCACGCTTCTCAGAGGACATGGATTTCTCCCTGCTGAAGCCTGTCGCGGACTTTGATCTCGCTCCCTATCTGGAGGCTGTCCGCGCGGAGTTGCGAGCGCTGGGGTTTACCTTCGAAGTCGATCTCAAACCGAAACAAATCACCACCGCCATTGATTCCGCATTCATCAAAGGCAGCACGAGGATCAATCTACTGGAGATCGGCGCGCCGGCCGGGCTTTCATCGAGATTTCCGCCCACACAACGGCTGAAGATCAAGCTGGAGGTGGACACTGATCCGCCTGCGGGAGCGCATGACGAGGTGCGCACGCTACTCATCCCGATCCCGTTCCAAGTGCGGCTCTACAAGCTGCCCAGCCTCTTTGCAGGCAAACTGCACGCCACCCTCTGCCGTAACTGGAAGACGCGAGTCAAAGGCCGTGATTTTTTCGACTTCATCTGGTATCTGGGCAAGCGCGTCCCCTGCCATCTGGAGCATCTTCAGAAGCGCATGGAGCAGACAGGCCACTGGAAGCCGGGCACGAAGCTCGATGAAGCCGCGTTAAAAGAGCGGCTGACACAGCGATTCAACGAAGTGGACTTCGATCAGGCCCGCGATGACGTGCGCCCCTTCGTCCGCGATGCCGATGCGCTGGCGCTTTGGAGTCGCGAATTCTTTCTGGGGCTCGTCGAGCAAGTGAAGGGCGTCTAGCAAATGAGCAAACAGACATCCATCACTCTCACCATGTCAGAACAGCTTTCGTTGCCAGGAATGGCAGAATCCTCAGCGCCACCCGAAGACTTGTTCTTTGCCTTGAAGCCGGATACGGAAACCAAAATCACGATTACCAAGCTGGCGCATGGGTTCACTGAGGAGCAAGGGCTGCAGGGAAGGCTGGTGAATGAAGCACGTTATCATGTGACCACCCTCTTTGTGGGCGACGTTCGGATGTTTGGCGAAACTGCGATTCAAATCATGTCTCAAGCAGCTTCGGCAGTCGCTTCGACGACAGAGACCTTCCGCATGGAGTTTGATCGTATCGGTGGATTTGGAGCCAGAGGACGGTTGTCGCCTTTGGCTCTCCACCATCAGCACGAGAATCCCGCATTTTCGAACTTTGCTCAGCGTCTTCACAAGGAACTGCTACATCGCGGCATCCGCCCTCAGAAGGGACCGTCTTCCAAGTTGCATCTGACGCTTTGCTATCGGGAGCAGTTTGTCGAAGCCACGCCGATTCCCCCAATCGGTTGGCAAGCGACAGAGTTGGTTCTGATCAAAAGCCTCTTGGGCAAGGGACAGCATGTCCAGTTGGGCAAATGGCCGCTTCGGATGACAGGCGAAGGCATTTTTAGACCATCTCATCCATGAAAACGCACTCTCTGGTCTTTACGGCACTGTGTTTGAGCACGCTGGTTTTCGCTGCCGATCCTTCACCCCCGATCTCCGGCCTCTGGATGATGGGGCAGTCGTTAGGCGATGGCTCGGAGTCACTGCCGGTGGTTTCCACCGAGGGCTCCAAGTGGGGCAATCTGATGTTTGAGCGTGGCGTGCGGACGTGGTTGGCGAAGGACAACTCGGCGACGCCGGAGAAGCGGGCTGATGATTCATTTCGGCTCGTGCCGCTGCGGGCGACGGTGAATGGCGGTCTCGGCGAGACGGTGGCGAATGGGATGGCGGATCATCTCAAGGCGGCTCGCGATGCCAAAGACGCGCCGCTGTATCTGGTGGCGTGTGCGGGACAAGGTGGGAGGCAGATCCAGGAGCTTTCGAGCGCGGATTTGTCGGTGGATGAACTCACGCCGGAGTCGCGGCGGCATGGGGGAGGGTATTACAAGACGAGTCTGGATGATGCGCGCCGAGCGAAGGCGCTGAGACCCAATTTTCGCATTGAGGCGCTCTACTGGATGCAGGGCGAGGGCAATGGCGGGCCGACGGGTGGCATCATGCCGACGCGATGGGATGCAGAGATTCCGCGCAAGGAAGGCCTGGCGTGGTATCGCGATCAACTCATGGCGTATCGCCGCCAGTGGTCGGCGGATTTGTGTGCGATCACGGGGCAGCGCGGCGAGCTGCCGATGTTCACGTATCAAACGCTCGGTCCGGCGGGCGAGGCGCAGCTCATGGCGGCGGATGCGGATGAAGCGATTCATCTCGTGGGACCGCACTACGCGGTGCCGAGTGCTTTGAACAGCCTCTACCCGCCGAATCGTCATGGCGATGCGATTCATCTCTCTGCCGATGGCGAGCGCTGGTGGGGCGAGCAGGTGGGCAAGGTGATGCACCGTGTCTTGAATGAAAAGGAGGCCTGGCAGCCGCTGCGACCGAGGAAAGCAGTGCTTGAGGCGAATCGCGAAAGCATCGTGATCGAGTTCACCGTGCCGCGACCGCCGTTGGTGATCGACACGAGCTTCCTCGCGCGGCAAGAGATCGCGACGGAGGGCGGTTCCACGTCGCTTGCCGGCTTTCGGGTGCGTGGTGGCGATGGACAAACGCTCGTGCTGACCGCAGTTGAAGTCATTGCGCCGACGAGCATCCGAATTCGCTTCGCCAAAGCGTTGCCTGGGGGCGAAAAGTGCTGCGTGAGCTATGGGCATCCGTTCGCGGCGGCGCTAGGAAGCATCGCCGAGATTCGCAAGGGGGCTGAACAGATGGAGGAGTTGGTTTTGAAGGGACTTTTCACCGATCAACTCAAGCCGCTGACCGATGAGGGTGCGTTCTTTGTCACCAACATTTCCGGCACAAACACACGCGTGCCGATTCGTGGCATGCGTGAGGAAACTGGTTCGACCATGCTCCGCTATGAAGTTCGTGAGCTGCGCAATGGCACGCCATTTACCGTCGGGCAGCCCATCGTGGCACAGAGATCGTTCAGCTACGGCAATCTGCGCGACTCGGACCCGGAGAAGTCCGTTTATACCTTTTGCGACGCGAGCTACGGCACACGGGCCGGGCAAGGGTATCCGCTTTGGAACTGGTGTGTGTTGTTTTTGGATTTCGAAGTGGATGTCCGATAAACCGCCTGATACGCAACAACGTCTCGGTTCACAAAATATGGTCTTCTCACAGAACCAGAAGTAAGAGGCTGGTTGGAGCGTTACTCGATCAGCACAAGGACCCATAAACTCATCATGCCATCCCCGATGAAACGCTACCGCCCCTGCATCCTCGCCACCTGCTGTGTGCCATGGACTGAACGCTTCGACTTCGAGGAGGACATCTTCCGCCAGAGTGTGCGGCATCAGATCGCCAGCGGGATTCGTGATCTCTACATCTTCGGCACGGCGGGTGAGGGCTACGCGGTCACGGAGAGGCAGTTTGATGAGATCACGCGGGTGTTTCTTGATGAAACATGTGGCGAGGGCATTCAGGGCATGGTGGGCCTCATTTGTATCTCACTCTCCACTGTTATCGAGCGCATCGAGCGAGCCCGCGACATGGGCGCGAGGCGGTTTCAGCTCAGTTTGCCGAGCTGGGGCGTTTTGAACGATGCGGAGCTTGCCACGTTCTTCCGTGAGACCTGCGGACGTTTTCCCGACTGCGAGTTCCTGCACTACAACCTCATGCGCACGGGCCGCATCATCACCGGGACCGAGTATTGCCGGCTCGCCAGGCTGTATCCAAACCTCGTCGCCACGAAAAACAGCACGGCGGACGAGGCGCGGCTCATCAGCCTCATGAACGAAGCGCAGCAGCTTCAGCATTTCATCACCGAGGTTGGATTCTCCAAGGCAGCGCTCATGGGGGAAAGCGGCTTCCTCATCTCCTTCACTTCAACAAATTTCACCCTCGCCACCGACTACTTCCTCGCGGGTCGTGGGCAGGATGCGGCGAAACTCGCCGCCATCTCGGCAGACTTCGACGGCCTCATCGCCACGTTCAAAGAAGCTGTCGGCAGCACCGCCCACATGGACGGCGCCTTCGACAAACTCTTCTGCCGTGTCCACGACCCCAAGTTCCCCCTGCGCCTGCTGCCACCGTATGAGGGCGTGAGCGTCGAGAGATTCGATCGTTATGTCGAGCTTCTGCGCATGAATCATCCGAACTGGCTGCCATGAACAAACCTCTCAGCTTTCTCTGCTGCCTCCTGCTCCAAAATGCCCTGGGTCAGTCTTTGCCGCCGCCGACTCATTCGAATGTCAGCTACGGCGCGCATGAACGTCATGTGCTGGACTTCTGGCAGGCAAAGTCGGAGAAACCTGCGCCGCTGCTGATCTTCATTCACGGTGGAGGATGGGCGGGCGGTGACAAGTCAGACCTGCCGAAGAAGCTCCTCGATTACATGCTGAATCACGGCATCTCGGTGGCGTCGATCAACTACCGTTTCACGAGCATGGTGGTCATGCCTGCACCGTTGCACGATGCGGCGCGCGCGGTGCAATTTCTGCGTCACAAGGCCGGAGAGTGGCGATTCGATCCCCAGCGATTTGGCGGCTATGGCATCTCGGCTGGCGCATGCACGGTGCTGTGGCTGGCCTTCCATGATGATCTGGCTAGAACGGACGATGCGGCACCCATGTCCCGGTTGTCCACCCGCCTGCAAGCGGGAGTGGGGCTTTCTCCGCCGACCATCCTGGAACCGGAGCAGATGATCGCATGGGTGGGAGAGAAGGTGATGGAGCACCCCGCGATTCCCCGCTGTGTCGGCGTGAAAACGTGGCAGGAGGTGAGACAGCATCCAGAGTTGTGGCGAGATCTTCTGCTGGAATGCTCGGTGCTGCCGCATCTGAGCGCGGAAGATCCGCCATTCCTGCTCAGCTATCCCAGAGTGGACCCTCTGCCTGCGGCCTCGGCTGGAAGCGCCATTCATCACGCGATCTTTGGCGTGAAACTCAAAGAGAAAGCCGATGCTGCTGGCGTGTCGTGCATCCTGCGTATTCAGGAGCAGGGTGATGCCACGCCGGAGCCGGAGCCATTCATCCTCAAACATCTCACGCAGAAATGAACAAGCCGCTCTGCCTCACCACCGCGCTGCCATTTGCCATGGAGGAGCCTGACATCGCCGAACTTGATGTGCGGGTGTTGCGCGGGCTTCCCGTTGATGCTCCGTGGCCGGAAGACGATGCGGACAAGGTCGAGGTGATGTTTTGCACTCATGCGCCGCCGAACATCGCGGCCTTCAAGAACCTGCGGTGGCTGCAAATCGAGTCGGCGGGCTTCTCGCAGTTGTTTCCGCATCGTCTGGGCGAACGTGGTATCGTGGTGACGAATGCTCGCGGCATTTTTGACTGCCCCATCGCGGAATGGAACATCGCGATGATGATCAATCTCGTGCGAGATCTGCGCACACTCATCCGGCATCAGGATGCGGGCATCTGGGAGCGCTCGGCTCAGTTCACGGGCGAGGTGCGTGGCAAAACGGTGGGCATCTGGGGCTACGGCGGCATCGGGCGCGAGACGGCGCGGCTGGCGAAGGTGATGGGCATGAGAGTGCATGTACTCACGCGTTCGGGCGTGAAGTCACGAGCGGACTCGACCTGCATCGCAGGCACGGGTGATCCTGATGGCTCACTGCCGGATCGCTATTTCACGGTGGCGGAGAAGATGGAGTTTCTCAGCGGCCTGGACTTCCTCATCCTCGCGCTGCCGCTCACGACGAAGACGGAAGGCATCATCGGCGAGACCGAGCTGCGTGCCTTGCCGAGCGGCGCGTTCGTTTTGAATCCCGCACGCGGCACTCTCATTCAAGAGCATGCGCTGCTGGCCGTCTTGCGTGATGGGCATCTCGGTGGCGCGGCCATCGACACGCACTATGCGTATCCGCTGCCGCCGGAGCATCCGCTGTGGGCCTTTCCGCATGTCATTCTCACGCCGCACATTTCAGGCACCTCGTTCTCGCCGAACTACAGCATTGGCCTGCTGAATATCTTCCGCCAAAACGTCCGCCGCTTTGCCGCGGGCGAGCCGTTGCTCAATGTTATCCCACCTGCCGACCTCCAATGAAAATCACCAAAGTCCGCACCATCCTCTCCACCGCGCCGCAGCGAGATGTTTTCATGAAGTCACGCGTGCGACGCTCGGCGGCGTTTATCGTGATCGAGACGGACACGGAGCTGACCGGTCTCGGCGAAACGTATGCGGGTTACTTCGTGCCGGAGCTGGTGCCGGGCATCGTGGAGTTTTATGAGCCGATCCTCGTGGGTCAGTCGCCACTCGACGTGGATGTGCTCAGCCGCAGAATGTTCACAGCGGGGAAGTTTTGGGCGCGTGTGGGCCTTGGCTCCATCGTGCTCAGCGGCATTGAGGCGGCGCTGCTCGATCTCAAAGGCAAGATGCTCGGCGTGCCGGTGTATGAACTGCTGGGCGGGCGCTGTCATGACACACTTCCTTGTTATGCCACGGGTGGCACGAGCCCGCATGATCGCGGTGAGCTGGAGGGCAAAGTGGCGCAGTATTTGAGCCTCGGCTTCACGGCGGTGAAGCTCGGCGCGGGCTTGTATCGCCCAGGGCATCCCATCGTGGCATCGCGCACGCCGCAGGAGGCGCGGGACGTGGAGGTGAGCAAAATCGAGTTTCTGCGGCAGCGCTTTGGCGACTCGTTTCAGCTCAATCTCGACGCGCACATGGACTTCCTCGGCGAGGCGGATCACATCTGGGATCTCGCCACGGCGAAGTTTGTTTTGCAGGCGCTCGAGGCTTATCCCATTGGCTTTTTCGAGGAGGCGCTGCCTTACACGGACATGCGCGCTTATGCCGAGCTTCGCAGATCCACGACCATCCCCGTCGCCGGTGGCGAGACGCTCACCAGTCTCGAAGAATGGCGCGACTGGCTGGAGCACAAGCCCTTCGCGCTCGCGCAGCTCGACGCATCCTTCATGGGCGGCATGATGAACTTCATCAAGATCGCACGTCTGTGCGAGTTGCAGGGTGTGAACATCGCCACGCACGCCTGGAGCGCCACGCCCGGAGCTGCGGCGAACCTCCACGCCGCCTTTGCCTCACGAAACACCGCCATCTGCGAAATGGCCGCCTACAATCCCTCGCGCCCCGAATTGAATAAACACATCGAAGCCCCGCTGATGACCGAGCTGTGGATTGAGCCGCCTGTTTTGGAAAACGGCCGCGTCAAACTTGCCGACACCCCCGGCCTCGGTGTGCATTTGCCAGAAGGCTTCATCGAGAAACATCCCTTTCAACCCGGCAGCGGTGAGTTTTGCAGCGTGAAGGGGAAAATCCTCCAGCCTTGATGCTGTGGAGAGAGCGCACCGAATGGCCAACTCGTCATGATCGCATCCACGTCGCCGAATCACGCCCCCCCTTTCCCGAGATGCCCAAGAACGTCCGCATCCTGCCCGTATGGGAATGGATGCTGAATGGAGAGCTGTAAAATGTCCGTCCCGAGAGTCAAACGCATGAATCGATCGAGCAGGCTGGCGCATGCTCGCGCCACGAACTGGCTGTCGAAGAACGCGGACGCAAAGAACCTGGTGCGGCGCTACCGCCGCTACTTCGGCGTCGATCTTGTCGCTGCTGCGCTCGAATTGCGTGCGCTTGGAGTGAAAGTCAGCGAGGAGCGCAGGGCCGAAGTGAAACGCACCGCCGCGCAGCCGAAAAAGGCCGCGAAAAAGAAGGCGGCAGACAAAGCCAGGGAGGAAGCTAAGATGCCGGAGAGGGAACTTGAACGCTGCTGGCCTGAATGGCGGGACGAGCCCTATCCTTTTCCGCTGGATGAGTTTTGACTCGGCTCCGATCAGCACGCTCGTCTCTGAGTTCGCTTTGAACCCCGCTGCGATGATGTCAGACAGGCATTGGAGAACTGCGACATTGAAAGAATCCAATCACAAAACACCTTTCCGCCACGATGTCCGTCACCCACACCTCCTCACCGGCGGGGAAGATCGTGCTGTTCCGCTCGCTGTTTCGGGGGCGGGCGGAGGTGTATCCGGCGCGGTTTGAATCGGTGAAGACGGGAAAGGCGGGTTACTCGCCGGTTTGTGGGAATGAGTGGGTGCGGGGCGTGTGCGAGAAGCCGAGGATCAAGTGCTCCGACTGCCCGCACCAGAAGTGGCTGCCGGTGACGGATGATGTGATCCGGCGGCATCTTTCGGGCGTGGATGAGCGGGGGAGGCCGTTCGTGGCGGGTGTTTATCCGATGCTGCTGGATGAGCACTGTTTCTTTCTGGCAGTGGATTTTGATGAGGGGGACTGGGCGGCGGATGCGCGGGCGTTTTTGGAGACGTGCGGGAGATTGAAGGTGCCTGCGGTCTTGGAAAGATCGCGCAGCGGGGAGGGCGGGCATGTGTGGGTGTTCTTCGCGGAGGCGATCCCGGCGGCGCTGGCGAGAAAGCTGGGGGCGCATGTGCTGACGGAGACGATGGAGCGCAGGCCGGAGGCGGAGATGAAGTCGTATGACCGCTTCTTTCCGAACCAGGACACGCTGCCACGTGGAGGCTTTGGGAACTTGATCGCGCTGCCATTGCAGAAAGGAGCGCGGGAGAAGGGCAACAGCGTGTTTGTGGATGAGAAGCTGGTGCCGTTTGAAGATCAGTGGGCGTTTCTAGCGGGTGTGCGGCGGATGACAAAGGCCGAAGTGGAGGCCATCGTGCACGGGGCGGAGGGACGCGGGCGTGTGATCGGCGTGAGGATGTTTTTGCCTGATGAGGAGGATGCGGCGCAGCCGTGGAAGCTCATGCCATCGCGGCAGAACCATTCGCTGCCAGTGGGCGAGATGCCCGCGAGCCTCGAACTGGTGCTGGCGGACTCGCTTTATGTGCCGAAGGCCACTCTGCCGCCTGCTTTGCGCAATGCGCTGATCCGCCTCGCGGCGTTTCAGAACCCGGAGTTTTACAAGACGCAGGCGATGCGGCTGCCGGTGTGGGACAAGCCGCGCATCATCTCATGCGCGGAGGATCATGCGGAGCACATTTCGCTGCCGCGTGGTTGTTTGGAGGAGGCGCTCAGTCTGCTGAAGATGCTGAAAATCAAAACGACGCTGAGGGATGAGCGATTCGGTGGAAAGCGTCTGGAATTGACCTTCAGCGGCACTTTGCGGCCTGAGCAGGAAAAAGCGGGCGCGGCGATGCTGGCGCATGATTTCGGGATTTTGGCGGCGACGACGGCTTTTGGCAAAACGGTGTTCGCTGCCTGGTTGGTGGCTCAGCGTGGTGTGAACACGCTTATCCTCGTGCATCGGCAGCAGCTCATGGAGCAGTGGGTGGAGCGGCTTTCGCAGTTTCTTGGCCTCAAAACGACTGAGATCGGCCGCTTGGGTGCCGGGAAGAAGAAGCTAACGGGAAACATCGACGTGGCGCTGATCCAGAGCCTCGTGCGCAAGGGCGTGGTGAGCGATGCAGTGGCAGATTACGGCCATGTGATCGTGGATGAGTGTCATCATCTCTCGGCGCAGAGTTTTGAGCTGGTGGCTCGTCGGCTGAAGGCGTATTTCGTCACCGGTTTGTCCGCGACGGTGACGCGGAAGGACGGGCATCATCCGATCCTCTTCATGCAATGTGGACCGGTGCGGCATCGCGTGGATGCGCGGGCACAGGCGGCGGCGAGGCCCTTCACGCATGAGGTGCTGGTGCGGCCTACGGGCTTCCTCCCGGGCGGCGAGCAGGAAGAGGACAAGCGCATGGAGTTTCAGCGTCTTTGCGACGCGGTGATGCGCTCCGAGCGGCGGAATGCGCAGATCATCGCCGAGGTCGGGCAAGCCGTGCGTGCAGGAAGATCGCCCATCGTGCTGACGGAGCGCACGGAGCATCTGGAGATGCTGGCAAAGGGGCTGCGCGAGGTCGTGCCGCACGTCATCATGCTGCAAGGCGGCATGGGAAAGAAGGCGCTCGCGGCGGCGCTGGATCAGTTGAAGACCATTCCTGCGGACGAAGGCCGCGTGGTCATCGCCACCGGGCGCTTCGTGGGCGAGGGATTCGATGATGCGCGGTTGGACACACTTTTTTTGACCATGCCCGTTTCCTGGCGCGGCACGGTGGCGCAGTATGCGGGGCGGCTTCACCGGCTCTATGAGGGCAAGAAGGTGGTGCAGATCTATGATTACGCCGATCTCGATGTGCCGATGCTCTCCCGCATGTTCGACAAGCGCTGCACAGGCTACGAAGCAGTCGGCTACACCATCCTGCTGCCAGCGAGCGCATTGCCGGGCTGGCCGCAGGAGGTGCCGCTGCCGGTCGATCCGCAGTGGAAAGCCGACTATGCCGCGAGTGTGCGCCGCCTGATTCGCGATGGCATCGACACGACGCTGGCGCAGCTTTTTATGCATGCGACACGACCTCCCGCAGATGATGCCGTGGGTGCCGGGCGCGCCCGCAGTGCCAGCGAGGCCTTCATCTTCCGTCGCTTCGAAACCTTGCCGGCTTTGAAGGGCCATTTCCGCCTCAACGCGCTGCTGCCGATCCCCTTTGATGATCGCGGCCAGATGGAGGTCGATCTGCTGTGTGAGAAGGCGAAGCTCGTCATCGAGATTGATGGCGGGCAGCATCTCGGAGATGCCGCCGCGTATCGCCGTGACAGGAGGAAGGACGTGCTGCTGCAAACCCACGGCTACCTTGTGCTTCGATTCCTGGCGGATGACCTCGGGAAAGATCTGGAATGCGTGCTCGACACCCTGCTGCGGGTGATGTCGGGGAGAAACGAAGAGCGACCAAACAGAGCAGGTACTCCAAATGAACCAGAAGGTGCGGACGGGGGCGGTCGTTAACATGGGGATGTCTGCATTTTCCTTTTCCTTCTTGCGCTCGTCGTCAGTTCTCACATGCATGAGCTTGGTGTGGCTCACGGGTTTTGGTATGGCTGTGGAGCCGCTCAAGCTCGGCTCACGTCGCGAGTTGTTCGTGGACGAGCATCTCATCAAGTCGAAGTACGGCGTGGTTTTGAAAATGCACAAGCCGCAGGCTCATGACGTGGCGCTGGTGTGTGATGCGCCGTGGGAGGGGAATACTTCGGGCTACTTCACACTGCTTCAGGATGGCGATCTCTTCCGCTGCTATTACCGCGGCTCGCATCATGGAGAGAAAGGCGGGCGGCCGAGTCAGTCAGGCGTGACCTGCTACGCGGAGAGTCGCGATGGCATCACCTGGACGAAGCCGAAGCTGGGGTTGTTTGAGTTCGGGGGATCGAAGGACAACAACATCACGCACAAGGGCGATGGCTGCTCCACCTTTGCCCCGTTCCTCGACACGAACCCGAACTGCCCGCCCGAGTCGCGCTACAAAGCGCTCGCCACCACGGGCGATAACGTCGAACGCAAAAAAAACCCGTCCCTGCAAGCCTGGCACTCCGCCGACGGTCTGCGCTGGTCGGTGATGCGTGACAAGCCGGTGATCACCGCAGGCTCGTTTGATTCGCAAAACACCGCGTTCTTTGACAACGAACTCGGAGCCTACCGCGCCTACTGGCGTTACTTCACCGGCGGCTATACCGATGAGCGCGGCTGGAAACCCGCAGGCGTCCGAGCCATCCGCACCGCGACCTCAAAGGATTTTCTCACTTGGGAAAACCAAGCCGATCTCGCCTACGGCAAGGATGCGCCCACCGTGCAGCTTTACACAAACGCCGTGCGTCCGTATGCGCGTGCGCCGCACTTGCTGCTCGGCTTTCCCACGCGCTACCAGCCGAAGGGATCGCAAGTCGAGCCCGTGCTGATGACCAGCCGCGATGGCGTGAATTGCAAGCGCTGGGAGGAGCCGCTCATCCCCCTCACCGCGCCGAAGGATCGCGACTGGAACCGCAGCAACTACATGACCATCGGCGTGCTCTCGCTGCCCGGAAAGCCGAACGAACTCAGCGTCTATGCCAGCGAAGCCTACTACCAAGGCCCCGGCAGCCGCATCCGCCGCTTCACCTTCCGCGTGGATGGTTTTGTGTCCGCTTCATCTGCGAAAGGCGAACTGATCACCAAGCCGCTCACCTTTGATGGAACGAAACTCATGCTGAATCTGCACAGCCAAGGTGAAACGCGTGTTGAGGTCCAAGATGAGGCTGGCAAAGCCATTCCCGGCTTCGCGCTTGATGACTGTGCGCCGATCAAAGGTGACCTTATTGACCACATTGTGAGCTGGAAAGGCGGCAGCCTCGCCGCGCTGGCTGGGAAGACAGTGCGGCTGAGGTTTGAACTGCGCCGGGCGGATTTGTTCGCGTTGCGGTTTGTTCCGTGATCGGCAGTTTCAGCCGATGAAAGAAACCCAGCACCTCGAATGGAAGGAAGTCTGGCGGGACGAGTTCCTGCGCGGGATCTGCGGCTTCGCGAATGCCGAGGGAGGCGTCATGCACATTGGGAGGAATGATGAAGGTCGAGTCGTCGGCCTGGCAGATGCGAAGAAGCTCTTGGAGGACATTCCGAACAAGGTGCGGGACATTCTCGGCATCCTCGTGGAGGTAAATCTGCGTGAGGAAGGTGGCGCGGAGTTTCTGGAGATCGTCGTCGATCCGTATCCGCATCCCATCAGCTATCGCGGTCATTATTTCACGCGCAGCGGCAGCACGATGCAGGAACTCAAAGGCGCGGCGCTGGACCGCTTTCTTTTGCGCAGGCATGGCCGCACTTGGGATGGCGTGCCGATGCCTGGCGTGAAGACCGGAGATTTGTCGGCGGGTGCGATCCGTCAGTTCCGCGCATTGGCGGCGACCAGCGGTCGGCTGGAGCCTGCGGACCTGAGCGCGAGCGATGCGCGGCTGATCGACAAGCTCAAGCTCATCGAAGGCGGCTACTTGAAGCGCGCTGCGGTGCTGCTGTTTCATGAAGACCCGGAGCAGTTTGTGACGGGTGCGTTTGTGAAGATCGGCTTCTTTCGCTCGGAGTCAGACCTCGCCTACCACGACACGGTGCATGGCGATCTCTTCACCCAGGTGGCAAAGACGGTGGACCTCGTGCAGACGAAATATCTCAAGGCCGCGATCTCCTACCAGGGCATCCAGCGGATCGAGCGCTATCCCGTGCCACGCGAGGCCTTGCGTGAGGCCATTCTCAATGCGTTGGTGCATCGCGACTATGCAGTGGGTGCTCCGGTGCAGATCCGTGTGTATGAGGACAAACTGAAAATCTGGAACCCTGCGGTGCTCCCCGATGGCTGGACGCTGGCGGACTTGCTCGGCGAGCACTCCTCCACGCCCTACAATCCGGCGGTGGCGAATGTGTTCTTCCGCGCGGGTGAAATCGAGGCATGGGGCCGTGGCGTGCAGCGCATCTTTGACGCCTGCCGCAATGCGAGCACACCTGAACCGCTCCTGCGCCATGCCGGGAATGATCTGTGGCTGGAGTTCCCGTTTTCGGCTGAGCATTTGAAGGCGGTGGGGGCGAGCGATGAACAAGACACCGGAGAAGTCGGCACCAAGTCGGCACTAAGTCGGCACCAAGTCGAAATCCTTCGCAAATGCCTGATGGACAGCCCGATAGGTGATCTCATGGTCATTGCTGAACGGTCTGATCGAACCAAGTTCCGGAACCAAGTGCTAAGGCCTCTGATGGAGAATGATTTTGTCGAAATGACCCTCCCCGACAAACCCAACAGCCGACTGCAAAAATATCGCCTCACCGCCAAAGGACGAGCGTGGCTGGCTCAGCATGGCGGGTGATTCATTCCAGATTTCGACATCATCACGCAATCCTAACGATGAAACTCAAATCCATCTCCATCGCCTTGTTCGCACTGTTGCCGCTCGGTGCCTTGTTCTGCCTTGCGCAGACGGCTGAGAAACCCGCGAGCAGACTCGATGAGCTGCCGCAGCCATGGAAGGAGCCGATTCATCGCATCAGCTTCGCGGAATACGATGCCACGCTGAAATACTGGGCGCAGCAGCATCCGGGGTTGTTCACGTTGGAGAAGCGCGGCGAATCGCATGACGGGCAGCCGGTGTATCTGGTGAAGATCACGGACTCGGCCGTGTCGAGCGAGGACAAGCAGGTGGCGCTCGTCTCCGCGCTGCACGGCGGGCCGGAGCGCTCCGGGACGACGACGATTCTGCATCTCATCGAGTGGTTGCTCGGCGATACCGATCTCGCGAAGGAGACGCGACGGAAGCAGGTCGTGCTGCTCGTGCCCATCGCCAATCCGCATGCGTTTTTCACGACAGATCGTTTCACGAACAAGCAGAAGATCGACCTCTACGACCCGCAGATCGGTTACTGGGATCTGCCGAAGCTGAAGCTCGCCGTGCCACAGCGCACGCCAGAGTTGGCGGCGTTTCTCGGCATCGTGGACGAATACCAGCCGGAGATGCATCTCGACCTGCACGGCACCGGTTTGCAGGCCTTTCCAGACGACAAGCTCGGCGACCGCACGATGCTCAAAGGACAGACGATGTTCGAGATCAGCGCCTGCTCCTATTCAAACTGCGGCGTGCGCCCCTGGGACCCGCGTGTGACGGAGGCGATGGTGAAGGCGGGTGTCGAGGCCGGGTTTGGATCGGATCGCGCCGAAGCGGATGCGCAGCGCTGTTTTTACAATCCCGATCATGACGTGTTTCGCAGCCGCTTGTGGAATGCGCCGCGACCGCAGCGCTTCCGCACCATGTTTTATGGCTACATGAAGTATCACACGATGATCTCGACCACCGAGATCGGCTGGGAGCAAAGCGGTGTCGCTCGAGTGAGCGGCATCCTCGCGCTGGGAAACAAGCAGTGGGTGGATGAGAAGTTCAGCGGCTATCCCGTGACCCGCGTGCGTGCTCGTGCGGGCCGGTTTGTCACCGCCTACGGTCAAACGGCCTCACGGCGCCGCGAGAGCCGCGTGGAGCTGTGGAATCGCCAGCCCAGCTTCGCCGATGGCATGATGTATCCCGAATACGAAGGCCGCGCGACCTACGTCTGCGCCGTCACGCCGAAGGGCATGGCAGCGCTCGACAACGATCCAGCGAAATTCATCAGCAACCTCCGCCAGCATCCCGACGTGAATGCGGACGCCATCGAGCGCTTCGTCAAACTCGGCCCCGAATACAAGTTCACCTCCGATGCCCGCGAAGCCACGAAGGGCGATCCCATTCAGCACGGCATCGGCTTCCGCTTCCGCGTGCCCTATCGCTCGCCCACGCTGCTCGATGTGTCCGTGAACGGCCACACACTCGCCGAAAGCACCACCGACGGCTATCAAGCCTGGTATGCCGATGGCTACACGCAGGTGCAGATCAATCTCCCACCCGAGAAAACGAAGACGATGGATCTTTACGTCGTCACCTGCGCCTACAACGGCAACGAAAAGCGTAGCTACGGCTGGAAACCACCGGAGGCGGTGATGAAGGAGCTGAAGGAGAAGTGATGAGGTTGGGATCTCGGTCACAAAAATCTCTGTGAGCCAGACATCATCGCGGGCGAGTGATCTCCGGTTGCTGCCAGGGAATATTTGCCAATCACGGGCAGTAGAGCTTTTCCCTCACACATTCTCAAACTTCCGCCAGTAGAGCAGGGCGATGGGGACCATGGCGAGGCATTCTTGACCGGCGGTGGCGACGCCTTCCATGGATCGGGTGGTCCAGGCACCGAGAACGAAGGAGAGGGCGATCAAGGCGGCGGAGCCGAAGGTGAAGACGGCGCGTGGGGAGATGGTGAGGCGTGTGGGCCGGGTCTCCAAGGCGAGCTGGTCGATGAAACGCGAGACGGTGAGGACGAGGACGATGATGGAGAGCCAGCCGTTGTCATCGAGCACGCCGGTGCCGAGCCAGTCGTAGGCACCGTGCGCGACGACGGCAGCGAGAAATGTGCCGATGAACTCGTCCGCGCGGGCAAAGCGGGTGAGCAGCATGCGGTAGAGGCTGTGGGCGCAGAGGCCGGTGAGAGAGATGTGGAGGAAGTTGGCGGAGAGGAAGCGCGTCCAGGCGATGGTGCCGCCGTAGTCCTGGTAGTAGCCGATGTTTTCCTCCAGCGAGAATCCAAGGCCGACAAACGCGCCGGTGAGCAGGGCGAGGCCGGGCTGCCGCCGCCACAGCAGCCAGGGCAGGAAGAGCGCGAAGAGCAGGAGCTTGCAGCCTTCCTCCCGCAGGCCGACGCCGGCGAGGTAGTAGATCAAGTCGTGCGGGAAGGGCGCGTTGGCGGTCATGCCCTGCTGGAATTCCTGGTAGGCCAGGATGGTGAGCGTGGGCCACACGCTGCACACACCGGCCATGAGGGCGGGCATGGGCCGCGCCCAGCGCCAGCGGGCGTGGTCGCTGTGCTGCACGAGGATGAAGTACCACAGCGCGGCGACGAAGAAGGCCAGGGCAAGCATGCCGTAGGGGATGGCATTGATGCGGTGATGGACGAGGCCGCGCCACTGCATCCACACGTCGCCGAGCAAGGCACCGGCGTGATGCTGGAGCAGGGGATGGCAGCCTTCGATCCAGCCGGGCTGGGTGGCGATGCGGCGCAGCATGTCGAGCTCACGGAAGGTGACGGCGAGGCGCAGCGCCTCCTCACGGGCGGCGGCGGCATCGGCAAAGTGCAGGCCTTCGGTAAAAAACGCCTGCATGGCGGCAGGGGTGTTGCTGCGGCGCTTTTGAATGCTGCCGTACAGCTCGGCGGCGAGCATGGGCGGCGGCTCAGTTTTGGCTTTCACCTCGATTTTTTCAAACGCCGTCTCGTCCGCGCCGAGCGCTGCGGCGAGGAAGTCGTGAAACAAACCCGCGGGCGCGTCGGTGGTGGCGTGCTGGTTGATGAGATCGGCGACGTGGTAGCCAATGAGGCTGCCGGTGGTGGTGAAGCCCGCGTATTCGCCGGATTCGTCGCTATTGATCAGTTTTGGCAGTTGGGCGAGCAGGCGGCGCAGCCAGATGGCGAGCTGGCGCGGTCGCGGCTCCTGCGCATGGCGGAGCTGGTGGTACTCTTGATGAATGAGGTTCAGGGCCGGGGAGACGGTGAATCCGGGGCCGTGATCCTCCTCCTGGTGGCGGACGAGCACGATGGCGCTGGCGGCGATCATGCCGATGGCGATGATGACGGCGGAGGTGCGCAGCAGGAAGCGGCGCTCCCGTGTGAGGTAGTGCGCGCGGGCACGCCAGCCGTGGAAAAAGGGGTGCTGATCGCTCATGCGAGATGCAAACCGGGAGCCGGTGTTGAGGGGGGGCGGGTTAGAAGTTGATGGCCTGCCACGCACGGGGCGCGGGCATTCGCCGGGATTGGTTTCTGGCTATCCACCATCAACTCCCGACGATCAACCGCCGCTTCCAGATTCAATCGCCCGCTTTTTTCCACCAGTCGGCGGATTTCTCCCAGGGTGTGGTGGGTTCCGTGTCGTCGGCGTGCGGCGCGGCGTGTTTTTCGCGTTCTGTTTCGTCCTCCAGCTCCATGAGGAGGCGCACATGCGGCTCGGGTTTCGTTGTGCGGCGCCAGAGCAGCCAGGCCCACATGGCAAAGGCACCGAGCAGAAAGAGCAGGGTGCCGAGAGTGAAGAGCACGAAGCAGTCTGAGGCCTCCGCCCACTCGCGCGGGATTTTTTGCGTGCCGCCTTCGGGCCGTGGGAGAAAGGCGAGGAGGGCATGCATGGCGAGCGGGGAAAGGATCAGGCTCCGTCAAAGACGAGGCGCATGGGGATCATCTTGGAGAACTGGAAGCCGTGCTTCTGGAAGAAGGACTGCGACTCGGCGCTGATGCGGTCGGTGAGCAGGGTGATGCGACGGAAGCGCTTCTCGCGGGCAAACTCGATGGCGTGCTTCAGCAGACGCCCGCCGTAGCCCTGGCGGCGGTGCTGCGGGTGGACGATGACATCCTCCATGAGCACCACGAGCCCGCCTTCCGCCGTGCTGATGGTGAAGAGCAGGTTCACCATGCCGAGCACCTTGTGGTCTGTGCGCAGCACGAAGATGCGACCGCGGTTTGGCTGCTCCAGAATGAGGCGCAGGCCGTGCTCCTGCTTTGACTTGTCCGGGCGGAAGTCCTCCTCCTCGCTGAAAAGGGCGACGAGCAGCTCCACGAGCTGGGGGAGGTCTTCGATGGTGGCCGGCTCGATGCGCGGCTCGGTGTCAGAATCAGGCATGCGGGGGAAGGATAACGGGGGCGCGGGCAAAGGCAATGCGTTCGATGCAAAGGTTGTGCCACGATTTTACCATCATGCTTTCACACAAGGAGCTGTGGCGGTGGCGTTGAGAGGGTGGCCCCCGATCTCGAACCCACACTCAGCCCATGAAACCACGAACACATCTGATCACCCGGCTTTGCGGCCTTGTGGCGCTCTGCGCCACCTACTTGCAGGCCCAGGAAAGCCCCTCGGCGGCTCCGCCCGCTGCTGAAACGCCCAAACCCGCCGCCCCGCCCGCCGTCGAACGGCGCGAGCTGGAAAAACCACGCGTCAATCCCTCGCCAGACCGGGAGCAGCCCCAGCGCGGCCAGCCGCGTGAAGATGAGCGGCGGGAAATGCCGCCTCCCTCGCGTGAAAACAACCCACGCGAGCCGCAACGCCGCCCGCAGACGGAAAATCAGCGGGAAGGGGATCGTTCGCGAGGTGAGCAGCCCCGGCATGAAGAGCACCGAGGAGAAATGCATCGTCCGCGTGCCGAAGACCGTGGTCGTGATCACGAAGTTCGGCCAGGTGGAGAGCGCCCGCGTGGTGAAATGAAGCATCGCGATGGAGAGCGTGGCCCAATGAACTCACCACGCGGCGAAGATCGTGGTCGTGAGCATGCGGGAAAGCCCCAAGGGGATCGTCCGAAACACGGAGGGCCGCCACCACGCGGTCCTGGTCCGCAGAACTTCGCGCAGCGTGGTTTTGACGGCCCGCGTGGCGGTGGTGAAGGATTACGTCCACGGTTTGAAGGTGGACCACACGGAGATGAGCAACGCAGAGAGCCTGATCGTCGCTTTGAAGGTCGCATGCCGGAGCCGCAGCGCTTCAGCAGCCCGCGTCCTGATGACCGCCGTGAGGAGCCGCGCGGCCCACGTCCGCAAGTTGGCCCGCCACAGCATCGCCAAAGCCCGCCGCCGCGTGGAGATGAGAGGCCACGTGGTCCGCGCCCGCAGTTTGACCGCGATCATGGCCCGCGCCACCCGCCGCAGCATGGCGATGAGCGTGGTCGTGAAGGTCCGCCGCCTGAGCGTGACCGGCGTGGCGTCTGATTCCGCTGACTGATTTTCGAATTCGATGCGGCCCGGGTTTCCGGGCCGCATTTTTTGTCTCGGGAAGGCGAAGCTGTTGTCTCGCGGGTTGTGTTTGTTGAAACGATCTCCATAATCGCGCCCGACACTCCCTGATGAGCCTGCCAGACAAGTATTCCAGCACCCAAGGCACGATGCCCCCCGCAGGGAGGGGCGCAAAATCATCCTGGTGGTCGCTGGAGCGCTGGGCGCGGCTGCTGGACGGCAACCCGGAGGTTTCCGCCGCGTCCGCCGCCACCGCGAACACGATGCTGCCGGTGCTGATCGAAGTCTTTGCCGCGTTTAGCAAGCTGGACGGCAGCATTGAGGAGGAGGAAGTCGAATCCAGCCTCGGCTACCTGCGCTACGATTATCCCGAGGCGATTTACGCCGACATGCGACGCCTTTACTTCGAGGCGCTGCAGCATCCGCAGGATCTCACGCAGCGGGCGAAGGAACTCGGCCAGAAGCTTACGCAGGAGCAGAAAATCCTGCTTGGAGTGCAGCTTTACCTGCTGATCTCGCGCTCGCAGCAGAATCAGCAGCAGAATCAGCGGCAGATGGTGGAGTTCTACCTCTTCATGACGAACCTGGGCATCGCCGCCCAGGCCATCGACATCGTTTATCAGCTCAACGCGGGGGACCGGCCACCGGAGGAAGGTTTTGCCTCGAAGGGCATGCAGCCGCTGGACACACTGCGCATCGGCTCCTCGAAGAACTGCGACGTGCTGCTGCGGTCTTTGTCAGCCGACTGCTCGGTGGTGGCGTTTCGCTTCCAAAACCTCGTGCTGCTGAAAAACACGGGCAGCATCTCGATCCTGGTGCGTAGCCGCCGCCAGCCGCCGGGTGAGTTTTCGCGGCTCTATCCAGGTGAGCGCGTGGTGCTGGAGGATGTCACGCTCGACTACAACGACCTGGTTTCCTACTTCAACGCCAAGAAGACGCTCTCCGGCACGCAGATTTACCTCACGCTCTCTGAGAACGGCAACGCGGAGATCGCCCCGCAACGCGCGCGTGGCACGAACCTGCGCCTCACCTTCGGCCTTGGTGTCACGGTGGAGGCGTTGCGCACGACGCAGGCCACGCTCAATGGCGTGGTGCTGAGCAGCGGCACCGTGGTGGAAGCATCCATCGAGGACAGCCTCATTGCGCATGGCGAGGTGGAGATCTCACTGCGTGATCTGCGCGTGCGCGCGCAGGAGTTTGGCGGCCAGTTCCGCCTCGAAGGCAGCCGCAACACCTACCTTGTCTCCAACAAGCCTGATTTGCTCGATGAGGGCGACATCCTGCTCTCTGAGGACACCGATGGCGAGATCTTGCTGCGCATTGAGTGCAACTACGCGCAGAAAACCGGCACGCTGGAGGTGCTGCGTTCCTCACGCCCTCTCTATATCGGCCAGATTCCGGTGCGCGACCGCATCTCGCTCAACGACGGGGACACGATCACGTTGGGCGAGGGCCAGTATCTGCGCTGCCACTTTTCCGACCGCATCATCGAGGAGGAGCGCAACACGATCCGCCAGATCGAGGTGCGCGAGCTGAGCCACCGCTTTGACGGTCGCGACACCGCGCAGGACGGCGTGAGCTTCATCGCTCGCCGTGGTGAGATGATCTGCGTCATGGGGCCGAGCGGCTGCGGCAAAAGCACGCTGCTGCGCATCCTCGGCGGCCAGCTCAAACCGCGTGGTGGCGAGGTGCTGATGAACGGCATGCCGCTCTACGGCAACCTGAAGAATCTCACGCCCTACATCGCCTACATCCCGCAGGAGGACGCGTTTGACCCGCTGCTGAAGGTGCAAGAGAACCTGGACTTCTCCGTGGCGGTGCGCTGCCCGCATTTAAAGTCCGAGGAGCGCCGCAAGCGTGTGGATGCCAAGCTGGCGGAACTCGGCCTGGCCGACCTGCGCAAGCGCCTGGCCGGCACACCTCAGCAGAAATTTCTCAGCGGTGGTGAGCGCAAGCGCCTCAACGCCGGTCTCGACATGATCGGCATCTCCGACGTGTATTTGTTCGATGAACCGACCTCCGGCCTGTCCTCAAAGGACAGCGAGCATGTGCTGGAGATCATCCGCAGCCTCGCTCGCAACAAGATCGTCCTCACCTCGATCCATCAGCCAAGCTCTCGCTTGCTGGCGATGTTCGACAAGGCGCTGCTGCTCGACAAAGGCGGCAAGATGGCCTACTTCGGCACGCCGCAGGGCATGCTGGAGTATTTCTGGCGCGTCTATCACACTGAAACCGGCCACGCGGGGGATGCGGACGCGAAACTGCCGGACAATCTCACGCCGGACTTCGTGTTCGACGTGCTGGAGACGCCGCTGCGCGACATCAGCGGCGACATCATCCATGAGCGCAGCGCCGACGGCCATCTCGTGGCCGCGCGTCGTTTCCCGCCGAATTTCTGGCGGGATGCCTATCAGCGGCACCTCATCATGGAAAGCATGGCGAAGCAGCAGCTCGCTCCCGGCAGCACCAACGTCATAGCCCGGCCCAAACGGGATGAAAGCCAGAGCGCCAGCCGCATGAGGCAGGCGCCGAAGCCGCCGAAGCACACATTCCGTGAGGAAGGCATCCTGTTTGCCACGCTGCTCAAACGCGCCTTCCTTAGCAAGCTGCGCAGCCGCACCAATCTGCTCACCACGCTGCTGGAGGCTCCGGTGCTGGCATGGCTGATCGCCAGCGTGCTGAAATACTCCGAGGAGGCGAACTACACCTTTGCCACGGCCTTCCACATCCCGACGTATCTCTTCATGAGCCTCGTCGTGGCGATGTTCCTGGGACTGACGAACAGCGCTGACGAGATCATCCGTGACCGCCACACGCTGAACCGCGAGCGCAATCACAACCTGCGCACCTTTTACTACCTCTCCGGCAAAATCATCTCCCTTTCCACCTTCGCGCTGGCGCAGTGCGTGATTTACCTGCTGATCGGCAACTGGGTGCTCGAGATACGAGACATGTTCATGATTCACCTGTGGTGGATGTTCCTCACCTCGCTCACCGGCGTGTGCCTCGGCCTGTTCATTTCCAGCATCGTCACGGACAACCGCACTGCGGTGAATGCGATCCCTCTCATCCTGATCCCGCAGATCATTCTTGGCGGAGCCTTGATCAAATACGAGGAGATGAACAAGAACCTCGACCTCGTCTATTCTGTGGGCCGCTGGCTCAAAAAGGCCGGCAACGACGAGGATGCCGCCAGCAAGCTCAAGGTGCCGTTTATCTGCCAGTTCATGCCGCTGCGCTGGTCGTATGAAGGGGTCGTCATCGCTCAGTCCAAGCTCAATCCACTCACGCGGAACCAGGATTTCCTTGATGAGCGCATTCAATCACTCCTGCCACCAGTTGGTTCGGACATGACGGACTTGCAGCGTCATGAGCTGGAGCTGACGAAGCAGTCGCTGGCCGTTGTTTCCGGCCTTTACGCCGAAAATCCGCGCGAAATCTCCAAACGTCTTGGTTCCATCCGCGAGGCGGTGCTCAGCGGACGCATCGAACCGCCGCTGCTGGAGGGCATGCTTTCCCAGGATGACGGCGTCAGCGCCGAGGAGGTCTATGTGAACCGCAAGGTGCTGGATCTCGTGACGAAGGCGGAGATGGAGCGTGAGGATTACCGCCGCAAAACCAGCCCGAATGTCTTCTTTGGCACCCGCAAGACCTACATGGACACGAAATACAACACGCTGTGGATTAACAGCGTGGTGATTCTGTTCAGCATCGGGGTTCTCATCGCTGCCGTGCAGATCAGCCTGCGCCGCCAGCTCACCAAGGTTTGAGGATTCCTTCCGCTTCGGTCAGGCTTTGTCTCGTTTGGACAGCCATTGGGCGAATGTGCCGCAAGGCACCGGAGCCGTGTCTTCCGCGCCTTTGAGCAGAAGTTCGCCGCTTTCGACTCCGCCACCGAAGACGGTGAACTCCTGGCGCATCAGATTGAGCAAAGTCGTGGGCGAGACGCCGCCCTGGCGGCAGAACAGCATCACCCCGATGGATTTGTCCGAGAGCAGGCCGCTGACCGTGGCCAGCAACGGCCCCAGATCGCGCTCCAGCTCAAAACTGCCGCGTTTTGCGTCCTTCGGCATGAACGGGTCGATCACGATCAAGTCGTGGCGCACCGTCTGCGTGCGCTCACGCTGCGCGAACTTCACCGGATCATCCACCACCCAGCGGATGTCACGATTAGCCAGGGTGTTGATGGCGGCGCTTTCGCGGACCCGCTGAATCGCCTCTGCCGACACATCCACATGCGTGACCGCCGCGCCCGCCTGCGCCGCCGCCAGCGTGATGCCGCCCGCACCGCCAAACAAATGCAGCACCCGGGAAGGCAGCCGGTTTTTTTCCGCAAAGGCGGCGCATAGCGCGCTCACACGCTCCCAGTGCGTGCAAAGTTCTGGCGCCAGGCCTCGCACACCACCGCCACGCGGGACTTGAAAACGCACGGTGCCGATTTTCAACCGCTGCGGTGTTTGCGGCTCACGTTTCAGGTCCACCGCCTTGCGCCACTCGGAACCTGGCAGCTTGCGCCGCCACCAAGCGGCAGGGCAGGGGCGCGAGGTCACAATGTTGCCCAGTCTTTCCAGCACACGACCACCGCCGCTGTCCAGCAGCGCGTAATCCTCGACGTTCAGTTCATTTTCAGCCATTCGGTGTTCCCAGGTATCTTTGATAAATTTCTTCCAGCCGGTCCAGCATGAAATCCAGGCTGTGCTTTTGCTCGACCATCTCGCGTCCCGCCTGGGACATGCGCATTGTGGCCTCTTTTTGAGTCACTGCCTCGACGATTCTCGCCGCGAGCGCGTCTGCGTCTCCCGCCGGGGCAATGCGGCCCGTGATTCCATCCTGGATGATCTCCGGGATGCCGCCGCAGTCGCTTCCCACCACAGCAGTGCCGCAGGCCAGGGCCTGAAGGCCGATTTGAGGCACGCCCTCGTGTTTCACAGATGGAATGCACAGCACATCCAGCGCACGAAGGATCTCCGGAACATCTTCGCGGTGCCCAGCAAACTTCACCTGATCCGCCACGCCCCGCTGTCGTGCCGTGTTAGCAAAAGCCTCCACAGGTGCGCCACCGCCGACAACGACGAACTGAAAATCATGCCCTGCGTCGTGGAGTTTTCGCACCGCATCGAAGAAAACCCCATGGCCTTTCCAGGAGCGTAAAACGGAAACCATGCCAATGACTGGCGGAGCGCCCGGTTCCTGCCGGACGGGCAGTTCCGCCTTGGCTCCCTCTGGATGGAAGCGCACCACATCAATGCCCGTGGGCAGCGTGGTGATGCGATCATCGGTCAGATGGAAGATCCGCTGAAAGTGGTCCGTGATTTTTTGACTCGTGGTCAGCACATGATCCGCGAACGTCGTGAACGCATGCTGGCTGACTCGTGGATTGGGATAGCTCACGTCGATGTGGCGGCTGCGGATCAACAGCGGCGTCCGCGCCAGCCGCGCCGCGATGCCCAGCAGCCAGCCATCGCGCGAGCTGTGTGTGTTCACGATCTGGATCCGCTCACGTCGCAGCCAAAGTGCCAGCCGCACCGCGTCCAGCGGCAGCAGCCGTCGGTCAAACAGACACTCTCGTGTTTCCATGCCGGCGTCACGGGCACGCTTCAAAATCTGGCTCTGAGGATGCGCGACCAGCCACACCGGCCAATCACGTTTTTGAAAACCAGACAGCTCGGCCATCACCCGATGCTCCTGCCCTCCCCAGCCACGGGAGGCTTCGGAATGCAGTATGCGCCACGGGGTATTCATGCAGACGGCTGCACAGGCTCAAACAAAGCCGGGATGCGGGGGTGAAGTTTGGAGGAAGGCAGTGCCACGAACAACTCCACCCCCTCGGGCTTGAGCACCTCCTCGTTAAAGGCATGAATGACTTCATCCATCGGCAGCGGATTGAGCGCTGGGTCAATGGTGTTGTGGATGGTAGGGTTCGGCGCCTGCCGCATATGCACACCGTGGGCGGAGTATTTTTCGGCCAGTGCCTGGCTTGTCACTGGCAGTGAGGGTGGCTTGGGCATGCCTGCCGCGGCATATTTTGGATGATTATAGAAGCAGTCTGTATTGCTGAGGTCCACTCCACACAAGACGATGCGTTTGTAGCCAGCCATGAGTCCAAAGCACATTGTCATGAAAATCGTGGCTCGCTTCATGGGCACGCCCCAGAGCACCTCACTGCGGCGAAAATAGCCCAGACGACGATACCAGCGCAAAAAGAAGCGCAGCATGCCCGCCGTGCGCCCCCGCACACCGAGGGTGGTGAGTGTGTAGAGATGACTGGCGTCGCCGAGTGGGAACTCAGTGTTCCAGCGTGGAAAACGGTCATCGAGCTTCATCACGTCCTTTAGCATGATGCAGGTGTGGCGGTAGTCTTCCAGGCGCATCTTCAAGAGCGCCATGAGGCATTCAGCATCCGCCGCTTCACGCGAGACCTCGCAAAAATGCCAGGTGGGCACATGCTCATGATACAGCCAGAAATTGATGCCAAGTGAATCTGAGGCACGGATCGACCGCCAGGCCTCCGGCGGCAGATCGTGGACAGAGGAACCGCTGCCCATGACATACAGCGTGTCGCTCTTTTTGAAGTCTGCCACGCGTAGGTGGAGCGGGTCGTGCGCGCCTTGTAACTTTGGCGCGATGCGTGTCTTCACGGCATCCCGGAAAGCGCGATAGCGGCTGCCAATTCTTTTAACGGTCAGCAGCATGACGAATGACAGTGATGACACGCCCGATGTCCGCATCGGTCGCGAACGAACATGAAGGCAACGATAGGCAGTTCGCAAACAAATCCTCCGCCACCGGGCACGGCAGCTTGAACGCATCCTGGTGCGCTGGGGACAGATGGGCGGGCTGCCAAAGCGGACGGGCCTCGATCTGTGCGTCTTTGAGCTTCTGCCGCAACTCTCGCGCCGTCATGCCGAACAGGGCACGGTCGATGTAAACCGTGGTGAGCCAGTAATTGCTTTGCACGCCTGCCGCCTCGTCCTGAAACCGGATGCCAGGCACGTCCGCCAGTGCGGCACGATATAGGGCATGAATCGCTCGCCGCCGGGCCACATAACCTGTTAGCAATTCCATCTGCGCGCACCCGAAGGCCGCCTGGATGTTCGTCAGGCGGTAGTTGTAGCCTATTTCATGGTGGATGTACTCCTGCGGGTCATCCTTGGCCTGGGTGGTGAGGTAGCGGGCCTTCTTCGCCCATGCCTCGTTCGCGGTGACAAGCATGCCGCCACCACCCGTGGTGATGATCTTGTTGCCATTGAAGCTGTAGCAGCCCATGTGGCCGAGGCCGCCGACAGGTCGGCCATGATACGTCGAACCGAGGCTTTCCGTGGCGTCCTCGATCACCGTGAGGCCAAATTCATCCGCCAATAGCATTAGCGCGCTCATGTCCACCGGATGCCCAAGGATGTGGACTGGCACGATGGCCGCCACGCGCCTGCCACTGACCTTGTTGAACACTCCACCCTCACGTCGCTCACAGCCGATGGTCAAAAATTCGCGCACTTGCCGGACATCCATCTGCCAGTGCTGCGCTTCGGCATCCACCAGCACGGGAACGGCATTTGCATAGCGAATCGCGTTCACCGGAGCGATGAAGGTCATGGAGGAAACCAGCACCTCGTCTCCAGGCTTCACACCGGCGACCAGAAACGCCACATGCAAAGCGGCTGTTCCACAGGTGGTCGCCACGCCGTGCGGCACCGCCGCCGCCCGGGCCAAATCGTTCTCAAAACGGGTCACATACGCGCCGACGGATGACACCCAGCCGGTGTCGAGGCAGTCCTTGATGTACTTCCATTCGTTGCCGCTGAGGTGAGGAGCGCTGAGAGGAATGAATGCATTCTCAGACGACATAACCTTTGGCCGTGTAGTGTTCCAGATTCTGTATCAGCCAGGCGATGGTCTGCTCCAGACCTGACTCAAGCGAGACTTGCGGCTCCCAGCCCACCAGCTTTTTTGCCTTCTTGTTGCACGCCAGCAGGCGTTCCACCTCGCTCTTGGCGGGGCGCAGGCGCTCATCCTCACAGACGATGTTGATGTCCTTGTTCATCATTTTGGCAATCAGCAGGGCCAGGTCGCCGATGCTGATTTCACGCCCGGAGCCGAAGTTGATGGTCTCGCCGACGGCCTCAGGTGAAAGGGCGCTGGCACAGAAGCCTGCGACGGTGTTCTGCACGAAATTAAGGTCGCGTGTAGGCGAAACGGCCCCCAGGTGCACGTTTTGCCCACGCTCCAACTGCGTGATGATGGTGGGAATGACGGCGCGCATGCTCTGGCGAGGACCGAAGGTGTTGAAGGGTCTCACCGTGACGACCTCAAGCTCAAACGAGGCTGCGAATGCCTCTGCCATCTTGTCGGCGCCAATTTTGGACGCGGAATACGGCGATTGCCCCTGCAAAGGATGCTCCTCGGTGATCGGGACAAACAACGCGGTGCCATAAACCTCGCTGGTTGAGGTGTGCAGCACGCGCTGCGTGCCGTTCTCACGGGCGGCCTGGAGCACATTAAGCGTGCCTTCAATGTTCGTGCGCACATAGCTGTGCGGGGCCTGATAAGAGTACGGAATGGCGATCAAGGCACCGAGGTGGAACACGATTTCCGTGTCCTTCACCGCGCGGCGCACACTGTCGCGGTCCGCGATGTCTCCCGAGTAGATTTCCATGTCGCCAGCGAGCTCGGACCCGTCCAGCCAGCCCTTTTTGCCCAGTGCGTTGTAATGCACCAGCGCACGCACGTCAGCACCCTCACGCACAAGGTGTTCGGCCAGATGGCTGCCGATGAAGCCACCGGCTCCGGTTACGAGTACTTTTTTGCCGTCGAATGATCCCATGGGGTGGTTGGTTGGAGTGTTGGATGAATGGATAGCTGAAGCACGGGGGGCAGGCGGAAGTAATTTAATGATCGCCTCCTCGTGCTTGTTTGAGCTGCTCACGCTGTCCCACATCGATCCAGTCGTCCACGATTTCAAAGGCGCCGACCTTGTGGCCGTGCTGGAGAGCCTCCTCGAAAAGATTGGTGATGGGGAAAGACTTCCGAGGCACGCGGGCGATGATCTCCGGCGAGAGGACATACATGCCGGCATTGATGAGCTGTGTGAGCGTCGGCTTCTCGACGAGGCTGGTAACACGGCCCTCGTTCGCCTCCAGGCAGCCGAAGGGAACCTCGTGCGAGTAGCTGCGCACGCCGATGGTGGCTGTGTAGCCGCCTTCCTGATGAAAGTCGAACATGCTGCCGAGATCGACCTGCGTGACGAGGTCGCCATTGCAAACGAAAACGGGGTCTTGGGGCTGTTCCGGCAACAACGCGAGCGATCCGCCGGTGTGGAGCGGCTCGTCTGGGTGTTCGCGCAGATACTCGATGGTGCAGCCGAATGCTTTTCCATCGCCAAAGTGCCCCTCAATGATCTCGGCAAGGTAATTGGTGCTGATGAAGATGCGGCTGATGCCGTAGCCGACGAGGTGATAGACAAGCCGCTCGATGATGGGCCGCCCGGCGACCTTCAGCATTGGTTTAGGCATGTTTTTCGTCAAATCGCCCAGCCGCGTGCCCTTGCCGCCCGCCATGATGACGGCCCAGTTCGGCTTCGGCGTGGCACCAATGACCTCATGAAGCAGATGAAGGCCCTCCAGGCGGCCAGCATCGTCCAAAATGGGGATCTGATGAAGTTGGCGCGCCTGCATGAGATCGAGCACCTCGGGGCGAGAGGCGCTCGTGGACACGCTGGAGAATTTTTTCTTCGCAAAGGGCTCCACGGCGTCATTCAGCGACGCGCCTTTGAGCAGAGCGCGCCGCACGTCGCCATCGGTGACGGTGCCGAGCATCCGGCCCGGCTCATCACACATGAAGGCGATGCCTTCCCCTGCCTGGTCAATGACCTCCAAGGCACGCAGCAGCGTGTCGGAGGGTTTCAGGCAAAAAGTGGCGATGGGTTTCATCCGCTCGGCGCAAATCACTGAAACACGGTGTGGCGCAGCTTCCACTCGCCGCTTTCCTTCGTCCACAGGTGCGGAGAGCGGAAACGATCGGCCATGGCGATGAACTTGTCCTTGGTGAGGATCGGCTCGGCGAAAGCTTTCGTGGCCACCGGGAACTCCTTCGCCGGCATGCTGAGATATTCCATCAGCTCGGTGTCGAACCGGGCCGGCCATTCGCCGTCGAAACGCTTCACCAGTGCCACGCCTTCATCACGCGTGATCTCTCCTGAGCGGATCTCCTGGCTGGCGTCATAGGTGGCGCGGCCGATGCCGAATTTGATGAACGTGGTCCAGTAGTGAAGGTCGTCGATCTTGTCGTCGATGGAGTTGTACTTCGAGTAGGTGCCGGGCGTGCGCTCCGGGCTGGCCTGGAAGCCACCGTGCTCCACCGCATAGTAGTAGCAGCCCTGCGGATGCCATTTCAGGTAGTAGCCGAGGTAGTGGACTTCGATCTTCGCTTTCTCGAGTTTCTCCGGCTCCGCAGGGAAGTAGGGCTCCAGGTCGTTCAATGAGACGCCATAACGTTCCATGAGTTCCTGCACGGAGGTGCCGCCAAGAAAGACCTTCGATTTGTCCTGTGTGGCAAAATAGGCGTAATCACGTTTGGCGGTCGTGTTGTCGGCAATTGGGTTGCCGTACTCGGCCTCGTTTTCTCCGTAAAACACCAATGGGATGTTGAACATCGCCGCCATCTTTGGACCGAGGAATTTTTGGCCGAACATGAAGGCCTGGAACGGGTGGAACAAGTTGTCCACCGCAAGACGCGTGAGCAGACGGTGAATGCGGCCGTTCGGCGTGCAAAGATAGTTGTCGAAGCCGCTGTTGATCCAGGCGCGATGGTTTTTGAAACCCCAGTCGGTGAAGAGGTGCGGCGACCACGTCACGGTGAGCGGATTCATGCCATACTTGTATTTCAAGATGTGCGACTGGTAAAAGCTGTCCTTGCCGCCGGAGCCGGGAACGAGGCAGTCATACTCGCCGTTGTTCTTGCGATGCTTGTCGCACAGCGCCCAGAGTTCTTTTTCGCGGGCCTCCCAATCGACTTCCTTGTGTTTGCGTTCGGCGGTGTGGCAGGCGTCACAGATCATGTCCTCATCGAACTTGATGGTGGTCTTCTTGGACGCTGCGGTGTGCTCATATTCGACCGCGGAATTCGGGCGCTGATTGGAAATGACGCACTTGGAGCAGAACTTCACCTCACGGGGCAGTCCATACTTCACTTCGAGTTGTTCGGTGGCTTCGGGCATGGTGTTAAGAATCAAAGAGGAAAGCGGAGAGCATGTCGAGGCCAGACTGGCCGCTCTTCTCCGGGTGAAATTGGAATCCGGTGATGTTGCCGCGTGCCACGGCAGCCGTGATCTGATGCGCGCCAGACTGCACCGTGGCGGCATGGTCTCTCACATCGTCCGGTATCATATGATAGGAATGCACAAAGTAGGCCCAGGTGTGCGGCGCGGTTTTGCGCAATGCCCCTGACTGCCAGACCTGCTCCTGTCGGGGCGCAAGCTGCGCCCAGCCCACATGCGGCACTTTGATGCCATCTGAAGGGATTTTGACCACCTTGCCTGGAATGATGCCCAGGCCCGCCGTGCTGCCAAATTCCTCGCTGTGGCCCAGCATGAGCTGTGCGCCAAGACAGATGCCCAACATGGGCACTCCTGCGGCAGCGGCGGCTTTCAATGGCTCGACGTGTCCAGCCTTCGTCAGTCCGGCCATCCCATCGCTAAACGCTCCCACTCCAGGCAGCACGATTTTGTCCACGCCGACAAGCTGAGAACCGTGCTCTGCCACAATCACGTCGGCGCCGGCGTGCGCGAGCGCCTTGACCACGCTGTGCAAATTGCCCAGCCCATAATCGACAACGGCGACTTTCACACTCATGCCCGCACCTCCACGCCTTGGCTGCCCAGATATTGTTTGATGTCGTTCACGGTCGTCCGGTTGTAATGCAGCATGGAGGCGATGGCGACGCCGTCCACGCCGAGTTTTGCCACGGCGGCAATATCTTCCAGCGAACCCGCCCCGCCATGCGCCACAACTGGCACTGGCACCTGTTTCGCGATTTTTGCCACAAACTCCAGTTCAAAGCCTTTGTTGGTGCCCTCGCGATCCACGGAGGTCAGCAACAACTCGCCGCAGCCGAGATCCACCGCGCGCATGGCCCAATCATAGGCATCCAAGCCAGTGTGTTCACGACCATTGTCTGTAAATGCCTTCCACTTGCCGTCAGTCTGGCGAATCGTCTCGATGCCGACCACGATGCACTGCGTGCCAAAGGATTTCGCCGCTTCCGTGATGAACTCCGGGCGCAGGGCCGCCGCCGTGTTGATGCAGACCTTGTCCGCACCAGCCCGCAGGATTTGCTGGATGTCCGCATGGGTGCGGATGCCGCCGCCGACGGTCAGCGGCACGAAGATGCGCCCTGCCGTCTCCTTAATGAGGTCGATGATATTGCTGCGCCCATACAGGCTGGCGACGATGTCTTGGTAGTACAATTCGTCCGCACCCTGCTCAAAATAGCGCAGGGCGAACTCCTCCGGCTTCCCCATCACCCTCAAGCCCTCCAGGCGCACCCCTTTGACAAGATTCGGGGCTTTGATGTCGAGTCGGGGAATAATGCGTAACGGCATGGCAAAAAGGCTCCTGGCACCCGCCGGGAGGCGCTTTCTATGCCTCGTAGAAAGGCGAAATCAAACCGAAGTTTGACCACAGCCTCACGTTAGCTCAGCGGTTTTGCCGGCACCCCGGCCACCACCACGTCGTCCGGCACATCCCGCACCACCACCGCTCCAGCACCCACCACAGCACCCGCACCGATGCGAAGACCCTGGCGGATCACCGCCCCCGCTCCGATGTGCGCCCCCGCGCCGATCTGTACTCCTCCGCATACCACCGCGCCCGTGGCAATGTGAACATGGGCACCGATGCTGCAATCATGCTCGACCACGGCCGCCGTGTTCACCAGCACATGTTCCGCCAGCCGAGCGGCCGTATGAATGACTGCCCGAGGCAGAATTTGACAACCTGCACCACAAGACGCGGATGTGGCAACATAGGCCGTCGGATGGATCACCCTCTGTGGTTTGAGACCTGCGCGAACCGCCTGATCGAACAACGCGGTGCGCCGTGCGCAGCTTTTGGATGATCCGACGCCGATGATGAAGTGGGTGTAGCCGAGTGAAACCAGTCCCGCCAGCTTGTCGTCGCCGCCAATCACCGGAATCCCGCTCACCTCATGCAAATCTGCCTGGGAATCGATGACACCATGGATATGCCCCGGTTCCAATGCCTCGATCAGCACGCGTCCATGGCCGCCGCCTCCAATCAAAATGCATTTCATGGTTTCAAATCGTGGAAGGTTTTGCCGAGCAGACGCGCGTCATTCGGCACGCGCAGGATGAGATCGACGATCTTCTCCGCCGCATGGCCTTCACCGAAAAAGTGCTCGTACCCTCGGCAGGTGGCGCGGAATTCGGGCGAGACCGCCTTGCGAATGGCTGCGGCGATCTGCGCGGCATCGAAAGGCACGTCCAGCACGTTCCCGGCGCGCAGCCGCCCCTTTTGCCTGTTGCCAATGTTGACCACGGGCAATGCGAAGGACGGCGCCTCCAACAGTCCGCTGGAGGAATTGCCCACCATGGCAGAAACCTCCCCCAGAATTGAGAAGTATCCCTCCGGCCCGAAGTTTTCGACCGTGCGCGCCGTGGGCTCTTTGCGGCAAAATTCTTCCAGGCGTGCCCGGATCACCTGCCCGGCCATGTCGGCGTTGGGCATGGTGAAAATCACCGGCAGATCAAGCTCACGCAGCGCCGCGAGCAACGCGTCCGTCTGCGGCCCGGTCTGCTCATATTCGCTCGTCGTTGGGTGCAGCGTCACGAGCAGCGGCGGATTGCTCAAATCCAGATGGAAGCGCTGTTCTAGTTCTGTGCGGTTCAGCCGACGGATATTGTGAAGATTGTCGAGCGACAGTGCCCCGCACTGAATTACCCGCCACGGCTCCTCGCCGAGCTGGATCACCCGCTGGCGATAAACCTCAGTCGCCACCCCGTGCAGATGGCTCATTTTTGTGAGTCCGTGTCGAAAGCGGTCATCCATGGCCCCCTCGCTCAGTTCCCCGCCATGCAGATGCAGGATTGGCAGGTTGAAAGGCACGGCCGCCAGAGCGGCGGCAAACATTTCAAAGCGGTCTCCCAGCACCACCAGCAGGTCTGGCGGCTCCTGGGCAAAATATTTGCCAAAGCCCGTGACGCCCGCGCCCATCGCGCATGCCACCGCTTCGGCGGTGTCCGCCTCCTGCAGGACGGGAATGCGGGCATGGATGGGAAAGCCGTCCGCCTCAATGATCCGCACCGTGAGGCCGTATTTGTCCTCCAAATGCATGCCGGAGACCAGCATTCGCAGCTCCAACTCTGGATGGGCTGTGATCCGGCGCAGCAGCGGCAGGTAGATGCTGTAGTCCGAGCGTCCAACCGTGACGACCGCGACGCTTCTCATGCCAGATCCTCCCAAGCCAGGATGGCACCGGCGGCGATGTCGCGCGTCGCACGTTTTCCCAGCACCTCCGGCAACTGGGCGGGCGGAATGCCGGTGCCCGGACGACGTAGCACCAGCATGGAATCCTCCAGCACGGAGCCTGCGGCGATGGCACACGTCGTCACAACGCTGCGCCGCACAATCTTCGCCACCGCCAGTTCTGCCTCGCTGGGCTGCTTCTGGCTGCTGCCTAGCAGCACTTCGACCCGGCGGATGCTGCGCACCATCTCTGCCAGTTCCTTGGGTTCCAGCGAGGCTTTGTGATCCGGGCCGGGGAGATTGCAGTCGAGCGTGAAATGCTTCTCGATCACCTTGGCACCTGCGGCCACGGCAGTGACGCTGGCCTCGATGCCCATGGTGTGGTCGGAGTAGCCGATAGGAACGCCCAGTGACTCCTGCATCACATGCATGGCGCGCAAATTGACTTGGTCGGGCGGTGTGGGGTAGTCCGTGACGCAATGGAGGACGGTGATGTCCTCGTTGCCCGCCGCCTTGATGGTGTTCACCGCCTCCTTGATTTCCGCGATGGTGCCCATGCCGGTGGAGACGATCACTGGCCGGCCAAACAGCGCCACATGCCGCAGCAGCGGCAGGTTGGTCAGTTCGCCGGAGGGGATTTTGAAAATGGGCATGCCCAGGCCCGCCAGGAAGTCGGCACTCTCCTCGTCAAAGGCGGTGGACATGAACATGATGCCTAGTGCCTGGCTGTAGCGGCAGAGTTCGGCAAATGCCTCTAGGGGAAGCTCCAGCCGTTTCAGCATGTCGAACTGGCTTTCCGTTTTGCCGGTATTTCGCGCCTGGTAGGCCGCCTGCGGCGCGTCGGCGGTGACGAGATGCTTCGCCTGGAACGTCTGAAATTTTACGGCGTCCGCGCCGGACTCGGCTGCGGCCCGCACCAGTTGCTTCGCGAGGGCGAGATCGCCATTATGATTGACGCCGGCCTCGGCGATGATGAAGCACGGACTTTCGGCGGTGATGCGGGAGGCGGACATGGGTGGATTACTGGCGCCCGGCCAGGATGTTTTCAACAATGGCAAAATCATTCAGCGTGTCGATGTCCACCGAACGATCCTCCGGCATGACCCACCCGTGCGCGCCCGGCGGCTGAAACTGATGGCTTTCGCGCAGTGAAGCGCAGCGGTTCAAATACAGGCCGCCGTTGAGGTTAAATGCAGGCGGCAGATCCTGGCGGCGCGGGTAGCGCATGCCATGATCAATGAAGCCCTTCAACCGGCCGCCTTCCTCCACCTTGTAGGTAAGGTAGGGATGCACCGCCGCAGGGCAGACACCGACGACCGCCGGACAGCCTGTCTTCTCCATGAGCCGGATGGCTCCATCGAGATCCTCGGACGTGCGCATAGGCGTGGTGGGCTGCAGCAGCAAAACAGCATCCGGCAGATCACCCTGCGCCTCCAGCCAGTTCACCGCATGCAGCATGACATCGATGTGAGCGGATTCACCCGTGGCGAGTTCCGCCGGGCGGACAAAGGGCACCTCCGCGCCCCACTTGAGCGCCACGTCCATGATCTCCGCGTCGTCAGTGGAAACAATCACACGGTCCACCAGCTTCGCGCCCTTGGCGGCCAGAATGGAATGCGCCACCAGGGGTTTTCCGGCCAGCGGCAGGAGATTCTTGCGCGGCAGGCCGGTGGAACCTCCGCGGGCGGTGATGACAGCGACGACTTTCATGCAACTCCGAAGATGGTGGATATCATGCGCATCGTTTCGATGGCGCTGGCAAGAGTGGGAGCGCGGGAAGGCGCGCCGCTCAAGGCTTTAATCACCTCTTCCGCCTGACGTTGAAAGCCCGGTTTGAAGTTCTTGTCCGCATGAGTCGCCGCGACTTCGTTAAGCGCACGTTCGCCTGCATTGATGAACTTCGCCTGCTCCAGCGGGCGCAGTTCCCAGCGGCGTCCCGGCGTGTTCACCGTCACCGTCCACGGACCTGGGCCATTCCAAGTGCTTTCGTAAAGCCCCACATCACCACTGTCAAACTCGACGGCGGCCAGCACATAAGTCGGCGATGCCGGATTCCAAGGCGTGATCGGCGTGATCTTCTTCACGCTGCCACGGCAAAGGCTGCGCAGGTAGTCCATAAGATGGATCGAATTCGCATACATCCAGCGCTGTACGATCTCCTCGGGATGCCCGATGATGCGCGCCGTCTCCAGCGACTGCTGGTCTTCGACACGCACAAAACGCGGCTCGTCACGCGAGTCGATGTCATTCAACACCGCCTCCGTGCTGCCAAGGAATCGACGGTTCAGACCCACGTAGATCGTGCGTCCATGCTTTTGCGCGAGTGATTCGAGGAACAGAGCCTCGTCGAGATCCTTGCCCGGCGGTTTTTCCATCAGGATGGTCCACGGAAACGCAAAGGCCTGCTCCGCCACACTGCGGATCGACATTTCCGGCACGGCGATGACGAGCAGGTCTGCTTTGGTCTTTTCGTGCAGTTCCACGATACTGTCCGTCACGAGCGGAATGCCACACTCGGCGGCCAGCGCCTCCGCCTTTTCGCGCGTGCGACTGTGGATGCCCGCCAACTGGACACCGGGCAGGCTGGCAAAGGCTTTGGAGTGCTCGCGGTTCATGCCGCCGGCACCGATGAAGGCAATAGAAGTGCTCATGGTCGAAATCAGGCCCAGGGGAAGATTTGGTTTTCAGGAAGCGCCTCGTCGAGGCGGACGACGCGATGCTGTTGCTCGTCGGATACATGTGCGGCTACCAGCGCGCGCACGGCGGCGTGACCGTCCTCCCCTGTCGTATAGTTTTCACCTGCCAACAGAGCCTCCAAAACGCGCAGCGAAGGCACCAGCGCATCCGCCGGGGCGATGTCGCGCGCACCTTCCTCCCAAGGCATGCCGTAACGTGTGGTCGGCATCTCGCGATGCTCGGCCTGGCGCACGGTCCAGTTCATCTTCCCGCCGAGCTCATCGACAAAGATCTGTCCGTGACGCGCGGTGTAGTTCACGCGCACGCCGTGGCCTTGATCGCCCGATGCATCGAGTGTGAAGCGGACGCCAGACGCTGTCACGAGCCTCACCGAGCCCGCACGGTCTTCAAACTGCGGTCCTCGCGGATTTGGCACCTTGTCCGCGCTGAACCATGCCTGAACCTCGGCAGCGGGTTCACCAGCGATGTAGCGAAACATCTCAATATAGTGGCTGCCATTCATCGCGAGGCCGAAGTTTCCTGCTGTGACATGAATGCTGGTGACCCCGCCAAACTGCTCCGAATCCAGCATCTGTTTCGGCAGGATATACTGGTCCATGAAGCGCATCTGATGGTTGATCGAAAGCCTGGCACCACGCGCCTTGCAGACGTCAATCATGCGCCGAGCATCCGCGAGACTGGTGGCCATGGGTTTCTCACACAGAATGGCTTTGACTCCCGATTCTGCCGCCAAGCAGGTCAGATTCGCATGCACCGGTGCCGTGGTAGCGATGATAAGCAATTCCGCCTTCGCGTTGGCGATTAATTTTGCTGGATCGACAAATAAACGGTCGTCACTCAATGACGCCTTCTTCTTGGCTGCGACACGCGCTTGTTCAAACGGGTCACAAACACCGACAACCTCCAGTTGGAGCGCGAGGAGATTGTCGAGATGGCGAAGGCCCATGCGTCCGAGGCCAATGAGTGCTGCTTTCATGTCGTGGGTGCTGGATTCGAGTGTTTGAGTTCGGAGAAAAGAGCTAACAGACGCTCGCCACTTTTTCCATCGAGAACACCCCAATCTGCGGCCACGGCGGCCTGGGCAAGCGTGAGCTGCTTCCGGTACGCGGCATCTCCAGCAATGCGCGTGACCTCACGGCTAAACTCGTCGCGCGTTGTCACATGCACCACGCCCGGAGCCGAGCGATAATCGTCATACTCATAATGGTAGAGATCGTGATTGAGCACAGGTTTTGCCGCAGCGATGGCCCAGCGGATAGTGGCGGAGATACAGGCCACAAAGACGTCGCACAAAGGCAAAAGCTCGGCCACCGGCCGCTGACAGAGCCTGACGTTCGGATGATTACCAAGGGTGATCTTCTCTGTGTCGAGATGTGGATGAAGGTTAACCACCACATTCCAGCCCGTCGCGGCCAGAACCTCGATCCAAAAAGCCACCACCTCGGCATGATTCGTGAACTCGACTTTCCTCTGCTTCGATTTGAAGATGTCCGGTGGAATGGCGGCAAGAAACACTGGCTTTGCAGGATCAATGCCCAGTTCCGCAAGCAGTGCGCTCCGCATTGCCACTGCATCACGCTTCACCGCCGCAAGCTTGTCCAACGTGCAGGAGCCGGTGACACGCAGTCTCCCTACATCTACGCTTGTGACCGCATGCGGGACGCACAACGCCTCACACTCCACTAAAACCACGTCAGCGAACGAACAGAGATTCTGCCACGGCTTCGCGGGAGCGAAGCCCATGAACTGCATCACTGCCACAGCAGGAAACGGCAATCGCAGGAGCCGAACGCCTTTGTGCTCAAACATCCACTGAGGATGCTTCTCGGAAAAAAGGCGGCGCAACCCGCCCCGCACGATGTACGCTGTGTTCTGGAGATGCGCCTCCGCAGCCTCAACCGGATTGTCGATGGTGTAAGGCATAACCGCCACACCTGCGCCGCATGCCTGCCCCTGCTTCACCAACAACTGTGTCAAATAACCGACATTTTCCTCCGGCAACACGATGACATCCGGTTTCAGCCCGGCAAACAACGCATGATAGAACTGCTTCACGGCACGGAATTTCAGCAGGCAACCGACATAGCTGCGCGCAGGAAAGGCCGTGGGTTCTTTGCGTCCATGCCACAGCGTGCGCTCCGAGTTGCCCACCACACAGCCATCAAAAGCAACAGCGGTGAGGCCAAGGCCCGTTGCCACCTTAGCATCTTCTGACCAACCCTGGTATTTGGTGGCAAAATAAAAACTCACCTGTTGCCCGTTTGTCTTCAGCCATTCCGCCTGCCATGCCAGAGCCCGGAAATGCGTGCGTATGTAGGCCACGAAGAGGATTCTCATTGCTGTCGCCTGGGAGTGCCTTCTTATGTAGAAGCCGCAGCCGGTTTATCTGTGTGAAACTGCAGATGGTGCAGACGGCGGTACAGCGGCGAGGATGCCAGCAATTCCTCGTTGGATCCGATGGCCTCCACCCTTCCTTCATTCATGACAATGATCTTGTGCGCGGCCAGGACGGTGGAGAGACGATGCGCGATGGCGATGACCGTGCGCCCCTCCGCCAGGTCATGCAGCGCCTCCTGAATGATGCGCTCGCTTTCTGTGTCCAGCGCCGAGGTGGCCTCGTCCAACAACAACACAGGCGCGTTCTTCAAAATTGTCCTCGCAATGGCGATGCGCTGCTTCTGGCCGCCAGAAACCTTTGACCCGCCGTCGCCCACAATGGTGTCATAGCCCGCCTCAAACTCGCTCACGAAGGCGTCCACATGCGCCTTGCGCGCCGCCTCAAGAATCTCATCACGCGTCGCGTCCAGCCTTCCATAGCGGATGTTTTCCAAAATCGTCGTGTGAAAGAGAAACACGTCCTGGCTGACAACACCCAGGTTGTTTCTCAGGGACGCCTGGGTCACGTCACGCAAATCATGACCGTCGAGTGTTATCGAGCCTTCATCCACATCATAAAATCTCAACAGCATAGAAAACAAGGTGCTTTTGCCGGAGCCGCTGGGACCCACCAAGGCATAAAACTTGCCAGGCTCCAGGTCAAACGACACATCCCTCAAGGCAGGCTTGCCAAGCTTCTGCCCATTCTCTCCTATGTAGGAGAATCTGACGTTGCTCATACTCACTGCTCCCTTTGCACGAGGCAGCACCACAGCACTAGGACGGTCGCAGATTTCTGATGGCCGGTGAAGGAGATCAAACACCGACTCGCAGGCGGCCAGTGTTTTCTGCATGGTCAGGCCGATTCTGCTCAGCTCCTTGATCGGCGGATACATTTGTGTCAGCGCCAGCACCAGAATGAAGAAATCTGCGGCGGTTCGTTCCTTGTACCACCAGTAAACAAGGCCTGCGGCAACGCCAAGCGACGCCACTGTTTCAACCAATGTCCCGCTAAAATCCGCGAGTCTGTTGAATTTGAGCGCATCAATGGAGCTGACGCGGTTCCCCTCGTCAAACCTCGCCAGCTCATGGTCCTCCCGCGAGTTGCTTTTCACCAGTCGGATGCCTCCAAATGCCTCATGCATGGCCACTAGCATGCCCGAAGACGCGGACACCTCAATCTTCCCGCTGCGTTGTACGCTTTTTGCGATCATTTTTACCGGGATCAGGCAGAGCGGAAAAACAAACAGCGACATGAACGTGAAGAACGGGTCAATGCCGAACAGCACGATCAAGATGGAAAGGATGGACATCGGATGCTTCGTCATCGCCTGCACCAGAGCCAGGGCGTTGACTTGCAGCATTGCCGCCTGACCTGAGATAATCTGGATCAGTTCACCGGCCTTGGATTTATTAAAAAAGGAAAGCGACTGGCGCAGCATTGCCGCATAAAGGTCCTTTCTCACTTGGTAAAGTACATGGCTGGCCGCCTTGGTGTAGGTTCGTGAACTTAGGTAGCTCAAAAAGCCACGGCAGAAAATCAACGCTGGAATCACCGCAGCAGCCATCATCACCATGCCAATGCTCACATCCCCGTCACCCTCCTGAAGGCCGAAGAGATCTGTCAGTTTGACAGGGCCAAGAAAAGGCACCCGCTGGGCCACATCTTTTAGAGGTGTTTCTCCTTTGAGCACTAGGGAGAAAATCAGCTGAAAAGAAATCAGCATCAGCGCATTGAACATGGCAGAGGTCATCCCTAGAGCCACTCCCAACCCCAGCCGCGCCCACTGGGGCCGCACATAAGCCAAGAGCTTCTTGAGCGCCAAAATGTTCTCAGGATTCTGTGCCTTGAACAGCTTGCCAATGATTTTTCGAATAAGCGGATTCAACAGGGGCAGGAGTAATTAATGCCCCGCCTTTTAGCTGTCATGCAACATATGTCCACTCAAAACACTGGGGTGCCTCAGTATTCAGAACGGGAAGCAGGCCCCCACTTCTGAAATCTGCCCGGCAGGCGGGATCTCAGGGTGAATGCAGCTTGTCAGCAGATTTTTTCTCGGTAAAAAGTGAGCCAAGCTTCCTTTCTTTCCTCATTTGCTCACATGGCCCGACCAACTGTACTTCCGATTCGTTCCGTTTTAATCACTGGCGGAACAGGCTCACTCGGTAAGGCGCTCGTGAAGCGCCTCGTCACCCTGCACCCGGAAGTCAAGCGCATCATTGTTTATTCGCGCGACGAATTGAAGCAGTTCGAGTTGGCTCAGCAGTTTTCGGAGAAGGACTATCCTCAAATCCGTTTCTTCATCGGTGACGTGCGCGATGCCTCCCGCTTCCAGCGCGCACTGGAGGGCGTGGACGCCGTGATCCATGCCGCCGCGCTCAAGCAGGTGCCCACGGCCGAGTACAATCCTTTCGAGTGTATTAAGACCAACGTGCTTGGTGCCCAGAACATCGTGGATGCCTGCCTTTCCTCCAGCGTGAAACGCGTCGTGGCCCTCTCTACTGACAAAGCCGCCGCGCCAATCAATCTCTATGGTGCCACGAAGCTGTGTAGCGACAAGCTCTTCATCGCCGCGAACAACGTTCATGGCAGCCAAGACATCCGGTTATCCGTTGTCCGCTACGGCAATGTTATGGGTAGCCGCGGTTCCGTGATTCCCTTTTTTCTCAACCTGCGCAAGTCCGGTGTTCTGCCCATCACAGACCCGGCGATGACACGCTTCAACATCACGCTTGAAGATGGCGTGGATCTCGTTTTACACGCGTTATGCGAGGCGCTGGGCGGGGAGATATTTGTGCCCCAAATTCCCTCTTACCGCATCACGGATGTCGCCACCGCCATCGGCCCAGAGTGTGAGCATCCGGTTGTCGGCATCCGCCCTGGCGAAAAGATTCACGAGGAGATGATCACGGAGACGGACGCGCTTCAGACCATCCAAACAGAGAAGCATTACATCATTGTGCCGATGCTCTATGGTCACTCGGCAGCCGATTTAATGAAGCTCTACTTGGAGACGCATCGCGGCACTCCGGTTCCAGCGGGCTTCTCCTACAATTCAGGCAAGAACGCGGAATGGCTGTCTGTGGATCAAATCCGCACGCTCATCCGCCAGCATTGTGATCCGACCTTCTCTGTGGATGCATGAGCTCCCCCTTGCTGCCCTACGGACGTCAGAGGATTGATGAGGCGGACATCGCCGCCGTGGTGGCGGTGTTGCAGTCGGATTTCCTGACCCAGGGCCCTGCCATCCCGCGTTTTGAAAAGTCCGTGACTGACTGGTGCGGAGCCAGACATGGCATCGCCATGTCAAACGGAACGGCCACCTTGCATTGCGCGGCCAAGGCGCTCGGGCTTGGTCATGGCGACCGGCTCTGGACTTCGCCCATCACCTTTGTGGCCTCGGCCAATGCGGGTCGATATTGCGGAGCGAAGGTGGACTTTGTGGATGTTGATTCTGGAACGATCCTAATGTGTCCAGAGAGGCTGGAAGCCAAACTCATTCAGGCGGAGAAAGACGGGACGCTGCCGAAGATCGTCGTGCCTGTACACTTCGCCGGGCAGTCCTGCGACATGCAGCGCATCCATGCGCTGGGGCAGAAGTATGACTTCAAGATCATCGAGGACGCAGCTCATGCGCTCGGGGGTGAGTTTGAAGGGGAGAAGATCGGCAACTGCCGCTGGTCGGACGCGGCTTCGCATAGCTTTCATCCGGTGAAAATCATCACCAGCGGCGAAGGCGGGATGATCACGACAAACGACGACGAAGTCGCCTGGAGAATCGCCACGCTGCGTACGCATGGCATCACGCGAGATGCCGGGCGCATGGTTGGTGAACCGCATGGCGGTTGGTATTACGAGCAGCTCGAACTCGGTTTTAATTATCGCATGACCGACATGCAGGCAGCGCTCGGAGCCAGTCAGATGACGAAGCTGGAAGCCTTTGCCGCACGCAGGCGTGAGATCGCGGCTCTTTATGATCGTGAACTCGCCGGACTGCCGCTGCGACCTCTGGCTTGTGATCCACGCGGAATCAGCGGCTGGCATCTTTACATGATTCGCCTGAATTTGGCGGAGATCCGCAGCACCCGGCGCGAGGTCTTCGACAGCCTGCGAGCACAGGGCATCGGCGTGAACGTGCATTACATCCCCGTGCATTTGCAGCCGGACTATCAGAAGCTGGGCTTCAGCGCGGGCATGTATCCCGAAGCCGAGAGCTACTACGAAGAGGCCATCACGCTGCCGATGTTCCCCGCCATGACCGACGCGGATGTGGGACGCGTGCGTGAAGCGTTGGCACTGGCAACGGGCGCTTGATTTCATGACAGCGAGCCACAGCGAGCCACTGAGTGAATCCATGAGCAACTCATCCGGCATCGGCACCCTCTGCATCCGCGCGGATGCCGGAGCACACATGGGCGTCGGACATGTGATGCGTTGTCTGGCGCTTGCCCATGCTTGGAAACTGCGGGGTGGGCGCGTGGTGCTGCTGACTCACACGGAGGCCCCGGCCCTGGTGCAGCGCCTGCGGGAAGGAGTCCTGGAACTGCAGCATTTGCAGGCGGCCCAGGGCAGTCTGGAAGAGGCTGCCGAGGTGGTGAATCTGGCTACTGAACACCAGGCGTACTGGCTCGTGCTGGATGGGTATCATTTTACACCGGCTTATCGCGCAGCTCTGAAGGTTTCCGGGCTGCGGCTGCTAATCATCGATGATCTGGCGGACACGGATCTTTCGGCTGCAGACATCCTTTTGAATCAGAACGCCTATGCGAATGCTGAGATGTATCCTTCAGCATCAAGGCTACTGCTCGGCAGTACTCATGCACTGTTGCGGTGTGAGTTTTTATCCTGGCGGAGCAAACGCGGACCTGAGCCCAAGAAGGCGCAAGAAGTGCTCATCACACTCGGCGGTGGCGACATGGAAAATGTGACACTTCGCGTCCTGCATCTGCTGGCAGGCATGGCTGACAGGCGGCTTGTCTTGAAAGTGATCGTCGGGTCGGCCAATCCCCATGTGGAATCTCTGCGTGCCGCCCTGCCGATGAATCACGAGGTCGAGGTGCTGGTGAATCCGCCGAACCTTCCGGAACTGATGAGTCGCGCGCATGTGGCGATCTCAGCGGCGGGCAGCACTTGTTGGGAGCTGGCATGCCTTGGTTTGCCCATGCTGCTGATCATCACAGCGGAAAATCAACGCGGAGTCGCGGCGCGCCTTGAGGAACTGGGACTCGCGGTCTGCCTGGGCTGGCACGAGGACTTTCCAAACAAGGACAGCCTGGAGTGTCTGCGTGATTTTCTGGATGATGCGCCTCGACGTCGCCGCATGTCGGAGGAGGCGCGTCTGCTAGTCGATGGCCGGGGCGCGGGGCGAGTCGTGGAAGCCATGCTCGCCCATCCATTAAAGCTGCGCCGGGTGATGCCTGAGGATGCTAAAACGCTGTGGGCGTGGGCCAATGATCCGGTCACGCGGCAGGCATCGTTCAATAGCACCCCAATTCCGTGGGAAACGCATGTGGCCTGGCTGCAACGTCGCCTGGGGGATGCGCAGTGTGCACTTTACATCGCCGAAGACTGCTCTCAGTCCGTGGGAACCGTGCGTTTCGACCACTGCGAGTCCGGTGTGGCCGAAATTTCATTGAGCCTGCCCCCCTCCGCACGCGGCCGCGGCCTCGGCGCCAAGCTGATCCGTCTGGGCACTTTTACCGTGCTCGATGAACATTTCTGTGATGCCGTTCGAGGTCGCGTCAAACACGCGAACACGCCTTCCCTGCGGGCTTTTGAGCGCGCAGGCTTCGGAAAACGGACGCAGGACAAGGAGTCCGTTGAATTCACTGCCACCGCAGCTAATTTCTCCGTTCCCAACGCATGAAGATCGGCACCCACTCCCTCGGCTCCGGCCATCCTTGCTACATCATCGCCGAACTCTCTGCGAACCATGGTGGGGACTTCCAGATCGCCACCGACACGATCCGCGCCATGAAGGAAGCCGGAGCGGATGCGGTGAAACTGCAGACGTACACCGCAGACACGCTGACCATTGCCAGCGACAAGCCGCCCTTTCTAATCGGCGGCGGCACGCTGTGGGACGGTAAAACGCTGCATGAACTCTATCAGGAAGCCTTCATGCCATGGGACTGGCAGCCCAAACTCCAGGCGCTTGCCAACGAACTTGGCATCGACTTTTTTTCCACGCCTTTTGATGACAGCGCGGTGGATTTTCTCGAAGACATGAACGTGCCCGCACACAAAGTCGCCTCGTTTGAGATGATCGATCATCCGCTCCTGCGCAAAATCGCCTCTACCGGCAAACCAGTGATCATGTCCACCGGCATGGCCTCGCTGCATGAGATCGAAGAATCGCTCCAGGTTCTGCGAGATGCCGGCAGCGGCCCTGTCGCCCTGCTGAAATGCACCAGCGCTTATCCGGCCGACCCGACGGAGATGAATCTGCTCACGATTCAGGACATGCAGCGGCGTTTTGGTGTCCCCATCGGCCTGAGTGACCACACCATGGGCCACACAGTGCCCGTGGCAGCGGTGGCGCTGGGCGCCTGCATCATCGAGAAACACTTCACCTTCGACCGCACGCAAGGCGGCCCGGATTCGACCTTCAGTATGGAACCGCAGGAGTTCCGCGCGATGGTGGACGCGATCCGCGTCGTCGAACAGGCGCTCGGCAAAGCCGACAACTACGTCATTTCGGAAAAAGAGGCGAAAAGCAAAGCCTTCCGCCGCTCACTCTTCGCCGTGAAGGATATTCAAGCTGGTGAAGCCTTCACGCATGACAACGTGCGCTGCATCCGCCCCGGTCACGGGCTGGCGCCACGGCTGCTGGAACAAGTTCTTGCTTCCAAAGCCGCCTGTGACATTGAACGTGGCACGCCAATGGCCAGGCAGCATCTCCACCCCCTTCCAACCGCATGAAAATCATTGCCATCATCCAAGCACGATATGATTCCAGCCGGCAGCCTGGCAAGGTGCTGCTGCCATTGGGAGGCACCTCGGTGATGGGGCAGGTCGTGTCCCGTGTGAGCAGGGCAAAACTGCTACAGGCCGTCTGGGTGGCGACCAGCACGCTGCCTGCGGATGATGCCGTGTTCGCGGAAGCATCGCGCATCGGTGCGCCTTGCTTCCGAGGCAGTTCGGACGATGTATTGGCGCGCTTCCACGCCACCGCCACGGCAGCGGAGGCTGAGGCGATCGTTCGCATCACCTGTGACTGCCCGCTGTTTGATGGCACGTTGCTGGACGAAATGCTCGCCACTTTCATCCAAGAAGTCGGACAAGGGCGGCAGATCGACTACTTCAGCAATGTGATTCTACGCACATATCCGCGTGGGCTGGATGCCGAAATATTTACCTTTGCCGCGCTGGACCGCGCCTTTAAAGAAGCCACCCGAACCTATGACCGCGAGCATGTGACGCCCTTTTTCTACAACAATCCGGAAATCTTCCACCTGCGCTCCTACACCGGGCCGGACAATTTGACGCAACACCGCTGGACACTCGACACGCCGGAGGATTACACACTGATCCGGAGCATTTTTGACATCCTGAGCGCTGAGGGGGATAGCATCACCACGCAGGCGGTCTTGGAGCTTGTGAACCGCCGCCCGGAGCTACAATGCATCAATTCCCACATCGAGCAAAAGCGCGATGCGCACGCACGCGCAAACCTGCCATGATTTCCCATTTGTCCGCTGCTAAAAGCCACTCTAATAACCCAGTTCATGAGTGATTTCACCACCCCGCAGGAATCTTTTTGGGCAGGCGAGTTCGGCGACACTTACACCGACCGCAATGACGGCCCGCGCTGGATTGCCAGCAATCTGTCCCTCTTCAGCCGCATCCTGACCCGCACCAGCCGTGTCGGCTCCGTGCTGGAGCTCGGTGCTAATCGCGGCCTGAATCTCCAGGCGCTGAACCAACTGCTGCCAGAAGCCGCTTTTTCGGCTGTGGAGATCAACGAAAAGGCCGTCCAGGAACTGCGGAAGTTTGAGTGGCTGGAGGTGCAGCATGCCTCCATCCTCGACTTCAAACCTGTGACCAAGAGCGAGCTTGTCTTCATCAAAGGCGTGATGATCCACCTGAACCCCGAGGTGCTGCCGCAGGTTTACCAACTCATGCAGGACGCCAGCGCACGCTACATCTGCATCATCGAGTACTACAATCCCAGCCCTGTCACTGTTCCCTACCGCGGCCACACCGACCGGCTGTTCAAACGTGACTTCGCCGGTGAAATGATGCGCGCCCATCCAGGACTAAAGCTGGTCGATTACGGCTTCGTCTACCATGGTGATCTCAACTTTCCCCAGGATGATCTGACCTGGTTCCTGCTGGAAAAAACCAACGCCTAAACTCAAGCATGCTCAAATACTGCACACGCTGTGTCATGCCGGACACCAAGCCGGATCTCAAACTGGATGAGCAAGGCGTCTGCAACGCCTGCCGTTCCTACGAAAGCCGCAAAGAAGTCGATTGGGACAAACGCCGGGTCGAACTTGAACGACTGCTGGAACGCTACCGCAGAGCAGACGGCTCCAACTGGGACTGCATCGTCCCCGTCAGCGGTGGCAAAGACAGCACATTCCAGGTCGTGCGCATGCTCCAGCTCGGCCTGAATCCGCTGTGCGTCACCTCCAGCACCTGTGATCTGGCCGACATCGGTCGTCGCAACATCCAGAACCTCAAAAACCTCGGCGTCGATTACGTCGAATTCACTCCAAATCCGCGAGTGCGCCGCAAGCTCAACCGCATCGGCCTGGAGCAGGTTGGGGACATTTCCTGGCCTGAGCATGTCAGCATCTTCACCATTCCCGTGCGTGCCGCCGTTCAGTATGGAGTGCCGCTGCTCGTTTGGGGAGAAAATTCGCAAAACGAATACGGCGGCCCGGCGGCGGCGGCGGAAAACAACATCCTCGACCGTAGCTGGCTTGAAGAGTTCGGCGGCCTGCTGGGGCTCCGGGTCACCGATCTAGTCGGCCTGGAAGGCATCACCGCGAGAGACATCATCCCGTATTCCTACCCGAGTGATGAGGAACTGAAGCGTGTCGGAGTCACCGGTTTGTTTCTGGGCCACTACCTGCCGTGGGATGGCTATGCGAACGCCCTGATCGCCCAGGCGAATGGGTTCGAGACCCTCAGCACCACCGTTGAAGGTTCCGTGGTCAATTACGAAAACCTCGACAACCATCAGACCGGTATCCACGACTACTTCAAGTTCCTCAAATTCGGCTTTGGACGCTCAACCGATATCGCCTGCCTGCACCTGCGTCGCGGGCGCATCACACGGCAGGATGCGCAGGACATGGTGCGCCGCCATGATGGCAAATTTCCGTGGACTTATCTCGGCAAGCCGCTTGCAGCCACTCTGGAACCGCTCGGCCTCAGCGTGGAGCAGTTCATCCGCATCTGCGATCGCTTCACCAACAAGAAAGTCTTTCTGCGCGACGCCAAAGGCAGTCTCATCAAAGACAGATGCGGCAATTTGACCAAGATCAACTACGACAACGAGTGAACGTCCTTATCATCGACTACGGCATGAGCAATCTCGGCTCCGTGCGTCGCGCATTCGAGGAATGCGGTGCTGATGTGAGCGTTTCGGCTGATCCTGCCGACCTCGACCAAGCAGAGCGCATCGTGCTGCCTGGGGTTGGCGCTTTCCCAGACGGGATGGCCCACCTGAATGCTGCAGGCTGGCCGGAAAAATTGCGCCAGACACTTGCCAATCCAGACATCCACCTGCTCGGCATCTGCCTGGGCATGCAGCTTCTTGCCGCCAAGGGCCATGAGAATGGAGAAACCGTCGGTCTGGGTTTGATTCCGGGAGAAGTCGCGCGGCTAGATCCCGGCAATACCAAGGAACGCATCCCCCATGTCGGCTGGAACGAAGTACATTTCACCCGGCCCCACCTGCTCACCGACGGGATCAAAGACGGAACCGACTTTTACTTCGTGCACAGTTACCACTTCCGCACGGCCGTTGCCACTCATGCTCTCGCCAGCACACCCTACTGCGGCGGCTTCAGTTCCATCGTCTGCGCCGGCAATGTCATGGGCGCGCAGTTCCACCCGGAGAAAAGCTCGCGCCCGGGCTTTCAGATCATCCGCAACTTCCTCACCTGTTGACGATGCTGAAGACCCGCGTCATACCCACCTTGTTGTGGAAAGATTTAGGCCTCGTCAAAGGCATCGGTTTTGACAGCTGGCGCCGCGTCGGTACGGTGCTGCCGTCGATCAAGGTGTATAACACCCGCGAGGTGGACGAGCTCATTCTGGTGGACATCACCGCCACGGGAGAGGCACGGGAACCCGACTACGATTCGGTGGAGGAGTTCTGCGCGGAGTGCTTTGTCCCGCTCACTGTTGGCGGCGGCATCTCCAGCATGGATCACATCACCCGGCTCCTCCGGGCGGGCGCGGACAAGGTCAGCATTAACAGCGCTGCTTACTCACGCCCCACCTTGGTTCAGGAGGCGTCGGCACGCTTTGGCGCGCAGTGCATCGTGGCAAGCATTGATGCCCGGCGAATGCCTGATGGCAGCCTTGAATGTCATAGCCACCGCGGCTCTCGGCCGGAACGGCGTCATCCTGCGGACTGGGCTGTAGAGCTTGAAAAATTGGGAGCCGGGGAAATTCTCATCACTTCGATCGACCGTGATGGCACGATGCTGGGCTACGATCTTGAACTCATTCAGGAGCTCACAGCCGTCGTGACGATCCCAGTCATCGCCTCAGGAGGTGCTGGGAATTACAACCACATGCTGCACGCTGTGCGCGATGCTGGGGCCAGCGCTGTGGCCGCCGCCAGCATCTTTCACTTCACTGAGCAAACCCCGCTTGAGGCAAAAAAGCACCTGGATGCCCATGGAATTCCAGTTCGGCTGCTCGCCTGATCCTCCTATCAGTTGCCAGCAATAACACGGACAAGCCATTTCGTCATCATGTCGTCCCAACTTCGCCGCCCAACGCCACTGTCTGGCTCAAGTCTGGAGACTTTGGCAGATGAAAATGCGGCCAATGGCTGCGGTTCAGACATCAGCACCGCGTCCTCCCCGACCAGCAATGCTCTGGTGTGGTACTTTCTGTGCTCCTCGCTCGGCACCCTGGTTGTTAGCACGGCCCTTGCGTATAACGCCATCGCTCCGCAGGACGCGTTAAAAGTCGGACTCGTGATCCTGGTGCTTGCTGGTCTCGCAGAATTAAGCGGACGCCTGACCTCTAATGCTGCCATGCGTCTGTTGCTGTTGATGGCCTTGCTGCTGCTGGCACCCTTTGTTCCATGCCTGGTGCCCGCGCTATGGCTGGCCTCGTTCGGCGGCCTCTGCATGCTTTATGCGGGGCGCAGGAGCAGGCCGCCTCGGCTCGCCGTCATCTCTGCCGCCTTTGCCCTGTTTGCTATTTGCACCTACAACCATTACGCCAATTTTCAGCTTGGCAGTCAGCTTGCGTCTGGAACCATCAGTCTCGACACTTTGTTTCACTCTGCCATCGCAGCAATGTTTCGGGAGCATGGGGTGGCTTCAGTGGGAATGGACGGGCTTGTCCCAATACGATATCACACTTTTTCTCACAAAATTGTGGCCGGTTTATCGAGCTTGAGCCTGCTGCCGACGATCAAGGTCTACTCCTATCTCATTTTCTGCATCGCCCCTCCCGTCCTCATTCTGTCCTTGCAACTTCTCGCTAAAAACTTGCGTCCCAAGGCCAACGATCTTCGGCTGATGCTTGGAATGATCGCGCTGGCATGGCTTCACAAGCACCTGCCCACATTGGAAAATGCTGGTGTTTTCTGGGACAGCTCTTTTTCCTCTTTCTCGTTCACCCTGGCCCTCTGCTGCATGGCCGTCATGCTGAGCACCTTGCAGGTCTACCTGAAAAAAGGCGGGCGGCGACACCTACTGGTCATATGCGGCGTCCTATGCGTGATCGCAGGAATGTGCAAGATCAGCGTGGGCTTCACTTGCATCACAGCTCTGTTCTTTCTCGGTTTTCTGAAAGGGCGCTCCCAGCGATGGTTTTTTGGCGTGTGTGTTTTTCTCACAGCAGCGGCCCTGTATGTCTCCACAGTAGCCATCTACAAGGCAGGGGCTTCAAACATGGCCTTCCGGCCCTTTCATTTCTTTGAAGTGTATGGGTATTTCGCCAACAATGTCATTCTGAGCTTCGGCTTCTTTGTTTTGTTGTTCTATCTGCCTGTATGGGTCTGTTTTGCACGAGGATTCAACACAATGGGAAAAGCTTATCTAGCCTCCTTTGATTTCATCATGCTTTCGTCGACACTTGTTTCAACCCTGTTGTTGACCGTCTTGTTTTATTTTCATTCAGGGGCTGAGTATTATTTCTTTTCAGTTCCCATGTATCTCTCCCTGGGAATCTTAGTGGCGGGACTGGTGGGCTGCGTACCAAGGATAAACAAGTCGATGATCGCCGTCGGCCTGCTGCTAATATTACGCCTCGACCGGGCTCAAATTTATAATAAGTCCTGCATTGGCGAAAAGCGAGGGCTATGGCGGACGGATCAGGGTCTCGCCAATATCCTGCAACAAATAGAGGAGGCACGTACCACATTACCCACGGACTGCGCCGTCATGGTCAAAAATGTTGCCGCTTTGACCGATCTCATTGGCTACAGGGCATTCTGGCTTCTACCCGCCCTTCTAGAGCGCCCCATCCTTAATGGTGCACCTCCACAGCCACAGGATCTGGGAACAGGAGGTTACGGACTAGGTGATTATCAGTATGCATCAGGCGGTTTAAACACTCCGTTGCCTAAACGTGAATTGGAATTACTGCCTCCGCCCCCTGAAAAAAGAAGGCTTCTAAAATAGTTAACATCATTGCTTGCAATGAGGTTGCAAACAACATAAAAATAATTTTTGACTTTATGGTTCACGGGCAAGAACCAAGGGCGGTAGCATGACGAAAAAGTTTCGGCAACAATATTCAACTTTTAGGTATTCAAATTAAGATGAAAGGGATCTTACTTGCGGGAGGAGCGGGTTCTCGGCTTTATCCATTGACCTCGATTGTTTCAAAACAACTCCAGCCGGTTTATGACAAGCCCATGATTTATTATCCCCTGACGGTCTTGATTGCCTCAGGCATTCGTGATCTTTGCCTCATCACAACCCCTCAGGATTTGCCCAAGTTTCAGCAACTACTGGATGATGGTTCCCAATGGGGCATCAGCATCGAGTACCGTGTGCAGGCAGCCCCAAATGGCATTGCCCAAGCTTTTCTCATTGCCGAAGATTTTATCGGTAAAGATAATGTCACTCTGATCCTTGGAGACAACATTTTTTTTGGTGGTGACGCCTTCCCTCGCGCCATCTCAGGCTTCACTTCGGGTGCTGTTATTTTCGCCTATCATGTGACTGACCCTGAACGATACGGCGTTGTGGAGTTTGCAGAGAACGGCCAGGCCATCTCCATTGAGGAAAAACCCGCCCAGCCTCGCAGCAACTTTGCCGTCCCCGGCGTCTATCTGTATGACAACGAGGTCATAAGCATTGCTCGCAACACCGCACTCTCCCCACGCGGCGAACTCGAGATCACCGACGTGAACAAGGAATACCTGCGCCGTGGAGACCTCAAAGTGCATCGCCTCAGCCGGGGCATTGCCTGGTTGGATGCCGGCACCAGTAGCAGTTTGCATGAGGCCTCAGCATACGTACAGACCATTGAAAAACGCCAGGGCATGAAGCTTGGCTGCCCTGAGGAAGCCGCATTCCACCGGGGCTTTCTCAGCCTTGAGCAGTTCGAAGCCCTCGTGGCCGGCATGCCCCGGTGCGAATACAGCGACTATCTCCACGAGGTGGCCATTGAAGTCCGACGCATAGGCACCCGAGACGTATGAATCTTCTTATCACAGGCGGCGCGGGCTTTATCGGCTCCAACTTGATCCGCCATGTCATCAACAGGCCAGAAGTCACAAAGCTGGTCAATTTGGACTGCCTCACTTATGCGGGCCACCTTGAGAACCTTGAAAGCATTCACGGCTCCCACCCCTGTTACGTCTTTGAAAAAGTTGATTTGCGTGACAAGGACGGAGTTCGGCGCGTCATAAGGGATCATGGCATCACGCATGTCATGCACCTCGCTGCGGAATCCCATGTGGACCGCAGCATCACCAGTCCTGCTGACTTCATCCATACCAACATCACGGGCACCTTTCATCTTCTTGAGGCATGCAGGGATGCATGGGTTAGTACTGACGGGGATTCTTTGAGTCACCGGTTTCTTCATGTCAGCACGGACGAAGTTTACGGCTCCCTTGGCCCCACCGGCTTTTTTACAGAAACGACTCCTTACGCCCCGAACTCACCTTACTCGGCCAGCAAGGCAGCCAGCGACATGCTTGTACGGGCCTATCACCACACTTACGGCATGCCGGTTCTTCTCACGAACTGCTCAAACAACTACGGGCCCTATCAGTTTCCCGAAAAACTCATTCCTGTGGTCATTCAAAAAGTTTTGGGCCGCCAGCCCATTCCTGTCTACGGGGATGGCATGAACGTCCGTGATTGGCTTTATGTGGAAGACCACTGCGATGCCCTGTGGACCGTCCTGACGTGCGCCGCCATTGGGGAAAGCTACAACGTGGGAGGCCATAACGAGAAAGCGAATCTCCATCTTGTTCACCTGATATGCGACCTAATTGATGAGATGCAGCCTGCTGTCGCCGGCCATTCCCGGAAGCTTATCACATTTGTCGCTGACCGGCTGGGCCATGACAGACGCTATGCCATTGACGCCGGAAAGATCGAACGTGAGCTTGGATGGCGTCCCAAGTATACTTTTGAATCCGGTATTCGCGAGACAGTTGGCTGGTATTTGAAGAATCGGGACTGGACCACTGCTGTTCGCTAAAAATGATCCACCCGCGGGCGCTCAATGCCCAGGAGAAATGTCAGAGTTGAATCCTGGGTCCATTTACAGATAAATGACAGCTCAGCGCGACAGGTCGCCCGGCAAAGAACATCGGCTCCATGCCGTGCCCACCCTCAGTGCCCGCCTTGGCGAAACCACTATCCCATTTGTGGACGCGCATTGGACTCTGCCCACCAATCGGATCGAAAAATTATGACCGTTTCCATAACCGTCACTGCAAAGTAATCATGCAACAAGGATCAAACTGCAAAATTGGACACTACACAACTATCGCCGCGGACGCAGTCCTGGGTGATAGTGTGACAATCGGCAACAACGTCACCATTTATCCCCGTGTGACCATCAGGAATCACTGCACCATCATGGATGGTTCAGTGATTGGCCGCCTGCCGCTCCGCGCTCGTGTGCAAAACCTTGATGTAAGCTCGGAGTACCAGCCGGTTTTAATCGGCGATGGATGCACAATCGGGTGCAATTGCGTGTTATACACCCATGTGACCATGAAAAAGAACGCCGCTGTTCACGACTTGTCAGTGATTCGCGAGCGGTCAGTGCTCGGGGAAGATGTGGTGCTGGCACGCAGCGTATTGCTGCAGCCAGACACCTTGGTAGGCGCAAGAACCCGCGTCATGGATTTTGTGGAACTTCCGGGCCCAATGTTAATTGAGCCCGATGTGTTTATCAGTCCAGGCGTAATGATGGCCAACGACCGCAATGGTTATCTGACCCGCTTTCGCCTGCACGAACCTCACGAACTCAAAGGGCCAACGATCCGTCGCTTTTCCATGATAGGCCCCAATGTCACTCTTTTGCCAGGTGTGGAGATTGGGGAAGGCGCGCAAATTGCCGCCGGTGCCGTGGTAACCAAGGATGTCCCACCCTGGATGGTCGTCGCAGGCATTCCCGCCAAGCCCCTGCGCAAAGTGCCTGACGATTGGTGTGCGATGGTTTTAGCCTACGGGGAAAAGCAGGTTCCCTCTTCATTGTGAGATGTCATGCACCTCTTAGGCGCTACAAGGAGCACTTTAGAATGAATCGAATTGTCATTCTCGTCTGCCTATGACTGCAAACTCTTTTGGAAGAAAAGCCCTGTTGGTTTTGGTCATAGGCTTGTCGGCCCTCATTTCATTTGTCACCGCACGCTCGCTTTCGCGCGGCTTCTTAGATATTCACTATAACACGGTGGGCGAGGGTTTAGTGGAGATTGCGTGGTTGAGGAGTGCCGGCGATCCCGCGCCCCGGCGGCTGGTTTCCTCCACAAAAACCGGCGAACACCACCTCCATATTCCGGTGCTAAATGCCCCTATCTTTGGGGGTGAGCTTTCCGTGGGCCCAAACAGCCCCAGCCTCATTCTCCATCAAGTTGTGGTGCGGAGCAGGTTTGGCCGCCTTTTATGGAGTTTAAATACAGACCAGGGTCTGCCCCCAGATGGAAATGCCTCTGCCACAGTTTTAAAGCAGGGTGATAAATTGTTCTTGCAGAATCCACAGTATTCTTGGCCATCAGTATGGCCAAGGGTGCTCACGGAGATACTCCTCAGCTATCTCGTTGTTCAGATTCTGCTTCTCTTGGCGGTGCGTTGGGCTGCGAAGAGAATCCCACCCCTTGCGATCATCAAGGAACACTTCCAAGCCCACCTAAAAAAGTGGCAGACTGAAAGAGGGCGGATCATATTCCTGGATTATCTAAGAATATTCGCGTTCATAAATGTTTTAATCGGACACAAGTTCTATTCCTACTTTGTAAACTGGTCAGACAAGGCGGACCGCTCCACACCGCCAGAGATCTCAACAAACCCCCTTCTTTGCTTGTTTTACGGTGGCGGAGCAGGCGTGATTGTCTTCTTTTTGGTTTCTGGATACATTATTACATATAGCTTGAGGCAAAACAAGGGGATAACGGATTTTTTGATAAGACGCGTTTTCAGAATCTACCCGCTGTACATTTTTGCAGTCTTGATCCAATACATGCTGCTCTCTTTGGCAGGCAGGGCCCCCGCCCCTCTCGTCCTTCTCGCCCAGTTATCCCTTATCGGTGATCTCTGGTCTGCGCCGTACGCGCTGAATGGGGTTGAATGGACATTGCGGGTCGAGGTAATGTTTTACCTCTTCATGGCCGTAGCATATTCGGTGGCTCTCAGATTCAAAAGTATTAAAATACTGCCATTTGTCTTTCTGGTGGCAATTGCCGCGTGCGGCCTTGCACACCCCATTCCCTCTGGCGCGCCTTTGGCCGTGGGATATTTCACCATTTACTTTCCCTTTCTATTGCTGGGCTCAATGCTCTACCTCGCTGAGATCAAGGAGGTAAGAGCCTACCTGACGATCCTCTGTGCGATCGCAGTCTTCGCCCATTATTACTGGCACATATCGAAATACTATCACGACATGCTGGAGACTCATTTCGCAATATGGGCTCTTCTTATATTTTCCACTTTTTGGTGGTATCGGTTTCGACTGGCTGCGCCCCCGGTTATTCGTGCGGTTTCCGACATGACTTATTCAGTGTACCTGTTTCATAACTGGCTCTTTGATGATATTAAAACAGTTCTTTCTTGGCTGCATATTTCCGTTATAAACCCTGACATCCAAGCACTGGCTGTTCTGCTGCTTGTATGCTACGTTGTCATGTGGTTTGTTGAACAACCGGGTTCAAGGCTGGGGGCTTGGGTGGTGAAGAGAATCCGTTCTCCATGCCTCGGCTGAGAAACATGTGACGGCGGCCGTTTTTTCGTCACCTCATCAAGCCTTCGGCTTGCAGCCGGCAGGAAACTGTCTAGTCTCACGAAGCCCCGCCGAAAAAGCTGAAAACTTTCTTTTGAAGCCTCCCTAATGAAACTCTGCACACTAATTGATCTGCCAAAGATCTCTGATACGCGCGGCAACCTCACGTTTATCGAGGGCAACTGTCATGTTCCGTTCGAAATCAGGCGCGTGTTCTATTTGTATGACGTGCCGGGCGGGGCGGACCGCGGGGGGCACGCTTTGAAGACTTGCCATCAGCTTCTCATAGCCGTCTCTGGATGTTTTGACGTCATCGTCACGGATGGTTCTGAGAAAAAGAGGGTTTCTTTAAACCGTTCGTATCAAGGCCTTCACCTGCCGCCAATGATCTGGAGAGAAATGGACAATTTTTCAAACGGCGCTGTCTGTCTGGTTCTCGCTTCCGAGCCTTACAATGAAACCGATTATCACAGATCGTATGAAAACTATTTGAGCGCAGCAGTGGCATCTTAAATATGCATGTGCCATTTCTGATTTTTTCATCCGTCTATGACGAACTAAAGCCAGAGCTTGATGAAGCGTACTTCCGCGTCATGAAGGGTGCCTGGTATATTTTGGGTCCGGAGGTCGAATCGTTTGAACAAGAGTATGCTGAATACTGCGGTGTTAAACATTGTGTCGCAGTTGGCAACTGTTTGGACGCACTGCACTTCATTCTGAGGGCGGTGGGAGTCGGAAACGGTGACGAGGTGATCGTGCCTTCCAACACCTACATCGCTTCCTGGCTTGCGGTGTCACACGCCGGAGGAACGCCCGTTCCTGTTGAGCCGTCTGAACACACTTATAACATTGACCCCGCTCGCATTGAAGCAGCCATTACCCCGCGAACGAAAGCCATCATGGCTGTCCACCTTTATGGGCAGCCTGCAGACATGGATCCAATCAATGAGATAGCTTCCCGTTATGGGCTTCAGGTTGTAGAGGACAATGCTCAGGCCCAGGGGGCCAGGTATCATGGAAGACGAACAGGTGGTTTGGCTGACGCGGCCGGCCACAGCTTCTATCCCGGAAAAAATCTTGGCGCTTTTGGCGATGGAGGGGCGATCACAACAAACGACGATTCCGTCGCCGCCAAAGTACGCCTGTTCAGGAATTACGGCTCGCAGGTCAAATATCACAATAAAATTCAAGGCTACAATTCCAGACTGGACGAGCTGCAAGCCGCCTTCCTTCGCGTAAGGCTTCGTCACCTTGATGAATGGAATCAAAGACGATCCGTTGTCGCTCAGAACTATCTGGCGGCCTGGTCGGATATCGCGGGTTTGACATTGCCCCAGATCCCCGCCTGGGTCCAGCCCGTCTGGCACCTGTTCGTTATTCGTCATCCCAAACGTGAGCAACTTCAAAAGCTTTTGTCTCACAATGACATCGGGACCCTCATTCATTATCCGGTGCCTCCGCATCTCTCTGGCGCATATTCGGACCTAAACTTTGAGCCTGGAGATTATCCAGTTGCCGAGTCATTGGCCAATTCCCTGTTAAGCGTTCCGATCGGACCCCATTTGTCCGATGCTGAGCGCGCTTATGTGACAAAGACATTGCGGGAAAACATTTCAGCTCTTTAAGGATGCACCGCAGAAACAATGGCGTGGAGGGTATTTTATCCCAGGATGAAATCAGATACTCGCTGGTCATCCCCGTCTATAAAAACGAGCGCAACATGCCGGATCTGCTGCTCGTGCTCGAAACGCTTGCCTTGCGGTGGGGGGCTGCGTTCGAGGTGGTTTTTGTCGTGGACGGCTCTCCCGATGCGTCAGCAGAAATCTTGAAAATAAGGCTCCCCTTGGTAAATTTTAATTCCCAACTGCTTTGCCTATCGAGGAATTTCGGCGCCTTCCCTGCGATCCGCATGGGCTTGCAGGCGGCCAGCGGGAGGTTCATTGCCATCATGGCGGCTGATCTTCAGGAACCGCCGGAATTGGTCACGACATTTTTTGAATGCCTGCAAAACGACACCGCTGATATTGCCATCGGCCAGCGTGTCAAGCGCAACGACCGCTGGTGGGTGAGCAAGACATCCGAACTATACTGGACTTTTTACCGCAAATTTATATTGCCCGATATTCCCAAGGGCGGGGTGGACATCTTTGCGTGCAACCGCCTGGTGTGTGATAGTCTTCTCCAGATTCAAGAGCCCAACAGCTCGCTGATTGCCCAGCTTTTTTGGGTGGGGTACCGCCGCACTTTCGTGCCTTATGAACGCAAAGAGCGCGCCATAGGGAAGAGCAGCTGGACTTTGCGAAAAAAATTCAGATACATGCTAGATAGTATATTTTCTTATTCTGACTTGCCGATCATGTTGATCTTTTGGGTGGGATTTTTGGGTGTGCTCATTTCCTTTCTGGCCGCAATCGTCGTGCTTGTCGGCTGGTTTTTGGGTGCCATTGCGATCAAAGGCTACACCCCTGTAATGCTCGCTGTCAGCTTTTTGACCTGCGGCCTCTTAATGAGCCAGGGATTAATGGGGTGTTACCTGTGGCGAACATTTGAAAATAGTAAACATCGTCCCGCGGCATTGATTAATTTTAAAAAGACATTCCGGAGGAACAAAAAGGATGCCGAGGAGGCATGATGGACAACATGGCCCATTCTTCCTGTATAAAGTCACCAGTCCTTCTTTTGTCGTTCATCAGGGGGGGGGGTAAATCATTCACCTAATATTCGCCCAATGACTCTCAAGTCCGTCTTACGCTTTTCATGGGCCTATGATCTGAGCCAGACCCTTTTTGGCGTTCCCCACGCCCGCAAATGGTTCGTCCAGGAAATGCTGCGGCCGCTACCCACTGATCATGTTTTTGAGGTGGGCTGTGGCACGGGTGTTCTGCTCGATATGATGCCTCCCATCGCCTCCTATTTTGGCTATGATATCAGTGAAACTTACATCCGAACTGCGCGTCTCCGCTATCCTCAGTACCGCTTCGAAGCGGCGGCGGCGGAAGATCTACTCCGAGGCCCCCCTATCCCTAGCGACATTGTGTTCTGCCTTGGAGTGTTGCATCATCTCGATGAGGCCCAGTTTAAGGCATTGATGCGTCTTGCGGCGATGAACATGAAGCCGGGGGCCCGCTTCATCGCACTGGAACCATGCTACTTAAAGCATCATGCCCCACTCAGCCGTTGGTTCATTTCCAGAGATCGTGGGGGATACGTCCGGTCAGTGAGCGAGTATGTAAGCCTGTTGAAGGAGGAGTTTGAGGTGGTTGAAAGCGAGGTCGTCTCCGGTCTTCTCAACCTCCCTTATATGCACTTGGCTATCGAGTGCAAATTACCAAAGCTCAAGCCACAGGCATAGTAACGCCGAATGAGAAGCACTTACAGAAGTGAGAATGAATAAAAAGGCGTATCTCAATATCTTAATTTTAGCTGCGGCCGCATACGCCATTTTTGCGTTCTCACGAACGATATGCCGCGCCGAGCTGGAGATTGACTATCATACGTCTGACATTGGGCAGATGGAGATAACCTGCCACCGGAGCACAAATGATCTGCGACCGCGCAAGGTCACCTCTGAAATCTGGGCAGATAAGCATAGAGCAACCTTCCCCTTGCGAAACTCACCGCTCACGGAGGTCTGGCTATCATTTCCAACCGCTCCTCCCTCAAATCTCACCATTCACCGCATGACTGTGCGCAGTGGATTGGGCCGTGTGCTTTGGACATCTGAGGTACAACATCTCATCACCTCGCCCCCAGCCATATGGGAAGTTACGGGGAATGGGGCGCTCACCAGCCGCGCCCTTAAAGCCGGGGACCGGTTCAAGCTGCAAAACCCGGCTACCCCATGGGCTGCTTTATGGCTGCCTGTGGTTGTCGAGTTCTTCTTCTGCTGGCTCAGCTTGTTCACGATTTTCCTAGGTTGCCTGTATATTATTCGCAAGTTGCAGTCTATTATTGGCAGGGTGCAGTCTTCCAATCCCTTTGCCAGGTGGGACCACCTCTGGGCCGCCGCCAGCACTGCTCATTCGCTGCCCGTGGTGGTGGGCGTTACCGTAGGCAATGTTTTGACAAGCTTCCTTCTCTACTATGTCCTGTACGGCCAGCCAGTTTACGATACCAACGATGACGTAGTCATGTCATTCATCGCGGCAGGCGTGTGGAACAGCCCTTCAGAAAATTTAGTCTTTATTCATCCGTGGTTTGGCCTTCTGACAAGCGCTCTTTATACGCACTTGGCCGGCATTCCCTGGTACCCAGTTTTGTTCATTGTCGTCATCGCGGCTTCTATGCTCGCACTGAATTTCTCAGTGTTGAGGTTAAATAAGCGAATAAGCACAATTTTTTCGAGCCTGCTCGCGACAATAGGGACCGTGCTCCCATTTTTGGCACACCTGCAATTTACCATGGTCTCGGGCTTGTCTATGCTGGCCGGCATAGCGTTGTGGTTCAGTTTTTTGATGAAACCACAGGCTCAGCACAAATGGACGATATCAGCCCATGCATTTGCGGTGATGCTTTGCGCCCTGGGGATGATGATCCGGCTGGAGTCCGCCCTCTTGGTGGCAACCCTGTTTATTCCTTTCATGATTGGAGCCCTGGTGACGGCAGCCTTTTCTGCAAAAAGAGACTGGCGGCTGTTGTTTCGGCCCATGGCATTTCCTGCGGTGTTGGTGACGCTGGTTGTGACGTTGCAAGTGGCGCAATCAGCCCACTACGGTAAGTCAGAGGAATGGAAAAGCTGGTTTTCCCTCAACAGAGATAAGATGGAGTTCATTGACTACGGAAGATACCAGTATGATGAGTATGCGGATGTTTACCAGTCCGCACGCTGGTCCAAGGAAGACTATGAGATGCTTGCATCGTTTCAGTATGTGGATCCAGTCAGGTTTACGCCCGCGAGAGTGGCGAAGCTGGTTGATCTGCTAAAAGCAGATGAGCGCGCCCGTCCGCCTCACGCTTTCCTTGCGGGCCTCGTCAAAAAAACCGGAACTGGCATCCTGCAAGTCTGGAACAAGCTGACCGATGAGTTTATTTACAAGGTTCATTTCGTGATTCAACTCATGCTTCTCTGCTTTGTCGTGGCGTGGAACAGAATCACCCTGTTTTATTTTTTCGGCCTCGTTCTTTGTGCTAGCGCGATCATTTTGGCGCTGGAAATAATCCTGAACAGGCTGCCCTTTCGGGTTCTGGCGGTGTGCGTTATTGGTCTCACATGGCAGATGTTATTATTGTGCGGCCACTCTTTGTCAGAAAAATGGCATGGGTGTGACGGTTTCCACCTTTCATCCCATTTGCACAAAAAATATTTTCGTGAACCGGGATCGCATTTCTTGGAGTCGCCCACACTGCGGAAATATGCCGCATGTATCCTGCTTGTGGTCTTCTCAAAAATGTCACTTAGCATGTGTGATCACATCAACAGAGAACAGGACAGAATAGCCCTTGTTCATTATCATCATGAGAAGATAATACAAAATTTCAAGTCTTGGAAAACGAAGCTGCCCCAAGATGCGATCATTTATGATATAGCGGATCAAACGGGGATTGGAATGTGGCTCCCGTTCACGCCTGTGTCAAAAATCCCGACGGACTCATATAGTCGTTGCGTTCTGGCAGGGTGGCCAAACCAGACCCCTCATCAACGGGCAACGCTCCAGAAACTGGGACTGCAAGGTGATTTCTTCAGCGCCCTGTCAAAGAAAGACCATGTGTTTTTGGTCAACCCAACCGATGGGGTAGTTCCTATGCAGGGAGGCTTTTTGGCATTGAGGGAGTTTTACCGCTCACACTATCAGCTTGATGTTAAGTATGAGCAAAGCAAGGAGGTTCCTAACCTCTCAAGAATACGCTTTGACGCCATCCCCCACCTGGATAAGAATCGATGACAATAGGAAACAGGCTACTGAAACGCGGCTGCTCATTTGCTGTGGTCGTCATTTCTATCTTTCTCAGCTTTCAACTGGCGCGCTTCATGGCGCGCGCCCATTTGGAAATTGACTATCAGACGGCTGGACGTGGTCAGTTGGAGATCATGTGGAGCCGCGGATCAGATGATCCCCGGCCACGAATCGTTGCTTCGCCTCTCTCACCCAGTGGCCAGATGGCAAAGTTTGCCGTCCTGAACTCAAGAATCACAAGTGCTTCGATGACGGTATCGCAAGCTCCTGCTCAAGGCCTTAGAATTGGTCATATAAGGGTGCGAAGTGGCCTAGGCCGCGTGTTATGGACATCAGAGGCCCAGGCGCTGGTTTCTCCACAAGCGCCCGCATGGGAAGTTGGAGCAGAAGGCTCGCTTACTAGCCGCGCCTTGAAGGTGGGACAGCAGTTCACACTGGAGAACCTGTCTCATCCGTGGACAAATCTATGGTTGCAGGTTGCATTGGAATTTTTTGGCTACTGGATAATCGGACTAGCTTGTATCTGGGCAGGGTGGCGATGGCTTTTCAAAAATTGGCGGGCATTTTATCCGAAGCTACAACGAGGCTGGAATTTCTTGTGGCGGGGCCCCAATGTATCTGGTCCCGGCAGAGGAGCGTGGGGGTTTGCTACAGCCAATGTATCTTTGAGCTTTTTGTGCTATTTTATCCTTCTCGGCCAGCCTATTTATGACACAAACGATGATGTGGTCATGTCCTTCATGGCCGCGGGAACGTGGAATGAGCCGTCCGCAGAGTTGGTTTTCATCCATCCGTGGTATGGGGCGCTTGTCAGCCGACTTTACACGCACGGGGGAGATTTCCCCTGGTATCCAGTCTTGTTTGTCGCCCTCACGGCGGCATCCCTGCTGGCGCTCAATTACTCCGTGCTCCGGTTGGACCGCAGGAAAGGTGTCGTTGTTCTGAGTTTGCTGGCCACACTTGGCATCGTCATGCCATGCCTGTCACATCTCCAGTTCACCATAGTCGGCGGGCTGGCGATGCTAGCTGGCACCACGTTGTGGATGAGCTCACGGATGAGCCCATTCGCCTCGCAACGAGGGTGTATTTCCGCATACTCAGTCGCAGCCGTCCTATGTTTCTTTGGAATGATGGTCCGAATAGAGTCTGCGCTCATGGTAGGCGTCATTGTCGCTCCTTTCATGCTGATGAACCTCGTGTTCGAGCTTCGTTCTTCCAGCAGGGGATGGAAGGCCACCTTGGGTTATCTCGCGTTTCCGGCGTTTTTGATTGGACTGACAGCGGCCCTTCACTTCGCGGAGTCTTCCCATTACAGTTCGTCAAAAGAATGGCGAAGCTATTTCGCGAGAAACAAGTCTTTGTCGGAACTCCTGGCCTACGGGCGGTTCCCTTATAATGACTATGAGTCCGTCTATAACTCGCTAGGGCTGACCATGGCAGATTATGAGATGATCATGTCGTTTCAGCACGTTGATGCAAAAGAATTCAGCGAGGAGAACTTGGCAGAACTGGTGAGTCTCTGCAGGCAGGCAGAAAAAGATCACCCCGAAAGATCTAAAGCAAGCAGTTTGCTCGCAAAAGTCTGGGGTGGCGGCCCGCAACTCGCCTCCGAGCTGTTTAACGCCCCGGAGTTCAGGTTTCTGTGCAACGTTGTTGTCATTGCATTATGTTGTGTCCTGCACTGGAACCGGCGCAACACCATGTTGCTGTTGTGCTTGCTCGGAGGGTTCATCCTGATGATGTCCTACCTCGCGTTTGTTTTGAACCGATTGCCGTTTCGCGTATGGGAGGTATGTCTTGCGGCTCTCACATGGTCTGCCTTGATTCTCGCATGTGCACGCTCGCAAACGCTGTCAGCGCCCGTGCGCACACCAAGCACTATCGAAGACATGCCAGCCGCCATGCGGGGGGCTTCTCTAGCTTCTCATCAAGCAACGATGTTGGCTGTCCTCATCCTGAGTGGCACCATGTTGGTGGAACTGTTCAAATACGTCGTTGATGAACGGCTTCGAATCACCAGAGTCGAGGATTCGGAGGGAGAAATCATTAACAAATTCAATTTTTGGAAAGCCCAGCTTCCCGATGACACAATTATCTACGACATAGGAGACACTTTAAGAATAGGAAACTGGCGCCCATTCACGCCGCTCTCCAAGCTTCCCAGGGGCGCATATGATCGTTACATTCTTGCCGGCTGGCCCAATCAAAGCCCCCACCAGCGGAAAATAATCGCCCGGCTTGGGCTGGAAGGCGATTTTTTTGAATCGCTGACAAAATCCAATCATGTGTTTATTGTCAGTCCTGGCGAAACTGTGCCTCTCGCAGGCGGGTTTCTGGCTCTAGTCAATTATTATCGAGTTCATCACAACATTGACATCACATATGATACGGCGGAGCAAGCTCCCGGTCTCGCGAAGATCAATTTTGGCACCAGACTCACCCCGGATAAATAATATCTTTCCATCATATCACATTGGCACATAAAATGACTGACCCACGAGAAATCAGCCGGCCCGCAGGCATATCTGTAGTCGTGCCGGTTTATAACAGCGCTACTACCCTCTCCCGGCTTGTAAATCGCCTGGAGCCTGTGCTTGTGTCCACAGGCGCGCCGTTTGAGCTGATTCTTGTTGATGATGGCAGCCATGATGACAGCTGGAATGTGATTCAGGATCTGGCCGCCAGCCGCCCTTGGATCTCCGGGATGACCATGATGCGCAACTTTGGGCAGCATAACGCCCTGCTCGCAGGGGTTCGCATCGCGCGGTTTGAACTTACGGTCACTATGGATGATGATTTGCAACACCCGCCCGAGGAACTGCCAAAACTGCTGGCAGAGATTGAGAAGGGCTTCGATGTGGTCTATGCCCCACCGCTCAAGGAGCAACATGGCATTGCACGTAATCTGGCCTCCAGAATCACCAAACTCGTGCTCCAGAGCTCAATTGGCGCGGAAACGGCCTGCAAGCTTTCCGCTTGGCGCGCCTTTAGAACGGACTTGCGGATCGCGTTTGCCTCATTTCATAGCCCGTTTGTCTGCATGGATGTGCTTCTCACCTGGGCGACCAAAAAGTTCGGTTTTGTCAAGCTGCGCCACGAGCCGAGATTCGAAGGGAAATCCAAATACACGATTCGCAAACTTATCCGTCATGCCTTGAACATGATGACGGGATTCTCTGTCCTGCCCTTGCAAGTTGCCAGTTTCATAGGCTTCGCCTTCACCTTGGTCGGATTCGCCTTGCTGCTGTTCGTCTTTATACGATACCTTATTACCGGCTCTGTCGTGGCCGGCTTTCACTTTTTGGCATCCATCATTTCCATCTTTTCCGGCGCTCAGTTGTTTACGCTTGGTGTCATCGGAGAATACATCGCATGCATGCACGTCCGAACAATGGACAAGCCATGCTACTGCATCAGGGGGGAGGTCAATGTCACACGCAACTGAGTGTCCGCCGAGTTGTAAAATCCTTCCCTGGGATTCGGAGTTTTTTGGCTTTCCCATCGCCACTTTAACGGAGACCGCTCCAGAAAAGCGTGCCCTGGAAGAGGCCCTCCGATGGTGCCAGTCGAATGACATTGAGTGCCTTTACTGGCTGGCGGACGGCGGCGATGATTCCGTGCCAAGCTTGGCTGTCGAATTTCAATTCAACTTTGTTGACGTAAGGTCGAATCTGGAAGCCAGTCCGATCATTGTGAAAGAAAGTTCCTCAGACACATTAAGAACTGCCAAATCCGACGACATCGACATCTTAAAGCAGCTCGCTCGTGCAGCACATGCCAATTCGCGTTTTTTCCGTGACAGCAGATTTAGGCCAGAGAAGTCCGCCGACCTTTTTGAACGATGGATTGATCGGGACTTTATCGACCCGCACGTTATGGTCTGGGTCAATGTCAATGAACAGGACGCCGCAACAGGTTATGTTTCATGCCGGCGTGATCCGGACCTGGCTGATTCAGGCTCGATAAGTTTGATAGCCGTTTCTGCCGAAGCCAGGGGAAGAGGAGTCGGAGCCGATCTTCTGAATCAAGCAATGCGATGGCTAAAAGAAAAAGGGGCGTCGAAAGCGCGGGTGGTGACGCAAGGTGCGAATATCGCCGCTCAACGACTCTATCAGAAAGCTGGCTTTGTCCCCTGCAAAACAGACTATTGGTTTCACAAATGGTTCAAACATTCAAACAGTTTCACGCCGCTTCATTGACGGTCCTATGAAGATCCCCTTTAATCGCGCCTCTGTACAGGGCCTGGAGCTTGAATATGCCGTGCGGACCATTAATGAAGGACATCTGGCAGGTGACCAGTATTTTTCAAAACAGTGCCAGTTCCTGCTTAAGAGCGTCCTTGGGGTCATGCATGCGCTAGTTACGACCTCATGCACACACGCTTTGGAAATGTCCGCAATCTTGCTGGACATAAACCCGGGCGACGAAATCATCGTCCCTTCGTTCACCTTTGTGTCTACTCCAAACGCGTTTGTTATGCGAGGGGGCGTCCCTGTGTTCTGCGACATCCGTCCGGACACCCTCAACATTGACGAAGGCAAAATCGAAGCGCTGATCACTGCAAAGACCAAGGCGATCGTGGTGGTCCATTATGCCGGCGTGGGCTGTGAAATGGACGCCATCCTTGGGATCTCACAAAAGCACGGCATTCCGGTCGTCGAGGACAATGCCCACGGTCTTTTCGGAAAGTACAAGGGCCGCTGGCTTGGGACCTTCGGGGTCATGGCCACACAGAGCTTTCACGAAACAAAAAACATCACCTGTGGAGAAGGCGGGGCCCTCGTCATTAATGCTGCGGAATATGTTGAACGCGCCGAGATCATACGTGAAAAAGGCACCAACCGTGCGCGCTTCCTCCACGGCCAGGTTGATAAGTATTCATGGGTGGACATAGGGAGCAGCTATGTGATGAGCGATATTCTGGCTGCATTTCTTTACGGCCAGCTTGAAATGTGGCAGACCATCCAGGAAAAGCGCAGCCGGGTGTGGCAGCGCTATCATGAGGAACTGGCGGAATGGTGTCTTGCCCAGGCGGTGGGACAACCCGCCATTCCAATGCACTGCGAGCAGGCCTGGCATATGTACTACCTTCTGCTGCCATCACTGGAGGCGCGCCGCTCGCTCATCCAGCACCTTGCAGCGCGAAACATTTCAGCCGTGTTCCACTATCTTCCCCTTCACCTGTCCGAATACGCCGCACAACGCTGGAATGGCAGGCTTGGGGACTGCCCGGTCACTGAACGTGTCAGCGATATTCTGCTGCGGCTCCCGTTTCACACCAACTTCTCGTTTGAAGATCAGTCGAAAGTAATAGCGGCAATCAAAGAATGGCAGCCGCCTTCGGCATGACTACCAGTGCTTTGAGGCAGGCCCTGGCGCTCCGCACTGCCGCGGAAGAGCCCCTGCAACGCTGTGGCGTCCGCCCCATTTATACCTGAAATCTAAAAATCCATGCTTGTCCGTCTTCTGCACCGTTTGGTAGCCATCCCTAAAGTCTATGACCTGTCCCAGTTCATTGCAGGTGCTTCCGTAGTGAAGGCCACTCTCCGCCCTGTTTATAAAGCGCACATACCAGAGAACTCGGATGTCCTGGACATAGGGGGCGGCACAGGGTTGAACCTTTCGTACATCAGCGCCGCGTGCAATTACACCTGTCTGGACAACGACTCGCAGAAGCTCGAGGGTTTTCAGGCAAAGTATCCCGGCCTGAACTCAGTCCTGGGAGACGCGGCCGGGACGCCTTTTCCCGATTCTCATTTTGACGTCGTGCTGATGACCTTCGTTGCTCATCATCTGCCCGAGGAAGTTTTGAAAGCCTCTTTTGCTGAGATCACGCGCATTTTGAAGTCTGGCGGACGCTTCATTTTTACCGAGCCTTTGTTGGAGCCCTCCGTGCTTCGCAGCAGACTTTTGTGGAAGGTGGACCGCGGTGCCTCGCCCCGCACGCATGCTGTGCTCCGGAAGCATGCTGAGACCCATTTCGAAATTTGCGAGGAAACTCGCTGGGCGGTGCACCATCGGTATGTATGCTGGGTGATGAAGCCCAAGCGTTAGGAATCAAGGCCACCGCTGCTCCCAGTACCGCGCCACTAAGCATGCCTCATCCTCCTAGACAAAGTAGATGACCGAGTTCGTCGTCGGAATATTGATTATAGCATGCTACATGATCGTGCCTTTTCTCGGGTGCTTCATCGGGCGGAAGCCGGGTGCAGAGTGGGTGCCTGTCAACGACAGCTACAAATATGGCAGTGATGATAATGTCTACGCAGCCTTGGTGAACAGCGTGCGGCAGCGCGGGATGCGCTTCGCATGGCCGGCTGCAAAGTGTGAAGGGTGCATGGAATTCGAAATTCTCCGAGTTGGCTCTTATCGCCTTGCCGCCCTGCTGGGCGGCTGGCTCCCCTCGCCGCGATGGCTTCACCTTGTCGCGCAGATCACGGCGGTGGTTCTGCATTACGCGCTGGCTTTTGCCTTTATTTTCTCTATCACGGAGAACGGTCTTGCGTCTTTGTTCGCCAGCTTCTGCTACCTGTTTGGATTCAGCCTTTTCATCAGCAGGCGCGTCCGGGCTATCAGGACGGCGTTCAAAACCATTTTCAACTTTGACGGCTCGGCCAGCTTTGACTCCATCAATGATCATTTTCGTTACGTCATTCTCTCTGTCGCCGCCATTTATGGAATGTTCGTCTTGGTCCTTTTGGAGGCATCCTTCAGCCACGGGCCGTTTTTTTATCTGCCGCTGGGCGTCTGCCTCGTCCTGCTGCCATTTTCTTATCCGGGCACGATGCTCGCTTTCGGCCTGCACGCCACGTTAGCGCTTGTCATTCGCATCTGCCATGCCGGGGACATGAGCGGAATGGCCTGGTTACTAGCAGGCATTGCCCCACCGGCGCTGTTCCTGCAGGCCACTGGGAAGCTTCGGAAAACCATTCGTGCGCTCACCAGTGCGCCGCCCGTGTTGAGTCTCATCCATTGTAGTGGGACGATGCCGGCCAACAAGCCGTTTCTGAGGCGCTGGTGCTCCCAATTCTTCTCCCCGCCGGTGGTGCTTGCTCCAGTTTCCACCTTGATTGCCGCCGCCAGCGGGGCTGCCATAGAGCAAAACATCGCGGTCTTGCTGACTGCGATGATCATCAGCGCCCTTGGGGCGACAGCAGGCGTTGGCAGAGCCATCGCACGCATGCAGTTCCGTGGCGCCGCCACGCTCTACCAAGCCGTCTTTTTTGCCACCCTGGCGGCGTCCCTCTCCCCAGTCGTGTCGCGGTTGCCAGCCATCGGCTGGGCGCTTTTTGCAGTGCTTTCAGTTTTTCTGCTCAGGGCGAGTTTGCGGATGCTGCGCACGCACATGAGTAATCAGACCTTCGAGATCGATGCCTCGCGCTGGAAGTTGTACATGCTTCTAAGAAGCACGGCCGCTCCAGAGCACCAGGTGGCATGTCTTGACATTACCGACATGCAGCTGCTGCCAGCATATGCCAGCGGCACCGCATATGTGGGAGGGGGGGAGTGGCTTCAGCCCCCGCAGTTTGCCATCGCGCGTCAGGCGGGGCTAATGCACCACTGTGGCCTCACCCCGGGGCTGCTGGTTGACTGGGTTCACAGCTATTTCTTGCAGAAGCCGCTTCTAAACGCCACTCCTTTGCCGCCACGCGCGCCTGATGAGGCTGTTGAAGGGGTTGTCACCCTCAATCATCTTGTTTTTTACCCTTACATCACCCTGTTCGACGGCGCGGTGATCTCTCTCGATCACAAGTCCTGGACCCCTGAGTTTATAGAGCGCTTCAAGGCGGCGGTGGAATTGGGCATGCAGAGCGGCATCGACATGGCGGATCCGCCGGACTTTATATTCATCTCAGCCAGACAGGAACAACGTCGCTCAGTGTCTGGCACCGCGCCTGCCGGATATTATCGCTTCGCCGACGCCGGCGGCCACATGCTGTACCGGCGCATTGACGTCGCGGCCTAACACCAATCGTGCATCATGAATCTTTTTAACGTGCTGCTTCTTAGAACATTCTTCTTCGGGACGGGGGAGCGTCAATGAGAGCGCTGATTGTGGGATTTCGCGGGCAGGACGGCTCCTATCTTTGGGACCAGCTTGTGCAGCAGGGGGCGGTCGTCCTTGGCATTGGCTCGCATGGGCATGTGCTAGCCAGCGGCTTTGAATGGATCCAGCCCATCGATATCACGGAGGTGGAACCCGTCACCCAGGTTGTGGAATCTTTCCTGCCCGACGAAGTCTATTATCTTGCCGCCTATCATCACAGCTCACAGGAGTCTGCATTGATTCAAGATGAGGACATCATGCGCCGCAGCCAGGAGGTGCATGTGCTTGGCCTTGAACACATGCTGCGTGCCCTCAAGAAGCATGTCCCGCAAGCCAGCCTTGTTTACGCCGCCTCATCCCAGGTGTTTGGCTCGCCTGATACAAATCCCCAAACAGAGGCCACGCCCTTGGCACCGGATGGCGTTTATGGCGTCACCAAAGTGGCTGGCATGCTCCTGGCTAGGCACTACCGCCGGGAACTGGGTTTCCGCGCCTCAAGCGCTATCCTCTACAACCACGAATCGCCGCGTCGCGCGGAAAAGTTCGTTTCTCAGCGCATCGTCAACGGTTTGATCCGGGTGAAGAGAGGCCTGCAGGAGCATCTGGCGCTTGGTGACCTCAGCGCCGGGGTAGACTGGGGGTATGCTCCCGACTACACTCGTGCCATGCAAATGATTGCACGGTGCGGCGTCCCGGACGATTATATCGTCGCCACTGGCAAACTTCACACGGTGGATGAGATGGCCCGGTGTGTCTGTGAAAAACTCGGGCTTGACCCCGCCACATCAGTACTGGAAACCCCCGGCCTGCTTTACCGCCGCAGCCGCCCTCTCTGTGGGGACTTCTCCAAACTGCGCCAAATCACGGGCTGGGAACCTCAGAAAAGCTTTCGCCAGATGCTTGATCTCATGGTAGATGCCGCGCTTCTCAAACATGTGTGAACGCACCCTCATCTTCATTCCCACCTACCAGGAGCATGACAACGCAGAACGCATGTGCCGGGAGCTTTTTGCCCTCGGCCTAGATGCGGACATTCTGTTTGTTGATGATAGTTCGCCGGATGGCACGGGCCAGTCGCTTGAGGCGTTGAAGCCGGAATTTCCACGCCTGGTGGTTCATCACCGGAGCGGGAAGCTTGGTATTGGCACGGCTCACCGGGAGGGCATCCAGTGGGCCTATGACCAGGGCTATGATGTCCTGGTCACCATGGATTGTGACTTCACCCACCAGCCGGTTGATGTCCTGCGGCTCGTTGAGGCCAGCAAAACCGCCGATGTGGTGGTGGGATCACGCTTCTTGAAGGCGGAAAGCCTGCCCGGCTGGAACCTCCTCCGGCGCACACTTACCAACTTGGGCCATTTTCTCACCCACAACGCGCTCGGCCTGCCTCATGATGCTAGCGGTGCTTTCCGCGTCTACCGTCTCAGACAGGTGCCGCGCAACCTCTTCAACTTGGTGCAGTCACGCAGCTACGCGTTTTTTTACGAGAGCCTCTTTATCCTGTCGAAGAACAACCTGCGCATTCACGACGTTGCCATCACACTGCCTGCCCGCACCTATGGCCACTCGAAACTTTCCGCACGGGAGGCCATGCGCAGCGGTTTCGGAGTCTTCAAGCTCGCGCTTGGATTCTATGCCCATCCCGAACGCTTCCGCCTGAGCGCCACCACCTTGAATCTGGATCCAGGGCTGACCGACCCCCAAAACTGGAACGCCTACTGGTCCGCTGACAAAAAGACCGGGGCGCTGGCCTACGAGGTCATCGCCTCCATTTACCGGCGCAATGTCATCCGTCCGCATCTGGAGAGGGCCATCCGTCGCCACTTTACCAAAGGCTCCCGCCTGCTGCACTGCGGCAGCGGCAGCGGTCAGGTGGACATGCAGCTGCACGATGAGTATCGCATCAACGCGCTGGACATCTCAGACGGCGCCCTGCGCCTCTACGCCAACAACAACCTACGTGCCGAGTCCTTCATTCACGGCAGCATCTATGACATTCCAGCACCCGCAGGCAGCTTCGACGGCGTTTACAGCCTGGGGGTGATGGAACATTTCACGGAGGATGAAATTGAGCGCATTATCCGCCAGATGACCCGTGTCACACGCCCTGGCGGCAAGCTGTTGTTCCTTTGGCCACACCGATTGGCCTCCAGTGTGATGGTGTTGAAAGCAGTCCATAAGCTCCGTCGTAAGGTGGCAGGAGAGGGTTCCGACCTACATCCGCCAGAAGTCTCCCTTATGCCCGCCAAAAACTGGGCACGGTCGTTGCTGTCCAGGCTTGGCTTGGAAATGATCGAATACACTTTCGGGCCTGGTGATCTTTATGTGCAGGCGGTGATCGTGGCGCGGGTGCCCCAGCAATGAACGCATTTCTCCTCGAGTTCTACCACCCTGTGTGCCTGCGTTTCGCAGAGCAGCTGCGGGTACGCCTGAATGTGAGGCCACAGCTTGTCACGTCATCGCACCTCCACGAGGCGCAAGTTCGCAAGAGCTTTCCCGAGGGCCTTTATCTGCATGGCAGCGACGCCAAAAGCGGCAACTGGCCCGCCGACTTTCCCGCAGTTGAGCACGCCCCATTTGATGCCGCGTGCGAGCACATCTGGCGGAACTGGCCGCACCAGATGACGGACCTTTTCCGGCGTTGGGATCACAGCGGAGACTACACCCAACTGGAGATGACGCTGGATTTCTACCAGCAACTAGTTGCCTGGAATCATCTTTTCAAGCTCCTCAAGCCGGACTTCATCTGCTTTTGGGAGCCGCCCCATGTGCCCTACACCCTTATTTTGTACGCGCTTGCCGCGTACCACAAGGTGCCGGTCATGCTGATAGAAGTCTGCGCAGGACCTTTCAGTCTCGCATGCAATGACCTCAGCGCTGGCGGCTCGCAGTGGCGCCAGGCCCTGCGCCTAGCTAGCTGGGAGTGCGAGGCAGGCTTCCAGGTGAATCCGTGCGGCTTTCATCCCGAAAACCGTGCCTTCATCGAGCGCGCGACGAATTCCAGCTATGACAAAGGGATGCCCTGGTGGCAGAGCAACATGTTGTCACTCAAACACAATGCGTTCGACTCCGCTTTTTTTAAGAAGCTGTGGCGCATTCTGAAACGTTCGCTGAAGGCGGATTTCCGCCATTGGCGCAAAAGGCGGACCAAGGAGGCTCCGCGGCCCTCCCTGCATGGCATTTATGCGCACAAAGAGTGGCAGCGCCCCTTGCGCACCTCTTTCCGCAGCGGCCTGGCGCAGACCAAATTTGGTCTTGCGGAGATACGCAATCATTTTCAAACCATACAGTTCGGAAGGGGCTACCAGCGTTATACGACGAAAAAATCTCCAGAGGAGACAAGATACATCCTGGCGTGCCTTCATTTTCAACCGGAGATGACCAGCAATCCGCGCGGGGACATTTTCCTGCATCAGTGGCTTCTGATTAATCTCCTGGCGGCCTCGGTGCCGGAAAACGTGGAGGTCTGGGTGAAGGAGCATCCGGTGCAGTTTGTCTCATTTGGCGGAGCCTCCAGCTTCCGCAACCGGGCGTACTATGAAATGATCAGCCGCATGCCCAAAACACGGCTCATCCCGGTGGAGGCCAATCAATTTGACCTCATCGACAACAGCCTCGCAGTTGCCACCATCAGCGGCACGGTTGGTCTTGAGTCCATTGCCCGGGGCAAACCCGCGCTGGTCTTCGGCAACGTATGGTATGAACGCTGCGCGGGAGCGTGGCGGGTTCGTGATCTGGAGACATGCCGCGCCGCCGTCGTGGGCGTGCTGGCAGGAAGCCCGGCCAAAGGAGTTCCATTTGAGGTGATGCTGAAGGAACTGGAGGTCAGCGCGTTCCGCTTTGGCTCCGAGGCATCCTTGGTTGGCGAGGGCAAGGACACCACCGACGAAAATATCAGAGGCCTAGTTGATCAAGTCGCCCTTCTTCTGGACCTCCCTTTGGCCAGCGACCCCATTACCGTAAATCTTGCCGAAATTCTCGGAGAGTGACGTATCTACCGACTTATGATTGACTGGAATCTTCCCGTTGAAGAGCTGCCACCTGAAATTGCGTTCACGGAACTGCCTCCGTTCGCCCGTGCGCTTGTCCGGCGAAATTTGAAGCTGCGGCAGCAGCTCCAGCAAGCGGAGGCTGCCCTGGCCGTGGAAAATATTGCCGCGTTGAAAGCGGAGCTGGAGGCAGCCTGCCAAAAGATCCTGTCCCTTGAGGAGTCCCTGTCAGAGCTTCGTCGGCACATTGGGGAACGTTGAGCCTGAAAAGTCACTTCTCACGAAGTAATGCGCCCAAATCACCGGCCTTTGCAGTCGGCACGGGCCGCCAATGTGGACAATGCGCTCAGGACATGCTTTGCCGGCACAATTGCGGCGTTGGGACGCAGCTCGCTAGAGAAATCAGCGGCAGACACGGCAACATTGAGTTCGTCTGGCTCATGCCACATCCATGTGTAGGAAGGGCCGAAGACAGTAAGGCATGGAACCTGAAAGCCTCGTGCCAGATGGGCGGCCGCGCCGTCGATGCAGAGCACCAGGCTCGCCCTTGAGATCAGGTGCATGAACTGCTTCAGGTTGGTGAGGCCGGAAACATCACCCACCTGCACTCCGGCGGCAGCGGCGGCGGCGGCGATCTCTGCACAGTGCTCCTGCTGCCATGCCTCATTTCCACCTGTCATCAACACACGCGGCAGTCCGAGATCTCGGGCATGAGCCAGCACTTCAGCCCACTTTGCCGCATCGTAGCTTTTGCGTTTCCAGGCGGACACGGGGTTGAGCAAGAGGTACGGCTCTTCTGCCACGAAGTCCGCAGACCATGCGGCAGGCGGCATTTCCAGCCGGGCGTGTGAAAATGCTCCCTGCTCACCTGGGAGCGTGGTTTCCTCCCAGAAGTAGCGCGAGATGTGCCGGTTTAGATAGGGGCGTACATGGCGGTGCTGAAAGGCCAGGCGATGCCTGAAACGAACCCATTCGCCATTGGGGATCAGAAGATTCTTGTCCCGGCACAGGGTGACGGTAGCGTCCCGTGTGGTGCATCCGCCCCAGTCATAAGCCCACACAGCAGGGGGCGACCAGCGGCGCAGCCCGGCCGCCATGCGCACATGCGGCATGAGTGAAATAAGTGGTGCAAACACTGGCGGGCAGAGCAGATCGACCACTCCGTCGGCAGCCCGGGCCAGCTTACGCAGTACAGGCTCAAGCAGCACGGTGTCGCCCAGCTGCTTGTGGAAGATGACCAGATCGCTCATGTTTCCGTCAAAGGTCAAAAAACTGCCGCATCAGGCCGTCCAGCACGTCGAGACGCTCGTCGTTCACGAACTGGTTGTTGCCGATGTAGAAGGCGTTGCGGTGCAGCATGTCGGCCACGTCATACTGACCGGGAACGTAATACTTTTTGAGGAAGGGCTGCTGCAGAAGATTGCCGCTGATCAGCGGGCGTGATTCGATGCCGCTCTCGCGGATCAATGCCTGGAAGGGCTTCTTTTTCGCGCCATCCTTCAAAACAAAGGGCAAGACAAAGGATGACATGCCGGGGCGATCCAAGGTGATGAGGTCATCTGGGTAGCGGCGGCAAATGTCGAGGAAGCGCCGGTAGGTGCGGTTACGAATTTCGATAAAGCCGTCAAGCTTGGGAAGCTGTGAAAGGCCCAGAACGGCGTTGAACTCGGTGTTACGGAAGTTGAAGCCGTCGGTGAGGAAAAGGAACTGGAAGTCGATGTCCGCATGTTCTTGGCGGATGGACTCCTGGTAGTGCGCGGGCAGCTCGCGGGCCAGGCCGTGGCTGCGTTTGAGCACGTTGAGCTTGTAAAACTCCTCGTTGTTGGTGCAGATCATGCCGCCTTCCACAGTTGTCATGTGATGGCCCCAGTAGAAGCTGAAGCTGCTGCCGAGGCCGAAGTTGCCCACCTTCACGCCGTCAATGGTGCCGCCCTGGGTCTCGCAGGTGTCTTCCAGCAGCACGATGTCACGGTCGCCGATGATCTGCTTCACGCGTGCCACATCGGCCGGGAATCCCAGGATGTGGACGAGGAAGATGGCGCGCGTCCTGTCGGTGATCTTCGCGGCGAGCTGGTCGTAGTCCATCGCAAAATCCTGGAGGTTGGCGTCCACGAACACGGGCGTGAAACCGGCCTGCATCACCGGTGTCACGGTGGTCGGCCAGGTGAGGGCGGGAACAATCACCTCATCGCCCGGCTGCCAGCCGTAGCGCTCGGCGGCGGCGTAGATCATGAGCAGGTTCGCGGAGCTGCCGGAGTTCACGTACACGCTGTGCTTGCAGCCCATCCATTCGGAGTAGGCAGTCTCAAACTCCCGCACCTTGGTGAACTGGGTGAACCGCTTGGTTTCGCGGATGAAGGTGACGAGCAGGTCGAGGTCGTCGTTGCCGACGATGTTTTCTTGGAGGGGCCAGAACATAGGTTGGTGGGGCCTTTCCCAGTAATACGGCAGCCGGGCGCGTCAACCGTGGCGTTTCAAGTAATCCTCATACGATTGGGCGATGCCAGCCCTGAGGCTGGTGGCCGGACGCCAGCCCAGCGCGCGCATGCGGCTGGAGTCGATCAGCTTGCGCATGACGCCGTCGGGCTTGTTGGCGTCGAACTCCAGCTTGCCAGTGTAGCCCAGGACATCGCACACGGTCTCGATGAGCTCGCGGATGCTGTGATCCTCCCCCAGGCCCACGTTGATGGGTTCAGGGCTGTCGTAGTGCTGCATGAGCCAGACCGAGGCATCGGCTAGGTCGTCCACGTAAAGCAGCTCACGCCGGGGCGTCCCGGTGCCCCAGAACATAACCGAGGGAGCCTGCTCGGTCTTGGCGCGATGCACCTTGGAGATGAGCGCCGCCATGACGTGGCTGTTTTCAGGATGGTAGTTGTCGTTCTGACCGTAGAGGTTGCAGGGGACGACACTGAAGAAGCGGGCACCATGCTGGTCATGGTAGGCGCGGCACATCTCGATGCCTGCCAGCTTGGCCACGGCGTAAGGGGAATTGGTCGGCTCTAGGTGACCACTCCACAGATGCCCCTCATTCATCGGTTGCGGGCACTCGCGCGGATAAATGCAGGAGCTGGCCATGAAGAGCAGCTTCTTCACCCCATTTTGCCAGGCCGCGTGGATGAGGTTGGTCTGAATCTGCAGATTCGTGGTGATGAAGTCCGCGCGGTAGGTCTTGTTGGCCATCAGTCCGCCCACCTTGGCGGCGGCGATGAAGACGTGGTCCGGCTTTTCCTGCTCGTAAAAACGCTCCACATCCGCCTGTCGTGTCAGGTCCAGTTCCGCTTTGGAACGGAGGATCAGGTTGGAATAGCCGGAGCGCTCTAGCGAACGGGCCAGGGCGGAGCCGACCATGCCCTTGTGTCCGGCCACGAAGATGCGGGAATCTGGATTCATAAGTAAAGATGACGTTGGTAGTCGATGGTGCGGCGCAGCCCTTCTTCGAGCGGCAGATACCGCGTCTTGCCGAACTCGGTCTCGGCGCGGCTCAGGTCCACCTGCACATGCTGCGGAGCACCGGCCACGGAGGAGTTGGCTTCGGGCAGCACCAGTGGCACGCCGCAGATGCGGGCGATCTCAGCACCCAGTTCCTGAATGGTCAGCGTGGAACGCCCTCCCATATTGTAAACGGCCTGCTGCCCGCGGCTGAGAATGTTCAGCGTGGTCTCCACGACGTCCGTCAGATAGCCCCAGGTGCGCACTGCCAGGCCGGCATCCTGCATGACGATCTTGCCCTCCTTCAACGCCTTTTCGATGAACATGTTGATCACGCGGCGGTCCTGTGCGCGAGTGCCCGGGCCATAAGTGTGTGCCAGGCGGATGGCCATGGCGCGCATGCCCAGCGCGCGCGCATTGTGGCAGAATGCCTCGCCACAGCGCTTGCCCTCAATGTAGCTGGAGCGTGGATGATCCGGCGCGGTGGTGCCGATGTCGCTTTCTGTGAGCAGCGGACGGTCAATGCCTTGATAGACTTCGGTGGAGCTGAAGAATAAGAAAGCTCCTCCCGGCGTAAGCTTTTTCAGCAGCGCCCCGGTGGCACCCGTGTTCAGCATCAGCGCATGCAGTGGAGCCTCCATGAATTTTCCCGGCTGGCCGTAACCGGCGGCGTGGATGATGACATCCGCCTGCGGCAGTTGCGCCCAGCTTTCAGGCTCGGCCAGATTGGAACGCAGCAGATGCAAATGCCCCTGCTCATGCCACTGGGTGAAGACCTCTGACGGCGGGGAGAAGCCGTGGGCGGACATCTTCACTTTCACTCCACGCGTGCGCAGGCTGCGCAGCGCGGCGATGAGACCCGTGCCGATCAGGCCGGAGGCACCGGTGATGAGCACGCTCTTCCCCTCGAAGAAGGAGGAATCCACGGCCCCGGCGGCGAGATCACCATCGGCTTCGAGGATGTGGCGTGCTTGAGACTGCATCGTTAACGGCGGTTAGAACGGACCGCGGAACTCGGCAATCTCCTTCTCTTCCTTGTAATCCGGCGTCCAGTCGGTCTTGCCGTCATTGCACATGGCATAAGCGGTGAGGGCGATGCTGGCCGGATCGGGATAGAACGCGTCTTCCAGAATCTTAGTCGGCGGGCAGCTCGCCGGAGCAAAGCCCATCCGGCGGACCTGGATGTGCTCGCCCGGATTCAGGCGCTCAAGCACACCCGTGATGATCTCGGCGGCGGCGCCGCAGTTCAGCCAGGCGGTGTCCACCACCAGCAGACGCTTCGTGCGGCGCACGGACTCCAGCACCGCGTCATAATCAAACGGCACCAGCGAGATGGGATCGATGACCTCGGCCTTGATGCCGGTCTGGTCCAGCAGGTGCTTGGCACGCAGACAGTCTGCCGCCATGTAGGAGATGCCCACCATGGTGATGTCGCTGCCCGGCGCCAAAATGCGCGCCTTGCCGAACGGCGTGGTGTAGCTCTCCTCGGGCACATGACCGTGGAAAAGGTGCAGCAGGCGATGCTCGACGAACATCACCGGATTGTTGTCACGGATGGCTTCAATGAGGCAGCCTTTGGCATCGTGTGGCGTGCTGGGCGCCACCACCTTGAGACCCGGAATGTGCATGAACAGGCTGTGCAGGCCCTGCGAGTGCTGCGCCCCTTGTCCCCAGCTTTTGCCGATGATAGAACGCACCACTAGCGGCACCTGCAGGCTGCCGCCGTACATGTAGCTGGTCTTGGCGGCGATGTTGAAGAGCTGGTTCACCGTGAGCAGCAGAAAGTCCATGCGGATGTGCACATGGATGGGACGCAGGCCGGCCATCGCCGCGCCAATGGCCACGCCGGTCATGGCGTCCTCGGACAAAGGAGTGTCGAAAAGGCGGTCCGGGCCGAACTTTTCAAGCAGCCCCTTGGTGGTCCCGTAGATCCCTTTGAAGTCGTCCACGCCAAGGCCGAACGTGATGACGGAATCGTCCCGCTCCATCTCCTGGTGCGTGGCCTCACGGATTGCCTCCGCGTAACTAATGATGCGCTCTGCCATGGGTCAGTTTCTATAAACGTCGGTAAGAAGTTCGGTCACTGGTGGGAAGGGGGTGGTTTCAGCGAATTCGAAGGCGTCTTTGATCTCCGCCTCAATGCCCTCTTCAATTTCTTTGCGGCGTGCGGCCTCGACCTTGGCGCCGATGACTTTCATCGGATCGCGCTCCAACCAGGGCTGCGCTTCGTCCTGGCTGCGGTAGCCGAACTTCCAGTCGTCGCCGATACCCACATGCTCTTTCCAGCGGTAGATGCGGGCTTCGATGAAGAAGGGGCCGGTGCCGCCTTCGCGGATGGTCTGCACTGCCTTGGCGGTGGCATTGTAAATGCCCATCGTGTCACCATCCTCAATGACGGTCACCGGCATGCCAAAGGTGGCGGCGCGTTCGGCGATGTTGTTGGCCGGCTGGCGGGTGAGCAGCGGGGAGTGGATGGCGTAGCCGTTGTTTTCCAGCAGAAAGATCACCGGCAGCTTCTTCAAGGAAGCGAAGTTCAGCGTCTCATAAAACACGCCCTCCTCTACCGCGCCGTCGCCAAACATGGCCACGCTCACATGGCGCTGACCGCGCATTTTCGTGGCAAAGGCCCACCCGGCGGCATGGGGGATGGTGGTGGCGACTACGGCGGAGCCGCCCAGAGCTCCCACAGTCGGATCAATGAGGTGCATGGAGCCGCCCTTGCCACGGCAGCAGCCGGCGTCTTTGCCATACAGTTCGGCGATCATCTTGCGCATGTTGCCGCCCTTGGCGAGGTAGGTGGCATGGCTGCGGTAGGTGCCAAAGATCGTGTCTTCCTTGCCCAGCGCCTCGCACACTCCGGCGGCCACCGCCTCTTGTCCGATGGACAGATGCACGGGACTGCGGATTTTATCCAGCGGATAGACCGCGCTAACCTCCTCCTCCACTCTTCTAATGCGGTAAATGGATGCGTAGAGCTTTTCTTCGAGGGTCATGCGGCGCGGATGGTAGAGAGTGGTGGATGCTGGCGCAAGGGCGAAGTGGCCTGCCGTCAGGGCCTTTTTGTGCGGCCAAGATTTGATGGACGCGTTGTGTTCTCAGGCTTAAGCATTCGACAGCAAATGATCAGCGCCAGCCGTTTCATCCACGACACTTACACGAGCCTGCAACGACGGCTAAAGTTGGCTCTGCCACTCTGCCAGGAATGTCCCTCAACGGTCAAAATTCACGAGCTCCAACCTGCGGGCGGTTGCAAGCTGGACACCTCCCTGGAGGCGGCTTTCCATGGCTATCTACGGCAGGACGTGGACTATGATTGGCCTGAGTGGTGCTGCTACGACATCGCTGACGCCATCCTCACCGGGGACCAAGGCTTTGTATTCCTGCCAGACGGACGGTTCTTCGCCCCATCTCTCTTCCCGAACCACGAGCGTGCCGGTCTTTACAAGATTCGCCGTCCCATCCGCGCGCTGGCCCGCAAGTTCAAAGGGGCCGTGTTCCACCTGACCGGCCCCAATCATGAAAACCGCGGCCACTTCATGCTGGATCACCTGCCGCGCCTGCTGGCCGCACGCGGACTCCTGAGTGGGATCGGGGATTATCAGATCCTACTCACCGGCCATCATATCCGCTGGCAGCGCGAGCATCTGCGCATGCTCGGCTTTCCCGATGACCGCCTGATTGCCTGCGACGCCGGAACGCTGCAGGTGGAACGGCTGCTGCATGTGCGCTTCGCCTCCCACCAGTCCTCCATCGCGCCGCCGGCAAAACTGCACGAGCTGCGCGACTGCGCCGGACGTTATGCCGAGGCGGAGGACCAGCCTGTGGGGCCGCCAGTGTTCTTGACGCGACGGGACGCCCCGAATCGCCGCCTTCTGAACGAAGAGCGCATTTTTGCAGCCGCAAAGTCGCTTATACCGAACCTTATCGAGGTTAAGCTCACCGGCATGCCGCTCAAGGAGCAGATCCGGCTGTTTCGTCGCACCCCTCTGATTCTCTCCCCCCTGGGGCAAGCCTCATGCAACATCGTCTTCAGCAAGGGCTGCACAATTCTGAACCTGAAGCACGGCCCCGTCCCGCCAGATGCCAACGGCAGCATTGGAACCCTGATAGCCGCCGCTTCAGGAAACCGTGGCCTCACCATCTACTCAGGAACGGAAATGGGCCAGAACCTTGACTGGAGCTATGATGAGAGCCTTTTCTCCGGGCATTTGGCCCGCTTCCTCGAAATCGAAAAACAGGCAGGACGCGTTTACCGATGAAATCCTCCACGCCCCCGCCGTCATGGTCAGTGATCGTCAGTTCCTGTGACGCTTACAGCGATCTGTGGCCGTTCTTTTTCCACTTTTTCGAGAAGCATTGGCCCCAGGCACCGCGACCGCTTTATCTGGTCTCCAATTTCCAGAGCTTTGATCATCCCGATGTCAGCACCCTGGCCGTCGGGCCTGACCGCTCCTGGGGGGAAACTATTCATGCCGCGCTTGAGAAGATTCCGGGTGAGTTTGTGGCCTTCCTGTTGGACGATTTCTTTCTCGACCAGGCTGTTCCCACTGGCTGGATGGAAAGCCTCGTGTCGCAGCTTGACCAGGCTGGCGGCGACTTTGTGAGCCTCTATCATGTGGCTGTGGGTGGGGCTGCGCTTTCTGAAGGCAGTTGGTTGTCGCCCATCCGGGGACGAATGGAATGCCCGGGGTTCCACGCGGGCATCTTCCGGCGCTCGTATCTCATGAAGCTGGCTTCCGCTGCTGAGAACATCTGGCGCACCGAGACCCTCATGCGTGACGATGCCCCGGACCCGAGTTACAAGCAGTTCAGCCTTACGGATTCGTCTCCCTTTCACCTCACCTACGTCGAAAGCGTGCGAGGGCGTTTTTGGAAGCCCAACGGTCTAGCCTACCTGAATCAGCATGGCCTGAAGCCAGACCTCTGGCGCAGACCCTGCCCGCCGCAAGGGACCGACGTGGTGTCCAAGGTCATTCGCAGCTTTCACAAACGCCGGATGCAATGGATGGCTGGTGCCGGCAAACATAGCCCCCTGGTAAGTCCGTTGCATCATGGATGAGAGTGTTCATGTGTGGCAGATCCTCGACAGCGAGGTGGTTTACAGTGCGCGCCCCTTTCTTGAGATCGAGAGGCAGCGTGTGCTGCTTCCAGATGGTCGCCAAATTGAGGATTTCCATCAGGCATGGGTGACGGATTACGCCATCATTTATGCGGAAACGGAAGGCGGAGATGTGGTCATGGAGCGCCTTTACAAGCACGGTGCCCGCGCCGTCTGCCTGATGTTTCCCGGCGGTGGTATCCATGCAGGCGAGCAGCCGCTTGCAGCCGCCCAGCGTGAGCTGTTGGAAGAGACGGGATATGTCTCTGATGAATGGGCTCTGCTGAAAAAACTTGTCGTCCATTCCAACTATGGCTGCGGCCACGCCTATTACTTTCATGCCAGAATGGCCAGACAAGTGGCGGCTCCCTCGCATGACGACCTGGAGGTCATCAGCGTGGAGCTTCATCCCCGTCAGAGCTTGGCGGGTCTCTTGGTCAAAAACGAGATCGTTTTCATGGATTGCGTCGCGATGCTTGCCTTGGTGCCTGCTTGAAAAATTACACCTTCGGAAATGGTGTGGTTTTACGGCCATCTCCGCCGGGGCTGAACCGGCTGATCACTCAAGTGAATGGTTAAAAACAGTCTGAGGCTGCGTTTAAGCTCATCATTGATGAAACATCTCATTTTCTACTCCTTCGTGTTTATAGCGGCGTTGCCCCCGGCTCACGCGCAACTCAACTCTAACGGGGCCACGGCCTCCTTCAAAGGCAGTCTGCCACCGAAACCGACAGTAGCGCTTTCGCCTGAGCAGGAGGCGGGGATTGAGAAGGAACTGGTGTCAGTGACACAGGCATTTGCAGCGGTGAAAAAACATGCGCGAGCGGCGGATGCGGAGATTTTCCTCAAGGCGGTGCGTTACGCGCTCGATTTCGACGAGTGGTATGACAAGAAGCCCGAGGACGGCGCCAAGAAGGCGACGGCGTTGCTCGATGAGGCGAAGAAGCGCATCGCGTCATTGGCGAAGGACGAGACGCCTTGGATGAACGGCAGCGGGATGAAGGTGCTGGGCTTTTATTCGAAGATCGACGACTCACCGCAGCCCTATGGCGTGGAAGTGCCTGAAGGACTCGAATGGGGGCAGGGAAAGAAGCCGGTGCCGATGTGGATCTGGCTGCATGGCCGGGGCGACACCGCGACGGACCTGTCCTTCGTCTATTCACGCCTGATGGCAAAGAAACCGGGGCAGTTTCAACCTGCGGGGACGATTGTGATTCATCCCTTCGGCCGCTACTGCAATGGCTGGAAGAGCGCGGGTGAGACGGATGTGTTCGAGTGCCGCGATGATGCGATGAAGCGTTTCAACATCGACACCAACCGAGTTGCGCTGGCAGGTTTCAGCATGGGCGGGGCAGGGGCCTGGCATCTCGGCGCGCATTACCCTGACCAGTGGGCCTGCGTCCATACCGGAGCCGGATTCGCGGATGTGAAGCGCTACCAAAAGCTCACGCCAGACAAGTATCCCGCATGGTATGAGCAGAAGCTCTGGGGCGTGTATGACGTGCCAGACTACGCGCGGAATTTTCTCAACGTTCCGCTCATCAGTTACAGCGGTGAGCTGGATGCGCAGCGGGACTCAGCGGAGTACATGATGGAAGTGCTCGGCAAAGAGGGCCTCAAGCCACCGCATCTCATCGGCTCCGGCATGGGGCACAAGTATCATCCCGAGGTGATCAAGGAAGTGCAGGCATGGATCGAGAAAGCCGTGGCGAAGGGGCGCGATCTGTTTCCCGACGAGATCCACATTCAGACGAAGACGCCGTTCTATGGCCGCGTGAAATGGCTGAACCTGCATGGCCTGGAGGAAAGCTGGAAGGACGCGCGACTGGACGCCAAGGTCGTGGATGGGCAGACGCTGGAGTTCAAAACGCAGAACGTGACGCGCATCGTCTTTTACCCGCCGCCGCAGGCGCGGAAGGGCGGGGGAGTGCTGAAGGCTATCGTGGACGGTGCTGAGCTGAAACTCACCGTGGGGCCGGAGCTGCCGCAGTTTGAGACCTTCCTGAGTCCGGGGCCGAGAGTGCCCGGCTCCATGTGTCGCCTGATCAAGGAGAACGGTGTGTGGCGTGACTTTGGCAACGACCAGCCGTTCCAACACGAAGGCCCCGCCGGTGGCAAGCCCTCCTCGCATCCCGGCCTCATGGACATGGCCTTCCTGAAACGTTTCCTCGTGGTGCTGCCAGATGGCAAATCATCATCGCCTGCGGTGGATGCCTGGGTGGCGGCCGAGTCGGCGCATTTCCTCACACGCTGGCGTGGTTTGATGCGTGGAGATGCGCGTGTGGTCAAAGCCTCGGAAATCAAAGACGTGATCGAGGCTGGTAAGACGCAAAGTCTCATTCTGTGGGGCACACCGGAGTCAAACTCATGCCTCAAACAACTTGCCGCAGCTTTGCCAGTGCAATGGAGCGCAGAAAAGGTGGGCATGGGACCACAGACCTTTGATGCGAAGACGCATGTGCCGCTGCTGACCTACCCCTGCCTCCAATCTCCCGGCTTTGAGGTCGTGATCAATTCCGGCCTCACCTTCCGCGAGGCGCATGACCGCACCAACTCTCTGCAAAACCCCAAACTGCCTGACTGGGCGATTCTCGACATCACCCAGCCCCCGAGTGCCGAAAGCGCCGGAAAGGTGGTGGCAGCGGACTTCTTTGACGAATTCTGGCAGGTGAAGCCAAAGGCTGACGTTCGCTAATCCCCCCCGTTGGGAGAGGAAACTTCCGCTCCCATCTCAACAAAGCATCATTTGCCACACAAAAGGCGAACCTGGAGGCGTTAGGCTGGTCGAACACCAGCCCCCCGCATGGAACCCTCTTTTGATTGGAAAAGAACCTTTGAGCAGCTCGCCCCGCAGCTCGTGCTTTACGCGCGGCAGCTCGTCGATTCGAAGTCTGACGCCGAGGACGTCGTGCAAATGGCCTTCGTGCGCTGGTGGCGGCGCTTCCCTCAAGGCGACAACAACCACATCCCGTTACTCTACGCCGCCGTCCGCACCATCGCCCTCGACCAACGCCGTTCCGATACTCGCCGCGTCAATCGCGAAGCGAAGTCCGACATCGCCGTCGCCGGTGAAAACGCCCCTTCCTTTGATCCCCAGCCGGGGCAGCAAGAAATCGCCGAGATCGTCCAACATGCCCTCCAAGCCCTGCCCCAGGAGCAGCGCGAAGTCGTGACGCTCAAGCTCTGGGGAGACCTCACCTTCAACGAAATCGCCGCCATGACCGGCGAATCCATCAACACCATCGCCGGTCGTTATCGCTACGCCTTGCAGGCCATGCAGCGAAAGCTCGCACCGCTCAAAGCAGACCTGCTCGGCGAAACCAGCACACCCGGCCCCAACATCCTGCCTTTTTCATCCCCTCAGGAGGCACTGCCATGAACCACGACCCCAATGACACCCACCTCGAAAACCTGCTGCGCGGCCTTGCTCCCACCGCAGCCTCCCCAGCCCTCACACAACGAGTCGATGAAGAACTGAAGCTCGACATGAGCTGGATCGGCAGTGCCACCAAGCCACGCCGTGCCACACGCTGGCTCGGCTCCGCCACCTGGGCATCCCTTGGCGCTGCCGCAGCCGTGGCGGTGATGAGCTTCCTTCCGCAACCCACACCGAACACCACGCTGGCGACGACTCCCGCCGTGCTGCCCGTCGCCACCATCCGCGAGTGGGAGGACGTGCAAAACGACGGCATTCATTACAGCGCCGAGCGTCTGCCAGAACAGCACATGACCGTCATTTCACGCGAACGCCAGACCTGGATCGACCCGCGCGACGGTGCGCAGATGACCGTGGAATATCCACGCCAGCAGAAGCTCGTGCTGCCGGTCTCCTTCCAATGATTCTCCCCAACCTGAACCCCACCCAATCATGAAACTCAAACACAGCTTCCTCATCGCCTGCCTGGGCGCGGCACCGCTGCAAGCGCAGCAGCCGGAGGAAAAAAGCGCGCCTAAACCAACCGAGGCGGCTCCTGCCGAGGTGAATCCACGCGCGCCACAGCCGACACGCAACCCCAACGCACCAGCCGAGGAGCAGAAGCCCGTGGCCTATATCGGCGTGCTCACGCGTGAGGTGCCCGCCGAGCTACGCTCCCAATTCTCCCTGCCGGAAGGTTTTGGCCTCATGGTCGATGAAGTGATGCCGGAATCACCCGCCCAGGCGGCCGGATTGAAGACGCATGACGTCCTCGTAAAGTTCGAAGACCAGCGGCTCGTGAACATGGAACAGCTCATGGCCCTGGTGCGCTCCAAGAAGAAAGGCGAGATCGCCCAGCTCACCGTCATCACCGGCGGCAAGGAAACGCAGGTGCCCGTCACGCTCGGCGAGCGCATGGTCGCGGTGAATGAGCGTCGGCCGATGTATGGCTTCAGTGGCTGGCCGCAGACGGGCATGCCCTTTGGCGGTCGTGAGATGGAGCAGATGCAGCGCGGCATGCGTGACATGGGTGGTGAGCAGCGCGAGCAGATGGAGCGCTTCCAAAACGAGATGCGCGAATACCAGGAGCGCCTGCAAAACTGGATGAAGGGAGACAAAAGCACCCCCATGCCCCAGGCGCCGATGTTCAACATGCCTGAGCACCATCCGCGCCGGGAGCAGCACCGTGGAAACACAGAGCGTCAGCCCGCCTCCTCCTCGCGAGATGGCAATGTGCAGCGCTTCAACTTCAGCGAGTCTCACGAGGCAATGAACGTGACCCGCCGTGATGAGGCCGGCGAATACTCCATCAAGCGCGAGGACGGCAAAACCACCTTCACCGTCCGTCCCAACGGAGGCAAAGAGCAGAGCTGGCCGATGAACACGGACGAAGAACGCAAAGCCGTGCCGGAAGAGTTCCGCAACAAGCTCCGCATGATGGATGGCGCTGGCAGCGGCACCCGCATCGAAGTGCGTCCCGGCTCTGGCGGCGAAGGCCCGCCAAGAAACCCCGCACCACGCGAAGGCGGCGACAATTCGCCTCAACCGCGCCCGCAAGGCCGCAGCACCTCGGCCTGAGTCTTCCCCATTCTCGATACAAAAAAGCGGCGATGACTCCCGGAGCCATCGCCGCTTTGTTTTAACTTCTAAAAACGATTACTTCGCCGCGAGCGCCGTCTTGATGGCGTCCACCACTTCAGGCGCGTCCGGCTTCACGCCTGGCTCGAAGCGCTTCAGGATCTTGCCGTCACGGCTGACGAGGAACTTGCCAAAGTTCCACTTCACATCGCCGGGGAACGGGGATTCCGGGCCGCTGAGCACCTGGTAAAGGGGATGTTTGTCCGCGCCTTTGACGACGACCTTGTCGAACATCGGGAAAGTCACTTTATACTTCACGGAGCAGAACTCCTTGATCTCATCATTGGTTCCTGGCTCCTGATTGCCGAAGTCATTGCAGGGAAATCCCAGCACGGCCAGTCCGTCCTTCTGGAACTCCTGATTGAGCGCTTCGAGCTGCGTGTACTGCGGCGTCTTGCCGCATCGCGAGGCCACGTTCACGATGAGCATCACCTTGCCCTGGTAATCCTTCAGAGAGGTGTCTTTGCCGTCGATGTTCTTCAACGGAATGTCGTAAAGCGACTTGGGGGCGTCTGCGGCGCAAAGCGCGGCGGCAGTGATGAGGGTGGTGGCGAGGGTGAGTAATTTCATGGGTCAGCATGAACGCTCCTAGCCCCGCCGCTATTGCGCCAGCCTGCCCATCACCCTCATTCTTCCCATGGCTCTCATCATCTTCCCAGCACCAGCACGCCCAGCGGCGGCAGATCGACGACCACGCTCCAGGGCTGGCCTTGATGGGCCTTCTCCTGCGCCTGGAATCCTGCTCCAGCGCTCAGGCCGGTGCCCGCGTAGATCTCCGCGTCGCTGTTGAGCAGTTCGCGATAGCTGCCTGCTTCAGAAACACCCACACGGTAGGCTTTGCGTGGCACGGGCGTGGCATTGACGAGCACATAGACCTTGTCGCCATCAGGTGAGCTGCGGGCAAAGGCGAAGATGCTGTTCTCAGCGTCGTTCGCGTCGAGCCAGTAGAAGCCGCCGGCCTCATGGTCCTTCGTGTGGAGCGAGGGGCGCGTGGTGTAGAGATGATTGAGGTCTTTGACGAGCTTTTGCAGGCCGCTGTGCTCCTCGCCAAGGAAAAGATGCCAGTCGAGGCTGGCGTCGTGCTTCCATTCGTTCCACTGGCCGAACTCGCAGCCCATGAAGAGCAGCTTCTTGCCAGGATGCATCCACATCCACGCTAGGAACATGCGCAGGTTAGCGAACTTCTGCCAGCGGTCGCCGGGCATCTTGTTGATGAGCGACCCCTTGCCATGTACCACCTCATCGTGGCTGAGCACGAGGATGAAATTCTCGTCGTAGGCGTAGATCATCGAAAAGGTGGCCTCGCCGTGATGATACTTCCGATGCACCGGATCTTCCGACATGTAGTGCAGGCTGTCGTTCATCCAACCCATGTTCCACTTAAAGCCGAACCCGAGGCCGCCGCTGCTCACCGGACGTGACACACCCGGCCAGGCCGTGCTTTCCTCCGCGATGATGGTGGTTCCCGGATGCAGCTCGTAGCACACCTGATTGAGATCCCGCATGAAAGCGATGGCGGCGAGGTTTTCCCGCCCGCCGAGGTGATTCGGCACCCATTCGCCCGCATTGCGCGAGTAATCGAGATAAAGCATCGACGCCACCGCATCCACGCGCAGACCGTCGATGTGGAACTGCTCCAGCCAGTAAAGCGCGTTGCTGACGAGGAAGTTCTTCACCTCGTTGCGGCCGTAATTGAAAATGAGCGTGCCCCAGTCCATGTGCTCGCCGAGACGCGGGTCCTCGTGCTCATACAAGGCGGTGCCGTCGAACTTTGCAAGGCCGTGCTCGTCCTTTGGAAAATGGCCGGGCACCCAGTCGAGGAGCACGCCGATGCCCGCCTGATGGCAGCGGTCCACAAACTCGCGAAACTCGTCGGGATTTCCAAAGCGGCTGGTGGGCGCATAGTAACCCGTGACCTGATAACCCCAGGAGCCGTCAAACGGATGCTCGGCGATTCCCATCAGCTCAATGTGCGTGAAGCCCAGGCCCTTCACATAGGGAATCAAATCATCCGCCAGTTCGCGATACGTCAGCCAGCGGCCGCCATCGTTCTCATTCCGCTTCCACGAGCCGGGATGCACCTCGTAGATGCTCATCGGCGCGTGGTAGAGATCGTTCGCGGGACGGCGTTGCATCCATTCATTGTCCGCCCAGCCGTAACGCTCCATGTCAAAGGTCAGGCTGGCCGTTTGCGCGCCATTCTGGCCGTAATTTGCCATCGGATCGCTCTTCAACCGCATGTGGCCGTGCTTGTCGATCAGCTCAAACTTGTAGTGCGAGTTCTCCGGCAGGCCGGGGATGAAAATTTCCCAGATGCCGGCCTCGATGCGGTTCCGCATCACATGCACGCGGCCATCCCAGCGGTTCCAGTCCCCCACCACCGACACACGTTGCGCGTTCGGCGCCCAGACGGCGAACTGGCAGCCTTCCACGCCATCGACCGTCTTCATCCGCGCCCCCAGCATTTCCCACAGGCGCTGGTGCGAGCCTTCACGGAAGAAGTACACATCCTGCTCGCCCAGCAGCAGGCCAAACGAATACGGATCAACGATCCGCTGCGTCAGCCCCTCGTGGTCGGTGATGTCGAATTCATACAAACCCGTCGGCGTCACCGCCTCAAAGAAACCGTCCTCGTGCAGTTTTTTTGCCTCGTAACGCTGCCCGTTGACGATCACGTCCACTACGGCGGCGTAGGGCTGCACGGTTCGCACCACCTGCTTCCCGCCTCCCACATCATGCGCGCCGAGGAAGGCGAAGACGTTTTGATGCCGGGCCTGGATGGCGGCCTGGATTTCGGACTTGTTCGAATGTCGGGTCATCCCGGCCACTCATGGCGTGCTCTCGCCCAAAAGCAACGGTTCCAGCCGTTCCCGCACGATTCTCTCCCAAGACAGCCGCCGCATGAGCGCCCGCCGCTCCTGGCGGGCCTGAACAGCCGCATTCTCACGAATTTTCGCCACGATCAGTCCCGCCGGCTCGTCCAGGCTGAAAAAAGTGGCTCTCACCGCCACCTCACGATGCGCCGGGATGTCCGAGCAGAAGACCGGCACGCCATGCAACGCCGCTTCAATGAGGGGCAGCCCGTAGCCCTCCTGCGTGCTGGGGAAAAACAACGCGTCCACCATCTGGTAAAGACTGCGCACGTCATCGTCGCTCAAAAGGCCCGATTCGCCGAGAAACAGCACCCGATCTCGCACTCCGAGCGATTCCGCGAGCGCGACGAGTTCTGCGAAATAGACCATCCCATCACTCTGATGCGGGTCTGGAGCAGCGGTGACGACGTAAACCGCCTCCGGCAGTTCCACGAGCATCCGCAGCCCGAGTTCGATGTTCTTGCGCCGCACAAAGCGCGTCGGCTGGAGCAGCACGAGACCGGCGTTTTCGAGCTGGAGTGTCGAAACACGCTCCGTCAGGCCCAAAACCGCCGCCGCATCAACGCCGTTCGGAATGACATGGATTGGCTCGCTGGTGACTTTCGCGTATTCAAGCCGCCGATGCTCCGAAACCGCCACATGCACCGCCTGCGGCACCTGTTCGGCCCAGCGCACATCGTGGACCCAATTGATCCAGCGAATGTCAGGCCGGCTGCGCGTGAGTTCGATCAGTTCCCGCGTCCATTCGAGATCGAAGGGCATGGTGAAGACATTGTGGACGATGACTGCGTCCCATTTCGCCTCATGCCACTCGTGGTGAGTGAGGATTTCGACCTCGTGGCCGTAGCAACGCAGTGCGGCTGCCTGCTCGCCGATCACACGCTCCACGCCGCCGATGACTGGCGGTTTGGAATAGTGGAGGATGACGATGCGCATGGCGAAAAAGTAGTCCAGTTGCGCCGCAACTGGAAGCTTGGGATTCCCGGTTGCGGCGCAACCGGGCTACTTTCTCACACCACGATATTCACCAGCTTCCCCGGCACGACGATGATCTTCTTCGGCGGCTTGCCTTCCATGAACTCCTGCACGCGGGCGCTTGCGAGAGCGATGGCTTCGATCTCCTCCTTGGTGGCCTGAATCGGCACGCGGGCTTTGTCGCGGAGCTTGCCGTTCACTTGGAAGACGACTTCGACTTCGTCTTCGATGAGGGCGGTAGGGTCGTAGGTCGGCCAGGTGGCGTCGCTGAGCAGGCCGGGGTGTGCCAGGGCAGGGAACTTGCTGGCGATGCGCGCATTCAGCTCGTCCGCGAGATGCGGGGCGAAGGGACTGAGCACTTTGAGGAAGGTGACGATGGCAGCGGCGGGCTTCACTTCGGCTCCGGTGAAGGCGTTGGTGCAAACCATCATCGCGCTGATCGCGGTGTTGAAGCTAAGCTTCTCGATGTCCTCTCCGGCCTTCTTGATCGTCTCATGCAGCGCTTTGGTGAGCTGTTTGTTCGCGGGCACGTCTTGCAGCGCCTTGGAGACACTCCACACGCCTTCGTCATCGACTTCCATCACCAGACGCCACACGCGGGCGAGGAAGCGATACACGCCCTCGACGCCCTTCATGCTCCACGGCTTCACCTGTTCCAGCGGGCCCATGAACATCTCGTAGAGGCGCAGCGCATCGGCGCCATATTCGGCCACGACATCGTCGGGGTTCACGACATTGCCGCGTGACTTCGACATCTTCTGACCGTCTTCGCCCATGATCAGGCCTTGGTTCACCAACCGCTGGAACGGCTCCGGCGTGCTGACGTAGCCGAGATCAAAGAGCACCTTGTGCCAGAAGCGAGCGTAAAGCAGGTGCAGCACCGCGTGTTCGGTGCCGCCGACATATAAATCGACGCCGCCTGGCTTGCCGCCACCCATCCAGTATTTCTCCGCCGCTTCGCCGACAAAGCGCTCGCTGTTCTGCGCATCGCAGTAACGCAGGTAATACCAGCACGAACCGGCCCACTGCGGCATCGTGTTGAGTTCACGCGTCGCGGTGGCGGAGTAGCGCACCCAATCGGTGGCCTTCGATAGCGGCGGCTCGGGCGTGCCGGTCGGTTTGAAGTCTTCCAAAGTCGGCGGCAGCAGCGGCAGCTCGCTTTCAGGAATGCTGCGATGCTTGCCATCTTCCCACACCAGCGGGAACGGCTCGCCCCAGTAACGCTGACGACTGAACAGCCAGTCACGCAGCTTGAAATTCACCGTTCCTTTGCCGAGGCCTTTTTCTTCGAGCCAGGCGGTGATGTGTCGCTTCGCGTCAAGCGTGGTCAGGCCATTAAGAAAGCCTGAGTTCACGGCAAATCCTTCGCAGCTAAGACACGTGGCTGGCTCCATCTCACAGACAGCGCCACCTTCTCCGCCCAGACGAGGTGCATCAGCGACCACTTCACGAATCGGCAGATGAAACTTGGTGGCGAACTCCCAATCACGCTCATCATGCGCAGGCACGGCCATGATGGCACCAGTGCCGTAGCCTTGGAGCACATAGTCGGCGATCCAGATGGGGATTTTCTCCTCGTTGACCGGGTTGATGGCGAAAGCGCCGGTGAAGACGCCGGATTTCTCCTTGGCGAGTTCCGTGCGCTCCAGATCGCTCTTGCGCGCGGTCTTTTCTCGATACTCCTCGACGGCGGCGAGCTGTTCCTCGGTCACGATTTCATCCACGAGGCGATGTTCGGGTGCGAGCACCATGTAGGTGGCTCCGAACAGCGTGTCGGGCCGTGTGGTGAAGACGGTGATCGTTTCGTCGTTGCCAGCAATCTTGAATTTCACCTCAGCACCTTCGCTGCGGCCAATCCAGTTGCGCTGGAGCATGCGGATGCCCTCCGGCCAGTCGAGACCATCGAGTTCGTCGATCAAACGCTGCGCAAAGGCGGTGATGCGCAGCATCCACTGACGCATGGGGCGGCGTTCGACGGGGAAACCGCCGACTTCGCTTTTTCCATCCACGACTTCTTCATTGGCGAGCACCGTGCCGAGTTCCGGGCACCAGTTCACCGGCGCGGACGAGACATAGGCGAGACGGCGATGATCGATCTCCTCGCGGCTGAGGCCCTGCGCTTCGAGTTCGGCGATAGGGCGTGCTTTGCCCTCGTCGTTCACATACGAGTTGTAGAGCTTCAGGAAGATCCACTGCGTCCATTTGAAGTAGCCGGGGTCGGTGGTGTTGACCTCGCGATCCCAGTCGTAGGCGAAGCCGAGACGCTTCAACTGGCCGCGGAAGCCTTCGATATTCTTCTCCGTCGTCGCACGCGGGTGCTGGCCGGTTTTGATGGCGTATTGCTCCGCAGGCAGGCCAAAAGCGTCCCAGCCCATGGGGTGCAGCACGTTGAAGCCGGACATCTTCTTGAAGCGGCCGATGATGTCCGTGGCGGTGTAACCCTCGGGATGACCGACGTGCAAACCCGCGCCGCTGGGATACGGAAACATGTCGAGCACGAAATACTTCGGCTTCGAGGCATCGAAGTCGGCATCACCGGGGTTCGGCGTGCGGAAGGCCTTCTTCGCCTCCCACACGTCCTGCCACTTCGGTTCAAACTCAGAGAATGGAAAGGCTTTGCGCTGCTCGCTGGACATAGGGGCGCGGAAGAAGGCGAGGGCGGCAGAAGTTCCAAGTTTAAAGTTACAAGTTTCATGTTCCAGGTCCGAAGACTTGAAACTTTAAACCTGAAACTTGTAACCCTCACTTAAACAGCTTCGTCCCAGCCTTGAGATGCTCCGCATGCTCAGCCATACGCAGTTCCACGCGCTCGCGGATGGTGCGCTCGCCGATGCCGTCGTGCTTGGTGGCGACGAGTGCTTTGAGGAGGGTGATGAGGGATTTCAAATCGTCCATCATGACGAACTCAGGGGCGATCTGGCGGGCGTCGTTGATGTTGTGGTAGTTGCCGAGCGGAATGGAGATGCCCGCGCTGCGGATTCCTGCCGCCTGGGTGGCCGTGGCCTCGCAGGCTCCGGCATCGAGCAGGCAGCGTTGCACGCGGATGCCCTGCTCCTTCGCCGTGGTCATCAAAACGGACACGGCCTCGCTGTCGAAGATGGAAAGACGATCTCCCACGCGAATGATGGGGCCACCGCCCATGATGGCACCATTGACCGGACGGCTGGTCTCAAGCGAAAGGAAAACACTCTCCTGGCCGAAGGGCCAGTTCTGCGCGAGATGCCAGGCACCTAGCCAGCCCACCTCTTCCGCACGCGTGAAGACCGCATGCACCGTCGTCTGAATGTTCAAGCTGGCGAGTTCGAGAAAGGTCATCACGATGGCGGCGCAGCCGACAAGATCGTCGCAGGCCGTGGCCTCAATGCGGCTGTTGGTGACGTTCACGGGAAAATTCCACGTCGCGATCTGGCCCTTGGCCTTGCGCAAACCGCGCTTCACGCCTGTTTGCAGCACTTCGGCGGAAACGCCCCCAAGGAAATCCCACTCATCACGCTTCGTGCTGCCGGGCGGCTTGATGAAAGCCGGGTGGTCCATGTGCGCGGCGAGCACCCAGGTGGGCTTGCTCTTCGACTTGCCGTTCTTATAGGTGGCCAGCAGGTTGCCGAACTTGTCGCGCTTCAACTTCACATGGCGGCAGTCTTTGAGCAGGGCTTCAATTTCCGCGCGCACATGATATTCGTGAAACGGCGCGGTCGGCTGCTTGAGGAGTCGCTTGAGAATGTTGTTGAGGTTGGGCGATGCCATGCGCCATCGTAACGCGATTTTCCCAAACACCAAACGCCACTTGAAGAAGCTCCGCTATTTCTTTGAAACCGCCCTGATCGAGTCCACCGCCTGGCTGCTGCCTCGCCTGCCTCGCTCCTTCATTCTGGCATTGTCGCGGGGCATTGGCACAGCGGCCTATCTTGGCGATGCGCGTGGGCGCAAGACCGCCCTGGACAACCTGCGCTGCGCTTTTGGCGACCGCTACACACTGGCGGAGCGCAAGCGCATCACCCGTGGGTCGTACCAGGTCTTCGCCCGCACCTTTCTCGACCTGTTCTGGTCCGCACGGCTCACGGCGGAGACTTGGCAGCAGTTTTTCACGATTCATCTGCCAAAGGCGGAAGATGAGGAGCAGGCGCGGCAGACCGGCGGTGTGTGGGTCACGCCACATTTCGGCAACTTCGAGCTTGTGAGCATGGTGTGGGGCTTTCGCGGTTTCAAATTCACCGTGGTGGCCCAGGACTTTAAAAACCCCACTGTCACCAACGTCTTCAAGCGCCTGCGCGAGCATTCCGGCCACGATGTGATCCCGCAGGAAAACGCCATGCTCAAGCTCATGAAGGCGCTCAAACGTCAGGGGCACGCGGGTTTGCTCACCGACTTGAACATTGCGCCAGGAAAGGCGGCTGCGGCCATCCAATGTTTCGGCCTTTGGACCTGCGTGCCGACGCTGCATGTGGAGCTGGCGAAGCGGCTTGGACTTTCCATCATGACCGGCGTCTGCCGTCCTCTGCCCGATGGCAAATACGAGGTCCACATATATGAGGCCATCAAGCCGGGCCCGGACGAGGACACCCGCGAACTCACCCAGCGGGTTTGGAATCACTTCGAGAAAGCGATCCGTGAGCACCCCGAATGCTGGCTGTGGATGTACAAACACTGGCGTTACCGTCCGGTGGGCGAGCCGGGCGTCCCTCATCCTGATTACCCATACTACTCCAATCATTCGACCGCGCTGATTGGCCTGATTCCGCCCGATCTGCTGCCGAAAGACAACACGCCGCCCAACTGAGCCGCAGCCCCCTGAAAGACTTGGCCGCATGAGCCAGTTTTTCCATTGCCCCAGGAGTCCGCCACTCGTAAACCTTACGTCTTCAAAAAAAACAGCCAAATGTCCATTCCCCATCTTCCCGCTCTCCGCAAAGGCCGTCCCTATGAGTCACTCGACAAGGCGCAGGTTAAAGACCACAAAAGCGGCGAGGTCTGTGCCGAAATCAGCCAGGTGAACGCCGGCATCGTGCGCAAGGATCTGGCGAAGATCGGCGAGGCACGCGCGTCGCTGAAAAAGTTCACGGTGGAGCAGTTGATCGAGATCACGGCCAAAGCGGGCGAGCTTTTCCTCAATGGCACCCTGCCACTCGGCGACAAAGGCCACACGCAGACGCCAGAGGAATACATTGCCACGCTTTCCCGCACCAGCGGCCTGCCGCATGTGATGGTGAAGCGCAATATGGCCAAGCTGCACTTCGCGCTCACAAACATGAAGATGATCCTCAACGGCCTCACTCGCGGCCTGGATCTCAGTGTCATTGATCGCGGCTTCGGCACGCAGTCTGGCTGCCCGGTGTCCTATTTCCCCACCACGAAGTCCCTGGGTCTCGTCATGCCGAGCAATTCGCCTGCGGTGAACTCACTCTGGCTGCCAGCCATCGCGTTGAAGATCCCAGTGGTCATCAAACCTGGCCGTGAGGAGCCGTGGACGCCCTATCGCCTCATTCAGTCATTCATCGCCGCAGGCGCTCCTCCCGAAGCCTTTGGTTTCTACCCCACCGACCACGAAGGCAGTGGCGAGGTCGTCAAACTCAGTGGTCGCAATCTCGTCTTTGGCGATGTGGCCATGGCGAAGATGTATGAGGGCAATCCCGCCGTGCAGGTGCATGGCCCCGGCTGGAGCAAGATCATCATCGGCGAGGACAAGATCGAGAACTGGAAGGACTATCTTGATGTCATGGTCGCTTCCATCAGCGACAACGGCGGGCGCTCCTGCATCAATGCTTCTGCAGTCATTGTGCCGAAGTACGGCAAGGAAATCGCCACCGCGCTCGCCGAGCGACTCGGCCCCGTCATGCCGACGACCTCCGAAGACGAAAACGCCCGTCTCGCAGGCTTTGCGAACGTGAAAATGGCCGACTACATCGACAGCGCCATCGACAACGACCTCAAAACTCCCGGTGCCGAAGACGTGACCGCGCAGTTCCGCAACGGCCCGCGCAAAACCGAATTCCAAGGCGGCACTTTCCTGCGTCCGACCATCATCTGGTGCTCCGACAACAAGCACCCGCTCGCCAACCGCGAATTCCTCTGCCCCTACGCCAGCGTGCTCGAAGTGCCGCAGGGTGAGGTGCTCGGACGCATCGGCTACTCGCTCATCGTCACCGCCATCACGCAGGACGAGGCATTCATCAACGACCTGCTCGAATGCGGCGACATCGACCGCCTCAACATCGGGCCGATCAGCACGATGAAGATCAGTTGGGACCAGCCGCACGAGGGCAACATGTTCGAGTTCCTCTACAAGCGTCGCTCGATTGACTGCGCGTGAACGTAGCACGGGTTTTTCAACCCGTGTTTCCCTCTGAACCGGGTTGGAAAACCCGCTCTACCCATCATGTCCCTCATCCCCTTCGATCACCAGCCGCGCACACGTCTTGTCTTTGGCAACGGCACGCTTTCCCGCGTGGGAGAGCTTGCGCGTGAGTTTGGCGGCACGCGGGTGCTGGTGGTGAGTGATCCTGGCATCGTAAAAGCGGGCTATTCGGAGCGTGCGGCAGGTTTTCTTCGCGAAGCCGGTCTTGCGGTCGAGATCTTTGGCAACGTGCGGGAAAACCCGAGCACCGAGGATGTGGATGCCTGCGTGACAGTGGCGCGTGAGTTTGGCGCGGACTTTATCATCGGCCTCGGTGGCGGCAGCAGCATGGACACGGCGAAGGGCTGCAATTTCATCCTCACCAACGGCGGCCGCATGCACGACTATTGGGGCACGGGCAAGGCAACGAAGCCCATGCTGCCGCTCATCGCCATCCCGACCACGGCAGGCACCGGCAGCGAGTGCCAGAGCTACGCGCTCATCTCCGACGCCGAAACGCACGTCAAAATGGCCTGTGGCGATCCCAAGGCCGCCGCGAAGGCCGCCATCCTCGATCCCGAGCTGACGGTGTCACAACCACAGCGCGTGACCGTTTGCACCGGCATCGACGCGCTGTCCCACGCGCTGGAAACCGCCGTCACGAACAAGCGCAACGCGCTGTCCTCGCTCTATTCCCGCGAGGGCTTCCGCCTCTGCCATTCTGGCTTCAGCCGCGTGCTGCGAGATCCGAAGGATGTCGAAGCCCGTGGCATGATGCTGCTCGGTGCCGCCTACGCGGGCACCGCCATCGAAAACAGCATGCTCGGGGCCGCGCATTCGTGCGCCAACCCACTCACCGCGAAGTTCAACGTCGTGCATGGCGAGGCCGTGGGTGTGATGCTGCCACACGTCATCCGTTTCAACTCCAAGCTGCCCGAAATCGCCGCCGTGTATGAAAGCTACTTCTACGGCGACCTCGCCGACCGCGTGAGCGAGCTGCTCTGGGAGGCACAAATGCCCCGCCACATCGCCGACTATGGCGTGAAGGAGGAAAACCTCCGTGATCTGGCCGAAATGGCCGCCAAGCAGTGGACCGCGCAGTTCAATCCGCGTTTGCCGAGTGTGGAAGATTTTGCGGAACTGTATCGCTTGGCGTTGTGAGTGTGATGCAGGGTTTCCAATCCTGATCTCCGGCTCTGGAAAGCCTTGCCACCCTTCCTGCGAAACGCTTTGATGCGTGCATCAAATCCCGCATGTCCCACCCCGTCGCCGATTACTTGCACGAGCTTTATCTCATCTCCGGCGTCAGCGTGCCTGAAACCAGCGGCTATCCGGCATTATCCAAACTCCTCAATGCCGTCGGCGACTCCTTGAAGCCGGAGATCACCGCCACCATCCATCCGTCGAACAACGGCTCGGGCATCCCGGATGGCGTCCTCTTCTCCGCGAAGGAGCTCAAAAAGCACGGCCCGGACTCCCCCGCGCTCTTCCAGCTCAAGCCCGAGTGTGGTGTCATCGAGGTGAAGGCACTCGATGCCGACCTCTCCTCCTTTGAAAGCAGCCCGCAGGTTCGGAACTGCCTGGAGCACTACGGCCAGATTCTCCTCACGAACTACCGCTCCTTCGCCCTCTGGTCCTGGCGCGTGAATCAACGGCATTCCGGTTGAAGTTTCGGCATCCGAAACAATCCTCCGCTCACTTCGTCTCCTATCCCCATGCTTCTCGAAATCGCCTGCCAAAATCTCGGATGGCCTAGCCATCAGGAGATTTTGCGCCCAAAGGCGGCAGGTCCCAGGCATTACGCGGAGCGAGTGGCGCAGAAAATTGGGCAGGCTCTTCAGCGGAGGCTCAACGGCGAGGAAGTCGTCACCGGCATTCTATGCGCAGATTCGCATGCCGATACCAGCGAGGCCCCCATCGCCGTTGTCTGTCAGTTCTCGCGCAGAGTTGACGACGACACGCTCCGGGAAGCTCAACGACTTTGCTGGAACTTCTCCCGGACAGCCTTGCTGATCACCTTGGAGCCGCACCGCATCCAGTCATGGACCTGCTCCAAGAAGCCAGGCAAGAAGCGCAAGACCAAGGACTTCCGCATCCTGCCACCAATCGAATGGGAGGAGGGCGAATCGCCCGCCAGCATCTTGCAGCAGGAGGCGGCGCAGGCGCTGCATTGGGTGCAGTTGGTCAGCGGGGGCCTGCTTGAGAAGCACAAGGACAAGTTTCCCAAAGACGAGCGGGTGGATGCCGTGTTGGTCTCCAACCTCAAAGCGGTTCGAGCGGAGTTGACCAAACCGTCAGACCTGAACCTGCCGATAGACATCTGCCATAGTCTGCTGGCCCGCCTCATCTTCACCCAGTTCCTCTTTCAGCGCACTGACACTGCGGGGCGGCCTGCCATCAGCCAAACCGTGCTGGATGGCAGATTCGACGGCCGCCTGCGGGAGGTTTACCCACATGCGACGGCCTTGGAATCCATCCTCCGCGACAAAGAGGAGACCTATGCCCTGTTTCGCTGGCTGAATGACAAATTCAATGGCGACATGTTCCCCGGAAAAGGGGGCACGCCAGAGGAACGCGAAGCCGAGTGGCAGGTTGAAAAGGACGCGGTCGAACAGAAGCATCTGAACCTGCTCGCCGATTTCGTGAGCGGCAAGATGCACCTCAAAACGAAACAACAGTTCCTCTGGGCTGAGTATTCGTTCGATACCCTTCCACTGGAGTTCATCAGCAGCGTCTATGAGGAGTTTCTCACGGCGGATGACCTTGCACTTGGTGCCCACTACACGCCGCCCCATCTGGTGGACTTTGTTTTGGATGGCGTGCTGCCGTGGGGGGGCAAAGATTGGGGCCTCAAAATCCTCGATCCCTGCTGCGGCTCCTCCATTTTTTTGGTGAAGGCCTTTCAGCGGCTCGTGCAGCGTTGGAAGAACGCTCATCCCAAGGATGATCCACGCGTGGACGACCTCCGCCCGATTCTGGAAAACAATCTCCTCGGCGTGGACATGAGCAAGGAGGCACTCCGCGTGGCATCCTTCAGCCTCTGCCTTGCTCTCTGCGATGCGCTTGACCCCAAACACTACTGGAAGCGAACCGTCTTCCCACCCTTGAGAGACATTCGCTTGATCAAGAGCGACTTCTTCGACGAGGACAAGCCGGGCTTCCGCACGAAGGACGACGCTGAAACTTGGGATTTAGTGATCGGCAATGCCCCCTGGGGTGGAAGTTCTCTTCCCGATGATTCTGCGGGCATCCGCTGGGGCAAAACCAATGGCTGGCCCGTCGCTGATAAGAACCCGGGCTTGATCTTTCTCGCCAAAGCAGCGGCTCTGACGAAGAAAAAGGGCCGCGTGGCCATGATTGTGCCCGCCATGCCTCTGCTCTATCAGAATAGTTCTGATCAAACTAGAGAGTTCCGCAAGAAGCTGTTCACAACCTACACGATTGAAGAAGTTGTATCTCTCACTCACCTGCGGGCTCAATTGTTTGAGAAGGTGAAGGCTAAGGCTTGTGTGGTCACGCTTCAACCCGTTCAGCCGTCGTCGGCTGACCTCGAACTTAGCTACATCTGCCCACAGCCCCAATACTCGAGCGACGATAAAGCCCTCATCACCATTGAGCCTCAGGACACCCACTCCATCACTCATGCTGAAGCAGCGTATGATCCAATTGTATGGTCAGTGCTGTTGCTTGGAGGGCGACGGGATCTGCGCCTGGTTAGGCAGCTGTGCGGTGAAAAGACGTTAGCGACGTTGAGGGCAAGCTCAAAGGACACTGCGAAAGATGGCGAGGTGCTGCTATACCGAGAAGGAATCATTCGTGGCAGCACCAAGCAGCGAGACGAAAAACAAATCTTGGGCCGCCGAATACTCGAGAACCCGAATTTTCCAGGACAAGACTCTATTCGCATCTGCGCTAACGACCTGCCTATCAACCAAAATCCCAAAGTTGACCATCTGCATGCTTCGAAAGACTTTTCGGCTTTTGAATTGCCCCAATTGATCCTGAAAAAGACACTATTGAAATCGGTGGGAAGATTCCAAGCGAGATTGGCAACAGGTGCAGATCGTGGAATAATCTGCACCCACAGTTATGTTAGTGTCCATCAGTTCAATGGTGGTGACGGATGGCTGCGCTCAGCATGTCTGACATTCAGGAGCCGTCTGGCGGCTTATTTTCTCACTCTTACAGGCCGACTGGGATCTGAGAGGCCGGAAGCTTTGTCGGGGGAAATCCTCAATATTCCGATCCCGCCGCCATCCCCAGAACTAACTAGGGATATAACGGATTTGTCGGAAGTTGATTCGCTCGTCGAAAATGCGTTCCGTCTCAAAGGCCCTGAATCGCAACTCATCGAGGATTTGCTGACATTCGTTAACCGAGAAGGTGGCGGAGATGAAGGACGCAAGCCGACATTGCGAGCTCGCGACGATGAACCCGGCGATCTCCATCGCTACGCTGACTTCCTTGTGAAAGCCCTCCGCTCCACGTTTGGACGGGACAAGACGGTGAGGGCCACCATCTTTGAAGAGGAGCAGCCACACGACAAGCTGCCGATGCGCATGGTCGCCATTCACCTGAACTGGCCGTCGCAGCGCCAAGTCATCACCAAGGAGGTGCTGGACTCCCAGGGCATGCGCAAGAAGCTGAAGGAAGCCTTCACGCAGCTCATGGGCGTGCGTTCCCGACACGGTGTGCCCATCTCCTCAGGCATCGGCTTTCAACGTATCGCCCAGGTGTTCGTGACACACAAAGCTCCCAGTGGAGAGAAAGTGCCCACGGTGCTCTTTCTGAAGCCCGATCAACGACGCCACTGGACCCGCTCCCAAGCTCTGCGGGACGCTGACGAACTGGCCGCCACCATCATGACTGCCAGCAAGCGCCCCAAAGCATGAAACCCAGAGCGCCAAGCCTCCACGAAGCTCTCTTTCCGGTCGATCTCCCAGAGTTCGCTGCGATTGCCGAGCTTTGGCCGGAGGACGTGGTGAACGAAATGCTCGGGCTTGTCTGGGATGCCTTTGATCAGATGAAAGTGCAGCATTTCCAAGGCTTCGACTTCACCCAACCGCTCGAACAGCTCGAACGCAGCCTCGCTGATCTTCACATGGACGAGATCACGTTGCTCTGGAAGCAGCGGCGGGATGGTTTTGAATCATTCATGCCCAAGCAGGAGGCTTGGGAATTCCGAATTCGAAAGAGCGCCGGGGCGATGCCTCCATGCATCGACATTTGCTTTGTGTTGATCGCCAATCGCTCCGTCAGATGGAACGTTGAAGCGAAGGTCCTGGAGGAGCCATCCGATGTGACCCGCTATCTTTCTGACCTCGCCGAGAAATACCTCTCAGGAAAAGGTGCTGCATTGTCGGACACCGCCGCCTTGGTCGGCTACCTCCGTCGAGGTCTTGCCGATGATGTCTTCCCTCATTTGCACAGTCGGCTCCGCCAGGATCTCAAGCCCTACGCCAAATTCGCGGAGCGAGCACATCGTGTCACACACCATAAGCGAGACATCGCAGACTTTGATGAAACGCCATTCACCTGCCATCACCTCATTCTCGGGCTTGCGAGCTGAGTCCTGCGGAGTCGTCAACGGCATCACCACCCGCTGGAAATACGTGCCCGAGCCCGTCTGGAACGATACCCTCGGCGGCTATCAAGTCCTCAAGAAGTGGCTCAGCTACCGCGAGTCCTCCCTCCTCGCCCGTCCCCTCACCAGCGACGAAGCCCAACAATTCACCCACCACGTCCGCCGCATCACCAGCATCCTCGCCCTGCACGAAAAGCTGGATGAGCACTACGGGGCGAGTGTGTGATGGGGTCTTAAAACCAGTATTGACTGACAAATGCCTCAAAACCGTCCAGCGATTCCGGCCAAAACCAGACGAAAGGTGCTCACCGATGCCGGCCACCACTGTTCCGCATGCGGTGAAAGTCTGACTCTTGAACTAGCCCACATTGTGCCGTTCTCAAAAACCGGGGATCACAGTGAGGAAAATCTGGTATGCCTCTGCGCCAACTGCCATGCCAAGGCGGACTTGTATAACTGGGACAGGCAAACATTCCTCCACTACAAACGCAATCCGTGGATCACCCGCCACAAGGGCAACGTTAGTGAGACAAAAGCAAAACGAACGGATGGCGAGGTCTGGATCAAATTGAACGGTCGTCTGACGGACTTCACCACGGTGCCCAGGGATCAGTTTCGGTACATGCTGGCGGGCTTCCTCCACATCCCTGCCGAGGATGTGGTGATCGAAGACACCTACGAGGGGAGCATCGTAGTCAGATTGAGATTGCCAGGCGAGGCGGTGGAGAAGCTTCTTGATGCCTGGAACCTTCGTCGTGTGGAAGTTCATCAGGCATTATCCGGGTTTGAACTCATCTCCATACATTCGGAGGCATTTGATGCCGACGAGACAATCTCGGGCACCATCGCTTCCCATCTAGCCCCAGACCTGGCTCCAAGGAAAGGACCTGCCGCTCCATCCGCACGGCCCTCCGACGTGAATAAAATCAATAGCATTGTTGATTTCCTGCAGTCAAAGCAGGCGGCCCTGTGGCCGCTCGCAGGCTCTCTATATGCTCTTGGCAGTTATGTTTCGTGGGCTCATTCAGGGATCTGGGGCCTGATTGCGCATGTGGTGTCAGGAACCATGGCATTGGGCCTACTCGCCTGGTGCTTGTCGCTAACACGCCGTCTTCAGGAAATGCGCGCTCGCCAATTATTGACCGAGAACCTCGCGGCGTTCGAAATGTTTGAAAAACTAGCCGACCGTCTGGAGTTTCCTGTATTCTGTAAGGACGACAACCTCAGGTTCACTTATGTGAACAAAAGTTTGGAGCGATTGATGCGCCTGAAAGCCAGTGACCTGATCGGACGAACGGACGCAGAGCTTGTTGGAGTGCGATTTGCAGAGTCATATCGTGAGGCAGATTCACTGGTGTTGCATGACAGGATTGCAGTATCCTCGGGTCATGTATGGGTGAACGATTTTTACTCCGAAAAGAGTGAGAAGAGATATCTACAAGTCACCAAAGTGCCCTTTGTGCTAGGGGTGGGTAGAATTGGCATCTGCACCATGTTCAATGATGTCACCGAGAAGAGCGGTGCATGGAAAGACCTTCTGAGAATGGAGTGCGTTTTTGAGCAAAATGAGCGTTTTGTGAGGCGGATTGGAAAAAAGCTAAAACCAGGTTCCTCCCCACAGTTGTTCATCGCTTACAAACATGGCAATGAGGCTGTCCAAAACTGGGTCAAGAAACTGGCGTTTGAGCTGACCACGGAATTCAAGCTGCCCTGCATTTTGGATCAGTTTGATCTGCACTACGGCGATTCAATAGACGAGTACATGAGGCAGATTGAAACCAAGGCGACCCATGTGATTCTCGTAATCACCAAGGAATTAAGCCGTGCGCTGCAGGAAAGGACAGGAATGGTCACCTTCGAGGCCCAGTTGGCCGAGAAGTTGCACAAATCGGGCAAGCTGAGGCTGATTCCTCTTTTGAGAAACGGTGATGTACCACCTGACTGCATCAAAGATATTGTTTACGTCGATTTCAGGGATGATGCCTTGTATCGAGACACCTTGTTGCAGTTGGTTCGGTCCATCAAATTTATCAAGAACTCACGGGGAGATCCACCACTTCCCTTGAGTGGCTAGAAGCTTCCGGCGACGGCGCATCGACGGCGTGATCAATGAAGACCGCCTCGGCCTGGATGCCGTCTATGAGCAAGCGAAGCGCTGGGAAGGCAATGTGGGCGTCGGTCCACTCCGCGAATTCGTCGGTTCCCTCTCCGCGCACAAGGCGCACAAAGGCGTCTTCATCACCACCAGCGACTTTGCTCCCGGTGCCCGCGAATTCATCAACCAAGTCAGCCACAAGATTGTCCTCATCAACGGCCAGCGCCGCGCCGAACTCATGATCGACTACGGCGTCGGCGTCTCCACCCGCGAGACCTACGTCCTCAAGCGTGCGAATGAGGATTACTTTGCGGAGGGGTAAAGGGACGAAAGCATTTACCCGCCCCCAATGGAAGAGCGGCCCATCGTCTCAAAATGGCATTCCATTTGTCATTCATGCGGGAATGGATAGCTATTCCGGCATGACTGCGGCGGATCTCACTCCTGATGCCCTGGCAAGGCTGGAAACCAAGCTGATGGCGGACCTCGACATGGTGAGGAAAGTGCGGGCCTTGCTGACGGAGCATCAAATGACGCTCGCCGTTCCGCTAGCGGCTCCGGCCTCGATTATGGTCGCTCCGCCGGTGCCGGTGGCCGAGGTGCTGCCTCAAGTGCCTGCCCGTCCACGGGAGGAAGTGCTGATGGAGGGCTTGATGGCAACGGAGGGCAGGCCGTTTGCGCCGCAGGACTTCAGGGAGAAGGTCAAGGAGTTGACGAATCAGCGACCGGGAGACAAGGAGGTGAAGACCTTCCTGACGCGAATGATCCGCAAGGGCAGCGTGGTGGTTCATGAGGAAAGGAAGGGACGGCCCGGTCATCTGTATCGTTCCCTGCTTCCCGCTGCTGAATCAGCCGCCTTGACAGGCGGGGAATCATGATGGGTAAGGCTGGGAGTGTGGGTAAAGCGGGGGCGCTTGGCCGGGACATTGAGGGTGGTATGCGGGCACCCTGAGCCAGAGATGCGCGATCTTCGGGCGGTTGATCGCGGTCATTGGGATGTCGGTGGCGGATCATCCGGCCGTTTCATGGACACCTTGAGCCGGGTTTGCAGGATCATTGAGCTTATTGCGCCCCATGTTTACCCTCGGTTTGCCGCCCATCCGGGGTGGGATGGCCCCATTACCTTCCCGACATGGCCCATTCATTGGGGTCACTTTGACCCTTAACCGACCCGTATGTGGCCATTCACCCACCTCGGTGAATGCAATTGCCCGGCGAATGAATGCATTCATTGGGGTCACCTCTGCCATTGTTTGGGGTCAATGAATGCGTTTCCCGGTCGAATGAATGCATTCACCGGAGTCATTGTGACCATTCACCACCCCCAATGAATGCATTAACCGTGCTGTATGAATGCGGCATCCGGGATCACTCAATGCATGAAACCTCCGAATGAATGGACCCATTGACCCCACTCTGGGCATGGAATGAGCCCAAGGGGCGGGCAACCCAGGCTGTGGTCATGCCTGATCTCGGATGTTTTGCGGAAGCAGTGGGCTGCAACGGTGGAAGCCATGAGGTCACTCAGCGGGATGATCCGCCGAATCCTGCCACGAACCAAGCTGCAGGTTCGCCTTCTCCAGGCTGGAACCCTGCGATCATGAGGTGGAACAACGGACACACTGGGCTGCGATTGTGTGAGAAATGCGGGCTATTCCCCACTCTTCGGGTCAAAAGCGTCTCGCAGACCGTCGCCCAGGAAGTTGAGGGCGAGGAGGCTGGCAGACATGAGCAGGGCAGGGAACACAAGGAGCCACCACTTGCTTTCGAGCGGGTTGATGACCTGCGCGCCGTCTTTGAGCAGCGAACCCCAGCTTGCGGCGGGGTCTTCGATGCCTAGGCCGAGGAAGCTGAGGAAGGATTCGTCGAGAATGACGGCGGGAATGGTCAGCGTGAGGTAGGTGAGGATGATGGTGCTCAGGTTCGGCAGCAGGTGACGGCGCAGCACGCCCCAACTGCTCTGCCCCATCGCGCGTGATGCGGTGACGAAGGTCATCTCGCGCAGCACGAGCACCTGGCCGCGCACGATGCGGGCCATGGTGAGCCATTCGACGAGGCCAAGGGACACGATCATCACCAGCACCTTCGAGTAGGCCTTCAAATCGCTCATGGATTCAGCGGTATCCAGCCAGTTGTTCTTCTGCGCGAGCAAGCGCCAGCCGTCGATCCATTCCTTCACATAGTCATCCAGTGCGGCGATGAGGATCATGATGAACAGGATGCGCGGCACGGATTGCAGCACTTCGACGGTGCGCATCATGAGCGCATCGATCCGCCCGCCCGCATAACCACTGATCATGCCGTAGAGGGTGCCGATGACGAGACTGATGAGTGCTCCGACAAGACCGACACCAAGTGACACCCGCGCACCGGCCAGCACGCGGTAGAGCATGTCCTGGCCGTTTACATCCGAGCCGAGGATGTGCTGCGCTGAAGGCGGCACGAAGGAGGCGCTGCTGGTGACTTTCAACGAATCTGGCAGCAGCATCGGAACCACGATGGCGATGAGCGACAATCCCACGAGGAAGCCAAGCGCGATGACCGCAGCGCGGTTGCGCTTTAGGATCTGCCAGCCATCAGGCCGCGCGATTTGTGCTGGAGCGGCGGCATCAGGCATAGAGTTTGATGCGTTTGTCCAGCAGCGTGTAGAGCACGTCCACGAACAGGTTGAAGAGCACGAGCAGCACGCAGTACACGATGACCGCACCGCCGAGCAGGAAGACATCGCGGTTCTGAATCGAGTTCACGAAGATCATGCCAGCCCCGGAGATGTTGAAGACGCTTTCGACGATCATCGAACCCGTGAGCAGATGCGCGGCGAGAGGCCCAAGGAAGGTCACGACGGGCAGGATCGCCACCTTGACCGCATGTCTGGCCACGGCCTGTGTTTCGGTAAGACCTTTGGCGCGTGCGGTGCGGAGGAAGTCGCTCTTCAAGACATCCAGCAGACTGTTGCGCATCAAACGGGCGACGTAGGCGATGTAGGGCGCGGCAAGGCAGATCGCGGGCAGGATCATTTGCTGAAATGTGCCCCAGCCGCCCACGGGCAGCCATCCAAGGCCAAGCGCGACCACGGCGATCAAGAACGGGCCGCTGATGAAGGAGGGAATCGAGATGGACAGCAGCGCGCCGAACATGGCCGAGCGATCGATCCAGGTGTCTTTCTTCATCGCGGCGAGACTGCCGAGGAAGACGCCCGCACAACTCGCGATGACGAAGGCCAGCGAGCCGAGCGCGAAGGAGTTTGGCATTTTTTGCCGCAGCAACTCGGAGACACGCCAGTCGCGATAGCGCGTGGACAAACCGAGATCCAAACGCACGAGGGAGCCGACATAGGCGGTGTATTGATCCCACACGGTACCGTTGAGCTTGTAGCGCGTGAGCAGCGCTTCTTTGATGTGCGGCGGCGGCTCCTTCTCCTTGTCAAACGGGCCGCCCTTCGTGATCCGTGCGAGCACGAACGTGATCGAGATCACGCAGAAGATCACGATCACGCTGCTGAAGGCGCGGCGGAGGAGGAAGCTGAGCATTGAGGAAATGTCGAATGACGAAGGCGGAATGTCGAATGCTCAATCAGGCGAGCCACCAAGCAAAACTGCCGCTCGGGACGGGCAGGACATTCGATGCGCCACGAAGCTGCATCTCGCCGTGTTCCACCTTGCCACTTTTGCGGCCAAACTGCTGCAGGAGCATGTGATGCAGCGAGATGGGCGTGAGTTCCGGTGTATGGCAGGACAGCAGCACGCCAAGAGGCTGTTGAGACATCAGTTTGCCAAGCAAGGCCAGCAGCGGCGGCAGGTCGTTTTCGATTTTGAAGACCTCGCCTTTCGCGCCGCGTCCGTAACTGGGCGGATCGAGGATAAGCAGGTCGTATTGGCGCTCGCGACGCAATTCACGCTCCAGGAACTTCGTCACGTCATCGACGATCCAGCGCACCGGTTTTTCTTCGAGACCATTCAGCGCGGCGTTCTTGCGCGCCCAATCGACCATGCCCTTCGAGGCATCCACATGACAAACTTCCGCACCAGCAAGTGCGGCAGCCAACGTGCTGCCGCCGGAGTAGGCGAAGAGATTGAGCACACGAGCAGGCCTGCCATGGCGCTTGGCATACTCCTGACACGTTTCGCGGATGCGCCGCCACTGGTCGCGCTGCTCGGGAAAGATGCCCAGATGGCCGAAGTCGGTGGAACTGAGCTGAAACTTCGTTCCATCGACGTCGATGGTCCAAGTTTCGGGCAGTTTGTCGCGACCACGCCATTGATTGCCGCCGTCGCGGAAGAACGTGGCGGTCACTTTTTGCCAGTCGGCCTTGGGTAGCGTCTGCTGCCAGACAGCTTGCGCACAGGGGCGGGAGAGCACGACGCTGCCAAAGCGTTCCAGCTTCTGGAAAGAGCCGCTGTCGAGAAGTTCGTAGCCGTGGGGGTCGGACATGAGATGCTCCGCTCATGGCCTCAAATGGAACGTGAATCAACTGGCGGCGCACCTCATGGCGGAGATTTCAACGCAAGGGTGCTTTCCCGGCTGGCGTTGCTGCACAGATGCCCGATCCTCTTCCGATGAAATTCTTTGCCCTGCTCCTCCTTGCCACTCCGGCGCTGGCCGCTGAAACTCGCGACGCCCTATTCCAAAAGAGCCTCGAGGAAATGTTTCCGAAGCTGGTGGAGATCCGGCGGGACATTCACATGCACCCGGAGCTGTCGAATGAGGAGGTGCGGACGGCGAAACTGGTGGCGGACCGGTTGAAGGAACTGGGATTCACCGACATCAAGACCGGCGTGGCGAAGCATGGCGTCGTCGCCCTGCTCAAAGGCGGGCAGGACGGCCCCTGCGTGGCCGTGCGGGCGGACATGGACGCGCTGCCGATCAAGGAACTGCGCAGCGTGCCGTATCGCTCGCAGAATCCAGGCGTGATGCATGCCTGCGGACATGACGTGCATGTGACGTGCGCTCTGGGCGTGGCGGAATTGCTCTCCAGGCACCGCGACCTCGTCAAAGGCAGCGTGAAGTTCCTGTTTCAACCGGCGGAAGAGGCCATGCCTGCCACATTCACAGGTGACTGGGGCGCGAAGCTGATGGTGGCCGAGGGTGTGATGGAGAATCCGAAACCGGCGGCGATTTTCGGCCTGCACACGACGGCGATGGTGCAACCGGCGGGCGTCACGGATGATGGCGTGCATTATTTGAAGGCCGGGCAGATCGGTTACACGCCGGGCATCGACAACGCGAACAGCGACCGCTTTCACATCGTCATCAAAGGCAAGATGGCGCACGGCTCCGCGCCGCACAAAGGCGTGGATGCCATCGCCGTGTCCGCAGAGGCGATCATGGCGCTGCAAATGATCAAAAGCCGCCAGACGAACACACGCCAACCGTTGGTCATCAGCATCGGCACGATCAAGGGCGGCGACCGGGAGAATATCATCGCCGAAACCGTCGAACTGGGCGGCACGGTGCGCACCTACGACGCGAAGTTTCGCGATGGCATCATCGAACAGATGCACCGCATCCTCAAAGGCATCACCGAGGCGCATGGGGCGACGTACGAGATGGAATACCGCAAGACCTACCCGAGCATTCAAAACAACCTGAAGCTCGTCGAGGCCACGCTGCCGGCCTTCAAACGCATCGTGGGCGAAAAGAACGTCATCGAGCTGATTCCCGGCATGGGCGGTGAGGACTTCAGCTACTTCGCGCAAGTCGTCCCCGGCTTCTATTTTCGCCTGGGAGTCGCCAACGAGGCCAAAGGCATGACCTACGGCGGCCACACGCCGATGTACGACTGCGACGAGGATAGCATCAAAACCGGCGTGGCCGCGATGGCGGCGGCGGTGTGTGACTTCCTGGATGCGCAGAAGTAAGGCGGCTTACAATGGAATCACTTGCCGCTTTCCAAAGAGGACGTGACATTTTTAGAATGTCACCCAGCGAGCCAGCCCTTTTTCAGAGATCAGCATTCCTGCTGGCCTGGCTTGCGGTCATGCTTCTGGGCACTGAGGCGCGGGGACAGGCGTTTCGTTTGCAGATTCTGCCCAAGAACGGAAGCGAGGAGCTGATCCTGAACCAGCCGTTGCACGGCAAGCCTGCGGTGAAGGTGTCGCGGCTGGATTTTCTGCTGTCGGGACTCGCGTTGCGGAAAAAAGACGGTTCCTGGGCTGAATCGCGGGACTGGTATGCCTTTCTGAGCGCAGCTCCGGGCAAGTCGATGACGGCTGAGGGCTGGGGGACACCGGAGGGCGAGTACACCGGGCTGCGATTCCGCATCGGTGTGGATGAGGCGACGAACAAGGCCGATCCCAGCACGTTTCCGCCCGGTCATGCCTTGAATCCGCAGGTCAACGGGCTGCACTGGGGCTGGATGGGCGGTTACATCTTTCTGGCGCTGGAAGGCCGCTGGCAGCATGACGACAAGGCGGATGGATTCTCGTTTCACGTCGCCAACTCGCCGCAGTTGATGACGGTGGAGCTGCCCGTGGAGTTTCGTGGCGGAAGGCCTCTGACGCTGGCGGTGGAGTTTGATTTGAATCGGGTGCTGGAGGGCGTTGATTTCGCCAAAGACGCCACCTCCACCCACTCACGCGAGGGCGATCCACTTGCAGCTAAGCTGAAGCGGAACATTGAGCAGGCGTTTCGGGTGCGCGGCGTGAATTACGATGTGTATCAGGCTCCCGCCCTCGCTGAATCAGCCGCCCCAGCCCCGCAGGGCACGCATCCGCTCAAACCAGCGATCACCCAGCGCTTTCCACAGGTGAAATTTCCGCAGGACAATCCGCTCACGCGGGAAGGCGTGGCGCTGGGCCGCCGGTTGTTTCATGACACACGGCTTTCCATCAACCACACGCAGTCCTGCGCCTCGTGTCATGATCAAACACGCGCCTTTGCGGATGCACGCCGATTCAGCCTGGGGGCGGAAGGACAGGCCGGCAGCCGCAATGCGATGCCCTTGTTCAATCTGGCCTGGAGCCAGGCGTTCTTCTGGGACGGACGCGCCCCGACCCTGCGGCAGCAGGTGCTGATGCCGATCCAAGACCACCAGGAGATGAATGAGACGCTCGAAAACGTCGTGACGAAGCTGCGGAAGGATGAGGAATCAGTGAAAGCTTTCTCGCAGGTGTTTGGATCGCCTGAAATCACCCCTGAGCGCATCGCTTTGGCGCTGGAGCAGTTTTTACTGACGCTGATCTCGCAGGAGTCGCGCTTTGACCAGGCGGCTCGAAAAGTGGCGGAGCTCACGGAGAGCGAAAAACGCGGTTTGCAGCTCTTTGTGACCGAGTTTGACCCCATACGCGGTTTGCGTGGCGCAGACTGCTTTCACTGCCATGGCGGGACGTTGTTCGTGAGCCAGACGTTTGCGAATAACGGCCTCGAACTGGCAGCCGAGGATGCTGGGCTGCTAAAAGTGACCCAGAACGAGGCAGATCGCGGCAAATTCAAGGTGCCAAGCCTGAGAAACATCGCCCTGACCGCGCCCTACATGCACGACGGGAGGTTTGGCACGCTGGAGGAGGTGGTGGAGCACTACAGCGGTGGCGTGCGCCGTTCAGCAACGCTCGATCCAAACCTCGCCAAGCATCCCGTGGCTGGGATTCAGCTCACCGAACAGGAAAAAGCCGATCTGGTGGCGTTTTTGAAGTCTCTCACGGACGAGTCCTTCGTCCAAAACGCGGTTCCAAACACCGCCGCACGCTGAAAACCAAACTTTCCTGAGTGGTTACCCCGCAAGGATTCGAACCTTGAACGAGAGAATCAAAATCTCCTGTGTTACCATTACACCACGGGGTAGGAGGTGCTGAGAGCGCGGATAGTAGTGCCTGAATGCGGCTGCGCAAGCGCGGCTTCGGCTGGAATTTACCTGCCTGAGGCGGTGTTTTGACCCCGAAACGCATTTTTTTGACGCCCGGTCAACCCAGCGTCCCAAACCCTGGTTTCCCTGCGTAACTCAACTGGGTTGAGGTCTCTCACATATTGAAATTATGGAAATATAAAATATTTACGCTTGCAATATTTACCATAATTTGCAGAATAACCGTGCAACTCGCATTAAATCAATATGAAGAAGCTCATCCTCATCCAGAACGACTATCCCGGCACCGGCAAGAGCACTCTGGCTCTCTGCTTCCACCGCTACCTCCAGCAGTATGGTGTCTCTCATCAACTCCTCTCCCTCACCGAGGAGGACACGCCTGCCCCCGCAGGCTCCATCCCGCTCGACGCCAGCACGCTGACGCCGAACAAGTTCTTCGCGCATGTGGATGCCTCACCGCTGACGATCCTGGATGTCGGCACGGGCTTGGGCGAGTTCTTCAACAAGTTCTACCACGGCACCGAGATGGACCAGACGCTTCAGGCGGCGGGGATCGCCTTGTCTGTGGTGCTGCCAGTCACAGCGGACCGTGAGAGCTTTGACTCGGTGACCGAAGCGGCAGAAGTGTTCTCTGACAATGCGGAGTATCTCATTGCCCACCTGGTGACAAGCTGCTACGACGAGGACGACAAAGTCTGGGACACGAGTTACGCCGCACGGGTGATGGACATGTTCGAGGCCGTGGAACTGCACATCCCGGAGATCACCTTCCAACTGGAACTCAGCACCGAGCGCATGAGCCTGGACAACGCCCTGCAAAACGGCGATGCCGAGGAGCGTCTGGGCAAGGAATACACCAAATGGCACCGCCGCGTCATGGGCCAGGTGGACAGCGCCCGCCAGTATCTCTTTGGCGATGCCTTCCGCCCGACCATGGCTCCCAAGCCGGTGAAAACCGTGCGCAAGATCCGCAGCAAGCTGGCCGCGTAGTCCCTCTTTGAAACCACACGCTTACTCGAACAATTCCGGGTAGCAGCGTTCCGCCACCGCCCGGCTGAGATGCAAAATCTCGGCCGGGCTGGTTTGTTTAGCCGCCAGGGCTGCCAGCTCCTCGCACTCCTGCACGGCCAAACGGCGCACGGCATGCTTCACCCGGGCCACCTGCGTTGAGGCCACGCTCAGTTCATTCAAACCGAGGCCGATCATCAGCGGCGTGAGCGTGAGATCCGAGGCCATCTCCCCGCACATGCCGATGCGGATGCCCGCGCCACGCGCCGCCTGCACGGACATGCCGATCAGGCGCAGCACCGCCGGATGCGTGGGCTGGTACAATCCTGCGACGCGGTCATTCAGCCGGTCCACCGCGATGGTGTATTGAATCAGGTCATTGGTGCCGAGGCTGAGGAAATCGACTTCCGCCGCGATCAAGTCCGCCGACAGCGCCGCGCTGGGAATTTCGATCATCGCGCCGACCTCGATCTCATCCGGCACGTCCACGCCTTCGGCTGTGAGCTCGTCCGCGCACTCGCTGAGGATGGCCTTGGCCTCCAGCACCTCCTGCACGCCCGAAACCATCGGAAACATGATGCCCACACTCCCATGCATGCCCGCGCGCAGCAGCGCGCGAAGCTGACGCCTGAACAAAGGCTTCAGCCCCAGAGAGAGCCGGATGCCGCGCCAGCCGAGGAACGGATTCGGCTCCGGCTCCACGGCCAGACGCTCGTCCACCTTGTCCCCGCCGAGGTCCAGGGTGCGAAACACCACGCGTTTCGGCGCGAGCGAACGCACCACGCGCGAGTAAGACTCCGCCAGCTCGTCTTCCGTGGCGTTTGGATTCTCCATGTGCAGAAACTCCGTGCGGAAGAGGCCCACCTCCTCCGCCCCGCTGTCCTGCACGATCTCCGCCTCCTCCACAAACTCCGCGTTCACTCCCACGCAAATCGTGCGGCCACAGACCGTCTGCGCAGGCGCGTGTCGATCGAGTTGAAACACATCCTCGCGCCGCTCAGCCTGCTCCTCTCGGCTGCGATAGCGTGCCAGGGTCTCTGCCGTGGGGTTCAGGATCAGCAGCCCGCCCTCGCCATCCAGCAGCACCGTGTCGCCGCTGTGCAGCTCCTCGCAGATACCATGCAGCTTTACCACGGCGGGAATCGCCAGCGAGCGCGCAATGATGGCCGCGTGCGAGACAGCGCTGCCCGTCTCCACGGCAAAACCCAGCACCTTGCTGCGATCAAGCTGCACCGTGTCCGAGGGCGTCAGGTCATGCGCCACGATGATCACCGGCTCGTCGAACATCGGGTGCTGCATCAGCTCGCCACGCAGGTGGCGCATCACACGCTGCGTCACGTCCTTCACGTCCAGGAAGCGCTCCCGCAGGTAGGCGTCGTCCAGGCCGCGCAGCGCGTTCATGTGCTTGCACATCAGCTTGTAGTAGGCCCAGTCCACGCACACCCGCTGCTCACGCACCGTCTTCTCGGTCTGCTTCAAAATCGTCGAGTCCTGCAAAATCAACAGATGCGTCTCGAAGATCTCGCTTTCCGCGCTGCCCAGCTCCCCGCCCATCACGCGTTGCAACTCCTCAATCTCCTGCCGCGTCACGTCCAGCGCCGCATGCAGCCGCGACATCTCGGCGGCCACCATGTCCGGCAGGATGCTGTCCTCGTCCGGCTCATCGAAGTGATCCTTCAGCACATGCACCACCGCATGCGCCACCCCGTCGGACACGGGGGCGCCGGTCCAGATTTTTTCAACGAGGGCGGAAGATTCGGACATGTGGCGCACCTTACATTGCGGACTACCGGTTTGGCAAACGCAGGGTGCGTCAAACCGCCAAAGCCTTCTCCAGACGTTTCTTAAAGACCGCCGCCTTGCTCTCCTCGCCGATGATGTCCAGCATCGCCATGTAATCCAGACCCGTCGCCTCAAAGCTCGCCGCCTCGGCAGGCAACTGCGCCTCCAGAATGGCCAGACTGGTCTCGAAATGCTTCTTCGATCCCTCATTGTCCTTCAACTCATGGCAGGCCGTCGCCAGATTGCAGTACGACTGCGCCACGTCACGATGCTTTTCTCCCAGCACGGCAAGGCGGATTTTCAGCCCGTCCTCAAACATCTCCTTCGCCTGGTCAGGAAAACCCGCAGCATAATACAGGCTGCCCAGGTTGTTGTACACGCAGGCCACGGACTCCGACTCACGCCCGCGCTTGTTTTCCAGCGTCTCCAGCGATCTCAGATAATGCTGCTCCGCCAGCGCAAGCTTGCCCATGCCTTTGTAGGTCATGGCAACGTTGTTTCGCAGTTGGGCCGCCACCTCCAGATTTTCGCCGCCCAGCGCCTCGTGGTTCGTAATCGCCTCCTCATAGATCGCGAGCGACTCCTCCTCCCGCCCGCTGAAATCCAGCAGTGTGGCGAGACTGGTGCGCACATCCGCCAGCGCATCCGGCGGCACCTCCAGCTTCTCAGACACCGCCAGCGCCTCACGGTAGGCCGCCTCCGCGCCTGCCACATCTCCCGAATCGCGCTGAGCATCCGCCAGCGCCTGCAAGGCGCGCACCAAGCCCGCTGCCTTGCCAGGATACTCCTTCACCGCCTCACGCTGCGCCTCCACCACCGCGAGCGCGGCCTGGATGGCAGAGTTGGAATGGGTGGCGGCGGGCTGGGAACTGGTTGCAGACATGAACGCGTTGGGGCGGTCGAGGGTTGAGCCGTACCTTCGCGGACAGAGCCATGCCACGTCAAGTGCCGCCTTCGACTCCAGGCACAAAAATGAACCCCAAAGTCGTGGCCGTGCAGAGCAACTACAGAGACTCGAAGAGCACAGAGGCCGAAGCATGATGCTTCAACCGCACCGCAGAGCGCGAGTGCTTTCGGTTCATACTCAGTGAACTCCGTGCCAATGAGGATCAACCAACAGCACTGTTGCAGCTTAGGCTCGCGGCGCCGCTCCCGGCGGGGATTTGCCCCATTTCAGACCGTAGCCGATGAACAATCCGCCGACGATGAACATGAAGGTGGAGAAGAACTGGCCCTTCGTCAGGCCCAGGATCATCTCAGAGCCGCTGTCCGGCTGCCGCACAAACTCCAGCCCGATGCGGGCGATGGCGTAAAGGATGAAAAACAGCCCCGTGACGATGCCCTGGCGCAGACGCGGGAAGCGGAGACGGATGAAGATCAAAATGGCGCTGAGGATGAGTCCTTCGCCCAGCGCCTCATAAAGCTGCGAGGGATGACGCGGGTGCAGCACGGCCTCCAGCTCGGCACGACCGCCGCGAAACTTCTCAAAGTGGGCGATGATGTCCGGGCTGTGCATCAATCCCTCGGGAATCAGCCCTGGTTGACCGCCTTGGCGGTAAAAATCCTCGTGCAGCATCTCCGTGGGGAATTTTACCGCCCACGGCACATTCGTCACGCGGCCAAACAGCTCGCCATTGATGAAATTTGCGATGCGGCCCAGGAACACGCCCAGCGGCGCGCCGCAGACGATCGAATCGCCGATGCCCGCCCAGGAGATTTTGTGCTTCCAGGCATACCAGCCGCAAAACAGCGTCGTGCCCGCGATGCCGCCATGGCTCGCCATGCCGCCTTGATTGAGCAGGAAGAAAATCCACGGCGCACGGATGAACTCGTCAAAGTTGTACAGCAGCAAGTAGCCCAGCCGACCGCCCAGCACGAGGCCGAAGATCGACACCATCGTGATGAAGTCAGCCACCGCCTCCTCCTTGATCTCCGACAGCCCCCGCCGCGCCAGGAAGCGCATCACGAGGTAGGTCAGGTAAAACCCCAGCACATACGACAGTCCGTACCAATGCACGGCGATCTTCTCGGTGAATTTGATCAGATGCGGGCTGAGATCGTGCAGGTAGTAGGCAAACATGGCTGAGGTGTGCACGATGATGGCGAGTCATGCGTGCTTCGCGAAGAAAAAATCCACCACACCGCGTGACTTTCCCGAGGCGAAAAAGACCTGGGGCGGCGGCTCGGGCAATCCGGGCGTGTTATACCCGGTCACCATGATGGGTGAATCTGTGCAGTGGAGTGATGGAGTGATGGAATGCAGAACTCAATCGCTCCAAACACACGGGAACCCCAAAACTTGATGACGCGAGGTATAGCATGCACCATTCCTGCCCATGACACTTCGCGAACCTGAAATCATCGAACTCTCCACGCCGTCCGGTCTGATGCGCACCATGGTGCTGCGGCCTGCCGCTGACGGTCGTTTTCCCGGTCTGCTGTTTCACTCGGAGATCTTTCAGCTCACCGCGCCCATCTGCCGCACCGCCGCCGCTCTGGCCGGGCACGGCTTCATCGTGGCCCTGCCTGAGATCTACCACGAGTACCTGCCCGCCGGGACGGTGCTGGGTTACGATCAAGCAGGCTCGGACACCGGCAACCGGCTCAAGATTGAAAAACCCGTGGCCGCTTACGACGAGGACAACCGCGCGGTGCTGGACTACTTGAAAAGCCACGCGTCCTGCACGGGCCGCCTGGGTTCCTTCGGCCCCTGCATGGGCGGGCATCTGACCTATCGCGCCGCGTTGCAACCCGATGTGGCCGCTGCCGCCTGCTTCTATCCCACCGATTTGCACAAGCGCAGTCTGGGCGCAGGCATGAACGATGACTCTTTGGCCCGTGCCGCCGAGATAACCGGTGAGTTGATGCTCGTCTTCGGTCGCCAGGACCCACATGTGCCAGCCGAGGGGCGTGCGCTGATCTACCAGACGCTCACGGCCGCCGGGGTGAGCTTCACCTGGCATGAGTTCAACGCCGCCCACGCCTTCCTCCGCGACGAGGGCCTGCGCTACGACGCTGAGCTGGCTAGGCAGGCGTTGGGCCTGACGGTGGATTTCTTCCGGCGGTGTCTGATCTGAGGCAAGCCGCCATCATGCGCCGACTTCGAATATCTGCTAGATTCAAACGTCTTTGCCCACCTGCTTATGAAACATCGCCCCGCCTTCATCGCCCTGTTCTTTTTGTGCCTCTCGCTTTGCATGCCGTTTGCTACTCTTCGCGCGGACGAGGGGCTGAGAATGTCTGTTTCGCTTCGCTATGCGACCTCCGTCAATAACGCTTACACGACCACAGTGCCAAGAACGGGCGGGTCGGTCACGCTTCCCATTTCTGTTTCAGACTCTCACCGGTGGGTGGTTGGAGTCGTTGTGGCAGATAATCGCAAGACCTTCTTCATCGATGTGTCAGATCCGGCGCTGCTCGCTCCAGGTGGAAAAGATCTCAGCGCCCGGCCTCTGACCTTTTTCGAGGGCGAATTTGACCTGATGAGTGGCAAAGCCATCACTGTCCTGAAATCTGATCAGAACACGCTTGAGATCACCCTGACCTTGGAATGAGCGTGAGCACGGCACGCCCCCCGGCTCAGGTCAGGTCCGTTCACGCGATGAATTCACCGCTTTCAAAGATGCATCGTGGTCACTCATTGACTTGTCGTTCCCCCGGCCTTAGGCCAGCGCACTTATGATGAGACACTTGCTTTGCTTGATGGTGGTTGGTTTGGGACTGGGTTTGACCACGAGCACGCAGGCGGCGCCGAAGCTCTCGGGCGCGGTGCCGTATCAGTTCGGTGCTGGCAACACCACCGTCACGATTGGCTGCGACGCCATCACCAACAACAGCGCTGAGAACGCCACCGGTACCATCCAGGTGCAGTTGTGGGCGCTCAAACAGAAATACGTCAGTGGCAAGATCAACGGACAACTCATCGCCGGCTTCAAGCTGGACGGGCTGGCGGGCGGCAATCAGTACAAAGGCCTCAAGAAGACCCTGAAGACCACCATGCCCACGCAACGGGGCAGCTACTTCCTCTGCCTGACCGTCACCGAGTTCCGCACCGGCGGTTACGTCATCACCGACTTCCGCAATTACACCAACGCCGTCACCCTCGGCCCGCTCAAGACCTTCACCCTGCTCGGTCCCTGGAGCTGGCAGACGAGTCCCGAGGCAGGCACGATCAGCATGAAGGTGAAAAAGATCAGCCACACCCGCAGCGGGGGCACCGGCTCCATTAAGCTCAGCGTGTGGGCCACCACGAAGCCCGGCTTCTCCAACAAAACCGGCGGCAGCTACTATGAGATGGGCAGCGTGGTCAAAAAAGCCCTCCAGGCCGGCTACAGCTACAGCGACGTGGAAAACACCGCCAAATACAAGCGCCCGCCCGCTGGCACCTACTACCTCTGGCTCGTCCTGCTTGAGTTCAACGGCACGGAGTATGTCACCATGGCCACCCTCGGTTCCGCGAAGCCCTACACCTTCAAATAATCACTCCGCTCAATTCGCCCGCTGAATCCGGGCAGGCACGTCGTTGATGCTGAAGCCGGCCTCGCGGAGGGCGTCCCAGACTTTGACGAGGACGCCGAGGGCGGCGGTGGTGTCGGCCTCCAGTTCGAGCTTCATGCCGGGCTTGGCCTCTTTGAGGGAGGAGATGGCGATGGCGAGCTTGTCGAGATCAACGGGCTGGCCGTCGAGGAAGATTTTCTGCTCTTTGGTGATGCTGATGGCAACTCGGGCCTCGGGGGACTCGGAGGTGCCGCCGAGGGACTTCGATTCTGGCAGGGTGATTTTGACCTGGGTCTTGTCCTTTTTGAAGGTGGTGGTGGCGACGAAGAAAATGAGGAGGATGACCATGATGTCGATGAGCGACACGATGGGGATGGTGGGCACCGGACGGCGGCGGGGACGCAGATTCATGAGAATGCGGGCGGTGAATCAGGCGGCGGGGCGCTGCACCTCGAAGTGCTGGTAAAAGTGCTGGATGGTCTCCTGCATGACGGATTCGATGCGCACTGCAAGGGCGTCGAGCCGACGTGTGAAGTAAGTGTGCAGCAGGACGGAGGGCACGGCGACAAAGAGTCCGGCGATGGTGCAGCGCAGGGCGACACCGATCTCGTGGGCGATGGCGGCGGTGTCTGGTCCGCCATCCCCGCCGGTGCCGAAGGCGGAGAACATGCCGACCAGCCCGGCGGTGGTGCCAAGCAGGCCGAGCAGGGGCGCGACGGTGACCATCACCTCCAGCAGCGGGATGCCGCGCTCCAGGTTGTGAATTTCCTCGCGGGCCTTGATGTCGCAGGCGGCGTGGCATTCCTGCTTGCTGGTGAAGGCACCACTAATGGCCATGGAGCCGAGGCGGGAGAGCATGGAGCCGTCCTTTTCCAAAAACTCCTGCAGGGGGCGGATGTCGCCCTTCAAAGCGTAGTTGGGGATGGAGCGGAGCTGGCTGATGACGGAGTTCGGCATGATGATGTGCGCGCGCAACTGCAGCCAGGCGAGGATGGAGGCGGTGATGGCGGCCATGGAGCACAAAACGAGCAGCGCCATGACGAATCCGCCAGTGGCGAGGAAATCCCACACGAGCTGGATGCCGGATGGGGCGGTTTTTTCGGCTGCGGCGAGGAACTGCGTGGCGGGCAGGAGGAGATCAGTAAATGAGGACATTGTATTCAACTTTGAGGCGCTCCTGGTCGTTCATCGGGAGCGAGGGCAGGACATCGGCGGGGATCGGCGGAATTTCAGCGTCGCGAATGGCCCGAATCGTGAAGCCGGTGAGGACGGGGTTGGATTCCTTGTCGTTCACGACCTTCAGATCCTCCACCTTGCCCTTCTTGTTGACGTAAAAGGTGATCTCCAAGCTGCCGTAGGTGACGCCGTCGCGGCGGAGCAGGCGATAGAGGTGCCATTTCTTTTCCACCTGGCCGGTGACCTGGCGGATATAGCGTCCTTTGGGGGACTCCTCGGCGTCCACGGAAACCCGGCTGCCACGGTTGGAGATGGTGCCCTTCGTTTGCTGCATGCGGGTGAAGGGCACGAAGGAGTCCGGGGCTTGATTCGGCGTGGTGCGAGTGACGGGTTCCACCTCCATCACGGGAATGGCTTTGGGAATGGGCTGTTCAGGCGTCTCCGGCGGTGTCTGGGCGATCTCACGCGCCGGGGGCGTCTGCGGCACCTTCATCTGCGGCAGAGGCGGTGTTTCCACCGCTGGCTCGGCCTTTTTCATCTCGATGGTGAGACGGTTTTTGTCCACGCTGGCGAGGGCTTTGTCCGCCTCCTCCATCATCTTGGTGAGCGGGGTGGATTCCGGCACGGCCTTGGCGACGTTTTGCGGCGGAGGCACGACGGGCTGTGGTGGAGGGGCGGCGTCCTTCGGCTTCAGGATGGAAGGCGGGGAAGGGGGCGTGGGCGGCTGGGGTTGCAGCATCGCCACCTGGCCCGCAGGTGTCTTGGCGCGGGCGTCGTCCTTGAGTTCACCGTCCTTGTGATCGCGGTCGGCCAGTTCCATGGCTGGCAGCTTGAGACCGTCCATGCTTGGCAGTGGCTCGGTGGCGTCTGGCGAGGTGGCTTTAATCGTGGCGGCGGTCGTGTTCCGGTCAGAGATGAAGGCGGCGTTCTTCGGAGCCTCTGCAGAGCGCTCGTTCTGAGAGGTGCGGATATAGACCTCCTTCTTCGGCGGCGGTGGCGGGGCAGGGGGAATCATCTCCGGCTCCGGGATAAGCTGCTCGGGGAACAACAGCATCACCTCTTTTTCCTTCGGCGGTGTGACGGCCTGCTGCCACAGCTTGCGTGCGGCATCACCGGCAAACATCCACGCCAGGAGAAGAAACAACAGCGCATGCACCACCAACGAACCGGTGATGGCTATGCGCAGGTTTTTGTCAGGAGTGGCGGTCACTTGGGGAGCTGCATAGTGCTTTCCCGCCGTCTGGAATCAATCGCTGATTGCAGCCTGGTCGAAGAAGGGGACCCACCTGAAAATGCGTGAACTTACCGAGGGCAGGCCATCATGAGGCTGAAAAGCCAAGTCCACATAACAGCGAAGCTGCCAGATGTCAGTCCCTTGCGCCGATTACCACGCCGGACATGCGTCTGGAGGCGGTAAGCCGGTGAACCGGGAAAGTGCTCCGAGGCGGGAAAGGCATTGGCATGTTCAGTTGGAAGTAGTTTTTTCCCACGATGGCGACGAAGCCCGCACGCCTGTCGAGCATTTTCGAGCTTCCCCCTTCGTCGAAGGCCAATAAATAAGGAAGTGGAGGCGAGGGGAGTTGAACCCCTGTTGTAACAAAACGTGTTTTAGGACGTCGCTGAGATGATTTCACGAGGAACGCGACATCCTCAGACATCAATGACATCAATGACATCGCTGCATGTTGTAACCTGATTGGTAATGGTTTACCAGTCATTGGTGAGCTGAGGCGGATGCGTCGGTTGAGTAATTCCTTGACTGTGGAATAATGGGCAATCATAACTTTAGTTACAACATTTGCTCCATATTTATGGCCAGCCTCCGCCGACTTCCCACCTCCTCAAATTGGATAGCCTGCTTCATCGGAATCGATGGCAAGCGCTATCAGCGCAGCACGGGGATCAAAGCAGATGGCAAAATGTCGTCCAGGCGACAGGCCCAACACATCGCTGAGGAGTATGAGGATCTCGCCCGGAAGAAAAAAACGGTGCTCCAGATCCAGCGCGTGCTCAGCGACCTTTACGAGGATGTTTCAGGCGAAGCGTTGCCCGACTCAAATGCGCAGGCGTTCGCCACCAAATGGCTCGATAGCAAGCAGGCCGAGATTCGTCCGCACACCCTGGTGTTCTATCGAATCAAGGTGGAGTCGTTTATGAAGTTCCTGGGAGCCAAAGCTACGGGCGCAATACGGGAGGTGACGACGGAAGACGTTCGCCGTTGGCGAGACAGTGAGGCGAAGAGGTTGACCGCGGCCACAGCAAACCACGGACTCAAATGCATCCGGATGTACTTCGCCGCTGCCAAGAGGCACAATCTGATCGCTGACGATCCTTCGAAAGCGGTTTCCATTCTCAAGAAACCGCAAGAAGCGGCCCGCCGTCCCTTCACACGAGCAGAGCTCGAGGCGCTCCTCAAGGTGGCCCCGCTGGAGTGGCGAAGCCTCATCCTGTTTGGTTTGTACACGGGGCAAAGGCTCGGAGATCTTGCCACGTTGACTTGGGAGCAAATTGATCTTGATCATAACGAGATCAGGCTGACGACGCGCAAGACATCAAGACATCAAGACATCAAAAAATCCCCATCTGCACTCCTCTGCTCGCTCACATACAAGCCCTGTCAAACCGAGGCGCAAGGAGCAAGCCTGTTCATCCCGATGCAGATGCTCAGTTCAAGATGCAGGGGCGATCAGGAGTTCTGTCACGCCAGTTCTACGAGTTGATGACCAAGGCCGGGTTGGTCGAGAAGAAGTCTCATCACAAAAGCGAGGGATCCATGGGGCGTTCAGGCAGGCACAATCTCTCAAAGATCAGTTTCCACAGCCTTCGACATACAACTACAAGTTTGCTGAAAAATGCTGGCGTGAGTTCTGCAATTGCAGAGGAGTTTGTTGGGCACGATTCAAGCGAGATGAATCGTGTGTACACGCATATCGACCAGAGCGCCATGAGGTTAGCCGCCGATAAGCTTCCTGATTTTAGCCAAATCAAAAAAGAACTCTGAGATCAGTTCAGGGCGCTCTTGGCCCTGCAATTCCCCCCTCATCCGCGTTATAAAGATTTGAGAAACAGTCGGTTTACCCGGCTGTCTCATCCCACACATCATGCCACGGCGAACGCATTATTCGCCCTGCATCGACCGGGTCATCATCTGCGCTCTGTATCATGAAGGCCGGCGGCTCCGCCGTCCCATGACACGACTGGTCAACGACCTCCTCACCTCCTGTCTGCGCGACACGGAAGGATGGAGCATCGCCGCCACGCAGATGAACCTCCCGGCCCAGGGCCAGAACCCGCAGGCTGGCATTCCACGCTAGCCCCACCACGTCGCCGTCATTCGTCTGCCTCATCCACCCGGTCTCTCGCAAGAGGGGCCGGGTGTTTTGTTGCCGGGCCATGCGGCGGCTTTTTCAACCACCACCCTAACCACACCCATCCACAAGGAGACACATCATCATGGCCATCAAACTCAGCGCCAACTACAGCAAAAAACTCGGGCTGCCCCAGTACAGCAGCCACAGCTTCAGCGCCTCCGTTGAAGTCGAGCTCAGTGACATCACCCAGGTCGAAACGGAAGTGCAGAAGCTTTACGCGCTTCTGCAGCAGTCCGTCGATCAGGAAATCCAGCACACCGGGTTCATCCCTGGCTCCAATGGCAACGGTCATGGCAATGGCCGTGCGCAACCACAGCCCAACGGCCATACCCGCACCTATCAGCTCCATGGCAATGGCCGCTCCGGTAATGGTTCCAACGGCCACCCGCAACCTCGTGCTGCCACGGGAGATGCCTGGAACTGTACGGAAGGTCAGCGCGGGTTCATCCTGCGCATCATCAGTGACAACAAGATGGAGAAGCAGGAGGTCGAGGATCTTGCCGAACAACTCTTCGGCACCGGCGTGAAGCAGCTCAACAAGATGCAGGCGTCGCAGCTCATTGACGACCTGCTGGTCAAGGCCGGCAAACCCGCCACACGCCAGACCCGCTGGCAGTCGTCCGAACCCACCAACCATCAGGCCGCATGAACACGCTCGCTGAATCTCCCCCACCCCCGGAGCGCAGCGAGCAGGACATCATCCGTGCATTGCAGGAAACCGTGTCAGCCTCACGGCTGTCGCTGTTCCTGCAATGCCGGCTGAAGTTTTATTATCGCTATGTACTCAAACTGCAGAAGCCCCAAACCGCCTCGCTCCATCTCGGCAGCGCGGTGCATGCCGTCTTGAAGGCCTGGAACAAGGCAGGCTGGCTGCAGCAGCCGCTCACCCTGAAGGAGGTCCATGAGACTTACCTCGGCGCGTGGGCGGACACCACCGAAGGCCCCGTCTCATGGGAGCCTGGTGAGGAAGAAGCCGACAAGACCACCGGCTGGCGGTTGTGCGACATGTACATCCGTCAGAGCGCCTCCATGGCGCTCATCAAGCCCGATGCGGTGGAAGTCTCCATTGAGGCAGACCTTGCGCCTCAGGGGCTGCCACGCCTGATCGGCATCCTCGACCTGGTGCAGGAAGGCCGCATCATCGACTTCAAGACCTGCGCATCGACGCCGAATCCAGGTGGCGTCGCCCATCTCCACGAGATCCAGGCCAGCAGCTATGCCATCCTGTACCGTCACAACACGGACCAGCAGGAAGCCGGCATCGAGCTGCATCATCTGGTCAAGCTCAAGAACCCCAAACTCTGCATCACCGACCTGCCGCCCATGAGCAGGTCGCAGCAGACGCGGCTATTCCGCCTGATGGAAGCCTACCTCAAAGGCTTGCAGCGCCCTGACTTCATCCCTTCGCCTGGGATGCAGTGCTCAGGCTGCGAGTTCTTCAAAGAATGCCGCCTATGGCATTGACCCCGTTGCGGGCCGGTTCTCCGCGTGAGGACCGGCCCGCCTCTCAACCCATCACCCCTATCCTTTATGAAACATCTCATTCTCCTTGCCTGCCTGCTGCTCTCACCGGCGGCTCATGCAGGCTGGTTCTTCGACGATCCACCGCCGCCTCCGCCGGATCTTGGTCCGGAATACCGCGCCAAAATCACACGGCTTGAAGAACAAATATCGGCACAACACGCCACCACCACCCGCTGGGAGGTTGCCACCGGCACTCTCGCGCTGGGCTGCGTGTTGTTGTTTGTCATCGGAACGGCCCTCGGGGCCAAAACACGTCAACACTATGATGCCACACGAAGACTGGGACGAACCATCCCCACAACAGCCACCCCGGCAGGTGCCAACGGTGCCCACCACCACCACCTGGGCGAAGCAGATGCGCCAGATCGTCATCCGTCGCTGGCAGCCTGAACCGCTGCCGGAGCCGGTCGTAGATCAAGACCTGCCACATTTGAGCGCAATCGAACGCTCTGCCGAAACAATCAGCTACACCTGCCGCCGGTTTGAATACTGGCTCTCACCGCAGGGAACGCTCCGGGAATGGCTCAAGTTCAACTTGCGGCTGGCCATCGGGCTGGCGGTGCCATGCTTGCTGGTGGCTCCGCTGGTCACGCTGGCGCTGAAGCAGTTCAACGCATGGATCGACCTGATCACCCGGACGACCTCCAACCTCGTGCTGGTGCCGCTCTCGGCACTGCTGGTCATCGGCCTTATAGCCGGTTTGGTTTCCATCGGCCGCTCGATCCTCGTGATGCGCATGCGCCAGCAGCAAGGGCAACGCCGCGACCCCTACAACAACTACTGACACGACGCCTCTCAGGCCACCCCCCACCACCTCACCCACCACTCAAACCCAGAAGAGCCGGATGATCGCAGGATCATCCGGCTCTTCTCATTTCACGAAAGGACACACACCTCATGGAAAGCATCACCTTGCACTTCCGCGAAGGCCCCTCGGACAAAGTGTACCAGGCCAGCATCCAGCCCAAGGATGCTGGGTATCTCGTACACTTCGCCTACGGTCGGCGCGGTTCCACCCTCAACACCGGCAGCAAGACGCCAGCGCCCGTCGATTATCAGATCGCCAAAGCCATCTACGACAAGCTCATCAAAGAAAAGCTGGCGAAGGGCTATCGGCCCGGAGCTGACGCAGGCACCACAACGCCGCCGGACTCCCCGGGCCAGCACACCGGCATCCACTGCCAGCTCCTCAATCCCATCAACGAACAGCAGCTCGACCAGTTCCTGTTCAACCCCGACTACTGGATGCAGGAGAAACTCGATGGCCGCCGTCTGCTCCTCCGCAAAGACGGCGACCAAATCACCGGCATCAACCGCCTGGGCTTTCCCACGGCGGTTCCTGAAGCCATCGCCCGCAGTGCCGCTCAATACCCGCGTGGCTTCCTGCTCGATGGTGAAGCGGTCGGAGACACCTTGCATGTCTTTGATCTGCTCTCCATCGGACCGGAGGACATGCGTCATCTGGCATTCTCTGTGCGCTACCTGCGGCTGCGCGACATGCTCAACGCCTTCGATCATCCCCACATTCAAGAGGTGAGAGTCTTCTTCACCCCTGGCATGGTGGGATGGTTCCAGCAGTTCAAAAACGAAGGGAAAGAAGGCGTGGTGTTTAAACACAAGGACGGCTTGTACATACCGGGCAAGCCCAACAGCGGCGGGCCTCAGCTCAAGTACAAGTTCTATGAAACCGCCTCGTTCATCGTCGCCAAGGCGAACGACAAGCGCAGCGTCTCATTGATCTTGTTCGAGAACGAAAAGGTCCGCCCCGCAGGCAACGTCACCATCCCAGCCAACCACGAGGTTCCTTCGCCTGGGACCGTCGTGGAATGCCGCTACCTCTACGCGTTTCGAGAATCCGGCTCCATCTACCAGCCGGTTTACCTCGGGCCGCGCGACGACATCCGCGCCGCTGAATGCACCACCTCCCAGCTCAAATACAAAGCTCAGGAAATGCAGGCAGCCGCCTAGCCAACTCAACCACGCTGTCAGCCCATGCGCCCTCACCGGTGCATGGGCTGCTGGCGTACACCCCACCCATTCCCATGAAACCCATCCCACTTCCGCTCGCCGAACTCAAAGCCGCGCTCACAGGGCTCGGCAAGGTCATCGAGCCACACCCCGCGCTGGCCATTCTCGGCAACATCAAAATCGAACGCACCGCCGCCGGCTGGGTCGCCCTCACCGGCACCGACCTCGACCGTTTTGTCACGCTGCGTCTTGAACACCCCGCCGCAGGCCCGCCTGCCACCCTCTTGCTTCCGTATGATCAACTCGCTCAAGTCGTTAAGAACTGCGGCAGGGGCGAAACCATCGAAATCGAGGCCAGTCCTGAAGCCAGCATCATCCGCTTTCCTTTGGGAAACGAGTTTGGCGAATCGAAGCTTGCCTTCGTGCCACCGGAGGAATTTCCCGTCACTCCGCGCATCCAGGCAGACGCCATTCCGCTGCCCGCCGCTGTCCGGGAATCGATTCTGGAGGCGATGGACTGCGTCAGCATCGACAGCTCCCGCCAAGTCTTGAATGGCGCGTTCATCGACACCCGCCATCCCAAGGCCCACTACATCGTCGGCACGGATGGCAAACATCTGTACAGCGCGAACTCGTTCTCGCTGCCGCTGAAGCACTCCATCATCCTTCCGAACCACAAGTTCCTCGGCTGGAAGGAGTTCAACGCGGACGGTGAATGGCAGCTCAAGGCCAATGACACCCACGTCCAGCTCAGCAGCCGACGCTGGCGGTTTATCACCAAGCAGATCCAGGGCGACTACCCTGACTGGCGTGTGACCATCCCCAATCCGAACGATGCAAAAACCCACATCACGATTGCCCCGGCCAAACTGGACACGCTCATCAAGCTCATCCAGCGCATGCCCTGTCACGATGAGCGATTGTTCTGCATTGGCCTGGAATGGAAACAAGGGAAGTTCCTGCTGATCGGCAAAGACAGCCACGACGAACCCTGGCTGCGTGTGCCGGTGCCCGACGTTCAAGCCACAGGCCCGGAGATCACGATCTTCGTCAACCGCAGGCTGCTCATCAAGGCACTGCGCTACGGCCTCAACACGATCAGCCTCATGGATCAGACCTCGCCCCTGCGTTTCCACTGCCAGGGGCGGCAAATGATCGTGATGCCGCTGCGCGCGGTTGAAGCCATCCAGCAGAGGGTCGCACAACCAGCGCCCGCTGCTCCATCCAGCCTGCCGCCATCCCGGCCGGTTCCACCCACACCACCAGCCCAAGCAACCAAACCCATGATCACTCCACCCAACTCTGAAGGACCGGCTTCCAGTGAAGGCAAACCGGCCCTCGAAGAAGCCCTCGACCTGACCCTGCAAATCCGGGACAAGCTCACCGACGGGTTCAACCTCCTGCGTGACCTGTCCTTGAAGCTGAAGTCCATCCACCGCGAACAGAAGAGCAACAGCCGAGAGTTTGGCGTCCTGCGCTCCACATTGCGCTCGCTGCAAGGCCTCAAACTCTAAACCCCGCCCATCAACCCCCAAGCCCATGAGCCACCACCGGCTCATGGGCTTATTCATTCCAGAAAGGAACACATCACCATGATTGCCAATCTCGACCCTCAACCTCAGCTCATCCAACGCCGTGCTCCGAACCTGACGTTGCACTGCGGAGCCTCACATGTGGACCTCGAAGAAGTCCGCTCCGTGCAGACACCCCGCCACACTCAGAGCTGGTGCCCGATCCCGCATCACCAGCTCATCACCACGGTCCAGCAAACACTCGCCACCACCAACCTGCGCATCGGCACCCAGGCACATTCGTTGTCGCATGAGGGCCAGCGCTACTTCGGTCTGATGGAGGTTCACGCCCAGAAATCCAGCGACGACTACTGCTGGGTGCTCGGGCTGCGCAACAGCCACGACAAAACCTTCCCCGCCGGCATCGTCGCCGGAGCCAGCGTGTTCGTGTGTGACAACCTGAGCTTCAGCGGCGAGATCAAATTCGCCCGCAAACACACCCGGTTCATCGTCCGCGATCTGCCACAGCTAGTCAGCCGCTCCATTGGCCTGCTCCTGGCCAAATGGCACGATCAAGACAAACGCATCGCCGCCTACAAAGAAGCGAACATCACCGACATCGAAGCCCATGACCTCGTCATCCGCGCCACCGATGTCGGTGTCTGCAGCAACCGCCTCATCCCACCCGTCCCTGAGTGGCGCGAGCCACGGCATGACGCCTTCGAGTCACGCAATGTCTGGAGCCTATTCAACGCGTTCACGGAGTCTTTGAAGGATGGCAATCTCGCCGAACTCCCCAAGCGAACCGAGGTGCTGCATGGGCTGCTCGATACTCATGTGGGTTTGTCCGCGTGAGCGAAAGAAGGAGATGCTGTTTCGCTTCATGCGGAACAGCATTTCTTTTCTTTAGCTAGGAGTCCCAATAGGAGCCCCCACAACTCCAGACCCTTCTGACATTCCCTCAGTGGCAAGAATGCAACTTGTTGTTGGCTCAGTAGTCCTTTGCTTAATGGTGTTCTCTGTGTAGATGATCGTATGTCCTGCTCTGGCCTTTACGGTGCCCGCATAGAAATTCGCTTCGTCCGCATGGAATCCGCACTTTCTAGCTGCCCGACACCTATCTTGTTTTTGATCCAGCGGCGCCGCAACATACCGCCCGGAGTCTCACGGCCATTCGGCAGGCAATGCCACCGCATCTTTTGGTGGCCGCTGACGGGCCGCAGGGCGATCCACTCTATGATGTCGAAATGAAACCATGGTGCGACCTAAGTAATTCCGCGCGGCTGCGTCGGCTCTGCCCCTGGCCATTTGATGCAGGTTGGTGCAGTGAGGTGCTGGACGCGGTGCATCAAGGCGAGGTGGACACCTGGGATAGCGAGTGGGCCTTTGCCAAACTGCGCTGCGCAGGACTAAAGGTCGTGCCTGTGGTCAATCTGGTTTCAAACATCGGATTTGGACAGGATTCGACCCACACCGTGAACTCTTCTGACCTACTGGCTGAGTTGGCGACGCAGAATCTTCTCTCCCCTTGGCAGCATGGAGACAGGGGAATTATGTGGCAGCAGGCAGACCGTGTTTGTTTAACCCATGTCGTAGGCGTTCCTGGCAGCTTCTGGTCCCGCTGGGGATTGCGCAGCATTCTCCGCACACTTTTACAGCAATGAAGCGGGTTTGTCTCATTTCGACCTTGAATCACAATGTCGGCGACGACTTTGTCCGTGAAGGCATCCTGTGTCTGCTACGCGAGGTGCTTGGCGCGGTCGAAACCAGAGTCCTTCACAAACATTTCCCGGCCACGGCACGCGGTAATCCGCTGCCGCAGGTGGATCGACTGACACGGGGCGTGCCCAATTGGTTGTCCTGGCGCAGTCGTTTCTCACGCGCTGCGGATATTCTGCCCATGAATTCTGCGACGGACCTGGTGCTGAGTAGTGATCTGGTCGTGCAGTGCGGTGCCCCGGTGTATTGGAAAAATTTCTGGTCCAAGTGTGCGCAGACGGAGTGGTTCGCGCCGCTCATCGAACAGCGGTGGAGGAAGCTCGAACGACGCGTGCCGCTGCTGAACCTGGGGGCCGGCTCCTGCCAGGCATGGGGCAGTGTTGGAGCGGAGATTGTGGAGGATGCCGAGTGCCGGTTCTTCATTGATCGCTTCACCCGTTGGAGTGCCCTGACCACTGTGCGTGATGCTTTGGCGCAGCGCGTGGTGAGCCAGTGCGGGCATGAGGTGCCGTTGCTGCCTTGTCCATCCATTTTTGCTCCTGGATCATTGCAACTGCAGCCCGGGGCAGGGGAATACATTGCGCTCAATTTCATGCCAAATAGCGGTCACTACGATCTCGCGGGAGGCGGAGAGCAGACGCGGCGGCGCTGGGAGGACGTCTTCTGCAGGACAGCGCGTGAAATGGCGCGGCAGCATGCCTGTTTGTTGATCTGCCATGACAGGCTGGAGCATGAGGAGGCGGAGCGGCTACTGCCTGAGATTCCGCGTTTTCACAGCGTGGACTGGCGGGAGTATCTGGAGGCTTACTCTCGTTGTCGCATCGCGGTGGTCAATCGCGTGCACGGGGCCATAGTCGCGGCGGCGATGGGCAGCCAGGTGCTGCTGACCGGCAATGACACTCGTCTGCTCACGGCGTCTGAAGTTCCAGGGATCATCGTCCTGCCCTTGTCTGAGGCGCTGAACTCGTTTGCGGAGCGCGTTTCGGACTTGCTGAGCATGCCTGGCTTGGCTCAGCCGGTTGAATGGATTGAAACCGCAAGATTACGCTATCTGGAGCTGTTGAGACATACCTTGCTGGCATGATGCACTGGCTGCGATTCCTGTTCTACCGACTGACGCTGGCCTTGCTTAGGCTCGCGCCGCAGAGAAAGAAGCGCTGCTATCGTCTGGCCATTCTAAAACTCGACCGCCTAGGAGATGCTGTGCTTGCGCTCGGGGCGGTGCGTCTCTTGGTCAGGGAGTTCGGGGCACGGGAGACTTTGCTCATCGTTTCCACGTTGGCCGAGCCCTTGTTTCGACAGGAGTTTCCAGAGGTTGAACTGCTGGTGATGCCGCCCTTTTGTGAGCGCTATTGGCCTGATTTCGTGAAAATCATGGCCCGGCATGCGCCTCAATTACGTGCCATCAAGGCGGACCATCTGGTCTGTCTGCGTCATCAAGCATCCGATTATCTGCATGCTATTGCAGCGTTGATGCAGGTGCGTCAGGTGCATGCCTGCACGTGGACCAAATCCTGGGAACGAGTTTGCCAGAGCTACGCCCATGGACTCCGGGCTCCCTACCCGGAGCAGGCGACAGAGGGTTGTCTTGAACTGGTGGCGCACCTGTGGCTGGTGCAGGGGCTACTCGGCCATACCGTGGTATTTCATGATATTCTGCCAGTTCTGCAGGCCGGCTCCGCTGGAGGCAGCGCCGCGCTGCTGGTGTGTCCGATGGCTGGCAGCGCGATCCGCCAGTATCCGCCGGTGAGCTTGGTCAAAGCAGTTGAATTGTTTTTGCAAACGGCGCCCGGAATACGCGCGATTTTTTGCCTGCCTCCGGGAATCAGTCGAACCCCATGGGAGCATGCCGTGAAAGACGCGGGCATCTCACCGGTGGTGGACTGGGTGCAGCCGGAGGATATGGGCGGGTTGCTGCAGGTCATCAGTGCCGCGAGGCTGGTGCTGGCACCCGATTCAGCACCAGCGCATCTGGCGACAGCCATGAACAAGCCCGGCGTGTTTTTACTGGGGGGCGGGCATTATGGTATGTTTGCCCCCTGGCGCAGCAGTACGCTTCAGATATGGCTGAGTCACGCCATGAGCTGCTACCAATGCCAGTGGAACTGCATCCATCCCGAGCCTTTCTGCATCACGCACATTCCGCCATCGGTCATCGCGGCGTCTATGCAGGAGGTTTATTCCGCAGCAGCAACACGCTAATTTTCAGGATGAAAAAGCAGTCTGAATAGCTCGCGTGGTTGGTCAGAAAAGCGGGCTGCTCGTAGTGCTCTTCGAGCAGACGTTGCACTGCCGCGAGATTTCCATGGTGGACTTTGACAAAAACGGCCTGCAGCAGAAAATACTCCAAATCCAGTCCTCGCAGGACATCTACTTCCAAGCCATCCACATCAAGACTGAGGAGATCAAAATCCGGTGAGGCCACGGTTTCCAAAAGCAGCTCAGTGAGGGGGCACACCGGCACGGCGACGAGCTGATCTACCACCGGCAAACCCCTCCGGCGCGTGTTGCCGCTCCCACTGGCCACTCTGTCAGGATGCTCTGCCACTGAGCACGTCGTGACAGCAGCGTTTGCATCACTCGCATCGCTTTGCCTGCACGGGGGAAGCAACGGTGAATCGCACGTTCAAGAAGATTCATAAGCTGTCAATTAAGCCTTGCTTGCGGCTGGACAGGCAAGCTCGTATTTGGGTTCAATGCCGTTCCCTTCTCCCATCGCAAATGCGCAGCATTTGGTTTGGCTCCTTGTCCCAGTCCACAATCGCCGGGCCACCACCAAGCGTTGTCTGGCGCATCTGGATGAGCTCGGCATCCGTGCCTGGGCCAATGTGCTGGTCATTGATGATGGGAGCATTGACGGGACTCCGGAAATGCTCAGTGAAGACTTCCCATGGGTGCACACTGTGAGCGGTGGCGGCAGCCTTTGGTGGGCCGGCGCCATCCGGCTCGGCATGGAAACGGCGCTCTCCGCCGGGGCCGAGTGCGTGTGCTGGCTGAATGATGACAGTCTGCCGGAGCAAGGCAGCCTGGAGCGACTGGTTCACCTTGCTCTGGAAAACAAGGCTATTTGTGGAGGAGTCTGCAGGACGCCCGATGGAGTTTTTGTGTATTCGGGTGGCAACATCAAGCACCGCTGGCCGCGTCATCCGGCTTCTGTTCCACAGCCTACGGAACCCCCAAGGCACGTGGAGTGGCTGCATGGCAACATGGTGGCCGTTCCAGCCACGGTCTGTGCGCGAATCGGGCTCCCAGAGGGGCGCTGGATCAAGCATAACTTTGCGGATGTCGATTTCACCCTTCGTGCCCACCATGCTGACATCCCTGTTCTTCTGGTCCCTTCGGCTCTGGGTGTGGCAGACCGCAATGATTCGGCAAACTATTGGTCCTGGGCAGACGGCCGGCTTTCATGGCTGGACATCCTGCGGGGGTTCGGAAACCCGAAGGTCTGGTGGTATGCACCAGGCCTCATCTGCTTTAAAATATCACACTTCGGTTTTTCGGGGGCTTTGGATTGTGGCTGGCTTTTCTGCAAAGCCATCGTGATGGTCATTTTGAAGTGTCTGCCGAACCAGTGGTTGACACACATAAGTCGAAAGATCAGAAGTTAGGCTTTCCTGATGCCCGACGAATCCAAAAACAACCACCATCCCCTTGCGGGTCACCAATGGGTGGTTTTCGGGCCTGACTGGGACCGGCATCCGTCAGTCAGTCAGCACCTTTTCAGTGAGTTTTTGGGCTTCAGTCCCGTTCTTTGGGTGGAAACAGTGGGGCTGCGTGTGCCACAATGGAACAAGCGTGATCTCCGGCGCTCGGTCCAAAAAATCGTCGATTTTGTCTCTGGAAGGCGTCGGCGTTTTGCCACAGTTCCAAATGGCTTGACCGTCATCTGCCCGCCAACCCTGCCATTCACGAGCTTCAAGTTCATCAGACACCTCAATCTCTGGCTGGTGCGCCTAAGTGTTGAAAAAGCCACGCGCCGCCTTCATTTCAAAAAACACACGCTGGTGGTTACCACGCCGTCACAGGGGGATTTTGTCGGCAGGCTGGGAGAGGCGTTGAGTGTTTACTACTGCCCAGACCAATACAGCCTTTGGCCTGGCATGAATCACTGGCATGTTCAGCAGATGGAGCGCATGCTGATGGAACGTGTGGATGCCATCGTGGCCGTCTCGAATCTCCTGGCTGCTCGATTGCAACGATCCAGCAAACCGGTTTACACCCTGAACCAAGGTGTGGATCCGGTTCATTTTTCCCGTTCTCAGCCGCAGCAATCCTCCGGGCTTTTTGAGATCGTTTATTTTGGAATGATTGATGAGCGCCTTGATCTCGACCTCATCACGGAAATCGCTCGCCAATTGCCCCAGGCGGTCATCCGGCTCATCGGTCAAGCCACGATCCCTCTCCACAAGTTCGCCTGTCTGGCCAACATTCATGTGGAGCCCGCCATGCCCTATGAGGATCTGCCGGAGAGCTTGAAAACCACCAATCTGTTCATCGTGCCTTTTGTGCTGACGGAGCTCGCGCGCAGTTGCAGCCCGCTCAAGATCAAAGAGTATCTGGCATGCGCGCGTCCCGTGATCTCCTCAGCGCTTCCAGAGGCTGAGAGGCTCTCTCAGTTTGTTCATGTCGCCAGGGACCGAAGAGCCTTTGTTGAAGCGGTCATTGCAGCCAGCGAAGGTGGGCTCTCCTTTGACAGACAGGGAGCGCGGAACTTTATCGAGTCTGAGACCTGGCAGGCCAAGGCATTGGAATTCAGTCAGTTTGTGAAAGAACTCCGCCCAGGAAAGATCACCAGCAAATCCCCTCGTACTGCCAGGGAAGAGCCTTCAGCTCCCTCCAGCCATTGACGTCGATCACGATCTGATCGGGGCGTGCCATCTCCTGCAGAGTCTCGAAGGATGCGCATTTTTGGGAAACCACGATCACCTCGCTTGATTGGAGCACCTCCTCTGCGCTCTGCTTCAAAAGCTGTGCGAGGTGCGGCATGCGCGCTAGGATCTGCTGCTCGTTGGCACCGATGAGACGGGATAGGTTGAGGTGCGGATCGTAGATGCAGAGTTCGTAGCCACGTCCCAGCAGCGTCTCAGCCGCCGCGACCATGGGACTGCCGCGCAGGTCGTCCGTGTCCGCCTTGAATGCGAGGCCCAGAAAGCCGATGCGGCGCTTCGCCTTGCCCTCGATCAGGCTCACGAAGAGATCCTGATGGGCGGCATTGGTGGCTGCGGTATTTTCAAGGAGGGGCAGACTGAGGTTTTCCTGTCGAGCGAAGGATTTAAGCGCGGAGACGTCCTTGGGCAGGCAGGAGCCTCCATAGGGGTTGCCGGGCTTCATGTAGTAGCGGGATATGTTCAGTCGCGTGTCGGCACACAGCACGTCCATGACGCGGGTGCCATCTTCTCCCAAGTGCTTGCACAAGCGGCCGATCTCATTGGCAAAACCGACCTTCAGGGCATGGAAGTAGTTGCAGGAGTACTTGATCATCTCCGCCCCCTCCCAAGCTAGGATGGACGGCTGGCCCCCCATGATTTCGCACACCGCAGCGTCCGCAGGTGGCGCGCCGTCTTGCGTGCCAATGACCACTAGGGAGGGCTCGCGAAAGTCTTTGACCGCAGTGCCCTCGCGCAGAAACTCAGGGCAGTAATAGACGCGCACTTGGCTGGATGCCACCAGGTCCGCCAGCATGCCGGTTACGAGGGCTCGGGTGCTCCCGGGCAGCATCGTGCTACGATAAAGCAGAATGTGTGTCTTCTCCGAGTGCCTGATGGCCTCGGCGATCTGGGTGGTGACTTTGTGGACGTAATCGAGATTCAGCCTGCCGGAGGGTAATGAGGGGGTACCCACGCAAACGATGCTAATATCCGTGTCCGCCACGGCTGCGTGAACATCGAGCGTGGCCCCAAGCAGGCTCCCAGCAATGGCCCGCTGTAGGAGAGCATCGATCTCCGGTTCAATGATGGGCGACTGGCCGCAGCCAAAAGCCGCCACCTTCGCGGCATGAAGGTCCACACCGATGACACGGTGTCCTTGTTCTGCCAAGCACGCCGAGGTGACTGCTCCGACGTAACCAAGGCCAAAAACTGAAATATTCACGGAAGTTCGGAATGGATGATTTAGAATGTGACGAGGCGTAGATTGCCTAATGGTGTAAATCTGCAAGGCAAGTTTGTCTGCTTGCACTGGAAAGTCTTGCGATGGGCACTTTTTAAGAATCTCATTCTGCCTTCGACTTGTCTTTTTATTCTTTGATCAAGCTCAGGCGAGTTAGAGTCAGGCGTGCAGCGGGAGTTTCCGGAGCCAGAAATACCACCAGTTGCCGGACTTTCTTGGGCTGCTTTCCCTTAGGCCATAAAACACGCAGATGGTTTTGTGGCGGACTCATCCAGCCGCTTGTGCGCAGCTTTGTTTGGTGCGCATCGTCCAAATCAACCCTGACGCCGACTTCGACCGCGGCGTCGGCTTCCAGCTCGCCTTGAAGCTCAAGTCCCACGAAGTCGCTCCAATCGTTTCCCAGGGCATTCAGGTGCGCGGTTGCTGGTCGATCCTGCTGGCTCAGCAGCACGATTTGCCCCTCTTTTTTCCAAGTTTCCTGTTCTTTGTTGGGCTGCACGGTCCAAAACAAGCTCAACCGTTTTCCATGGGGGCCGAGCAGTTCGGGGAAGGATGCGTGGGCTTGCCAGACGGCCCCGCCCACCTCGGCCAGCCATGCACCGGGTGCCGCCAGCATGAAAAAAGCAGCCAGCAGATTCATGAGACTTCGCCGGGCATGTCCCGGCGTCATTTTTGCCAAGTTTAACAGGGTGCCGCCGAAAATGCCGGCCACGCCCCACCCAAAATCCCGCATGCTTGCCGTCCGTCCGAACCAGGGTTGCACCCATTCCATCAGCGCGGTCGCCAGGATTGTTCCCAGGGCGACACGCAGGGAGTTCCGCCAGCCTGAACTGCGACCTGAGGCGAGCGCGATGCAAGCGACTCCCATGAGCGGCGCATGCATTCGGTTCAAACACTCGCCACGCCATCCCGCCGACCATTCGTGCGGCAGTGGCAGCAGTAAGCCGCCCACAGTCGCGGCTATCACAGCCACCACTTTGATGGACGTATTGCCTCGCTGTCGATGTTTCAGGCTCATTCGATAGAAAAGGCTGCGGGTGTGACCTTGTTAGCGCGTCACGTCAAGACATGCATTCTGGTCCGGTGGCCGCGGTGTCAACGTGGCTTGTCAGTCTTTGTTTCTTCAGCCAGGCGGTGGCGGTGTTCCATCTTCAAAGTCGTTTATAGACACGCATCCTGCCAATGAGACCGGGACTTCTTGTGACAGTTTGCTCAAACTCCATTGCCCAGGAAGCATGGGAGTTGTCCAGCGCTGCCTCCAGCAGACGTTCGTGTTCTTTACGCTGGTTTGCTGGCACAGACAGATCCACAAACACCCGGGTGATCTTCAAACGGTCCAGATGTTCAAGCAGTTCCTTGGGGGTGTTGAAGGCAGGCTTGTAGCCGCGTCCCATCCAGTCACTGGAAGACAGTTCCTTGCTGCCCCGATAGACTCTAAGCGGGGAAGGGGATCGCTGTGGGCAGTCGAAGGCCGCAGCCGCGATGACCGCTCCTTCGCCGCGCGGGTCTGATGCCACCAGCCAGTTTGTTTGCCGTGATATCGCTTCTGCAGGCACTCCGGCGCGTGCCACGGATGTGGAGAATCCGCTCACGCGCTTCTCCGGCCAGCCGACCATGGGCAAAGCTGCGGCCATCATCGCCAAGAGGGCGATCGCCTGACCGCGTGAGCCGGGTTGCCAGAGTATCCCGGTCGCTGTCACCACTCCCGCCAGCAGCACTGGCATGGCGGGCAGGAGGTAGCGTTCCGTCATGCCCGCCGGCACCAGCAGGATGATGAGCAGCGCTCCAAAGGCCAGGGCACCAAGCGCCGCTGACTGCGTTGCGTGCTTACCGCATCCGCCCCGGCCCAGCCACGACATCAGCACCACGCCTGCGGGTGCCAGCAGCGCCAGAGGCCATCCCAGCGCGCGGGGCAGCGCCTTCAGGTAGTAGGCCGTCGCCTCAGGCAGAAACTCGGCCAGCGAAACATGCAGCATGCCTTCCGCTGTGATTTTCGAGGAATACAACATCCAAGGCGCCGCCATCAGGAGCACAGGCACCCCGCAGAGCCACCAGGACACCCGCTTCAACAGCCCTAGACGCCCACAGAGCAGCGTCGCCAGCGGAGGAATCACACACAGTCCCATGGCCGATCCTTTGGTGAGGATTGCGGCTGCTGCCACCAAGCCGAAACCTAAAGATCGCCGTGCTGTGGGCCGGTTTAGGTAATCACGCCAGATCAGCGCTGCCGTCAGACCCAGCAGGACCACCAGAGTGTCGGACATCACCAGTTGTATCTGTTTCAAGCCCGTGGGCAGCACGCTCATGAGCAGCGCCGACACCACCCCGGCCCATGTGCCCCCGGCCTTTGACACAATCCGGTAGAGCACAGCGCATAGCGCCGCACCCAGCGCGGCCTGTAAAACAAACAGTGCTGGAACCGAAGCCCCCGGCAGCATCCACGCGCCTGCAAGCAGGTAATAACCCGGAGGATAGTGTCCCAGGGCGACTTTCGGAAAGTCCGCGTAGTATTGCTGGGCGAAGGTCATGGGCGGCTGCTTCCAGCCTCCCGCCAGATAGTCGCGCAGCATCAGGCTCGTCACCGCATGCGCCGCCTCATCCGGGTCACCGGCCAGGTCCGACTCCCAGGCACCACGCGTGGTGATGAACACCAAGTTCAAGATCAGGCAGGTCGCGAAGACAAGCCAGGTAAGGCGGCGGCGGAAAAGAAGGGCGTGCATGGTGCGGTGCGGCTTGAGAGGGGCTTTCAGGCCAGCGGCTTTTGCGCCAGCACCAGGTACTGGCCTCCCAGCGGCACGCGGCGCAGCCAGCGCTCCAGCGGACGCAGCGCCGCCAGCCTGGCCGGGAAGAAAAACAGGTGGTCCGTCCTCAGCACCTTCAGGCCCGCCTGCCTCAAGAGGTGCCTCGCCTGATGCGGGAAGAGCATCTGTGCGTCCCGGTCAAACGGCACCCGGCTCATCACCCAGTGAACAGCCGGGTTCCAGCGGTTGTTCTCCCAGAAGGCAAACACGCCGCCGGGCTTCAAGCTTTCAAACACCAGCCGCACGGCTTCCTTGCGCTGGTCCGGCGGGATGTGATGAAAAACCCCGTTCGTAAAGGCCAGGTCGAAGTGTTGCCGAGGAACCGCGTCCGCCTCCGCCACGAAGGCCGCTTCGGTCCAAGGGACGGCCCGTTTCGCCTCCGTGATCGAGTCCTGAGAAGGGTCGTAACCGGTGTAAGACCCGATTCCCAGTCCATCGCGCAGGAAGACCGCCGAGGTGCCGGTCCCACATCCAAAATCCAGGCAGTTGCCAGGCTCCAAGCCCAGCCGTGCCATCCGAGCGCGTATGTGGCCCACTCTGCCTTCTGCATAATATTCTTTGCTTTCGCCCGTCAGCCGCAGCCCCTGGTTGAGCGCCGCGTCGTAATCTGCCGCATAGGCGTCAAATTCGGCGAGAGTTTTTTCTTCGGAAGGTCCCATTGGCAGGAACATAACCAAAATGCCGCAAAGCCAAAGCGTTGGCTTGATATTTGCGAACAATGGCACCACTTCGACGGCAGCATGAAGACTGAGAATGTGACATGGACACAGTCCAAAATACCACGCGAGCAGAGATGGGGGAGCCTGTCCCAAAAAGGCGCGGTGATCTGGCTGACCGGGCTGTCTGGAGCGGGCAAGACAACCCTAGCCGTGGGCGTCGAGCATTGGCTGCAACAGCGTGGCAGGCATTGCTTCGTCCTTGATGGAGACAACTTGAGGCACGGACTGTGCGGAGATCTGGGCTTTTCCGAAGCCGATCGTGTTGAAAATGTACGCAGGGCTGGCGAGGCTGCCAAATTGATGGCTGAGTCGGGCATCATTGCCATTTGCGCGCTCATTTCTCCTTTCGCTGCCGAGAGGGGCCGCCTGCGAGCAGTCTGTGAGGCCGACGGAATCCCATTTGCGGAGATTTTTATCAGCACGCCATTGGCGCTGTGTGAGGAGAGGGACGTTAAGGGACTCTACAAGCGCGCACGTTTGGGAGAGATCAAAATGTTCACAGGCATCGACTCTCCTTATGAGTCGCCTGAAGCTCCTGACTTGGTGATTAACACGGGGCAAATCACCATTGTCGAAGGCATCGGCCTTCTGGGCGGTCACATTCATGACCTGACCCAGATCTCTCCCGATTGAAACGCGTATTCTGGGGCGGAAGAACCGGGTGGTGTGTTGCTACTTGGTGCAGATGAGGGAGACACTCGAAAGAACGCGTCCAAAAAGAACCCGCCGCAGCTTGTGTGGAACCACCGCCAGCAATGACTCCAAAAGCAGGAGCATGTGCCATCCAGGCCTGCCGAGCCTGGCGATGCTGTGACGTGCGACCTCCACACGGGAGAAGCCCGCGTTCATGGCGATCCGCGCCAGCTCTCCATGAGTCCATTCTTTCAGATGAAAACCTTCCGGTGTGTTTGAAAAGTAACGGGAAATGTCGTGCGGCCCTGAATAGCGGTGCGGCGTGTCTAGAACGTAGCGGCCGCCAGGCCTGAGGGCCTCATAAACCATGTGGAAATGATCGGGAACTTCTTCCGGGTGAATGTGTTCCAGAAACTGATAGCTGAAGGCCAGATCCGCGCTTGCGGGCGGCAAGGCCAGATGACAGCCGTCGTAGATGACAAGCTCGAAGTTGGCCGGCTTGTGCGGAGTGCCCGACTGGTCGGAAATATCGGCTGCGAACACCTTTCTGGCCTTGGCCGCCACCGCGAAGGCGAAACGGCAGTCTCCTGGCGCGATTTCTAAAAAGTCCGTTTCCGGTGTCAAGAAGCGCTCAACGAAGCGAAGACGCGCGTTGACGGCCTTGATGCATTCACTCTCAGTGTCCCGCCGGGTCAGCCGGGGATGGTCTGGAACCCTCTCAAAAAGCTCCTGGTACAAGGTGGCGTAAAGCGCGGGCCTTTCCGCGCGTGTGGCGGCGCGCAGCCGGTCGGACAGTTCTTTTTCGACAAGAAAGTGATTCCGCAGTTGGGCGAGGGTTCTTTGTGAACTCATGCGTTTGGGGTGGGGGATGAAATCAAGCGTTCCATGATATGCAGGTGTTGTCGAGCGCAGTTGCTCCAAGAGAATGTCCTGCCAAAGTCGGCGATGGCCTTTTCATCCGCTGGTCGTTGCAGGACATATGCCAGCGCCGAGGCGTATTCACACACTTCACGTCCTGCCACCAGCGCGTGAGGCGTGTTCTCCCCGCGCAGTACCTCGTGGATGCCGCCTATATCGGTGCTGACGAAAGGGCGGCCGCAGGCCAGCGCTTCAAGCACCACATTGGGCAGTCCTTCATTATGGCTGCTGAGGCAGACGGTGTCGGCAGCCCGCATATGCTCCGCCACCTCCGGCGGTGGCACGCGCCCCCGCCAGTGCAACTGGCCGCTGATTCCAAGGCGTTTCGCAAGTTCGCGCAGACTCTTTTCCAGGGGACCGCTTCCGATCAATGCCAGATGAAGTTCAGTGCCTTGCTGCCTGATGGCGGCGATGCTTTGAATCAGAAGGTCGATGCCTTTGACAGGCAGAAAATTCCCCACGAAGAGCGCCAATTGTTTGTCCGAGGGCAGGCCCAATCTCACCCTGGCATCTGACTTTGATCCTGGTTTGAAGCAATCGGTGTCAACGCCGTTGTAAATCGGGCTGACCAAGGAGGCTTGCACGCCTTCTTTCACAAGCCTTGATCCAAGGTCCTGGCTTCTGACCACGATGCCACCCACGCGGCTTGCCATGCCGAGGATGGCCCTCCTCCGCATGGGCATCGCAAGGTACCGGTGGACATCCGATCCCTGCGCGATGGCTAGCTGCTTCATCCGCCGCAAGGGTGCGCTGCTGCTGACCGCGCAGGCATCTGGGAAGAGCCAGGGGGTGAGAATGATGTCGTAATCCTTTGTCTGGCTGAAATGGGAGGCGGCCCATCGGCGCAGGGTTAGCGAGGCCAGCACATGATTCATGCCGCCAGCTTTGGGCAGGTAAGGAACCGCCAGATATTCGGGCTGCGTCCACTCATCCACCGGTCGTGGCTTCAGACGGAGAGAGCCGGGCAGGAGCCTGGGTCTGAGGGCAAGCGCATGCACATTCAAGTCTGGCCGTTCACGGCGGAGGGCATCGAGAAGGGTGGCGTTGTCAAGTCCGCGCCAGGGTTCTGACTGGTCAGGGAAGAGGTTGGTGACAAGGAGAAGCCTCATGTTGAGGAAAGAAAATCCGGACGTTGGTAAATGTAGTCGCGCCAGAGTCCGGCGTCACCGCTTTTGCCATCTTCAGCGGCATGCAGGATGTTTGTCATCTCTCGGGCGCTCGCATAGTGCAGGCGGATTCCCGCCTCATGGGCATAAGTCCGCAGCGCTTGGTGGTATTGTCGCGCCTGTGGTGTGAGCAGGACACTTTGGTTGCGCTCCAGGGCGCCATGAGTGTGCAGTTTGACGAAGGCCCATTCGGCGCGGCCTTGAACACGTGGGGCCAGGGAGAGCCAGACTTTGGCACGACGCACTGACGGAGGATTGTTGTTGGTCAGGTCTCCGTTTTCGATGCGCGGAATCATTCCCCATTTGCGGTTGCCCAAGTCAATGCCTAGCGGCCCCTGGATGAGAAGCAGATGGTCCGGATCGTCACGTCGCGTTTTCTTCTCGGCGCTTAGGGCTATGCCACGGTCATGGGACCGGCCATGAAGGTGGCTTTGCGCGTAATACACTTGGTTCACCATGCGGCACTGGGTCGGATGCGGGGCTGAGGGCATGGTCAGGTCGGCATAGCAGCCCGCGCGTCGCAAAAGTTCCAGCTCACCCCGGACGCCGCAGCCTCGACCATCCAGGTTTGCGTCATCCAGCGCCCAGTTGCCATGAATGAAGGCAAAACGGTGCAGCCCGTGGTTGTCCCGGGGCAGAAAGCCGTGTTTTTTGAAATTCGCCAATCCTTCTTCAACCACATCACGCAACTGTTCCGGTGTTTCACCTTGGTGATGCAGGTGAACTTCGACCTCGTTGCCGGTGATTCGGGCCAGTTTCTCCAGCTCGTCGATGACCTCGCGGTCATACTGCTCAATGGGATAAAAGTAGGTGTGTCTGGGGAGGCATCCATCGGCGTCCTCTTGGCCGGCGATCACCTCCGGGAGGCGGGACTGCCAGTGGTGCATCCGTGCCAGCGCCCCTTGTTTGTCTGTGTGATGAAAAGGCTCGAAGTGATCACAAACCGTGAGCACCAAATCCGTGACCGGCTGGCGGGGCCTTTTTCGCAGCCAGGCCAGATAGCCTGGGAACCATTTGTCAGCGGCTTTGATCATGATTCAGTTTCTTTGAGTTCGATTCCACGCTGCTTTTTGCGAACCCTTCAGCCAGCGGGAAAAGCCCAGAAGCAGGGCAATGTTCATGGCGGTGAAGTGGTGGGCGGTTCCGGTGATCTTCCTCACCGGTCCGCTGATGGAGGGCCACCTCCACCCAGCCCACGCGGCGGCATAGAAAACAGCCTGGCCGAAGAGCAGAGGCAAAGCCATGGGACTGCCGACCAGAAGCCACAGCAGCGTTCCTGCGGCAATGAAAATCATGAAAAACGGCCCAAGCCAGCGCAGCACCTTGTGGGAGAAGAACGCCCAGGCGGCCAGCCCCATGTACGGGCTCAACATGGGCAGGCAGCGAGTAAGCGCCTGGAAATTGCCCGCTCCGATTCTAATGCGGCGTCCAAATTCATCCGCAGCCTTCGGTGGCAGGTCTTCCTCCGCGATGGCGGCAGGAGCGTAAATGGTCTTCCACCCTTTCATCATCAGTCGCATGGGGATGAAAAAATCATCGATGATCGTGTCCGGCGGACAGGACTCCCATAATTGGCGCGGCATGGCGTAGATGGCCCCGTTGGCTCCTAACAAACAGCCGGCATCACCCTCGTGACGCTTCAGCCATGTCTCCAAGGCCCAGTAGAGTCCCTCAGACTCCTCGTGCGCCGCCCCTTTCTTTACCCTGAAGATGAGCCTGCCGCAGACACACCCGACGCCTGGAGCGTCAAGCGCGTGCACCAGTTCTCGAATGGCCTGAGGATGAAAGTCCACGTTAGCGTCGCTGAACACCAGGACATCCCCTGTGGCCTCCTGGCAGGCGTCATTGAGCACGCTTACTTTGCCGCGTCTGACGGGGTAATCCAGCAGCCGCAGGCTCGTGGTCGCGGATGTCAGCCCCCTCACCAGGCTTGCTGTGCGATCTGCCGAGCCGTCTGACGCGATGATGATTTCCATCAGATCACGAGGGTAGTCACAACCGAGCAAGTTTTGCACCCGCCTTTCGATGTGGGACTCCTCATTGTGAGCCGCGACGACCACGGACACTTTTTTGAGGGTGGTCCCCCTCGCGTTTCCCATTGTTTGAGCAGGTTTTGAGCGGCGGAACACCTGCCAAAACAGAGGATAAGTCACATAGCTGTGAAGAATCCCGGCGAAACCGGTGATCAGGAGCAGATGGGCGAGAAATTCCATGTTCAGGACGAGCAGCCATCAATCACCTGCTCAAGGTGTTTTTCCAAGACAGCGGCGGCACTCCTCCAGGAGTTTTTTTCTGCCACCTCTGTCCTGGCGCAGGCTGCGATCTGGCGGCCTTTGTCCGGATTTCCCAGAAGCTGAAGCACTGCCTCGGCAAATTCGGCGGGTTGGTCAGCCAGGAGAATGTGACGGCCATTTTCCAGGGCCAGTCCTTCTGCCCCCACATGCGTGGAAACCACCGGCACCTCGGCGGCCAAGGCCTCGAAGATCTTCAGTCGTGTCCCGCCGCCGATTCGCAGCGGCACCACCATCGCGTGAGCACTGCGCAGGTGTGGGCGCACATCAGCCACGGTGCCGGTGACCTCAATATTTTTGCCGCTGGAGGCTAGGTCGCGCAAGTCCTGCGGCGGGTTCCTTCCCACCACCACCAATCTGGCCTGCGGCATGCGTCCGACCACGCGCGGCCAGATTTCGGCGGCGAATTGACGCACCGCGTCCGCGTTCGCATACCAGTCCATCGATCCCAGGAACACAACGGTGGGATCTGCGGTCAGTTGCCGGGGGCAGGCGGCAAAATAATCAAGATCAACACCCGTGGGCACATGCCCGCGCACATTGGTCAGTTGGTAGAGGCTTCTGCATGTGGCGGAGTCTTCCTCGGACACCGTTAGAACGGAGTCAAAACGACCACTGATCCTTTGTTCAAAGTCACGCATCCTACGCCATTGGGCGGTGAAGTAACTCTTGGGGACGCCACGCAGCTTGGCCGCCCGACGCTCCCAGATCACAGACTCCACATTATGCTGGAACAGCACCCATGGCCGGGACGGCATTTTTTGGTCCCACGGCAGGCTGGCCGCTGGAAAAAGAAAGTCACACACCACCACATCAAAGGCGTGGTGATCGAGGATGTGGGCCAGTTGGCGGGTCCAGCGGCGGGAACTGAAGCGCTCCACCGCGTAGGGGAGGCTTGAGACAAGATTGAGCGCCGCCCCGGCTGCGAAGCGCAGTCTGCCTGGCTTTTGCGAGGCTTTCTTCAGATGGGTCCAGAACGCCCGCGTGGAATAGATGCTGGAGAGAGCGGCCCCCTCCTGCTGGGCAGCGTCAGCGGTCATGCCAGCAAAGGTGATTTCATGCCGCTCATGCAGAACACGCAGCAGATGGAAAGTCCGCAGGTCGCCTCCACGAGTGAGTGGATGAAGGGGGCTGGTTTTCACCCAAAGGATGCGCATGAAGTCAGGAATGCGGTGCTCTTATCACGATGACAGCCCGCCAGCATGGCATCTTGCGGGCGGGAGATGGTGCCCGAGAAAATGTCATGAGTCGAACAGGGAGGAATTTTGTCCCTGATTAAACGATCATGTGCATTGGTCAAGACTCGTGTCATTTTTATGCCTTGATGTCCTGTGGCGGAAGCCCGAGGGCGTCCATCTCAACAAACTTTTCCCCAACGCATGCTCTTCAACTCGGCGGTGTTCATTTTTGCATTTCTGCCGCTGGCAATGATCGGGTTTGGCCTCGCTTTTCGGCGTGGGGGGCTGGAGTTGGCCTGGGCATGGCTTGCCCTGGCCTCGGTCATTTTTTACAGTTGGTGGAACCCGGTTCACACGCCGTTGTTACTGGCTTCTGTAAGCGTCAACTACTGGCTGGGCCGGAGGCTCTCAGTGCCAGACCAGGGAGGTCACAAGTGGTTGCTGACGACTGGTGTGGTCGTCAATTTGGGGCTGCTGGGAGGCTTCAAATACTGGAATTTCGTGGCGGCCAACTTCGCAGCTCTCTTTGACCAGCCTTGGGATGGAGCGTCACCTGAGCTGCCTCTGGGCATCTCATTTTACACCTTTCACCAGCTCACCTATCTCTTTCATTGCCGGGCAGGCCATGCCCAGTGTGCTTCTTTCCGCCATTATCTGCTTTACGTTACATTTTTTCCACAGTTGATCGCGGGTCCTATTGTGCGTCCGATGGAAATGCTCCCTCAGTTGCGCACGCGCCGCGACTCTGCCTTCAGATGGACAGACATTTCGATCGGTCTCACCCTGCTGAGTATCGGGCTGTTCAAAAAGATGGTTGTGGCCGATTATGTGGCGCAGTGGGTGGGGCCAGTTTTTGATCATGGCGAGGCTGCAGACGTTGCTTTTTTGGACGCCTGGGTGGCGGCGCTGTCTTACACGTTTCAATTGTATTTTGACTTCTCCGCTTATTCAGACATGGCGCTTGGGCTGGCTAAAATGTTTGGAGTGAACCTGCCCGGGAACTTTTTCTCCCCCTATAAGGCGTGCAGCATTGTTGATTTCTGGCGGCGCTGGCACATCACCCTCTCACTTTTTTTGCGTGATTACTTGTACATCCCGATGGGAGGCAACCGCAAAGGAGAACTAAGGCGGTGTTTCAATTTGTTGGTCGTGATGTTCATCGGCGGTTTTTGGCATGGCGCGGGCTGGACCTTTGGCATTTGGGGCTTGTGGCACGGTGTTTGCCTGCTGGTTAACCATGCTTGGAGCCAAAGCCGGCCAGGCAAGCTCTGGGCGCGACTGCCAGTCTCCGCGCTCTCATGGGCGCTGACCTTTTTGGTTGTGACGATCGGCTGGGTGCTGTTCCGGGCACCGGGCATTGAGCGTGCTTTCTCGTTGTTATCCAGCATGTTTGGCGGCGCAGGGGTTCAAGTGCCCGCCAACTGGCTCAAGCGCATGCCATGGATCGAGGTGTTGGGGATTGAGGGCAGAAGCGAATGGCTGGTATTTTCGGGAGCTGGACAGGTTTTTGCCTTTGCCGCCCTTTTTGTGGTGGTGTTGCTGCTCCCCAACTCACTTCAGATCATGCGCCAGGTCGTGGTGCCGCCGAACGCAAATGCAATGCCAGCAAGCGGAACTGTCAGACTCGTGTGGGAACCCACGCGCAAATGGGCACTGGTGAGCGGCGTTATTTTGACAATCGCCTTGCTCCACTTGGGCAAGGTAAGCGAGTTTTTGTATTTCCAATTTTGAGGTCTTTCTATGCGCTCCCAACCTGCCACACAGTATCTCGTTTTCATGCTGCTGGGATCCGCCGTTGTCCTGGTGCTTGTCTTGTCTCTGAATCGCCTTGCGAATCCCTACTGCCTCTTTGCCAATGATTGGGTGCCGCACGAAAACAAGCCGGAAACCTTCAGCCATTCACGGCTGGTGAAGGCCAACCAAGTCAGACACCTGCGCCCAGCGGCTGTGGTTCTGGGAAGTTCTCGCGCGGAAAGTGGGATTGATCCGCGTCATCCAGCTTGGCGGCATCATCCAGTTTACAACTTGGGGCTGGCCGGTGCGCGTATCTACGAGGTGATGCGCTATTTCCAGCACGCTTCTGCGGCCGGTGAGGTCAAAGAAGCTGTGCTTGTTCTCGACTTCTTTGCATTTTTGGAGGATTCAGGTGTGGCGAAGGATTTTCGTGAAGACCGTCTTCTGACGGATCGTGACGGTGCTTTACAAACTGGCGTTTCGTGGGCCGACAGGATTTCTGGCATGCTCTCCTGGGATGCTTGTATCGCAAGCATAAACACCTTGCTTGCGGGAGAAGCAGGCTTTCGACATTTGGCAAATGGCTCACGCAACACCGCTTTCGACATCGATCGCATCCTTGCGCGTGGTGGTGCCGCGAAGGCTTTTGAGGCTCTGCGGCGAGGGGGGGGCAGCTTGATGCCTGGCACTACGAGCAGGCTTGGGGAGCGTGAGAAATCATGCTTTCGCACGATTCTTGATCTGGCGCGCAAGGAACACATCGACCTGCGGATTGCGCTTGGTCCCACACATGTGGAGTACTTGGAGGGAGTGGCCGCTGCCGATCAATGGGAACTTTTTCTCGATTGGATGAGGGCAATGGTTGAAATTGTGGAAGAGGAGGCCACACGCAGCGGCGTGGCCCCCTTCCGGCTGGTTGATTTCAATGGTTACCATGAGTTCAACCAGGAGCGGATGCCTGAAAAAGGCATGGCCCAATACTACTTTGATCCATTTCATTTCACTCCCAGGCTGGGATCTCAAATGATGGACCTTCTCATGGGGTCTCCAGAGCCGTTAAAGACAGCGCCCCCTGGCTCATTTGGAGTTTTGCTCAACAGCAACACTCTTGATCTGCAGATTCAGGCATATCGGGAGCATCGAGTCAGGTTTAGTAAACAAAGGAGCAGGAAGGAATGAGCGCTGTTTCACAGAACGATGACAAGAGGGCGGTTCGAGTTCTGCATGTCGTGCATTCACTGCGAGCTGGCGGCATGGAGAACGGGGTGGTGAATGTGGTGGGGGCACTTCAAGGGAGGGGATTTGCATTCACCATCTGTTGCCTGACCGAATCCGGCGCGTTTGGTCGCAGGCTTCCTGGGGATGTGCCTGTGATCGAGTTGCGCAAGCAGGCAGGGCTGAGTCCTGCTGTAATTGTGCGGCTCGCCCATGAGATCCGCCAGTTTAGGCCGGATGTGATTCACACGCACAACTGGGCTCCGCTTGTTTACGCCCTGCCCGCCTCTCGCCTGGCTCGTTTCGGAAGGATCCTACACGGGGAGCATGCGCAGCTCTCACCGGAGGAACTGCGCCCTCGCCGGTTATGGGCACGCCGCATGCTCTGCCGTCTGGTTGACAGGGTCCACACTGTTTCACACTCACAGAAACACGAACTGGTGGGGCTGGGCATACCGGAAGGGCGAGTCGAGGCGGTGGTCAATGGGGTGGATGTGCGCAGGTTTGCTCCTCCTGCTTCTGAAAAGGCGGCCAAACAGGCCATGAGCCTTCCTGAAGACTCGCAGGTCATCGGCATGGTCGCTCGTTTTGGGCTGTTCAAAAGACATCAGGATCTGATTGAGGCCTTTGAGAAAATGGCGGCGCGGCATCCTTCCGCACGGCTGCTGCTGGTCGGTGGCGGCGGGCCGTTGGAGCAGCAGGTAAAGAGTCAGGTGGCGGCAAGTCCGTTCAAACACCAAATGCACTTGGCTGGTTTTTTGGAAGACCCGCTGACAGCGTACCAGGCCATGGATCTGCTGGTTGTGCCGTCGCTCAACGAGGGTTTGTCAAACGCCGCCTTGGAAGCCATGGCCACGGGGGTGCCGGTGCTCGCGCATGACGCCTGTGGCAATGCGGAGTTGCTGGGCGATGATGCCGCAGCGGGCTGGGTGCGGCATCTTGGAACGCAGGAAGCCTTGTGCGAGGCGATGTGCGAATGCCTGCGCAGACCAGTGTTGCTGACGGAAACAGGCTGCCGCGCCCGGATTCGTGCGACGCACTGCTTTGGCCTGGAGTCCATGGTCGCAGGCTATCGGGCTTTGTATTCCAATTTGACAATATCTCGGCGCAAATAATCCCTTGAACATGCGTGAGGCCACGGCACTGCTAATTTTCTGGTTCAGGCCCGTTGCCTGGGCCTGATTGTTGAATGGATTTCGCCGCCGCCATCCTCGTGCTGGTCTCCTACCTTCTCAGGCTCCACCAGTTGGTGCCGGGTGGGGAATGGCTGTTTGCCCAAAAATACCTCATGGCAGCCTCGGCGTTCGCCATGATCAGCAGGAGTCGTGGGTTTGACTGGAAACAATTGTTCAAGACGCCGGTGGATTGGGCGGTTGTTCTTTATCTTGGCTTCATCGTTTACCATGAGGAGGAGCATTGGGATACGTTCAAGGAGGTTGGGAAATTGTTCTTGTTTTATGCGGTCACCGCGCAGGCCTTGTGCAACAGCCGCCGTCTCTTTTTTTACATGGCGGTGTGGGCCGGTTGCACCGTGGTTCTCGCTCTGGTGACACTGGACTCAGCCTACGGCATCGACTTCTCGGACTCGCAATCGCTGCTGAGTCTCTACGACAACCGGCAGTGCCTCAATCTTTCGATTTACAACAATCCTAACGCCCTGGGACACACCGTCATCCTGGGGATTCCCATGGTGCTGCATGCCTTTTTTCTTGGCCGTGGGGCTGCCCTGAAGCTCCTCTGCCTATCCATGTGGGCGGCCGTGCTCACCGCTGTTTACCTGACCGAGTCAAAAGGAGCTTTCGTGTTGGGGGCTGCCCTGACGGTGACAACACTTTGGTTGGGACGTTCATGGGTGATGCGTGTCACGCTCATCGCCGTGCTCGCAGGTGGTGGAGCCGCGGCGTTTCAGGCCCTGCCTCGAATGGAGGCGCTGCAATCTTCTAGTGCGATCGCGAGTGATGAGGGCATTTGGGGGCGGTTGGCGGTTTGGAACGCGGGCATCGAGCAGTTGCAGGAAGACTCCTCGGGTGTGGGATGGAAGAAATTTTCACCTGTCATCAGCTATGTGGACTCCAGGGGAAAGATGACCTTCTTTCAAAAAGGACCTCACAATTCCTATGTGGCGGTGACCGCTGAGCTGGGGTACCTAGGCCTGTTTTTTTACCTGCTGGTGCTCGCCGCATGCCTGCGGGTGGTGGTGCAGTTTGGCGGACGCGATTCGCGGCAAGCCAGGGCCAAGTCACTCATTTTGATCGTCTTGCTGGGCTATGCGATCTCTGGTTGGATGATTGAGCGTCCTTATCATATTGAGTATTTCCTGATCGCCGGGGTTTGCGCGGCCTTTCAGCGTCTGCGCTTGTTTGGGGAGCAGGAAGTGGATCTGGAACATGCGCTGGAAGATGAGTTCAGCGAGGATATCGCCCTGCAACAGCCTCGGGAGAATCCGAGCGTCCCCGCGCTGGTGCTGTCGCCGGTTGCCTCCGCATTCCCGGAGCCTGTCCGGAACCAGATAAGCTCCTTGGAGCTATCCTCGCAGGCGCCAGGACGCTGGCTTCAGCCGAAGCTTGTTTTTCCATCAGAAAGCCTGGCCCTCGTGAACCCTGTGCCTGTTTCCACATCGGTTCCTCCGCCTCAGTCGCGCGAATTTTCACCGGACGAGGCACCATCAGTGCCAGGGGATTTTTGGAAACCGTTGAAATGGCGCAGGGTGGCCTGGGTAGAGATTGCCCTCAGCCTGCTCGCCTGCAAGCTGGTGCTGGAGATCTGGCGCTGGGTGCTGAACCGTTTTTTCTGGTGAGGTGTTCACAAACCATCGGTTGCCTTCGAGTCTGCGCCGTTCTATTTCCTCTCTCATGCATGATTTTGTAACACGAAAATCTGGAAAGCTTTTAGATACCGCCTTCAGTGCCATCGAATCCCTCGTGGTCATCGTGGTGATGCTGGCCTTGTTTTTTGTGCTAGCGCCGTCAGTAGCCTACAAGATGGGCTGGCTGACTCCTCCAAGGCGTGACATGGACGTGCAGATCCGCGAAGTACGTCATCCAGCAGCCTCCAGGATTCCATCCCTGAGTCAGCCAAAGCAGGGCCAGTCTGAAACACCGCAGGGCGAGCTGCCTGTAGGGAGTCAAAAGCCATGATGACCACATGCCTATTTTACAGGCATGCTCGTGAGTCGATCCATGCAGGAAGCCATAGAATCATTCAAATTATTTGGTTGCATTGAGGGACTCGGACGGCTTATTGGGTTCTAACTGCACTATGCAGTAAAACATAACGATAAACTCTTCTATGAAGCCCCAAGCATTCTTAATGATCGCGGTTGTGATGGTGCTGTTCAGTTCCCAGTCGGCTATGGCCCAGTGGGGGTGGCAGTGGGGGCCTCAAATTTCTCCGGGTTGGGGGGCTGGATGGAATCCATTTTCAGGGCCGAGAATTCAGAATTCCTTGGGCACGGTGTCCATCAGTGCGGATTTTAATTACGACGGCCAAATTTGGGCTAGTGAGGGACAAGGCACCAAAGTGACTCCTCCAGGCTTGATCATTGGCACTGATGAAATGGCCAAGATCGCTGTTTCTTGTACTCCTACTGCTGATTATCTACCACAGGTCGGAACACCTAAGGTGAAAATGAATTTTCACAAGCTCGCTATTATTCTAGATGTTCGCGGAGTTGATCTAGGCAAAAAAAATGGCCGTTTTCGTTCCCTGGATGCAGAACTCGAAAAATGCGGGCGTGTTTTGATTTGGGCAGACAAAGACAGAAAGCGACTGCTCTTGGATTCTGCCGATCCGACCAAGCGACGCATGATGTGGCCTTACGCTGAGGTTTACCCGCTCCCACACCTCTATGTTGAAGGTCTCCAGGCCTGCCAGCCTGGTGGAGCCTACATTTTCACCTGGGAGCTGGATGATTCAAATGGTCAGAACTGGTTTAAGCGTTGTTTGGGCCAACCTTCAGTTTGGGATCGAATGATGTTGTCTGTGCACCCCATCGGTTCCCCAAAACCACACGTTGATAGCGACCCTGTTTGGATCAAGTTTCCCAAGCCATATCAGAAGCACGAGCCAACTTTGTCGGCGCGTTGAACTAGCAGATATGGACCTTTTGATAGCTTCAATGTTCACTCAAACTCATTAGTATCATAAGTCTTGTGTCTGTCCGCTGAGACTAGGAATTCTAGCGAATTAGGTGCCCTTTTTTGTTTTTATTCGATTGCCTGAAACTACATGGCTTTTATAACAGGCAATCCATTCTACAAGAATTCACACGGTCTAGAACTCTAAACTAGCAGGAGAATTGTGGAATGTGCTCCCTAATCAATTCCATGCTGTTTACTTGGAGTAACCGCATTCATCAGTCCTACAAAATAAATCGGCTGAAGTCCTGGGTTCATGAGTGGATGTATCCAAGTGCAAACCCGCGAGTAGCTCTTATTTTTGGCTGTCAACGCTCTGGAACGACGTTGCTGCGCAATTTCATTGGGCTAGACAGCCGCTTCAGAGATGTGGGTGAGGGGGATCCTCCTTACTTTCACCAAGAGGGAGGAAAGCATTACCTTCGATTGATGGATGACGACCACATTGAGGCATTAATACACTCTCAGCGCAGCCCTTGGGTTTTACTCAAACCACTACACGACAGTCAGCAGGCTGCCCGGCTGTTGAAGCGATTCGAACGCTCCCGGGGAATCTGGATTTATCGTCATTATCAACCGGTGATACAGTCTCACCTTCGCTATTACAAGCATGACGCGCTTCACTATTTGGCGCCGCTGCGCATGCTTGATGAGTCGTCCTGGATTCTTCAGGGGCTTGGGAGAGAGGTTCTTCAGACAATTCAGGAACTGGTGGTGCATGCAGGGGACCGTCCCGAGGACTTGTACGCGGTTTTTTGGTATGTCCGCAACGCGCAGCTTTTTGCACAGCTCGGGGAGATGCGAATGCTGGTTTTGTCTTATGAGGAGCTGGTTCTTGAGCCATCCAAATGCCTTCGAGTGCTGAGCAAGCATCTTGATATTGAGCTTGCCACTGCGGCCGCCGCAGTTCCTCATCAGTCATCATTGCATCCCAAGGAAACCAGCGCCCTTCATCCAATCATCCAGGAGGCATGCGATCAAATGCATGAAAGGCTCCTCGCTCATAGCACCCTTAATCAATGAAGGAGCCCAAGCTAAAATCGTTGAGTCACATAAACCAACAGTAGATGCTCTGTAAAGGCAGCGGCATTCCTGTTTGAGCGACGATCAATGTATTGATAACCGGTGTAGGCGGTGGTTCTTGGGCCTCCCAGGGGCAGGCTGTACAACGCCTTATAGACCCATTGGTTGATCTCCTGCCCAGTGGCATTGAAATCGTAATGTTCGTTGATGGCTGACAGTGACAGAAAAGAGTTTCCAATAGCCCTGCGGAGCCGAACGCCAGCCTGATACTGCTCAGAGTCACCGGCGCCAGACAGGGCGCCATCGGCGTGGCTCATGCCTGCCACCACTTGAATCACCGTGCTTGAGTCAATGAGGTAACTGAAACCGTAGGTGACATAATCCATCAGGTAACGTTCACCATAAGTGGGGTCAGACACAGTGCGGCCCCCGCCCAAATATTGCTGAAATCGGGTTCCGAGTGACTGGGCTAGCATCAATTCATAAATCCCCGAACTCTGATCGTTGGTATTGCCCGTCGTCCAGACCCAGCCGACATTTGCAGAATAGCTTATGTCTGGAGTAATGGCCCCCCAACTGCCAGACCTCACCACATGATGAAGGGATTGAAACTCATCAAGAGTTCCGAATTCGTAGCCAGCATAAGGTCGAAAATACGCATTACCGTAAGTGTCAAAGTAGCCTCCACCGCTCATAAAATTACCAACACTATTGAACTGGTTGGTGGCCCAGAAGTCATCGCGACGGAACCAATAAAGGTTACGCACAGTGGGTGTGAGCAACTTCCCAATGACCGCTCCTGCTGAGTTGGTGAAAAACAAGCGATCTTGACTGAGTAAACTCTGACCATCGCTACCAAAAGAAAAGCGGGGGGACTGAAACCGTTCATTGGCTCCGGCTTCGCGACTCAGATTAGCACCACCTCCAAACTGATATCGACCCACACGATCTGTCGCAAATGCGGAGGGCAATTCTGTGGAAACTTGCCCAAAGCCCCCAGGTAGCTCGTCGAAAAGATAACTTGTCAAATCGAGTGCTATTGCTTCAGCGATGAAGGTATCATAGATTACAAAATCCCAACCGGCCAGATTACCCTTGGTTGCAATGACGAAGTCCCCCCCTGGATTGAAAAACCCAAAAGGCGTGCCAAGACCAAGTTGCATGATAGGGGACGGGAAACCATAACCCCAGCGGTCCTCATTCGGAAGGTAAAAGCCACTAAGGCGTCCACTGAGAGAGACTAAAGGCAGTTGCAGAGAGGCATTTGCAGACAATGTAACCACGGAACTGAAACCACTATCGTCACCCACACCCTGTGGCGTGTTGAAGTCCGTGTAAAATGCGCCAAGACCTCCGATAAAATCAGACAGAACAAGAGGGCCAAGTCCCATTTTAAATCCCTCACCCCTTGGATTGCCGCTCCCCCCGTTGGTTACTTGCAGCCAATTGCTTAAGTTAAATCCATTTATAAACAGCCCTGAATCAAGAGAGGCTGCAGAAAATAACGATCCATTGTCAAATACTGATGAGGTAGAGGTCAGCGATCGCAGCATACTTGGCCCCCCTCGGGTTCGCCGAAATCCTGGGAACTGCGGTCCCACAATTTGTCCGCCCCCACCCATTCGGTAGCCCCACGGGAGTTGATCGTCAATGAATGGCCCTCTTGCATCAAGGAACTGTGCATGAGAAGACACGGCAAGACAAAGGGAGACGGATAAAGCCGCAATTCCGATCCGCGCTCTGATCGTTGATTGTGGCAGATCCCTTGATTTATAAAAAACTAATTTCATGGTGAAATGAGGATGGGAAATCAGGAGCACTCAGATTGCTGGCTCGACCTGAGGAGTTCTTTAAAGGAGGAGTCTGCGGTGACGACACAGAATACCGCGTAAACCAAGGCTCCTAGGAAAGGGAAACAAACCACAAGCATCCATGCCGTGCGCTTTACCCATGAAGTTTTTAAAAACCAGAGGTCCTGAAAGCAGGCCAGCATGACAAGAGCATAAAGAATCCACCCTAACCAAATGGCTTCAGGAATCAAATTTTGTGGCTGAAGCCTTAAAATATTATCCAGGAAATATCTCATCTCACAAGAGGTAGGGGGCTAATTTTGTATGCTTTGATCCTTGCGTAACGCAATAAATTTGATCGTTACACAAACAACCATTTACTGCAAGAGCAGCTTTGAGGCCTTTTTGAACAAATCTTGCGGTTGCAAAAACCCTGGATTTACGATTGTTTTTCACCCAGTCGCATAGCAAATTTATCCAATGAGCATACCACCCTCGTCCTCCTTGACCCACGAGAGTGTGGAGATGAAAACAGTTAACCTGCGCCAAGCCTCTTTTTACGAAGGCATTCAAAACGCTGAGCTGAGCAGACGCGGTGTGGACGGCTACGCTGGCAATCAACAGGCCGGTTGGCTGACTCGCGTCTGGGCCGCCTTGAGGTCACACCGCAAAAAGCTCCTCAAGCAACAAGGTGTGCGCGATTTGGTGGAAACCCGGGTCCGTGGGTGGCTGCAGGACTGCGCAGACGGGGAGATCCTGGAAATCGGCTGTTTCAATGGCACAAGGAACTCCCTATGGCTCATGGAACGCTGCGCTCATTACACAGGAATTGATTTAAGCTCTGCTGCCATTGAGGTGCTGCGCGGCAAGGCGCAGACTGCGGGACTGATAAGCAAAGTGACGCTGGTCGCAGGGGATGTGCTGGATTTCGATCCTCCACGCAGATTTGATCTGATCTATGCTCAGGGAGTGCTGCATCATTTTCAGCATCCCGAGGTGCTGTTCGCCATGCTCGCGCACTTCATCAAGCCTGGGGGACGGCTGGTTTTTTCTGACCCTGCGGAATTGAATGGAGTTCTCAGGCTCGCCCGCAGGCTCTACCGGCCGTTCCAGACGGACCAGGCATGGGAATGGCCCTTCACCCAGCGCACGGTGGATGCAATGTCCCGACATTTTGAACTGCGTGAGGCGTTTGGATTTGGGCGCTATTCCACCCTGCTTGTGCCATTGATCGCGATTCCTGGCTTGGGCCTTCTTTTGGGCAGGGTATACCAAAAGCTGCTGCAGGCAGAACTAAGGAGCAGCGGGGCAGACGTGGATAAAGTGTGGAAAAACGCGGTGGTCCACGGGCTTGCGGTGGCAAAACCGGACGCTGGTGTTGTGTCACCTGTCTTCTGAGCTTGTGAAATGAGGTCCAAACCTGTGGAATCCAACCTCACTTCTGAGCAACTGGCCCGGTTGCATGCGTGGACCGGGAGTGTTCGGACATGTTGGCAGGCGTTCCGCAAACTTTGCCTGATTTGCTGTCTGGCCTGTGCTTTTTTTGGCGTTCTGGCAATGGCTGGCATCCAGCATCTGGCGGAGCGAGTAACGGCTTTGGCGGTGGCCAACTATGCGCCTCCGCTGCTCTGGCTCCTTCCGCCCGCTTTGCTTCTTCCCTTGGCATTCATTGCCCGGCGCGGGGCTGTTATCGCCCTGACGGTGTTGGCGGCCTGGTGGCTGCTGGTTTTCTCAGGTTGGGAGCCGCCCAAAGCTTCCGAGGAAGCTGAAGGTTTGGGAACTGCCGAGCTGAGAGTGATCACCTTCAATCGCGGGCAGGCCCAGAATCACAGTCTTCAGCCATTTTTGGCGGAAATAAGGCCTGATTTGGTGTTCTTGCAAGACGCCCGTGGTCGATCTGAGCACTACCGCTCAGATCCGGCCTACGCGGCGTTTCGGGAGGTTCGTGAGGAAGGAGAGTTTGTGTTGCTCAGCCGGCATCTGGTTGTGCAGCAAGGCGTTTTGATAGCAACCGGTTTTCAAGACCTTTTGGGGCAAGGGGTTCCCTATGGAGCCAGATGGGTGATTGACTGGCAGGGTAGTCTGGTTGCCGTTTACAATGTTCACTTTCCCAGCCCGCGGCGGCATCTCTGGAGCACCGGCATCAGCCGCATGCTGCCGCAACTGGTCGCGCTTGCCTTGGGGGATGACGCCAATGTGGACACCTACTGGCAGTGGCGAGTTGAAATGGCCCGGGATCTGGCCGGGAAGCTTCAGCAAGAGACACTGCCCTGGATTCTGGCAGGAGACATGAACACGCCGCCGAGGGGGATGATTTATTCGATCTTGCTCTCAACGGGCGAGGATCTTCATGCGAAGGTTGGGGAAGGATTTGGCCACACCTTTCCTGGGGACACGCGCAACCCTCTGGCACTGGCCCGGCCATGGATGCGGATTGATTATGTGTTTGCTGACAGAAAGTCCTGGGAGCCCCGCTGGGTCAGGCCCGAAGCAGGGGCGCGCTCACAGCACCTGCCTCTGGCTGCCGAGCTGGTCATGACCGCTCCGTAAGTCGGAGGCATTTCCAATTGATGAAAGTGGAGAGCCGCCTACTGAAAGAGTTCGGTCGCCCAAAAGTGTGGAGCCGAGCATGCATGACCCGTGCGGGACAAACAACGACAGCAGGCGTTTACTTCCATTCCTTGGAGGGGTTTCGTGCCGTGGCCGTGACTCTGGTGCTGCTGCTGCACCACACGCTGCTGTCAAAAACCTACTTGGGAGTTGAGTTTGCCTGGGGTTTGTTCAGCCGGGGGCAGTTCAGGATGGATATTTTTTTCATTCTGAGCGGATTTTTTGCCGCATGGCGTGGACGCAGCCAGACTGTGGCATCCCCATCAAGTTTGGAATTTTTCTTGCGACGCATGTTCCGTCTTCTTCCTCTTTTGTGGATTTTGACCAGTGCCAAACTCATGCTGATCCTTTTCACAGGGGAAGGTGGGCGTCACGATGATCTGGGCTGGTTCGACATTGTGCGCTCCTACACGATGCTGCCCGCCGCCGGCTATCCAGTGCTGCTTCCGGCATGGACGCTGAGCTTTGAGCTGGTGTTTTGCACCCTTTGGTCAGTGCTGCTCTATCTGCCCGGACTCGCGCGTCGTGGATTGCTGGTGTTTTGGGCGGTTCTGATTGCCTTCTATGCGTGGGGAGAGGGCAAACCGTCTCCCGACCTGCCAGGTTTCATTCTGCACCCGTATTTTCTGGATTTCATAGGTGGGGCGTTGCTGGGACAAGCCACTGGCGGTTCCAGCAGATGCCAGTGGAAACCAAGTTGGCTGGTTTTTGGAGGATGTGTGGTATTAGTTGGGGGGCTTGCTTTTGAGGAAGAATGGCAAAAGGCTTCTGAGTTTGCACGGCGCCTGCTGTGGGGGGGCGGTACTGGTCTGCTACTGGCGGGTGTTTTAGGGTGGGAGGTGTCCGGGAGGAAGCTCGTCATGCCTGCATTTGTCCGATTCACGGCGCGCGCCAGTTACAGCATTTACCTGAGCCACAGTTTGGTGTTGGTGGCACTGCTGCCAAGTCTGCGTGGTCTGCTCCCCCAGTCCTCATCCAGGGCGCAGCTCATGCTACTGGGCGGGGCCTTGGCAGCCTTTGGCGGCGGACTGCTGGTTTATTGGCTGGTGGAAAAACCGGTCATGCGCTGGTTGTCAGCGCACCCGTTCTTGGGACTACGGATAAAAGAATCCAAAAAGCAACGTTGATTCCCGGTGTTTTTCTGCTTCATAATGTATTGCATGAAAATCCTGACAAAACTCACGCTGCTGTTCCTCTTGTCCCAAACCGGTCTCAGTGCTGTCGAGATGCCCCCGCCGGGACGCTGGTCAGATCCTCATCCTGCCGGGCATAAGCCCACGATGGATGGTATTACAGGTCGCTACAGAATTGTGGACAAGAGTATCCGAGAAGGAGCTGTGCCTGAAATCCATCCTGGTTTGGTGTATCGCTACGGAAATGTTTTCAAGGGCAAGGTGGATGGCAAGCAATACTGGATGGTTCCGGTGCGCTATTACAAATACGCCCCCTCAGCCAGCATTTACACCCAGGCGCGAGTTCTTGCAGAGGCCTACGCCTGCGTAAGCCATGACCGGGTTGAAATGTGGGTGCCAAAGTATATCCGCCGCTTTGGACTTTGAGTTTGGCGGTGCGTCATGGGCGTGATTTGTCAGGCTTTAAACCTGATGAATTACTGACTTGTCCGCTGAACAGCTTTATTCCTCGCATCAGCGGGTTTGAAGTTTTTGCGCACTAAGAGCCTATCCGGCAAAAGAATGTAGCCAGTGAAAACGAGGTGCGGCAAGTTGGCGGATGGCAGCGAAAACCTACCGGTCAGTCGGCTACGACACCGATCTCAGTGATGCAGAGTGGGAACTCTTGAAGCCGCTCATTTACCCGGCGGATGCGAGGCGTGGCCGTGGACGCTGGCGCGATCCGAACTCTGCTAGAGCCAATCTCGATGCGATCCGCTACGTTCTCAAAACCGGCTGTAAGCGTCACGCCAAGCACCCTCTGAGAGTGCTGGCATCGTAAGCGTCGTAGCCGGAGAGCTACGACGTTTATGGACACGACGACTCTCGTATTGAAGACCGACAGCCGTGGGCGGGTGCGCACACCGCCGGAACGGCGGGCCGCCCTTCTGGCGGAGTTTGAGCGCAGCGGACTCTCAGCGGCGCGGTTCGCCGCGCTGGTGGGCGTGCGCTACCAGACCTTTGCGACGTGGGTGCAGCAGCACCGGCGGAGCGCGTCCGCCGCGCCAGCCGCCGCGCCAGCCGCCGCCCGGCCGGTGCGCTTTGCCGAGGTGGTGCCCGCCGCTGCCGCGCCGTCCAGGGCGCTGCAGGTGATGCTTGCGGGAGGAGCGGTGCTGGAACTCAACGATCCTGCGCAGGTGCCGCTGGCGGCGCGGTTGATCAAAGCCCTTGTCTGATCATGCTGAGCTTCACGGGCAGTTTGAAGGTGTTCGTGGCGCTGGAGCCCATCGACATGCGCAAGGGCTTTGAGGGCCTCTGCGCGGCGGTGGGCGAGAAGCTCAAGGCGGATGTGCGCAGCGGCGCCTTGTTTGTGTTCAGCAACAAGAGGCGCACGCGCCTGAAGATCATCTACTGGGACAAGACGGGGCTGTGGCTGATGACCAAGCGGCTTGAGCAAGGCACCTTTTCGTGGCCGCGCAGCGTGGAGCCGGGGACCACGCGCATGAGTCTTGCCCCCGAGGCCTTGGCGCTGCTCACCGATGGCATCGACATGCACGCGGCGACGCTGCGCCCGTGGTATGAGCGCGGCTGAAGGCTGCGACGAAAAAGTCTTTGATGCATGATCCTGCTCGTTGCCGCCTCTGGCACGGGCGTTGCTCATTCGATGAACGCATGATGACACCGCTGGAAGCCAGGCTCACCGGAGAGGTGGAGTCGCTGAGTCATCAGCTTGAAGCGGTCACCTTGGAGAACAAGCTGCTGCGCGAGAAGGTGGACTTGTTGATCCGGCGCATCTTCGGCAAAAGCAGCGAGCAGCTCGACGACCAGCAGCTCATGCTGCTGTTGCAGGGGGATGACGGCGCAAAAAAAGACCCGGCCTCCAGCGCAAGCCCCGGCGTCTTGGAGGCTGAGATCGAGCGGCGCGGCAAGAACAGCCAAAAGATCAAACCACGCAAAGAGCGCGAGGCACGCGTGCCGGAGCATCTGCCCGCCGTGGATGAGGTCGTCGAGCCGGAGGAAGTCGCCGCCGCGCCCGCAGCCTGGCGGCACATCGGCGAAGAGATCACCGAACAGCTCGACTACCAGCCCGCGCGGTTCTTTCGCCGCCGCCTCATCCGCCGGAAGTATGTGAGGCGCGACGCGCCACACCAGGCCCCCGTCATCGCCCCGCTCAACACCTTGCAGGAGCGCAGCATCGCCGCGCCAGGGCTGCTCGCGCAGATCATCGTCGCCAAATACTGCGATCATCTGCCGCTCTACCGGCAGGAGCAGATCTATGCCACGCGGCACGACATCAACCTCCCGCGCCAAAGCATGGCCCGCTGGCTCGGACTTGCCTCCGACTGGCTGCGACCGCTTTATGAGCACATCCACACCGGCGTGATGGCAGGGGGCTATGTGCAGATCGACGAGACCCCCGTCGAGTATCTGAGTCCTGGCAACGGCCAGACCAAACAAGGCTATCTGTGGGCCTGCAAACGCCCCGGAGCCGACGTGAGCTTCACCTGGGCCACCAGTCGCGCCGCGCGATGTTTGGACCGCATCATCCCCGCCGACTTCCAGGGCACCGTGCAGTGCGACGGCTACGCCGCCTATCCCGCGTTTGCCAACCGCAGCGAAGGCCGCGTCACCCTGGCCGCCTGCTGGGCGCATGCACGACGCAAGTTCCACGAAGCCGTCGAGAGCGCCCCGCAGCATGCCGGCTGGCTGCAGCTGCAAATCCAGCATCTCTATCGCATTGAAAAACATCTGCGCGAGACAAGGGCCGGACCGAAGCAAAGGCAGGCCGTGCGAGCCAGCCAGAGCCGCATGATCGTAACGCGCATTCACCGTGCGCTCACCCGAATGAAGCTCAGCCGCCGCCATCTGCCACTCAGCGCGATGGGCAAAGCCATCGACTACACCCTGACGATGTGGCCCATGCTAACCGTCTATCTCGAAGACGGTCGCATTGAGATCGACAACAACCCCGTCGAGAACGCCATCCGCCCCACCGCCATCGGCAAGAAGAACTGGCTGTTCATCGGCGAAGCCGAGGCGGGACAACGCAGCGCGATCTTGTTCACGATCATCGAAGCCTGCCGCAGCCGTGGCATCGACCCGCAGACCTACCTGCGCGACGTGCTCACCCGCCTGCCCACGCTGACCAACCGTCAGATCAAGGACGTGACTCCTGAAGCCTGGGCCAAGGCTCAGCAGACAACCGCTCAACGCCAAGCCGCGTAACGGCCCAAGTCAAAACGCAACCTCAAACCAGAGGTGCTCGGCGTGACGCTTACCTTCCCTCGCCGTATCGCACCCTCCAGAACACGGCAGCAGGCGGGGACATCGGTGGTTCCCGATTTTTCGCTCCAACATCGGCTACCCGCCGCTCTCAGCTCCGGCTTTGAGAACAAATCTACTTGGATGATTCGTGGGTTCATTTGCGAGAAACAGAACACCGCTTCGCATTCTGGCGAATTTGCCGACACCACGCCTTGTAGGCTCGTTCGCCAGACCGATAAAGAATAAAGACGCGGGTTTGCACGAGGGCTCGCTTGAGAAAAACAAAAGGTCACGTGCCTATGCGTGACTGTCAGTGTCTTTCAACGGATTCCTCTTTGTCGCTTGCATCTCTGGAGCGGTGACCGCCATTCTTGGCGTTCGCCAAGTCGATTTTTACGTCGATTAAGGCGTTAGAGCCATTGGTACCCTTTGATTTCGCACGGCGGGAAGTGGTGCGTGGTGATCCATTTTTTCTGTTTTTCGAAGGTTCGTAATCATAGGAGGCATAATACTTTGGCTGGTATCGATAATAGTAGTAGTAATTGTCAGGGGCATGCAGATCCACCCGGTTGAGAACGAATCCAAAGAACTTTGCCCCGGAGGCCGCCAGGGCCTGCACAGAGGAGGATGCCTCATTGTAAGTTGAGTAGTTCGAGCGGATCACGAAGACAATGCCTTCGGAAAGCCTTTGCAAGGGGTAGCAGTCGGCGAGGCCGAGGACCGGCGGTGAGTCGATAATGATGTGATCAAAGCGCTCCTTGAGCTTTTCGATCAAATCTGCCGCCCGACCTGTTTCAAGGAGCTCCGGTGCGTCGCTTCGGGTTTCTCCGGTAGTGATGATGTGCAAGTTGGGACAAACTTCATCGGCAGTGCGAAGGATGTCATCCAATTTGGCCGCATCATCATTTTGGGTGAGATGGTCACTCAAACCTGGGCTGCGCTCCAATCCAAAGCTGCGGTGGATGCGCCCGCGTCGCAAATCACCGTCGATCAGTACGGTTCTGGAGCCTGAATGAGCCATGGCCATGGCCAGGCGCATGGAAACGGTGGTTTTGCCTTCTCTTGGACGGGAGCTGGTGACCATGATCACCTTGGCATCACGAGGTCCGGAGGTGCCGAACAGGATGCCAGCCCGGACAATGCGGAAGGCTTCGCTGCCTTGGTAGCTTTCGCTCAAATCGTCGAGCGATGCGTCGTCCGTCACCACGCCAAGCGCCGGAAGGCCGGTCACCTGCTCCAGTTCATCCACCCGAGAACTCCAACTGCGCACGCGTTCCATCAGCAGAGGTATGCCGAGTGCCAAACAAAAACCGAAGGCCAGCGAGGCTATTAATCCTTGTTTTTTGGAAGGGGACATGGGGTCCACCAGCCGACTTTCAACGGTTTCAAGGTATTCCACGGAAAAGCGGTCCTGGTTCATGGTGTAGGCGGCTTCTCCGATCCTTTTCTGCAACTCCATCGCGCCTTCGTGAGCTGGCAGGTTGCCGGCAAAAAACAGATCCCGCTCCCGTTCAAAAGCGTCAAATTCGCGCTGGAAACGAGCCAGTTCGGGGAGCTGAGCTAGGAAGTCCTTCTCCTGGGTGCGCAGCCGCTCGGTTTCGAGGTTGAAGCGGTTCTGCAGGATGGTCAGCTCCCCCTCGAGTCGGGCCTCAAACGCCTGCACCTCCCGATCAATCGCCACCACCTGGGGATGACCGGGCAGGAAGCGTTCCAGCAGAGTGTTGCGCTTGATCATCAGCTCGCGCTGCTGCCCGAGAATTCCACGCCAATTGTCAGATCGGTCCACAAGCGAGGGCACCACCACGAGTGTGGGTGAGCGCTGGGCGGGTGTGGGGGGGGGAGCAGATGCCCGACCAGTGAGGGTCGGTGTGCCGATGCCAGGAGCATTGTTCACCATCGTACCGATGGCCGGATATTCTTCTTCAAAACGAGAGAGAACGGACAGACGTTCCTCGGCATTGAGCGCCGTGTTCGTGAGGGTTTTCTCCACCGTGGCACGGGCTTTCAACAGTTCGCGAATGCGAAGGATGTCAGCCGGCAGTTGGTCCAGCTCGCGTTTCTCAATGAACATCTCAACAGCGTTGTGGCTTTGGGAGAAACCGAAGGCGTTTTGTGCTTGTGAATCACTGAGTTTTTTCAGATTTGCAACCTCCTCAGTGAAAACCGTATTGAGCAGGACGCGCCTGCCCTCTCGCACCTGCTTCACATAATCATTGTAACCATCCACGATGGCCTTTGGCCAGATTTCGGCGATTGCTGGATAGTAGGACCAAGTCTCCAGAATCATGGTTCCGGAGTCAAAATCCCGCATTCTTACTTTTTCAAGGAACTTGTCGGTCAGTGTCTCATAATTGGTATAGCCTTCAGTCAGACCAAGGCGGGTGGCCGTATGCTCCTGCACTACTCGATTCAGGAAGCTGCGTCCAAAGTGCTTCATGTGAGCCTCATATTCCTCCGAGGATTTAATTGGGAGTCCAAGGGTATGCACCTTCACCAAGGCACGTGTGTAATAAATCGAGCGGCTATACACATAGTACAACAGACCGGCGGCCAAGCCCAAAACCATTAACAGATACATGAGCTTAAGGTGTCGCAGAAAGCTTAGGGCCACAGCCACCATTTTCTGCCACCTCGCTCCGAAATTTTCTTTTGGATTGGCTGATTTCATGACCAAATGGAGCTAAGAATGTGTGCTAAAATTTACTTTTGCATATCGCCACGAAGTCTCAAAAGCCAAATCCGAGTGTCTTTTGAGGAACCTTGATGATGTCGCCCGATTGCAGTTCGACATCGTTGGCGTGACCCTCCTCTACTGCGTTGAGGTCAACGGGAATGGTAAAATTGCCCTGGTCCACGGTTTTTCTAACAATGGACACCTTCTTTTTGTTGGCAAAGGAGGTGAAACCACCCGAATGAACCACAGCGTCCAGGCAGGTGATGCGACGCCCTCGCACGCTGGGGATTTCCATGAGACCTTGCTTCGCCACCTGTCCGTGGATGTAAACGGCGACTCGAGGGCGACCAGCGTCATCCACCCCGTCCCCGAAGACCATGGTGGTGTCCACAATGACAGTGGCTTCTTTGAGTTGCGATTTTTGGAGTCGATTTTTGACATCCGCCTCGATTTCCTTGGTGGTTTTGCCTGCGGCGACAATCCTGCCCAGCCGGGAGATGATCACATCACCTGTCTGGCGCACCGGATACTTGCCGTCCAGGGTGGGATCCTCCAGGACATACAACTCGAGAGTGTCACCTGGACGGAAGGTGAAGCCTGGACCTGACTCCCGGGCTGTGCCCGACTGGCTTCTCCAAGGCTGGTCTGCGATGCCATCGGTGACTGGATTGGACTCTGCACATGCAGAGAGGAAGAGGCAGAGACTGCAAAACGAAACGTGAAGGAGACGATGGAGGCGCATAAATTTTCAAAATCAGAAGGAGAAGGCGCACACAGTTCACCTCGGCCTCTAAATTGCAATCATGAGTTGTGTCCTGTTATCATGAACCCTGCTTGCCCGCAGTGCGCAAGTTGATATGGGCAAGAATGTTATTTGACAGCACTCGATTCGCTTGCCATCAAGTTGCAGGATTTATTTTTTACTAAACGATGTCATTCCCCCCAGACTCCACGACAACTCCTTCTCAAGGGAGATCTTGGTTGCGTCAGCAGAGGCGTTTCATCCAGGCGGCCGGTAGTACATCTCATGAATTTGGGCTGGGCCGTCTAGCGGGTAGAATCTATTCCCTGCTCCTTCTTGAATCAAAACCGATGTGCCTGGATGACATCATGGCCAAGCTGTCCATCAGCAAAGCCAGTGCTAGCATCACCTTGCGGCGGCTAGCGACCTGGAAGCTGGTGCATCGCGTGGCTGCGGAAAAAGATCGGCGTGATTTCTATCAAATCGAGGCTGACTTTTCGAAAGTGCTCCGTGATGGGTTTTTCCCTCTCGCAACCAGCAAACTAGCCAGCGCGGGACAGATGTTGGAATGCATGCTGGCTGTGATCCCGGCTGCGGGTGCTTCTGTAGAGGCTGGCGGTGTGCGCCAGCGGCTTCAAGAAGCCAAGGCGCTACAGGAAAATATCTTGCTCGTTCTGCAAAGTGGTCTCCTTCCGAGATTTTTGCAGTGATTTTACCCTGGGCTTAACGCCAGGATCTCCATCCACGAAAGCCTGCTCCGGTCACACTTAATCTGACTAATGGCGGTAGCTTTCCTAAGTTAAAAACATAAACTCGTTGTCATTCTAACAGTAAGTAAAAGCCAATTCACACTGATTATTCCCAAGAAATGCAAGCGGAAATTACAATACGCTCTGGGCGCAGCGAGACAGGATACTGGCGTGATCTATGGCAATACAGAGAACTCTTCGTCTTCCTTGCTTGGCGTGACATCATCGTTCGCTATAAGCAAACCGTGGCCGGCTCCACCTGGGCACTACTACGCCCGGTACTCACCATTATTGTTTTTACGGTAATATTTGGTCGCATGGGGAAATTTCCCTCCGATGGCGTGCCCTATCCCATTCTTGTGCTTGCCGGCATGCTGCCCTGGCAGTTTTTCAGTAATGCCATCTCCTCTTCTACGCACAGTCTAGTAAATAATAACTCACTCATATCAAAGATATACTTCCCTCGTTTAATTATTCCAATAAGCACCTTTGGTGTCGCAATCATCGACTATCTCATCACCCTTGGCATACTAGCAGCTATGATGGCTTGGTACCAAGTAATGCCCACCTGGCGGCTGCTGTGCCTGCCCGCCTTCACCCTGCTTGCTGTCGCGGCGGCACTCGGGCCAGGGCTGCTCATCAGCGCGCTCATGGTCGAGTACCGTGACTTCAAGCACATCGTGCCCTTCCTCGTCCAGCTCGGCACCTATGTCAGCCCCGTCGGCTTCAGCACTAGCGCGGTGCCTGAGCAGTGGCGTATGCTTTACGCCTGCAATCCTGTCGTTGGAGTGATCGAAGGATTCCGCTGGTGTATTTACGGTGGACAAGCCGAAGATGTAGACAAACCTTTAAGTCTATCCGTAGAGGGATCCCTGATCTCCTGTGGCGTTGTGTTGATTCTACTGGTGCTTGGGGTGTGGTACTTTCGCCGCACGGAGAAAACTTTTGCCGATCTCATTTGAAATGGAATCTGACACTGTTATCCACGTCGAAAACCTCGCCAAGCGTTATCTGATCCAGCATAAGAACCTCAGTAATAAAAAAGGAGGGGGTAAAATGCTCAGCGAACGTATGCATTCTGCTGCAAAAAGCATTTGGGGGCGATTTTTTTGTGGAAGTGGAATCGAAACTAGCAGGGCGACTTCGGAGGAGTTTTGGGCCCTGAAGGACGTCTCTTTTGATGTTCGCAGGGGGGAAGTCTTGGGCATCGTGGGCCGAAATGGAGCAGGCAAGAGCACCCTGCTGAAGCTGTTGAGCCGTATCACAGAACCCAGCCGGGGAGAAATTCGTATTAAAGGTCGTGTGGCTAGCCTGTTGGAAGTAGGCACAGGCTTCCATCCAGAGCTGACCGGCCGTGAAAATGTATTTCTCAACGGAGCCATTCTAGGCATGACTAGAGAGCACATTCGCGCGAAATTTGACGAGATTGTGGCCTTTGCTGAGATCGAGAAATTTCTGGACACACCAGTGAAGTATTACAGTAGCGGTATGTATGTGCGGTTGGCCTTTGCGGTTGCAGCCCACCTAGAGCCGGACATTCTCATCGTGGATGAAGTGCTTGCTGTGGGAGACATGGCTTTTCAGAAAAAGTGCCTTGCCAGCATGGAGGAAACCACCAAGCAGGGCCGCACAGTTCTGCTTGTCAGTCACAACATGCCCACTGTGCTCAGCTTATGCACTCGTGCAGTGTTGCTGAGTGGTGGAATGGTAGCAGCGGAAGGGTCGCCTGTTAGCGTTTTGGAAACTTACCAAAACGCCTATAGGGACGGCAGTTTTGCCGTCGATACCTCAAATTCAGACTGTCGGCTGCTCCGCGCGTGGATCGGCACGGATTCATCCGCCTCTCAACGCAGCGTTCCCATGAGCGAGGCGTTTGATATCCAGATTGAGTATGAAGTGCTGAACGCAAACTCGCGCAATTTTGTGCCCTATGTGCAGTTGGACACTGACTCAGGTCAGTGCGTCTTCCATGTTAATCCAGAAAACATATCGAGAGCTGGCGAAGGGCGTTGGCGTGCTGCCTGCACAATTCCCGGCTGGATGCTGAATGTTGGAGGTTACCAAGTAACTTTCTTAGTCGTCGGCTTCAGTGCCAACAGTTATGATGTTTGTCTGAATGAACCATCTGCACTTTCTTTCACAGTGGTGGAAGACGTGCCGCATCCTGGACGCTACGCCTATGCAGGGCATGTACCTGGTGCTATCTGGCCTTGTCTGGAATGGAAAGTTAACAAACAGGACTCCCCCCCCCTCAGCCTCCCCTATGATTCGCTCTAAGATCGTCTCTTTCCTCCGTCATCTGCACAAACAGCTAAGATTGCGCATTCTGCGCGCCGTCGGAGAGGATCCTGAGTTCATCGCTCGGCAGAACCAGTGGGGCCCCCCATCATTCGAAGGGGATGCACTGCGCACATACCTCAAGAATATGGCATGGATGCAGGAACCACGATTTCGCGAAGCCTACAAAACCGGGTTTAACTCAGGCCACCAATACACCAACCAACCGGATTTGCATCTCGAGTGGCGCATTCATGTCATACTCTGGGCTGCCGAGCAAGCGCTCCATTATCCGGGTGACTTTGTCGAATGTGGTGTAAACACAGGCATCTTTTCACTCTCTGTCTGCAAATATCTCGACTTTGGAAAACTGCCCCGTCAGTTTTACTTGTTCGACACCTTCTCTGGAATACCTGAATCTCAAATGTCAGAGACTGAGCGTCCGAAGCGGCTAAAAGAAAATCGTGACTTTTACCGCGACTGCTTTGACCGCGCACTGAAAAATTTCGCGCCGTGGTCAAACACTAGGCTTATTCGTGGTCTAGTGCCAGACACCTTGGCTACTGTGAACATTCAACAGGTCGCCTATTTGTCCATCGACATGAACATCGCGAAACCAGAGCGCGAAGCTCTCGAATACTTTTGGCCCAAACTCGTTCCAGGAGGTGTGGTAGTTCTGGATGACTATGGCTGGATAAACTACGCCGAGCAGAAAGCAACCATCGACGAGTTCGCTCGGATTAAGGGAATCAACATCTGCACACTTCCAACAGGTCAGGGGATCATCGTGAAGCCTTTAGCCAACTTATAACAATGAAAGTCGTCATCTTCTGCGGAGGCCTCGGCACACGGTTGCGCGAGGAGACTGAATTCCGTCCCAAGCCCATGGTCCCCATCGGTGGGCAGCCCATCGTCTGGCACATCATGAAGTACTATGCCAGCTTCGGGCACAAGGAGTTCATCCTCTGTCTGGGCTACAAAGGTGAGGTCATCAAAGACTACTTCCGCAACTACCACTGGAACACCAGCAGTGTCACCCTGAAGCTTGGGCCGCAGCCGCAGATCAAATACCATACCACTCATGACGAAGAAGACTGGACCGTCACACTTCTTGACACAGGCCTGAATACTATGACTGGTGGGCGCTTGAAAAAGGCGCTCGACTTCATCGAAGATGACACCTTCCTCCTCACCTATGGTGATGGCCTGACTAATAGTGATATCAACGCCTCCATCGTCTTTCATCAGGAGCAGGGAAAGCTCGCCACACTCACAGCGGTGCATCCCGCAGGACGTTTCGGCGAACTCGGCATGGATGGCGCCAGCGTCTGTGCCTTTGCCGAAAAGCCGGACTCCGAAAGCACCTTCATCAACGGCGGTTTCTTCGTATTGAACAAAGCTGTCGCCACCCGCATTGGTGGTGATGACTGCATTTTCGAACGTGGTCCTTTGGAGTCACTTGCGACCGACCGTCAACTCGCCGCCTGGCAACATGAAGGCTTCTGGCAGTGCATGGACACCTACCGCGAGTACGAGATGCTGAATGAGATGTGGGATCAGGGAAGGGCGCCTTGGAAGACCTGGTAAGAATGCTTCGGGAAAACTACAACGGACGCCGAGTCCTCATCACCGGTCATACCGGTTTCAAAGGCTCTTGGCTCGCGCTTTGGCTGCATCAGCTTGGAGCCAATGTCAGTGGTTTGGCACTACCTCCTGAAGCAGACAGCCCGCTTTTTGACTCGCTTGGTCTCTCGCAAAAACTGGATCATCACCTGGGTGATATTCGTGACCCAGCGCTCGTAAGTTCAGTCGTGGCACAGACTCGTCCCGAGATCGTTTTTCATCTTGCTGCCCAGCCTTTAGTTCGGCTTTCCTACAGCCAACCGGTGGAAACGTGGAACACGAATGTCATGGGCACCATCCATGTGCTGGAGGCTGTGAGAAAATTAGAAAGCACATGCGCCGTCGTCGCCATCACCACAGACAAAGTGTATGAGAACAACGACGCTGGTCGTGCCTTTGCTGAAACTGATCCCCTCGGTGGTCACGATCCCTACAGCTCCAGTAAAGCAGGCGCAGAGATCGTTATTCAGGCCTGGAGGCGCTCGTTTTTCGGCACCACCAATCCCGTCGCTCTTGCAAGCACACGTGCAGGCAATGTCATTGGCGGTGGTGACTTCGCCACAGACCGCATTGTGCCAGATGCCATCCGCGCCATGAGCGCAGGCGAGTCCGTCTGGGTGCGCAATCCTGGAAGCACTCGTCCCTGGCAACATGTGCTGGAACCACTCTTCGGCTACCTACTTCTCGGCGCACAGATGGATCAGGCTCTCCGCTTAAACAACAGCACCCGCCGGAGCATTCTCGAGTCCTCATGGAACTTCGGGCCTGCTCTCGAAAGCGTGCGGCCTGTGCATGATCTCATCAACCTAGTCACCACTCGCTGGCCTGGAGGGCGATGGCATCACAGCGCAGATGCGGAAGCCGTACACGAAGCGCGCTTGCTGGCACTCGATCCAGCTAAAGCCGCACGTGAACTCGGCTGGCAGCCACGCTGGACTTTCGAGCAGGCGGTAAATACCACCGTGGACTGGTACCATGCCGTGCATCAGGGCGCGGATCCGGTCGCACTCAGCCTCCAGCAAATCCAGAGCTTCACTCAATCATGAACTTCGAGCCCTTGCCATTACCCGGGGCCTACATCGTCACGCTCGCGAAGAAGGAAGACGAGCGTGGCTTCTTTGCCCGACTCTACTGTGAGCGCGAGTTTGCCGATCTCGGCATTAACTTCCAGGTGAAGCAGGCCAATAATTCATTCAATCCCGAACGCGGCACCTTGCGCGGCTTTCACTTTCAACGACCACCCGTTCCAGAAGACAAACTCGTACGCTGCATTGGTGGAGCACTCGTCGATGTCATCGTCGATCTCCGCGCAGGCTCATCCACTTACGGTCAGCACTGCATGGTCGAACTCACACCGCAAAACCGGAAGATGATCTTCGTGCCCAAAGGTTTCGGCCATGGTTATCAAAGCCTCACAGACGACACCGAGATTCTCTACCTCGTCTCCGAATTTTACAGCAAACAGTACGAGGCTGGCCTGCGCTTTGACGATCCACAAGTCGGCGTCCAGTGGCCCCTCGAACCCACCACCGTATCCGACCGCGACCGCGCCATGCCACTCCTCGCCGACTTCGAACCCATCGTCCTATGATCCCCGTCTTCAAACCCCACATCGACGCCGATACCATGAAAGCAGCCGTGGATGCTCTGCATCTCGGCTGGCTCGGCATGGGCAGCTATGTCAAAGCCTTCGAAGAAAAGCTCACAGAGGCTTTCGAGCTTGGCCCGGAGCGCAAATTGGTCGCCGTGAACACATGCACCTCCGCGCTCCATCTCGCCCTGCTCACGGCAGGCGTCGGCCCTGGTGATGAAGTTATCACGCCCGCCCTAAATAACATCGGCGATTTCCAGGCCATCGGCATGTGCGGTGCACGCCCAGTCTTTGTCGATATCAACGAACAAGATCTCTCCATCAATCCCGACCTCATCGAGCCGCTCATCGGCCCAAAGACCAAGGCCATAATCGTCCTTCATTACACAGGCGCGGCAGCTCAAGTTCATCGCGTCTTCGAGATTGCGAAAAAGCACGGCCTGCGAGTCATAGAAGACGCCGCCCACGCGACCGGTACTCGAGTGGAAGGCAAACCCATCGGCAGTTACGGAGATCTCTCGTGCTTCAGCTTCGATGCCATCAAAACACTCACCTGCATCGACGGAGGTGCCATCGTCGTCCCGCGTGTTGAAGAAGCTGACGGCCTCTATCCCGCACGTCTTCTCGGCATGACTCAGCCGAACGAGCGACTTTACGGGAACAGCCGCGCCTACCAGTTTGACGTCCTCACGCAGGGCTTCCGCTATCACCTCGCGAACCTACACGCAGCCATCGGCCTCACACAACTCGCCAAGCTTGACGAGTTCATCGCCAACCGCCGCAAATACTGCCGCCTCTACAATCAACTTCTGGAAGGCGTGCCCGGCGTCATCACACCAACGGATCGTTTTGAAGGCGCGAGCCTCTTCCACTACTGCCTCCGCGTGCTTGATGGCAAACGCCCCGCGCTCCAAGCACACATGCGTGAGCAGGGAGTGGACAGCGGCATCCATTGGATGCCCGGGAATCGCTTCACCTGGCTCAAAGATTGTCGTGGTGCCAATGATGTTCCTGTCACCGACCGCATCGGTGATGAAATCCTCACCCTGCCGCTCTGGTCCTATATGAACGACGATGTCATACACACCGTCGCGAATGCTGTCCGCTCTTTCTTCAGCCATCCAGCCGCCTGATTCACCCATAACGAACACACCACCTCATGACCCCGCTCACCAATCTCACTGTCGATGTCGAAAACGGCACCGTCACCTGGACCCACGAAGGCAAGACTGAAACGCTGCCCATCAATCATCCCCGCTCCTTCGAAATGGCCTCCCACGCCTGGCTGCGCTGTGGATGGGATGTGAAGCACGTCTATTCCTTCGCCTGGATGGGCCGCCCCATCATTCAACTCCCTGAAGACATCGTTCGCATGCAGGAGCTGATCTACAGCCTGAAACCCGATGTCGTGCTCGAGTGCGGCGTAGCTCACGGCGGCTCACTCGTACTTTACGCCAGCATCATGAAAGCGATGGGCAAAGGCCGTGTCATCGGAGTCGATGTCGAGATCCGCCCGCACAACCGCACTGCCATTGAGGCGCATGAGATGTTCCCGCTCATTACCCTCGTCGAAGGCAGCTCCATTGCCCCTGATACCATCGCCCACGTCCACTCCCTCATCCAGCCAGGGGAAAAAGTGTTGCTCATCCTCGACTCGAATCATTACAAAGAACACGTCCTTAGCGAGATGCGTGCCTACCAGGATCTCGTCCCCGTCGGCTCCTACATTATCGCCTGTGATGGCATCATGGAGGAAGTATCCAACGGCCCGCGCACACGTGAAGACTGGAGCTGGAATCACCCGAAAGCTGCTGCCAAGCAGTTCGCCGAAGAGAACCCGAACTTCGTCATCGAATACCCGCCTTTCCCCTTCAACGAAGGCACCGTCGCCAAACCGGTGACTTACTTTGCCGAGGGTTACCTCCGCCGCATCAACTGATTACCCGTCATGGTCCCCTGTCCAGCCACCGGTCTTCATGGCAGCGCTTCGCTTGTCCAGCGCGAGCGTGTCGTGGCCATGCATAATCGCCTTCATACGACGCGCGAAGAAGCATGTGGCATCGAATGGGGGCGGCTGGATCTTCGACTCTGCCCAGAGTCTGGCCTCGTTTACAATGCCGAGTTCGATCCCGCTCTCGTCTCCTATGATGCCAGCTATGACAGCACGGTCCCATCCGCTGCCAGCGAGGTTTATTGCCATGAACTCATCGACTTTCTGTCGCAAAATTTCACGCTGAAGCCGGGTAGCATCGTCATCGAAGCAGGATGTGGCAAAGGCGAGTTCCTTCAGATGATCACCTCAGTGCTGCCCGGCGTCCTTGGCCTCGGCATGGATCCGAGCTGCCCGCGTGAAAGTGATGATGGCCGCGTGCATCTCATCCCTGATTACTTCCGCTCCGATCTTGTTCCAGAAGGAGCAGCGCTCGTCGTCTGCCGTCATGTCATGGATCAGATGACTGATCCGCTAGCCTTCCTGCGCGAGGTAGCCCGAGTCGCAGAACAGTCCCCCGGCTGCGGCATCTTCATCGAGGTGCGTGATTTCGATGGCATGCTCGGCACCGGCTCGTTCTGGGACATCTGCTACGAGAACCATTGCTACTTCACCGAAGGCAGCCTCGCCCACCTGCTCGGCATGGCAGGTTTCCAGATCAAAGCAGTCGGGCGTGGACTTGAGGGCCAGTATCTTTGGTTGGGCGGACAGCTCGGCTGCAATGTCAGTTCGATAAGCCACGTCGACATTGCCAGCCTTACCAGGCGGGTTAGTGATTACGGTCAGCGAGAAAAGGAAGCCATTAAAGCTGTGCGCGTGGGTTTGACCAGACTCCGTGCTGATGGGCGCACAGTGCTCGTCTGGGGGGCCGCCACAAAAGGTGTGAACTTCATCACCAATGTCGATCCAGATGCCTCACTCATTGATTTCGCTGCTGACATCAATCCACGCCGCCATGGCAGTTTCGTCGCAGGCAGCGGACATGAAGTCATCGCGCCAGAGGCGATTGCGTCTCGGGTCGGTGGGTCACCCGCTATCGTCGTGATGAACCCGAGCTATATGGATGAGATTTGGAAACAGAGTGTAGGTTTAGGCCTAGCGCCACGGCTGATGGATGGCCTGCTAAACATCAAGCTCCAATTAACATTGTGAAGTGTACCTCTGGAAACCTCAAATTCCCGGCATGACTTTCATTGAGCGCAAAGATGAGCAATAAAGAGGGCCATGAAGCGTTACCGCAAGAAAGAGTGGGAGGCGGATTGTTTTCCGCCATCGTGCACGAACAGGCTGTCACCGCCAAGACCACCGGCATCCTCAAGCTACGCGAGTTCATCCCCTGGGAGAGCTTCCGCTCGCTGCTCGAAGAGCTCACCGGCTATGCTACCTGCGGCTGGAGCAAAGGAGGCAATCTGCCCTTTGATCCCGTGCTCATGCTCAAGGTGCTAGTGCTGCAAAAGTACCACGGGCTGCGCGACGACGCCACCGAGGACCAAATCTTCGAACGCAACAGCTTTAAAAGCTTCCTCGGCCTGCGCATCGGCGACGTCATCCCCGACGCCAAAACGCTCGTGGACTTCAAGTAGCGCATCGAGGCCGACGGGCACGATGGCGGCACCGAGCTCTTCGCCCGCTTTAATCAAATCCTTGAAGGCAAAGCCATCATTACCTGCGAAGGCAGCATCGTGGCCCCATCTTCACCTAAGCCCCGTTCCAGCGCAACCACTGCGAGCAAAACCAGCGCATCAAGCAAGGCGAGCGTCCAGAGGAGATCGATTTCCCAATACCGCTTGGGCCTCCAGAAAGACAGCGCGCCACGCTGGACCAAGAAGAACAACGAGGCGCACTTCGGCTCCAAGAACCATGTAAAAGCCGACTTGAAAACCAAGCTCTTCCTGAGTTCCTGCACCACGCCCGCCAGCGTCCATGACAGCCAGGTGTTTGAGGAGCAGTTGGATGACAAAAAACCTGGCTGTGATTGCGGACAGCGCGTATCACGGCGCCGTGCATGCAGCGCATCTCATCGCGCAGGAGTTCCTTATGCGCCGTCATACGTTGAGCCAAGTCGAACAACGGACCAACCGTACCATCAGCCGTATGCGAGTGAGTTCATATTTATATCGAAGCATCGGACTGAAACGAGCCAAGCAGCACAACCACCTCAGCAACTTGGTCGATAAAATGGACCGCTCGCATTCTAGGCTCGTTAAAGGCAATAAGATATCGCAAAAGGGGCCGAAAGCCCCCGAATACGCAATCAAACACCTAAAAAAGATCCGATTGAAGCAACTCGCCCCTTTTAAAGCGAGCGCAGATCGGTGAAGCAGGAGTTTTACCCCCGCCAAAACCCGCCTCGAAATATCATCCCCTATCCAGAGGTGTCCTGAAGTCATTTCCGTTTTACTGCGTTACCAAATTGGCGAAAAAGTTGCAGCCTGAACAAACCCAGTAGCGTAAAAACGACAATATACCGAGCCACTTCCTAAACCTCACAGATCATCGTTCTGGCTAACGTGCTAACAGGCGCATTCGACAGAGTGTAGAGGTTTTGGAATAAGCTCTACATTGTTATCATATTTAACAGTAGCTAGCACGTTGCCTCAGAACACATCTTTTAGTTTCTGAAAATTGGCCCTTATTAAAAACCATGAAATTAAGGATTTGCCTCATTGTGCCCACTCACAACAGGCATCAATTCGTAAAACGGCTGCTATGTTATTACATCTCCACCCAGTTTGCGCTAAGGATTGTCGTGGTCGATTCCAGTGAATCGGACGCGGCGACCCGTAATCAAAAACTTGTGGATGAACTGTTGAAAATCGAAAGCAACCTTGTTTTGGAATACCATCACACAAGCGAGCGATTCCCTCAAGAATCTCCACCGATTGTGCATGAAAAGATTCAGTGGGCACTTGGTATGGTAGACGCAAAATATATTGCCATGTGCGCTGATGATGATTTCCTGGTACCGGGGGCTTTAGAGAAGTTTGCCGACTTTCTTGACAACAATTCCGATTATTGTTGTGCAAGGGGGCGGATCTATGACTTTGTAGCCTCAAATGACGGTTCCTTCAGACTTCTGCCAGCGCCTCATTGGTGTTCAGTTGAAGCAGAAGATCCCTGTGAGCGTGTCTGGTTGGCATCCCGCTACTATCAGCAATCTTTCTATGCGCTTTTTAGAGGCGACGTGCTCAGAGAAGTCCAAAACAGCTTGCCAGCACGCTTCTTACGCAAACCAAGCTGGATGGATGAGTTGTCCTTTTCTAGCTTTGCTGCAGTTATTGGCAAAATGAAGCGATTCGACTTCCCCCACGAATACAGAGAACTTCACGATTCGAACTACGGCCATATGGTGCCCAGGTGGCCTGAGATGGCTTTTGATGACGAGCTCAGGCCTTTTGTTATAGACTACTTTTATGCGCTGAAGGGTTTGATTTTACGTCAGCATCCAAGTGTTGACGAGGCGTCGGCCATAAAATCCGCATATGGTTCTCTTGTTGCCTTTTCAAAGTGGTATTATGAAATCCGCTATCGGGACAGCCAGAACCGGCCCAGAGGGACGGGCTCGCTTGAATTACGCGATCCATTGCTCCGCCTGCTGGACAAAACTTACGAGCTATACCATTGGCTGAAGCAGGCATACTTGCGGCGTAGGGCGCTTAGGCAGCCAGAGACTCGGGCAGTGATGGCAGCTGTCAGTGAGCACAAGGCATGCTCGGTGCCCTCTGTTCCAAATATACACATATCATGACTCGCAAACTTTACACACCCTGCCGCTGGATACTCAGAATTCTGCTCCGGAGGCTTGGTTTCCTAAACTGGGAAAGCATGGAAGCATCCGGGGAGGTCTGGTTTTTGGATGAAATGCTGCCGGTGCTACTTGCCACGCGCACACCCATGGTACTAGACGTGGGGGCAAATTCTGGAGATTACACTGAATTATTATTAAAGCGATTCCCTCAGGCAAACGTTCATGCGTTTGAGCCGCATCCTGTGACCTTCCAGTCGCTGAAGGTTAAAATCGAGAAGCGAGCCAATTGCCATCCTTTTGGGCTGGGTTCTAAGACAGGGCAATTTAAGCTATATGACAGTGCGGAGAACAAAGAGGGTGGCATTCGTGCCTCGCTTTGCAAAGAAGCGTTGACCGCGACCATGGTGAAGCCGTTGGTATCCGTGGATGTGCAAGTGTCCACGCTAGATATATTTATAGCGAATAAGGGGGTTGAGCGTGTGGATTTACTTAAGATTGATACAGAGGGTTTTGAAATGGACGTTCTGGACGGTGCTAGGCAAGCACTTGCAGATGGTCGGATCGGACTAATTCAGTTCGAGTTCAACGAACTGCACATTGCGCGAAGGCAGTTCCTGCTGGACTTCATGCTAAGGCTTCCCAGCCATCGACTCTACCGCCTAGTGTCAGATGGTATGGTGGCCTTGGACAAACTGAAGCCGTATGAACGTGAGATTTTTGCGTTCCAGAACATAGTCGCCATTCCAAGGGAAATTGCGCCACTTATATCCTAAGTTTGTAAATGCTTTCGGAGCGGTGGCGGACTAAAAAATTATTAGGCGTATGGCTAGGATTTGCGGTTTTGGAATTAGTTTGGCGCTAAACAATACAACATCCACTCCGTTCACAATTTGGATTGCATTGCTTGGCGCATGTTCTTCATTAATTAAACAAAGCGTTATATCTATTCGAGCCGCAGGCATCAGTTGCGATTTTTAATGGTATGAGTTCCCCACATAAACTCATTAGCGCTATCATCCCTGCCTACAACCGGGAGATACTAATCCTGCCGACCCTGGACAGCGTCCGCAACCAAGCCCTGCCACCGTCGGAAGTGCTAGTGATCGATGATCGCTCCACCGATAGCACGGTCAAAGTGGTTCAGGACTATGCTACACGTCATCCGGGATTCCCCGTGCGCTGCCTCGTCCAGGAAAAGAACCAGGGGGTCAGCGCGGCCCGCAATCGTGGAATCCGTGAGGCAAGCGGGGAATGGATCGCCTTCCTCGATTCCGACGACATGTGGGAACCGCGTCACCTCCAGATCTTGGCTGACGCCCAGGCGAACGCTGGCGCCGAAGTCGTCTTTGCCTGTGCGCGCGGCTACTCCGACATCGACCCGACCGTGTCCGAGCGCACCTGGGGCTGGCGTTTTCATTCCACTGACGAGGTCTTGCGTTACCTGGTCAAGGGTTGTCACATCCTCCCCTCAGCCCTGATGATGCGGCGTGAACTCCTGCTCAAGGCCGGGCTGTTTGACGAGGAACCCGCCATCCAGCATGCTGAAGACCTCGACCTCTGGCTCCGGCTGGGTGCCGAGGGTGTGAAGTTCCAGCACGTTCGCGAAATCACCTGCCTCTACCGTCAGCACGCGGCCTCCGCCTGCCAGAACAAGACTCGCCTCTACAAGGCTGGCGTGTACTGCCTTGGCAAGCACAGGAGCAGTCCCCTGAACACCAGGGCTGAGTTCAACGATGCCTACGCCTATTATCAGAGCAAGCTGGGCAAGGCCCTGTGGCCCGTGGACAAGGTGAACTCCGAACGTGCGCTCTGGCAGGCCGTCAAGCACCAGCCCGGTGTCTGGCAGTATCACGCAGCCTGGATTTTCACCGCCCTTTCTCGACGCCTCGGCATTGCTAAAGACTTCGTTAACCGCTTTCACAACCGCTTCCTGTGAGCTTGGTGCCTTGTCCATGATGCACGCCTACAACTCGGAGAAGAGCCTCGCTGAGGTCCTGGACTCCGTTCTGGGCCAAAATCTGGCAAGTCTGGGAGTTTGCTCCTGGTTGTCGAAAAACTCCACCGACCACACGGGTGCCATCGCCGCCTCTATGCCGCGAATAACTGCGGGGCCAGCCGCCCTGGAAACCCCATGAAGATTCTCTTCATCAGCTCCCATCACGGCACCGGGGCCAGTGAGACCCTGTGGATCGATTCAGCCGTGAAGCTTGCGACTTCAGGCCATCAGGTCTCGGCGGCGGTTAACTGGCGCAAAAGCTCTCCCGAACGTCTTTCCACACTCAGGAAGGCTGGCATACCTGTCTGGCACCTCAGCCTTGCATCAAGGACTGGCAGGATGATGAAGCTGCTGCGCCGCTTCCTGCCCCACGAAAAATGGGAGCTTGCCGCAGCGCGACGAGTCATTACGAGCACGACACCGGATGTCATCGTCTTCTCCGAAGGCAATGACATCTCCGCCCTGTCCTTCATGGAGCAGGCGAAGGCTCATGGTATCCCCTACCAAATTGTCACACACGGGGTCAACCCCGCCGCCTGGCCCTCCGATGAAGTGGCTGACCACCTACGGCCCGCTTTCACATCGGCAGCGCGGACCTACTGGGTCGCGGCGAGGAACATTGAGGAGTTTGAGCACCACATTGGCACCAGACTGGGCAATGCGGAAGTCGTCCACAATCCCGTGAAGGTGGACAGGGACATTCCTTTCATGTGGCCCTCAGAGGACGGAACTTGGCGCATGGCCTGTGTGGCACGGCTGCAGACACGGGCCAAGGGGCATGATCTCCTGCTACAGGCGTTTGCAGCACCGCAGTGGCGCGACCGTCCACTGCACCTGACCTTCTTCGGGGATGGCGAAAACAGACGCGGCCTTGAAAGGCTGGCCAGCCTGCTTGGCGTCGGCTCCCAAGTCAGCTTCGGCGGCCATGTTTCCAGGGTCCAGGACATATGGCGTGACCACCACCTCATCGCCCAGCCCTCGCGAAATGAAGGCATGCCCCTCTCGCTGGTCGAGGCCCTGATGTGCGGACGACCCGCACTGGTGACGGACGTGGCCGGCCATGCCGAGCTGATTTGCAACGGCGAGAACGGCTTTGTTGCCGAGGCGGCTACTGTCCGGCATATCGGGATGGCACTGGAGCGAGCATGGAATGCACGAGGGAATTGGGAGACCATGGGTCGCTCCGCCTACCAGAGGATCCGACTAGATATCCCCTCTGACCCTGCCGCAGACTTTGTCGGACGGATCCTCGCCACCAACACCTGATTTCCCGACGAGGTTCCAGCTGTTCAAGTTCGTCATCGTTCTCCATTTTCCTTCCCCGTCTTGTGCATGAACGCAATTCTCAAAGCTCTTCATTTTCTTCTGGCGACAGTTGGCATTTACATAGCAATTGTTGCATCGGCCACTTTCTTGAATTTTACGGGATCACCAGTGATTCAACGTTTGGTGCCCCTTCGAGACCCAGGGGGGGCGAGTCATTCACTTCTCCGATTTCGCGAGGCTTCGGCCAGTGGTCCCGTGGACGTGGTCTTCCTCGGTGCATCGCACACTTATCGTGGCTTCGACCCACGCATTTTTGCGAGTCGGGGCTTGACCTCCATGAATCTGGGGTCTTCGGCCCAAAGTCCGCTAAACACACTGATGCTGCTGGAACGGCACCTCGACTCACTGAAGCCCAAACTCGTCATCTACGAGATCTACCAAACTGCTCTGGCTATTGATGGTATGGAGTGTTTCTACGACCTGCTGACCAACACACGCGTTGACAGGTCCATGGTGGGCATGGCGTGGAACCTTCGCCAGCCCCAGGCTTGGACAGCTCTTCTGTCAGTCGCTTTCCGCAATCTCCAAGTTCCTATGTCTGACCATAGTCAAAGAGGAAAAGAAGGACGAGATGATATCTATGTCAAGGGGGGCTTCGTGCAGACCCGCGCGACTTTTCCCTTGGCCAGGCTCGGCCGCCTGCGAGCTGCTACCAATCAAATGGAGTTTCCCTTGGATCGCCGCCAGTTTGAATTTTTTGGCAGGTGTATTGAGCTGGTGCGCCGCCACGGTGCCGTTTTTGTCTGCTGTTCATATCCAATTCCCGTTGAGACAAGAAAACTTCTTGCTGGATTCGAAGAGAAGCAGCGTGTCATCGGGGAGTATATGAAAAAGTCGAGTGTTCCGTTCAGAGATTTTAATCTGGACATGACTTTGGAGACCGCGATGCATTATTATGACGAAGTCCACTTGAACCAAACTGGCGTGGAACTGTTCAACGCAGCGTTGATTGAATGGTTGCGCCGCGAAAACCTGCTGCCAGCAACTTCTCAAGGCCTTTGACCATCATACACCAACGTGCCACACATAACTTCATCCATGAACATGACTTTTGAGATGGTCCCCCTCCCAGATGGCTCTCTGATTGAGGTCATCAACGGATATGAAGCCTCGTTCGTGATCCAGGAGATTTTCCAAGACGGAGCCTACCCTCTCGACTCCATCACGTCTTCCGCGCCTCCCGTGATTATTGATGTCGGGGCGAACATCGGCATCTTTGTCAGATATGCCCTGAGCCAGCATCCCGGAGCGCGTGTCTTTGCCTTTGAGCCAGCCCCGCAGGTTTTTGAGCTGCTTTCCAGGAATACCGCGCCCTTCAGCGACCAAGTGGTCGCCGAGCGCTGTGGCATCTCGGATGCGCCTAGTACGGCGGAATTCACCTACTACCCTAACTACTCCCTACTGTCAGGTTTCAAGGCGGAACGGGAAGAGGACGCCATGCTCCTCCGCAGCGGCATCAGCGCGCAGCTTTCCACCAATCCACGGCTGGCAGGACGTGTGACGGAGAGGCATGTCAACGCGCTGGCCGAAGGCAAGCTGGACGGTGCCGTGACGATCCAGTGTCCCCTGAACACTCTGTCCCACTTCATTAGGCGACACGGCCTTGCCAGGGTGGACTTCCTCAAGGTGGACGCGGAACGCTGCGAACTCCCGGTGCTGCGGGGAATCGAAGAGGCGCACTGGCCGCTTATCCAGTGCGTATGCATGGAACTCCATGAATCCCAGCCGGATGACGCCACGACACGGGACGTTCGCCGCATTTTCGAAAACCACGGCTTTCAGACCACCCTCCAGTACAGCGCCCCAGACCCCCCCCGCACCATTCTCCTTCATGCAAGACGCACCGCTTAGCCTAATTGTTCGCGACCGCATCGCTCCGGAGTCCAAACTCGCCCATCTGCTCGCCTCCCTGGAGCGCGATTACTCTATATTTGTCCCGAGTGTCCGGGATTCCTATGAAAGCAATCCTGAGTTCTTCTGCGCTATCGGAGAACAGATCTGCGCAGGTCTGCTGGCCAAGTTCCCCCAAATCAATATTGACGACTTCTGCCGTTATTACGCCGATTTCACCATCGAACAAAACAGGCACCAGCGCTCCTATGTGCGCACGGGGATCTATGTCTGCGGCACCCACGCGCAGGCCAACGAGGAGGTTTACCAAAACGACGAGAGGATGCGCAGCTACATGATCGTGACCATCCTCACGCAGTTCCTCTGGCCGCACCATCTCTCCATTTTCCAGTTCTTCCTGCGCGAGTTCGTCCAGAAAAACGCCGACGGCGTCGGCACCGTCATTGAGTTCGCGCCCGGCCATGGTTTCTTCGGCCGCAAGGCGCTCGAGGGCTGGAGCGGAGCCACTCTGACAGGCATCGACATCAGCGGCGAGGCGGTGGAAATTAGCCGTGGAATGGCCGCCGCCACGGCCGTAGCACCGCGCACGAGCTATCAAGTCGGCAATGCCCTGGACTGGCGCGGACAACCTGCGGACAGGGTCATCGCCGGGGAGCTGCTTGAGCACCTGGATCAACCGCAATTGCTGATGGACTCCGTGTTCAACACGCTGGTTCCTGGAGGCTGCGCCTTTGTGACCGCGGCGCTGACGGCTGCCCACATGGACCATGTCTGGGAGTTCAAGACCTCCCAAGAGGTGTTCGACATGGCGGCCAAGGCCGGGCTGGAGCTTAAAGGCCACCTCGAAGCCGCCCCTCTCGTCGTGCCGAAGAACACGGACAAAATCCCGCGCGTGCTTGCCATGGTGCTGGCGCGTTCTGCGAATTCCTGAATCGCCACGCCCAGGACAAATGCGTCTCGCCGTTCTCTCAGACCACGCCGACCAAAAACTCTGTACCTTGCTCCAGCGAGGCCTCGCTCCATGGAGCCCGGACAGCGTGGTATTCCGTTCAGAGTTTGACGACATCAGCCTGGAGGTGCTGGATCCCGATTCCGCGCTTTATTCCTTCAAGCCTGAAGCCACCTACATCAACCTCTCCACCCAGGCTGTGCGCGACCGCTTTTACGCGGCGGAGCCTGAGGCTAGGGGGGGGGTCTATCAGGCGGTCGTCGAGGACCTGAAACAATGGACGGCAGTGCTGCTGGAGAAAGGCGCTAAGGTCATCCTGAACCTGCTGCCCGCCCCAGCGGAACGCTACTTCGGCAGCTTCACCTCATGCATTCCAGACTCGCTGCCCAGCCAGGTCAGGGCTCTCAACGCCGCCATCATTCACGAAATCGCGGTCCAGGAAGGGGTGCTCGTCAACGACATCAATCACCTAGCTGCGTCTATCGGACTCCGGCAATGGTATGATGAGCGCTTCTGGTGCCACTCGAAGTATCCCTGCCGTCCGTCCCTGGTCGGTGCTTACGCTGATAGCCTTCTCGCCGTCCTAAGGGCTTCGAACGGGCGCGGGCTGGTGAAGTGCGTGGTGACGGATCTGGACAACACCCTTTGGCACGGGATCATCGGTGATGACGGGCTGGAGGGCATCGAAGTCGGCGGGTTTGGGGTGGGGGAGGCGCACCAGCGCTATCAGCACTATCTCCGTGTTCTGAAGCAGCGAGGCATCATCCTTTGCGTTTGCAGCAAGAACGAGGACGCCGCAGCCCGCCTGCCTTTTCAAAAGCATAGCGGCATGGTGCTGAGAGAGTCGGACTTCGCCTGCTTCACCGCCAACTGGCGGTCGAAATCCGAGAACATACGGGCCATGTCCGCCGAGCTGAACCTTGGACTCGACTCTTTTGTTTTTGTGGATGACTCGCCGTTTGAGCGGGAAGAGGTCAGGGCAGCCCTGCCAGAGGTCATTGTGCCTGAGTTTCCTAACGACCCGGCCGACATCTGCGTCATGCTCGACGGCCTGCCAGGGCTTGAGGCAGTGACGAGGCCCTCTGCGGAGGATCTTCGCCGCACAGCCATGTACCAGTTGGAAAAACAGCGTACCCAGATGGAGAAGCAATCAACCTCACGGGAGGATTTCCTCAAAGGACTCGACATGAAAGGGCTGGTCGCCCCCGTCGGCAGCGTCGAACTCTCACGCGCCGCCCAGCTGATCCAACGCAGCAATCAGTTCAACCTCAGGACCCAGCGACTGGGCACCGAACAGATCCGCGCCCTCTGCGAGTCCAGGGAAGGTTTTGCCTGTTTTTGCAGCCTAAGGGACCGTTTTGGAGACCACGGTCTCATCGCCGTTTTATGCGGGGAGAAGGACGGAAACAGCACGCTATGGATAACCGAGTGGGTCATGAGCTGCCGGGTGCTCGGGCGCGGAGTTGAAGAGTTCATCCGCAACCAACTCGTGGAAACCGCGCGCAGCATGAACTGCCTGCGGCTCTGCGGCGAATATCTGCCGACCGAAAAAAACGCCATGGTCAAAGGCCTGTACGAGCGCCTTGGATTTTCAAAGACCGGCGATGATCCCGCCCGTTTTGAATTGCAGGTTGACACTGCAATGCCACTACCCACGTTCATCCAGCATCTATCCCCCCAAGATTCCCACTCATGACCCGCGAAGACATCCGCAGCAGCCTGAAAGACGTGTTTCGTGAAACCTTTGACGGACGTGAGATCGAGCTCGCTGATGAGCTTACGGCCAAGCAGGTGGACGGATGGAATTCCGTCACCCACATCGACTTGATCTGCGCCATTGAGGAGAAGTTTTCCTTTGCCTTCAGCACGGCGGAGATCGCACGTCTACAGAACGTGGGCGAGTTGATTTCAGTGGTCGAAAAAAAGATGAAGGCATGATCCTAGGCCATTCACGGCCTGATTCAAGACGGACATCCTCCTGAAAAAAATGCTTTTCACCGAAGCCAGGTTTTATGTGTTCCTTCTGGCCGCGCTGATGCTCTTCTGGGCGGCTCAGCCAACCGCGAGGGCAAGGCTGCTCCTGGCACTTTCCGTGGCTTATTGCTTGCTTAGTTCCCTACAAGGATCAGCATGGCTGGGAACGGCCATGCTCGTGACATGGGCGGGCAGTCGGCGGATGCTCGCTTTTCCCGTGGATTCCTCAGGACGGGCGCGCTGGTTGATGCTCAGTGTCGCCGCATTAGTGGGCATGCTGGCCTTTGCCAAATTTGGCCCCAAGCTCTTGCCGCCCGTAACCACCTGGGTGGCGGGTGAGGGTTCCCTCGGTGGCCTGCCGATGGGCATCTCTTACTTCACGTTTCACTGCCTGGGTTACCTGCTCGACATTCACTGGTCGAAGGAAAAGCCCATGCATGCGGAGTCTCTTGCGCTCTACCTGTCATTTTTTCCTAAAGCCGTCATGGGGCCGATCGCCCGCAGCGGCACCTTCCAGGAGCAGGCGTCAAATCTTGCGTCCCTAAGGCTGCCTGCGGGAGAAGGTGTCTCCGCCGTCTTCCAGATCTGCATCGGGCTGTTCCTGAAGTTCGTTCTCGCCGACCGCATCATGCTTTTTGTGAACGGCTGCTTCACTACTCCGGGACAGTCTGGCGTCCCCGGGTTGCTAGGTGCTGTGATGTTCTGCTGGCAGCTCTACTATGACTTCTTCAGCTACTCCCTAATCGCGGTCGGCACGGGCAGGCTTTTTGGAATCAGGCTGCCCAACAACTTCAACAGGCCCTTCTTTGCCACGTCGGTGTCTGATTTTTGGAGCCGCTGGCACATCAGCCTGTCGAGCTGGTTCCAGGAATACCTTTACACGCCGCTTCGTTTCCGTCTGCGCCGCAAGCGAAGACTGGCCCTCTTCGTCGCCAGCATGACGACCTTCCTGGCCATCGGCATCTGGCATGGCACGGGATGGACCTTTGTGGTCCTGGGGCTGTTAAATGGCTTTTTGGTCACCGCGGAGGCGCTGTATCCAAAACTGCGCGAAGCACCCAAAAGCAAATGGCTGCTGATGCCCCGCATGGCGTTCACCTTCCTCCTTATCGCCTCCACGCTCGTGCTTTTCAGGGCACCCACTCTGGCGGAGGCCGGCTCGGTTTACTCCAACTATTTCAGTTTTCACCCAGGCTCGGTCAAAGCCGTCATTGGGCTGTTGTCCAAGTTCGATTGGCTGCTGCTCGCTTTTTTTGGATGCATTGTCGAAGTGCTAACATGGAAACAGCTCATTCAAGGTGATCCGGATGGATGTTCATGGATCGCACGGATACCATCCTCGCTGCAAACCTGGGTACTGGCGCTTGTACTAGCGATGACCTGGGCCTTGGGCATGTTTGGGAAAACCACCTTTCTTTACAATCAGTTCTAAGCCGCCTGCTTTCGGTAGAGGTCTGCGTAGCGTCTGATGGTGAGCCTGACGTCCATAAGCTCGCAAGCCCAAGCATAATTGGTGGTGCCAAATTGAAGGCGGTTGAGTTAGGCGATCAAAAACTACCAAGCGACACACGCTGCGGAAATGAAACGTATAAAGAAGACGATGGTTCAATCCGTTCCGGCAAGCCTGCGGTAAAGCCGTGCATAGCGGTCGATGGTGAGGTCGAAGTGCATCTCACGGTTCACCCACTCATTTCCCAGTCTGCCCATGGCGTAGGACATATTTGGCGACGAAAGTGCCTGAACAAGGCCGTTCGCAAGGTTTTCCTTATTCCTTGGTACCAGGATGAATTCCGTCCCCGCCTTCCCGAACTCCTTCTCTGGAAGGCCGTGAAACTCGGTGATTACACAGGGCAGTCCTGTCGCCATCGCCTCAAGCACGACATTGCCCATGCCTTCCTGCTCGGTGGGAAACACAAACACGTCAGAGGCGCGCATCCACTCCTCCACACATGTGCTTTCTCCTGCAAAAGTGACCGAGCCACAGCATTCCTCACGCATGGCTAGGAATCGCATTTCATCCTGAAAACGGGACAGCTCCTGCATCCGTTCCTTCGTCATGAAAGTCGGCCGATCGAATCCTCCGACCAGAACCAGCTTGGCATCTGGCACGCGGGCCAGTACGGATGGCCAAGCTCTCAGAAGGAGGTCGATTCCCTTTCTGGGAACAATGCCGCCGGCAAACAAAACCACAGGAGCGGTGGCGTTTATTCCCAAACGCCTACGCAGGTCAAGTTTTTCTGCGAGTTCGGCCGCAGGTCTGAAGCGCTTCACATCCACTCCATTGGGTATGACTACAATGCGTCCTAAATCCACGCCCTGGTTTTGGAACCAGCGAGCCATCACCGTGGTGCTCACCACGACTTTGTGAAAAGGCCGGAGGTTTCTCCAGGACTTCCATCTCTGCGTCCAGCGACGCCAAGCTGGCAGGGTGGCGTCATATCGCCCAACCATGGTGCCCACATAAATGCACCCCGTGCCGTGACTTCGTATCCGATTTAACCAGGGCGTGGAGAGATCATGTGCGAGCGAGGTCTGCAACACATGCCCCTCAGGCCGCAGTGCAGAAAGATGCTCCCAAGCACGCTGAAAGAGCGCGGCATCACGCGCCCAGGGCTTTCCCTGCGCGGCAAACCTGCGCACATGCAGAGTTTCGTGCAGAGTTTCGTTCTCCGCATGGGCTTCTTCCTCCCTTAGCGTAAACACCTCGTAACGGATGCGCTCTATTGCCAGTGGAGCGCTGTAGCGACGAAAGCGCTCGGCGGCACCCGCCAGGATGGGGTGAAAGTGCCTAAAAACCAGGGATACCTCCACTGGTTTGATGCTTATGTTACATTCTCTTGGATGGAAAGACACAAACTCATTTATTTGGTGCAGATTAAAACACAAGCCCCGCGCCGAAAAGCACGGGGCTTTTTTATGGGGCATTCACCGCTTCAGACAAAGAGTGGGCGTCAGATTCCTTGACAGAGGCCTGCTTGATTCCCCCTCCAAGGACCACCCGAATGGTATCGAGCAGGATCAGGAAGTCGAAAATGACCCCCGCATGCTTCAAGTAGTAGAGGTCATACTCCAGTTTTCGTGAGGCGTCTTCGACCGAGGAGCCGTAGGGGTAGCACACCTGCGCCCAGCCGGTGAGGCCCGGGTGAATCATGTGCCGTTCATTGTAAAAAGGAATTTCTTTGGCCAGCATCGAGACAAATTCCGGGCGCTCTGGCCTTGGTCCGACGAAGGACATCTCCCCTTTCAGCACGTTGATCAATTGAGGAACTTCATCGATGCGGTACTTGCGCAGCAGCGCCCCGCCAGGGAAGACCCGTGGGTCTTTGCCAACAATTGACCAAACCGGGCCGGCGTGCTCCGCGTCGGCGCGCATGCTTCGAAGCTTGTAGATCCAGAATTTTTTTCCAAAGCGGCCGACGCGTTGCTGTTTGAAAAAAACCGTTCCATCGGGGGAGAAAACCTTCACCACCAGCATCCCCAGCAGCAGCGCAGGAGACAGCGCAATGAGCAGCACGAGCGAGCTGACGATGTCAAACAAGCGCTTCAACTTGCTGAAATAAAGATCCCGCGAGGTATTCTCCGTCTGAATCAGCCAGTCGAGGTTGATCAGGCGCATGGGCACATGGCTTGCAGTGCTCTCATACAACGCAAGGATGGATGAGCAGGCAAAGCCTAGATAGCGCAATTGTCTCAACTGCACCCTAGTGGTTTCATTGTTCATGCTCTCGGCGCTAAAAACCACACGGTCAATTTTATGATGACGAATGATTTTTCGAAGATTGCGAAGCGGGCCAAGGCTGTTTTCGCCATCCAAATCCAGGGCGTTCTCACCAATGAACCCGATCACATGGATTCCATGAAGCTTTGCCTTCATGAGCCGTTCATATTCGGCCTGCTGCTCCGGGGATTCAACGATCACGGCGACCCGCGCGGGCGCTATGCTGCTTTTGTGGTAAAGAAGCCAATGATTCAGAACCAGAAGAGGATATGAAAAGACGCACCCAATCGCCATGAAGCCGCGTCCGACACGCTGGTCAAAGCTGAGATAACCTACCAGCGTCACTGCCAGCAACGCCAGGGCAAAGCCAAAGGACAGCAGGATCAGATGGAATGTGAACGATCTGCGCCGGTGCGACTCTACCGAGTACAAACCCAGGATATACAGCGATGAAGCAAGCGTGACCGAACCCGCCGTGATCGGCAGGACGTAGTCATCCATTCGGAACAGCATCGAAAACCTCGCGTAGTTGGCAAGGATGTAGGCCGCTGCGAAAAGCACAGCGTCACGAGTTGCGCGTGCTGCAATCTTGACCCAGTGGGCGTTTCCCGATTGATGCATGATGGGTAAGTTGGCTGTGCCTGAATTATTGTCTTGCCTTTTTGAGCACATGAACGCTCAGCATGCCTATGGAGAACATGATTGGCAGAATGATAGCATGTGTAAGTGGTAGCAGGTGGTGTGCCAGATTGAGATGGCTGAATTTGGCCAGCGTCCAGACAACGACAACATAGCTAGCTAGCAAAAAGGTGGCCAGCAAAGCCGAGAGCAGAGTGAAAAACAACACCCCCTCATCCAGATGAATGAGTTTGTTGGTGAGCATCAATTTGGGATCCTCACTGCCGAGATGGAGGACACAACTGAAAAGATAAAGCTGCGCTCCTACGATCGCGGCAAGCAGCAGCAAAGCCTGGCTGTGCAGGTCAAAGATGTTAAAGGTTTCCAAGACCTGGGTCGGCCCCAGTAATAGCGCGGCGGCCTGCAGCATGGTCGCAACCCCAAGGGTGAGAAGCCCCGAAAGTTCAAACAGACCCGGTTTTTCAGAGAAAATAAACAGCAGGTGTCTCATGCCGTCCCGCCAGGTGCGGAGATGGGCCACGCGTCCTTCAGGTCCTTTTCTCAGGCCTGAGGAGATTTCCACAGACTTAGCCCCGCATTTCAACGCCTTGATGAGGAGTTCGGAGGCGAACTCCATGCCGTTGGATCGGATCTTCCAGGTTTCATAGGCGTTTTTACGGATGCACCGGAAACCTGAGTTGCAGTCCGAGAGGCGACCTTTGAAAAGGCGGTTGATCAGCCAGGTCAACACCGGCGTTCCGGCCCAACGATGCAAAAACGGCATCGCACCCGGCGCAATCTGTCCCGTCATCCGGGAAGCGATGGCCATGTCCGCTTTCTGCTCGTGGGCGGCGGCATAAAGGAGGGCGGCATCTTCATAAAGGTAGGTGTTGTCCGAGTCCGCAAACATCACGTATTCACCCAAGGCAGCCTCAATGCCTCCTCGCAGCGCCGCGCCGTAGCCGCGCTCTGCCACCGGTGCCACGCGGCATCCCAAGTCCGTGGCGATCTCTCGGGAGCGGTCCGTGCTTCCATTATCCGCGACGATAATTTCATAGCGAATCCCGCTTTGAACAAGGCTTTCATTCACTTGCTGGATGCATGACCTCAAGGTTGCTTCTTCGTTGAGGCAGGGGAAAACAAAGCTCAAATCAAGAACGGAGGTTTCTGAGTGATTGTTTTTCGCTGTGGGAAAATTGCCTGTCATATATGTATGATTCGCTGCACTGGAATTTATTAAATGGCAAGCTCCCACTTGCTTTTCTTCGTTCCTGATTTTGCAAATTGTGGGAGGGGCAATCCGTCACAAAAAGCCACGGTAACATCTGAAACTGATTGTTGGTAAGGTGGCATTCGGTTAAGCGCACCGCGCGGTATCTGTGGACAATGCGTTGAGTGTAGTTTCTTCCCAAGAAATCCTCAAATATGCACAGCCATTGTCACGCATGTTGTACCCCGCGTTGTAATGACATTGAATTATTAAGCGCACTTCATTGTAGATCAAGGAAGTGGAGGCGAGGGGAGTTGAACCCCTGTCCGAATAACCGTTGCCCGTAGCGTCTCCATGCTCAGTCTCAAGTTTGGTCTCGGTGGGAGGCGGCTTGAGACGGCCTACTCTTCACCCAGCGTCCTGTTTGATCTCGACTGTGACCCGGTCGCCCGGCCATCAGCCCAGCCTGGTGGTGTCATCGGACAGGCTACCAGACATTGCCTGTGCGATGTCGCGGGGCTTAAGCCGCGAGAGCGAGCTCGTTAGAGTTCACATTTATGTTTTTGATCCGGTGTTTAACGAGGCCAACGAATCATCCTCGGCATGCAGCTCCGAACTCAGAGTACCCGTCGAAACCAGTACGCCCCCGTTTTGGAGAGCCTGAGAATACGGCATCTGGGCCAAAGAGCAAGCGATGCCTCATTCGAATGCAGAAGGACGATTTCAGCATCCCGGTCGAGTCATTCGTGCGCTATGGCTCAATACGGGCGCGGGCAGACCGTGTAACCACGGCCAAAGGGACAATACCAGACGCCGCGATGCGTGTAATAGACTCCACCGCGATGGTTCACCCGCCGTGCCTCACGCGGCAGGACGATGGAGCCGCCGGGGCTGTAAGGGCTGCGCGGATGCATCTCGCGAGGTGTCACGAGCCGCCCCCCTGTACTGTAGGGGCTGTAAGGACTGCGACCATAAGGCGCCGGTGTGACGTAGCAGGAACTCAGCAGGGTGATGAACAGAGCGGAGAGGAGGATGCGATGGGTTTTCATAGCAGAGGAATTGGAACAGACTGGGACTGCCAGCGTTGCAAAACAATTCCCTTCGTCTGGATTGTCCGACCGCTCGTAGAAAGGCCGGGAATTTTACTTTCGTTTATTGCGGCCCGTTTCACAGTTCCCGCCTTCAAACCCCGACCGACCTCCATGACACCCGAAGAAGCCAAAGCCCAGCTCGACAACCAAGTCCGTGAAACCATCCAGTGGCATTTCTCGCCGGAGACCGGCTGCCCCTTCTGGCTAGACTGGGCGAAGAAGAATTTCGACCCGCGTGGCGTGGTGAACAGCTATGAGGACATCATCGCGAAGTTTCAGCACTTCCAGGATGAGTGGCTGCGCGACCAGCAGCCTGAGGTCTGGGTGCCCGCCGCTTACAAGGGCAAGCCTTTCAACATCTTCGAAACCGGCGGCACCACCGGCATGCCAAAGCAGCGCATCGGCTGGAACGACTTCCGCGTGGATTACGAGGAGTTCAGCCACAAGCTCGACGACAAGCACTTCCCGCCGGGTGAGTCCTGGATCATGGTCGGCCCCACCGGCCCGCGTCGTCTGC
>Ga0209573_1000113_pt1 | contig 218635 bp, 207 predicted proteins | sample TNRBio252014_DNA_FD_185870 | JGI IMG/M metagenome (GOLD analysis project Ga0209573, IMG submission 185870) | Wastewater treatment Type I Accumulibacter community from EBPR Bioreactor in Madison, WI, USA - TNR Reactor_6/25/2014_ DNA (SPAdes)... | ecosystem: Engineered > Bioreactor > EBPR >...
GGAAAATGTTTGCTACAGACGCGATGTAATGGCCGTGCTGAATATGGTACGGCAAAATGTTCTTGGCGAATTGGTTCACCTGCAAGGTGGTTATCAACACGACCTGCGCGAAGTAAAATTCAATGATGGAAAAAATCCTTATGGTGGTGGTGTCGAGTTTGGCGATAAGGGCTTTTCTGAAGCACAGTGGCGTACACAGCATTCCATGTATCGCGATGGTGATTTATACCCGACACACGGTATTGGCCCCGTAGCTATGATGATTGATATTAACCGGGGTAATCGGTTTACACAATTAGTTTCATACTCAACCAAAGCAAAAGGGCTGCACGATTATGTAACGAAGATAGGTGGTGCCAATCATCCTAATGCAAAAGTAAATTTCAAACTGGGCGACATTGTAACCACAATGATAAGCACTACCAACAAAGAAACTATATTGCTGCAACACGATACAAATTTACCTCGGCCTTACTCGTTAGGGTTTCGGGTACAAGGCACAAAAGGTATCTGGATGGATGTGAACAAATCTATCTATATAGAAGGGCAAAGCGCCAAACCCCATCAATGGGAAGACGCAAAAGCATGGCTGGATAAATATGATCACCCGCTTTGGAAAAAATATGGTAACGATGCCAGTGGTGCAGGCCATGGCGGTATGGATTGGTTTGTGCTGAATGCTTTTGTAGAAGCCGTGAAACGCAAAACCAACACCCCACAAGATGTGTACGATGCCGTTACCTGGAGCGCTATTACTCCGTTATCCGAATCATCCATTCAATTGGGTGGTGAAAGCGTAGAGTTTCCTGATTTTACGCAAGGCAAATGGATGCAACGAAAGAATGAGTTTGCGTTAGATGATACATACTGATCAGAATTAAGAGCACTAGTATCTGGGAAATTAATTTTAATATTGATAGCACCGGGCTGGCACCCGGTGCTAATAGTAGTAAATCGTGCCAGCTTCTACCGGACACTAATATTAAAAATTCAGCAAACGATTGTACCGCATCTCAAAGCAGATAATCTTACACCGATACAATAACTTGAACGGCCAACCGTAGCTTTGCAGAAAAAAATTATGAATATTATTCAGTTGCTTGGGTTGGCTGCGGGATCATGCACGACCATCGCTTTTTTGCCTCAAGTGATTAAAACCTGGAAAAGTGGATCGGCCAAGGACTTGTCGCTGGGTATGTTTTCGTTTTTCTGTTTTGGTGTTTTACTATGGCTTATTTACGGAATTATCATTAACGATACCCCGGTAATCGTAGCCAATTTGCTGACGCTGGTATTGGCCTCATCATTGTTGTATTTTAAATTAAGGTTCAAAGAATAGTAGCTGTTAAGTACTATTCCCCGGTAATTTTTTTCCAGGATTGCTCCAGTAATTTTTTAGTTGCCCGTATTCCGTCAGGTTCGGCCATATCAAATCCCTCGAACTCAATTCCTACGTAACCCGTAAAGCCAGAATCTTTAACCAGTTTAATCAATCGTAAATAATCTATGCGGGTTTCGTTTCCATCGGCATCAAACGCATACGATTTAGCGCTTACCCCCTTTGCATACGGCAACAAATCAGCTACACCCTGGTAGCGGTCATAAACCTCACTACACTCAATTTGAGTTGTTCCCCATTTGGCGCTTAAACACCAGTTACCAAAATCAGGTAGTGTTCCGCAGTTCTCTTTACCCGATTGCTTAATTACTTCGGCAACCCATTTTCCATTGCTGCTGTAAAGTCCATGGTTTTCAATCAACACATTAAGGTTAAGCGGGGCCGCATACTCGCCCAACTTTTGCATCGAATCAATCATGGCTTTTTGTACCTCTTCGCTACTGCCTTCTCCAAATGCATTTACCCGTACGGAATGACATCCCAATAAGTGAGCTGCATTAAGCCATTTGTAATGATTTTCAACGGCCGTGGTACGGGCTACTGCATTTACATTTCCAAGGTCTCCTTCCTCATCAATCATGATTAAAAGGTTTTGTACGCCTTCGTTTGCTGCTGTTTGTTTTAGCTCATTCCAGAATTTTTCATCAGTTGCTTTGTCGCGATAAAATCCATTTACATACTCAATTGCGCTAATCTCATACTGCCGGGCTATTGCCGGAAAGTGAATTGGATTCAATTCACCCTTTTCAAATGCGCGATGCAGTGACCATTGTGCAAGGGATATATTAAGCCCCGGGGTTATTTCATCTTTCTTTTCTGATTTGCAGGCTAATAAGTTTATAGCGGGAACATATAACGCTCCGGCTGCAAGAGTTTTTACAAAATGTCTTCTGGATTGCATAGCAGGTTTGGATTAACACTAAAACTAAAATAGGTAATTTGCTTTAGAGTTTTATTGAGAACCCAATAAATTATGCGCAGTGGTTCTGATTATACCACCGGAAACTGAACCTCTGTTACTTGTTCATTTTCGGCTGTTGATCTAAACGTGGTTAAATACGTTTCAAACGGATCTACCCCTTTTTTCCATTTAAACACTTTTGCCTGTTGCATACTGTACTGTGCACTCCAGGCATTACCCAGGTGTTTGTAAGATCCGGTATGTATAATGGAATTAACCTTTACAGCCGGCACCCTTCCGGTTACTGCTCCATTGGGAAGAACGGGCGGAACTGATTTTACCTGAAGCGCAGCGGTATACTCTACTTTATTTTTTACAATATCCCATTTATGATAAATGGAAAAGGGGATACTGTCAGTCAGATCAGGTTTATCATTTATCAAGCTAAAAAGTTTATCAAAATCCTGTCTCATAGTATCGCCCATCGTATCCATCGAGCAAGATGTTCTGAACCCCACGTAGGCACATCCGCCAAAACTGGTAATTCCCTGAAAGGTAAGTGCCGATGGTACCGAGCCGGTTTCGAGTTGATCCTTCAACATGGTCAACCCGCGTTTGTAATCCATTCCGATATAAGCCGTCATTATCTTTTTCATGAAGAACAAAAAGAAAGGCAGGTTACCGTTCATACACCAGCTTACAAGCGTACCCGTTGCAGAAGGTTTCAGCTCTAACCAAACAGCAGAAGTCGATTTCCAGGGCTTCAGAAAAGTAACAACTATATCTAACCGATGGGGTGCGTTTTCTTTTAGTATTTTCATTTCACCACTGCCTGCCCGCTTACCTTCCCACGCATACTGTTTACCGCCAGCCGTAACTTTAACTTTGGCATCTGGCTCAATAATAAGCCAGGGAGACCAGCTGCGCCAGTTGTTAAAATCACTTAAAAAAGCATACACCACACCGGGCGAACTTTTTATATCAATCGATTTTCCTACGTAAAAGACAGGCATTTCTGTAATGTTTATACGATGTTATCGATTTACCAATTGCGTTGGCTTTTTTTGGTAAATCAGTCTGCCCTACTTAACGAAACATTCTGCTGGAGGGTTTGGGCTTAAACAGGTGTATTTTCCTTATTTAAAAATATTGTACTTCATCATTTCCTTATACTGCGGCATAATTTTTTCGTAAGCGGCTTCGTCTGTTTTTTTAAGCATGTTCATAAGACTTCCAACACCTGAATCTTTTAAGCTTACTTTTTGATTTTTGATCTCCTCCATCTTTTTCCGGATGGTGGCCTCCAGTTTAATAAGTTCGCGCTCGGTCATTTGAATATTCGAGTTGATTGTTTGCCTCTTGTAAACAGAATTATTCGCAAAAGTAAACTTACAAAATAGCATTGGATAATTGTAAAAAAGTAAAGGCTCAAAGTGTTATCCTGTTAATTGAAATATCCTTTTTCATCATATTTCATTCTACAAACTTGTATCTTTGCACGCTATATAGCGTTCTATGAAGGTACAAGACCTTGAGTTTAAAAAATTTATTACAGCCCCTGCACTCGCTGAAAAAGTGCATGCATTAGCCACCCAGATCAATCACGATTATAAAGGTAAAACGCCCATGTTTTTACCTATTCTTAATGGATCTTTTATGTTTGCAGCTGATCTGTTAAAAGAAATAAAGGTTCCGTGCCGGGTTTCGTTTGTAAAAACTTCATCTTACTCGGGTACGTCTTCCACAGGTCAACTAAAAACCCTTATCGGGCATGATGAAAGCCTGTTCAATCAACATATTATTATAGTAGAAGATATCGTTGATACGGGCCTTACACTTGAAAAAATAATTGAAGAACTACGTGCCCTTGGCGCTAAATCCGTTGAAGCCGTAACCTTACTACGAAAAAAACCAGCCCGCGAAAAAAAAGTAGATGTAAAATACGTAGGCTTCGATTTAGAGATGGAGTTTGTTCTGGGTTATGGATTAGATTATGATGGGTTGGGGCGCAATTACAAAGACCTGTACAAACTTGCTGAAAATGCATCAGCAAATCCCTAAAAATTAGGTTAGCGAATTGCAAAACAGGTACCTATCTTGCAATTCTTTTTTTACCTAACTTTTAACCTGCATGATCAACCTTGTTCTCTTTGGCCCACCCGGGGCCGGCAAAGGCACACAAAGTGAAAAACTTATTCAGAAGTATGGCTTTGTACACATTAGCACAGGCGATTTGTTTCGCTGGCACACCAAAAATGATACCCCATTGGGTAAACGGGTAAAAGAAATTATGAATAGCGGTGCGCTGGTACCCGATGAAATAACCATTGCCATGCTTAAAGAAGAGTTAGATAAAAACCCCCAAGCCAAAGGTTTTTTGTTTGACGGATTTCCACGTACCGTGCCACAAGCCGAAGCATTAGATGCTTTTATGAAGGCAAATGGTTCGGCCATTCATCATGTTATTGCGCTAAACGTTACTGAAGAAGAAGTGCGCACCCGTATAGCCAAACGCAGAACCATAGAAAACCGGGCCGATGATGAAGAAGAAAAACTGAACAAACGAATTACAGAATATTTTACAAAAACTATACATGTGTTACCCCATTACGAAAAGCAAGGCCGGTTAAATACGGTGGAAGGTGTTGGAAACATTGAGGATATTTTTAAGAACATCTGCATCCTGATTAACAAGTAACCAGTTGACAAATTGCTTTGACAATAGAATGTCAATTTAGCGATTGTCAATTTTCAATTGAATAAAAACATGTCCGCACCTAACTTCATCGATTATGTAAAATTTAACGCGCGTTCAGGCAATGGCGGAGCGGGTTGCTTACATTTTCATAGAGAAAAATTTGTAGAAAAAGGTGGCCCCGATGGGGGCGATGGCGGCCGAGGAGGGCATGTGATTTTACGGGGTAATGCACAGTTATGGACATTGCTCCATTTAAAATATCGCAAACACATACATGCCGAAAACGGTAAAGCCGGTGAAGCACAAAACCGCACTGGCTCATTCGGTAAAGATGAAGTGATCGAAGTTCCCTTAGGCACGGTTGCCCTCAGGGCCGACACCAATGAAGTGGTTTGCGAAATAAATGAAGACGGCCAGGAAATTATTCTTACTCCGGGTGGCCGGGGTGGCAAAGGCAATTCATTTTTTGCAACCTCCACCAATCAGGCTCCACAACATGCACAACCAGGCGAGGCCGGTATTGAAGAGTGGATTGTACTGGAATTGAAATTGCTGGCCGATGTTGGGTTAGTTGGTTTTCCAAATGCCGGTAAATCTACTTTGTTATCAGTAGTGTCGGCAGCCAAACCAAAAATTGCCGACTATGCTTTTACCACACTAACTCCCAATTTGGGTGTTGTAAAATATCGCGATGACCGTTCGTTTGTAATGGCTGATATTCCTGGAATTATTGAAGGTGCCGCTGAAGGAAGAGGGCTTGGCATCCGGTTTCTTAAACACATTGAGCGCAACTCCTTATTATTATTTCTTATTCCGGCCGATTCTAAAAATATTGCCGATGAATATGAAATTCTGTTAAATGAACTACGGAAGTATAACCCTGAATTGCTCGATAAGAAAAGAATTCTGGCTGTAACAAAAAGCGATATGCTGGACGATGAACTGAAAACCGAACTTCAGAAAGAAATTCCAACCGAACTCCCCTCTGTTTTCATTTCATCCATAACCAATCAAGGCATTACCGAACTGAAGGATATAATCTGGCGGGCCCTGCATTGAGGCAGACATCTTGTCAACATTCTGCTATTGGCAAAATTCTTGTCATTTTTGCTGCCCATAAAAGCGAACTAATGGAAAATCATACTCAACCCGAGCAGGAACTCGAAAAACACGATGAATTGAACACCGAAATCCCTAAAGGGCAATCGGAAGAGCCTTCAGAAACTCCTGCCAAAGAAGAAATTGATCCGCTCAAAAAATTACAGGACGAATTGGCAGAGGCTAAGGATAAATATGTGCGTTTATATGCCGAATTTGACAACTTCAGACGCAGATCAGCAAAAGAAAAACTGGAGCTGGTTCAATCGGCAAACGAGCAATTGCTAAAAGCCCTGTTACCAGTAGCCGATGATTTTGAACGCGCTGAAAAATCATTTAAAGATCGTACCGATAAAGAAGCCGAAGGTTTTGTGCTTATTCAAAACAAGTTTAAGAAAACATTAGACTTGTATGGCTTAAAATCAATAGACACCTCTGTTGGTAGTGCTTTCGATACCGACCTGCACGAAGCCATAACACAAGTACCGGCACCAGAAGAAAAATTGAAAGGAAAAATTATGGATACTGTTGAAAAAGGGTACCTACTTCATGATAAAGTAATTCGTTTTGCCAAAGTAGTTGTGGGAAGTTAATACAACTACAACCTTTTACCATCTAACCTCCAACTTCTAATGTCTAAACGCGATTACTACGAAATACTGGGTGTAACCAAAAGTGCCACTCCGGAAGAAATAAAAAAAGCTTACCGGAAAGTTGCCATTCAGTTTCACCCTGATAAAAATCAGGGCAACAAAGAGGCCGAAGAAAAATTTAAAGAAGCAGCTGAAGCCTACGAGGTGCTGAGCGATAGTGAAAAACGGGCACAATACGACCGCTTCGGGCACCAGCGGCCAGGAGCTGGCGGTTTCAGAGGGCAGGAGATGAATATGGAAGACATCTTTAGCCAGTTCGGAGATATTTTTGGTGGCGGAAGTCCGTTCGATAGTTTTTTTGGTGGAGGCGGTGGTACCCGAACCCGTCAACGCAAAGGCTCAAACCTGCGTATTAAACTCAAGCTTTCATTGGTAGAAATTGCCAATGGGGTTGAGAAAAAAATCAAAGTAAACAGACTGGTACGGGCAGAAGGTGTTACGTTTAAAAATTGTACAGCCTGCGGAGGTACCGGGCAAGTACGTAAAGTAGTAAACACCATGTTAGGCCAGATGGTATCAACCACAGCCTGCTCAACTTGTAATGGAGCGGGGCAACTTATAGATAAACGACCTTCTGGTGTGGATAGCTCAGGCTTGATTTCGAAAGAAGACGTGCTTTCTGTAAAAATTCCTGCCGGAGTTAGCGAAGGCATGCAACTCTCCATGTCGGGCAAAGGAAACGAAGCACCGGGCGGAGGTATTCCGGGCGACTTACTCATTCTGATTGAAGAGACTGAAGACAAGGAACTGAAACGCAACGGCAACGACCTTATTTACGATCTGCATATTAGCTTTATTGATGCAGCCCTTGGTACTTCAGTAGATGTTCCCTCTATTGGAGGCAAAGCCCGCATAAAAGTAGAACCCGGAACCCAGAGTGGAAAAATATTACGCTTGCGCGGAAAAGGACTGAAAGATCTTAATGGTTATGGGGCGGGCGATCAGCTTATTTATATCAATGTGTGGACACCCAAAAAACTTACGTCCGAAGAAAAAGCAAAGCTGGAGGCCCTGCGCACTTCACCAAACTTTCAGCCCCACCCGGATAGCACCGATAAAGGCTTTTTCGACCGTATGAAAGAATATTTCGGATAATCCCGAAATTCTTTGCCGATTTTATAACCCTTTTCACAATAACCCGTATAAGACCTATTACGGGTTATTTTTTTGGTTTTTCAATCAAAAAACCAACATCTTCACCCGCAATGAATTGAACATTAACCTGGACAAACACGTATTTAGATACATGTGGCGATTGATTGCATTGGCATTTGTGGGCAGTAGTGTGGCCGTTAACGCCCAGATTAAAAAGCAGTTTTCTGTAGAAAACTCAAGTCAATGCGCTCAGGTTTACCTGAAACTAAGTGCCAAAACCGGCAACTGCTTTATTCGCCCCAGCCAGAATCAAGACCTTCTGAACATTTACAGCAACCAGAATCTGGAAGAGTACACACACTCCTTCAGCAACGAAATGCAAGGCACAACCTGTGCTGTTCAGCTTTCTTTAGAACAAGACAGTAAACGCGGAGTAAGCCAGCAAATTTCCTATAAAATGTTTGGCCGCGAAGAAGTGCCTTCAGATAAATTCTGGAAAGTATACCTTACTGAAACTACCCCTTATACGCTTGATCTGGATTACGGATTGGGCAATGCAAATATTGATCTTTCCGGCCTTACCGTTCAAAAACTTCGCATTAATACAGCCAGTGCCGATGTAAACATTAACTACAGTACCGGAGTACAAAACAAAGTAGATATGGATACCTTTTTTGTGAAGGTAGATATGGGCTCGCTCAATGTACGGCAGCTTAATCTGGCCCGCTCTAAAGTGGTAGTGGCCGATGTAGGCTTTGGTAATATGTTTTTGGATTTTAGCTCGCGCCCTACTGTAAATAACCGGGTAATAGGCAGCGTAGGTGCCGGCAATCTTGTTATTCAATTACCCGATGCCGAAGTACCGGTAGTAGTAACCATTACCGACTCATGGTTATGCAGCACCAACCTTTCAAAAAGCCTGAATAAAATTGGCCCCAACAAATACGCCAATGCGGCATACACCAAAAACAGCAAAGATGCCCTTGTGTTTGATCTGAATGTATCGATGGGCAAAATTGTATTTCGCGAAAAGCTTAATTAAGTCTTTAGAATAAAGACCAGCTACCAGATTATTTACTGGTTCGGTGTAATTCTATTTCTATTTTTGTTACTAATAAATAGCAAAATACAACTATTGAAATTTTAGGCTTCTGCTCTTTAAGTAAAGAGAGTTTGTTGCCGCCAACACTAACCTTAACAAGAAACAAAACTCCTTATTTGTGAATGCACTCGAAGCCCGGAATGTTACCAAGCAGTACGCCACCCACAAAGCACTTGACTCGGTAAGCATAACCATTCCTGAAAAAACTATTTACGGTTTGTTGGGCCCTAACGGAGCCGGCAAAACCACACTCATCCGCATTATCAATCAAATCATCAATTCCGAAACAGGCAGCATTGAAATTTTTGGTGAGCCCCTGCAGGAAAAACATGTAGGCATAATTGGCTACTTGCCGGAAGAGCGTGGCCTCTACAAAAAAATGAAAGTAGGCGATCAGCTCATGTACCTTGCCCAACTAAAGGGACTAAGTCGCAAAGATGCCTTTGCCCGCATAAAAGTGTGGCTCGAAAAATTCGAGATTAAAGACTGGTGGAACAAGAAAGTTGAAGACCTTTCGAAAGGAATGGCGCAAAAGGTACAATTCATCAGTACCGTAATGCATGAACCCCGGTTGATTATTCTGGATGAACCATTCTCTGGTTTCGACCCGGTAAATGCACAGTTGATCACCGAAAAAATTCTGGAGCTAAAAGAAAATGGTAGCACTATTATCTTCTCTACGCACCGAATGGAAACGGTAGAGTCTCTGTGTGATCATATTGCTCTGATTAATAAATCAAAAAAAATTCTGGAAGGCCCAAAAAAACAAGTAAAGGACCAATACAAAACCAATACTTTTATTATTGAACATAAGGGCACTTTTACACTGCCCGGCAATCGGTACGAGTTAGTAGGCCAGGCGGTAATGGAAGAAGAACTTTATTCCACAACTATACGAGCCAAAGAAGGTGTTACCGGTAATGCAGTTATACGCGACCTGATTGATCTTACCGAAGTACATGGCTTTCAGGAAAAACTACCCACTATGGCTGATATTTTTATTGGTCTGGTAAAAGGCGAAGGTGACGAAGCCCTTAAAAAACATTTATTAGAAGTTTAAGCTCCCCTCAGTATGAACAAAGTATGGTTAATTATACAACGCGAGTTTTTGAACCGCGTACAAAAGAAATCGTTTTTGATTGCCACCATTTTGGTGCCATTGATTTTTCCGGTCATTATCGGAGGATTAGTTTATGTGGCCATTAAAGAATCAGAGTCGGCCAAAGCCGAAACTGTTCAGGTGCTGGATGAGAGTAAACTCTTTACGTTCACCAACAGCAAACGATTTACATTCGTACCTATAGATATGCCGCTGGAGCAAGCCAAGAAAGTATACAACGAAACTCAAGATTTCGGTTTGCTTTATATACCGGCCTTCGACATTAATAAGCCTGAGGGCGTTGCTTTATACACCAAAGAAAATCCCAGCGTTGAAAAAGTTGGCGATCTTCAGTCAGCCCTTGAGCAACAAATCCACGATCTGAAATTGAAAGAATACAACATTGATGAAAGTATTCTTAAAAGCCTGCGCCCAAAAGTGAGTATGAAACAGTTTAACCTGACCGAAACCGGTGAGGAAAAATCGAGCAACTCGGGTTTGTTGTACGGCCTTGGGTTTTTGCTGGGTATATTAATTTACATGTTTGTATTGATCTATGGCATTCAGATTATGCAAGGTGTTATTGACGAAAAAACTTCCAAAATTGTAGAGGTAATTGTTTCATCTGTTAAACCATTCCAACTCATGCTGGGTAAAATACTGGGTATTGCATCGGTTGGATTACTGCAATTTACAATCTGGATTGTTTTGATTTCGGTGCTCTCATCCGTAACGATGGGTTATTTCGGTGCTAAAATGCCTCAACAACAGGCTATGGAACAAGTAAGTAAACAGATGGCATCAGACCCCGAAATGAAAGAAGCTATGAACCAGCAAAACGGAAAAGTTACTGAGTTCTTAACTAATGCCAGCGAAATTCCATTTACCAAAATTGCCCTGGTGTTTGTATTCTATTTTTTAGGTGGCTACTTACTGTACGGAGCTTTATTTGCCGCAGTTGGTTCAGCTGTTGATTCGCAGCAGGAAGCACAACAGTTTCAGTTTCCGGTAACCATTCCGTTATTGATTGGTTACATGGGGTTGTTCATGTTTATTCTGCGCGATCCGCACGGCCCCATCAGTTTCTGGCTATCCATTATTCCTTTCACCTCGCCTGTGGCTATGGTGGGCCGTATTGGGTATGGTGTACCCGATTGGCAGCTGGCTCTTTCTATAGTTTTACTGATAGGTGGATTCTTATTAACTACCTGGATAGCAGGCCGCATTTACCGCGTAGGCATTTTAATGACAGGCACCAAGGTAAGTTACAAAGTATTGGCCAAGTGGTTTATGCAAAAGGGCTAGGGTAGCTCCACTTTACTATACTTCAAACACATGCCTCAACGTTGTTGGGGCATGTTGCTTTAATGCATCCACTTTTTTTAATTAATTTCCAATCCTGAATGGCTAAGAAAGTTCCTCTTCCGGCATCAATGGATTTTTATCAGGATAACACCAAACTGAAATGGGTTATTCTGGTGGTGTCTGTACTGATTAGTGGCGGCTCCATCTTCTACACAAATCGATTAGTGAACGAACTCAAAGATGGCGAAAAACAACAAGTTGAACTTTTTTCAAAAGCCCTGGAGTACACGCTTAATCATGATGATGATGCCATCTTATTTATAACCGATGAAATTCTATTTAAAAATAAATCCATACCGGTAATTTGGGTTAATAACCAGAGTGTTTATCAGTATGTAAATGTTGATATCAACCCAAATCTTTCAGAATCTGAACGGAATCGATTACTGGAACTTGAGGTTGAAGAAATGGCCGAAGCTTTTCCTCCTTTTGAAATGAGTTATATTAATGAAGCGGGCCAAACAGAAAATTATGGATATGTATATTACAAAAACTCCTTCCTGCTCTCTCAACTCATTGCCTTCCCTTACATTCAGCTTTCTGTATTGGCCATATTTGGTTTTATTTCTTATCTGGCCTTTAACTATTCGCGCACAGCAGAACAAAATCAGGTTTGGGTAGGCCTGGCCAAAGAAACGGCACACCAATTAGGTACTCCCCTCTCTTCATTAATGGCCTGGGTAGAAGTGTTGCGCGAAGACCCGGACATCAAAAACAAAGGGATTGTGGACGAACTGGATAAAGACGTGCGCAAGCTTCGTGTAGTAACCGAACGTTTTTCCAGTATTGGCTCTACACCCGTATTAAAAGACGAAAACGTGTACCAGTTGGTAAATAATGTGGTAGGTTATCTGCAGCCACGCGTTTCGTCTAAAATAAATTTCGAAGTGTACACCCTTTCAGAAAGCATAATGGCACGGGTGCATGCACCGTTGTTCGAATGGGTAGTAGAAAATCTGTGCAAGAATGCCGTTGATGCCATGGGAAGTTCCGGTACCATTGCCATTAAAATTCTTCGTGGCAGCGACTACAAAGTTTTTATTGATATCTCCGATACCGGCAAGGGCATTCCAAAAACCATGGTGCCCAATGTGTTTAGACCTGGTTTTACAACAAAAAAGCGAGGCTGGGGACTTGGGCTGGCCCTGGCTCAGCGCATAATTGAAATGTACCACGAAGGAAAAATTTTCGTGAAATCATCTGAAGAGAACATGGGGACTACTTTCCGGATTGAACTAATGAGCTCCTGATTATTCAATTTATTGATAATCAAAAAGTTAAACTATATTTTTAGTTTACTCTTTCCAATAATAAAACATCCTCTCGCCTTTTGCTTTAACACCTGCAAAAACCTACTTTTGCGTCCGGATTTTTCGACCTCAACCAGTTGAATAATCGGCAAACCAAGTAACAATCTTAAAATTCTGATAATCAATGGCCAATAGCGGTAGAATCACCCAGGTAATCGGTCCGGTAGTCGATGTTGCATTCGATGAACCCGGCACCAAACTCCCCAATATTCTTGACTCTCTTGAAGTAACCAAAGGCGATGGTACCCGTGTGGTACTGGAGTGCCAACAGCACTTAGGCGAAGATCGCGTTCGTACCATTGCGATGGACGGAACCGAAGGTTTGGTAAGAGGCATGAAAGTGATAGACACTGGCTCTCCCATCAAAATGCCAATTGGCGAAGATATTAAAGGCCGTTTGTTTAATGTGGTAGGCGAGGCCATTGACGGTATTAAGCAACCTGAAGGCAAGCAATCTTTACCCATCCACCGCTCGGCTCCAAGCTACGAAAACCTTTCTACGTCAACCGAGGTGCTTTTTACGGGAATTAAAGTTATCGACCTGATCGAGCCTTACTCAAAGGGTGGTAAGATCGGATTATTTGGTGGTGCCGGTGTTGGTAAAACCGTATTGATTCAGGAGTTGATTAACAATATCGCGAAAGCATACGCAGGCCTTTCGGTATTTGCCGGTGTGGGTGAGCGTACCCGCGAAGGAAACGACTTGCTGCGCGAAATGATTGAAGCCGGGATTGTAGATTACGGTCCGGAGTTTATGAAGTCTCTGCATGCAGGTGGCTGGGATCTATCAAAAGTAGATCATGAGAAGTTAAAAGATTCTAAAGCAACCTTTGTGTTTGGCCAGATGAATGAACCTCCCGGAGCACGTGCACGCGTGGCCCTTTCGGGGTTAACCGTTGCTGAGTATTATCGTGATGGTGATGGTTCTGGAAAAGGAAAAGACATTCTGTTCTTTATTGATAACATCTTCCGCTTTACACAAGCTGGTTCTGAAGTATCGGCTCTTTTGGGTCGTATGCCTTCGGCTGTGGGCTACCAGCCTACACTGGCTTCTGAAATGGGTGCCATGCAAGAGCGTATTACTTCTACCAAGAATGGTTCAATCACTTCGGTGCAGGCTGTTTATGTCCCTGCCGATGACTTGACTGACCCTGCTCCCGCTACAACTTTTGCTCACTTAGATGCCACTACGGTATTAAGCCGTAAGATTGCCGAATTGGGTATTTATCCTGCGGTAGATCCGTTGGACTCTACCTCCAGAATTTTGCGTGCCGATATTATTGGCGATGAGCACTACAACTGTGCACAACGTGTAAAAAATATTCTGCAGCGTTACAAAGAACTTCAGGATATCATTGCCATTTTGGGTATGGACGAATTATCGGACGAGGATAAGCTAACCGTATCACGCGCAAGACGCGTACAACGTTTCTTATCGCAACCATTCCACGTTGCCGAAGCTTTTACCGGTTTAAAAGGTGCGTTGGTTGATATTAAAGACACAATTAAGGGCTTTAACATGATTATGGATGGTGAAGTAGACCACCTTCCTGAAATGGCCTTTAACCTGGTAGGTACTATTGAAGACGCCATTGCCAAAGGCGAAAAAATGTTGGCTGACGTTAAATAATCTGAATTCAAAGACCAATGCATTTAGAGATAATTACCCCCGATAAGAAAATTTTTGAAGGCGAGGTATCCGTTGCCACATTTCCAGGTACTGATGGTTCTTTTCAGATTTTAAATAACCACGCTCCGTTGGTAAGCTTATTAAAAGATGGAGTAGTAGAATATAAATCGAAAGAATTATCGGAGCGGGTTAGTATTACAGGCGGTGTGGTAGAGGTGTTGAAGAACAAAGTGATTTTACTTGCCGATGGTATTCAGGATTGAATCGGTAATAACGTGATATAAAAAAACCCGGCAGTAACCGGGTTTTTTGTTTTATGCGTTTACGGTAATTTCTTATTGCCGAACCAACCACTTCACAAAGAATACTACACCAATAATAAGAGCAATACCTCCAATTATATAAAATACCTGGCCGCTGATAATCAACGCTACAATACCTACCGCTCCAAAGACCGCTGCTAATTTCAGATCATTATCCATCGCTTTGGTTGCTGATACTGACTCTACACCCATCTTCTTATTCATTTTTTGGGTTTTGATTACTGACTTAAGTTCAGCACGTAATTCTTTACGTTCTTCTTTTGTCATTTGTGCATAGGTTTTACGCACCATCTCTTTGGTATTCTGCGCAGCAACCGGAGTTTCAGTAGCCAACACAACAGGAATAGACGCTGTACTGGCTATCATCTGTTCCGGGTTAATGGGTGTGGGAACTTCTGACTTAGCCGCGTAGTAAGGCACAGTTGAATTAACATTATTAAAACTTGCAGTGTGCTTAGGGCCAGAGCATGCAAATGCGCTCAATGCAACCAATGAATAGATAAACTTCTTCATAGAATCAGGTTTTATTTTTTAAAGTTTGAAAATAATCTGCCAAAAAAACGTTTCTCAAAGTCCCAAAAAAAACGGAACTGACCAAAAACGAATCCATAAAACAACAGAAAAACATTATAAACAGGAAAAATCAGTATCCAGTAAGCAATACTGGCAGCCAAAGGAATTTCTTCACCCGCAAACCAATAGGCAAACAACGGACGTTTAATCAACAACACGGTAAAACCTGTGCACGCAAAAACTATCAGAATAATAACTACCTGAAAAACACTGTTTACTTTCCAACGTTGCTGCAACCGGTTTATCCAACTCATGGGCGGAAGTTCGACCTAATTTTGAAAATGCCAAACTTGTTTTATGCTTATGGTATTTAAAATAAAAAAGACTGCTCAAAAGAACAGTCTTTCCTTTTATTCTCCTTCAATCAGAATTTAAAAGCTACGCCTAACCGGGCATTACTTGATCCTCCTGCACCTACTTCAAGAAATGCTCCCAGGTTTGGTTTAAAGTAATAACGGGCCCCTGCATGTATCCCAAAGAATACACCACTTGAGTACGTATCGCTGGCTCCGGTAAAATCATCCTTCCATGAAAAATTTCTGTACCCTAACTGAGCACCACCATAAATATCAAGTTCTTCCACATTCAGGTTAAACAACCGGTTGAAGTGATATGAGCCTCTTGCTCCCAGATAAAAAATATTGAACCCATATCTGCTGTTCCCATAGTTATACCGATGCGACAAATAATCTACACCAACCCCAACACTAATATCATCTGTTATACCATGCTCAAAAGATGCTCCAATCGGAATACCTCCGCTATAATACGAGTTTACACCAATCCCAATATTCAGGAGATTGTCATTTTTGGCGAATTGGGCCGATGCCTGGTTAACCCCAAGCGAAACCAGACCAACCACTAACACTAACACTAAAATTAATTTCTTCATAAATCGTGAATTTAATTAGGCACAAAACAACAAAATACATTTTCAATATACCAGAGTCTATCGCTAAAATAACAGAATTAAAGTTGGTTCGCTTTGCAACCTTTTTACAAATGCTCAAAAGCGTTCCACCAACTTACCCCTGGCAGCGCTGCTTTAATTACCTGAATATTTTTTTTTACCGGATGAACAAATTCCAGCTGCCGTGCGTGCAGGGCAATACTGGCATCTGGCAAGGGTTGATCATATCCATACTTTACATCGCCAACAATAGTACAACCCATACTGGCCAGCTGCACTCTAATCTGATGGGGTCTTCCTGTTAGGGGGCTTACTTCAAGCAAATGAATTCCTCCCTTTGAGTCAATTAGTTTATACTTTAATTCCGACTTCAACCCATCTGCACGTGGTGTCAAATATGCTGTTGTTTTGTTTTTCTTTTCATCTTTTACCAACCAATGTAGTAGTGTGCCCGTAGCCTGAGGTGGTTTTGAATGTACCAGCGCCCAATAGGTTTTGCGTGTTTCTTTCTCGCGAAAGAGTTCGTTCATCCGGGTTAATGCTTTTGAAGTGCGTGCAAAAATAACCACACCGCTCACTGGCCTGTCGAGCCGATGCACCACACCCAGAAACACCGCACCTGGTTTATTGTACTTATGCTTAATATACTCTTTACCCAGCTCCACCAGGGGTACATCGCCAGTAGCATCGCCCTGCACCAACACACCAGCCGGTTTATTAATGGCTAGTAAATGATTGTCCTCGTATAAAACTTGTAGCAGATTAGGCATAAAACTGCGTAATTTAGGATCAGGCATTCTATCTTCAAAGTTACTCCTATGCGTTACTTCTGTTTCATCTCGGTTATCCTGATTTTAACAGGCTGTGCCGGCAAACCAAGTCGAGAAGAAATTATCAGCCAAATTGAAGGCACTCTAAGCAAAACACAAGGCACATTTGCAGTTGCTTATAAAGATTTGTTAACAGGTGAAGAAATTCTGATTAATGAACACCTGCTTTTTCATGCAGCAAGCACGATGAAAACCCCTGTAATGGCCGAAGTGTTTCGTCAGGCAACAGAAGGAAAATTTTCGTTGAAAGATTCTATTCTTATTAAAAATGAATTCATCAGTATTCTGGATGGCAGTCCTTATTCCATAACACGCGAATCGGACAGTGACACGCTTATTTATGATCATATTGGTGAGAAGAGAACCGTTTATTCGCTGATGTACGATATGATTATTATCAGCAGCAATCTGGCCACAAACCTGATTGTAGAATTAGTGGATGCTAAAAATGTAACCCAAACCATGCGCAGCATTGGAGCAAAAGATATACAGGTGTTACGGGGAGTGGAAGATACCAGGGCGTATGAAGCCGGAATGAACAACCAGGTAACGGCTTACGACCTGATGTTGCTTTTTGAAAAAATCGATAAAGAAGAAATTGTAAATGCCGAGGCCAGCATGGCTATGATGGATATTTTATTAGATCAAAAATTCAATGAAATTATTCCAGCCAAACTTCCGGCAGATGTTAAAGTAGCTCACAAAACCGGCTCCATTACCGGTGTTCAGCACGATAGTGGAATTGTGTTTTTACCCAATGGGAAAAAATATGTACTGGTATTACTCTCAAAAGATTTAAAAGATGAAGATGCTGGCGTTAATGCCATGGCCGATGTATCGGAAGCGTTGTATCACTATACTGTTCAGAAATAAGCCTGAAAATTTGTAGCTTTATTCTATAAAATTCGAAAGCATTCAAAATGAAGACGGCCAGCATTGATAGGACTAAAGATTGGACGGTTGACGATTATTTACTGCTGGGGGAAATGAGCACCTTCTGCGAGTTAATAAATGGAGAATTAATTATGAGCCCAAGCCCCACTCCTTATCACCAAATAGTTGTTGGTAATCTTTACGATATTCTTAAGGCTTACTCTAAACAACAAAAAGACTTTGTCTTTTTTGCACCTATGGATTTGTACATTGATCGTAAAAATGTATTTCAACCTGATTTAATCTATGTAACCAATGTTCGCAAAAATATTATTTCAGAAAGAGGCATTGAGGGTGTACCCGATATTGTTGTTGAAGTTATTTCTCCATCCAATGTTTTTTCAGATCGCAATCGAAAGAAAAAAACTTACCAGGAAATTCAGGTGGGTGAGTATTGGATAATTGATCCTGCTAACAAGACATTTGAAATTTATCACAAAGATCAAACAGATAAAGACAGCCCAATACTCTATGTGGTAGAAGAAGGTATTATACGCTCGGGAATACTCCAAGGCTTAACTTTTAACCTCAAGGAGGTTTTCTGATTAATCCTTAAACTCTGAAGTAAAGTGGAAGTTAATTTCAGGAAAGTTATCCTGAACCATTTGTAACCACGCGCGCGACTCAGCCATAAACACCAGTTTATCGTCCTTATCGCGGGCAATGTGCCGCTGCTTGGAATCAATAAACTCGTTAAGCTTTTTAGGGTCTTTGCTGCTGATCCAACAGGCTTTGTAAATATTTTGCCCTGCAAATTCGGCCGAAGCGCTGTACTCATTCTTTAACCTGAATTGTATTACCTCAAACTGAAGCGCTCCTACCACGCCTACTACTTTTCGCTTACCCAATTCATAGGTAAATAACTGCGCTACACCTTCCTCCATCAACTGCAGCAAACCCTTCTCCAGTTGCTTGGTCTTCATGGCATCTTTGTTAATTACCTCTTTAAATATCTCAGGCGAAAAACTGGGGATGCCAGTGTAGATCAGTTTTTCTCCGTCAGTAAGGGTATCCCCTATCTTTAAATTTCCGGTATCGTATAAACCCACAATATCACCCGGCCAGGCTTCATCAACCGTTTCGCGGTCTTGAGCCATAAACGCGGTGGCATTTGAAAACCGAATTCCTTTCTCTTGCCTTACGTGATAATAGTTTGTGGCGCGTTCAAACTTGCCTGAGCACACGCGTAAGAACGCAATGCGGTTACGATGCTTCGGGTCCATGTTGGCATGTATCTTAAAAATAAACCCTGTAAACTTGCTCTCGTCTGGTTTTACTTCGCGCACCGTAGTTTCGCGAGGAATAGGCGGAGGCGCAATACGAATAAACGTATCTAGTAATTCTTTCACACCAAAATTATTTACCGCACTTCCAAAAAATACGGGAGCTACTTTACCTTCCAGATAATCGGTTACATCAAACTCAGGATATACACCTTCAATAAGTTCTACATCGGCACGTAATTGATTGGCATAGTTTTCACCAACCAACTCATCCAGTTGTTTGCTATGAATATCCGATATCTCTATACCCTCCTCCACTGTTATTTTACTGGCTGTAAACAACTGTAACGTTTTTTCGTACAGGTTATAAACTCCTTTAAAGGTTTTACCCATACTAATGGGCCAGCTAAGGGGGCGAACTTTAATGCTGAGTTTTTCCTCCACTTCATCAAGTAATTCAAACGGATCGCGACCTTCACGGTCGAGCTTATTAATGAAACACAACACCGGGGTGCTGCGCATACGGCACACTTCCATCAGCTTTTCCGTTTGTGCCTCTACGCCCTTCACACAGTCAATCACCATGATTACACTATCCACGGCTGTAAGGGTACGGTACGTGTCCTCGGCAAAATCCTGGTGACCGGGCGTATCGAGCAGATTAATCTTAATGTCTTTATAATTAAAGCCCATTACCGATGTAGCCACCGAAATACCGCGTTGCTTTTCAATCTCCATCCAGTCGCTGCGGGCATGGTCTTTTATTTTAGATGACTTTACAGCACCTGCCTTTTGAATGGCTCCTCCAAAAAGAAGCAACTTTTCAGTAAGCGTGGTTTTACCCGCATCGGGGTGGCTAATGATTCCAAAAGTTCTGCGCTTGGCTATTTCCTGCTCGAGTGTCATAATATAAGGGCGCAAAAGTAGTAAATTAGAGCAAAAGCCAAGACGTGGCACCACTCAGAGTGGTGCCACGTCTATCTTCACAGCAGTATCATGAATTTAGCACCTGAGTCTCTTTACCACCTCTATAATCGTGGAAACAACAAACAGGTTATTTTTCCGCAGGAAAGAAATTATTCATACTTCCTAACCAAAGCCCACCATGAATTTAAAGCCGAAATCGATTTTCTGGCTTACTGTATGATGCCAAATCATTTCCATTTCTTAATCTTTACAAAACCAGAATACAATTCGGCAAAATTTACAAATGCACTAAGAACACTTTTAAGCTCCTATACACGGGCAATCAACAAACAACAGAATACCACGGGATCTCTTTTCCAACAAAATACAAGATCAATCGAAATCTCTTCTGATACCTACTCATCAACATGCTTCCATTACATACATCAAAATCCGCTTAGAGCAGGTTTATTTCAAAAAATTGAAGACTGGCCCCATCATTCATTCAGCCAATATTGGAAAAACCCTGAAGGCATCTGTAATGTCCATCTTGGTCATTCTCTAATCAATATCTCGAACGATTCAAATCAATTTTATAAAGACTCCTACCGGGTAATCCCGGAAGAGTATCTGTTAAAGATTAGCTTGTTTTGATTCCTGAATACAAGCAAATCCTGCCACTCTGTCACATTTTTACCCCCCCAACCCCCTTGGCATAACCCTTGTTCAAAGGGACTTTGCATTAAAATCTGTAATCTAAAAACTGAACATATCATGGGAAAAATAATTGGAATCGACTTAGGAACCACCAACTCGTGCGTATCCGTAATGGAGGGCAACGAGCCAGTGGTAATAGCCAACAGCGAAGGGCGCAGAACCACTCCTTCTATTGTAGGCTTTCTGGATAATGGGAAGGGTGAGCGTAAGGTAGGTGACCCTGCCAAGCGTCAGGCTATTACCAATCCAAAAAATACCGTTTCGTCAATCAAACGCTTTATGGGCAAAAAGTTTGGCGAAGTGGATAACGAAAAGAAACTGGTAAGCTACCAGGTAGAGAGTGGTAATAACGATACCGTGCGTGTGCGCATTGGCGATCGGTTATATACACCGCAGGAAATTTCTGCTATGATTCTTCAAAAAATGAAGAGCACCGCAGAAGACTATCTGGGTACAACTGTTACCGAAGCCATTGTTACTGTACCTGCCTACTTCAACGATGCCGAACGTCAGGCTACTAAAGAGGCCGGTCAGATTGCAGGCCTGGATGTAAAACGTATCATTAACGAGCCTACAGCCGCTGCCTTGGCTTATGGGTTGGATAAGAAAAACAAAGACATGAAGATCGCAGTGTACGACTTAGGCGGTGGTACATTCGATGTGTCGATATTAGAGTTGGGCGATGGCGTATTTGAAGTAAAATCTACCAATGGTGATGTGCACTTGGGTGGCGATGACTTTGACATGCGTATTATGAACTGGCTGGCCGATGAATTTAAAGCCGACAAAAACATCGACTTACGTAAAGATCCAATGGCTCTTCAACGTTTGAAAGAAGCCTCTGAAAAGGCAAAAATCGAATTGTCAAGTTCAACTGAAACAGAAATCAATCTTCCTTACATCACTTCGGTAGATGGTGTGCCCGAGCACTTAGTGAAAAAACTTTCGCGCGCCAAGTTCGAACAACTGTCTGACGATTTGATTCGCAGAACACTGGAACCTTGCCGTAAGGCGGTTGCCGATTCTGGTTATTCTGTTAACCAGATTGATGAAGTTATTCTGGTAGGGGGCTCTACCCGCATTCCACGCATTGTTGAAGAAGTAGAAAAGTTCTTTGGCAAAAAACCTTCTAAAGGTGTAAACCCCGATGAAGTGGTAGCTGTGGGTGCTGCTATTCAGGGTGGTGTGCTTACCGGTGAAGTGAAAGATGTATTGTTGTTGGATGTTACCCCGCTTTCGCTGGGTATTGAAACCATGGGTGGTGTAATGACTAAGTTGATTGAATCGAATACAACCATTCCTTCAAAGAAGTCAGAGACATTCTCTACCGCTTCCGACAGCCAGCCATCGGTAGAAATACATGTGTTGCAAGGCGAACGCCCGATGGCGAAAGACAATCGCACTATCGGTCGCTTCCACTTAGATGGAATTCCTCCTGCACCACGCGGTGTGCCTCAGATTGAAGTAACCTTCGATATTGATGCTAACGGTATTTTGCATGTATCGGCTAAGGACAAAGGAACCGGCAAAGAGCAGAAGATTCGTATTGAAGCCTCCAGTGGTTTAACCGATGCTGAAATCCAGAAAATGAAGCAGGAAGCGCAAGCCAATGCCGATGCCGATAAGAAAGAGAAAGAACGCGTGGATAAAATTAACCAGGCCGATTCGCTCATCTTCCAAACTGAAAAACAGTTGAAGGAATTTGGCGATAAACTTTCTGAAGGAAATAAAACGGCCATTACACAGGCATTGGAAAAATTGAAAGAAACTCACAAGAGTCAGGATCTGGGGGCTATTGAGCAAGCCATGGCGGCCCTTAATAATGCCTGGCAGGCAGCATCGCAGGAAATGTATGCAGCAAGTAATGCTCAGCCAAACGCTGGCAATGCCACTCAATCGGAACAAAGCAATACCGGAACCGGAGGAAGCAATGCAACCGATGTAGAATATGAGGAAGTGAAATAGTCCTTCTTTATGATGAACCTAACGGCCCTTTGGATGAAAATTCAAAGGGCTTTTTTTGTGGTCAGAATTTCTGGTTAATCCAATGCCACCTATCTTTACGCCCCTGAAATTTTTTGAATATGCTGATTGTAAAATTTGGCGGTACCTCGGTAGGTAAGCCTGAGCGGATGAAGAAGATTGCAAACCTGGTGTTGAGCATGCCCGGTAAAAAAATTGTTGTGCTTTCCGCGCTAAGCGGTACCACCAATTCATTGGTACGCATTGGCGATAGTTTATTAGCCCAGCAACAAACAACCGCTAACCAGGAAATTGCCGAACTGGAAAAACATTATCTGCAATTCATAAAAGAACTGTATGATAGCGAGGCCCACCGGGCCATCGGTCAGGAAATAGTAAGCCGCTACTTCAGCTTGTTCCGGTTGCTGGCAGCCGGGCGGTTTGACGATCGCGGCTATCGCGAACTACTGGCACAAGGTGAACTTATTTCCACTGAACTCTTCTATCATCACCTGCAGGAAAAGAAAATTTCTGCAAGACTGTTGCCAGCCCTGCACTTCATGTCGATTGACGAAAACCAGGAGCCTGAACTCGAAAAAATAAGCGAACGCCTGAAGCCAATACTGGAAACCATGAGCAATGTGGATATTCTGGTAACTCAGGGGTATATCTGCCGTAACCATCGCAACGAAATTGACAATCTGAAACGAGGAGGAAGCGATTATACAGCATCGCTGATTGGTGCGGCTATTAAAGCCGAAGAAATTCAGATCTGGACAGACATTGATGGCATGCACAATAACGACCCGCGTATAGTAAAGAAGACCGTACCCATTGCTGAACTTACGTTCGATGAAGCTTCGGAGTTGGCTTACTTCGGAGCTAAAATTCTGCACCCCTCCACCATTGTGCCTGCCCAAAAGTACCACGTGCCCGTACGCCTGAAAAATACCATGGACGAAAAAGCGGCCGGTACCATCATCAGCGACAAAGGCAGCCGCGGACAGTTTAAAGCCATTGCAGCCAAAGATGGTATTACTGCTATCAAAATAAAATCATCGCGCATGTTACTTGCGTATGGCTTCCTGCGCAAAGTGTTTGAAGTGTTTGAACGTTACAAAACACCCATCGATATGATCTCCACTTCAGAGGTGGCCGTTTCTGTAACCATAGACGACAACAAAAACCTGAACCCGATTCTGGAAGAATTAAAAAGCTTTGGAACAATTGAAGTAGACACCGATCAATCCATTATCTGTATTGTGGGCAACATGCTTTCCGAGAAAGAAGGTGTATTAAAAGATGTATTTCAGGCATTGGCTACTGTGCCTATCCGAATGGTTTCATATGGTGGTAGCCCAAACAACATCTCCGTACTGGTTCACTCCTCACAAAAAGAGAAAACGCTTACACTCCTAAACGAAAATCTTTTTAACCTTCGGTAAGGAATTCTGTCAGAAATAAGGGTTGGTTTTACCTCTCCTCACTTCTAATTCTTTTATAACTCCTCTTCTAGCCGGATTGGCTCTATATTGTCTGCTTTTTAAACATTTTAAAAAATGGAGGCAATTGTAATTGTAACGTTTGTTGTAGGCTACCTGGCCATTGCGCTGGAGCATCCGATAAAAATCAATAAGACAGCTACTGCAATTTTGACTGGGGTATTGTGCTGGACAATCTATGCACTTTATTCTGCCGAATCAATTGAACATATAGGAGAACAATTACACGAGCACCTGGGTGAGATATCAGGCATCTTGTTTTTTCTGATGGGCGCTATGACTATTGTTGAATTAGTTGATGCATACCAGGGCTTTCGGTTTATCACCGATCGTATCAAAACAAAGAACCCTAGAACGCTACTCTGGGTTGTTTGCTCGGTTACATTCTTTCTTTCGGCTATACTCGATAACCTGACAACCACTATTGTGATGGTATCGCTCATACGAAAATTAGTACCCAACAAAAACATGCGACTTACATTTGTAGGCATGATTGTAATTGCCGCTAATGCCGGTGGCGCTTGGTCGCCCATTGGCGATGTTACTACAACTATGCTTTGGATCGGGGGCCAGATTTCATCTGTTAACATTATCAAGACCTTGTTACTGCCAAGCATTGTGTGCCTCATCGTGCCATTAGTATATCTCCAGTTTACCTTAAAAGGAAAACTTGGGCAGCCTCACGCTGAAGGCGGGGAAAAAGCCCATGGCCATGGATCGCACAATGGCCCCATTAAAGGTTCAAAGGCTATGCTCTTCCTGGGTATTGGCGGTCTTATTTCAGTTCCCGTTTTTAAAACGGTTACCCATCTTCCACCTTATTTAGGAATGCTGCTTGCCCTTGGTGTTTTGTGGGTAGTCTCAGAACTTATTAACCCCGACATGGACGAAGCCGAGAAGAAACCTTATACAGCCGCTGGCGCCCTTACCCGCATTGATGTTCCCAGTGTACTCTTCTTCCTGGGTATTTTATTGGCCGTAAGTGCACTCCAGTCTATGGAAATACTCGGCCATTTTGCTTCGTGGCTGGACACCACATTAAAAGATAATCGGATTATCATTACTCTCATTGGAATTCTATCTGCCATCGTTGATAACGTGCCCCTGGTGGCTGCCAGCATGGGTATGTATAGTATGGAGACTTATCCAACCGATCATATGATCTGGGAATACCTGGCTTATTGCGCGGGTACCGGGGGTAGTATTTTGATCATCGGTTCTGCAGCCGGAGTTGCCGCTATGGGTATGGAGAAAATAGATTTTATCTGGTATTTGAAAAAAATCTCGTGGCTTGCAGCCCTTGGCTACTTTGCCGGAGCCATCGTTTACCTCATAATCTACCCTTATTTAGCCGTCCATTAAATTTCTTTGGCACTTCTGCTGGGGTATTACGAGTTTTTCCGAAATTTCATTAATTAAGAAAAACCTAAACTTACCCCTGCATGGAGGCATTGATAATTATTGTTTTTGTAATCGGCTACATTGCCATCGCACTGGAGCATCCTATTAAGATTAACAAAACCGCCTCAGCTCTGCTGGCCGGTGTTATCTGCTGGACACTCTTCATTTTATCAGACCCAAGTACCTCGGTTACAGAAAGTAATTCCTACACCTCTTTTCTGGAGATTTTAAAAGTGGAGTTGGGCGAGAAATTTAATGCCCTAACCAGCGGGGAACTGTATCGTGAATTTGTTGCTTTTGAGTTATCCGAACATCTGAGCAGCATCGCTCAAATCCTGTTCTTTTTATTGGGTGCCATGACCATTGTTGAACTGGTAGATGCTCACCACGGCTTCAAGTTTATTACCGATCGGATAAAAACAAAAAATCCGAAAGTGCTACTTTGGATTATCTGCTGGGTAACCTTTTTCTTATCTGCGGTACTCGATAACCTGACAACCACCATTGTTATGCTTTCGCTGGTACGCAAACTAATTGCGAATAAAGACATGCGGTTGTTTTTTGCCGGTATGATTGTAATTGCTGCCAATGCCGGTGGCGCCTGGACGCCCATTGGCGATGTTACCACTACCATGCTTTGGATTGGAGGCCAGGTCACTACTGGCAATATTATGGTTACCCTATTCCTGCCAAGTGTTGCCTGCATGCTTGTTCCCCTTCTTTATCTAAACTTAACCCTCAAAGGAACACTGGGAGAAACAAATACGCATGAGGGACTTGTGCATGATACCACCGTTAGGTCAGGCAAACTCATGTTATTCTTAGGGGTTGGTGCGTTGATCTTTGTTCCCATCTTTAAGACAATTACCCACATGCCTCCCTATACCGGTATCTTATTAGGGTTGGGCGTATTGTGGGTAGTCTCCGAATTAATAAACCCCGATCTTGATGAGGCCGTAAAGAAAAACTATACTGTGGCCGGTGCGCTTACACGGATTGATGTGCCAAGTGTGCTTTTCTTCTTAGGCATTTTACTTGCCGTGGGTGCGCTAGAATCCATGCAGGTACTGCATCACCTGGCCAGCTGGTTAGATACATCCTTAGGTGACCAACGGATAATTGTAACATTAATCGGATTACTATCAGCAATAGTAGATAACGTACCGTTGGTAGCTGCTTCCATGGGTATGTATAATATGGATGTGTATTACACAGACCATATGGTGTGGGAATACCTGGCTTATTGCGCAGGTACCGGAGGTAGTATTTTAATTATTGGTTCAGCGGCTGGTGTAGCTGCTATGGGTATAGAGAAAATTGATTTCATCTGGTATTTGAAACGAATCTCGTTGCTGGCCATGCTGGGTTATTTTGCCGGTGCCATCGTATACCTTATTATACAGCCTTATCTGGCCGTGCACCCACCGGCTTAATTAACCAATTGCTTTAACGCTATTTCAAACGAGGCTTGTGCAAGTCTCGTTTTTTTATGGTTGCCCGAATATGTTTTTTGCAAAGCTTTCAAAATCGTATTCGAAATGTCGGTAAAAATTGCTTCATCGGTCATGCTTACCTCTCTTTCCATAAAGTAGGCAAACACGCGCGCCATACCACAGTTAGCAATAAAATCAGGTATGATGGAAACTCTTTCATCAGCATACAAACCAGTTGACCCGAAAAAAATCTCCGGATCAGCAAATGGTACATTGGCCCCACATGAAAATACTTCTACCCCGGCATTGATCATCCTGTCAACCTGGTCTTTCGTAACCAATCGCGAAGCAGCAGCCGGAACAAATACCTCAAACTCAAGATCCCATATTTTTTGATTTACCATATCGAAGGGCAGCAAATCATCTGTTACCAATTTGTTGCCATCGCGATTTAAAACAAGTTCGCAAATTTCTTCATGCGTAAATCCCTTTTGATTGATCAGGCCCCCTTCACGGGTAAGAATACCTACAATACTTACCCCCATCTGCGAAAGGTAAAACCCTGCGGCCGCACCCACATTGCCCCAGCCCTGCACCACCGCCCGTTTGCCTTGCAGATTACCACCCCATAAGGTGTAATAATGCTTAACCGCCTCGGCTACGCCAAAACCTGTACACATATCGGCTACGGTATATTTCTTATTTAATGATGGTGTGTACCCTTCGCTTTCAATCAACTTAATTACCCCTTGCCGCAGCTGGCCAATACGATTTACCTTTTGGGGTTCGGTTGGTTTATAGTGCCCGGTAAACACACCTTCCTGCGGGTGCCAGATGCCTACATCTTCGGTATGCGGAATTACTTCGTGAATCTCGTCTACATTCAAATCACCACCTGTTCCATAGTAATATTTCAACAAGGGCATAACAGCCGCATACCAGCGATGTAACACACCTTCTTTGCGCGGATCGTTCGGGTCGAAATTAATTCCAGACTTTGCCCCACCAATAGGTGGCCCTGAAACCGTAAACTTTACTTCCATTGTTTTGGCCAGCGATTCAACCTCGCGTTTGTCTAACCCTGTACGCATGCGCGTGCCTCCCCCTGCTGCGCCACCGCGCAATGAGTTAATTACCACCCACCCTTCTGCCGAAGTTTCAGCATCTTTCCACTCAAACACAATCTCTGCGGGCTTACTCTCAAACTTTTTCAGCAGGTCTTTCATCCTATAAACTTTAATAGCCAAAGGTATTTTAAAATCAATTTGAGAGAAAATTTGTAGCATAATGCCCATTCAAAATTTGATCTCCAGAGTAATACAACAATATGAAAACCTAAGAGTTATTTTGACGGGGAGAATTATCTTCTTTTGAAAACAAGCTTAAACACGCCATATTTGTAACCCCCGATCTCGTTTTGACCGGTTTGAACAGGATTTACGCCAACATGCAGAATTTTAGAAGGAATCTCACACTCACATTCGGGTTATTTTTATTGGTTTCGGGTGTTTTTGCCCAAACCGCAAACACTCCGTTCAGTTTTAGGGGCATTGGTGATTTCTACGGAAATGGTCTTGCACATAATCAGGGTATGGCTGGTGTAGGCGTTAGTAATCCACAATACTTCTATCTGAATAATCAAAACCCGGCCCTGCTGGTTTTTAACCGGTTTACCGTTTTTGAAGGTGGCTTTATTGGCCAATACAATAAAATTAAAGGTAATGGCCCGACCGAGAGCAGCGGCAATGGTAATTTGAATTATTTAATGATGGGCTTTCCGGTTAAGATGGGAAAATGGTCTACATCGTTTGGCCTTGCTCCTTATTCCGGAGTTAACTACCGCACTAATTATACCGATGTAATTGAGGGCAGCGCTAACCTGGTTGATGTTCAGGAAACCGGCAAAGGTGGGGTAAACCAGGTGTTTTGGGCCAATGGTGTAGCGCTCAATAAAAATTTTTCGGTTGGCGTTCGGGCTACATACTTGTTTAGCTCCATCATAAATGAATATACAAACACCCTTCCCGCAGCCGCCACACCCATCGTATATTCGCCAACAATATATGAGCGTACCTACATAAAAGATTTTAATTTTTCACTTGGGGTTTCATTTCATGAAGACTCCCTCTTTAATAAAAACTACCGGTTTAATATTGGTGCCGTCTATAATTTTAAATCAGAATTAAACACCGAATACTATACCCGCATAGAAAGAAGAAACTCATCGGGTAGTGTGGTTGATTCAACCACACTTACCAATAATCAACCTGGCAGCATTACCTTGCCCCAATCGTTTACGGTGGGCATGTCGTTCGGTAAAGGCGAAAAATGGATGATAGGGGCTGATTATTCTTATCTGAAAAACAGTTTGTTTCGCGATTACTTCGGAAATTCGCAAAACGCTACAGATAGCTGGCGCGTAGCGCTTGGAGGCGAATTTACTCCAGACCCTATGGCCTTAAGCGGGTATCTGAAGCGAATGACTTACCGAACAGGTGTAAGTTTTGAACAATATCCGTATTTGATTAACGGTAAGCCTGTGGATGATTTTGGCATTAATTTTGGGTTAAGTATGCCGGTGAGCAGAATTTCAAGCCTGGATTTCGCTTTTAAAGTAGGCAGGCGGGGAACGGTGCAAGACCACACCATTGAAGAGAACTATTTTAAGCTTTACTTTGGTGTTACGATTAACGATCAATTTTGGTTTATTAAGCGCAGATTTGATTAAATTATTTAGACTTAAACCCTAGAACAAAATGAAAATGAACTTGCGATCATCGGTATTGTTGTTGGCTCTTTCCTTTGGTGCATTTGCAGGCTTTGGTCAGTGTAAGGAATTTAAATGGCCTGAAGACAAAGCTACTGCAGAAGAAAAAGTTGCACTTTATGACGATGCTAAAACTCAGAAAAATTATAGAGCTGCGGTAGCTCCACTACAATGGATGTTAAAAGCCGCGCCTCAGTGGAACACCAAATTGTACATTGATGCAGCGGACATCTATAACAATTTGGCTGTAGCTGAAAAAGATCCGGTTAAAAAACAAGTATTGATTGACTCCTTAATGTTGTTATACGATTTGCGTGTTACCAATTGCGGTGACGAAGTGAATGTACTTAACCGCAAAGCTACCTCATCTGCTATTTTCAATGCACAAAATAAAGCTAAAACCGCTGAGGTATTGGCCCTGTATGATAAGGTGTATGAAATCAGTGGTAACAATGTGGCCGATAACAACCTCCTCTCTTATATGAAAGTGATTCAACTTAACGTGGCTTTGTTAAAGAATCTTTCAGAAGAGCAAATTTTGCAACGCTACGATAGATTGTCTGCTGTAATTGACGCGAAAATCAAAAAGGCTCAGGAAGCAAACAAACAAGCCGATGTGGATAGATTGAAGAGCGTAAAGAGTGGTGTAGATGATATTTTACCAAAATGCGGTGTAACCATTGACTGCGATTTTGTTAAGAAAAATCTTGCACCAAAATTTAAGCAGAACCCTGCCGATCTGACTGTAGCTAAGAAAATCTTTACCTATATGACCACCGGTGGTTGCATTGAAGATCCGCTTTGGTTAGAAGCTGCCGAAGCAATACATAAGGAAAGCCCGGATTACGGATTGGCTATTAACATGGCCCGTGTTTATGCTAAAAAGGGAGACCTTAACAAAGCTGAGATATTTGCCAACGAAGCCGCAGTACTGGCTCCATCTGCTGAAAACAAAGAAGCTTCAAACATTCTGGTGGGCGACTTGCTGGCTCAAAAAGGAAGTAAGGTAGCTGCCCGCGAAGCCTATCGCAAAGCATTAGCAGCAAACTCTGCCAGCAAAGAAGGTTATGAAAAAATTGGGGACTTATACCTAGGTTCATTCAAAGATTGCCAGAAGAGTCAAAGTCTTGCAGAAGATCGTTTGGTTTATATAGCCGCATACGACATGTATGCCCGCTCTGGTAATCAGCAAAAAATGAATTTGGCCCGCGCTCAATTCCCTTCTGTAACTGAATTATTCGAATTAAACTGGAAAGAAGGCGAATCAAAATCTATCTCTTGCTGGGTAGGCGAAACGGTAGTATTAAAAACCCGTGGTAAAGACTAAACAGAAAATATTTTTAACAGGAGGCTGGTCAGTAGGCCAGCCTTCTTTATTTCGGGCCCATGAAAAGATTTAGATTTTTAAACGGTATACCGGTAATTGGATTGCTGCTGGCAGTTTCATGTAACTCGTCTGAAACTACTATACCGGTTGAGTATGAAGGCCCGTTAAGTGAAGCTGAAAATGTAACGATGCAATATGCCGAAAAAGACCGCGTAAAAGTGGTGCTTACCGCAGCCAAAATTCTGGAGTTCGAAAATGGCGATGAGGAGTTTCCCGAGGGTATTAGCATCGAGTTTTACGATGAACTGGGAAATAAAACATCTACCCTGCGGGCCAACGATGCCTATTTTTTTAAAGAAGAAAACAAGTGGCGCGGGCGTGGAAATGTAGAAGTGGTGAATACGCAAAAAGAAGAACAACTGAACACCGAGGAGTTATTCTGGAAACCAGCCGATAAAAAAATCTTTACCGATAAATTTGTTACCATTAAACTCCAAAGTGAAGTACTGTATGGAACCGGGCTGGAGGCCAATGAGGATTTATCGAAATACCAGATCAAAAACCCTGAAGGTGAGTTTGTGGTAGATGAATGAGTCTGTTTATTTGCATTGCTACCGTTATGAAACTATTAGATATTATCCTGCTCTCACTGGCCGCCTTTTTCGTCATCATTGGCATTTATGAAACAATGACCGTGGGCATTGGGCAAGCCTACACCTGGGTAATGATTTCGGCTATTCTTTTTCTGATTTACACCTATCGCAAAAAAGGGCGTTAAGCTTACCTTTTTAGCCACACAATTAACTGATAATCAGGGCCTATATTATTATTTGTGCCTTTGGCGAATTGAGATAACCCATTAAATTTGCGGTTCTTTAAATAAAAGCGCTGGCATGGGCCGGCATCAGTAAACTTTATAAACTTAAGTTATGGCATTGATTGGAACGCTAAGGAATAAGATGACCAAATGGGTGGTAGGATTTGTGGCCGTGGCCATCTCAGCCTTTGTTTTGAACGATTTATTTGGAAATGGCCCAACCGCAGTTTTCGGAAACGATAATACTGTAGGCGAAATCGGAGGTTCCGATATCTCGTTGAAAGAATATCAAGACGCCATTCAGGAGCGCGAAAACAGTTATATCATGAACTTTGGCCGCCAGCCAGGCGATCGCGAAAGACCACTGCTGCAACAACAGGCATGGGAATACCTGATTGCTCAAAAAGCCATTAAACCAGAGTTTACGCAAACCGGTATTCAGGTTACTACCGATGAGATCTGGGACATGATTCAGGGTAAGAACATAGATGAAAATGTAAAAAATTCATTCCTTGATTCTGCCGGTAATTTTGACCGTGGCCGGTTAATGCAATTCATCCAGGAATCGGAAGAAGTTCCTACCGATCCACAACTTTTGGCTATGTGGCAGCAAGGCAACTATCGCTGGTCTACCTTTAAAAGAGATTTAGCATTAGGTCGCGAGCGTGTTAAGTATGAAAATCTGCTTATTAAATCAAACTATGTAACCAAAGCCGAAGCCGAACGCGATTACCATTCTCAAAACGATGTAGCCGAAGTAAAATATCTTTATGTACCGTTCTTTGCTGTTAGCGATTCAACTGTTAGTGATAGCGACCTGCGCGCATACTACAATCGTACTAAAGCCAGGTATAAAGCAGAACAAATGCGCAACCTAAATTATGTTGCCTTTTCAATCGAGCCTTCTGCAGAAGATTCGCTTCAGATTCGGGAAGACCTTAAAACCCTTGCCGAAGGTTTTAAAACGACAACCAATGATTCACTCTATGCCTCAACCAATACCGAAGGCAATGAGCCATTCTCTAAATACAATACATCTACCCTTCCGGCAATTTTGGCCGATCAAAAAGATAATCTTGTTGCCGGAACTGTAATAGGTCCCTTCTTAGATGGAGATTCTTATAAAGTAATTAAGGTAACAAAAGTAGGTCGCGATACAGTGGGCACTGCAAAAGCCAGTCATATTCTTATTCGTTGGGATGATGAATCGGAAGCTTCTAAGAAAGTTGCAAAAGAGAAAGCCCGTAAAATACTGGCTGAAATAAAAGGTGGTGCCAGTTTTGCTGCTAAAGCCCGCGAACATGGTACAGACGGAACGGCAAGCCAGGGTGGAGATTTAGGCTGGTTCTCTTCAGGCGGAATGGTTAAACCTTTCGAAGACGCAGTATTTGGTGCTAAAAAATCGGGGGTGTTGGCAGATGTAGTTGAAACTCAATTCGGTTACCATTTAATTGATGTAACCGGAGTGGTAGACTATACTTCATATGCGGTTGCCACAATCGAATATTCGATCACCCCAAGTGAAGAAACTCAAAACGCAGCCTTCCTGAAAGCACAAACTTTTGCAGCCGATCTTTCGGGAGTAAAAGAATTTTCAGACAGAGCCAAAGAACAGGGTCTGGTAGTTAATCAGTCTAACAACGTTCGCACAAACGACAGGCTATTGAATGATCTGGGCGAAGCCCGTCAGGTTGTTACCTGGTTGTTCCGGGATGGAAAAACAGGCAAAGTATCAGACGTATTTGAACTCTCTTCGGATTACATTGTAGCGGTTATGACCAGTGAAACAAATGATGGCACACGCTCTTTCGAAGCTGTGAAGGAAGAAATTACGCCCGCTGTTCGTAATGAAGTAAAAGGCAAAAAAATAATTGAAATGCTAAAAGCTAAAACCGGAACACTGGAAGAGTTAGCTAAAGAATTTGGTACTGATGCCACAGTGGGTTCGTCCAGCGACCTTAAGTTTAACTCAAACACCATTCCGAGTATAGGGCTTGACCCCGTAGCCGTAGGAAAGATTTTTTCTCTGGAGAATGGTAAACGATCAGAACCTTTTGCAGGCGAAAATGGTGTAGTTGTAGCTGAACTACAGAACAAAACTATAGCGCCAGCTATTGGCGATTATACCATGTTTAAAACACAGTTGCAGCAAACTTTGGATGGTCGTGTCAGTATGGGTATTGCCGAAGCCATTAAAGGATCTGCTAATATTCAGGATAACCGGTACAAGTTTTTTTAAAAGAGACACGGTAAAAATCAAACGCCCCGAATTTAAAAGTCGGGGCGTTTTTAATTTATGGATCAGCAACGGTTAGATAAATTCAGAGAGCAATTAGACCTGCATCACGCATGGCCATCTGTTTTTACATTTAAGTTCATTGTTCCGGTAGGAAAGGAAATCCCTCTTAAAGAATTATTCCCAAATCATACACCAAACGTAAAGACATCTGAAAATGGTAATTATACCAGCTTTACATACCAGATGATGATGCCCTCCAGCCAGGCTGTAATTGATATTTATATTACCGCAGCCAAAATTGAAGGGCTCATTGCCTTGTAGTTTTGAATCACGGCTTTAACTACCTTTAACCATCCATTTATTATTTTACGCATGTGGGTTGAGGAAAATAACCGACTAACCAATACATTCCGGTTTAAAGATTTTACCGAAGCCTTTGCCTTTATGACGAAGGTAGCATTGCTTGCTGAAAAAATGGATCATCATCCATTCTGGACTAATGTGTATAACACGGTAACCATAGAACTTAATACACACGATGCCGGAGGGATTGTTACCGAAAAGGATCATGCTCTGGCAAAAGCAATAGACAAGCTTATTTACTAGTGGAATCTTTAAAAGCCAATCTTTACCTTGTACCTACACCCATTGGCAATCTGGCCGATATTACGCTGCGTGCGCTGGAGGTTTTAAAAGCAGTAGATATAATTCTGGCTGAAGACACCCGCACATCGGGTTTTTTATTGAAACACTACCAAATCTCAAAACCTCTACAAAGCTTTCACATTTTCAATGAACACAAAACACTGGCGAGCTTAATTCAACGCATGCAACAAGGCGAGGTAATGGCGTTGATAAGCGATGCCGGAACACCCGGCATTTCAGATCCGGGTTTCTTATTGGTGCGCGAAGTGTTGCGGGCCGGTCTTAGCGTTGACTGCCTGCCCGGTGCCACGGCATTAATTCCAGCCTTGATTAAATCAGGCTTTCCAACAGACCGGTTTGTGTTTGAAGGTTTTTTGCCGCACAAAAAAGGTCGTCAAACTTTATTAAAAAAACTGGCTGAAGAGGATCGTACTATTGTCTTGTATGAATCACCACACAGATTAGTGAAACTACTTGAACAGATAATCGGGTTTTTTGGTGAATCAAGACTGGTTTCTGTTTCGCGCGAACTTACCAAACTGCATGAGGAAACATTTACCGGGCCGGTAAATGAAGTGCTTTTCCATTTTCAACAGAAAGACGTTAAAGGAGAAATTGTAGTTGTGATTGATGGCAAAAAAGAATAACCGCACTTTAAATGTCTGGATATTATTCGGGATTGCCACGCTGCTTCTTTCTGCAGCCTGGCTGATGAAGTCATTTCCTGTATTAATATTTGTTGGTATCGCTCCCTTGTTTGCTATCAGCGATCAGGCCAAAGATCATACATCCTCCTGGAATAGGTTTGAACTGATTTTGATTGCCCTCAGCATCGGATTATTTGCGGCCCATGCGTTCAGTTTTTCTACTATAATACCTGTGTTGCTACAAAGTATTGTATTTACCCTGGCCTTTGTGGGATACGCATTTGCATACAAAAACCTGGGTACAAGGCTGGGCAAATTTACCATCGTCTTTTTTTGGTTAGGATTAGAGTACCTTGCCCTTAAACTACCGTTGCGGACGCAAGTGGTTTATTTAGCAGATTCGTTGTTGTTAAAACCCGATTGGTACAGCTGGACAAATTCCACCGGGTATTTAGGAGTTACTTTATGGATTTTGGTTGCCAATCTTCTCTTTTACATGGGACTATTCCGTGTTTCGGGCTTTAATATTTACTTTTTTACTGGGGCGCTTCTGTTTGTTGCTATCCCCATAATTTACTCTTTACAAAACGAAACTGGGGTAATCACATATTCTCACATGATGCAGCTATACGGATTTGCTGCCAAAGGCTCGTTACCTGAAAAATATAGTCAGCAAGGCGAACTGGTTGCGCGAACTGCAGCCTGGGTTTCGGTGTTAATAATCTTATTATCTTTTGTAAAAAATTACACCCGCAAAAAATGAACCTGGCTAATCTCGAAAAAGACACTATTGATCTCTGCACGGAAGTAAGTGAATTTATGCGGGCCGAACTTGAAGGGTTCGATCTGTCGCGCATCGAGCAGAAAGGAAGTTCCAGTAACCTGGTTTCGTACGTAGATAAGGAATCTGAAAAGCGATTGGTAAATCGTTTAAGTAAACTGCTACCGGGCTCAGGGTTTCTGGCAGAAGAAGGTACCGATGTAAAGGGTTCAAATGAATACACCTGGATTATCGATCCGCTTGACGGAACCACAAACTACCTGCATAGCCTACCTGTTTTTGCAATCAGTATTGGTCTGCAACGAAAGGACAAAACCATACTGGGTATTGTCTATGATGTAAGTAATAAGCATTGTTATCATGCCATTGAGCATGGAGGCGCTTATTGCAATGAGAAACAAATTCACGTTTCGGCAATCAGTACGTTAGAAGAAAGTTTACTTGCTACCGGCTTTCCTTACTATCACTCCGAAAAAAAAGACGACTACCTGGAAATCATTAAACTATTTCTTGAAAAGACGCACGGCATCCGCAGGTTAGGTAGTGCCGCGATGGATTTGGCTTATGTTGCCAGCGGTAAACTGGAGGGATTTTTCGAATACGACCTTAAGCCGTGGGATGTAGCCGGTGGAACATTTATTGTACAACAGGCCGGTGGCATTGTAACTGATTTTTCCGGAGGCAATAATTTTTTATTTGGTGGGCAATTATGCGCAGCCGGAAAAATCCATCAGGAAATGCTTACTGAAATCCGTAAATTCTGGTTCAAATAATTATTCCGACCGCAACGATTGAGTAGGATTAGCCACTGCTGCTTTCATAGACCGGTAAGCCACAGTAACAATAGCAATCAGGAATGTTATTGTTAACCCTATTAAAAATTCAACAGGGCCAAGGGTAATCTTATATGCAAACTGATCGAGGTATTGATTGGTGGCATACCAGGCTAATGGGGTGGCAATCAAAAACCCTATAAGAATAAGTTTAATAAACTCTTTCGAAAACAACATGAGGATACTTTCTACCGAAGCACCTAACACTTTTCGCACCCCAATTTCCTTAGTCTTCTGATTGGCCATGAACACGGTTAGTCCAAATAACCCAAGACACCCGATAAAGATAGCCAGTGAAGTAAAAATAGTAAGCATTACAGACATGCGTTGTTCGCTTTCATAAAACTCTCTGATCTGTTCATCTAAAAACCGATACGAATAGATGTACTCCGGGTATGTACGCTCCCATTTAGTCTGCACTTCTTTTAGTACATTTTGCATGGATTGCGGATTAACACGTACAGATAGCGTTCGATAGCCCGTAAGGCGATTAAGCATAATGGTAGCTTCAAGCGGGTCTTGTAGTGAAACTGTATGAAAATTCTTAACCACTCCGCTCACGGGCAAATTTTTTCGCCACATGCGTATGTTCTTTCCAATAATATCTTCCGGATTGGCAAAGCCTGCCACCTGGGCAAAGCGCTCATTCACAACAAACGTATGTGCCGTGTCTAAATCAGAGACTCCTTTACCCGCTACCAATTTTATATCATATAACTCTATATAGTTTCCATCTATCTGCTTTACCTGGGTACCATAGGTGTTGTCATCTCCTTCTATTGAAAAATTGGTTGACGATACACTGCCTGACGAAGGGGCTGAATTACTTAAACTGGCCTGCTCAACACCGGGTATGGTCAGCATCTCATCACGCAAAGTGCGCATCTTACTCACTCCGCCATTAAACTGGGGTTGTTCATCAACCGGAATAGGTATGGTAATAATGGCATCCTTACGGAAGCCCAACTCTTTATTGCGGAGGTATTTCATCTGACTGATAAGCACAACGGTTGCAATAATCAGCAATTGGGAAATTACAAATTGAAGCACTACTAAACTCCTGCGTAAGTTGAAGCCGGAAGTCTGGGAAGTTTTGATCTGATTTTTAAGCGCGTTTACCGGATTAAATCCACTTACTACCAGAGCCGGATAAAATCCGGATAACAAAGAAACTATTACCAGTGTACTGATCAGGAAAATCCAGAGAAATATGTCTGAAGCAAAATTCAGAGTAAGGGTTAAGTCCAGAAACGGATTTAAAAAACTCAGGCCAACCTCAGCAAGTACCACCGCTATAATAATGGATAGTAAGGTTACTAAACTTGTCTCTCCTAAAAACTGATAAATCAATTGAGGCCTTGAGCTTCCTAATGATTTACGGATACCTACTTCTTTAGATCGTTTAACCGCTTCAGCAGTCGTGAGGTTTACAAAATTTATACACGCTGTAAGTAAAAGAAAAATTCCGATTATGCTAAGGGTAAGCAGGGTCGATTCGCTAACCGTATTGTAGTTATAGTTACCAAACCTGTCATCGAAGTGGATTTCACTTAAGCGTTGCAAAACAAAGGTGGTATTGTCGCGGTTGCGCGCTGAATCGCCCAGGTATTTGGTTACGAAAGCCGGCATACGGGCTTCAATATCCGTAATCATTTTACCTTCCTTTAAGGTAAAGTAACAGTTATCATCACTCCAGATGCCAGACCATCCGTTACTATCTTTTTCCTTTTTTACAGTGATATAGGAGGCCAGAACATCGAAAGGGAAATCGGTGTTGTTCGGATAATCTTCCATTATTGCCGTTACGCGGAATTCTTTATCATCGTACTGCAATACTTCGCCTATTGCATCTTCTTTCCCAAAGTACTTAAGAGCCGATCGTCTGGATACAATTACTTCATTCGGCTCGTCTAAACCCTTTTCGCCATCGCCAATCAGAATTTTTCTGTCGAACACTTTAAAGAAGTTTGGTTGTGCATAACCTACCCCGCTTTCTTCATCATATTTCTTTGGTTCATTACCTGCTTGTGGAATCACAACAAAACTTCCTGCCCGGTAAGAAATAAAGGTAACTTCTTCTGCTTCGGGGAAATCAGCACTAAAAACTTCAGGAAATACGGGGTGCACTCCGGGTGTATAATTTTTACCATCGTTACCATCAGATTGTACACTTGCCCTATAAATGCGGGCATAATTGCTATGATAGGTATCAAAACTTTTGTGATATCGTACCAACAAAAAAAGTATAAGACTGGTGGCCAGGCCCAATGTAAGTCCGCCAATATTTAGCATCGTAGTACCCCGTTGGCGAAGCAGGTTACGCAGGGCAGTCTTAAAATAGTTTCTAAACATAATTGGCCAAAGGTTTATAGAAAATGTTCAACCGGGTTTTGATGATCTTTCTTTTCCAATATTTATGCCACTGGCTTTTTGGATGAAATTTCAAGCATTTGAAAAAACTATCTGTTCAAAAACGCTGACTTTCGTCCGGAAGCGGACGTATATATTGAAGTTGATTTGTACTTTTGTCTCATGATTCAGCAACTGCTTATTGCCCTTCTTTTTGCGGCAGCTCTCTTCTACCTGGGGCGCATGGGCTGGCGTGCATGGCGTACTAAAAACGCATGCAGTGCGGGCTGTGGCAAATGCAGTGTTGCCGATATGGGTCAGATGGCGAAGAATATCGAAAAGGCCGGCAAGCCATCCTAAATCTCAAACTTGCTATTCTCTTAGATTTTACGCATTTTGCGTAACGCATTTTGCGTAACGCATTTTGTATGGCACTCAAAAATCCTTTTCTACTAAAGGGCTACCTGGATAAACATTATTTCTGCAACCGCGAGAAGGAAACTACGGGGTTAGTTAATGCTATAACAAATAGCCGAAATGTAACCCTAATCTCATTGCGCAGAATGGGAAAAACCGGACTGATTTACCATACGTTTGCACAACTTAAAAAGAATTACCACTGTGTTTACGTGGATATTCTGCCAACCTCAACACTTGCAGAGTTTACCGAAACATTTGGCAAAGCCGTACTTAATCAATTGGAAAATCCTTATGGAAAATCCGTAAAGCAATTGTTGGGTATCTTTAAAAAATTTACCCCCAGCCTAGTTATAGACCCCATGACCGGCCAGCCCTCCTTCGAAATCCAGATAAAAACAGAAAGAGAAAGCGAATCAACTCTTGAAGATATTTTCAACTATTTGAAAAAGCGCAAAGAAAAAGTGGTAATCGCCATTGATGAATTTCAACAAATAGCAGAGTATCCCGAAAAAAAAACCGAAGCGTTACTCCGATCTTACATTCAAAATTTGACTCACATTGATTTTATTTTTTCGGGGAGTCAGAAGCATTTGCTAACTCAAATGTTTAGCCAGGCCTCACGGCCTTTTTATCAGAGCACAGAGTTTCTATTCATGGATCGTATTGATTCGGTGACTTACTCAAAATTTATCCTACATCATTTTTCGGCTAATCAAAAAAAAATAAAGGAAAAAGAGATAGCAACCATTTTTGAATGGACGCGATTACATACGTTTTATGTACAATTAATTTGTCATAAACTCTTTGTTCAACCTGAAAAAGAATTAACCCACGAAGTACTGGTTCGTACTCTTCAGGATATTTTAACCGAAAATGAACCGTATTATATTGGCTATAAAAATCTATTAACCGGCCAACAATGGGGTCTATTAAAAGCTATTGCAAAAGAAGCTGACGTACCTAAGATTAACCAAAAAGACTTCTTGAATAAGTATAAATTGAGCGCAAGCAGTGTTCAACGATCAATTAAAGCTTTGGAGGAACGTGAATTGATAGTTCAGGAAACTAACGGCTACCGGGTGTACGATGTTTTTTTAGGACTATGGATATCTCTCCGCTTTTAGAATCAAGCCCACACTTTCGTCCCCTCTGTACAATTTCTACACATTTCTATTTCACTGCGCGATCGAAGCAAGGTTGCCCGAAAGTCGTTGTACTTTTTACTCTGCCAGATTTCTTTAAACGTTTGCTGTTGTAAATCACCCATCACATAGTGGGCGTCTTTATCAAAACAACAGGGCACTACTTTTCCATCCCATGTAATCACACAACTCTGCCACATTTTCCAGCAATGACTGGCCAATTCGTTTTTAATAGCGTACGTACCGTTTGGGTTTTTCAAATAGCGCGAATACTTGTCGATAGTAGGAATTAAATCAGAACCATTTTCGTAATCATAAATCTGCGCGGTTTTTAAAGCTACATGATCTACGCCAATTTCTTTAGCAAGCCTGTACACATCCGAAATCTGATGCTCATTTGGTTTAACTACTAAAAACTGAAACACAACAAACGGAGTAGCCGATTTCAATTCCTTCCTCCATCGTATAATGTTCTTCGCTCCTTCAATCACCTTATCAAGTTTTCCTCCTACCCGGTAAGCTTCATACGTTTCCTGGGTGGTTCCATCAATGGAAATAATAAGTCTGTCGAGACCAGACTCAATGGTTTTTTTTGCGGCTTCATCATTCAGATAATGCGCATTGGTAGAAGTAGCCGTATAAATATTCTTGTCGGATGCATACTTTACCAGGTCTAAAAACTTCGGATGAAGATAGGGTTCGCCTTGAAAATAAAATGTGAGGTACGAAAGTGAAGGCGAAAGTTCATCCATTACTTTTTTGAACAAATCAGGTTGCAACATACCTGTAGGCCGGGTAAATGAACGCAACCCTGAAGGACATTCCGGACAACGCAGATTACAAGATGTAGTCGGCTCAATCGATACACTGGTGGGTAACGCCCAATGAACTGGTTTTTTGCTTAATCGTGAATAATGATAACTCGACAGTACTTTTGCTGCATTAACCGTGCGCGACAAGGTAGCCTTTCGTAACAGGTTTATCGTATCCTTAAAATTTCCGCGCAAAGCGTCCATTATTCAAAATTACTTTTTGAAACCCGATTGTCTATCTTTCGACTCAATTATTTACTCATGCAACGGTTCGTTTTCGTCTTTGGCTTAGTTCTTATATCCTTCTTTACATTAGGTCAGGGTATTTCATTATCGGATGAGGCTGAAATTTCTATTATAACCTGTGGCCCTGATCCTAATGAATTATACAGTGCCTTTGGCCATAGTGCTGTGCGGGTAATTGATCCGGTAAACCGAATCGATTATGCTTTTAACTATGGCGTATTTGATTTCGATCAGCCCAACTTCTACCTCAATTTTGCGCGTGGCCGCAACTACTACATGCTTGCTGTTTACCAGTACCAGGATTTTGAATGGGCCTATAAACGCGATGGCCGTTTTATTCACGAACAGGTTTTGCAACTAACCCCTGATCAGAAAGCAAAATTTTTTAATTTCTTAATGTGGAATGCTCAACCCGAAAACCGTACGTATCGCTACGATTACTATCACGACAACTGTGCTACCCGCATTCGCGATATCTTAGTCGATCAATTAGGTGATGACCTTATTGTTGACAGTAGCTTTTTTGAACCCGTTCATTCGTTCCGTCAAAAAACCGGTGAATACCTTGATCCGTTACCCTGGGGCGATTTGGGAATTGATATATGCCTGGGCCTACCCATTGATCGCACCATGTATGCCACCGAGTACATGTTTCTACCCGATTATATTGAAGCCTTTGTTGACAAGATGAAAGTTAAAGCGGACAGTGGCTGGGTAGATTTAGTTAAAGAGAAACGCATTACCCATACTGCCACAGTAGAAGCCCGGAATTCTATCATTCATCCGTGGATTGCTTTTTTCGTATTTCTCTTCGCTATAGCGGGTATCTCCGTTATGGATTGGAAACGGAAGAAACTCAGTCGCTGGTTTGATGTATTTCTTTTTACAACCGTGGGGCTTATCGGTTTGCTGTTGTTTGTGCTTTGGCTATTTACCGATCATTACGATGCGGCCCGTAATTTCAATTTGCTGTGGGCCTTTCCTTTGCATTTTTTTGCAGGCTTGCTGCTATTAAGCAAACGAACTTATAATTTGTTGAGTAGCTATTTTCTATTTTGTGCTATTCTATTGGCTGCTACCCTTGTGTTCTGGTGGGCGATCCCGCAGCAATTAAATGTTTACCTGACGCCTGTTGTAATTGGGTTGGCCATCCGGTGTTTGATAAACTGGAAACTACTGCGCAGATAAGCACCCTGTAAAATTTACTGGTACTTATCTGTACAAACTTTGAATGAGTTGTTTACATATGAATAGGCCTGTTAGCTGTAGCCGCTAAACAAGCTTCTTTTACTGCTTCCATGTATGTAGGGTGCGCATGACTCATGCGCGAAACATCTTCCGCGGAAGCGCGATATTCCATAGCCACTACACCAGCCGCAATCATATCGGCAGCACGGGCGCCAATTATGTGTACACCTAAAATTTCATCGGTGTTTTTATCAGCTAATATTTTTACCAAGCCATCCATATCCATTGAGGCGCGGGCCCGGCCCAGTGCTTTGTACGGAAAGTTTCCAACTTTAAATGCTTTGCCTTGCTCCTTCAATTGCTCTTCCGTTAACCCAACACTGGCCACCTCGGGCCAGGTGTATACCACTCCCGGAATAAGGTTATAATTAATGTGGGGTTTTTGTCCTGCAAATTGTTCAGCCACCAACACTCCTTCTTCTTCCGCTTTGTGTGCCAGCATAGCACCACGGACTACATCGCCTATAGCATAGATGTTATCTACTTTGGTTTTCAGATGATCATCAACCGGAATTTTTCCCTTGTCTAACTCAATGCCCACTTTATCTAAACCCAGTCCATCCGTATAAGGTCTGCGACCCACACTTACCAAACAATAATCACCTTTCAATTCAATTGCATTCCCTCCGCTCTTAGGTTCTGCCTTCAACACAACTTCTTTACCCTTATTCTCTAACGCTGTAACCTTATGACTCAGGTACAGTTCCATACCCAACTTCTTGGCCACTTTAGCTAGCTCCTTACCCAACGTGCCGTCCATAGTTGGAATGAGGCTGTCCAGAAATTCAATCACTGTTACTTTGGAACCGATGCGTGCATATACCGAACCGAGTTCCATACCAATAACACCACCTCCGATAATAATCAGGTGTTTAGGAATCTCTTTCAATTCTAAAGCTTCGGTGCTTGAAATAATTCTTTTCTTATCGAAGGGTGCAAAAGGAAGCGGGGTTGGTTTTGATCCGGTGGCAATAATTACTTTCTCGGTTGTAATCTGAGTTTCTTTTCCGTCTTTGCCTGCAATCTTAATTGTATTCTTGTCGACAAATGAACCAACTCCTGTATGAACATCAATTTTATTTTTCTTCATCAGGTAAGCAATACCCTCTACATTAGATTTAATTACACCGGCTTTGCGTTTAATCATCTGAGCCAGGTTTGCCTTGGGTTCGTTAATCTCCACCCCGTGTTCTTTGAACGTATGCGCGGCATTATGAAAATGCTCGGTAGAATCCAACAACGCTTTAGACGGAATACAACCTACATTTAAACAAGTGCCACCAAGGGTATCGTACTTCTCGATGATGGCTGTTCTAAAACCAAGTTGAGCACACCGGATTGCGGCAACATATCCGCCAGGACCAGAGCCAATAACTGTTACGTTGTATTGCATAGGAGAATTTCGAATTTAAAATTTCATATTAGTTAAACACCAAGAATCAATCTTCCCGGATCTTCCAGTAGTTCTTTCACGCGCACCAGGAAGCTAACCGACTCTCGTCCGTCAACAATGCGGTGATCGTACGAAAGCGCCAGATACATAATAGGTCTGATTACGACTTGTCCATCTTTAACTACAGGACGCTCAACAATGTTATGCATGCCTAAAATGGCAGACTGTGGCGGATTAAGAATAGGAGTAGAAAGCATAGAACCAAACACACCGCCATTGGTGATGGAAAATGTTCCGCCCTGCATCTCATCTATCGAAAGTTTTCCATCGCGGCCTTTGGTTGCTAAGCGAACCACTTCGGCTTCAATCTGATCGAACGAAAGAGATTCTGCATTGCGAATTACAGGTACAACTAATCCGCGTGGTGTTGAAACGGCAATGGAAACATCACAATACTCATGATAAATAACCTCATCTCCATTAATCTGTGCATTTACGGCTGGCCATTCTTTAAGTGCAATACAAACAGCTTTGGTAAAGAACGACATAAAGCCGAGGCCCACACCGTACTTTTCTTTGAACTTGTCTTTATACCTGGATCGTAAGTCCATTACCGGTTTCATGTCCACTTCATTAAACGTAGTGAGCATAGCCGTTTCATTTTTTACTGACACCAGGCGCTTGGCAATAGTCTTGCGCAATGATGTCATCTTTTCAGAACGCTTTTCGCGCGAGCCGCCTGATGCAATTACCGGAGGCGTAGCTGCTGTGGTTTTCGCAGACTCTGTCTTTGCAGATGACTTCTGCGCATTATTCGCATCTTCTTTTGTAATTCGGCCCCCTACCCCCGTACCACTAACCTGCGAAGATGAAATTCCTTTTTCTTCAAGAATTTTTGCAGCCGCTGGTGACGGGTGTCCTGAAGCATATGTCTTATCGCCACTACCGGAAGCAGAAGTTGATGCGGAAGAAGTTGAAGCAGGTGATGAAACGGGGGCCCCTTCTGTAACTTCAATCTTGCAAATTAATCCACCAATAGGCAGGGTGGTTTTCTCTTTGGCTACAATTCTTAAAATACCATGGGCTTCGGCTGGTAATTCAAATGTTGCTTTATCCGATTCAACTTCGGCAATCACTTCATCCAGTTTCACGTAATCACCATCCTTCTTCAACCAGGTAGAAATGGTTACTTCCGTAATCGACTCGCCTACGGCCGGTACTTTCATTTCTTTTACAACACCTGTTGCTTTGGGCGCAGCGGTTTCTTTGGTTTTTGTTTCCGTTTTTGGGGTTTGTGGTGTTGCTCCAGCGCCTTCAGCAATTTCGCAGATAACGGTACCAATGGGCACTACTTCGCCTTTTGCTTTATTAATCTTAAGCACACCTGCCTGCGGAGCTGTGAGTTCAAAAGTTGCTTTGTCAGATTCGAGTTCGGCAATTACTTCATCCATCTTCACCACATCTCCATCTTTCTTTAGCCAGTTGGCAATCGTTACTTCGGTGATTGATTCGCCTACAGTTGGAACTTTAACTTGTGCCATGTATTTCTTTTTAAGGGTAAAATTGTTTTGTATCTACATTAAATCTCAAAGGCTTGGGTAATAATTTTCTCCTGCTCAGCTTTATGAACCTTTGAATACCCGGTAGCCGGTGAAGCACTGGATTTGCGCGCCACTACCTTCCATTTTTCCTCGGGCATAAACCGCTGGATATAGGACCAATACCCCATGTTATAGGGTTCTTCTTGTGCCCAGATCAATTCAGCATCTTTATATTTTTTCAAAATAACCTGCACCTGTTGTTTCGGAAATGGATACAATTGCTCTAGCCGAACCACTGCAGTATTTTTAATTTTCTTTTTTTGCTGATAATCAAGTAAATCGTAATACACTTTGCCTGAACAAAATACTACCCGTTTTACTTCTTTGGCTTTTGCATTAGAGTCGTCCAACACTTCTATGAACGAACCTGAAGTAAACTGATCAATTGAAGACACTACACCCGGATGGCGTAATAACGATTTAGGCGAGAACACTACACAAGGTTTACGGAATTCCCACTTGATTTGTCTTCTTAACAAATGGAAATAGTTGGAAGCAGACGTAATATTGGCTACTACCATATTAAATTCAGAAGCCTGTTGCAGAAACCGCTCTGGCCTTGCACTGGAATGTTCCGGGCCCTGGCCTTCATACCCGTGTGGTAATAAGAGTACTAATCCGTTTTGACGTTGCCATTTCGATTCGGCCGAAGTAATAAACTGATCGATGATTACCTGCGCACCATTTACAAAGTCGCCAAACTGGGCTTCCCAAACGATTAAGGCGCGAGGTGTGGCTAATGCATACCCATACTCAAAGCCCATAACACCAAACTCAGAAAGCAGTGAGTTATACATGTGTAGCTTGGCCTGATCATTACTGATGTGATTCAGACCGCAATAAGATTGATTCGTGTTTGAATCCCAGAAATACGCATGGCGATGCGAGAAGGTGCCCCGCTTTACATCCTGACCCGACATACGAACAATATATTTTTCAGCTAACAACGACCCGAATGCCAATAACTCGGCTTCAGCCCAACCTAATTCCTTCTTTTCAAAAAAGGCTTCCTTCCGGTCTTTTAATAATTTTTCAATCTGCTTAATTGGTTTAAACCCATCGGGTATAGTGGTAAGAGCCTTACCTACTTTTTCGAGAATGGTATTCGATACGGATGTATCGGGCGATTGATCGAAATCTTCTGGTTTAGATTTACGCAGCGACTGCCACTCTTCCTCTACCTCCTGCAATTTATAAGGAAGCGTTTTTTGTTTCACTTCATTAAGGCGATCCTGCAACTGATTCCGGAATTTAGTATCCATTTCATCGGCTAACGCAGCATCTACACCCGACTCAACTAACTTTTTTACATAAACCTCGCGCGGGTTTGGGTGCTTGGCAATAATGTTATAAAGTTTGGGTTGTGTAAATTTCGGCTCGTCACTTTCATTGTGGCCGTGCCTGCGGTAACACAACAGGTCAATAAAAATGTCCTTCCCAAACTGCTGGCGATATTCCGCTGCAAGCTTGGCACACCAGGTTACGGCTTCGGCATCATCTCCATTTACATGCAATACCGGTGCGTCTACAATTTTAGAAACATCGGTACAATATATGGCTGTGCGGGCATCATCATAGTCGGTGGTAAATCCAACCTGATTATTGATTACAAAATGAATAGTTCCACCGGTAGTATAGCCTGGTAAACCAGACATCTGCACTACTTCATACACAATACCCTGACCGGCCACAGCTGCATCGCCATGAATGAGAATGGCCATTCCCTTTTTCAAATCACCATTATATTCATCATCTATCTGGCCCCGGGTATAGCCTACCACCAGGGGGTCTACCGCTTCTAGATGCGAAGGGTTGGGCGTTAGCTTTACATAAATCTTTTTACCCGATGGTGTTGTTATATGGCTGGCGTATCCCAGGTGATATTTCACATCACCATCGCCCATTGTTAAATCAGGGTTTACATTTCCTTCAAACTCGGTAAATATTTGCTCATATGTTTTACCTAAAATATTTGAGAGCACATTTAATCTGCCACGGTGTGCCATCCCAATCACTACTTCCTTCACATCCAGTTCGGCCGCTTTATTAATAATTGCATCTAAAGCAGGAATCGTGTTTTCCCCTCCTTCAAGCGAAAAACGTTTCTGCCCTAAAAATTTAGTATGTAAAAAGTTTTCAAATACAACTGCTTCATTCAGTTTAGATAATATCCTCTTCTTCTCGTCCAGGTTCGGGTTATACGCATAATATTCTCTTTCAATCTTATTATGAAACCAGGCCCGAATATCATCGTTGCCAATAAAGTTGTATTCGAACCCAATGGGACCCAGATATAGGAACTTTAATTTCTCAATAATTTTCCGGAGCGATGACCGGGGCATTCCAATTTCGGCAGCCACATCAAACTCGGTATCCAAATCGGCATCGGTAAGGCCAACACTTTTATGATCCAGGTTCACGTTGTGATCTCTGCGTTCGCGCACCGGATTGGTTTTTGATTTAAGGTGCCCAAACGAGCGATACTGAAAAATAAGATTGCGCACCTGTGTCTCCTTAATGGAGATAGGATCTCCCCCGCTTGTTAAACCGCTACCACTTTGCGACTGTGAAAAATCAAAGCCCTCAAAAAACTTTTGCCAGGTAACATCAACGGATGAAGGGTTGTTTTTATAGGTTTGATACAGCTGATCGATATAACTCACGTCAGCGTTAGAAATATAGGAGTACTTATCCATGGTTTTTTTGAAAAGAAACCAAATGTAGAAAGGCAACTTAAAATAAAAAAATCTAATAATCGCTTATTCAAATATTAAAGAAAATCAAGCGTTTAGGATTTTATGAAATACAGTGGTTGGTAAACTGCCAAAAACGGCTACCTTTGCAGTCCTTAAAAAACGGACGAGTTCCAACATTTAAAAACTTAGAAAATGGCAGTTAAAATCAGATTAGCGCGCAGAGGCCGGAAAAAACTCTCTCTTTATGATGTAGTTGTAGCAGACTCGCGCTCGCCACGTGATGGCAAATTCATCGAAAAAATTGGTACCTACAATCCTCTAACCGTACCGGCATCTATCATTTTAGATGATAACAAGGCTTTTGATTGGTTAATGAAAGGTGCGCAACCTTCCGATACAGTGCGCGCTATGCTTTCATACCGCGGGGTAATGTTGCGCAGACACTTACAACTTGGTGTGGCAAAAGGAGCCATTACACAAGAACAGGCCGATTCAAAATTAACGGAATGGGTAAAGTCAAAACAAGATAAAATTCAATCTAAGGTTGAAGGGCTGGCTAAGGCTAAGCAAACGGCTGCCAAGGCACGTAAAGAGGCTGAATCGAAAGTTAAAGAAGCTCGCGCTGAGGCAATTCGTAAGAAGGCTGAGGTTGTAGTTGCTCCTGCCGAAACACCAGCAGAGGAAACACCTGCTGAGCCACAGGCATAATCTAAATCCGATATGTAATAAAAATGCCTCTGATTTCCGGAGGCATTTTTTGTTTATAATCATTGTATGAATAAAGACTCTTGTTATAAAATAGGGTATGTAGCCAAAACGCATGGGCTTAAAGGCGAAGTAACCCTGGTAATTACCGAAGCTATCGACCTGGAAGCTATTGAAACGGTCTTTTTGGATATACGCAACACATTGGTGCCCTATTTTATTACAAGCTTTTCCGATCGGCAGGATAAAGTATTTATAAAATTTGAAGACGTTAACACACCCGAGCAAGCCGCAGGGTTAAAGGGAGCCAGTGTGTATCTCGATAAATCCATAAGGCCGAAGCTGCCACGAGGGGAATTCTATAACGATGAGATTATTGGTTTTACTGTTGAAGATTCCGCTTCAGGGGTTTTAGGTTTGGTTACCGGTGTTATTCAATCAGGTATAAGTCGTTTAATTCAACTTGACCACAAGGGTAAAGAAGTCCTCATCCCGGTAAACGGGCCGTTTATTACATCTGTTAATAAACTGAAAAAGAGAATAGCAGTAGAATTACCAGAAGGATTTTTGGAGATTTAAGTACATTCGGATTATGCATATTGATATTATTACCTGCTTGCCGCGATTACTTGAGAGTCCGTTTTCAGATTCGATATTAAAACGTGCGCAGCAAAAAGAATTGGTAACGGTATCGATTATTGATTTACGCGAATACGCCAACAACAAGCATCGCACAACTGATGACTACGCCTTTGGCGGAGGTGCTGGTATGGTGATGATGATTGAACCGATTGATAGATGTATTACCGAGTTGAAATCGAAACGGCAATACGATGATATTATCTATATGAGTCCGGATGGTGAGATGCTAACTCAAACTATCGCGAACGAATTAAGTCTGAAAAAAAATCTAATTCTACTTTGTGGTCATTATAAAGGTGTGGACGAACGCGTTCGGGAACACCTCATCACCCGCGAAATCAGTATTGGCAATTATGTACTCTCAGGTGGCGAGTTGGCCGCTGCGGTGGTGGCGGATGCTGTAATCCGGTTATTGCCCGGTGTTTTAAATGACGAAACTTCTGCCCTTACCGATTCCTTTCAGGATGGGCTGGTAGCCCCACCCGTTTATACCCGCCCGGCAGAATACAAAGGCTGGAAGGTTCCGGAAGTGCTTCTTTCCGGTCATGAAGCCAAAATTGCCCAATGGAAATATGAAAAATCATTGGAAAGGACTAAAAACAGAAGGCCAGATCTTTTAAGGAACTCCTAAAAAATATCGGACCCAATCTGCGTATTCCGGGCAATTCGTCTATATTTGCAGTCCATTTTAAAAAGACCGAGCGTTATGGCCGATTTAATAAAAGAAGTAGAAGCAGAATTAGCAGCAAAACGCACTAATATCCCCGATTTTAAGCCGGGCGATACCCTTAATATTCACGTAAAGATTAGTGAGGGGAACAAGGAGCGTATCCAGCAATTTCAAGGTGTAGTTCTTTATAGAAGAGGAAAAGGCACTAATGGTGAGAGTTTCTCTGTTCGCAAAGTATCAAATGGTGTTGGTGTAGAGCGTATCTTCCCTCTTCTTAGCCCAAGCATCGATAAAATCGAGTTTATAAAAGCGGGTAAAGTACGCAGAGCCAAATTGTATTACCTGAAAGGTCGTCAGGGCAAATCTGCCAGAATTAAAGAAAAACTGGCTACCAAATAAGTACTTAATATTACAATTTAAGTCTATAAAAAGGCCCATTCCAGTAACTGGAGTGGGTTTTTTCATTCATGCCCCATATCCTACATCGCATTGCACAAACGGACCCATAAACCTATATTTGCCGCTCATCTCAAATGAAATTATGGCAAACCTGAACATTAGTGCATTATTGGGTAAAGACGCAGACTCTCTACTAACTCACAAAAGTAAAACCATTAATAAAAGTCAGCTCCATCTTCCCGGGCCTGATTTCGTTGAAAGAATTTTTACCCAATCCAGCCGTAATACACAGACTTTGCGCAGCCTGCAAACGCTATTTGATACCGGGCGATTAGGCAGAACCGGATATCTCTCCATTCTTCCCATCGATCAGGGAATTGAACATAGTGCCGGTGCATCCTTTGCTAAAAACCCCATCTATTTCGATCCGGAAAATATAGTAAAGCTTGCTATTGAGGGCGGTTGCAATGCTGTAGCTACAACGTATGGTGGCCTTGCCCTGATGTCGCGCAAGTATGCACACAGAATTCCGTTCATTGTAAAAATCAATCATAACGAATTACTAACCTATCCGAACAAAGCCGATCAAATCATGTTTGGATCCGTTGACGATGCCTGGAACTTAGGCGCTGTAGCAGTAGGTGCAACCATTTATTTCGGATCGGATAATTCTACCCGTCAGATTCAGGAAGTAGCTAAAGCTTTTGAGCGTGCTCACGAATTAGGTATGGCAACCATTTTGTGGTGCTATACGCGTAATAATGCCTTCAAAAAAGATGGAGTTGATTACCACGTATCTGCCGATTTAACCGGCCAAGCCAACCATCTGGGCGTTACTATCCAGGCCGATATTATAAAACAAAAACTTGCCGAGAATAACGGTGGTTATAAAGCATTGAACACGGGCGGAAGCAGCTACGGAAAATTAGATGAAAAAATCTATACCGAATTAACGTCCGATCATCCCATTGATTTGTGCCGCTACCAGGTGGCCAATTGTTATATGGGTCGTGCAGGATTGATTAACTCTGGTGGCGACTCTAAAGGGGCAAGCGATATGGCCGATGCTGTACGCACAGCCGTTGTTAACAAACGTGCCGGTGGTATGGGCCTCATCTCCGGGCGCAAGGCTTTCCAGCGACCGGTTAAGGAAGGTGTTGAAATTCTGAATGCGATACAGGATGTTTATCTTGATAAATCAATTGATATCGCCTGATACAAATTGAATTACGTGCCGATGAATATTCATCGGCATTTGTTTTTATAACCACATTAAAATTTTTAACCTGATGCCTTGGTTTAAGCGTACAGATAAAGGAATACTTACCCCCACCGAATCGAAGCGGGAAGTACCGGATGGATTATGGTTTAAATCGCCCGGTGGCAAAATTGTACATACGCGCGAGCTAAAGAACAATGCGTATGTTGTTCCGGAAGAAGAGTATCATGTGAAAATTGGGTCGCAGGAGTACTTTGAAATCTTGTTTGACAACAATGAATTCACCGAGTTAGATGTCAATATGGAATCGGGCGACCCACTTAAGTTTACCGACACTAAACCCTATCCCAAACGAATTAAAGAATCACAGGCTAAGGTAAATTTAAAAGATGCAGTACGCACAGCCTATGGTAAAATGAACGGGCTTGACATTACCATTGCCTGTATGGACTTTAGTTTTATTGGCGGTTCGATGGGCTCGGTAGTGGGCGAAAAGATTGCACGCGCCATGGATCATAGCCTGAAAACCAAAAAGCCATTTTTGATGATCTCCCGCTCGGGTGGAGCGCGCATGATGGAGGCCGGGCTCTCACTAATGCAAATGGCAAAAACATCAGCTAAAATTGCTTTGCTTGATCAGGCCAAAATTCCCTACATCTCACTTCTAACCGACCCTACAACAGGCGGTGTAACGGCATCGTACGCTATGCTTGGCGATTTTAACATTGCCGAACCCAACGCTTTGATTGGCTTTGCCGGCCCGCGCGTAATACGCGAAACGATTGGCAAAGACTTGCCAAAGGGCTTTCAAAGTTCAGAGTTTGTACTTGACCACGGCTTTCTGGATTTTATTGTGGACCGGAGGAATTTGAAGAGTAGATTGAGTTTGCTGTTGAAGATGATTAGCTAATCATTCAATTCTTTTCTTTAATAATTTTTATCGTATTGGTGCCCACCTTTAGAATATAAACGGCCGGTGGTAACTCACTTATATCAAAAACAAACTCGTTAGTACCATGCTGCTTTGCGAGTTGCACGCCATGCACATTAAATATCGTTGCCTCTATAGATGTTTCTGAATAAGGAATACTCACTTTTACAAACCCAGCTGACGGATTAGGGTATACTACTATTTCATCTGATTCGTTGGCCGATGTAGTTACATTACATGCCCATGGTTCGCCTTCTATCGGTTCGCCCGGAATAATTGTTCGGCCTGCAAATGCTCCATAATTTAATGGGTATTTGATTGTTCTGAAATTCAAATCATTATTATACCCTGGGTCTGTTGTTATTAAATCCCTACCTACTATTCCGTTTGTAGTAACCGGACTCTTATAAAACCAAACGGTATCACCTTGGTTTGTTACTTCAAAAAAAACTCCTTGCCGAGATGAACAGATTAACAGATTTCCGTTTGGTTGAATTTCTGCTCCTGCCATTATATTCGAAAATAAATTCTCTTTTGGTGTTGCGGTATATGAAAAAACTGGCTGTTCCGGACCAAAACGTTCTGAGGTTAACGCGTATCGACCCTGATTATCTACGGGCGGGTTTATAATGTCCACACTTGAAAAATTACTTCCTTTATTGTTATTGAATGCCATTATCATTCCTTCGAATTCTCCTTCATTAATCCAATGCACATCATGTTGGCCAAAAAGTCTTTTATCATCGTCAGATCCTTGTTTATAAACTTTTGGATTTCCCCACCTATAAAGCAGGTCTCCTCCCTTTCCAGAGTTTCCACCCAAACTGGTGGCGGCCTGAGCGGTGGTTGTGCTGTGATCAATTACCCAAAGTTCATTCAGGAATGGTGAGCTAAGTACAATCTGGTCTAATGCTTCATTATAATCGATGGCATTAGCATGTATCCAATCAGAAATAACATTCGTTACATAATTCACATCTACTCGCTCGGGGTGTTCGCTAACCACACCAAATCCAGATTTAGTGTTGTCAAAATCCTGAATCAAATGATCCCACAAATTCCACTGCCAAACAATTTCATAATTACTGGGGGGTATTGGCTTTACTTCAATAATCCGTTCCGACCAAATGATTCCATTCGAAGGAATCAATTCAGGTTTCCGGCCAGCAGCAAGTGCTTCTTCCTGAGTACGGACTTCCCAAACAATCATCAAAATATTTCCATTGGGCAAAAACTTAATGTCGTGATGAAGCCTCAACAGGTCCGTATTCAATTCGAATGACCAAAGTAAGTTTGAATTCCAGTCAAACAATTCAACGCCTCCACCTCCACCTCCACCTGTAATGGTGGAATTCGGAAGTATTTTTGTGCGCACCAAGTTTCCATTAGGCATTAAGTAAGCTGTGTTTCCCGGATTGAAATTGCTATTCCATTTGTTAATTAGTCGACCACAGTTATCAATCAGATATGTGAATTTTGTGTTTAATGGTGCAAACAATGTGTAACCTTCTGTAACGCCTTCTTTAAGGATTAAAGGACCGGCAATCTTCTGTGGTTGGCTTAATCCTGACACAGAAAGCAAACCACCAATCACAACCAATAAGATTCGAAGTTCAAATTTCATCATCACGATAACTAAAGTATTTAACAAGGTAATGAGCTTTAAAAAAAAAGGCTGCCAGTGGCAGCCTTTTTTTAAACATAATACCGCTTATTCAAGACACAGGTTCAATTTAATTGGCCCTGGTGCCGGTGAAGGTCCAGCGCTGGCAATTACATTGCCCTTTGGCGATTTGATCTGGAACACTACTTCCGAATCCCAATCTCCACTAACAAATGTAAAGGTAAGACTAACCGCTCCCGGTGCTGCTTGATGAGTTACGATTGAAGATGCCCCATTAGCTATGGTATAATTCGTAATAACCCCATCCTCGTTAACACTTATAGCGGCTCCATTCCAGCCATCTCCGTAAAGATCAGTCATGGATATTTGATATTGTCCGCCATTTGCCCCTGGATTAGTTATTGCCGTTGCACAACCCACACCAATCGCTCTTTCGCAATTGGCTCCGGGAAATTCTGTACAAACAGAAGGAGCCCATGAGCTAAATACCCGGCCATCATCTGCGGTAAATGTCCATTTTACTGTCAGCACATCATCCCACATAAACCGTTGCGTTGCATTTCGCTGGGGTTTTTCAGGATTTGTAAACACATTGACTGACCCATTTCCATAATCAAATGTTGAGGCCTGATACAAGTTGTAAACTTCGGCCTGGCTTACAGAAAAACTTACATTGGTGCGATTGGCAGGTACTGCTGCTCCTTCAAAGGTTTTCAGCAACTTTCCTTTCGTGCCACCATGAGAGGCCACCTTGGGGTTTCCATCTACATCTACGTATGCCTCATCAAACAAAACGAAAACTTCCATTTTGTTAACGGTAACTTTGCCATCAATAGATATCCACTTTAAATCGATATCCACATCTACGGCAGGATCATTATACAACAGATCTGAATTGGCACTTGTTACCGTGGCAAATCCGTGCACACCGGTTTCCCATTCGGGCACAACCTGCAGGCTTTCATCCTTACAGGAGGTAATGATGCCTACTGAAGCAATCATTACAATTATATATTTCTTTAAACTTTTCATATCAATGGCAAATTAAAACTGATACTTAAGAACATCCCAGAAAATCGCATCCGCTGGGCTATCATAAATCTTTGTAGGCGTATTCGGATTAAGGTTCAATTCGTCCTGCGCATACGGCAGACTTAACGCAAACTGACGTGGAGCCTGAAGGGGAGCCTGTAAATCGCTTGGAAATCCTGTTCTGCGGAATGCATTATACATCTCAAAACCATTTCCATGATTTGCAAACCAAGCCTGCTTCAACGCATATTGAAGTTTAGCTCCCTCTGTTCCTGCTGTCGGATAAGCCGCAACCACATCATTAACAAAGACAGTCTGTGTCTTATAGGCTATAGGGAATGTCCATGTAGCGGGGTCAACATTGCCACCCACAGAAGATCCTATTGAAAACACTTTGGCAAACTGGGCATTCAATGCATTTCTAAGCAAGGTCTCGTCAGTTTGACCGGTGGTTACACCCAATGAGATCTGTGCTTCAAGTTTATAAAAGTTTACCATCCACGAGGTGATCATAGGGAATATACCATCTCCTCTTGCCTGATTACCACCACCCGCAGCAGGAGCACTATCCCAAACACCGGCAGCAGGGTATGCACCCACCGTAGTTCTCAACGGGTTATCGTTTGGAATACCGGATGGATCTGACCTGTCTCGCCCAAAGTATCCTGCAAGATATTCGGCCTGGCTTGTAGAAAGCGCATCAGGATCGCGATTAAATAATGCGTTAGTGATGTTACCGTTTAGCACAAAATATCCGTAGGTACAATCCGAGCGTTGCGAACATGGGATGGTCTGCTTATCTGTAGGGTCAGCAGGATCCAGAATGTCATTGGTTTGACGATGGAAGTAGAATGGGGCTCTTGGGTCTCTGTTCAGCAGCATTTCATACATGAACTGATGTCCATAGTAAGAAAATCCGGCCTCACCACCTGAATATCCATTTTGATACCATGGGTGGCGATCATCCGGGTTCTGCAATATTCCAAACTTAAACTGGAAATCCTCAGCAGCGGTAAGAATCAAATCATTTTCAGTAATAAGAGCTTGAATTTTTCCCGCTGCACTTGCATCTACTTTGCTAGTTTGTAACAATAAGCGAAGTTTCAATGACTTTGCTGCCTTTCTCCACCGGCCCATTTGTGTTGCTGCACTTACTGAGGTTCCGCCATTATTATACATAACATCTCCCAATACACGTACCGGGCTTGTTAGTGCAATATTTGCAATGGCATCGTCACAAAGCTTAATCAAATCGGCATAGATAGCTACCTGATCATCGTATACCGGAGTCTTATCGCCCTGATCTCCTTTGAAGGCAGAAAAATAAGGTACATCGCCCCAGAGGTCTACCATTAAACTAAAATAGTAGGCCTTTAAAACCTGGGCTACAGCCAGATAATGCGGGTTATTTCCTTGTTCCGTGGCCGCTACAATAATGCGTTCCAGATCGTTCAAAGGACCGCTATACAAAAAATTCCAGGTGCCATTCCACGAACCGTTAGTCATATTATGGTCATCCGTTGAAGTGGTTTGAGCCATGAAACCAGATGTTGCGTTATTTAATCCTCCGGCAAAAGTCGAGGATGCATCCAGCATTACGTTAGTCAAAAGCAATTCCAAAGACGCCTGAGATGGGTTATTTGGGTCTTGGTTTATATCTAAATCAAACAGGTCGCAAGATGAGACTGAAAACAACAGTACTGCTGCCAGTATCAATCCACTACCTTTTTTCTTAAACATTTTCATAATCAAAAAAATTATAGTTGATACTTAGAATGTAAGTGTAAGGTTAACACCGTAACGTCTTGTTGTAGGCGCTGCGCCTAACTCAAAACCTTGTACGTTCGAGGAAGAAACTACGCCTGATGATTCAGGGTCAAAGTTTAATCCTTCTAACATATTGGGTGCATTCCACCACAGGTTACGGCCTGAAACTGAAATCTTAGCTGATCCAAATGGAGTTTTTGATAAAACTGATTTTGGCATTACATAGCTAAGCGAGATTTCGCGTAAGCGGATAGTTGTAGCATCATAAATATTTACTTCGGTTTGTCCATAAGCCCCCCAACCATTGGTAAAGTGAGAGTCGAATGCAGTTACCGGAATAGTATTCCGCACCTTATCTAAGTTTTCATCTAGAATTGGAGCAAAAGTTTGTGGGCTTCCGATTATTCCGGGTACAACCCTGAGGCCTTCACGATCTACACTGTTAGCTAACTGACCGCGCAACAACAATGAAGCCGCTGAGAATGAGAATAAATCTCCTCCTTGTTTCCAATCAATCAGGAAGCTTAGCGCCAAATTCTTGTATGTAAATGTGTTTGTCCATCCCAAAGTAAAATCCGGGTTTGGATCACCCACTACCTCTTCAGTTGGAAGCGCAAACGGCATACCGGTGTTCGGGTCGATCAATAAATTACCTTCTTCATCGCGCGCGTTTTTACTTCCAAAAATCTGGGCATAAGGGTATCCATTTTTATGAATAACCTGTCCATACCCGCCACCAGGCCCGCCAATTAATATCTGACCTGCCGGGCCGGCATCAACAATCATGGATCTGATTCTGGTAAATGCTACATATGAGTTCCAGGCAAAACCATTTTCCAATTTTACCGGGTTAAGATCCAATCCAATTTCCCAACCCTTGTTTGTCAATTCTCCAACGTTAACAATTTCGGTTGTAAACCCACTTGATCGGGCAACCGCAGCGCTGGCAATTTGATCGGTTGAAACACGTGAGAAGTAAGTTAAATCTAATCCGATCTTTCCTTTAAGAAAGGCAACCTCAATACCACCTTCAGCTTCTGTTGTGAATTCTGGTTTTAGGTTCGGATTACCAAGGGTATTGCCTAATGTGGCCCGGTTTATTGGGCTGCCACCAGACGGAGTAAATGGAGTTGCTATACCATAAACAATCCCTGTCCGGTACGGACCGGCATCGTTACCTACTTTAGTATAACCTGCACGCACTTTTAACCTATCAATGAATGAGGGCATTTGCATGGCCTCGCTAACAACAAAAGACACACTAGCGCCCGGGTAGAAATAACTATTGTTTCCAATAGGTAGAGTTGAAGATTTATCGTTACGCGCTACAAGGTTCAGGAAGAGATAGTCTTTATATGAAAGCGAAATGTCTGTATAAACACCTAATAGTCTTCTAAGGGTCATGTAGTCATAATCTACAATTTGGGTAGATGTAGCGTCTGTCAGGTTCAATCCTGCAGAAATTACATTGTTACCGGTAACTTTTCTGGCTGAGTATTGACGTTGGTTAGCATTAAACCCAACCAATGCTCTTAAATTAAGGTTCTCGTTAAGTTCCTTGTTAAATGTTACTATCAGGTTATAATCCTGTTCTGTGTTGGTAAGGTCTTCTGTCCAAATCTGACCGTTAGGTATATCAATACCCCCTTTACGAATCACGTTTCTTCGTGACTCGCTATACGTGTTAATACCACCCTTCAACAATACGTTTAACCAGCTAGTAACATCATAGCTGGCGGTAAGGTTACCATATACCCGATTAACATCACTGTTGTATAAGTTATATTTTGCTATCCAATGCGGATTCTCCAAAGCGCGATAGAAAACATTTGATCCATCTACCGGGTTTTCAATTGGCAACCCATTAAGGTCAAAGTTTCTGGGCAAATAGAACAAACGGGAATAAATAGAGTTACCTCCGCCTCCGGAATAATCGTAAAAGGCACTACCACCCGACTGTGGAGATTGCTGTGTAGTGTTCGCATAGTTTACTGTACCAGACAAGAACAGTCCATTATCTAATTGGCCATTTCCCCCAAAACTTAAGGTGGTTCGGGTGGCTTCCGTATTGGGAACAATACCTTCCTGCGTCATACGCGATACGCCAGCATTAATATTTGCCTTATCAGAACCTGAAGATATCTGAAGTGCATTCTCGAATAATTTTCCATCCCTGAAAAACCCACCGATAATATCGTGAGGCTCTATTGCATAAGGAGCAGAAACATTAACAACCGCGCCATTGTCGGTACGGGTATATTGTTGTACAAACTGTGGAAACAGGTTAGGATACCGGTTATTAATAGGGTTTGGGGCAGTACCATCCGGGTAAGGCATTCCATCCGGATAGATACCATAAACTTTGGTGTAATTAGTACCATACTGGGCGTTTATGGCATCTACATGATTCGGGAAGGGAGAACCCCAGTTACCGATGAATCCACCATTGTACACCTGATTTGATCCTTGCGTATATACATCCTGATAATCAGGGATGCCTGACACCTGCTCTACGTTAAACGAGGTATTATAGGTTATCTCTAATCCCTTCTTTGAATTCTTCTTTGCTGCTTTAGTTGTAATAACCACCACACCATTGGTAGCCCGGCTTCCGTAAAGGGCAGAGGCGGCAGCCCCTTTTAATATAGAAATACTTTCAATGTTGTTTGGGTCCAAATCAAACGCGCGATTTGAATAAACCGTATTTGAACCAGATCCTGTAGCTTCATTGGTCGAGTTGTCGAAAGGAATACCATCTACAATAAACAGAGGTTGGGTATTACCCGTCATTGAAGACATACCCCGGATATTGATTTTTGTTGACTGACCTGGAGCACCGCCAGAACCGGCAATATTTACGCCTGGCATTTTTCCTTGCAGTGCACGAAGTGGGTCAACTTCAGAACGAGATTGAATATTGTCTGAATTCAGACTCGTAACCGAATAACCAAGGGATTTTTTTTCACGTTCAATACCCACTGCTGTTACAACCACTTCGCCAAGTTGTTGAACATCCAGGCCCATGGTTACATTAACAACCGATCTTTCTCCAATCGCTTCCTCCTTAGTGGTAAATCCAATAAAAGAAAAGGTAAGTGTTCCTCCCGAGGCGGGAACGGATAAACTAAAGCCACCGGAAGCATCGGTAACTGTTCCATTTGTTGTAGTTCCTTTCAGAACTACGTTTACTCCGGGCAAAGCGGAACCATCTTCTGCAGACGTTACTTTACCCGAAACCACTCGCTCCTGCGCCCATGCACTGAGCACAAAAACGAATGAGAAGCATAGTAGTAAAAACTTCTTCATAGGTTTAGGTTTAGGTTAATAAAGTGTTAAATCTAAGAGATTCTTCAGATAGAATATATCTGCCCGCCAGAAAACATCGGGATAATATTTTGATTAACAGTTTATAACCAAATAAAATTATGATTTAAACGTTTACGAAAGCAAATATTCTATGGGGTGCGTTTATCCAAAGCTTTAAACCAAACAATATTTTGAATTTGCATTACAAAATATTTTTTCAAAAACACTTTTTTATCCGCTTAAAACAAAAGAACCCCGCTCAACCTGAGCGGGGTTCTTTTAAAACCACTTCTTTTTAAGAAAGTCAGGCTTCTGCCTGAACGGATACAAAGGACTTATTGGCTTTTCCTTTTTTGAAAACTACCACTCCGTTTGTCAATGCAAACAAAGTATGGTCTTTACCTAAGCCTACATTACGGCCGGGGTTATGTTTGGTGCCCCGCTGGCGCACAATAATATTTCCGGCAACCACTTTCTGGCCACCGTAAACCTTAATGCCTAACCGCTTACTTTCCGACTCGCGGCCGTTCTTTACTTTACCTTCACCTTTTTTATGTGCCATGCAATTTCTTTTATTAGGTTCAACTTCAAATTAACCGATGCTTTCTATTTGCACCTTGGTAAACTGTTGGCGGTGACCATTCTTTACAGCGTACCCTTTTCTACGCTTCTTCTTAAATACGATCACTTTATTTCCTTTTACGTGCTCCAGTATCTTACCTGATACTTTAACACCTTTTACAGTAGGGGCGCCAACTTCTACACTACCATTATTATCGAGTAGTAAAACCTTCTCGAACGAAACGTTCGATCCGGCTTCACCCTCCATTTTAGGAGCATAAATATATTGGTCTTTAGCCACCTTAAACTGCTTTCCGGCAATGTCTACAATTGCGTACATTTTTTGGATAGTTTAAAATTTTGGACTGCAAAGATAAGTCAAACAGTAACATAATCAACCCCATGTTCTTAGATTTTATAAGAAAGTTGATTTTTGAAGATTTTTTGAGGGATGGTGCTCTAAAAATCTGAAAATCAATACGGTGTCGAGAATAAATAAGCGCCCCAAAACCGGTTGATTAAAGACAAAAAAATCAATACCTGTTTGTAGAAACCACCTTCAATTTTATACCTGCTATTTATCCTGCGCACACAACTTTTTTGAGGTAAAAAATTCATCAAAAAAAAATCAAAAAATTATTCAGTTAAGCGCATGGTTTAGTTAACAGATTTAAGTGAATGAAAATGAATACCTTTTGAAAATAATCTCTTCGTTATTGGTCTATTCAACCCAATGCACCCGCTGTCTTGTCCTTTGATTTTACTTCATCATTTCAAATCTTTGTTTCCTTACTCTTTAGCTAAACGAGAATTAATTTACTCATCTGGCTTCTGAAGAGAGACCAAAAGAATTTTTAGTTAACTGAGCCCTACTGAGTTAACTGCTATGTATAACGATTAACGGATAAAATTTCTATGAGCGCTCACCACCCCGAACCCATTTTAAAAGAAAACAAAGATCGCTTTGTACTCTTTCCCATCGTTCATCACGACATCTGGAAGTTCTATAAACAGGCCGAGGCCAGTTTCTGGACGGCCGAGGAAATAGATTTAGGTCAGGATATGAAAGACTGGCTTAATCTCAATGACGGGGAGAGGCATTTTATAACCCATGTATTGGCATTTTTTGCTGCCAGCGATGGTATTGTGAATGAAAACCTGGCCGAACATTTTGTAGGCGAGGTTCAATATACCGAAGCCAAGTTTTTTTACGGATTTCAAATCACAATCGAGAACATTCACTCCGAAACCTATTCGCTATTAATAGATACCTACGTTAAAGATCCCAAAGAAAAAGACAAACTCTTCCACGCTATTGATACGATGGATTGTGTGAAGAAAAAAGCAGACTGGGCATTGCGGTGGATTTCGCAAGGAGATTTTCAGGAACGTTTGATTGCATTTGCTGCCGTGGAAGGAATTTTCTTTTCGGGTTCATTCTGTTCTATTTTCTGGCTGAAAAAACGTGGCTTAATGCCCGGCTTAACTTTTTCGAACGAACTAATCTCACGAGATGAGGGCCTGCATTGCGATTTTGCCTGCCACCTCTATACAAAACATGTAGTAGGTAAACTGCCTGAAGAAAGAGTGATTGACATTATTAAAGACGCTGTTGAAATTGAGAAGGAGTTTGTTACCGATGCGCTTCCTGTTAACCTGATTGGTATGAATGCAGCACAAATGCGTCAATACATTGAGTTTGTGGCCGATCGTTTACTGAACGAATTAATCGGCAAGAAGATTTACGGTGCTTCTAATCCGTTTGATTTCATGGACATGATTTCGTTGCGCGGCAAAACCAACTTCTTTGAAAAGCGGGTAGCCGAATATCAGAAAGCAGGAGTAATGAACAGCATGGAAAAAGATTCTACTCCGAAGTTTTCACTGAACGAAGATTTTTAATACATTCGATCACATTTTTTAAACTTTTTTTTTACCAACACAACCCTATTCTAAATGCTCGTACTAAAACGTGACGGACACAGGGAGTCCGTAAAGTTTGATAAAATCACGGCCCGCATCGAAAAACTCTGCTACGGTTTAGATCCCAACTTTGTCAACCCGGTAGAAGTGGCCATGAAAGTGATTAATGGCTTGTATGATGGCGTTTCAACTCAGGAACTGGACAATCTGGCGGCCGAAATAGCCGCTACCATGACCACGCGCCATCCAGACTTTGCCAAATTAGCGGCCCGCATTGCTGTTTCTAACCTGCACAAGGTTACCAGTAAGTCTTTCTCTAACACCATGAAGAGGCTTTACACGTATGTGGATCCGAAAACCGGGCAAAACGCTCCACTCATTTCCAAAGACACCTGGAAAGTGATCCATGAACATGCAGCCGAACTGGACGAAGCCGTTCTTTACGATCGTGATTTCAGCTACGACTACTTCGGTTTTAAAACATTGGAACGTTCGTACCTGATGAAGATTGATGGTAAAATTGTGGAGCGGCCTCAACACCTGCTTATGCGGGTAGCGGTGGGTATTCATGGTGAAGATATACCGGCTGCCATTGAAACCTACAACCTGCTGTCTGAAAAATGGTTTACCCATGCCACCCCAACCCTGTTTAATGCAGGCACACCCAAGCCACAACTCTCGTCATGCTTTCTGCTTACTATGAAAGATGACAGCATTGATGGAATTTATGACACCCTGAAACAAACCGCCAAGATTTCGCAATCAGCTGGTGGTATTGGCCTAAGCATTCACAACGTGCGCGCAAAAGGCTCTTATATTAAAGGAACAGGCGGAACATCGAATGGAATTGTGCCAATGTTGCGCAATTTCGATATGACAGCCCGCTATGTTGACCAGGGTGGTGGTAAACGCAAAGGCAGTTTTGCTATTTATCTTGAGCCCTGGCATGCCGATGTTTTCGATTTTCTGGAATTGAAGAAAAATCATGGCAAAGAAGAAATGCGGGCCCGCGATTTATTCTACGCTATGTGGATTCCCGATCTGTTTATGAAGCGTATCGAGAACAACGAAATGTGGTCGCTCTTCTGCCCTAACGAAGCCCCGGGCATGGCCGATTGCTATGGCGAAGAGTTTGAGCGTCTTTATGAAAAATATGAAAAAGAAGGTAAAGCCCGCAGACAAGTAAAAGCGCAAGACCTCTGGTTTGAAATTCTGGAAGCTCAGATCGAAACCGGAACACCTTACATGCTGTACAAAGATGCTGCTAACCGCAAATCAAATCAAAAGCATCTGGGTACCATCAAATCGAGTAACCTGTGTACAGAGATTATCGAGTACACCTCGCCCGATGAAGTAGCCGTGTGTAACCTGGCCTCAATTGCGTTACCCAAATTTGTAACCGAAGAGGGTACATTCGATCATCAGAAGTTGTATGAAATCACAAAAGTGGTAACACGCAACCTGAATAAGGTGATTGATGTTAATTACTATCCGGTTATTGAGGCTCGCAACAGCAACATGCGCCACCGCCCTATTGGAATTGGCGTACAGGGACTGGCCGATGCTTTTATTATGCTCCGCATGCCGTTCGATTCGGAAGAAGCCCGTGGTTTAAATAAAGATATTCACGAAACCATCTACTTCGCTTCGATGGAAGCATCTATGGAGCTTGCAAAGCAACAAGGCCCGTATGAAACGTTTAAGGGTTCACCCGTATCGAAAGGAATATTTCAATTTGATATGTGGGGTGTAACGCCCACCTCTGGTCGCTGGAATTGGGAAAACCTGAAAAAAGAGGTAAAACAAAACGGAGTACGTAACTCGTTGTTACTGGCACCAATGCCTACTGCATCTACTTCCCAAATTCTGGGTAACAACGAATGCTTCGAACCTTATACGTCTAACATTTATACCCGCAGAACGTTATCAGGCGAATTTATTATTGCCAATAAGCACTTAATGAAAGACCTGATTGGCCTGGGTTTGTGGAGCGAAACCATGCGCCAGAAATTAATTGCTACCAATGGTTCGGTACAACCTATTGCCGAGATTCCGCAAAACATTAAGGACATCTATAAAACCGTTTGGGAAATATCTCAAAAAGCAATTATTGATATGAGTGCCGACCGTGGTGCGTATATCTGTCAGAGTCAGAGTTTAAATATTCACTTAACTGATCCTAATTTTGGTAAACTTACTTCTATGCACTTCTATGCCTGGAAGAAGGGACTGAAAACCGGTATGTATTACCTGCGCTCTACTGCGGCAGCCGATGCTATTAAGTTTACACTGGATAAAACGGCTATGCAGCAACCTGCAGTTACAACTGCTACTGTAACCGCAGAACCAGTAGTAACCCATGCAGCAGTAAAGGAGACTCAACAGACTCTTGCTTACAACGAGCCTGAGATAAAACTTTCTGATATAGAACAGAAACGCGCTGATATGGCCTGCTCGCTGGATAACCCCGAGGCGTGTGAGGCTTGCGGATCTTAATTTGATTTTCTTCCCTAAAACAAAAATCCCCGGACTGAGTTCGGGGATTTTTTATTTCTCACATTTTTTGTCTTAAAACGGCAGATCATCGCTACCGCTGTTTTGCGGAATAAAATCATCGGTTGGTGGCGGAGCTTCATTATTTCCTGCACCGCTTGTTTTGGTAATTTTCCACACACGGGCTTCAGTATACCATCGGTTGTTATACTCGCGGCTTTCAAGATTAAACGATACGGTTACTTTTTCGCCAATGGTTACCCGATTCTCATCTACCTTTTCGCCCCATAATGAAAGGCAAACTTTTTTAGGATATTGCCCCGGTGTTTCAATAATAAATTCCTGTTTCTTCCATGCGTTTCCGCTTTTGCCTTGTCCGCTTTGCGGTGGTAAAAGAGCCACCACTACTCCACTAATATCCATTGCCATTATACTAATAGTTTTAAGTTAAAATTCAGTTCAGGTAATACATCTAATCCATCCAGTTGGGCTTCAAAATTTTCGAAAGACTTAACAATTCCTTGCGTTGAATATATCCATGCTTTTTTGGCGATGGGATCGATCAACCAACCCAACCGGCACCCATTAGCCATCCAGTCGTTCATTTTTTCTTTCAGTTGCTTGATGTTGTCTGACTGTGATCGAACCTCTATTACAAAATCCGGGCACAATGGAGGAAATTTATCGCGTTCCGCTTCTGTAAGGTTATCCCATCGTGCTTTAAAAACAAATGCGGCATCTGGCGCTAGCACAGAATTATCCGGTAAACGAAACCCAACGGAGGAATCGACCAGGTAACCCAAGTCTTCCTTACCTTCAGACCAATGTACCAGGAACTTGTAAATTTTAAAATGAATTCTACCGGTATTACCTCCTGATGGCGACATAATGATTAATTGACCCTGTTTGTTGCGTTCAATTTTAAACCAATCGTTAGCCGCACAGAAATCGAACAGTTCATCGTCAGTAAACTGCTGATTAGAAGGGAATTTTAATACGATAGGTTCCATGTTTGTAAAAATACGAATTCCTCAGTTACAATACCCCCGCCTTAATTTCATCCACCACGCCCGGATCAAGTAAAGTTGAGGTATCGCCCAGATTGGATGTTTCGCCTTCGGCAATTTTGCGTAAGATCCTGCGCATTATTTTTCCTGAACGGGTCTTGGGCAGGCCTTTTACAAACTGAATTTTATCGGGCTTGGCAATAGCACCTATAATTCGTGCTACGGTTTGAATAATATCCTGCCGGGTAAGAGCTTCATCACTGTGGTGTCCTTCTGTAATTACATATGCATATATTCCTTGTCCTTTCAAATCGTGCGGGAAGCCAACCACCGCGCTTTCTACTACACCGGCATGCATGTTAATAGCATTTTCCACTTCGGCTGTACCAATTCGGTGGCCGCTTACATTCAACACATCATCTACCCTACCGGTAATACGATAGTGGCCATCTACATCGCGCAGGCAACCATCACCGGTAAAATATAACCCGGGGTATGTGGCAAAGTAATTCTGACGGCACCGTTCATGATCGCCATAGGTGGTGCGTAATATTCCGGGCCAGGGTGTTTTAATACACAGGTTACCGCTCACCTCGTTGCCTTCAATTTCTTTTCCATTTTCATCTACCAGACAGGGATTTACTCCTGGTAAAGGGAGTGTAGCAAAGGTTGGTTTTTGTGGGGTAATGTTGGCCATGTTGGAAATCAAAACACCTGCGGTTTCAGTCTGCCACCACGTATCCACAATAGGGCAATTCTCTTTACCAATATTTTTATAATACCAATGCCAGGCTTCTGCGTTGATCGGTTCGCCTACAGTACCCAATACGCTAAGTGAACTCAAATCTTTACCAGCCACATAATCCAACCCAAAACCCATCAGGCTGCGTATGGCGGTTGGCGCGGTATAAAGAATATTCACTTTGTATTTATCTACAATATCCCAGAAGCGGCCGGCATCGGGCCAGGTGGGTACACCTTCAAACATAAGGGAAGTGGCTCCGGATAAAAGCGGACCATAAACAATATAACTGTGACCCGTAATCCAGCCAATATCTGCCGTGCAAAAATGAATTTGACCTGGCTTGTATTGAAATACATTTTGAAATGTAAAGGCTGTCCACACCATGTAACCTCCTATGGTATGCACCACACCTTTTGGTTTACCCGTTGAGCCTGATGTATAAAGAATAAACAACATATCCTCGGCATCCATTTCTTCAGCCGGACAATCGGGGTTACCTTGTGTTTCTACTTTTTTTATTTCGTCTTCCCACCACACATCTCGCCCTTTAATCATACTTACCGGCATACGGGTGCGTGTGCATACAATTACCCGTTTTACAAACTTGCAGGCGATAAGCGCATCGTCTATTACCGATTTAAGCGGAATGTCTTTTGCCCCGCGGTAGGCGCCATCACAGGTAATTATAAATTCTGCCCTGGCATCCTGTAACCGATCGGCTATAGATTGAGATGAGAATCCTCCAAAAATTACAGAGTGTATAGCTCCGATTCGCGCGCACGCTAAAACGGCAATTGGTAACTCCGGAATCATCCCCATATAAATACAAACCCGGTCGCCTTTTTTTACACCATTGTTTTTTAACACATTGCCAAACTGCTTCACTTTAAAAAGCAGATCGTTATACGTAAGTACACGGTGATGTTCTTCCGGATCATTGGGTTCCCAGATAATGGCTGGCTTATCGCCTGATGCTTGGATGTGCCGGTCGAGGCAGTTTTCTGTAATATTCAGTTTACCGCCTCCAAACCATTCTACTTTTGGTTCAGTAAAATTCCATTCAAGTACCCTGTCCCACTTTTTTTTCCATTTAAAATCCGCGGCAACTTCGGCCCAGAATTTTTCGGGCTGCTCAATACTTTCTTTATAGGCTTGTTGGTATTGTGCTAATGTGGTAATCTTCTTCATGAGGTGGTTGAGAGGTTTAACTTCTCTAAAATCGATTACTTAACCGAGAATTCAAAAGTATATTACAACAAGCAACTAAATTACGTATTCAACGGCTATGGCCAATAATGCTCCTGCTATGGCTACGGCCAATTTTTTTGCATTGAAGCGGTGTTCCGGACTGCTCTCGAAAACTATGGTAGTCGATATATGTAAAAAATTTCCGCTCACCAGGGCATAAAGATAAATCATGCCGGTTTCCGTAATCACCTTGCTTTCGGCAAAATAGGAACTAACCAATAATCCAATGGGCGCAGCCAACGAAAAAATTATTAGGTGCGGTATGGCCTTAGCCTTCGAATGAAGTTGGGAAGCTAAAACAGTCATTAATGCAAAGGCTGCCGGGGCGCGATGCAAGGCTATGCCCAACAATACAGCGTTTACACTATAGCCTATTCCCATCACCTCGGGTTGTGCTAACATGCTGCCCTCTAAAAAGGCATGTACACACAGGGCAACTAACAATACCAGAGCCGATGCCTGATGATGGGTGTGATGGTGGTGATGTTCGTGATTATGATCATGCGTATGAATATGGCCATGCTCAATCCCAGAGGTAAAGTATTCAAGCAGTTGTTGAAGAAAAAAACCCGCCAGTACAAACAAACCGATCAGGGCCATATCGCCATGCTCCCGATACAAATCAGGCAAAATATGGGTTACCGTTATGGCAAACAGGTAGGCTCCGGCAAACACTAATACCAATTTAAAGTTGGTTCCCTTTGGAGAAGGCACCAGGTACACCACTAATCCTGCGAGCAAAGGCGTAAAAAAAAGTACAAGTAATTTTAACGTCATAGAGGCTTTGCCCGTCAGGGGTTAATTCTTAGCTGCTTGCTTATTTTTTCGGTAGCAAAGGTAGCAATACCCTCAGGAGTTGTATAAATCAGGAAGGCATCGATTTCGGGACGCTTTTTCAATACTTCTATCGCGCGCTCGTGCCCCATTACCATAAACGCGGTGCCCCAGGCATCGGCCGTAGTGCAGTCGTTAGTAAAGACTGACGCACTAAGAATAGATCGTGTAGCCGGATAGCCGGTTTCCGGATCTATCGTGTGCGAATATTTTTTACCATCTATCTCGCGATAGTTAAAATAGTTGCCTGATGTAGTAAATGATTTATCTGACAAGGAAACATACGCTTTGAAGAATTGATTCTCGTGTGTGGAGTTGGGATCAAGAATACCTAATTCCCATGGCTTTCCCGACTTCAGATTTATACCACATGCCATACCTTCTCCTCCTAACTCCACCAGCATGTTTTTAATTCCCTTTGCTTTCAAAAAATCTGTAATTACATCAGCACCATACCCCTGGCCTATTCCACCAAAATCCAATTGCGATCTGGCATCCAGTTTCCAGATGCTATCCGGACTGAACTGAATTTTTTCAAAACCAATAATCGTCCGGATGGAATCAATCTTTGAACTGTCGGGGCGCGTTACCTTCTTCTGCGCAAAGCCCCATAAATTAACAAGCGGCAACACGGTTGGATCGAATGCGCCCTGTGAATCGGAAAAAACTTTTTGAGCAACCTGAATAGGCGGGCGCAGGTACGGAAGCTTAAACTTAAAACCACCCGATCGGTTGAATACGGATACCTCCGATTCAGGATTGTAATTATTAATAGATTGATTAACCAATACCAACAATGAATCAACCGATGACTTGAAATTTCTGTTCTCGGAATCAAAATAAGTAACGTGATACGTGGTGGCCATGGTCTCGCCTTCAATCTTTATGGGCTCGGGCACACGGTTACGCCACTGATACACGGCCCACATGGCTGCCAGCACCAGCACAGAATAGATTGCATTTTTCCAACGGTTATTCATAGGTAGAATTGGGCATGCAAGATAAAACGCAGAATCACAATCTAAACCATCAAGCAGTTTATTTGCTTACCTTTCGAATTGAAACAAATTATGCGCGAAGACTATTTAAAGGGAGATTCAGAAGGGCTTAACTCCAACGAAAAGGAAATTGAAAAGGCCTTACGGCCACTATCTTTTATCGATTTTACCGGCCAGCAGAAAGTAGTGGATAACATAAAGGTGTTTGTGCAGGCGGCTAAACAACGCGAAGAATCACTCGACCATGTTCTCCTCCACGGTCCCCCCGGGTTAGGAAAAACCACGCTTTCATTTATTATCGCCAACGAACTGGGTTCGAATATAAAAATCACTTCAGGACCTGTATTGGATAAACCCAGCGACCTTGCCGGCCTGCTCACCAATCTGGAAACCAATGATGTGTTGTTCATCGATGAGATTCACCGGCTTAATCCTATTGTGGAAGAGTATCTATACTCAGCCATGGAGGATTACCGGATTGACATTATGTTAGATTCCGGACCTAATGCCCGCTCGGTACAAATCAGTTTAAATCCGTTTACGTTGATTGGAGCAACCACCCGCGCGGGCTTGCTCACAGCGCCCCTTCGCGCGCGGTTTGCCATCAATGCCCGGTTGGAGTATTACGATTCAGAATTACTTACAAAAATTGTTAAGCGCTCGGCTGATATTTTAAAAACACCCATTGTGAATGATGCCGCCTTTGAAATTGCGCGCAGAAGCCGGGGCACTCCACGCATTGCAAACAATTTATTAAGACGCACGCGCGACTTTGCGCAGATAAAAGGAGATGGTACCATTACCAAAGCCATTGCACAAATGGCATTGCAGGCATTGGATGTGGATGAGAACGGGTTAGATGATATGGATAACCGCATTCTTAGCACCATCATCGAAAAATTTAAAGGTGGTCCGGTAGGGCTTACTACTATTGCCACTGCGGTAGGCGAAGAGGCTGAAACCATAGAAGAAGTATATGAACCTTTCCTGATTCAGGAGGGATACATTAAACGGACATCAAGAGGAAGAGAAGCTACGGAAAAATCGTACAAGCATTTGAAACTTGTCCCTCCGCCTTCATCCAGAGGCCCTGGTTTGTTTGACTGATCCTTCGTGCTTCTTAATGTCTTAGTGCCTTAGTGGTTCAAAAAAGTTTTACCAATTATGTTCACTAAACTTTCACAACGTGAAGAACTTATTGCAAGCCAAGTAGTCGATATCGCAATAAAGATTCATAAAAATTTAGGTCCTGGCTTACTGGAAAGTATTTACGAAAAATGCTTTGCTTACGAATTATCCCAACGGGATCTATCATATGTAAGGCAACAAGAAGTTCCAATTCATTACGAGTCTTTACTTATTGAGGACGGCCTTAGACTTGATCTACTTGTAGATGATCTGGTGATTATAGAATTAAAGGCACAAGAAAATTTTCATCCTGTTTGGGAGGCTCAACTCCTTAGCTATCTTAGGTTAACAAATAAGAGATTGGGTTTTTTGATAAATTTCCATATTCCCTTGATGAAGGATGGGATCAAGAGACTGATTTTGTGAACCACAAAGACACGAAGAACACAAAGGGGCACAAAGTCATGAACCGATCAGTCCAAATAAAAGAAATAGCAACCGAACTAGGCTTCAGTTATTGCGGCATTGCCAAAGCTGAGTTTCTGGAAGAAGAAGCACCACGGCTGGAAGAATGGCTTGCCCGGGGATATCAGGGCAAGATGGGTTATCTGGAAAATCATTTTGATAAAAGGCTTGATCCAACTTTGTTAGTGCCCGGTGCCAAATCAGTTGTCAGCCTGATTTATAATTATTATCCGGAAAAAGATCTGGCCAAAGAAAATCCCGATTCATATAAAATTGCCAAGTATGCTTATGGTGAAGACTACCATCATGTTGTAAAAGATAAACTCAAACTTTTCTTGCAACGAATAGGGGAAAGTATTGGAAAAGTAGAAGGTCGTGCGTTTGTAGATTCTGCCCCAGTACACGAACGGGCATGGGCAAAAAAAGCTGGGTTGGGCTGGATTGGTAAAAATAGTTTGCTCCTCAACAAAACCATGGGTAGCTTTTTCTTTCTGGCCGAACTGATCATAGATCTCGAACTGGAATACGATGGGCCTATAAAAGATTATTGCGGAACGTGTACCGCCTGTATGGATGCCTGCCCTACCAATGCTATTGCGCAACCCTATGTGGTAGATGGCAGTAAATGCATTTCCTATTTTACAATCGAATTAAAAGAAGAAATTCCTGCCGAAGTAAAAGGCAAATTTGAGAATTGGATTTTCGGGTGCGACATCTGCCAGGATGTTTGCCCGTGGAATAGTTTTTCGAAACCGCACAACCAACCTGATTTTACCCCCCCGCCAGAACTCGTAACGTTTTCAAAACAGAATTGGGAAGAGCTTACTAAAGACGTGTTTCAAAAAGTATTTCAACACTCCGCTGTAAAGCGAACCAAATACGAAGGATTGAAAAGAAACATACAGTTTGTAAAACAAAAAAAATAGCCCCTAAAATCAGGGGCTAAGATTCAAGTCGTTTTCAGTTTTAAATTTTACGCTCTCACAAAACAACGATTCAGTATCGCCTCATGTTCTCTCGAAAAATTGGCATAACACCAATTTTTGAGCTCCTGTACTTCATCGCCAATCAACATGTTGATGGCCTTGCGCAATTCTTTCTCAAAGAGAAGCGCATCGAAACTCACCCGTGTGAGAATGTGCTTTGCATAACTAAGCATCTTCATATCAAAAAATGGTAAGTATTTGTTTTGTTTCAAATAACAACCCACCGCCCGGGTTGCAACCGTTAATGTACAAAAGTATTTTATCCCTGAAAAGAAAGCACTTACTTTTGTAACTATGCAACCGCGTTGCGATGTTGTTGCGATATGAAATTTAGAAAGAAAACGACCTTTAGTTTTATTTTGTTGCTTCTGGCTCACCTGGTAGTGGCTCAGGATAATGTACAAATTACGCTTGGCCCCGATGAAATAGGTGAAAATCAGCCGTGGACAATTACAATTACCGTAAATAACGATCGATTAAAAAATTATGAGAATTTTCCGGAAATAGATGGATTTAAAAAAAGAGGGACTTCTACCCAATCGCAAACCAGCATTGTAAATGGCCAGGTTAGCTCTTCACAAAGCATTGTTATGACTTATTTGCCTACACGCCAGGGCACATTTGTTATTCCCTCGTTTAAAATCAAGGTTAACGATCAGATTTACTCGGTAAATGGTAAGAAGGTAACTGTTGGTGCTGCTGTGCAAGCCCAACCCGATCCGTTCCGGAATTTTTTTGATCGCGACCCCATGCAGGATTTCTTCGGGCGTAGCGATACTGAGTTTGTAGATATAAGAGAGGATGCATTACTTGCTTTAACTACCAACAAAGATGAAGTATTTGTAGGCGAAGGATTTACCACCACACTGTCGTTTTTAGTAGCCGATAATAATCGGGCACCCATGCAGTTTCATAATCTTGGGCCTCAACTTACTGATGTGCTGAAAAAGTTAAGGCCAGCCAATTGCTGGGAAGAAAACTTCAACATTGAAAATATTGAAGGCGAGCATGTAGAAATAAACGGTAAGGGCTACACGCAATATAAAATTTATCAAGGCACGTTTTATCCGCTCAATACAAAACCGGTTGAGTTTCCCAGTGTTGGTTTAGAAATGATCAAATTTAAAGTAGCCAGAAACCCTTCCTTCTTCGGGCAAAACCGGCAGGAAGATTTTAAAACTTTCTACTCTAAACCTAAAACCATAAAAGTAAAAGAACTGCCACCGCACCCCCTGCGCGATGCGGTTGCCGTAGGCGATTATCGGTTAGATGAAAAAATCTCAAGTACCGATTTACAAACCGGGCAAAGTACTGCGTATGAGTTTCGTATATTTGGTGAAGGAAATATTTCGGCCATTGAAAAACCCATTGTATCAAAAGACACCGCGTTTGATTTTTATGAACCCAACGTAAAACAAAGTATCAATCGCGAAAACCAACGTGTAGCCGGTACAAAAACATTCAGCTATTTTATTGTACCTAAAGAACCCGGCAATTACAACCTGGCGCACTATATGCAATGGGTGTTTTTTAATCCTAACAAACAGCAATACGATACGTTGCGTTCTGCCTACAATCTACACGTAGAGGGCGAGAGTCAGCAAAATCAATTTATTGAAAGTACCGACCCGGGGTCGTTCTACGATCGCACCGATGCAACTCAGAATATACTTCAGGCAACTGCCCACACAAATTGGTTTACCATTGGCTTCAATGCCTTTATTGTAATTATGCTGGCAGCCTCGGCTTACCTGATCTTCAAAAGATAATGTTGAAATTCGCTACCCGGAATTTAGTAAGGTTGGTTTCAATTTGTGAATTTTGGTTTTTGATTCATTTATGAATATTTACGGTACTCTATTTCGGATAAGCACATTTGGCGAAAGCCATGGCCCTGCTATTGGTGTAGTTATAGATGGCTGCCCGGCCGGGCTTGAGATTAATGAATCTTTTATTCAGACGGAGCTTACCCGCAGAAAACCGGGGCAATCAAAAATTACTACGCAGCGTAAAGAGAGCGATACGTTTAAAATTCTTTCGGGCGTGTTTGAAGGGAAGAGCACCGGCACACCCATTGCCTTATTTATTGAAAATGAAGACCAGCGCAGCAAAGATTATTCGCACATACAACATACCTATCGGCCATCGCATGCCGATTTTACATATGATGCCAAATATGGCTTTCGCGATTACCGGGGTGGTGGAAGAAGTTCGGCCCGAGAAACTGCGGCTCGTGTGGCAGCCGGTGCCATTGCCAAACTTTTACTAAAAACAGTTGGTGTTGAAATCAGTGCGTTTGTTTCTCAGGTGGGAGATTTGAAAGCCCCTCATTATACACAACTCAACTTATCCAAAACAGAAGACAACATAGTACGCTGCCCGGATGCATCTGTTGCTGAAAAAATGATTGCGCTAATTGATGAAGTGCGACTGAGCCGCGATACGGTTGGCGGAATTGTTACATGCGTTATAAAAAATACTCCGGTTGGCTTAGGCGAGCCGGTGTTTGATAAACTTCATGCCGAATTGGGCAAAGCTATGCTAAGCATTAATGCTGTAAAAGGTTTTGAATACGGTAGTGGTTTTGAAGGAGTAAGACTTCGCGGTTCGCAACATAACGATGAGTTTTACAACGAAGGTGGAAAGATCAGAACCAAAACCAATCATTCGGGCGGCATACAGGGCGGCATCAGCAATGGCGAAGACATTTATTTTAATGTAGCCTTTAAACCGGTAGCTACCATTATGAAAGATCAGTACACCGTGGATAAAGATGGTAATGAAACTACCGTTTCAGGCAAGGGCCGCCACGACCCATGCGTGGTGCCACGTGCTGTTCCTATTGTAGAAGCTATGGCTGCGCTGGTATTAGCCGATTTTTATTTGAGAGCGAAGTCTTCTCGCCTTTCGTAATTATTTCACAAGTATTGAGGGATCTTTAAGCTGCCCCATAAACAAAATGGTACCGCTGTGTTTCTCACGTATCAGAAAGATAAAGGGCTTGTTGATAGATATAACAGGAGGTTGAACTGGTATGGAAGTGGTAACTACACCCACTACCGTTACTGCAGCAGCCTCTGCACCCGTTTCGTTTACTTCCAGAAATGCGTGATGATCGACAAACCCGATATTGAGATTCATTGGGTTCTCAAAAAAGTTTGGAAATTCTGCGGTCCCTGGGGTAAACGCCTGTTCCATGCCCATAGCCGACAAATCATCATTTAAAATTTTACTCCACCTCATGGTAAACTTTGGCATTCGTAATTCAATAGTTGCGTCTTGTGCCTGGCCGATCCATTCATTAAACGAGGTGGTTTGCAGTTCAGACACTACATCATTGGTATTAAATTGATTGTTGGGTAACAATACTGTAAACTCAAATTGCTTGTTGCCAAACGGAATATTGATAAGATTAAATTTCTCGTGCATGTAAGTGGTAACTGCTGTTTTCGCCACTTGCATCATCGGTGTTGCAACAACCGCACCACCCTCCAGGTAAAAATTGTCATCTTTGGTTTTTGACTTATCAAACTGGTAGGTCCAGTCGCCTTTAAAATAGATAGCATTAATCAGAAACATTACCAGATCAGGATCAATTTCCTGAATTACGTCTTTGATTTTACTGTTCGTTTTATCTTCAATCCAATCGTTGATCGTATTTTTAGCGGCAGGAGATGTAAAATCAAGACTCTGCACCGTGCCTTTGTAGTTTGATTCAATTATAGATTTAAAGGCAGGCTTTACAGACAGCGTATTCCGATACCAAACAGAGTTAGCAAGGCTCATATTCACCTTTCTGTCCATTCCCGTGAGCAGGCTCATTAAATCGGCATAACCTTTATTTACTTCGGCATCGGTAAGGTTACCAAACTGTATTGTATTCAGAATGCCCTGCTTGGTTTCAGCTTCGGCCCCGTTAAGGGTCATCCCTAACGCAATGCCTATGCTAAGAGGCGAAAGAAAATAGTTGGACTCATTGCTTTGTGTTTGACTAAACAGTTTAAAAGCAAACTCATTGCTACTGTTTACAAGTGAACTTTCTGTTGCACTTAAGGTGCGCAGGTTGGGTGTGTTATCCGGCTCGGGTTCTGCTGGCGAACAGGCAAAAAGCAAGGATAGTAAGAATAAAAGTGTATAGTTTTTCATCACATCTCAGGTTTACTTTAACTCAGACACACGTGGAGTAAAAAAAGTTGTAAGCCCTACTCAACATTCAATATAACCGCCAATATACAACACCACGTTTTTTCAATCATTTTTACCGATATTACCCCCTTGTTATTTTGATATAAAGCGCATGGAACTTGAAACTAAGCCAAAAAAGAAAAGCCGGTTAACCCTCTACATTATTATAGGTTTAATTGTGGGTATTGCTACCGGTTTTATTCTTAACAAAAAATACCTGCATGATGATAATGCCAAACTGGAGGCTCTTGATATCCGGCTAAACGAAATTAAAAGAGAGTTACACACAGCCGACAGCGCCCGGGCCTCTATACTGGAAGCCGAAAAAGGCACCATCAATGCACAGCGAAATGAAACCCTTAGCGCCCGCGATAGTAAAACTGAACCCTTTTCAATTCTGGCCGATGTATTTCTTCGACTTATTAAAATGATTGTGGCCCCTCTGGTATTTACCACCTTAGTAGTGGGTGTGGCCAAACTGGGCGACATTAGTGCCGTTGGGCGTATTGGTGGCAAAACCTTGCTTTGGTTTATTGGCGCTTCGCTAATGAGTTTATTGCTGGGTATGATTCTGGTAAATATTTTTAAACCCGGCATAGCCATGAACCTGCCCGTACCAGATACGGGCGAGTCATCGGGTATTACCAATGTCGGGTTTTCACTCAAAAATTTTTTATACCACATCTTCCCCAGTAGTGTAATTGAGTCGATGGCCAAAAATGAGATTCTTCAAATTGTGGTATTCTCTTTATTCTTTGGAGTAGCCACAGCTGCTATTGGTGAAAAAGGAAAGATTATTATCGACTTTATGGATGCCGCTGCTCACGTAATTCTAAAAGTAACGGGGTATGTAATGGAACTTGCCCCTATTGCGGTGTTTGGTGCAATGGCTGCTATTATTGCTAAGCAAGGTGTAGGGATACTAAAAACCTATTCCATCTTTATCGGAGAGTTTTATCTTGGATTAACGCTGCTTTGGATATTGCTTGGGTTAGCCGGGTTTTTGGTAATTGGTAAACGAATTCTCTCATTATTAAAACATGTAAAAGAACCAACCTTACTTGCTTTTAGCACAGCCAGCAGCGAAGCCGCTTTTCCAAAAACCATGGAAGAACTTCAGAAGTTTGGATGCAAGGATAAGATTGTGAGTTTTGTATTACCCCTGGGCTACTCCTTTAATCTGGATGGCAGCATGATGTATATGACTTTTGCTTCTTTATTTATTGCTCAATCGTATGGTATAGATCTTCCTTTCGCCACCCAAATAAGTATGTTATTGGTACTTATGCTTACCAGCAAGGGAATAGCCGGTGTGCCGCGCGCCTCGCTTGTAGTAATTGCCGGAACGCTGGCTACCTTTAATATTCCGGAAGCAGGGCTCGCCTTGTTATTAGGTATCGATCCCTTATTGGATATGGGCCGTAGCGCCACTAATGTTATTGGTAACAGCGTAGCTACTGCCGTGGTAAGTAAATGGGAAAATGCCCTGGGCGAACCGGAGCCAGAAAAGTCCTGAACTAATATTCATTAAATTTGTTCTTTCAAAAACAAGAACGATTTACCATGTTAAAATCTGCCCCAAAAGCGCTTCATATCTATTTAGAATCAAACCCTAACCCAAATTCATTAAAATTTGTTGTTAGTGACATGTTAGTTCCGGAAGGAATGTCCTTCGATTTTCCTACTCCGGCTGATGCCGAAAATGCACCTCTTGCGCAGGAACTGTTCATGTATCCCTTTGTTGATCGGGTATTTTATATGAGCAACTTTGTTACCGTAACAAAAAAAGAAGACGTGGAATGGCTGGAAATTCAGGATACTTTAAAGAACCATATCAAAACCTTTTTAGAAAGTGGCAAGTTGATTTTAGAGATAAAAGGCGAGGCTACACCAGAACAGGAAGAAACCGAAACGATAAAAAAAATCAAAACCATATTGGATGAATATATCCGCCCGGCTGTAGAACAGGATGGCGGTGCCATTACTTTCCACTCTTATCAGGATAAAAAAGTAACAGTAACTCTTCAGGGATCGTGCAGCGGATGCCCTTCATCCACCATTACGTTAAAGGCCGGTATCGAAAATCTCTTCAAGCGCATGATGCCGGAAGAAGTGCAGGAAGTGGAAGCGCTTTAAGGCGGAAAGTTTTAACCCAACAACATTCTAAGTCTTAAGAATCGTAAACTTTTAAAGCATGAGAAATATCTTGTTGTTGCTTTTAGTCTTTTTGACATCACCGGGTATGAATGCACAATCTGTAAAAGTCATGTCGTACAACATCCGGCTGGATACACAGGCTGATGGTGTAAACCAGTGGAAAAACCGTCCCGGCAAAGTTATAAACCTCATTAAAAAATATAATCCCGATTTGTTTGGCGTGCAGGAAGCCATGCACAATCAGATGCAGGATTTACAAAACGGTCTTGCTGAATATAGTTATGTTGGCGTTGGCCGCGATGATGGAAAAGAAAAAGGTGAGTACTCGGCCATCTTTTATAAGAAAGAAAAATTTGAAGTGCTCTCGCAAAAAACATTCTGGCTTTCTGAAACACCCGAAGTGCCCGGAAGTAAAAGCTGGGATGCAGCTATTACCCGCGTGGTTACCTACGCAGTATTTAAAGACAAAGCCACCGGCAAGAAATTCTTATATGCCAATACACATTTTGATCATATTGGTAAAGAAGCAAGAAAAAACAGTGCTGAGCTTATCAAAACATATATAGCTGGTTTTATTGCAGGCGCTGGCAAACTGCCGGCTATCGTATCGGGCGATTTTAATTCACAACCTACCGAAGCTCCTTACCTGACTATAACTAACGGGAAAGGTTTTCTTTTATTCGACTCGCGGCCGGCCGATAACCTTACCGGAACTTTTTGTGGTTTTGAATTAGATAAAATGGAATGCAAAACCATTGATTACATTTTCCATTCAGAAGGCTGGAAGGCATCGGGGTATCAGGTTATACAGGATAATGATGGGCGGTATTATCCTTCCGATCATTTACCCGTGCTGGTTACACTTACCTTAAAATAACTGTAACTGTTCTGCCACCGGCTGTACTTTGCCTGGTGTTGCACCGGCACTAATACTAAACGCTTCCGATTCGCGGTAACGCGATGCTACTACAATTTTTGTATTACCCGCTACGGCCTGAAACAAGTTCTCTACAATAGAAGGTTTGTTGTTGTTATATGATAAATGGCCTAACACCAAATGCGACATAAACGCAGGCCTGTGTTCCATAAACAACTGCAAGGCTTGCCGGTTAGAGATATGACCCATACCGCCTCTGATTCTGTTCTTCAGATGAATTGGATAACTTCCTGTTTCCAGCATTTCTTCGTCATAGTTCGATTCCAGAATGGCGGCATGGCATTGCTTAAAGTTATTGATCAGGTGTTTACATACCCGCCCCATATCGGTAAACACCCCAACCGTTGTGGTTTGATGGGTAACCAGAAAACTATGTGGATCTGCCGCATCATGATACTTTGGCAATGCGGTTATTGATAAATCACCAATCATTACAGGCTGATACGGGGTAAAACTATGAGCTAGCTTAATACTCCACTCCATCGCGAAACTCTGTCGGGTTGCCAACGAAACATATACCGGAATACTGTGGCGTTTAATTAATCTGTGCAGGCCCGAAATATGATCGTTGTGCTCGTGTGTAATGAAAATAGCCTTTACCTTTTCGATAGACAACCCTAACCGCTTTAGTCTGCGTTCTGTTTCTCTACACGAAATACCGGCATCAATCAGCACGGCCTCATTGCTATTACCAATATAATAACAATTGCCATTGCTGCCCGAGTTTAAAGATGCCAGTGTTAACGCCATACACGAAATTAAAAGTTTGAAAGTAAAATATAAGGCTGTACCAAAAGTCGTTCTGTCATCGCGGATTTGTTCTGAGATCCCTGATTTAGCAGTACTCAACGGGATTCCGGCACAAGGCCGGAATGACAATACATTAATTATTTCTGGTACAGCCTCACCTACTTCTTATTGGCGAGGTAAACCCCTATAATAATCAGCACCATACCCGCCAGATGCCAAACGGTTAACATTTCGCCATCAATAAACCCCCACATTACAGCCACAATAGGCATGATGTACGTTACTGAACTTGCAAACAATGGCGTGGAGATACTAAGTAGCTTAACAAAAAGCAGATTAGCAATAGTGGTGCTCATTAGCGCCAGCAAAAGAACAAACCCCAACCCTTTCCAGGCAGCAGGTGTTTGAGTAAGGATGGATACAAAATCAGTAGCCAGAAAAAGGTACACCGCAGCCAGTGGCCCGATGAATAAAAGAGACACACTGGTAATAGTTAATGACCCCAATCCTTGAATTTTAAATTTTATCCAATTCAGGTTGGCCCCGTAAAATACACAAGCTCCAACAATTAACAGGGCATATACATTAAAACCTGTAATGCTTCCGCCCGATCGCGAAAGGGCAAGCAAAACTGTGCCCGCAAACGAAATAACTATTCCAACCAATGCGAATCCTTTAAATCGCTGGTTAAACAATAACACACCAAAGATCATAGTCCACACAGGCGAAAGTGTATTTAAAATACCGGCTACCGAACTGCTAAGGTGTGTTTGTGCCCATGCAAACATGAAGGCCGGAAAGAAAATCCCCATCAATCCTGATACAAACAGTTTAAACGAATCCCCGTTTTTTAATTCTTTTAATCGCGGTAACGCAAGCGGTAGCAGGAACAATGAAGCAGCCGTTACGCGCAGCGCACCCACTACATCAGGTGGAAAATAGATAAGACCTTGCTTGATAAGGATGAAGGAAGTTCCCCAGATAAGCGAAAGTACAATCAATAAAAAGACTGAGAAATTTTTTTCTTGAGGCATACAGGCAAAAGCGGGCCAAAGAACGCTATTCGGATGAGGAATTCAAATGCGCGTGGTGGCTAAATATCAGGCTGGAATCTCGGCATATGCCTGAACAACTTCTTCCAAAATCTCATTAACCTCTGTATGTGTACCGGCTTCCACCAGGCGGGTACGAAAAGGTTTAAAATCAGGAGTGCCCCTGAAGTAATTGGTATAATGTCTGCGCATTTCAAAAATGCCCAACTTATCTCCCTTCCAGCGAATGGAAAAATCAAGATGCTGTCTAACTATTCGTACCCGTTCTGCCATATCGGGTGGTAGTAACGCCTCTCCTGTTTTTACAAAATGTTTAATTTCATTAAACACCCAGGGTGCTCCAATAGATGCGCGACCAATCATTACGCCATCAACACCATACCGGTTCTTGTACTCCAGTGCTTTTTGTGGCGAATCTATATCGCCATTACCAAATATAGGAATGTGCATGCGCGGGTTTTCTTTCACTTTACCTATTAATGTCCAGTCGGCTGAGCCCTTATACATTTGTACGCGTGTGCGACCATGTATGGATAATGCTTTGATTCCTATATCCTGTAGCCGCTCCGCTACCTCCACAATGTTTCGGGTGCTATCGTCCCACCCCAAACGGGTTTTAACAGTAACGGGTAGCGAAGTTGCCTTTACTACTTCTTCCGTCATGCGTACCATCTTGGGTATATCCTGAAGCAAGGCCGCACCGGCACCTTTACACGCTACTGCTTTAACCGGGCAGCCGTAATTAATATCAATTAAATCAGGATTGGCGGCCGCAGCAATTTCGGCTGCTTCGCGCATGCTCTCTACATTGCCTCCAAAAAGCTGAATGCCAATTGGACGTTCATATTCAAAAATATCAAGTTTCTGCTTGCTTTTGGCAGCATGCCGAATCAAGCCTTCGCTTGAAATAAACTCGGTGTACATTAAATCGGCACCACCGGCTTTACACACGGCACGAAAAGGCGGATCGCTCACATCTTCCATAGGTGCGAGCAAAAGCGGAAAATCGTTTAGCGATATGTTGCCAATTTTTACCACGTTGATATTCTGATTAAAAACCCGTTTGTTTGCGGCACAAAATTAAGCCTTTTTGCACACATGTCCGGACTGACAGGTATTTCGAAGCTCAATCCTATTCTTTCAGTTTTTCTTATTCTATGCGTTGTTTTCATCGGCTTTTATATTATTGGCCCTATTGTGGGTTTTTTTGCTTCTCTTGTATTTTATGAAGGGTCTATGGTTGACTTCGTACAAAAAATTACCAACCCCCTTCAACATCCTGAATTGCGAATACCCATATTGGTTATGCAGGGCTTTGCTACTCTGGTAGGTCTGATACTTATTCCATGGTTATACCTGCACTCGAAAGAACATGTTAACCCCCTGCAATGGGTTAAGAAAAGCTCCGGTTTACTGGTAGGTGTAGTCGTGTTGGCCGTAATTGCTTTTATGGTTCCTAACTCGTTGATAATTGAGTGGAACGCTACCTTCACCTTTCCGGATTTTATGAAAGAATTTGGTGCGTGGGCCCGCGAACGTGAAGATGCGGCTGCAGAACTAACCAAACTTTTTACAGTATTTAATACCCCCCTTGAGTTTATTTTTGGTTTAGTAATTATTGCGTTACTACCCGCTATTGGCGAGGAGTTGGTTTTTCGGGGTATGTTACAGTCTGAGTTTTATCGCGCCAGCGGAAACCACCATGTTGCCATCTGGGTTTCTGCTTTCCTCTTCAGCGCATTTCACTTTCAGTTTTTTGGATTTGTGCCGCGCATGTTATTAGGGGCATTGTTTGGTTATCTTTATCTGTGGTCGGGAAATTTCCTAATGCCGGTTATCGCGCATTTTGTTAATAATGGATTTATGGTTTTAATGATGTACCTGCACCAACAGGATATAAGTACATTGGATATTGAATCTCCTGAAGCAGCCCCCTGGACGGCCATTGTTCCTTTTACCATTTTGTTTGTTGGATTGCTTTATTATTTTTTCAGGTATTATAAAAATCAACTACCGGTGTATGAGCAGTAAATTCAGTAATCTCATTCCCCGCCTTATTACGGCTTTGTTAGGAGCAGCCGGTATCGTGTTTGGTATTGTATTTAGCGAGTGGACATACTTTGCCATTTTTTTTATCATCTGCCTGTTTTCGTTAATTGAGTTCTATAAACTTGCAGGCCTGGATGGTATGGTACCACAAAAAACATTTGGTACTATTTGCGGGCTGTCCATTTTCTGCTTGTCTTTTTTTATTGAACGGGGCGACATCTCGTATCGATATTACTTCCTGATTTTTCCGGCTATTTCATGCGTGTATATGATTAAGCTTTACAAAAAATTTGAGCGTAAACCCTTTACCAATATTGCCTATACCTTTCTGGGTATTTTTTATGTAGCGGTTCCGTTCGCTCTTTTAAACATTGCTACATTCGAAAACCAGCTATATAACTACCAGATTATTTTTGGCAGTTTGTTTATTCTGTGGGCCAGCGATACGGGTGCTTACTTTGCCGGAAGTTTGTTCGGTAAACGAAAATTATTCGAACGCATCTCGCCTAAAAAATCGTGGGAAGGTTTTGCCGGAGGTGCTGCACTGGCGTTTGCATTTGCTTATGGGCTTCCGTATTTCTTTAGTGCAATCGGGCAAGAGCCCACCATTCAATCGTGGCAATGGATGGTGATTGGAGTAATTATAATTGTGGGTGGCACCTTTGGTGATCTGGTAGAATCTTTACTAAAGCGCAGTATCGAAATAAAAGATTCTGGCACCAGCCTGCCCGGCCACGGTGGCTTTCTGGATCGGTTTGATGGTTTATTGATATCAGCACCGTTTATTGTAGCCTTTCTGGAGATTTTTTGATTGACCAGAATAAGACATTCTGGTATAATACATTTATGTATAATACATTTATGTATAATACATTTATGTATAATACATACATGTTTATGGCGATTCCATTCCAATTTGGACATTTAACGGATGGTAAAACTTTATCAATCGGCAGGAAGAGGTAAAATGCCTAATTGTTTTCCTAGTCAGAAAGTTGCTCAATGTCTTTCTTCATAAAAACAGTATAGGCAAGCCATACCAAGGTAGATATTATCAACGGCTGAAATAGGAATAAAGGACTAAATTCAATAAAGGGATTATAAAAATTATCTGCTTTTTGTACTCCACTTCTCACATAAAATATGTTAGTCGATTGGATTGGTAATAGGTACAAATCTAAAGAGAAGAATCCTTTTAAAGCTGTGTACAATTTAATTGCAGTCAGGTCTTCCGACCTGACTGGCCCACTTAAAATCCGTCAGGTTGAAAAACCTGACGGCAGAAAAGCGGCTTTCTGGATAGGTTTGATGGTTTATTGATATCAGCACCGTTTATTGTGGCGTTTCCAGAGATTTTTTGAGTCTGTTCTACAGAATGAACTTCATTTAGTGGGGCCTACTCTTGTATTTCACGAATTGATTTCAGTCCATTTTATTGGAGTAAAGCAGAGGATACATTACTCAAAATATCCCCGCCTTTTAAGCAGGTAAAGTATCAACTCAGTAATTACTAATATTAATACCGTAAACGAAACAACTGCCGCCACAATAGTATTAATAGATGTAATTAACTGGTGAATCCAATAGAGAATAAATCCGAATACTAAGAAACAAGTTGCAGCAATTCTGTTGGCAACTTTCCAGTTGTAATCATTCTTCAAGGAAAATTTAGTACGATACCCAAACCAGCAGTTTTTTTTGTACGCTATTGCATACATAGCAATTCCTAATCCGATAAATAGTAAATAGCTAAATTTTGGAAGTATCATAGGTTATGATCCTTTTAAAAGTTTCAATTCCATTTGATCTCTCTATTAAGCGGCCATAAATACAAGATTAATCCTCCACACATTGAAAAGAAAAAACTAAAAAGGCCATGTGTAAGATTATCTGCATTTTTTAACTTCCGGGACGAAAAAGTGCTACTTGCTTTCGGTAAAAACCTTAAGCGGCTGAGGAAAAAACAAAACTTTACTCAGGAGGAGCTGGCCTACAGTTCCGACATAAGCCTCTCGCAAATAGCCCGCATTGAAACAGGGAAGATTAACCCCACCGTTTGTACCCTGATTATCATCGCTAAAACACTTAAAATCAAGCCCATTGAATTAATGGATTTCTAATTCCCGGTTTTCTTTATTCGCTGCCATAATCGTACAGAATACCGAATTTCTATATCTTTGCAACCGATTTAACTGCCCTGAACAGGGCATTTTGATAAACTCATAATCGAATTAATCTTCTAAAACCGTATGGCATACATTGAACCTGCTCCCCTGCTCGACAAAGAGAATCCTTTTGAAGCCATGATGTCTCGCTTCCACACCGCCTCGCAAATTCTGGGGTTGGAAGATGAAGTGTACAACGTACTAAAAACACCTGCCAAACAGGTTATTGTTTCGCTGCCTATTACGATGGACGATGGCAGTATTAAAGTATTTGAAGGCTATCGGGTAGTGCACTCCACTATTCTGGGCCCCTCAAAAGGTGGTATCCGGTTCGATCCGCACGTAAACCTGGATGAGGTTAAAGCATTGGCTGCCTGGATGACCTGGAAATGTGCTGTTGTGGATATTCCGTACGGAGGTGGTAAAGGTGGTGTTACCTGCAACCCCCGCGAAATGAGTGTGGGTGAAATTGAGCGTTTAATGCGCTCCTACACACAGGCCATGATGGATGTATTTGGCCCCGATCAGGATATTCCTGCTCCCGATATGGGTACCGGCCCGCGCGAAATGGCGTGGTTGATGGATCAATACTCGCGTAATAAAGGCATGACTGTGCCAGCTGTGGTTACCGGTAAGCCTATTGTAATGGGAGGCTCGTTGGGAAGAACAGAAGCCACCGGCCGTGGTGTAATGGTTTCTACGCTTGCCGCGATGGAGAAATTGAAAATCAATCCGTACAAGGCAACCTGTGCCGTACAAGGATTTGGTAACGTGGGTTCGTGGGCCGCACGTCTGCTAAATGAACGTGGATTAAAGATTGTAGCCATCAGCGATCTTTCAGGCGCATACTACAATGAAAACGGAATTGATATTGACGCTGCCATTGCTTACCGCGATAAGAACAAAGGCTCTTTGGAAGGGTATGCCGAAGTGCAGAAAATACCAGGCGCTGATTTATTAACACTGCCTGTAGATGTACTAGTACCAGCTGCAACCGAAGATGTAATTACCAGCAGTAACGTTAAAAAAATACAAGCCAAGTTGATTGTAGAAGGTGCTAATGGGCCAACCTCATCAAAAGCTGATAATGTAATCTATGAAAAGGGAATAAGTGTAGTACCCGATATTCTGGCTAATGCCGGTGGGGTTACGGTTTCTTATTTCGAGTGGGTGCAAAACCGCCTGGGTTATAAGTGGACAGCAGACCGCGTAAACCGCAGAAGCGACCGGATTATGAAAGATGCTTTTGATTCCGTTTATAAAACGGCTACCCAATACAAAGTATCGTTGCGTATTGCTGCCTATATGGTGGCTATCGATAAGGTAGCCAAAACATATAAATTCCGCGGTGGTTATTAATCCCATAATTCAGGGTTTAAAATTCAAAGTTGCCGGCATAAAATTTTTAACTTTGAATTTTAAATCCTGAATCAGGCATGACAATTCATAAAGAAGGGCGAGGTCTTATTTTTGCTACAACAGCCATAGTTGTTATCCTTACGGTTATTGTGGCAAACATTTCGTCCTACTTCACCCCTACCGTTTATTCTATACTCTCCACCTCCATTTTAGTAGTTGGTATTGTGGTGCTGGTGTTGGTGTTGCAGTTTTTCAGACTTCCTTCAATACAGGTAATAAAAAATGAAAAGCAGGTTCTTGCTCCTGCCGATGGTAAAGTAGTGGTAATTGAAGAAACGGAAGAACCCGAACATCTCAAATCAAGACGCAAACAGATATCTATTTTTATGTCGCCCATTAATGTGCATGTAAACCGCATGCCGGTTAGTGGAACCATCTCGTACACCAAATATCATCCGGGCAAATACCTGGTAGCGTGGCACCCTAAATCCAGTACAGAAAACGAGCGAACAACAATAGCTGTAAAAATGAAAAACGGCACTGAAATATTGTTTCGCCAGATTGCCGGTGCGGTAGCCCGCAGAATAAAGTGGTATGTAAAGGAAGGTCAGCCGCTGGAGCAAGGGGATGAATTTGGTTTTATCAAATTTGGATCGAGGGTAGATGTTTTTCTGCCCCTCGATGCCCGTGTAACCGTGAAGATTGGCGATATAACCAAAGGTGGAAAAACCGTAATTGCCGAGTTTTGAGCTGGTCTTTTTATGATTCTTGTCATTTTTGAAAAGAAATAGACAGGCTAACACCTGTTGCCATTTTAGTATTCCGTACCTTTCAAAAATATTATTATGCCCGTTTGGCCGTTTGCTTAACTCACAAGGCTTTAATTCTACCCGATGAATATAAATCTGAAATTCGCTATCCGTCAGCAAGACTTTTTTGTTACGCTAAATCAACGCGTTAACGCCTATTTTAAAACCAATAAAATTGAGCGCACCGGAAACAGCGAAATGGTTATAAAAACCATCTTCATGTTCTCATTATATTTTGTGCCTTATGGATTATTGATTGGTGGAATTACCTCAAACCTTTGGGTAATGTTAGGGCTTTGCGTAATAATGGGTTTGGGTATGGCCGGTATTGGTCTGTCTATTATGCATGATGCCAACCACGGTGCCTACTCGAACAAACCATGGGTTAACAACCTCTTAGGTCTTACTCTTAATCTGGTAGGTGGCCACGCCCTTAACTGGAAGGTGCAACATAACGTACTCCATCATACGTATACCAACGTTCACGATGTGGATGAAGACATCAGCCCACGGGGAATTTTACGCATGGCCCCAGAATCAAAATGGATACCCTTACATAAGTATCAGCACTACTACGCCTGGTTCTTTTATGGGTTAATGACCCTGGTTTGGGTGATTGTAAAAGATTTTGTTCGCCTGATCAGATATCAGCGCGATGGGTATATTAAAAAGCAAAAAACCAATGCCCTGCGCGAATGGGCATTTATGCTTACCACCAAGGCCATCTATGTTACCTACATCTTCATAATACCCATGCAGGTACTTAACCTCAGTTTTGTTCAGGTGCTGATTGGGTTTTTGGTTATGCACTACATTGCCGGGTTTATTCTGGCTATTATTTTTCAACCGGCACACGTTGTTGAAGGAACCGAATATCCCCTGCCTGATGAAAACGGAAATCTTGAAAACAGCTGGGCTATTCATCAATTACACACCACCACCAACTTTGGTCATAAAGAGAAATTGTTCTCGTGGTATGTGGGGGGATTAAACTATCAGGTTGAACATCACCTATTCCCAAACATTTGCCATGTACACTACCGGCAGATTTCAAAAATAGTAGAACAAACCGCTACAGAATTCGGGTTGCCGTACAAATCGAAGGATACTTTTCTACAGGCTATTGCTGCACATGCCCGCCAATTGAAGTGGTTAGGACATAAGCGGGAATTGCGCGAAGTAGCTGTAGCCAAAGCGGCCTGATTACGCTAACGCAAAACCTCCTGTAATACCGATAACGATTTTATTTCTCCAAATCCGTCAATATGCGTTTGGTAAAAGTGCATCAGGCAATTTAACAGAGCCTGGCGTTGTGTATACGACAATACCAGTTCATCATAATAATCAGTACGCAGCAGGCGATCTAATAATTTCTCTTCGGGCTCATCCATCCAATGCACTCCAAGTACTTCGCGGGTTTGATTAGGGGCAAATCCTAAATGCCTGCTAAGGCCTACCAGAAAAACAAGGTGAAAGTTTTCGGGCTTAGGGAGTTCGTCTAGTATGATCAGCGAATCGGAGATAAACTCAAATATTTCGGCTGTGTGTGTCTGATCTTTTACAGCCTTATTTAAAATTTCGTTTATAAAAAGTGCGATGGCCGATTTTTTTACCTGCCCCGATAAATTGATGCAGGGGTGGTAACACTTAACCTCTTTAATCCGCATAATGTTTCCATTCTCTTTGTGGTATACCACCAACTCGAGTAGCGTTAAAGGTTGAAATAATGCAATCTTGCTTTTTTGAGATTTAGACCTAACGCCATTAACAATGTAACTTTGCAGGCCAAATAAATCGGTAAATACATTTACAATAACCGAGGTTTCGCCATACGGAGTAAGTCTGAAAACAATACCTTTTGTTTTAACTAACACTAGGATAGCTTTTTCTTATCTGCAAAAAAAGCCTGACGGCTGCGCGCCTCATATGCATTTTTTTCGCCTAATAACACACGCGAATCGTTATCGGCTAAACGGTATGAGAATGAGGCCAGTTCTCCGGTTTGTGCACAGATGGCGTGCACTTTAGTAACATACTCGGCCACAGCCAGCAGATTAGGCATAGGTCCAAATGGTTTGCCCTCATAGTCCATATCTAACCCGGCCACAATTACACGTTTGCCGCTATTGGCTAATGTATTGCACACCTCTATAATAGCATCGTCAAAAAACTGCGCCTCATCAACACCTACCACATCGCATTCGCCTGCCAGTAAGATAATGTCTGAAGCAAACTGCACAGGTGTAGACCGGATTTCGCGCTCGCTGTGCGAAACAATTTTTTCGTTGTGGTATCGGGTATCAACGGCTGGTTTGAATATCTCTACCTTTTGTTGTGCAATCAGTGCACGGTTAAGCCTACGAATCAATTCTTCAGTTTTACCGGAAAACATACACCCGCATATCACTTCAATCCAACCTCTTTTACCCGATGGGGTTCTTCCTAGCTGTGGTTCTATAAACATGCTGGCAATTTAGGGATTAGGCGGCTCTATACAATTGCATAGTTATTCTGTGTAAATCAGGTGTGGTAACTTGTACTCTTCCGGCACCCGAACATGGCATGTACCCGATATTTTTGCCTGGCACGCCAGACGTTCTGCCTTGCCCAACTCGTTTTTTGCCCGATAGCGCTGCTCAGCGTCCGTAAGCGGGCTTAATGCCTCCGCTCCAGCTACCACAATCATTTTACAAGTAGTACAGCGACCCTTTCCTCCACAGGCATGCATCCAATCCACCATGTTTTCGTGCAGTAAGCGCAACGCAGAACTTCCGGCTTTACCGTGTACTTCCTTTTGGGCCATGTTTTCTATCACTATCTTTACCATCTGTATAAAACGCAGCTAACAAGAATACAAAATATTAAGGCATGGATGAAAAGATAAGTTTAAAAGCACTCGATCAATACGCCATTCAGGTTGCTAATCAGCTCGGTGAAAATTTTTTCTCGCGCAAGAGTATAATTACCGGGCCTGAAATATTAACGTTATGCGAAGTAAAGCAGGTAAACTTTTTTGTAATTCATGATTTGCTGAATGCCTGGAAAAAAGAAAGTGCAAAAATTAAAAGTCCGTATTTTGATTATCAGGCAAAAGCTGTAACCGAAGCGCTTAATCAGTTTCAGGTTGCACTCAGCAATCACATATCCATTAGCAAAGCAGATTTTTTGCCTTTGCTTAAACGAGGCGTAAGCCAAGCTTTATACCTTGTTCTGGATCCGTACGATTTTTATTCCGATACATTAGACAGCAAGGACGAGTGGATATCTGTTAACGAGCTGGAAAATAAAGTAAAGTATCTCAAAATCAATAAGGCCCCGCTCGAGAATCTGGTTACCCGGTTGAAAGAAAAAAATACCGATACCATAAGGGGCAAAGAAGCGTTTGCTCTGCTGGATCAGATTTTGGAAGAAGTAAACTTTACACCGGAAGATGTAGAGCCGTACTTGTCTGCCCTTAACAAAATCGTACCGGTTAACGTAAACTTATTTTACGAACAAAAGGTATCACCAACAACTCCGGTTATAGAAACTAAACCGGTTACTCAATTAACAACACCTATAGAACAAAAACCTGTAAGCCAGATAACTCAACCTGTAATTGCTGCAGAGCCAAAAACGACCTTAGCTGATAATCTGGCTAAACAAAAGATTACACGGTTAAAAGAAAACCTTACCATAAACCAAAAATTCATGTTCACCAAAATTCTTTTTCATGGTGATTTTGAAATTTTTACTGAGGCTATAGATAAGTTAGATCGGTTCGACAACCTGACACAGGCCATGCGTTTTATTAATGATGCTTATCCGGACTGGGATCGCGAAAGCGAGGAGTACGAAGAGTTTTTGGAAATTTTACAAACCCGGTTTAGCTAAATCCGCTGCAACACCTGGCTGCGGTGCGCATCTAACTTAAGCAGTATAAACAAGAGCACAGTAAAACTCCACAGGGCCGATCCGCCATAGCTAAAGAATGGTAATGGGATTCCAATTACCGGAAACAATCCGATCGTCATGCCGATATTAACAGCAAAATGGAAAAAGAAAATACTGGCCACTGAATATCCATAAGCTCGTGCAAACCGGTTCTTCTGTCGTTCTGCAATAAAAATAATCCGTTGCAAAAAAAACACAAACAGAATCACAACAATCAGACTTCCTATCCAACCGTGTTCTTCTCCTATTGTACAAAAAATAAAATCGGTACTTTGTTCAGGCACAAAGTCGAACTTGGTTTGCGTGCCCTTTAAAAAACCTTTTCCGGCAAAACCACCACTGCCAATTGCAATTTTTGATTGTGTTACATTCCAGTTTATTCCCATCGGGTCGAAGTTAGGATTTACCAAAGCCTCTAACCTCTTTTTATGACGTTCGGGTAACACGTTGTTGATTACATAATCAAAACTTTCGATAGTAAGAATTAAAATCAGCGCCCCGGCAGTAAGGGTTAAAATCCTTCTAAGAGTACGCTTACCAAAAAAAATCAGCAATACCACAACTGCTCCTATAATGCCATGCAAATACCATTGATTTTTTACAATTAGGGTAAGAATAGCTAGTACGGCCATTGATATTCCTACAATTAAAATGAAAGGCGACATGCCTTCGCGGTAAAACACTATGAGAAACGACATAAACACGATTGCCGTACCAAAGTCTTTCTGCAACAGAATAAGGCCCAGGGGTAACAAAATCATTCCAAACAATATGGCCTGATTTCTTAGGCTATCCATTTTAAAACCTACACTACCAATAAACTTGGCAACAGCCAGCGCAGTAATAAATTTGGCAAACTCAGATGGCTGTACTCCGAATGAACCAACACCTATCCACGATTTATTGCCCCCTACTTCTTTACCAATAACCGGAATCATAACTAACACTAATAGAATGATGGCGTAAAAAATGTAGGCAAAGGTCTCGTAAAAGCGCATGTCAATAATAATAATTGCCAGAATGATAACTATTGCTGCTGCTATAAACATGAGTTGGCGACCTGAATTTAAACTCAAATCAAAAATTGACTGATTAGCTGTTTCATCGTACACGGCCGCAAAAATATTAAGCCAACCCAGCCCTACCATAAGCACATAGAGTAGTACCGAAACCCAGTCTAACTTACCCGATATATCACCTTCTCTACTCATTCAAACTTATTGTTTAGCACATATTGTTCGATGTGCGGGCGTTTCGTTTCACCGAATAGATATTTCTCAATCATTAAACTGGCGATAGATGCCGCTGCACGGGCACCTTGTCCTGCATCTTCTACATAAACTGAAACAGCAATCTTGGGATTGTCGCGGGGTGCGAATGCAATAAACACAGAGTGATCGAACAAAGGCGGAGCATTTTGCACCGTGCCGGTTTTTCCGCACACTATTACATCGGCCAGCCGTGCCCGGTACTGACCGGTGCCTTCTTCCACCACTTTCTGCATAGCATCTACTGCAATCATAAAATAAGACGAATCAATAGAAGTATAATGTCGCTCGGTATACTGAGGCAGCGGTTTACCATTTTCGCCAATGGCCTTAATCAGGTGTGGTGTGTAATAATACCCTCTATTAGCAATAGTAGCGGCAAAGTTTGCCATTTGAATAGGCACCACCAGGTTTTCGCCTTCGCCTATGGCAATAGAATAGATGTTTGAAAACTTCCACGGCTTGTTGCGATAGGCCCGATCATAATATGCTGGTGTTGGAATTAATCCGTCTTTCTCGTTAGGTAAATCAACACCTAAGCGACTACCAAACCCGAAGCTCATAATATGTTTGTCCCATTCTTCAAGTCCAATTCGGGTATCTTCATAGGGGTCGTTAACTATTCCTTTATTAAGCATTCGTCTGAGCACGTTATGAAAATATGGGTTACAGGAATTTGCTATCGCTCCACGCAAGTCTTCATTTGTATGAGCTCCATGGCAATTGATAATGGACCGATCGCACCGGATACGTGTATCGGGTGTAATTACTTTTTCCTGCAGGGCTGTCATGGCCTGGGCAATCTTGAAAATAGAACCCGGCCGGTATTGCGCCATAAGGGGGCGATTAAATAGTGGTTTAAGTGAATCGTTGCTTATCAGTTTAAAATTAGAACTGTAATTTCTGCCGGTAAGCAGTGTGGGATCATAAGAAGGGCCGGATACGATTGATAAAATTTCTCCGGTTGCAGGTTCAATAGCCACCACCGAACCAGCCTTACCTTTCATTAAAAACTCACCATATTGCTGTAAGTCGATATCAATACCGGTATATAAGTTAGCCCCGGGCGTGGAGAGCGTATCATACTCGCCATTCTTAAACGAACCCTTTTCAATACCCTTTACATTGCGAAGTTTAAAGCGAACTCCCCGCTTACCCCGAAGTTGCTCCTCATAATAAGCTTCTATCCCACTTTGCCCTACATAGTCTCCTTGCTTATAAATTCCGCTGGCATCGCGGGCAAGGCTTTCTTTGCTGATTTCGCTTACGTACCCTAAAGCATTAGCTAATGTGGGCGACTGATAGGCTCGCGTGGTACGGGCTTGTATATAAAAACCTGGAAATTCGTCCAGAAAATCCTGAACGCGTGCAAAGTCAATATTAGAAAGTTGATTTAAGAAAAGTGTGGGTTTAAAGGGCGAGTACTCTTTACGCCCCTTCATTTCTTTAAACTTTACCCGAAGTTCTTCGCGTGTTAGTCCAAAAACAGTACAAAACTTTGCAGAATCAAAATTCTGAATTTCTTTTGTTATTACCTGGATATCATATTCAGGTGTGTTGTAGACAATTAATTTATTGTTTCGATCGTAGATCAATCCGCGAAACGGATATTCCACTTCTTTTAAAATGGCATTGCCATCGGCCAGTTCTGCGTACTTGTTATCTAAAACCTGAACGAAAAAAAGTTTGACAAGAAAGATTATCCCGACCAGAGCAAACACCAATTGCACTATTTCGCGTCTACCCTCATTCATATGCGCCTGCGTTGTGGAGTTAAAAACTGAAGCAGTACAATAACAGACATAGTAAATAAAAGGCTGGCTACAATCTTAAGCATGGTGTACCAGAACATGGTAAACCCTGAGGCTTCAACAAAAAACAACACCAGATGATGCAAAAACACAAGCGGTAATGAATACACCAAAAACCATTGAAGGCCATTGGCGGCTATTGTTGCCGTAGCATTATTCTCGTAGCCCCCTTGCGGGGTTATTGCACTAAGCCAGTAGTTGCGCAGGTAGGCCATCATTACAGTAGCCAGGGCGTGTAACCCCATACTGTCATAGAATATATCTACCGTAAACCCTAACAGAAAACCTGCCAGCATGAGAATTAGCGAATTAGTTTCGATGGGGAGCAGAAGAATAAATGCGATGTACAAAAAACAAAAGGCTGTATTGAACAGTACCAGGTTGCGTAGCAATAATACCTGTACCAATAAATACACAAAGAATAAAACAACCTGTATAATTCCCGAGCGGCTCATTTTGGTTCACCTATGGTTACCAATTCCAACGAATCTTTTTCACTTTTCAACTTACTCATAATAACCTCCACAAAGGTAAGTCGGCCAAAATCCTGCGCCAACTCTACACGAATCTCCCAGAATGGTGCTTCTGGTTTTAAAGAAGCCTCGCGCACAATACCTATCATAATTCCTTCGGGAAACACTGCACTATACCCGGAGGTAACAATGGTATCTCCTACTACAGGAGTAGCATGCCGGGGTATAAACTGCAGATTGGTGTGCATGATGTTTGCACCGTCCCAACGCACGGTTCCAAAATGATTGGTTCGTTTTATTTGTCCTGATAGTTGCTGATCTACATTTAATAGCGAAATCAACACAGCATATCGCTCAGAAACAGATTTCACTTTACCTACAGCCCCGCCATCTCCTAACACTGCCATTCCTGGCGCCACCCCGTCCCGGGCGCCTTTATCTATTGTAATAAAATTTTTATACAAATGAGTTGAGTTGGCCACCACCCTGGCACTCACAAAGTCAAATTGATTAATTCGGGCTGTATCGGTTAAAGGTAAACTTAGTTGTTGGCGGGCTCGTTCAAGGTCTCTTCTCAGTTCAGCGTTTTCGCGAGCCAGGTCTTCGTTAATAGTACGTAGAGAAAAATACTCGCGAACATCTTGCGAAAACCCCAATAACTGTGCCGCTACCTGATTAGATGAATTGAAATACCGGGTGCTCTGATATTGGTTGTTTTCAATTACCAACCATGCACACAATAACTCCAGAAACAGAAAGGTGAAGAATGCCCGGTACTCGTAAATAAAATTTATGAGCCGCTCCATTCTATCAAGTCATCAATACTTTACGATAATGGTCAAGTCCTTTCAAAGCAGCACCCGTTCCTCTTACTACAGCACGCAACGGATCATCGGCCACATGAATTGGCAATTTGGTTTTTAATGAAAGTCGTTTGTCTAATCCCCGCAACATAGCCCCACCACCGGTAAGGTAAATGCCTTGCTCATAAATATCGGCCGATAATTCGGGAGGGGATAACTCTAATGCCTTTAGTACGGCTTCTTCCAGTTTGGAAATCGACTTATCTAATGCAAAGGCTACCTCTGAGTAAGAGATTTTTATTGTTTTGGGAATACCGGTCATCAAATCGCGGCCTCTGATTTCATAATCCTCCGGGCCGTCATCTAACTCGGTAAGCGCGGAGCCAACTTCTATTTTTACACGCTCAGCAGAACGCTCGCCAATCAACAGGTTATGTTGCCTGCGCATATAATCCAGAATGTCGCGATTAAACGTATCGCCTGCAATACGAATAGACTGGTCGCACACAATCCCCGAAAGGGCAATTACTGCAATATCGGTTGTGCCTCCGCCTATATCCACAATCATATTGCCTACGGGCTGTTCAATATCTATACCTATACCAATTGCCGCTGCAATGGGTTCGTGAATCATGTATACTTCTTTCGCATTGGCATGTTCGGCCGAATCGCGTACAGCGCGTTTCTCTACTTCGGTAATGGCCGATGGAATACAGATTACCATGCGCAAAGACGGTGGAAACAACCTGCGGCCCGTGTCGATAAGCTTAATCATGCCACGAATCATCATTTCGGCCGCGTGGAAATCGGCAATAACGCCTTCTTTTAGCGGACGGATAGTCTTGATGTTGTCATGTGTTTTTTCGTGCATTTGCATGGCCTCGCGGCCAATGGCCAGCACTTTTCCGCTTACGCGATCGAGCGCTATGATAGAGGGTTCATCTACCACCACTTTATCTTTATGAATAATGAGGGTATTGGCAGTACCCAGGTCTATGGCTATGTCCTGAGTAAAAAAATCGAAGAGTCCCATTCGTTCCGAAGGTTAAAAAGTTATGAAGCCCGAAATTACAGAAATAATCCTGTGAATTTTATGAGTATTCAGTCGAAAAACTTACAGGGAGTTTAATGCTTAAAGTGCCTGATGCCGGTAAACACCATAGCCATATTGTGCTTATCGCAGAAATCGATGGAGTCCTGATCTTTGATTGATCCACCCGGCTGGATAACCGCTTCAATTCCCTGTTCATGGGCAATCTCCACACAATCCGGAAACGGAAAGAAGGCATCGGATGCCATTACTGCACCTTTCAAACTAAAGCCAAAGGCTGCGGCTTTTTCAATGGCTTGCTTTAAAGCATCTACCCGACTGGTTTGCCCCACTCCACTGGCCAGCAACTGACCGTTTACAGCCAATATTATAGTGTTGGATTTAGTGTGCTTGCAGATTTTGCTGGCAAAGAGCAGCGCCTCTACCTCATCGGCCGTAGCCATGCGTTTGGTTACCGGTTTCAGGTCTTCTTGCATATCGGTTTTCAGATCAAGGTCTTGTTCTATTACTCCGTTAAGCAAGCTCTTAAACTGGCGTGTGGTTGTTAAGGGTTGTTTTTGTGTTAAGATGATGCGGTTCTTTTTCGATTTGAGCAGGTTGAGCGCGGCCGCATCGTAGCCCGGTGCAATTAATATTTCAAAAAACAGTTTATTGATTTCTTCGGCTGCAGCCAAATTGATGGTTTGGTTGGTTGCCAGCACCCCGCCAAAAGCAGAGATAGTATCGGCCTGAAAGGCTTTGAGATAAGCCGTTTTAACATCAGATGCCGTGGCCACTCCGCAGGCGTTAGTGTGTTTGATTATTACAAAAGCGGTTTCGCCTTCAAATTCTTTTACCAGGCTAACGGCAGCATCTACATCCACCAGATTGTTATACGAAAGTTCCTTGCCGTTTAACTGATCGAATAAACTTTCCAGGTCGCCAAAGTAAATGCCTTGCTGGTGCGGGTTTTCGCCATATCGCAATACTTTACCTTGCTGAATGCTGGATTTAAAATGGGTTAACTTCTGCTCCTGATTGAAGTAATTGAAAATAGCCGAGTCGTAATGCGATGTTACATCAAAAGCCTGGGCAGCAAAATGTTTACGGTCAGCCAGATCGCTCGATCCGTTTTTTGCTTTAAGTAACTCCAGCAATTGTGGGTATTGCGTACGGGCCGAAACAATTAATACATCTTTAAAATTCTTTGCCGCTGCCCGGATTAACGAAATTCCGCCAATGTCAATTTTTTCTACAATTTCTTCTTCACTGCCTCCTTTGGCTACGGTTTCCTCAAACGGGTAAAGGTCTACAATTACCAGATCGAGCGGACCAATGTTGTATTCTTTGGCTTGCGTCTGGTCGTTTGAGTTTTCGCGTCTGTAGAGAATGCCTCCAAAAATTGCCGGATGCAGGGTTTTAACCCGGCCTCCAAAAATGGAAGGGTAGTTGGTCAGTTTTTCTACCGGTATAACAGGGTAACCTAATTTTTCAATAAACTCCTGTGTGCCTCCGGTAGAAACAAACTCTACCCCTTGTTTACCAAGAAAATGAATAATGGATTCGAGGTTGTCTTTATAAAAAACGGAAATAAGGGCGCGGGTGATTTTTACAGATGCCATGACAGAAGAAATGAGGTGCAAAAATGCAGATAATCATTGACACTTTAATGGGTTAAATAAATGAACTACTTTGCCGGCTTAGCGTATGAAATTATTCCTGCAAATAGAGTTGATTCCCTGGAAAGAGGCGGGCTACCAGAAACCATTGGTAACTTTTGCTTCCGGTCTTTCGGATGATGTAATAGGAGCCGAACTGGATAATCAATCGGATGGTGCAATTGCTGATCTTGTTATTCGCTTGTGCGACCAGGCCGAATCTGTGTTTGTGTTAATCCAGGCCCAGCCTGAAGAATCGTTGGGGGTAACGCTAAAACTGATTCACCACCTGTTACGCAAAGAAGAAAAAATTTACCAAGTGATTTTGGCTGGTAATCACATCAGCCTGGAGCGATTGCTTAATCCGTTAGCTGAAAAATTTGTGAAGGAAACTGAGACAGAAAAGCTTAAGACGGCCATCCGGCTATTTGCTCAACTTAATCCCGACAGGTAGTCGCGTTCTTCAAATGCCTCGGCTTCAATACTAAAGTCATCGGCATCCATAAAGGCCGGAAATTTATCGCGATAAGCCTGTAGCGCATGTGCATTCAGCGACATTGTTTTTACCGCTTCTACATCTTCTACCGAAAAGAAAGTATCGCCTTTAGGGCCAATAAAAGTTGAAAGCCCGTTATACTCTACTCCGTTGCCATCTAACCCTACGCGGTTTACCCCAACTGTATAGCTCAGATTTTCAATAGCACGGGCCTTTAATAGTGTTTCCCACGCATTACCCCGCACTTTAGGCCAGTTAGCTACATACACCAGTAAATCGTATGATGGTTTTTTTAACGAAGCATTCCACCGGTTGCGGCTCCACACCGGAAACCGTAAATCGTAACAAATCAACGGGCAAATTCGCCAGCCTTTCCAATGCCCTATCAATAAACTTTCGCCTTGGGCAAATACCTGGTTTTCTTCAGCCATACGAAAAAGATGGCGCTTATCGTATGTTTTAAACGTTCCGCCTGGCTCCATCCACAACAACCGATTATAAAACCGGTCGTGTACGTTGGCTATAAAACTTCCCAAAATTAAAGCACCGGTTTGGTCGGCCATCTGGCGCATCCACTTGGTGGTGCGCATGTTCATGTGTTCGGCCAGTTTGGGGGCCTTCATGGTAAAACCCGTGGTAAACATCTCGGGCAAAACAATCACATCAGTCGATTCGCCAATTTGCCAGATTTTTTCTTCAAACATGGCCAGGTTGGCGCCAATATCTTCCCAATGAAGATCGGATTGAATAATGGTAATTTTTAAGTCCTGCATGGCCAAAACGGGACTGCAAAGAAAGCAATCCGGAGTTAAATTATGAACCCCTCCACAACAAAAAGACCGTTAAAGTTTTCTAAGTATTCCTCCTGCTTTTTCGAGGGTTTGCTCGCTCTTGGCAAAACAAAACCGAAGCAGTTGATTATTAGAGCCATCTGTATAAAAGGCCGAAACCGGAATGGGGGCCAGTTTCAGTTCTTTGGTCATCCATTCAGCCATTTCCTTTTCGGGAAGTGATTTTACACCGGCATACGAAAGAAGTTGAAAATAACTTCCGGCACATGGTAAAGGTTGCAGAGAGGAGCCTTTAATCTGATTGAGGAAAAAATCGCGTTTATGCTGATAAAACTTTCTGAGACTAAGGTAATGATCGGGATTACCGAGGTATTCGGCCAACGCCAACTGTACCGGAGTGTTTACACTAAAGGTGATGAACTGATGCGCTTTGCGGATTTCGCGGGTAAGATGTTCGGGGGCAACCGCGTATCCTACCTTCCAGCCTGTGGCATGAAAGGTTTTTCCGAAGGAAAACACAGCCACACTTTGTTGTGCAAGCCCCGGATATTTCAATACACTTTCGTGCGATTTATTATCGAAAATAATGCGCTCGTAAACCTCATCGCTCAACACAATAATATTGTGCGCCTGCACGATTGATTCCAGTTGTTTCAAATCTGCTTCGCGCAGAATAGAACCCGTTGGGTTGTGCGGTGTGTTGATAATGATAAGGCGCGTACGCGGTGTAATGGTATGCTTTACCTGCTCCCAATCAATGACAAAGTACGGTGGGTTTAAGCTGATGTGTTTTGGTACACCTCCATTCAACCGAATAGCCGGATTGTACGAATCGTAAGCCGGATCGAATACAATTACTTCATCATCTTTCTGCACCAATGCAGCAATGGTTGAAAACAACGCTTCGGTGCCTCCGGCAGTAATGGTAACTTCCGTTTCAAAATCGGTTGGGCGCTGGTACGTTTTAGTAATCACATCTGCAATTGCCTTGCGAAGGGCAGGAGTACCGGGCATTGGTGCATATTGATTATGGCCTGCCTTAAGGTATTTATAAATCAGATCGATTAACGCTGGCGAAACTTCAAAATCCGGAAAGCCTTGCGATAAGTTAATAGCACCATGCTCTTGCGCCATGCGCGACATTACGGTGAAGATGGAAGTGCCTACATCGGGGAGGCGGGAGTTAAGATTCATTTAAGTTGATCTTTATCGATACCTGCTTGCTTTAGAATACCGTAAAAGGTTCCTTTAGGAGGCACAACTGTAATCGTGCTGGTTATTAGATTTTCATAAATGTGATGACTGCCTTTTGATCGTTTGAATTCAAAGCCATTATTCTTTAACACCTTAATCAGGTATTGGGCGGAATAATTCAAGCAGTTTGAAGGTTAATTGAGTATTCAAGGGTTTCACTATCATCTGGAATAGTTTCGCCTTTTTCCTGAAGATGTTCTGTGTACACCTCAATGGCTTCTTTGGCCATGGATATGGCATGATCCACGCTATCGCCATAGGTTATACATCCCCGCAGGGCAGGCACAGTAGCTGTATAACTGCCTTCTGGTTCTTTCGTTAATAGAATTTTATAGGTAAGCGTCCTCATCTGCTCTAAGGTAATCAATATCCTCTACTTCTTCAACGGTGCTGCAATCCGATATTCGGTATCCACATCGCCTTTGCTGATGTTGGTGAGTTTACCTTTCAACATGCGCTTTTTTAGCGGGCTCAGATAGTCAATAAAAAGTTTTCCTTCTATGTGGTCATACTCATGTTGAATAATACGCGCCTTCATGTCATCAAACTCTTCTTCAAAGGCGTTCCAGTTTTCATCAAAATATTTTATGCGAACCGTTTCTTTACGCCAAACTCCCTCGCGAATGTTGGGAATACTCAGGCAACCTTCTTCAAACTCCCACTCCTCTCCGTGCTCGTCCAGTATTTGTGGGTTTACAAATGTCTTTTTAAAATCTTTCAGATCAGGTTCATCTTCCAGGGTTGTGCCATCTACTACAAACAAACGAATGCTTTTGCCAATCTGGGGAGCTGCCAACCCAATGCCATTAGCTTCATGCATGGTTTCATACATATCAGAAACCAACTGAGTTAAATCTGTGCCTTTCTCTATATCCGTGGCGCGCTTACGCAAAACAGCATCGCCATACATTACAATAGGGTAAATCATTGTCAATTAATTGAAGTGCAAAAATAACCATATTATTTGGGGTATTACATGGTACAATTACCCGGTTTATGTATTTTGAACCATGAGAATTGCACCGGTAACACTATTTATTCTGCTTGGCCATGCGGCAATAGCCCAACAGGCCGAAAAAGAATTTCTAAAAAATTTAAACGCCTTTTGCGGCCAGTCGTTTGCAGGCAAAGCCATTTTTCCGGAAGAAGAAAAAAATCCCTTTAAAGGACAGGCTCTTAAAATAATTTTTTCAACCTGCACGGATAAAGAAGTTCGCATTCCTTTTCAGGTTGGGGAAGATAAGTCCAGAACATGGGTACTTACCTTAGACGAAACCGGTTTGCTGCTGAAGCACGATCATCGCCATGAAGATGGTACTCCCGATAAGGTTACGATGTACGGAGGTTATGCAAAAACTGGTGGCGATTCATTCGCTCACGCATTCCCTGCCGATAAGCACACAGCAGAACTTATTCCGGCAGCAGCCACAAACGAGTGGAGCCTGGTTTTAAGCAAAGACAAAAAAACGTTGAGTTATATATTGAAACGAGACGGACAATTGCGTTTTCACGCAGATTTTGATTTGAGCAAGCCCTTGTAGCTAAACTTTCCGCATGGTTAAAAAATCCTGCAGAATAAGTACTGCGCTTATCTTATCTACATTGCCCTTGGTTTGCCGGTCTTTCTTCTTCATACCCCCAGCCAACATAGCTTGCTGCGCAATGGAAGAAGTAAATCGTTCGTCAATAGTAGAAATGGGGGTAGCTGGAAATGTGGTTTTAAATTTCTCAACAAAAGCACGTACTGCGGGTGCCGTTTCAGAATCGGTGTTGTTTAGTTTTTTAGGCAGCCCAATGATGACTTGATCTACCGGTTCTTTTTGAAAATAGCTTTTTAGGTAGGTGAGCAACGTAGATGTTTCAACGGTGTCCAACGCAGTAGCAATAATTTTAAGCGGATCAGTTACAGCCAAACCCGTTCGTTTGGTTCCGTAATCAATGGCCAGAAATCTTCCCATTTAAAAATAATATTACAATAAACAAATTAACAAATCGCTTGTCAAACTCTAAATAAACAGCTTTTAAAATCTAAAACACCCTATTAAGGAGTAGAATTCATCTAAAAATATTACATAATGAGGCTACCATGAATTTGGATAGCCCAATCCTCTGGAGCTATATTTTAGTCAATAACTAAAAATTTTTATGATACAACTTACCCCCCCCCCAGAATTATTCGAGGAATAGTTCTGGTTTTTATTTTTTTCGTTACTGGCTGTAATCAAGATTTGATACAGGAAAAAATTGAACTTGATCGAATAGACCTTGAAGAAGTTCTCAATAGGTCAAATGACTTTGGTTCATTTATACATCTTCACCTGGAGAATCGAAAAGCGATAGCCGCGTTGTCCGAATCGGACTCAGTTAAGTTGCAATACTACTTTTCAGAGCTTGAAAAAAAGAACAAAATTGATTTTAAAGAATCCGGAATTTTTCTCAAAGAGATCGGTTTTAGAGACGAAGCTTTACAATTTCTTCAGTCAACAATAAATCATTTGAATTCTGACTATTCCTTCATGAAAAAAGACCTGATTGAAATCATTGACGCGCGCATACGTTTTGAGTACAAAATGGATTTAGTATCAAATCAGCGTAGTGGTTCATTGATTTGGTGGCTTGTAACCTGTGATGGCTTTTGTACTATGGATTCAATAATTGCATGGCCTGCTGCCGAAGGTATAGATTATCATAAGTTTCGATCTATCCATTATGCCGGTTGTATGAATGGATGTAAAAATGGCCCGAACCAATAAAATTCCAGCACTATGAACCTGAGATTTTTAATTGTGACCCTTATTTTACCAGTATCCGGTTTTTGTCAATTAAAAGACAAGCAAAAAGAAGTTTTTAAAGAAGAGTTCAATAAGGTTGCTGATACTTTTGAGAAAAATCTTAAACCTTACCTATTGAAGTTCTCCGAACAACAATATAAACCGGATGTTCAAAAAGCCGACCCGCTACTATTAACGGTAGCATTTCAAATCTACACACAAAAAGCAAGGTTTATACGAGAAGAGGGTTTTCAAAATCTAATCTTTCAACTTGATTCAGGTATTCTAATTGACCAGAAAATGGTTATAGGTTATTTCGATTTGAGCTATCGAAATAACTTCCCCGGGTTGGATTACATATTTTTTGAGAAGTGTGCGGATGAGTTAAAAAAACAGAAGGGGCAAAAGTAATTGCCCATTTTTCCTTAAACTAATTAAACTTCGAACGCTCAAAGAATTTCTTCTTCACCTGATTTTCCAATGCCATGGCCTTAGGAAAAAGAATTTCATTTTCTACGCGCGCATGAGCAATCAGACTTTCTTCAAACTTTAGAAGCTCTGTGTAGATAACCTTTACATGTAATGGAGCATCGGGCGCCAGATGATAATCTTTTGTTATTCTACGAATGCCTGCCATTTCATCATCATGCGCTTCATGCTCTATTGCGCATTTCTGCAACGAGCTCTTCTCAATCATATAATATAACTGAGCTGGATTAGCTTTTCCCTGCGAAGCCTTTTCCAATAACCGGATGTACTTAAAGAGTGTGTCCTCTTCTTCGTATATGTGATGAATAAAATCTTCCAGAAAAAGGGGAAAAAGAATTTTTAAATCCTTTTCAATCTGGTCGTATTGTTTGTGATTAGCCTTAAAACTTTCTACCAATCGCCCAATGTAGGGTAATTTATGCTTCACAAAAATGAAGTGTGCATGTTTCAGGTACTCAATAATCAGATCGAGTGGGTAACTGATCAGGGGCAATTCCGATTCTGTAAAATGGATGCCGGGATGCTCTAATTCTTTTATTACCAAATCTGTACTAAGACCCTTTTCGTGGCAGACCTGCTCCAGCGTATACTCAGAATACTCATAAAAACGTATGCCAAAATAATACAGCACATAGGCGCGCACATTATCCTGCTCTACCAATTCTGCTATACTTTGGCTTTTCAACTTAGTTTTTTGATTTAATCTGTAAATATAGCAAAGTGAAACAGGTAAAATTTAGCCCCTAACAATTAATTTGGAACTTCCGTTAAAGTACCTTTCGGGCAGTTAAAATTTATGGAAGAGCAGAAGAATTCATCGTATCAGATAAGCCTGCCGCTTATTCTTTGTATAGGCCTGGCAGCCGGAGTGTTGATTGGCGCAAGCCTGACCGATAAATCGGGCGGGCCAGAAATTAATCAGGATGTGCAAAAATTCAGAGAAGTACTGGGTTTAGTTAAAAACGAGTATGTGGACGAGGCCGAAACCAATCAATTGGTGGAAGAAGCCATTGGCCACATGCTGGGAAAACTAGACCCGCATTCGTCCTACCTTTCAGCCCAGGATCAGATAGCAGCCAATGAAGACCTGCAGGGAAACTTTGAAGGTATTGGTATTGAGTTCAACATTTTTCACGACACCCTGGTGGTAGTTGCCGCATTAAGTGGCGGCCCGTCTGAGTCTGTTGGGCTTCAGGCTGGCGATAAAATTATAAAGGTTAATGATACAAACATCGCCAGTGTTGGCTTATCCAATCTTGATGTACAAAAACATTTAAAGGGCCCGAAGGGTACGGAGGTAAAGATTGAAGTAATAAGAAGAAACAATCCCTCGCCCATCATTTTTACTATTGTGCGCGACAAAATTCCGCAATTTTCTGTAGATGCAGCTTACATGCTCGATCAGCAAATCGGGTATATAAAAGTAAATCGGTTTTCGCAAACCACATATCAGGAAGTTAAAGATGCTATGAGCAAACTCAGGCGCGAAGGCATGGAAAAGCTTATTCTGGATATGCAGGGAAACCCGGGCGGATACATGGACCAGGCTGTAAGTATTGCAGATGAATTTCTGGTTAAGAATAAAAAGATTGTATTTACTAAAAGTCATGAAACCAAATATGACGAAGAACATTTTGCAACAGAACGAGGTGACTTTGAGCAAGGCGACCTGATTGTGCTGGTAAACGAAGGCAGTGCGTCAGCCTCTGAAATTGTTGCCGGAGCTTTGCAGGATAACGACCGTGCCCTGATTGTAGGGCGCAGATCGTACGGAAAAGGTTTGGTACAGCGGCCCTTCAGGCTTAATGATGGATCGGAAGTAAGGCTTACCATTTCGCGGTATTATACACCCAGCGGCCGATCTATTCAAAAACCGTATAGCAACCTGGATGAATATGATAAAGACCTTACGCAACGCTATAAAAAAGGCGAGTTCTTTTCGGCCGATAGTATCCGGTTTAATGATTCATTGAAGTTTGAAACAGCGAATGGGCGCTCGGTATATGGGGGAGGCGGAATAATGCCCGACTACTTTGTACCGCTCGATACTGCGCTGGGCAGCAGCCGTTATTTTAATGAATTATTTGCAGCCAATGTTTTGCGCGAGTATGCGTTTAAATATGCAGCCGATAATAAAACTCACCTCCTTGAAAAGGGATATCCTGAGTACCTTCAGAATTTTAAAGTAAGCGATGTTATGTTAAGCCACATGGTAGTAATGGGTATCCAAAATAAGATTGAAGCAAAACCAAAAGATCTCGAAAAAAACAAGCGCTATTTTCAGGTGTATCTGAAGGCTGAAATTGCACGCAATGTGTGGGACAATCAAAGTTTCTATCCGATTATTAACGAAACCAACGAAGTACTGCAACAGGCTATCAAACTTTTTGATCGCATTCCGGAACTGAACCGCAGCAAGATGTAAGGACTTCTCAAATCAGCAACCATAAGTGCCGGGCTTTCGGCATTTATGGTTTATAATAATTAAGTTTTCATAGCCCGCCTAATTTTTTACCTTCACTGCATTAACAACTCCTCATCCATGTATTACCACCGTCTTGGAAAAATTCCACATAAACGCCACACGCAGTTCCGCCAACCCGATGGAAGCCTCTACAAAGAAGAATTAGTAAGTTCGGAAGGCTTTTCGGGCATCTATTCCAACCTGTATCATATCAATCCGCCCACCCGCATCAAGGCATTAAAAGATCCTGTTAAATATGGCGCTAAACTCATCAACGATTATGCGCTTCGGCAAACACACTTAAATACATCAAAGGTTACAACCACCGGCCCCGATTACCTTTCGGCACGCAAGGTATTACTGGCCAACACCGATTGCTCCATTTCCATCTGCTCGCCCGTGCAACGCAAAATGGATTACTTCTACAAAAATGCCGAAGGCGATGAAGTAATTTTTATTCACGATGGCAAAGGTGTTTTAATTTCGCAGTTCGGTAAACTCGAAATAAATCAGGGCGATTATGTGGTCATTCCACGCACGGTAATCTACAAACTTGAGTTTGAAGAAGGCCCGTTACGCCTGCTGATTGTTGAAGCCGCATCGCCTGTTGAAACGGTGAAACGATATCGTAATGAATTAGGACAATTAGGTGAACATGCCCCCTACTGCGAGCGCGATATGCGCCCACCACACGAATTGATTACAGACACAAGCAAAGGCGAGTTCCTGATGAAAATCAAAAAACAAGGTTACCTGCATCAATATGTATATGATTACAGTCCGCTGGATTTAATAGGTTGGGATGGCTTTCTTTGGCCTTATGCTTTTTCCATTCATGATTTTGAACCCATTACCGGCCGCATTCATCAGCCACCACCAGTCCATCAAACTTTTCAGGCTCACAATTTTGTTATCTGTTCGTTTGTGCCTCGTTTGTTCGATTATCACCCGCTGGCCATTCCGGCACCCTATAATCATAGCAACATCGATAGCGATGAAGTACTCTACTATGCCGAAGGAAACTTTATGAGCCGCAGGGGAATTGAACGTGGCTCGTTTACGTTGCATCCGGGCGGGCTGCCGCACGGCCCACATCCCGGCACAGTAGAAAAAAGTATTGGTGCCAAAGAAACCCACGAGTTGGCGGTTATGATTGATACATTCCGGCCTTTGTTCCTTACGGAAGATTCGTTGGAATTTTTGGACAATAATTACCCCATGAGTTGGACGGATAATACGGAAGGAGGATTTAATGAGATTAATACACCTTAACATTTCGAAATTCAAAATTTCGTATTCAACATTTAAAAATTGAAGCCATGAAAACATTAATTACTTTTCTTCTTTCAGGGTTTAGTATTATTTCCACAGCCCAACCCAACATTACAGGCGCCTGGCAGGCTGGTACGGATGAAAACCAGATGGTAATGATTGTGGCCGATAAATTTTATTCGGTTGCCGTGTATAACAAAAAAGACAAAAATTACATCGGCACCCATGGCGGAGTTTTCAGGATTGAAAAAAATGAATTCGTTTTCGTAAACGAATTCAATACAGCAAACAAAGAAGATATTGGTGTGGAAGGCCGCACCACCATTCAGATATCGGGCAATACCCTTAAACTTGGTTCAGGTAAAATTGTTTGGGATTTTAAACGACTTGATGATGGTAAACCGGGCGCGCTGGCCGGAGCCTGGTTAATAACAGGCCGTGTTACCGACAACGGCATGCAAACCATAACACCTGGTGCGCGTAAAACCATGAAGATACTATCGGGCTCACGATTTCAATGGATTGCCTACAACAGCGAAACGAAAGAATTTTTTGGAACAGGCGGAGGCACGTACACCACTGAAAACGGCAAGTATACCGAAACTATTGAAGTCTTCTCGCGCGATAATAGCCGCGTAGGTGCAAAACTTGAATTTGATTTTTCGTTTGTAGATGGCAACTGGCGCCATAGTGGCAAAAGCAGCAAAGGCGACCCAATAGATGAAATCTGGACGCAACGTCAGAAATTAGGAATCTAAATTTTTTTGATATGTCTGTATTCGCTATGCCGCTTTCCATTCGCTGGTCCGATATTGATGCCAATCGCCACCTTCGCCATTCTGTGTATTACGATTTTGCTGCCGCTGCGCGTATGCAGTTACTAAGCGAGCGTGGCCTTACAACAGAAAAATTCGAAGAGTTTGCAACCGGGCCCATACTTTTCAGAGAAGAAGCCATCTTTAGAAGAGAGATTAGGTTAGAAGACAAAATAACCCTAACAGTTGAATTATATAAAAGCACTCCTGACTTTAGCCGGTGGAGTTTACGGCATACATTCTTAAAAGAAGACGGAACATTAGCCACCACACTAAGTATTGATGGCTCGTGGATTGATTTGAATTTGCGCAAGCTGGCTCAGCCTAACGAGTACATAAAAAAAATATTTTCAGAGTTCCCCAAGTCGGCCGATTTTCAATGGATTGAACTTACAAAGAAGTAATCCACTTCTCAATTACGGCAGGGTAATACTGGTGTTCCAGTTGCTGCACTTTTAGTGCAATTTGCGCAGGTGTATCTGCTTTTTCAATCGCGCATTTTTGCTGAGATAAAATTTTGCCTTCATCATAGCGGGCATCCACTTCATGAATGGTAATTCCGGTTTCTGTTTCGCCAGCCGCCTTTACAGCTTCGTGCACACGCATACCATACATACCCTTGCCTCCAAACTTTGGCAACAAAGCCGGGTGAATGTTGATAATACGATGTGGAAATGTTTCAATAAAATTAGGAGGCATCAACCATAAAAAACCGGCCAGCACCACATGGGTTACGCCAGCCGTTTTTAATATCTGTATTACTTCATCGCTTTCGCGAAACTGAATTTTGTTAAAGACCTGCGTGGGAATATTTAATCGTGCAGCCCGTTGTAATCCTTGTGCTTCTGCATTGTTACTCAAAACCATCACTACCTGTATGGATTGGTGATTTTGAAAATGCGCTATAATTCTCTCTGCATTTGATCCGCTACCCGAAATAAAAATCGCTATCCGCTGACTCATAGAAATTCAATCGCTAAATAAATACCATACTTAAAATTCCCAGTAGCATAATAATTTTGCTCCATTGACTAAGCCAGTAAAAATCTTTTTTTGTATCTGCAATTATTAATCGCGACACAAACAAGCCCAGCGGCACAAACAAAAAAATTAAAAAATAGTATTCGGGCAATCGTGTATAAACATAATTCAAATACAATACCAACGCACCAAACACGATTAGTACAATATAAATTACCCATTTGGTTTTTCGCAAGCCCCACACAATGGGCAAGGTACGGCAGCCAAACGTATTATCGCCTTTCAGATCTTCCATGTCTTTTACGATTTCGCGTACCAGCGTCATAAAAAATGCAAACAAGGCATAAATACCCACCAGCGCATGGTGTTGATAATACAACACATTAACCAACAACACCGATACCCCCGTTAGTAATGCCACATTAAGATTTCCAATAAAGGGTTGGCGTTTTAGATTGTTAGAGTACCACCAAAGCAAAAACACCGAAACAAAATGAATAGCGGCAATGCGTAATCCTAACAAAAGCCCAAGCGCTATACCTATACCTGAAAGTGTGGTATGAAAAAACAGTGCATACCTGCGCGTAATACCTTTACCAATCACCACTCTGTCGGGTTTATTGATTAAGTCAATTTTAATATCGTAGTAATCGTTAATGATATACCCGGCTGCTGCAATAATAGTGGTGGAAGCAGCCAACACCAGCAGTCGCCAATCCCACAACAAGTTGCTATCAATCAGAAAACAAGCCGCCATGTATTGGGCCATAGCAATAATTACCAGATTCCAGAACCGGGTAAGGCGGATTAACGCCAGCAGACTAAACGATTGCCGAACAGAGTTGGCCATGCCCGCAAAGGTAAACCGGATTTTAACATCCTCTGCGCACAAGCCCAAATTCCAGGTTTAAAATTTCAGCGCCAGCATAAGCATAAAATTTCTTCCTGCCTGTGGATAGTAGAAATTCTGACGGTATTCTGTTGGGCCACCCCGGTAACCATAGGTGTAGCCGTTTGAAACATACGCTACATTAAAAACATTATTCATCAAACCACTTACCGAAATCTCGCGCATTCCCTTAGCCTTCCACGCATACGCAATACGCAAATCCTGAATAAAGTATGCGCTTATATCTCTTGTTGTATTCGTAGTATTATCCAGAAACTGACGGCCCACATACTTACTCATCCAGGCTATCTCAAAACCAGGTGTTGGCACAACCATAAAAGCAGAACCGGCAATTACCGAAGGCGAGAAGGCAATATTAGTATTGCGATGAGAATAAATGACTTCATTATACTCATCAAAGTTTACGCCATAATCATACATCACTTCGTCAAATCTTTTGATCTTATTACTGCTTACCGTTACGTTCGCCATCCACGATAGTTTTTGATTAATTCTCCATAAGCTTTCCACTTCTACACCAGTACGATAGCTGTCTGACACGTTGGTAAGGATAGATGCCCCCACATCATTTACTTTACCCGTGGGTACCAATTGATTTTTATAATTCATGTAATAATAATTCATGGTTAGATTGAGGTGTGTATTGCGCCAACGCCAACCTGTTTCAAAATCGCCAAGGCGCTCGTGCCTGGGGGTTCTTCCCGCAGGGGCATCAATAAAATCATTCCGCACCGGCTCCCGGTTACCTACTGCATAGGATGCATAAAATTGATTGCGGGAATTAACTGTATACGTAGCCCCCACTTTAGGGTTAAAGAAATTGAAGTGACCCCCAACTGTAAAATCGAATTGTTTGTTTTCTTTACCACTGGCATGGTAATCAATATTGCGGTATTGTAAATCTACAAAGCCCGACACTTGTTCGGTAAATGCATAGGTGTTTTTCCAGTAAATAGTAAAATCTTTCTTTAAACCGTTATTGAAATAGTAACGATGGTCTTTTGGAACTGCCGATACCTGCGCCCATATAATTTCACCAAAATGATCGCCATCATAATTATTCCAGGCTCCTCCTAAAGTTGAATTCAGTTTTTCATTTTCATAATTAAGAGAATAGGTAAATCCATAAAAATCATTATCGAGCCAGCGTCTGCGAATTAAATCTGTTGACAAAATAGTTTCTCCGCCAATAACCACATCGGGCAAACCGTAATCTTCAAAATCATTATCATACCGAAATTCTTCGTAATAACCCTGCCCTTTTGTGTAATGTAAGGCTGCCTGTAAAGTAAGCTTATCATTAGCCCTGTGCGATGCATGAAACTGGTAATGATCCTGCTGATACTTATCAATCTGGTTTTTGTAATTATATATATTAAAGGTGCGGCCCGCTGATAACAGATTATCAATTTGTTCCTGATTCCATCCTTCACTTGCTGCGGTTTCCAGCATGGCTTCCGTATCATTGTTTAGTCTGGATTCAGGCACCCCGTACCAACTTTGGTAGGTTGTTTCTGCGCCTCCAAATACAATAGCTTTTAAAATCGTTTTGTCTCCATAATAACCACCCGATAAATAGTATGACTTCAAATCAGAACTTGCCCGGTCGATATACCCATCGGAACTTATTTTAGACACACGGCCATCAAACACAAACCGGTTGCTCACTAATCCTGTTCCAAAGGCTACTGTATTACGTAATGTATTAAACGAACCAAGTGAGTTAACCACATCGGCATAGGCCACATCGTTTCGTGTGTTGGTTTGCATGTTTACACTTGCCCCAAATGCCCCCGCACCATTGGTAGAAGTACCCACTCCACGTTGCACCTGTACACTTTGGACCGATGATGTAAGATCGGGGGTATTTACCCAAAACACACTCTGGCTTTCGCTATCGTTAACCGGAATACCATTAATAGTAACATTAATACGCGAGGCATCGCTTCCGCGGATGCGCAAACCGGTGTACCCTATCCCCGCTCCGGCATCGGATGTACTTACTAAGGACGGAGTCCAGTTTAACACAATTGGTAAGTCCTGGCCATAATTTTGTTTTTGTAAGGTGGTCTTATTAATTGTGCTTGAAACGGTTGGTCCGTTTTCATTAGCCCGTGTAGCCGAAACAATTACCTGGTCGGTAATGCGTATGTCCTCCTGCAGCGCTATTATATTTTCTCTTCCTGCAACCAGTTGCACAACCTGCGATTGATAGCCCACAAAACGAATTTCGGCTTCAACCATTTCAGCTTGCAGATTGGGCAATGTAAAGTACCCCAGACCATCGGTAACTGCATTTTTATTTTGCTTTGCCTGAACCGTTGCGCCTGGCAACGGGTTTTGCGTGTGTACTTCTACCACCCGCCCCCGAATAGTTTGTGCATATAATAAGCCTGGCCATACCAGCAGCACAAATACCTGAATTGATTTTAACATGTTTAATAAGTTTAAAGTCAGACGCATAGGGGAACACGCCCTTTAACTTATTTTATCTGATTCATTCATCAGATTGCCTCCCTTCGGCCGCATTACCGGCATCAGGTTCAGTGGGTATAATCTCAGCCCGAATTATTTAAGGCACCCCTTGTCAGTTTGACGAAGCAAAGGTAATCAGGAATTTTAATTAATTGCTTAATCTGCCCGCTAACTTATTATTTTTACATTATGTATAAGGCAACTATAAACAACCATTCGTTTGAAATAGAACCAACCGAAGCCGGTTTTTTGGTGAATAATAAAAACGTAGAATGGGATCTGGTTAAAATACGCGAAGGCTACTTTCATATTTTGTATAACAACAAAAGCTACCGGGCCGAATTAGTGAAGGCCGATCGCGAAAGCAAAACATTTACGTTTAAAATCAACGGCCGCATTCGCACCGTTACACTTAAAAACAAATTTGACCTGTTGCTTGAAAAAATGGGAATGAATAGCGCAGGCGGCAACAAGCTGAATGTGATTAAAGCCCCTATGCCGGGGTTGATTGTTGACTTAAAAATTCAGGTTGGAGATAATGTAAAGCAAGGCGATGCTGTATTAATTCTGGAGGCTATGAAAATGGAGAATATATTAAAATCGCCTGGTGAAGGGGTTGTTAAAAATCTTAACGTGAAAAAAGGCGATAGTGTAGAGAAGGGGCAGGTATTAATAGAGTTTTAAATCGCTACCGCTTAAACCCGGGCAACGCAAGTCTAAACTTAACGGCCAACAACCGCAAAATCATAATTAACATACTGGATACAACAAGGTTGGTGTTACGGCTAAGATCAAAATTTAATAATACCAAATACAGACAAGCACCGGCCAGACACGCGGTAGCATAAATTTCTTTCCGGAATAATACCGGTGTTTCATTCGTTAAAACATCGCGAATTACGCCACCCATAATAGCTGTAAACATTCCCATAATGGCTGCAATCTCTGGTCTAACGCCAACACTAAGCGCTTTCTCTACACCAAGAATGGTAAAAAAAGAGATGCCTAACGAATCGAACAACAAGAATGTTTTGGGCAGTTTAACCAGAAAATTAGAAAACATATAGGCTACTAACACTCCGGCCAGTATGGCATACAGAAAGTGAATATCTCCAATCCACACAAGCGGGTAACTGCCCAGCATCATATCACGCAAGGTACCCCCGCCAATAGCGGTAACAAACCCGGTAAACGTGGCTCCAAACAAATCGGCATGTTTATCGCGAATAACAAGAGCCCCAGAAATGGCAAAGAAAAACGTGCCGAGCAGCTCGAAGGTATATTGAAGAGTCATTTGGCAAAAGTAGGCAGTTGGCAGAAGGCAGTCAGCAGTTTAGTTAATTTAATAAATTACCTGATACCGGCCCGAAAGTTATCATAGAACCGCTTGCGCTTTATTTCATTCCGCTTTTTATTGACAAATAAAAACAGGCTAAAAATCCTTCAAATCGTAATATATTTGCGGGCAACTCTGATCTGGTTCTCATGAAATACAACCGTATTCTTCTTAAACTTAGTGGCGAAGCCCTGATGGGTTCCAAAAACAGCAATATCGATCCGGCCGTGCTGGAACAATATTCGGAAGAAATAAAAACCGTTAAGGAACAGGGCGTTGAGGTAGCAATTGTAATTGGAGGCGGAAATATTTTTAGAGGCGGCCAGGCCGAAGCATTGGGCATAGACCGGGTGCAGGGCGACTACATGGGTATGCTGGCCACCGTAATTAATGCCATGGCACTGCAAAGTGCACTGGAACGCCACGGCATGTACACCCGGTTAATGGCCGGTATAAAAATGGAACAGGTTTGCGAACCCTTTATCAGGCGCAGGGCTATTCGCCATCTCGAAAAAGGGCGTATTGTAATTTTTGGTGCAGGTATTGGAAATCCCTACTTCACTACCGACTCGACAGCCAGCCTTCGTGCTATTGAAATACAAGCCGGTGTGGTTTTAAAAGGCACACGGGTAGATGGTGTGTACGATAAAGATCCCGAAAAATTTAAAGATGCTGTACGCTACACGCATCTTTCATTTCAGGAAGCTTATCAAAAGAAATTAAATATTATGGACATGACCGCTTTCACGTTGTGTCAGGAGAATAAACTACCCATAATTGTGTTCGATATGAATAAGAAAGGCAACCTGTTAAAGATTGCCAAAGGCGAAGAAGCCGGTACTTTAATAAGTTAGACCCCAGAGAAGTTAGTCTCTAAAAATTTTTTAAGTTATGGAAGAAATTGAATTATACCTGGACGAAGCTCAGGAACAGATGGGCAAATCCTTATTGCACGTAGGCAACGAATTGGTAAAAATCCGTGCCGGCAAAGCCAACCCTAACATGTTGGATGGCATTCAGGTTTCCTATTATGGCGCAATGAGTCCGTTAAACCAGGTGGCTTCAGTAACGGCACCTGAAGCACGAACGTTGTTTATCAAACCCTGGGAGAAAAGCCTGATTCAGGAAATTGAAAAAGCAATTATGATTGCAAACCTCGGGCTAACTCCCCAAAACGATGGGCAGCAAGTAATAATTAATATCCCCATGCTTACGGAAGAACGCAGAAAGCAACTGGTTCGCCAGGCATCGCAGGAATGTGAGCAAGGGAAAGTAAGTATCCGCAGCATTCGTAAAGACACCAACGAACAACTCAAAAAAATTAAAGGCGCTTCAGAAGATGATGTAAAAAACGCTGAAGAAACCGTTCAAAAACTTACCAACGAGTTTATCGAAAAGATTGATGCCCTGATGAAAAAGAAAGAGGCTGAGATAATGACCGTTTAATTTGACAATGAGACAATTTGAAGATTTGAAAATCGAACGAGGGTGACTTGATCTTCAGATTATCTGACCAACCAATCTTCAAATTAGTTTATGCATCCTGTTCTGTTTAAAGTCGGATCATTTACAGTTTATACATACGGATTTTGCATTGCAATAGGCGCGTTGCTGGGCTTTTTGTATATGTACTGGCAAGGCAAAAAGCAATACAGTCTTACATTCGATCAAAGCAATAATCTTTTTATTTTACTAATTCTGGGTGGTGTAGTGGGCGGTAAACTCTTTATGCTCTTTGAAGACCCTTCCTTTTATTTAAGTCAGCCCAAAAAACTTTTTTCCGGAAGTGGGTTTGTGTTTTATGGTTCGTTGCTTACCACTATCCCCATCATGTTATGGTACTTCAAAAAAATAAAAGTACCCGTGCTGGGTATGCTGGATGTAATGGCTGCTGTTACGTGTATTGTTCATGGCTTTGGTCGCATCGGTTGCTTTATGGCGGGTTGCTGCTATGGGTTACCGACTGATAGTTTCTTAAGCGTAGTATTTACCAATCCGGTTTGCCAGGCCGAACCCTTGCATACTCCGCTCTACCCTACTCAATTGGTTGAAGCCATTTTCATTTTCTCTATCCTTGCCTTACTGGTAATGCTTAAAAACAGAAAACAATTTGATGGCCAGCTTTTTCTAATTTACCTGATGGTATACGCGGTGGGGCGTGGTATATTGGAGATGTTCAGAGGTGATATTGATCGGGGGTTTCTGATTGAAAATATTCTCTCTAATTCGCAGTTCATTTCTCTTATTGTGATTTCTGCTGCGCTTTATTTCTATATTCGTCTTAACAGAAACAAAAAAATAATTACCCGATAAATATGGAACAGGAAGGCTTTGTAAAGAAAACAGTACGCTCTACAGTAAAATGGGTGAAACGCCTCATCCTTATCGCATTGATATTAGGATTGGGTGTGCTAGCCCTTGCCTACTGGGGTGTTTATGAAAAAGGTACCATGGCTGGGAAAATACTACGCATTACAGAAAAGGGTGTGTTGTTCAAAACCTACGAGGGCAAAATCAGCCTTGAATCATTTGGCGCATTAAAGGGCGTAAGTCCCGTTGCTGAAACTTTCGATTTTTCTATTGAAGGAGACCAGACTGAGGTTATCAAACAACTGGAAGAAGTAGCCTTAAGTGGCGAACGCGTTAACCTGCATTTTGTAAAACGATATGTGCGTTTCCCCTGGCGGGGCGATACCAAATATTTTGTTGAAAAGGTTGAACGGGCGCAGGGAGATTAAGCCTGCGGTAATTCATCCATCCACTTTAGGTATGCTTCTGTTTGAGAAGCTAAGAAATAAGGCAGGTTAAGTAGAGAGAACTCCCTTCCTGATGGTGTTCTTACTTTTGACAACACTAATTCGCCCCCATAAAAACGGAGACTATGAGAATGAGGCGCTCCTTCTATATACTGATGCAGCGACCTTAACGAACCCGTTGCACCAGATTTAACCTCAACCGGTATCAGTTCATTTTCAAACGGAATTATAAAGTCCACCTCAGCAGAAGATTGCTTCTTTTCGCGCACCCAGAAATGCAGCGTACTAAGCGCGTTGAATTGCTGAGCTAACAACTCCTGCCCAATCAGGTGTTCAATCATTACACCCTGATATACCTCATTCAAATCTTTGGTACTGATAATCTCTTTTTGAATGCCCATCATATAATTCATAAGCCCTGTATCCAGCAGTTGGATTCTGGGCGACTTCTTTACATCGGGTATAAGTGGGAGCGTAAAGCCTGTTACCGGATATATAAGATTTACCAACAAAGCTTTCTGTAAAGCCCTTAGTGCCTCTCCTATCTCCTTCGATTTATAATTTGAGTTACCAAACCCCTGAAACTTTATTCGTTTTCCTCCTTCTGCAAAAGATGTCCTTATCACATGTCTTAATACCTGTAGTTGGGCATTACTCCGGGCATATTTTTCCGAATCATCAATATAAGACACCAACAAGGAATCATAGATTGCAGCCAGCGCAGTCAAATCCTTATGCTCAGCATAATGATTCACCACCTCGGGCATACCTCCTGTAAGCGCATAGGTGTGAAACAGCTTTTGAAGTTTGGGTTGTGCAAATGCCGGAAGTGGAATTTTATGCAATTGCTCCCAGGCAGATGTTTCTCCCATAGCCAACAAAAACTCCGGGAAAGAAACCGGTCTTAATACTTTGAACTCGACCCTACCAACCGGAAAACTTATGGATTTATCAAACAGATTTTCCAGCATACTGCCTGCTGCAATAACCGGAAGAGTTGGGTAGCTTTCATAAAAATACCGCAATACGTTAATGGCCTTTGGTACTGTTTGTATTTCATCTATAAAGACCAACGTGTCTTCTTTTTTACCAAGTGCCCTATTCCTCAGGAAGAAAATAGTCTGTACCAGCGTGTCGATGTCTGTAAAGTCTTCAAAAGGCTGGCGGTCGGCTGGTAGTTCCAGGTTCAGGTAGATATATTGATTAAAACGGGAAGAAAACTGGCTAATAACCGTGGTTTTACCCACCTGGCGAGCCCCTCTTATCACTAAAGGCTTTTTTTGGGGTGATTTAGCCCATTTTTCTAATTCTTGTACGATTGAACGATAAAACATACCCTAAAGTAAGGGTAATTTTATAAAAATTATAATCAAAAGTAATGGCAAAGTATTAAACATAACACCTCAAAGTATGGGTAAATACCCTTACTGCTTCAACAGCAAAAAACCTGTCATCCGCTGACTGCCCGTTATTCTTATCAACACATAAAATAAGTGCCTTCTGCCAGTTCTTTCAAGTCTGGCTACCAAACTCTGGCTATGGTGTATAGGCCAGATTTGATTTTGGAGATAGCTGCTTTCAGGAGATCCGATAGCTAATCCATTTACCTCCTTAAGTATAGAAACCCCGTTAATCGTTTGTCCCCATCGCCTTTATCAAGCACGTAGTAATAGGTTCCATCGGCTAAGTCGCTTCCAGAATCGCTTTTCCCTTTGAAGGTTCCATTCACATTATCATAATTATCTTTCTCAAAGACCTTATTACCCCAGCGATCGTAAATGCTTACGCGATTGTTTGGAAACAAGGTAATGTTGCGGATGTTCAGAAAATCGTGTTTGCCGTTGGCATTGGTAGTAACTACATTGTACACTTCCGCCTCGGCATCTCCTTCGCCAAAAAGGTTAAGCGTGTAAATTGGAACACTGCCATTGCTAAAAATAGTAATGGCACCAGTGCGTTGCCCTAAATCCGTTGGCAAAAATCGAATAGAAAGCGTTTCTGAATTTCCGGAATTAATAGGCGGAGGTATTGTACTGGCTAAACTAAAATCTCCGGTTACTTCCACATCGGTTATAACAAGTATGGCTGTGCCGGTGTTGGTAATTTCAAGTTCTTTCACTTGATCTTCACCCACACTGGTGTGTGAAAACCGGATACTGCTGCCTGTGGCTATCCCCACACCCTCATTTGTTATCTCTATTACAGGAGGGGCGCAACCCAGTAAAAAGCCATCACCTACAATAGTCCAGTTAACAGGAGGTAGTGTTAGTTTGTCGCGAGCAGCTACAGCACTGCAATACGTCAATCCCATTGCACCCAGTGTTATATTAGGTTGCACCGTTTGAGCCGCCCAGCCTATGAGGGTTGCATCGTAACTGGTAATGGAGAGAGCAGAATTGCTGAGCATATTAGTCATATTCGTAACATTACCTATTTGCCACAACCCCAAATTTTGGTTAAAGGAAGTAGCATTATTGAACATCCCGCTCATGTTCGTCACGTTACTCACTTCCCAGTTTCCGATAGGCTGGTTGAAGGAAATCACGTCATAGAACATAAAACTCATATCCGTCACATTGCTTACATTCCAGTTGCCGATGTCTTGGTTGAAAGAAGCGTGGCGAGAGAACATGGAGCCCATATCCGTCACGTTGCTCACGTCCCAGTTGCCGATGGGCTGATTGAAAGAGGATGCAATCCAAAACATAGAGTTCATATCAGTCACGTTACCCACATTCCAATTTCCAATGGGTTGGTTGAAGGAAGTATTTGAAAACATACCTCTCATACTCGTCACATTACTCACATCCCAGTTGCCGATGGGCTGGTCAAAAAGCGATGCACTAGCAAACATATAGGTCATATTTGTCACATTGCCTACATTCCAATTTCCAATAGGCTGGTTGAAAGAGGCTGTACCTCCGAACATAGCTTCCATATTCGTTACATTGCTCACATTCCAGTTGCCGATGGGCTGGTTGAAAAACGGTGCGCCAGCGAACATACGGACCATACTCGTTACATTACTTACATTCCAGTTGCCGATGAACTGGTTAAAAGAGGCGTTATGGAACAGACTGTCCATCCTTATCACATTACTCACATCCCAGTTACCAATGGGCTGGTTGAAAGAACTGGTGTTCTCAAACATACTTTGCATACTCGTCACACCCGAAAGGTTGGGCGCATCTGTAGCCGGGATAGTAAGGTTACTGCATCCCATAAAAGCATTCTGCATTGTAGTCCATGCAATGCTACCCCATTGCTCTATCGTAAGTATCTTCTGCCGATCGCCTGTATTATTGAAATAAATGTGCGGAAAGCTGCCGCTTATTTCCACGCGGTACGTGCCAATAGCAGGGAATGTAATGGTGGTGCTGCCGGTTTGCCCGGTAAGTGTGCCGTTTACGGCAGGGCTGCCCACCTGCTCCCAGTATATGTTGTAGTTGTAGCCCCCTGTGAAGGTGGGTATGGTTATCTGGTTATTAGCAGAAACCCCGGGGTTATCGGTTTTCCAGGTGGTGATGAAGGGCTGGGCAAATGCAGAGAAGGATGTTATCAATAAAAGCACAAGTGTTAACCTCACCCCGACAAAAGTCGTGCGGTTAGCACAGGTCGTGCTGCCCCTCTCCCGTGGAGAGGGGTGATTCTGGTTATCATACCGCACAACAGCAGATGGAGTGAGGTGAATAAAAAATTTACATCTCATTGCTTTCATACGCATACTGTTAAAAATACCTCACCACCTTCTGCTGCATACCTAATGGACTAAACGCCAACAACAATGAAATTTCGTGCGAGCCAAAATTCTGGCTCAACAATGAGTTGGTGGGTAACTCAAAACTATATGCCACCCGTAAACGCTGACTTACCTGAAATTGGCCATTAGCACCCAGTGCATCAAAATTGCGAATCGTTACACCGGCCCAAATTGTTTCGAGAAACAAGGCATGCAGGCTTACATCCAATGCCTGTTGGCCATCGGGAATCATGCGCAATAAAAAAGAAGGCTTTAATCGCACCAGGTTATGGAAGGTGTTATTGATAATAAAGCCACCACTTATATAATAGTGGCGCAGATAACGGCTGCTGGCCTCCATACCATCGTTTATCTGCACATGCAAAATACGCGGCACCGAAACACCGAGGTAAAATTTTTCTGTACGAAAGAAAATACCGGTGCCCACATTAGAGCGGCTGAACTGCGTGCGGTTCATATCCAGGTCTTCGTCATCTACATATTGCAGGTTTAGCTTGCTGTAATCGTACCGGTAGTTAATCAAACCTCCCTGCACACCCAGCGCCAGCACCATTTCTTCTTTGGCAATTACTTTAAACGAAAAAGCAAGCTGACCTTCCTGCGAGGTGTTGATGCCTAAATGATCATCCACCACCATAGCGCCCACTCCAAAACGTTTACTCACCGAAGAGGTAAACGAAAAGAAATTGGTTAATGGCGAGCCTTCAATACCCACCCATTGCTTACGCGAGATAAGGTTAAGCGTAACGTCTTTGTATAACCCCGCATAAGCCGGGTTTATCATTACCTGGTTATAGTAGTATAAGTTATAGAGGGGGTCTTGCTGACTTTTTACTTCGACTGAAATCAACAAAAAAACCAGAAGTCCGAAAATTGACTTTCGGTAAAAACCGGCCATAGGCAACTATTTAGGTATGGTATAGACAATGTTACGAAATCAATTTCACAAAAGAAATACCTAAAGACCGCACCACACAAAGTCTTACTCCGACCCCGACACCAGCAACTTATCAAGATCTTCCTTCTCCTTCATGGATACTCCGCGCACTATTTTCTGTGTTTCTTTTGAAGTTGAACCCGTTGTAAGAATAACCGGACGGTCTCGGTAAATAATTCTTTCTCTCAATACAGTATCTGGTTTAGAGGCAACAAAGACAGTATCGCGCACCATTACTTTTTGGATAGCAGTTACCGATACGGGTTCTTTTGATCGCCCCAGCCACCAACCACATACACCAAACAAAATGGCAACCATCGCATAGCCAGCCGCCACTTTCCAGCGGGCATATCCCATAGCTGGTTGATGAATCCGTTTCAATTCTCTTTTTAATTCAACAAGTGATTTATCGCTTGCTCCCGTCACCAGGTTTTCGGTAAACCAATGCTTCATTTCCAACTCCGATGTACGCAATGCATTGTATTCTTGTTCGTTGGCAACAAACCGGTTAACCAGTTGCTGGTCCTGAGCACACAACTCGGAATATTGCTTTTCAGAAACCAATTTTTCGAAGGTTTCGTAATCACTCCATTCTTGCTCTTTCATATCGACTTCTCTTTAAGTAAAATTTTAAACTCATTTAATTCAACAGCCAGTTGCTTTCGCAAATAAAACAACCGCGACTTCACCGTGCCCGCAGGCATAAATACAATCCGGCTGATCTGGTCAATACTTAATTCCTCTTCGTAGCGAAGCAGAAAAATAGTTTTATCCTCTTCTTCCAGCGTCTCCAGCAACAAGGATAGTTTACGCTGTGCCGAATATAAATCCAGTTCTTTATCCAAATCCCGCGTTTGCTTCACCTCAATTCCATCCAATCTTAATTCATTCCGCTTCTTTCGATATTCATTCTTGCACATGTTATGGGCTACTGAATACACCCAGGTAGAAAATTTTCTGTTCGCATCAAAGTACTGCGGATTATGAATAATCTTCAAAAACAAATCATGAAGAAAGTCCTCAGCCATTGCTCTGTTGTTCCAAAGCATACGGGTAAAATAGCGCAGCAGGAAAGTGCTGTAGCGCTGGTATAATTCCGTTAGCGCTGCTTCACTCCCCTGTTTAATCTTTTGCATCAACTCCTCGTCTGGTAAACGAGAAAGTTTAGGTTTAAAAAACATCCGGGCTATTTTTCAATAATCTCCATAAAAACCCTGAATCCTATCGCTGCATCCGGCTGAGTATAAGGGTTTACACTCCGGATGGTCGATTCTACAGGCAGATGGTTCCAACTTCCACCACAGGCTTTTCCCTTTTCGTTTATCATTTCGGCCACGTTGCCTACCACATCGTACAGCCCAATATCATTTGGAAAGTAAGATTTGGTTGGAGCCATGGTAGCAAAGCCATCGTAATTATACGGCTTTGTTCCCCGATAGCCCGGGCAGTCACAAGGTTCTGCCTTAAAATTACCCAGATAACAACTTTTGTGATTCAGTGGAGAGTTGCGCAATCCAAAATACCTAAACCACGGATATTGTATTTCAGGATCACGCAACGATACTTTTCGGACTTCTGCGTCTTTGTCAAATTCAGAGCCTTTAGGAGTTACTTTTACTTCAACTTCCTGATCGTCCAGTTTCCATGAGGTTGGGTTTTTTATTGAGGCTGCGGCAATCTGCCACTCATCTAACGAGGGCAACCTGAATTTCACCTTTTTAAACTTGCGTTCAGTCGCATTATTATACTGTTGCGTTAACCACTCACAATAGGCGTTTGCCGCTTCATAGGAAATATTTACAGCCGGATGATGATTGAAGTATCGGTTCTTCTTGGTTTCGATACGGGGCATTGCGTAATTGGTCATGAATGAGAATGCCGGTTCTTCATATCGGCTAAAGTCGAACTTAAACTGCTCATATAATTCAGGCAATTTGTTTATTTGCAAATACTGTAAGAAGCGATTGTATTGCGCATTGGTAACTTCGGTATTAGCCGCATAAATAACAGATGACACGGGCCTGAAATCATCCTCCCACGATTTAACATCAATAGAATATGGAAAATAAGGAATCGTTTCTTCTGGAGCAGAGTCCAGGTAATGCACCATCAATTCTGTCTTCCCTGTTTCCATGGCTATCTTTTCCATAATCTGCCTAAGACCTCTGGCTTTCTCCGTCTCACCTTCACTCTGGTATGATTCGTAAAGCAGAATCATGGGCAATAAATAATTTGAACTAAAGGTTCGTCCCGCATCACTGTCGGTTTCACCATTGAAATTGACCTGCAGATAATCCAACAGGAATTTTTTTTCAAGGTTTTCACGGATAATTGAAACATTATCCAGCGCATTGGCACTATGAACAGAAGCAAGACCCACTACATATAAATATTCTTTCATCGATTGAATATTATCCTTACCCACCGTTAGTGCATAGTAGAATTTTTTGTTTTTATTATCCTGCGGTAACTGCGAACAAATCCAGGCCCCGCGGTTTACAACATTTGTATTACTCTCCCCCACTCTCAATCCCGTTTGATTGAACTTACGCATCACATATTCCGGGTTATTTAACATCTCAAGGTTCAGAATCACCACGTCATTGCGAACCGCTAAAGCATCCTGCAATACAAAAAGAGGGATAGTGGTACTCTCTCCTTCGGTTATCAGTACAGCTCCGGGCTCAAGGCTCATCAATACATTATAACTGTAGTTCAGTAAGGCTTGTGAAATTTGTCCGCTTGTGCGAAGGTTTTTACTAAACTGTTTTCGCCCAACTTCATCGGCCGTAAATTCTGCATACAACTGCAACAATCCGTATGCATCAGGCTGCTCAGGGTTAAGGGCGTAAGCTTTCTTTAAAGCGTGGTGTGCCTCTTCACTAAAAGCATCGTGCCAGCCTTTAGCAAGCCAGTATTCATATGTATCGGGTATTGAAGTACTCATGTTGGAAATTATGCCGGAAAGCTCCTGGCGCGATGACTGTGCAAATACTGCCGAAGCATAATAATTAAACCATGCCCGGGGTGTGCTGCTTTGTTTTACCTCTTCAGTCCATGCCTGTTTTTGAGAGGCATACCACGAAACCGGTTTTATTACCAGTGTTTTGGGGAGAATGCGCTCAGGAACAACACCAAAGGAAAGAGACGGAATAAGTGTCAGAAAAAGAAAGATACGCTTCATAGATTCAGGTTTTAATACCCTGTACACGCGAACTATGAAAACGTTCAAACTTTTACGTTAAGGTTGACAACCCTTTTATTGGAAGTTAAAAGGTTGTCAACCTTATAGGCTAAACATGAAACACCCAGTCTTTATACTGCCCGTCATGCGGATTGAAATCTGTTCGTTTTTCAAAATGATTTTCTAAAATCTCGAGTTCTATAATCCGATCTAACTGTAAGTTGCGATACCCTTCTTTACCGCCTGCTTTGGTAAACCCGAACGTTTGCCAGCACACCAACACAATTTGATTGCGTGTGGTAGTACAAACACCATACGGGCAAACCGTGCGCGGCAATGGTTCTCCCTCTAACGAAATACGACATTGGCTTTTCGATTCACCAGCTAACCAGAGTTGTTGCGTAAGTTCTTCTATTGTCATTGCACTTCCACTACGTTGTTTGGTTTTGGATTTACCAACTTGCCAATCGGTTGTAGGTTGAATTTCGTTTCAAATTCCTGTTGATGGTGTTCATCCACGCACACTAACAACCCGCCACTGGTTTGCGGATCGCACAGGGTAAGCAACGATTCGCTGCCAATGCCTTGTACTTTCTTCTCGTAGCTCTGCCAGTTTCGCATGGTATTGTCGGGATAAATAAACTGGTCGAGGTACGGTTTAAGATCTTTAATTAAGGGCACAGCATTGTAATTCAATTCTGCCGAAAGTCCGCTGCCTTCACACACTTCAATCAGATGGCCCAACAATCCAAAACCGGTTACGTCTGTCATGGCGTGCACATAATTCAATTCTCCAAATTGCGAACCGAGGCTGTTTAACTCCGTCATAACGCGAACCGCTTCCTGCAAATCTTTTGCATCGGCCTGTCCTCGTTTTTGAGCGGTGGTAATAATACCTACACCTAATGGTTTTGTTAAGTATAACAGATCACCATCCTTTGCTGTGTTATTCTTTTTTAGGTTTTCCTTAGGAACTGTTCCTGTAACTGCAAGGCCAAAGATCGGTTCGGGGCTATCAATGCTGTGGCCCCCAGCCAAAGGAATTCCGGCAGCCTGACAAACTTCTCTTGCGCCATCCAAAACCTGTTGGGCTAATTCGGTAGGCAGTTTATTAACAGGCCAGCCCAATATGGCTAATGCCATCGTGGGACTTCCACCCATAGCATACACATCGCTGATGGCATTTACGGATGCAATTTTTCCAAACGTAAAGGCATCGTCAACAATGGGCATAAAAAAATCGGTAGTGCTGATGATGCAGGTGCCATTATCCAGCTCATACACGGCTGCATCATCTTTCGATTCGTTGCCGACTAACAGGTTTGGAAAATTTGCCGATTTAAAATCAGAGTGTAGAATTTTATCCAGCACAGTAGGGGCAATCTTGCAACCGCAGCCGGCACCATGAGAAAATTGAGTGAGTTTTATTTCATTCATTTGCTTAACCACATAGGAACATAGGGCACATAGTTATTTATCAGAAAGCAAGCGGAAGTATTCATTAACATAAGTTCGCTGGCCTTCCTTAAACAAATTTGCACAGTTAAAGTTAATCAGGATTTCTTTCGGTTTTTCCAGGAGCTTCATATAAGTTAAAAGCTGATCCTCAAAAACCGGCACAATACTGTCCACAGCCTTAAGCTCAACAACAATTGCTTCCTCTACAAGAAAATCACACCGTAAATCTGTCTCAACATGAATTCCTTTGTATTCAACAGGAACAATAAACTCTGAACCAAAATTTAAGCTTCGGAGCATGAATTCTTGCTTCAAACACTTATGATATACACTCTCTAACAAACCCGGACACAAACTCTTGTGAACCTCAATCGCGGCCCCGATAATCGTATAGGTAAGTTCATCAATATATTTTTTGGTCATACCCGTTTACTTCTATGTGATCTATGTGTCTATGTGGTTATTGCCCTTACCGCATCACCAATCTCTTCACCATCCCACTTCACAATTTTTTTCATCTTATCCTTCCGTTTTTCAATGCTATGAAGATACGCCTTATCATAATAGGTAAGCAGCACCTGCATAACAGCCTGCATATCGTCTTCCAGCAATTTTTGTTTAGCGGTATTAAAATGTTGCCCGCCCAGACGCTTTACAATTTTACTCATGATGGCCAGAAACTCATCTTTGTCTGCCTTACCATATTCTTCTACCAATCGCTTAACGCGAACATCTTTATCGACCAGTACCTGCACGAGCGAACTGTTATTCATCTGTAACCAGAAATCGCGCGGCAAAAAAATGTGTCCAATGGCAATTGACTCGTCTTCCACCCAGATGGGTTGCTGCGGATCTAACTGAAGAATTTCTTCAAACAAATTATTTTGAAATTGTTCAGTGGTGGGTTGTGGGTTCATAAACAATCCGCCAAAGGCAGAGCCTTTATGGCTAGCCAGGGTTTCCAGATCAATCACTTGCTGGCCACTTGCTTTTAGCCCACGCAGAATTTCGCTTTTGCCACTACCCGTGCAGCCTGTAAGTAAGATAAGGTTAAGCGGTTGTGCAAAAGATTCAAGCGCCTTTTGGCGATAGGTTTTGTACCCGCCTTTAAGAGAATGTGTTTTTATTCCTGCCATACCCACAAACTGGCAGAAGTTGTTTGAACGCATACCTCCGCGCCAGCAATGCACCAACACTTCTTTTGAAGAGGTAACTCTTTCTGCTTCTGTAATAATATCGAGCAGGCGCGGCCCTACTAACCGAAACCCGGTTTTAATTGCTTCAAGTTGACCCTTTTGTTTATAGTCGGTTCCTACCAACACGCGCTCCTGGTTGTTGAGAAGCGGAATATTGATTGCGTTTTGAATATGGCCCGATTGATATTCACCTTCCGAGCGAACATCTACCACAGGTAAGTTTTTTCTAAGGGCTAGAAATTCATCAAATGAAATGGCCATTACTCAAAGGTCGCGAACGTTTTGCAGGCCGGCTAACCTTAATCATTAAAATTAATGGTTACACTGGTAGCAATTCCAACCCGAAAACCATTGGCCTGGTATTGGCCATCGCGGAAAGCGGCCGCAACCTCTAACCGGAAAATACGCAGAATACCTTCAATGCCATAGCCTACTTCGGTATAGTTGCGCGAAGTAGGTGTTGCTAAATAATTCACAAATATATTTTCGGTTATACCTACAAGACGCAATTTGGCAACTCTGGTTAGCAATAGCTTTCTAAGATGGTAGTGTGCATTTGCTGTAAAATACTGGTTGGCTGTGCTGTATTTGTAATAGTCTAAAAGCCGATAGCTGCCCACCGGGTCGGTTGTAATAAATGGTGTTTGGTTACCCAGAAAATGTTTGTAGTCCATAAAATACATATTCTGTGTATTAAAAAACTTACCGGCTTGCAATGCTACATCAAGTTCGCCACGAATGCCAAATTTGATTCCATGTTTCAGCCCTACTTCCAGTTGATTGAACGACACTTCGCTGCCGGCTACACCACTAAATCCTTTTCTGAAACTTGCTGAAAACAAGGGTGACGAGTTATCTACGCGTTGTTTATTTCCGTTTCGGATTCTGTATTTCTGCCAGGGTCGGGCATCAACAGAAATGGTTCCGATAAAAGCACGGTTTGGGTTAAAACCGGTATCAGATGTTTCAAAATTTACAGGGGCATTAAGTGTGTACTGCTCTTTGTTGCGTTTAAATAAAGTATAATCGGAGGAGTTAAATAATTCTGATCTTCTGCTCCATATCCAATTGGTTCTAATCGTGTACCGGTCGTCAATACGTTGTGTATAATTAAGAGAAGCAAAGTTCTGTTCATAAATTTTCATTAGGTTATCGCCCAGCAATAAAGAGGTAAATGTATTTACAAACGGATGTATTGGTTCGGCACTGTTAAACTGTTGTACGTATTGCCCACCCTCTACTGTCAGGCGTTTATTTTTAAACCTGTAGTCTACTCTTAATTTTCCATACAGCTTTTCCCGCGAAAACGCATAGCGTGCAATCGGGCTAATTTCCAGCCTTGATGTTTGTGGGCGTTTGTCTTTGTTCAGGCTATCGCGTTTAACCCAGCGTTTATAAAAACTTGTTCGGTAAATCAGATTAAATCCTTCAACCGAATTGAATCCGCCATACGGGGTATGAATTCTGAAATCGGAAGTTTTGCCCATCGCGTATGAATCGCCCGTAAGCAAATCCCAGGGGTGGAAACCTTTCTTTCCTTTTTTATTGTTTCGCAGCGTATCGCCTTCTTCTTGCTTGCGTTGCACTTCGGTAATGCTATCGTTTAAGTGATATCCCCGTTGTTCTTCTTTCGTAAGCGGTGTGGGGCGAATGTCAGTCCAAAAGGTAGAATCCTTTTTGTAGGCAAGTGAATCGACTGTATATTTTGTTTCAGAAATAATCTCTGGTTCCTTCTGTGCTTTTACTTCCTGCTTTTCATATTCTTTAACCAGTTGCTTTAATTCTTTACCTGTAACTTCTTTACCAGCCGCTAACCGTTCATTAATCTCCTGCCCTTTCTTACTAAATTTTTGTTCAATGGCTTTTGCCTCTTCTTTATAAATTTTTTCGTCTATTACTGTAAGTTCTACCTGCAGTTCCGGGTTAAGGGTAACTTTGTAATCCTTCATAGTAGCCAGGTACTGACCTTCAAATTCAAACCCAAATACTTTACCATTTACTTTAAACTGTTGCGACACCGGTAACCAGGCTTTGTCTTCAATTGGGTTATACAATTGCTCGATCTGAAAGTTAATGCCCAATTTAGATGTTGTTAATTCCAGACTATGAATGGCCCACCAGTCTTCTACAATGTAGATTAATCCTTCAAACACATTATCACCGCGCGAACGGGGCGTTACTTTTATTTTACTGATTTCGTAATTCTGATCTTTTGTGGAGCCCAGGTATTCAAACCGGTAATACGAAAAGGATTTAGGCGAAAGAGGCGAAACCGTTTCTGCTATTTCGGGCTGATAAAAGCTACCAAAAACGTACGAGTTGGGTGATGTGTTTTTGGTATCGCCATTGGTGTACACGGCTATTACCTTTTCCTCAAATTTATTGGGGCGAGTGTATTTAATTTCACTTACTGACTCAGAAATAAAAACCCGATCTTTTGTAATCCCTTCTTTCTCTAAAGCCTTTTTGGCCAACCAGGGATAATCGGTTAGCTGGCCCTTCCCTTTTATATATACGGTGGCCGAGTAGGCATCAATCTGCTGGGTATGAAATTTTGCTTTGGCAATAGCCTTACGCATAATGGTATAAGCCGGATCTTCTTTACCTGCTTTTACAATCACATTCTGCAACATGATAACCTGTGTCTTCAGGGTAAGGTTAATTTCAATAAAGCTTTCACCTATTTCTACAACTCTATTAACCGATTCATAGCCCAGGTACTGAAACACTACATCATACCGGCCGGGTTTAAGGTTCACTTCGTAGTGGCCCTCCATATCCGTAGCACTGCCCGTTCCGGTTTGTTTTACAAAAATTGATGCAAATGCCAGCGGTCCTACATCATCGCCTTTAATTACACCCCGAATACCTCCGGCATGCACTATCAGAGAAGAACTAATAATAAAAGCAGTAAAAACATATTTCATCACTTTTGCAGATGCGTATTTCAACGTAAGAGTTGTATCAACAGGATGATTATTGATAAAAATTTTTTAGCCGGATAAGTTGCTCTACAGCTTCTGGAACAAGGTAGCGTATCGACTTATTATTTTTAAGACAATTGCGAATGTAGGTAGCTGAAATATCCAGCAGGGGGGCATCGATCATTTTCACGTTGGGATGACGCTCCAGATCGGTATATGTTACGCCCGGCCTGCGATATACGTATAGTCCATACTGATTCAGAATTTCTTCATGATTTTTCCATTTCGTAAAATTCTCCAGGTTATCTCCTCCCACAATCAACTTAAATTGTTTTGCCGGATGCTTTTCGTTTAAATAGGCCAGTGTATGAATTGTATAGCTGGGCTTGGGCAGATTAAACTCCACATCGCTTACCTCTAATTTAAAATTATCGGCAATGGCAACTTTTACCATATCGTACCGATCGAACTCATGTAACAACCCTTTACTGGGTTTTAAGGGATTCTGTGGCGATACTACAAACCAGACTTTGTTCAGGTCGGTATTTTCGGCCATGATGTTTGCAATAATCAGGTGCCCCATGTGTATGGGGTTAAAAGAGCCAAAGAAGAGGCCGATTTTCTGCGGTTTATCCATTAAGGCGTTACCTTAAATTCGTTATATAAACGCTGAGCTTCCTGCAGGGATTTATTCAAATCTTCATTCACCAATACCACATCAAATTTATCCTGAAACGTCATTTCGAATTTAGCTTTGAATAACCTGCGCGAAAGACTTTCTTCTGATTCGGTACCACGTTCTGTAAGACGTACCTTCAGCACTTCAATGGAAGGAACTTTTACAAAAACAGCCAGAGCTTTATCGCCAAAATATTTTTTAAGATTGATGCCTCCTTTTACGTCAACATCAAAAATTACATTGCGGCCTTCTTGCCAGATGCGTTCAATTTCAGATTTGAGGGTGCCATAGAAGTTGCCGGCATAAACTTCTTCCCACTCAATAAATTCATTTTTATCAATCTTCTGTTTAAACTCCTCTGGCGATAAGAAGTGATAGTCTTTCCCATCTTGTTCAGTACGCCCGCGCCTATCGCGCGTGGAAGCTGAAATGGAAAACCCAAGATCAGGATTATTTTGCAGCAGATGTTTTACGATGGTAGTTTTACCCGAGCCTGAGGGGGCTGAGAAGATGAGCGCTTTACCAGCCATTAGCTAGGGGTAATTTGATTGATCTGTGTTTTAATTTGTTCCATCAGATCGACCGGGGCCTCGCCACCGCAGCACTTGGATTTAAGCAATCTTTTTATGGCCATATCCAGGTCGTAAGATTTAAAACAAGGCAGGCATCGATCCATATGATTTTTGAAGTATTCCTGTTGCTCATCGTTAGCTTCACCATCAATTATTACCTGAAGCATTTCCATGCACGTGGGCTTTTTGCCATCGGCCAGAATAAACGGATTGTGAGGTGTCATAGCTCAGTATTTTTATAACCCATAGATTTGGCGTATTCACTCAGTTTTTCTTTCAACAGGTTTCGTGCACGATGTAAGCGACTGCGCACGGTACCAATTGGTATATCCAGAATTTTTGCCATCTCCTCATATTTAAAACCTTCCAGATCGCACAAAATAATCACCGTACGGAAATCCACATCAAGTGAGTTAAGTGCATTCGATATTTCGTCACCAATCATATCCTTTAGCGATTCTACACGCAGGTCGGGTGTAATCTGGCGGTTTACGTCTTCCGAGTTATAATATGTTTCAACTTCCTGATAATCTACCTTTGAAGGTTCCTTGGTCTTCTTCCGGTAGTCATTAATGAAGCTATTTTTCAAAATCCGGAACAACCAGGCTTTGGCATTAGTTCCTCTTTGGAAAGATTCTATAAACCGATAGGCTTTTAAATAGGTATCCTGAACCAGGTCTTTGGCATCGTCCCGATCCAGCGTAAGCCTAAACCCGAAATTATACATGGAGTTGATATGGGGCATAAACTCACTGTCGAAGATCTCGTTCTTCTCCTTATCGGAATAGTTCTGTCGGGTTACGATTTCCTCCATAAGAAGCAAAAATAATAAAGATTAACCAGCTTATATTGCCAGGGTAAATTCTCTTTTAGGATTTTATCAACTTATGCGTATTTATTTCTACACACCAGAATTCGCATCGGGTGGTGCTAAAATGATGTATCGTCATGCTGAAATCCTGTCGGATCATGGTGTTCCGGCTTTTGTCCTTCATGCCAAAAAGGGGTTTAGCAATTCGGGGTTTAGCCATTCGGCACAAATCCGGTATTGGGATGATATAACACTTACCCCAACCGATATTGTAGCAATACCCGAATATGTTGCTATTTGGATGAATTCAGAAATAAATCCAACGGGCATCCAATCGTTTTTCAAAAAAAAATTTTCAGGCAACCGGTATCGCTATCATGTTTACGAAGCTATTCACAGCCCGGCTAAAAAAGTAATATACAATCAAAACCCTTTTTATACTTTTCTTAATTACCCAACCCAACCACATGGTTATAAGTTTCCCTACCACATGCCCGATTGTTTGGGTGCGGTGTGTGTTTCTCAAAATAATTCAGAATATCTGCAAGCCGGGTTCCCTGACCTTTTGCTTGAACGAATTTATTATTCAATTGATTTTACAAAATTTAACCCTGCCGAAAAGAAAAAACAGATTGCATATTTAACCTTCAAAAATCAAAAAGATGTTGCTCAGGTAATTAACCTGCTTATGCTTCGCAATAATTTGTTTGGTTATGAGCTGGTACCCGTAGCCGGCACCGAAGATGAGGTAGCGAAACAATTTAACGATTCGGCCGTGATGCTGAACTTTGGTAATATAGAGGGCTTTGGTTTACCTCCTGCCGAAGCCATGCTTAGCGGCTGTGTAGTTATTGGATATCATGGTGAGGCCGGAAAAGAATTTATGCTACCGGCTCATTGCTTTCCGATTGACAATGGCGACATTCTGTCATTTGTTAAAACTATTGAAATTGTTGTTAGCCGGCTCCATGAAAATAAGCATGCATACGCAGCTATGACACAAGCTGCCCGTAATTTTATTCAAAAAGAATACTCGCGCGAACGTGAAATAAAAAGCATATTGAGCGCCTGGAATAAATTTATCGATTTGGCTAAGGTCAGGCTTTGAACCGAAGTAAGTGATAATAACTAAACCAACGTGCAGGAAACAAATTCCACCACGAACGAATTTCTTTTATCTTAAATTTTAGAAGGTTGTGTTCTACCCTAAGCTTATCTTCTTCCACTTTTGCAGGTCGATCCAATTTGGTATATAGTTCTCCTATTCCTACAGGCTTATTGTGCCGTACCTGAATAATATCTAACACAGCAATCTGTTTTGCTCCAAAATGTTCTGGAATCAGTTTGCCCCATAATAAATCTACACCCCATCCCGACTTAGTAAGTTTAAAAGTAGGCAGCAATGTTTCAAGCGATTCTTGCTTCATCAAGGGGCACATCAACTCAACTGTAGTTACATATCGTAAGCCAGAATATTTTCTGTGTCTTAGTGTGCCCCAACTCATAAAAGAATCTGCCGTAAGCGAGGGCTGAGCAAGTTGTATCGGCAGTTGATTAAAGCATTCAAACAAGTTGGTAATTTGTAATGCACTTATCTCAATATCATCGTCCAGAAAGAAAAAAGATGTGTAGTTCTTCAAAAACTCAGGTTGATGTGCAAAGAAGTCCTGAATCATCCACCATTTATAACTATGGTAGTGAAACACCTTAACAGTCGTACTCGTTATAATTTCCTTATCGGATATTGTGTGATATCCTAAAAGGACAACATCGAAATTCCGATTAGTGCAATCCGTAATCCAACAGCTCCTCAGCGAGCCGTTTCCAAAAGGCATTACCAGTAAATTTTTTGATCTCATTTCGAAGCAAGGTGCTTATCCAGTCCATTCATACACTTTCGTGTGCGATTAGTAATTGCATCGTCTAAAATTTTTTGATTAGCCGGCAGCATGGCTTTTGAACTTTCCGGGTGGTAAAGATGAAACCCAAAACCCTCCAATTTCATTTTATAGCAATGCTTACCGCTATTTAACATCCGCACCATAAATTCAGTATCCTCACGGCCCCAGCCCACAAAATCCTCATTAAATCCATTCACTTCTTTCAAATCTGAAGCCCAGAAGGATTGATTGCACCCGCGTGTGCGCATAATATCATCCACCTTTCGGGATACTAACCAGGACAGCCACGGCAGATAAAGCGAATTAAGCCTGCTCGTAATACCTTTACTAAAAAAATTAAATTTCGTACGTTTTATCTTCAGGGATTCTTCGGTTAACTGACTTTGCATTAATACCCGCGAGCCTTGCAAAAATCGGTTTGGTGCAGCATGCCTTCGGTGCGATTTTATAAAGTGCTGATGCAAGATCATATCTCCATCAACCATTATAATATATTCATATTGTGCTTTTGCAATGGCAAGGTTACGCACAGCCGCTAACCGAAATCCGGTATCCTCTTGCCAGCAATGAATTATTGGAACCGAACTGTTTTTTGCATACTGACGCACCAACTCGCCAGTATCTTCGCGCGAGCCATCGTCAGCTACAATAATTTCGTTGGGAGGTATCGATTGTTGCAAGGCACTTAACAACACGAGTTCCAGTGCATCCTTTCGATTGTACGTAGTAATAACAAGCGAAACGGTGGGTTTCATTTTTCGTAAGCCAAGGGTGAATAATTACTACAAATGTACATTTTTAAAATTAGTGCGTCTTAAAAATAAAGATCCGCACAAGTTGTTCGCGTTTAGTATAACGGTTACGAAAACTACTCTATTGCCCAAGCGCTATCCCAGATTTATCAATCTGATCCTATGTGTTGCTTATTTACCTGTTTCTCTTGCCAAAGACTTGGCGGTAAGAGATTCACACATCCTGTTTTTCCATAATAGATTAAAAAATTATCTTCAAGCCATAAAGTTTATTTTGACTGACACGATACTGTTAAATCTTTATAAATCAACCGGAGAGTTGGCGCACCTGGGTGAATTATTTGCCCGGTACAAAGCGCTGGTGTATGGTGTTTGCCTCAAATACCTGAAAGACCGCGATGATGCGAAAGATGCCTTGATGCAGATTTTCGAAAAATTGATTCAATCGCTGCACCAGCATGAAGTAGAAAACTTTAAGAGCTGGCTGTATGTAACCACCCGAAATCATTGCCTGATGCAGTTGCGAGCTAAAAAGGGAAAAATCAGTGAAGAATTTTCACCCGATCTTATGGAAAACCAGTTGTTGCTGCATCCCGAATACGAACCAGAGCTGGAAACCAATCTAACCAGGCTGGAACATTGTATCGAAACCTTAGTAGTAGAGCAACAACAATGTGTACGCCTGTTCTATCTGGATGAACGGTGTTACAAAGAGGTGGCTGAAACCACAGGGTTTACACTTAATCAGGTTAAAAGCTATATTCAAAATGGTAAGCGTAATTTAAAACTGTGTATGGAGCATCATGACTAACCGTGAAAAAGATATACAGCGTTATCTGCGTGGTGAAATGAGCCCGGCCGAACAACATGCGTTGGAGAAAGCCGCATTAAGCGACCCCTTTCTGGCAGAAGCTCTGGAAGGCTTGCGTAATCTTACCGATGCCGAATTAGCGGAAGACCTGGAAAACATTTCGGCCGAACTGGAAACAGAAACTGAACATGTTTGGCAAATACCTGCAGCCGGAGCAAAACGTATGGCTGCAGAGGCCGCCTCTTTTACTGCTGATGAATTGAACGTTAACTCTATAATTAAACCTAAACGCAATTGGTGGCCCTTGCGCATTGCCGCCTTATTAGTTGTCCTGATTGGCGGATACTTAATCATTCCACAACTTTTTAACGGATCTAAAGAACAGCTGGCCTTGCAAAAAGCAAAGCCTGATTCAAAACCAGAAGTGGAGTTATTCTTACCTGATACAACTTCAACAGTAGTATCTGAAACTCCCAATGAAAAAAAACCTTCTGGTGTTTCAAAACCCTTACCTGTTACAAAAGAAGAATTAGCCAACCCTACCCTTGCTCAAGCTCAAAAAGATACCACGCATGTTCATATCGCTGACACTGATCTGGCTGAGTCAAAAAAAATAATTGGTATTGCAGAAGCCCCGGTTGTAGTGGAACCACAAGAAGAGTTAAAACCAGAAACTGCTCCTGCGTTACGGTTAAAATCGGCCGCAGCTCCCGATGCCTATTCCATTCAGGGCCGGGTGTTGGCCGAAGAAGATGGAACCCCATTACCGGGTGTTAACATAATGATTAAAGGAACTTCTACGGGTGTTGTAACCGATATGAATGGTCACTATCACATCATCAGTTCCATACCCAATCCTACTCTTCAGTATTCGTTTATCGGATTACAAACTCATGAAGTAGCGGTAAAGAAACCGGGTGAAATAAATGTAGAATTAAAAACCGATGTATCGCAACTAAGCGAAGTAGTAATTACAGGCTACAGTCCTTCGGCTGTTAACGCCAACCACGAACCTGTAATAAAATTGGCCCAACCAGCTGGCGGATTGCGCGCGTACGACAAATACCTGAAAAACAGTTTACGCTATCCGCAACAAGCACTTGAAAATAATGTAAAAGGGCGGGTAACGGTTTCATTTACGGTACATACCGATGGAGCCGTGAATGAGTTTAATGTATTAAAGGGTCTGGGCTTTGGCTGCGATGAAGAAGTAGTGCGGCTGGTAAAAGATGGCCCAAAGTGGTCGCCCACCACCCAAGACGGTGAGCCCGTTGAAAGCGAAGTTCGTGTTCGCGTTAAATTTGCCCCTCCCACACGGTAGGCTGGCAAAACTACCAACCTAAAATTATCCGAGCGGTAGCCCATAACAGTTTTGTAATTCATTATTCTTTTTACTTTTAGGCTACTGAAGTTTACCTTAAACCATATAAAGGATGAGTTTATTTGTCAAGAAACCTCTTGAACAGTTGCTGGCAGCCAGCAACGAAAAAGGATTAAAACGTACACTAGGTGCCGGAAACCTGGTGGCTCTGGGAATAGGAGCCATTATTGGAGCAGGCCTGTTTGTACGCACCGCTGCCGCTGCCGGGCAAGCCGCAGGGCCAGCTGTAACAATATCTTTTATTATTGCCGCTGTAGGCTGTGCCTTTGCCGGATTATGTTATGCGGAGTTCGCCTCTATGATTCCCGTAGCCGGTAGTGCCTATGCATACAGCTATGTTACCATGGGCGAAATTGTAGCCTGGGTAATTGGCTGGGCATTGATTATGGAATATGCACTGGGTGCGGCCACTGTAAGTATAGCCTGGAGCGAATATTTGAATGAACTTCTGGGTGGGCGAATACCCTACGCATGGAGTCATTCGCCATTTGAGAGTATTACCGATGCCGCAGGGGTTGTGCATCAGGGAATTGTTAATGCCCCCGCACTTATCATCGTATTATTGTTAACACTTTTACTTATCAAAGGCACACAAGAGTCTGCTTTTGTGAATATGATTATCGTATTCATTAAAGTAGCTATCGTATTGTTATTTATCGCTATCGGATGGCAGTTTATTGATCCGGCAAATCATACACCATATTTGATTCCTGAAAACACGCCACCGGTACCGTTAGGCGATAAGATTCACGATTATTCTGAATGGAACAAGCACGGCTGGGGAGGTGTGTTAGGCGGAGCTGCCATTGTATTCTTTGCCTTCATTGGTTTTGATGCCGTTTCTACTGCTGCACAGGAGGCCAAAAATCCTAAACGCGATATGCCAATAGGCATTCTGGGATCATTGGTTGTTTGTACTATTCTGTATATTTTGTTCGGTCACGTTTTAACCGGTGTAGCCCCGTGGGGTGACTTTATTGATCCACAAAAAGGAGGAGAAGCTTCGGTAGCATATGCCATAAGTACCTATATGCCCGGGTTTCAGTGGCTTTCAACCGCAGTTACAATAGCTATTCTGGCGGGTTTTTCGTCTGTAATTCTGGTTATGTTAATGGGACAAAGTCGTGTGTTTTACACCATGAGTAAAGACGGACTGATACCAAAAGTGTTTAGCGAACTGCACCCTCGTTTCCAAACTCCATACAAAGCCAATTTAATTCTGTTCGTATTTGTAGGATTATTTGCAGCCTTTGTCCCCGGCCATACCGCTGGCGATTTAACCAGCTTCGGAACATTGTTTGCCTTTGTGCTGGTGAGTTTAGGTGTGTGGATTCTTCGGATTAAGTCACCCAATATCGAAAGGCCGTTTAAATCTCCACTGTCTTCTTCCCGTTTTCCCTTAGTTCCTATACTGGGAGCCGGAATTTGTACAGCCATGATTGTGGCCATAGATTCACGCACGCTTACGGTAGCAGCAATTTGGATGGTAATCGGATTGGTTGTTTACTTTGTCTACAGCAGGCATCATAGCAAATTGAAACAGTAAACAGAATTACTTTAAAAAAATAGACTGTCGGTGTGGCAGTCTATTTTTTTTTAGTTGATAATCTCATCCGTTATAGTAAGTGTAACGCCAGATACCTGCGTACGGTAACGGTTGAGCGGCCTCCACGCAGGGCTACCCGTTGGGCTTCCATCGGTAAAACTAAAGGTAGACCCACAACAGGTATCGATCATAAACAATCCTGAAGAATGAACATCTACTGTTGCGCATGCTTCATTAGGTCTGAAGGAGCAAGTGCGCTCATACGCCATGTAGGTTGAAGAACTAACCCGGTACACAATTATGCCGCGCACACCCCCCGAACTTAATTGCAGATAACCGCCATCTACCTGCAAACTGTTTTGTGATGGCAACGAAAGGTTAAGTACAATATCCGGAAAAGCTGTAATGGGAATAAAGTCATCCATCAATTCGCGACCACAGCCAGAAATCAAAAACAAGCCTAACCAAATACTGTTTTTAAGAATACGCATAAAATCCCTTTCCACTTTTACGACCCAACTCGCCATTGTCAATTTTAGATTTCTGCACCGGGCTTGGTTTAAACTTTGAAGCATTATTGAACCCCTCATACACCGATTGGGTTACCGCGTAGTTCACATCAATACCAATCAGGTCCATCAGTTCGAATGGACCCATTTTAAAACCCGAAGCGCGCATAAGCGAATCAATGCCCTCAAAAGAAGCCGCACCCGTTTCTACCGCCAGCAATGATTCTACGTAAAAATGCCGCGCTACACGATTAACGATAAAACCGGGAGAATCTTTCGCATCAACACTTACTTTTCCAATGGATTTAGCAAATGCTTTTAAAGTAGCCAATACCACTGGTTCGGTTTGCGCACCGGCTACTACTTCTACCAACTTCATAATGTGAGCCGGATTAAAAAAATGCAAACCGGCACAACGCGTTGGATTGGTTAAGGCAGAAGCAATTTTACTAACCGATAAAGATGAGGTGTTGGTAGCCAGAATAGTTTTACTGGTATTAAGCATTTCCACTTGCCTGAATATATCTTGCTTTATAGTAAGGTTCTCAGCTATTGCTTCAACAACCAAATCAGCTTTCAGTTGCTCTGGGTCTGTTGATATTGAAATATTTTTTTTTGCTTGCGCAGAAGTATCTGGTGCTATCTTTCCTTTCTCCAAAAGTTGATTCAACGTTTTTTCAACTAATGAAACAGCCCGTTCACAAGCCTGCTTGTTTACATCAAACAATTTCGTGTGGTATCCAGCCAATGCGCAAGAAATCGTTATTCCCAGGCCCATAGTACCGGCACCTGCAACCGAAACGGTTTTAATCTCCATAAAATGAAATTACTGCCCGACAAACGTATTCAATTTGCTCTTGCGAAAGAAATGGGTGTAGCGGTAACGATACTACTTCCTGCTGAAGTTGGGCTGCAACCGGAAAATCGTCCTTGGTATAATTTAAATACGCGTAGGCTGGTTCAAACGGAAGTGCTGTTGGATAATGAATTAATGTTTGAATACCCTGTTGACTTAAAAACGCGCGGAGTTCTTCTCTTTTTTGGGCCCGGATAACAAAGAGATGAAATACATGTGCCGCAGGCTCATCGAAGTGTGGCATTGTAACCTCCGATACATTTTTAAGAAGGTTAAAATAAGTAGTTGCAAATTCTTTACGTGTTGCTGTCCACGAAGAAACATAGTTTAGCTTAACCTTAAGAATTGCAGCCTGAAGCGAATCCAGTCTGCTGTTTGTACCTACAAAAAGGTGCTCATCTTTTGTTAGTCCACCGTGGTTGGCCAGCCTTCTTATTTTTAAAGCAAGTGCTTCGTTATTCGTAATCAGGCAGCCTGCATCGCCAAATGCACCTAAATTTTTGGTGGGGTAAAAACTAAATACTCCGCAATCGCCCACCGTCCCCACCTTACCTGCAGATGATTCTGCAAAGTGTGCCTGCGAACAATCTTCTATGAGGCTGAGTTTATGCGCATCGCACAACTCTTTTATGGCTTTGATTGCAGCCATCTTACCATACAGGTGCACTGCAATTATGGCTTTTGTTTTAGGCGTTATCTTTTGCTCAATTGCTTTCGCAGAAACGTTGAAAGTATCTGGTTCTACATCGGCAAACACAACGCGCGCGCCACAGCGTGTAATTACTTCGGCCGATGAAATCCAACTCCAGGCAGGAGTAATCACTTCATCGCCCGGTTGAATGTTTAGTGCCTGCAACGCCAGAAATAAACCATCTGTAGCGTTACCTAATCCAACTGCGTGTGCAACACCACATTGTTTGGCAAACTCTGCTTCAAAGGTGTGCACCTGCTCACCACCCACATACCAACCACTATGTAAAACTTGTTTAAGGGCACCGTCAACTTCGGTGCGAATGGCGTGATATTGAGCAGCAAGATCATTAAACAGAACTTGCATGGCAGCGCTTACATTACAGGTTTAAACTGCTTTAAAAACCGGATATCGTTTTCAGAAAATAAACGCAAATCATTTATACTGTAACGCAACATGGTAATGCGCTCAATGCCCATACCAAATGCAAAACCGGTATAAACTTCCGGATCGATACCGCAATTTCGCAGCACATTAGGATGCACCATTCCAGAGCCGGCTATTTCTACCCAGCCAGAATACTTGCATACATTACACCCTTTGCCATGGCAAATCAAACACGAAATATCAATTTCTGCACTAGGTTCTGTAAATGGAAAAAAGGATGGCCGCAATCTTATTTTTGTTTCTTTACCGAACATCTCTTTGGCAAAGTGATAGAGAGTCTGCTTTAAATCTGCAAAGCCTACATTCGTATCTACATACAATCCTTCTACCTGATGAAAGAAGCAATGAGCACGGGCCGAAATAGCCTCGTTGCGATAAACCCGGCCTGGCATAATAGCGCGAAAAGGCGGCTTATTATTTTTCATTAACCGGATTTGCACATTAGAGGTGTGGGTTCTTAGTAATACATCCGGATTTTTTTCTACAAAAAATGTATCCTGCATTTCGCGGGCAGGATGATTTTCCGGAAAATTCAGAGCAGTGAAATTATGCCAGTCATCTTCTATCTCCGGGCCGTCTTCAACATTAAATCCCAGTCGCTCAAAAATTTCAATAATTCTATATCGCGTTAAAGACAATGGATGCTGGCTACCCGATTTATTCGGAATAACGGGCAATGTAAGGTCGCCATCAAATGTTTTACTTACCAATGTACTTTCGAGCTGCTCCTGCCCGTGTCTGAATTTTTCTTCAGAAAGTTTTTTCAATTCGTTCAATGCTTTACCCAGCCACTTCTTTTGCTCTGCTGTTGCTGACTTCAACTCATCAAATAATGCTGTTACCTCTCCTTTTTTGCTAATGAACTGGAGACGAAATTGTTCCAGACTTTCGCGGCTTTGAATTGCAAAAGCATTGATTTTAGCTTCTATCGATTTAATCTTTTCTTCCATGGGCCACTCTGGCTTGCGCGAATTTTAATAAAAAATTGATTCCTAAACAGACTGTCAGTACAATTGTTAAAATTAGCCAATTGCTCTGATGGCGTAAAAGTAATGCTAAGGCCAGAAATAGTAAATTAATTACAGCAATAGAAAGCACGGATTTTTGATGGGAGAAGCCCAGATTAATAAACTGGTGGTGAAGGTGGTTGCGATCGGCCTTAAAGGGTGATTGAAATTTTCTGAGTCGTAAAATAATTACCCGCAACGTATCAAACACTGGAATTATCAATACACAAATAGCTGTGGCAACGGGTGCCGGAAACCGGTAAGGGATCTCTGCAGGTAAGTAGTAACTTGTATGAATAAATTTTATTGACAGGTACGAGATCAATAAACCAATAGTAAGGGCACCGGTATCGCCCATAAAAATGCGCGAGGGTTGCCAGTTAAAATACAGAAAGGCAACCAATGCTCCTGCAAAACAATAAGCAATATAACTTATGGAGGTTTCACCAATCAGAAAAAACCAGGAGCCAAAAGAGAGGAGAATAATCAAGCCTATCGTTCCGGCCAATCCATCCAGCCCATCAATCAAATTATAGGCATTAGTAAGAATAACTATTACAAAAATTGTTATTGCCATACCAGCCCATTCAGGAAACGGGTGAAACCCTAACAATCCATATGTGGATGTAAGAAAGGTGCGATCCAAAAATACCAATACCAGCACAGGTAAAAACTGGCTATATAACTTTTGCTTAGGCGAAAGGGCCAAAATGTCATCGCGCATACCAATAATAAACATTAGCGCCAACGAAATAAAAAAATACCGCAAGGTTACCCAATCCCGAAACGATAAACTGAGAATAAGCGAAACCATTGCGCCTAATAAAATTGCAAGGCCGCCCATAGAAGGAGTAAACCCCGAATGAATTTTATGGCCCCCAGAGGAATCAAAGAGTTTCCACTGACTTAGTACTTTAATAAATACAGGAAAAAAAAGAAAGGCTACTAAAAAAGATATTGCGGTATAGAAAAGAAGAGTAAGCACGGTGTTTTCTTTCTATTAATTTATCCCTCAACCCTCTAACAAAGTAACTGTTCCTAATTCTGGTTTTGCAGATACCATTGAACCGTTTTAACAATTCCGGTTTCGAAATTTTCTTCAGCTTTCCACCCTAACTCTGTTTCGATTTTAGTGGCGTCTATGGCATAGCGTTTATCATGGCCGGCCCGATCTTTCACAAAAGTAATTTGATCTTTGTATGACTTCCCGGATGCACTTGGTTTCTCCTTATCCAATAAAGAGCAAATGGTATCTACAATTTGCAAGTTGGTGCGTTCATTCCGGCCACCAATGTTGTAGGTTTCGCCAGATCTTCCTTTTTTGAATGCCAACTCTATTCCCTTGGCATGATCTAATACATACAGCCAATCGCGCACATTCATGCCATCTCCATAAATTGGAATGGGTTGGCCGCTCAACGCTTTGCGGATTATGGTAGGAATTAATTTCTCTTTGTGTTGCTTAGGCCCATAGTTATTGGAACAATTGGTAGTAACCACATTTAAGCCATAGGTATGATGATAGCTTCGCACCAGTAAATCGCTGCTTGCTTTAGAAGCTGAGTATGGGCTATTGGGTGCATAGGCTGTGGTTTCTGTAAATAAGCCTTCTTTTCCAAGCGTACCATATACTTCATCTGTACTGATATGTAAAAATCGTTTGCCTTCGCTACCGGGCTTAACTTCAAATGGAGCGTTGAGCCAATGTTTGCGGGCCACATCAAGCAGAGTAAAGGTTCCATTAATATTTGTGCGGATAAACGCTTCGGGGCCGGAAATAGAATTATCCACATGCGATTCAGCAGCAAAGTGAATTACTCCTGAAATTTCGTACTGAGTAAACAAAGAGTCGACAAGGTTTCTGTCGCAGATATCTCCCTTTACAAAAACATAGCGTTCATGTTTCTCAACTTCTTTCACATTATGGGGATTGCCCGCATAGGTTAGCAGATCGAGGTTAACCAAACGCACCGATGGATTATTTTCCAGAAAATGAATAATAAAATTGGAGCCAATAAATCCAACACCACCGGTTACTAAAATTGTTTTCATGTTAAAAATTAAATTTTGCTTCTTTTAGAAGAGGGTACTTTTTGTCTTTTTCTGATAGCACTAGTTGTTGAGACAAACCCGGCAACGGGATATCCAGCGCAGGATCTGTAAATAAAATTCCACCCTCTGCCTGGGGCATGTAGTACTCATCGCATTTATATAATATCTCCGCCTGATCACCTAAAACAATAAATCCATGAGCAAAACCCCTTGGTACGAGTATTTGCATTTTATTTTCTGCCGACAATTCAATTGAAAACTGCTTTCCAAAAGTTGGCTCGCTTTTTCTAAGGTCCACCACCACATCAAGTATCCGGCCCGATAGTACGCGTACTAATTTGGTTTGCGCATACGGGGCGTTCTGAAAATGTAAACCGCGTGCCACGCCCCGGCCCGATCTTGATTGATTATCCTGTACGAAATTGAAATCAAATCCTGCTTCTTTCAATGTTTTTTTGCTGAACGATTCCATAAAATACCCGCGATTGTCGCCCAGTACTTTGGGCGACAATAGTACCAATCCATTAAACTCTGTTCTTGTGATATTCACTTATCGGATAAACTTTTCGTTAATAACTTTCATCAGGTATTGTCCGTATTGATTTTTTAGAAGGGGTTTGGCTAACTCAGCTACTTGTTCTTTTGTGATGTATCCTTTTCGGAAAGCAATTTCTTCCAAACAAGCTACTTTCAATCCTTGTCGTTCTTCTATAGATTCAATAAAGTTTGACGCCTGCAGCATAGATTGGTGGGTGCCTGTATCAAGCCAGGCCATTCCTCTTCCCAACAATTTTACCGTTAGCGTTTTTTCTTCCAGATACAACTTGTTCAGATCTGTAATTTCCAACTCACCACGCGATGATGGTTTTACTCTTTTAGCTTTTTCTACAACTGTATTGTCGTAAAAATACAAGCCGGTTACCGCATAGTTTGATTTCGGTTCTTTGGGTTTCTCTTCTATAGAAAGAACATTGCCTTCCTCATCAAATTCAGCTACCCCGTATCGCTCCGGGTCGTTTACATAATAACCAAAAACGGTTGCGCCTTTTTGAATCTGACTTGCTTCTACCAATAATTTCGAAAAATTATATCCATAAAAGATATTATCGCCCAGCACAAGGCACGCTGAATCTCCGTTTAAGAATGTTTCACCAATTAAAAAGGCCTGGGCCAGTCCATCGGGCGAGGGCTGTTCTCTGTACTCGAACTTTACACCAAGATGTTGACCATCGCCTAACAAACTTTTAAAAAGCGGTAAATCATGCGGTGTAGAAATAATCAGGATTTCGCGTATGTTGGCCAACAACAGCACCGATAAGGGATAATAGATCATGGGCTTATCGTAAATCGGCAAAATTTGTTTAGATACTGATTTGGTAAGCGGGTATAACCGTGTTCCGGAGCCTCCTGCTAAAATTATTCCTTTCATATGTTTTTAAATATTAACCTAAGATAGGCAAAGTGAAATCGATTTTACTACCCTATTGAATTCCCCGAATTCGCTTTTCCCATTGCCACGCATGTGCAAGCGACTGCCCCAGATCATACCGGGCGTTCCAACCGAAAGCTGTTGAAATTTTTTGGGGATTTGCATACACCTTCTCCACATCTCCGGGTCTTCTCGGGCCAATTTTATATTGGAGTGTTACACCCGTAACTTCAATAAATTTTTTAACCAATTCCAGCACAGAAACACCCACACCGGTTCCAAGATTAAAAGTTTCAAAAATTTTATCAGAAGACTTTGCTTCTAAAAATTGAATTGCTTTAACATGTGCCGATGCCACATCGCATACGTGAATAAAATCGCGAAGGCATGAACCATCAGGAGTATTGTAATCATTACCAAACACGGTAAGTTGTGCCCGTACACCAGCAGCCGTTTGTGTAACATACGGTACCAGATTGTTAGGTACACCAATTGGCAATTCACCTATTATACCGCTTGGATGCGCCCCAATGGGATTAAAATAGCGAAGCGAAACCACACGAATACCTTCTGTAGCCATGTCTTCGAGAATGCGCTCGCACAATTGCTTGGTAGCTCCGTATGGAGATTCTGCTCTCTTAAAAGGTGCAGATTCATCAACCGGAATTTGGTCGGGCTGCCCGTAAACGGTACAAGAGGAGGAGAAAATAAGATCGTGAACCTGATAGCGCTTCATTACCTCAAGCAACACCATTAATGAACCTATATTGTTTTTATAATACAGTAGCGGTTTTTCAACCGATTCATTAACCGATTTGTATGCTGCAAAGTGTATAACAGAATCAAATTGATTAGAAGAGAATAGTTGTTCCATGGCTGCCTCATCCAGACAATCTATTTTTTGGAAGTCAAAATCCATTCCGGTAATGGATTTAACTCCTTCCACTATTCTGATCTCGCTTCGCTCCAGTGTATCGATAGCGGTTACTTCATACCCTGCATTAAGTAACTCTATTACAGTATGAGAGCCTATGTAGCCGGCTCCACCGGTAACCAAAACACGCTTTTTATTTTTCACTTGCACTTATATTTAGAGGCGGGCTGTAACCGTTGATTTCTCCAGAAAGCCTTTTACATCGTACACAATGGTTTTTGCATTTCGGATTACCGACCAATTCAGATTTTTAAATTCTGTATGACTTACTGCTAAAACAATAGCTGAATATGGTTTGTTCAGTTCTGTTACCAGACTCAGTTTGTACTCATGCTTAACTTCTTGTGCGTCTGCATGGGGGTCATAGACTTCAACATCGGCACCAAAACTTTGCAACTCACGAATTACGTCTATCGCCCGGCTATTGCGAATATCGGGGCAATTTTCTTTGAATGTTATTCCCAACACCAACACCTTCGCTTTGTTTACCGGCAAGTCGTTTTGAGTCATTAGTTTAATAACCCGGTTGGCGATGTGAATGCCCATGTTATCGTTTATTCTGCGGCCTGCTAAAATTACCTGCGGATGATACCCCAGGCTATCGGCTTTATACGTGAGATAATAAGGATCAACACCAATACAATGGCCGCCTACAAGACCTGGCTTGTAGGGAAGAAAGTTCCATTTTGTACCAGCCGCTTCCAGCACTTCATGTGTATCAATTCCCATCTTTTCGAAGATCAGCGAAAGCTCGTTTACAAAAGCAATGTTAATATCGCGTTGAGAGTTCTCAATTACTTTTGCAGCTTCGGCCACTTTTATGGTTGATGCCTTATGTGTACCTGCTTTTATAATCCGCTTATAAAGCTGATCAACTCTTTCCGCAATTTCTGGTGTACTGCCACTGGTTACTTTTTTAATGGTTGGCAGCCGGTGTTGCTTATCTCCTGGGTTAATTCGCTCGGGGGAATACCCACAATAAAAATCAACATTGAATTTCAATCCGCTAAACTTTTCCAACACCGGAACACAATCTTCTTCTGTACAACCCGGATAAACTGTAGATTCGTAAATTACGATATCGCCCTTCTTTAAAACTTTACCCACAGTTTCGCTAGCCTTCTTTAAGGGAGTAAGATCCGGAGTTTTAAATTCGTCTACCGGGGTGGGTACAGTTACAATAAAATGATTAACTGACTTTAAGGCTTCCGGATTACTGGAATACGAAAGTTTACCGGCAGATAACAGTTCTTGTTTATCTACTTCGAGTGTGCGGTCAAGTCCGTTTTTTAGTTCTTCGATTCGTTCCTTATTGATATCAAAGCCAACTACATCTATAATTTTTCCAAATTCAACAGCCAGGGGCAACCCTACATAGCCTAACCCGATTACACCAATTTTTTCCATGCTTATAGCTTAACTTTATAATAGTCTAAATACCAATCAATAAATTTTCCTACACCCACCTCTATTGGTGTAGCGGGTTTAAAATCTGTTTCGCGCTGTAGATCCTCTACATCAGCCAGGGCATCTGGCACATCGCCCTCTTGCATGGGGAGCAGATTTTTAATTGCCTTTCTTCCTAATTTTTCTTCAATGATCTCGATGTACCTGATTAATTCTACGGTACTGTTGTTTCCGATATTATATATTCTATACGGTGCAAAACTGGATGAGGGATCAGGGGTTAGTCCGTTCCAGTCTGGATTGGGCACGGCTACTTTTGGTAACAACCTGACAATACTTTCTACCAGATCATCGATGTAGGTGAAATCGCGCCTCATTTTTCCATGATTGTACACGTTAATGGGCTCGCCAGCTAAAATGGACTTTGTAAAAATAAACAAGGCCATGTCTGGTCTTCCATACGTTCCGTAGGCTGAGAAAAAACGCAACCCTGTTGTGGGAATACTATAGAGATTGGAATAAGCATGAGCCATTAGTTCGTTTGTCTTCTTACTAACCGCATACAAGGCCAGCGGGTGATCTACATTATCATGAACCGAAAAGGGCATTTTTTTATTAGCTCCATAAACCGAGCTTGAGGAGGCATAAATCAAATGCTTAACCGGGTTATTTCGACATGCTTCCAAAATATTCAGAAAGCCATGAATGTTGCTTTCCAGATAAACATAAGGGTGCGTGATGGAATGCCTTACCCCTGCCTGTGCCGCCAGGTTAATTACATACTCAAATCCTGAAGTAGAAAACAGTGAATCAATGGCCTCTTTATTTTCCAGATCAGCACGATGGAATGTAAATCCACTGAATCCTTTAAGGATAGTCAATCGTGATTCCTTTAGCCCAACTTCGTAATAATCGTTAAGATTATCTAACCCGATAACCTGATGCCCAGACTCTAACAATCGCTTACTAAGATGAAATCCGATAAAACCAGCAGCACCAGTAACTAATATTCGTGTAGAATTCACAAAACAAGAATTTGGGCCCAAAAGTACATCAAATCTGGTTAGTTTTGTACACGTAAAACAAATGCCTTTTCATCAAACCTGATATTTGTGCTGTTGCAACTTTTTCTAAAGGAACTTACGCTGGAACTCAGGCGTAAAGCCGTAATCTCCGGCCTGGCTTTATATCTGTTCAGCACCGCGTTTATCTGTTATCTTTCTTTTAGTTTGAAACAAAACCAGATTACACCCCTGGTTTGGAGTTCACTTTTTTGGGTCACCATCCTATTTTCGGTTATCAACACAGTAGCAAAGAGTTTTATCGGAGAAAAAAAGGGTCGTGAGATTTACTACTACTCCATTGCATCTCCTGCCGATATCCTGCTGTCCAAAATGTTATACAACTTTTTGCTGATCTCTATTCTAACGTTAATAGGCTGGTTGCTTTTTGCACTTTTGCTCCATAACCCACTCACCGATCATACCCTGTTTGGTGTTACCCTGCTTTTAGCCGCATTGGGTTTTTCTTCATCCCTTACTATGTTATCGGCTTTGGCCGCTAAAGCCAATCACAGCAACATTCTTATGGCCGTGCTTAGTTTTCCCGTAGTGATTTCGGTGTTGCTTATTGTTATTAAGATTACCAAAAATTGTATTGATGGGCTGGATCGTTCGGTTAGCTACCCCGATCTTATTACACTACTGGCAATTAATTGCCTGGTTGCGGCAGCGTCTTATTTACTCTTCCCGTATATTTGGCGCAGTTAAAATGAAAACCTGGGCAAAAATTCTTAGCGTTGTTTTACTGGTTTACACCATCGTGGCCGGATTTCTGTTTACCGTACCCCGCCTTAACATAGTAAATGAAAGCATTCGCTCGCTGTATTTCCATGTGCCTATGTGGTTTGGCATGATTGCCCTCTTCACCGTGTCGTTAGTGTATTCTATTCTATATCTAAATAAGCCCAGCTTTAAGCGCGATACCTATGCAGTTGAGTTTGTTCATGCCGGCATTTTATTAAACCTATTAGGCCTAACCACGGGAATGATCTGGGCCAACTATACCTGGGGTTCGCCCTGGCATGGTGACCCCAAACAAAACGGAGCCGCCATTGCGCTATTGATTTATCTCGCCTATTTTGTTCTACGGGGGTCAATCGAAAATGAAGATCAGAAAGCCCGGCTCAGCGCTGTGTATAACATATTTGCTTATGCGGCTATGATTCCATTACTGTTTATTATCCCTCGCATGACAAGCTCCATGCACCCCGGCAATGGCGGAAATCCAGGATTCAATGCATATGATCTGGATAGTAATATGCGTCTGGTGTTTTACCCGGCCGTACTTGGCTGGGGATTGTTAGGCACATGGATTGCAACCTTGCGCGTGCGGGTAAGATTATTAAATGATAGACTTTTAAATCTGAACAATGAATAGAATTATTCGGCTTGTAATCGGTTTATTCATGCTGCCGGCCATGCTTAGTGCACAACCGGTAGAAATGGCCGACACGATGCGCTCGGAAGGAAAAATTTATGTAGTGGTTGCCATTCTGCTTCTCATTTTTGCCGGAGTGATTACTTATCTGGTAATGCTAGACCGGAAAATTTCCCGGATTGAAAAAAAATTACCGCCTGAATCTGGTTCCTGATTTCAATCTATTGTGTCTGGTGACTCCTTAGAGTGTTGTAACTCTAAAAATATCTCTTTGTACCAGCGCTGAATGAAAGTGCGATTAAAGTATTTGTCCGAAAGACCGCTTTCTCTTACCATGTCCCAGTCGTCTTTGAAAATACTTTCGTACTCGGTCAGTATTTCTCTCAAGTAGTCATTTTTTGTTGAGTCATCACTAATGCTAATTTGTCGATAAACATCTTTTGGTAAAGCAAATGGCCAGTTGCCGGTTTTGTCATTCCAATTCTTCGAGTCCAGTGCGCGAATTGTTGTTTTTTTGATTGCAATTAGTTCTAATACTACACTGTCAGTCGGGATTGGGGTTTTACTCGTAAATCTTTCTTTTAATGCTTTAGCTTGTTTGACAACTCTCTCTTTTCTGTTAAACCTGATAGTCTCAACTGCTTTCTCTGAAAATTGAAGCTCTTTTGATTGAGCTTTCTCTATCTCGTTATCCACGATTTGGTTGTAGGGGGCCATGTATTCATTCCACGAATCATTTAGTCCTCTTTGGTCAATTGGTGAACTGAAAGCTAAAATTGCTGATAGAACTATGTACACTCCTAAGGATTTTAGGAACCAACCACCAGACCTGAATGAAAGCCGAATCCCTGACCAGATATTTAGAAAGAATACAGTAGGCAATAAGAACAAAAGAAGCGGAAACTCGCTTGATAAATTCAAATGGTCATCATACCCGTCCATTCCAAACAGAATCCAAGTCAGGTTAGAGCCTGTTCTTGAAACAACATATATTAAGGTCATACTCCAGAATATTGAGTAGGCGCTTATGTAATTGATCCTTCTCCTTGGTCTCTTACTTGAGAATAGTCCATGAAACCAGAACCAGACTGTCGCACCAAATCCAAATGTTACAGAGGAAGCCGCAAAAAAAAAATTGTAAATGAAAAATTCCGTTTCTGTCGGAATTAACAAGTCTGAATTGAATGTCTGCCTCCTAAACATCTCCCTGAAATAACAAAAGAATAAATAGGTCAGAATTGTTAAGCACAATCCGATTGATAGGCCAATATAGAATCTCTTCCGGCCAAGAAGTTCAATTGAAATTCTTCCCCTTATCAACTGGTTCGAGTTTTTTTAAATGTCCCCAATTCTTAAATATACACAACCCAATCGCAGATACCAGTCTTCAAAAAATGTGTTTACGCAATGCTTGTCCCAGGCCCAACCATTGATTTCCTGATTTTTATCAATCTAAAATCACAACTTTTTAACATTTCAAGTTGTTTTTGACTGTACCTTTGCCGCAAAGCAAAATCAGCAGAAGAATATGAAGAAGTCGCACATTTTTGCCCTCGTAGCCATTGCAGCGGCTATTGGAATAATTATCGGCAACACAGGAGATGCCAGTACCTATGTTTCGTTCGACCAGGCCTATCAGATGGCCTCCACCGGAAATGAAACCCAAATTCATGTGGTGGGCGATCTAAAAAAAGATGCCAACGGAAATATTGTGGGTATTGAGAAAAGTGCCGATAAACTCTCGTTTTCGTTTATTTTGGTAGACGAAAACCAGAAGGAGCAAAAAGTGTATTACAATGAGCCCATGCCCCCCGATTTTACACGATCAGAAAAAGTAGTAGTAATTGGAAGCTACCAAAACAATTCTTTTCTGGCCAGTAAAATTCTTCTCAAGTGTCCTTCTAAATATCAGGAAGAAAAAATTAACACCAGCAGTCTATAATCGTTTTATAAAATTCCGGTAATGCATTATTTCATTGGTGATCTGGGTCACTTCTTTATTATCCTTTCTTTTGTTACTTCTCTTATTAGCGCATTTGCCTATTGGAAAACAATTAACAGCCCCGATGAAACCCGTGAGCCCTGGCGCAAAAATGCCCGCGTAGCATTTTATACACACCTGGCCGCAGTATTAGGTGTAGTGGTTTGCCTTTTTGTTATTATCTACCAGCATTACTTCGAGTATCACTACGCTTACAGTCATTCATCCCGTCATTTACCAGGCCAGTACATGGTGTCCTGTTTTTGGGAAGGTCAGGAAGGAAGTTTTCTATTGTGGATTTTCTGGCAGGCTTTAATCGGTATAGTTCTTATTCATTCTCAAAAAAAATGGGAAGCCCCGGTTATGGTTGTCTTTAGTCTGGTGCAGGCCTTTCTGGCCTCTATGATTTTGGGCGTGGTTATTCCCTTGCTCGATATTAAACTTGGAAGCTCCCCTTTCATTCTGCTACGCGATGCCATCGATGATCCCATTTTTAGCCTGCAACCCGATTTTATTCCGAAAGATGGTAGCGGACTTAATCCACTGCTTCAAAACTATTGGATGGTCATCCATCCGCCCACATTATTCCTGGGCTTTGCCTTAACGTTGGTGCCTTTTGCTTTTTGTATTGCAGGCCTTTGGCAAAAGCAGTATTCTGAATGGATTAAACCTGCCTTACCATGGACACTGCTTGGAGCCGGCATTCTTGGGCTTGGTATTTTAATGGGCGGTTATTGGGCTTATGAAACGCTGAACTTTGGCGGTTACTGGAACTGGGACCCGGTAGAAAATGCAGTGTACGTCCCCTGGCTGGTAATGATTGCCTCCATTCATACCATGATTATTTATAAGAATAATCAAACTGCATTAAAGAGCTCAATCATTTTGGCCATTGCGGTATTTGTTTTAATCCTGTATTCTACATTTTTAACACGCAGCGGCATTCTGGGCGATGCATCCGTGCACTCCTTTACGGATTTGGGTTTATCGGGACAGCTATTAATTTATTTACTATTCTTTACAGTGGCTGCAATTGCACTGGCTGCATGGCACTGGAAGCATATTCCTTCATCAGAAAAAGAGACTGAAGTTTACTCGCGCGAGTTCTGGATTTTTTTAGGCGCTACTATTCTTTGCTTCTCCGGCTTTCATGTAATCATCCCTACTTCTTACCCGGTAATAAATGAAATGGGTAGCTGGTTTGGTTTAGATCTGCGGCTGGCTGTTCCCGGTAATCAGGTTGAATATTACTCACGCTATCAAATCTGGTTTGGTGTTTTGGTAGCATTAGCTTCAGGAACTGCCCAATTTTTTTGGTGGCGCAAAATCGACAAGCATAACCTTGTAAAAGAACTTCTTTATCCGGTGCTGATTTCGTTAGTTGTGTTTGCTCTTATTATTTCGCTAGCCAAAATCTATAAGCCAGCCTATTTGGTCCTTACTCTGGCAGGGGTATACCTTATTGTTTCAAATCTCAAGGTTCTGTTTACTGTAAGTAAAGTAAAAAAATCTCTTTCGGGCGGAGCTATTTCACACCTTGGAGTTGGTTTAATGCTTATCGGTATTATGTTTTCTGCGGGTTACTCAAGTGTAGTATCATTAAACAATACAGGCATGCTTATCTCAAAAGATTTGCCTACCGAATTTAACCGGGATAACCTGCTGCTGTTTATTAACGAAACCCGCGTAATGGCCGGTTACGAAATTGAATATCTGGGCGAGCGTGTAAAGCCCAATGGCATACGGGGCTATGTAAGTAAAAACGATATTGACCTTACTTTTGATCCTTACCAGGTAATTGCTACTAAAGACATCTACTACAACAATAAAAAAATTCTGAATGCCCGCGATACGTTTGAGATTAACCCGGAAAATACATTCTATGAAGTAGAGTTAAGAAAAAATGGAAAGGTGGAGGCCGTTCTGTTTCCACGTGTGCAGATTAACCCGGCTATGGGTGGCTTTGTGGCTTCTCCGGATATTGAGCGCCATGTGGGACGCGATTTATATACCCATGTGTCGTTGCCTATGAACCGTGAAGAAGAACCTGAGTGGAGTGAAATGAGTGAAGAACGTATTCGCATCAATCAGGAATTTTTTGTAAACGATTACGTGGCCGTGCTGGAAGAGGTTGTTCGTATACATGAAATTGATGGCTACATACTTGATGAAACAGATGTTGCGGTTAAAGCCAAAATAAAAGTGAAAGGCGAACGGGATGAGTATTTTGCTGAACCCATTTTTCTTATTCGCGAAAAAAGTCAGGTTGGGCGTATCGCATCCGAAATCAACGACCTGGGTGTAAAGATTACATTGCTCAACATACACCCCGATACCAATGATTTTTCGCTGGGCATAAACACCCGCCAAAAAGATTGGGTAATTATTAAAGCCATTGAAATGCCACTTATTAATGTATTGTGGCTGGGCACAGGAGTATTAATGGTTGGCTTTACTGTTGCTATGGTGCGCAGATTTAAAGATTTTCGTAAGGAGGTATAACAACCTCTTCTGCATGTATAGATCCATTTTAAATACTACCCTGCTTGCAGGAACACTGGATATTGTAGCAGCCTGCCTCAAAGCATATTTTACCAGTGGCACAACCCCGTCACACGTATTAGCATACATCGCAAGCGGATTGCTTGGCAAAACAGCTAACACAGGCGGAACAGCAATTCAGGTATTGGGGTTAACTGCTCATTACCTGATAACACTGGCCTGCACCATCTGCTTTTATTGGGCCTATCCTAAATGGAAAATTTTGCACATCAGCACCATTCTTAATGCTTTTCTTATTTGCAGTGTGGCCTGGCTGGTAACTACACAGCTCATTGTTCGGTTTAGTCATATTGGACCTCAACCCATACTATTTAATCAAGCGGTTATCGCGTTTGTTATTCTGCTTTTCTGTATTGGGTTCCCTATTGCATGGCGTGCACAGCTATATTTTAAAAACAAATAATACATCTCAGCAACTAAATGCTTTCTATATTGTGATGTAATCACAAATCCGATGAAAGCGCTACTAACCCTACTTGTATTCTTATCCATTACCTGTTTTTCTCAATCACAGCGGGCCGACAAAGAACTGCAGTTGCTTGCCGATGAACTCAAAACGGTTGGCCTCGCAGTAGTGGTCGTTAAAAAGGGAGAGATTGTTTACACAAAAAATTTGGGCTGGCAGAATGTTGAAAACCAAATTCCGCTTTCTGATAACAGCATTTTCAGAATAGCTTCCATCTCCAAATCATTTTCGGCCACAGCCATTATGCAACTGGTTGAACAAAAAAAACTGAGCCTGGATGATGACGTGAGCAAATTGATTGGTTTTACGGTACGAAATCCAAACTTTCCTGATAAAGTAATTACCCTGCGCATGATTATGTCGCACGCTTCGGGCATTAGCGACCGTAATGGATATTTTACGTTAGATGTAATTAACCCGGCAAAAAATCCCGACTGGGCCAAATGCTATAACAACTACGAGCCCGGTTCGAAATATGAATATTGTAATCTAAACTATAACATGACGGGCACAATAATCGAACGCGTATCGGGCGAACGCTTTGATGTATATATCCGCAACCACATTATTAAACCGTTGGGATTGTATGCCGGTCACAATGTAGATTCGCTGGATGCCCGCAGATTTGCCACGCTCTACTCATACGACTCTGCTACCGGGTTTAAGCCCGAACCACAAGCTTATGCCTCGCGCGGTGAGGCACTCAAAAATTACGTAATGGGTTATAATACGCCCGTTTTTTCTCCAACCGGTGGTGTAAAAATAGGCGCACAAGACCTGGTTCGTTACATGAGCATGCACATGAATTACGGCACACTTAATGGTAAAAAAATTATTTCGCGCAAAAGCGCCAAAACCATGCAACACATAATAGCCAAAGATGGCGGATATGGATTAGCCATAAGTACCGTTACCAATCTGATACCCGGAGTTACCATGAAAGGTCATACCGGTTCAGCTTATGGTTTGTACAGTGCTATGTTTTTCAATCCTAAAAAGAAATACGGGTTTGTGGTAATCACCAATGGTTGTTTGCCCGACAACGAACCAGAAATGCGACCGGTACAGGTAAAGGGGATTCGGATTCTCTATGATAATTTTATAAACGAGTAATTACAGGTTTTGCTTCTTCATTTCTTCTACGGCATAGGCGCAGGCCCGGGCCGTCATAGCCATGTAGGTAAGCGATGGGTTTACACAGGCTGATGAAGTCATAAACGAGCCATCAGTAATAAAAACATTCTTCACTTCATGCATCTGGTTGTATCCATTTAGAACAGATGTTTTAGGATTTCGCCCCATGCGTGCACTACCCATATCATGATTGGCATTACCCGGAAATGAAATATTGGCATATGATCGTACATTCTTATACCCGGCCGCTTCCAGCATTTCGGCCATAGCCGCAGCCATATCTTTTTGCATGGCCCGTTCATTGTCTTTAAACTCAACATCGGTGGTTAGCGTGTTGCGACCCCACTTGTCTTTTATATCGGTGTTCAGCGTTACCCGGTTTTCTTCGTAGGGTAAACATTCTCCAAATCCGCCAAAACCAATACGCCATCCTCCGGGTGTTTGTAGTTTCTCTTTCAGATCAGCACCTACAGAATCATCCAGCGTGCCTCTTCCCCAGCCCACACGACTGGCACCACCCTGATAGCCAAACCCTCGTATATAATCTGTTCTTTTCTCAATAAGGTTTCTAAACCGTGGCACATAAACACCATTTGGCCTACGTCCAAAATAATACTGATCTTCGAACCCATCTACTTCCGCCTCTGCACCCGCTCCCTTGTGATGATCCATAATATTGCGCCCCACCTGATCGCTGCCATTACCCAATCCGTTTGTAAAACGATTTGAAATTGAGTTAAGTAATATAAATGCAGTGCCTAATGTAGCTGCATTTAAAAAGATAAGGCGTGCATAAAACTCTGTTACCTCACTGGCTTCAGTATCTACAACCTCAACTCCAATTGCCTTCTGTTTTTGTTCATCGTACAACACACGATTGGTTAACGAATGAGGCCTTAGTGTTAAATTACCTGTAGCAAATGCAGCCGGTAAGGTACTGGCATTGGTACTGAAGTATGCACCATACGGGCAACCCCGGTGGCATTGATTGCGATACTGACAAACACCCCTACCCTTTACAGGAGATGTTAAGTTTGCTGTTCTGCCAATGGTCATCTTTCGGCCAAACTTCTCTTCTACTTTGGTTTTGAAATCTGTTTCCACACAATTCATTTCCATAGGAGGCTGAAATTTTCCATCGGGCAGATGAGGGATCCCTTCCGGTTGGCCACATACTCCAATAAACTGCTCTACATAATCGTACCAGGGGGCAATGTCTTTGTAGCGAATGGGCCAGTCTACCGCAATACCATCACGTAAGTTGGCTTCAAAATCAAGGTCGCTAAGCCGATAACATTGCCGGCCCCATAACAACGAACGCCCTCCAACAATATCGCCCCTTATCCAATCGAACCGCTTGGTTTCGGTATAAGGATTTTCCAGGTCGTTTATATAATACTGTTTATTATCGCCCGAATAAGAATAGTGGCGGGTTTGAATCGGGCATTTATCCCGATCAGATTGTGTTAATCGTCCTCTGTTTTCCAGTTTCCACGGATCGAGCGAAGCAGTGGGGTAGTTTGGATGCTCTACATTTTTTCCTCTTTCCAGCAGCAATACCTTCAATCCACGTTCGCAGAGCTCTTTTGCTGCCCAGCCTCCACTAATACCCGAACCCACAACAATGGCATCGTATGTGTTTTCAGTTTTTGCCTTCAGATTTAAGTTCATATGCAATGGATTGAATTCTAAATTTTATAAAAAAATTCCGAGTGTGTTGTACCTCCTGAATAAATGTAGAGCAGCCGTGATTAATTACTTAAAATACTCCTTATTTTTGCCCGATTTATCCAAACCAACCACTACGAAATGCCAAGAGATCGCAGTATTCGCTCCGTACTCATTATTGGAAGCGGGCCCATTATCATCGGACAAGCATGTGAATTTGATTATGCGGGGTCGCAAGCCTCCCGTTCCTTACGGGAAGAGGGCATAGAAGTAATTCTGATCAACTCTAACCCGGCCACCATTATGACCGATAAGGTTACGGCCGACCACGTGTATCTGAAGCCGTTGGAGAAAAAATCCATCCGTGAAATATTAGAAAAACATCACATAGATGCCGTGTTGCCCACTATGGGCGGGCAAACTGCGCTTAACCTTTGTATAGACTGCGATAAGGCCGGTATATGGCAACATTACGGAGTAAAAATTATAGGTGTTGATATTGCTGCGATTGAAACCACTGAAGACCGCGAAAAATTCAGATTAAAAATGCTGGAGTTAAATGTGGGCGTATGTAAAGGCTCCACGGCTACTTCATTCCTCGAAGGCAAAGAAATTGCCCAGAAAATCGGATTTCCGCTGGTAATTCGTCCATCGTTTACGCTTGGTGGCACTGGTGGAGGATTTGTAAATACACCCGAAGAATTTGATGCTGCTCTTAACCGCGGTTTGCATGCCTCACCTATTCATGAGGTGCTGGTAGAGCAAAGCATTATGGGTTGGAAAGAGTACGAGCTTGAGTTGCTACGCGATGGGTTAGGCAACGTGATCATCATTTGCTCTATCGAAAATTTTGACCCGATGGGCATACACACCGGTGATTCTATTACCGTAGCACCAGCCATGACATTGCCCGACACGGTGTATCAACGTATGCGCGATCTGGCCATTAAAATGATGAATGGCATTGGCAAATTTGCCGGTGGTTGCAATGTTCAATTCTCGGTTAATCCGGATAACGATGATATAATTGGTATTGAAATTAACCCGCGCGTATCGCGCTCTTCTGCGCTGGCATCAAAAGCAACCGGTTACCCAATTGCAAAAATTGCTGCCAAGTTGGCTATTGGTTATAATCTGGATGAATTAAAAAATGCCATTACCGGATCTACAACAGCTTACTTCGAACCGGCATTGGATTATGTAATTGTAAAAATCCCGCGCTGGAATTTTGATAAGTTTCACGGAGCCGATCGCAAGCTTGGTTTGCAAATGAAATCGGTAGGCGAAGTAATGGGAATTGGAAGAAATTTTCAGGAAGCCCTGCAAAAAGCTTGTCAGAGTTTAGAGATAAGAAGAAATGGGTTGGGTGCCGATGGCAAAGAACTTACCAAGCAGGAAGACTTACTTTATAGTCTACAAAATCCAAGCTGGAACCGACTGTTTCATGTGTATGATGCCATGAAACTGGGCATCTCGATGAAAACCATTCAGAACCTGACTAAAATTGATACGTGGTTTTTGGAACAGATATGGGAATTGATTGCCGTTGAGAAGGAGATTGAAACCTTCAAACTCGAAACAATTCCTGCAGACCTGATGCGCAAAGCCAAAGAAAAAGGATATGCCGATCGGCAGATTGCACACCTGCTCGATTGCAAGGAAAGTGAAGTGCATAAAAAGCGCAGAGACATGGGTATTAACCGTGTGTTTAAGTTAGTAGATACCTGTGCCGCTGAGTTTGAAGCTAAAACACCTTACTATTACTCCACATTCGATAAAGAAAACGAATCGGTTGTATCCAATAAGAAGAAAGTAATTGTACTGGGCTCTGGCCCCAATCGCATTGGGCAAGGTATTGAGTTTGATTACTCCTGCGTACATGGCATTCTGGCCGCAAAAGAAGCAGGCTATGAAGCCATCATGATTAATTGCAATCCGGAAACTGTTTCTACCGATTTTGATATTGCCGATAAACTTTACTTCGAGCCGGTATTCTGGGAACATTTGTGGGATATTATTCAACACGAAAAACCAGAGGGTGTAATTGTACAGCTGGGCGGGCAAACCGCATTGAAGCTGGCCGAGAAACTGCACAAGTATGGCATCAAGATCATGGGCACTTCATTCGAAGCGCTTGACCTGGCCGAAGATCGTGGAAGTTTTTCAACCTTGCTTAAAGACCTTAACATTCCTTACCCGGAATTTGGTGTTGCCACCGATGCTGACGAAGCACTTGAGGTTTCTAAAACCATTGGTTTTCCATTACTCGTTCGGCCTTCTTATGTGTTGGGTGGACAGAGTATGAAAATCGTGATTAACGAAAAAGAGTTAGAAAACCACATACTGGATATCTGGAAACATTTGCCCGACAACAAAGTATTGCTGGATCATTTTCTGGATGGTGCCATTGAAGCCGAGGCCGATGCTATTTGCGATGGAGAAGACGTATACATCATTGGCATTATGCAACATATTGAACCAGCCGGTATTCACAGTGGCGATTCGTATGCGGTATTGCCACCTTACAACCTGGGCGATTTTGTAATTAAACAAATTGAAAGTTATACCAAGCGCATTGCCGTGGCCTTGAAAACCGTTGGGTTAATCAACATTCAATTTGCTATTAAGAATGATACGGTGTACATTATTGAAGCTAACCCGCGCGCATCACGCACTGTACCTTTCATCTGCAAAGCCTACGATGAACCGTATGTGAACTACGCTACCAAAGTAATGCTGGGTGTAAACAAAGTGAAGGACTTTACTTTCAATCCGAAAAAACATGGGTATGCTATAAAAGTACCGGTGTTTTCGTTCAATAAATTTCCTGATGTAAATAAAGAACTTGGCCCCGAAATGAAATCGACAGGAGAGGCTATTTATTTTATAGATGATTTGATGGACGACTATTTTATGAATATCTACTCCGAACGAAACCTGTACCTGAGCCGATAGCTTGTTTAAGTCGGTTAAACTAATATCTTTGGAATTGCGTTACTAAAACTGTAAAGACGCATCATGATAAGGTTATTAATCATTATTGGGCTGATTGGCTACGTGTTCTACAAATTCGGAAGTTTATTCTTTCGGGCAGGCGCTGCTTCGCAACAGGATAAATTTCAGCCACGCAGGCCCCAAAACGGACAGGTGAACGTAGATTCATCACCTGACAGGCCGGCAAAGTCGGGCAAGATAAAGGGTGGCGAATACATAGATTACGAAGAGGTAAAATAAACTCACAGTTTACCTCTAATTACAGTCTTAATCGGCATCTGTTTTAGAATCTTCCGTTCAAATGAAAATTCCCTTTACAAAATATCAGGCCACCGGTAACGATTTTGTTTTGATTGACAATCGAAACAATCAATATGCTTTTACCACAGAGCAAATCGAAAAAATATGCAACCGAAGGTTTGGTGTGGGGGCCGATGGGTTGATGCTGATTGAAAAACATCCCTCGCTTGATTTTGATCTGGTTTACTACAACAGCGATGGTTCGCAAAGTTTATGCGGTAATGGTAGCCGTGCGGCAGTGGCTATGGCCGCTACCCTTGGGTTACTCAAAACAAAAACTACCTTTAATGCATACGATGGTGCGCACGAAGCCGAATTATTACCAACCGGAATTATTCGGCTAAAGATGAATCCGGTTTCAGGCGTAACCCAATCCGGCTCCGATTATTTTATTCATACCGGATCGCCCCACCATCTGCAATTTGTACCCGATGTAGAAAAAATAAATGTGGTTGAAGCCGGCAGAAAAATCCGCTACAGCGAAGCGTATAAACCAACGGGTACCAACGTTAACTTTCTTCAACTACTACCCAATAATACCATTATGGTACGCACCTACGAACGCGGTGTAGAAGACGAAACTTTTTCGTGTGGCACAGGTGTAACAGCAGCTGCACTGGCCGCCTCTTTTCATGGGTATAAGTCGCCCGTACACATAAAGGTGAAGGGGGGAGAACTGGATGTAGAGTTTAAAACCGGACAGGCAGGCACATTTAACGAGATTTATCTCATTGGCCCTGCCAAAATGGTATTTGAGGGTACGCTTTCAATCTAAAATGTTATTTTTGGATGAAGATGGAGGGAATATGGAAACTGTAACTATTCAGTTACTTAACCAGAACGCATTAAAACTGCTTAAGCAACTGGAAGAGCTCCACCTTATTCAGGCTGGTAGAAAAGAAAACACCGTGTACTCAAAAACCATCCGAAATTTTTAGGGGAAAATTATCTGAACAATCTGTTGCCGCTTTGCAAAAGCATGTTGCTGAATCCAGAGATCAATGGGATCGTATTTAACTCATACGGATTTTACCCTAATTACTCAACTTCTGATACTTATACTTTTTACTTATTTAGAGTTTGATCCCATATAAAATCTTAGGATAGTATTCCCCAAGCAAAAACAGCACTTGCCTGTTTTCATCAAAAAAACCAATTCCATACTCCTCTTTATAAGTTGACATTAGTTGCTTTTTCTCAAGATTGATAGTGTTCAGTATGTACAGGTCGCCAGCACTACAGAGTGCAAGGTTTTGGTCTGTTGATAAAGATGTCAGGAAAAAAAATTGATTTTCGGTACTGATAAGCACCTCGATTTCCTTTGTTGCGATTGTATAGGATATCACTTCCAGATAATATATTAGTTTACCACCAACACTCACAAATTTTCCCTGGCGACCAATAATTTTTTTTCCATCAGGTGAAATGTGCCACGGAGTAAACCCAGTGAATGGCTCCCCAATAATGTTACCATCCCAGTCAATAAAATACATTTCGCCAGAAGATTGCATCAAAATATTTCTTGTCGCTGGGTCTATCATAGCTATGACTCCATTTCGTTCATCGGAAATAATAACATCCGCTTTAGATGTCAGATCAATTTTACGAATTCTGTTCTCGCCATTCTCATATATATTATACAACAGCGTTCTGTTTTCCATATCGAATGCGAACGGAGCTAAGGGCGCTTGAACGGATTTTAGTACGGTTTTCTCTTTAGTACTCACATCAAACAATTCCAATCGTGTAATTGAACCAGAGGTGGGTGATTGTGTGAAAACACTAATCGAAATAAATTTTTCATCAGCGGACACAATAAATCTTCGAACATGGCCTTCTGTAGAAAAAAATAGTATTTTCATCCCACTGAGCAAATCTACCCTATAAACTTCTGTTACCTCACTAAACAATGAGCCACCTAAAGTGGCCACATAAACGCTATTCTCTTTCTGAAAAATGACAGATTCCTGAATATGATTCTCAAATTCGGCCACTATGTATGGGCTTGGCTTCAGTTCATCATTCGTGCAGGATAAAAGCAACAATATGATAAGACCTAATACGCAGCACGTAACATTCCTGTTCATCTCCCTGATATCTTGGTTTTAAGATAACGAATCTAAGCTATATACGTGTTATGTCGCTCCCCGACAGGGTTTTCAATCGTGAAATTAAGCGAAAGTTGCCGAAATGGATGTGGCCTTTAACCAGGAAAGCAGGCCCGTCTGCCGGACAGGCAGGCACATTTCATGAAATTTACCTAATAGGCCCTGCCAAAATGGTATTTGAAGGCGCCTTGGAACTATAATTGCACCCCGAAATCAATTAAATTTACGGCCCCATTTAGTTGGCTGCTTTCTGGTTTCTATACCCAAAAACGCCTGCTAAATGACAAACTACTACACATGTTAAAACTACTTGCAAAAATTTTTGGCGATAAGTCGCAGAAGGATATTAAACTGATGATGCCGCTGGTGGAAGCCACCAAGCGTGAGGGAGAAGGATTACTTTCTATATCGAACGATCAGTTGCGTGCCAAAACTCTCGAAATACAACAGGTTATTAATGATAGACTTAAATCCATTGACGATCAGATTGCAGCCTTGCACAGCCGTGTAGCTAACCAACCCGAAATGGATCTGAACGAAAAAGACCTTGTATTTAAGGAAATCGATAAGCTGGAAGCCGATCGCAATAAAGAACTTGAAAAAGTTTTATTGGAAATCTTACCAAAGGCATTTGCCATTGTGCGCGAAACAGCCCGCAGGTTTAAAGAGAACGAATATCTTGAGGTTACCGCTACCGATCATGATCGTATGCTGGCAGCCAATCATCAAAACGTTAAAATCGTTTACGACAAAGCGCAGTGGAGTCGCCAATGGCTGGCCGCAGGCAACCTGATTACCTGGGACATGGTGCATTATGATGTGCAGATTATTGGTGGTATTGCATTGCACCAGGGTAAAGTATCTGAAATGGCAACGGGCGAAGGAAAAACGCTGGTAGCTACTTTCCCTGCTTTCTTAAATGCACTTGCAAAACGGGGTGTACACATTGTTACGGTAAACGACTACCTGGCCAGGCGCGATAGCGAATGGATGGGGCCTCTGTTTCAGTTTCATGGATTAAATGTGGACTGTGTTGATAAACACGAACCCAATTCTATTGAACGCAGAAATGCATACCGGGCCGATATTACATACGGAACCAACAACGAATTTGGTTTCGATTACCTGCGCGATAACATGGCCCGCGAACCGGAAGAACTGGTGCAGCGCGGGCATCATTATGCTATGGTAGATGAAGTGGATAGCGTACTGATTGATGAAGCCCGTACACCATTAATTATTTCTGGCCCTATACCGCGTGGCGATGAACATGAGTTTTACGATTTAAAACCACGCATTGCCAAAGTAGTAGAGGCTCAGAAAAAACTGGTTAACCAATACCTGAACGATGCTAAAAAATTACTGGCCGAAGGTCAGGATAAAGACGGAGGCATAGCCTTGTTCCGCGCACACCGCGCCATGCCCAAATACAAGCCGTTAATTAAAGTGCTCAGCGAAATGGGCATGAAAAACGTGCTGCAAAAAACCGAAAACTACTTTTTGGCCGACAATAAAAAATTAATGCCAGAAGCAGACGCACCACTCTATTTCGTAATTGAAGAAAAAGACAACAGCGTTCAGCTAACCGATAAAGGAACCGATTTGATTACCGGTGAAGGAGAAGATCCAAAGTTCTTTATTCTTCCGGAGATTGGTGTTGAACTCAACAAGATTGAAAAGAACCTTTCATTACCTGCTGAAGAAAGGCTTAAGAAAAAAGAAGACCTGATACGCGAGTATACAACTAAATCGCAACGCATTCATAGTGTAAACCAATTACTGAAAGCGTACACCTTATTTGAAAAAGATACAGAGTATATTATTGTAGATGGAAAAGTAAAAATTGTAGACGAACAAACCGGTCGTGTACTGGATGGCCGCAGATATTCTGATGGTTTGCATCAGGCCATAGAAGCGAAGGAAAATGTGAAAGTAGAAGATGCTACACAAACGTACGCTACCATCACCCTGCAGAACTACTTCCGTATGTACCATAAACTGGCGGGTATGACGGGTACTGCCGTAACCGAAGCTGGCGAGTTGTGGGATATTTATAAACTGGATGTAGTAACCATTCCTACCAACAAACCCATGACGCGCCAGGACAAAGACGACCTGGTTTACAAAACCATGCGCGAAAAATTCAATGCGGTTGTAGAGGAGATTGTAAAACTTACCCAGGAAGGGAGACCCGTGCTGGTGGGTACCACGTCCGTAGAAATTTCTGAGTTGGTAAGCCGTATGTTGCAAATACGCAAAATCAAACATCAGGTACTAAATGCAAAACAGCACCAACGCGAAGCGGAGATTGTAGCCGAAGCTGGTAAACCCGGAACCGTAACCATTGCCACCAACATGGCAGGCCGCGGTACCGATATTAAACTTACTGCCGAATCTAAAGCTGCCGGTGGGTTGGCCATTATTGGTACCGAGCGGCATGAATCCAGAAGGGTTGACCGTCAGCTACGCGGCCGTTCCGGCCGGCAGGGCGATCCGGGTTCTTCACAATTTTATGTTTCATTAGAAGACAACCTGATGCGTTTGTTTATGCCCGAACGTATAGCCCGTATTATGGACAGGCTTGGACTAAAAGAAGGTGAAGTAATTTCGCACTCTATGGTAACAAGTTCTATTGAACGAGCCCAGAAAAAAGTAGAAGAAAACAACTTTGGCATTCGCAAGCGATTGCTGGAGTACGATAACGTAATGAACTCGCAGCGCGAAGTGATTTACAAGCGAAGAAGAAATGCGCTGCATGGCGAACGTCTGCAACTGGATATTCTTACCATGTTGTACGATACCTGCGATGAAATAGTAGCCAGTGGCAAAGCTGGTGAAAGTCTGGAAAATTTTAAGTTGAACATTCTGAGTGTGCTGGGATTTGATTTCACACTCTCGCAAGAAGATTTCACTAAACTGGATCAGGCTGTAATTACCGACAGGTTGTACGATCAGGCATTGACCCATTACGAACACAAAAACAAGGCCGCGGCCGATAAGTCTTATCCCATCGTATTAGATGTGTATAAAACCCGGGGCGGTACATTCAAAGATATTCTTGTTCCGTTTACCGATGGTATTAAACAAATTGGCGTAGCCGCGGATTTAAAAAAATGTGTAGACTCACACAATGGCGAACTGATTAAATCCATGGAGAAGATGATTACACTGGCTATCATCGATCAAAACTGGAAAGAACACCTGCGTGATATGGATGACTTAAAACAATCTGTACAAAACGCAGTATATGAACAAAAAGACCCCTTGTTGATTTATAAGTTCGAAGGCTTCGAAGCCTTTAAACGTTTTATTGCAAAAGTGAACGAAGAAACCATATCATTCCTGATGAAGGCCGATATACCTGTAAGAGAAGCCGATCAGGTACAGGAAGCACGACAATTCAAACGTCAGAAATTAAGTGAAAAGAAAGAAGAATCGCGCTCGTTGTTACAGGGTGGCGGATCGCAACCTTCTGCCGCGCCACGGCAAGTAGAAGAAAAAGTAATGCCTGTAAAATCTGAAAAAGTTGCTGGCCGTAACGATAAAGTAACCGTTCAGTATCAGGATGGCCGTGTAGAAAAAGATGTGAAATACAAAAAAGTAGAAGACGATATTAAAGCCGGTAAGTGCATTGTTATTGAAGGCTGAGTGTAGTTTACCGATTTTACAGTACATTAGTCCTGATAAATTGAATTGATAAATTAACTCATTGCAGATTGCTACGTAATTAAAGTGATGAGAAAAGTGTTCAGACATACGTTATATTTTTTGGTGTGTATCGTTTTGGCCGGGTGTGCAGCTCAGAAGCCAACAGATAAACCATATTATGAAAATCTTTCATCGCACCGCCCCAAAGTAGTGCTGCCAACCGAAACCGCTGGTAAAGATACTTCCACACAAACCCCGGTAATAACCCCGGTTACACCTACTCATACCGTAAATGAAAAAATTGATATTGTGCTGGATAGCATTGACCGGTATAATCAGGTACGAAAATTTATAGATGGTTACACCATTCAAATTTATTCCGGGCAAAACCGTGAAGAAGCCATGGAGGTTAAGAAGAAAATGACAACCGACTTGCCCGAGTATATTGCTAATCTCCAATATCAACAACCCAAATTTCGGGTAACCGTTGGGCGTTACTTTACTAAACTTGAAGCTCACCCCGACCTTGTTAAGCTTCGGAGCAATTTTACAGCAGCCATTCTTGTTCCTGAAAAAATTCAGGTTCGTTAATCACAATAGATTTTGTTGCTTACATAAAAATTCGGTACACTCTTGTATCTTACATGAACATACGTTCACGTTATGAGCACAAAAGGCAAGTGGGAAAAACGCTGGCACCCCTTACGGGAAGAGTGGATAGTATATTCTGCTCATCGCAACAACAGGCCGTGGCAGGGTGCTGCAAAATCTACGCCTGCATCGGCACCCGATTTTGATTCTGCCTGTTACCTCTGCCCGGGCAACAAACGCGTGCATGGCAGTGTTAATCCAAATTATAACGATGTTTTCATTTTTGAAAACGATCATCCGGTAGTAGGCATGCAGGCCCCTGAAGTAACCCCAGCTGGTTCGCTATATAAACGTGAGCAAGCCACCGGTGTAGCCAAAGTTGTATGTTACGATCCGCGGCATAACATTTCGCTTTCGCAGATGAAGTTGCCTGAAGTCGTAAAGGTGTTTGTTGCTTTTCAGCAGGAGATGATTGCATTCAGAAAAAACCCTGCTATTCATTCTGTTTTGATTTTCGAAAACAAAGGCGAAGTAGTGGGCGTAAGTAATCCACATCCACATTGTCAGATTTACGCGGTCGACTTTCCGCTTAAACTGGTTAGCCAACAAGTACGGGTTGCTGACATATACAAACTCACTACAGGTAAGAATATTTTTGAATCTATCGTGGCGCACGAGCAACAAGATAAAATACGCATCATAGCAGAAAATGATTTTGCCATTGCCTTCATCCCTTACTTTGCCCGATATGCTTACGAAATCATGATTTTTCCAAAAGCCCATCATCAATCGCTTATCTCTTTAAGCGATGAAGAATTAGCAGGTTTTACCGCTGTGTTTCATCAAACCGTTCGCAAACTGGATATGAATTTTGAAATGGACTTTCCTTACGTGATGTCGATGATGCAAGCACCGGTAGATGGAAGTTCTTATCCTGAATTCAGAATCCATTGCTGGTTGCAACCCCCGTACCGCCAACCCGGATTAATAAAATACCTGGCCGGCCCCGAGATTGGTGCCGGTAATTTTATGGCCGATACCATGCCCGAAGAGAAAGCAGCCGAGCTTCAAAAAATAAATGTAGCCGACTATCGATGGGAACGATAAACAGAAATCATGCTCATTGAAACCTCTGCTCCCGGTCGGTTAGATGTAATGGGTGGCATAGCCGATTATTCGGGTTCGCTTGTTCTGCAAATGCCCATCGCGCAACAAACAGAAGTTAACCTTACGCTTCGCACAGATTATATCTGTGTACTTAAAAGCTACATTGGCACAAGCCAACCGTGGATACTTGAACTAAGCTATCGCGATTTATTGCCTAACAAACTGGTGGATTATGCCTTTGCTAAACAGTTTCTCTCCCATCGAAAGCAAATCTGGGCCGGGTATATTGTGGGATGTGCGCTAGTGCTTCAAAAAGAAAAAGGAATTGAATTTACCGGTGCCAATATCGAAATACGCTCTGCTGTTCCATTGGGCAAAGGAGTTTCTTCATCCGCATCGGTTGAGGTTGCTGTAATGCGCGCATTGGTGCAGGCATTTCAACTTACGTTATTACCAACAGAATTACCCACCCTTGCACAAAAGGTAGAGAATTTTGTAGTGGGTGCGCCCTGCGGATTAATGGATCAACTAGCCTGCCACCTGGGTAAACCAAATCATTTATTGCCCATTGTTTGTCAACCCGATTTAACCGAACCGCTATTACCCATTCCTAACGATTTGCATTTTGTAGGTATTGATAGCGGTGTGAAGCACACTGTAAGTGGCCATCAGTATGGAAATGTGCGCAGCGCTGCGTTTATGGGTTACTCCCTTATTGCCGCACATCTTGGCGCTTCCACACAAGACCTGAAACACGCCTTGCTAACAGGCGAACGAAATCATTTACCCTTTCGGGGATACCTTTGCAATATTTCAGTAAGCGAATTTGAATCTTCCTATCAGAACATGCTGCCGTTCACGCTTACAGGTAAAGCATTCTTAGAAAAAAATATTTCTATCGATCCGGTAACGAAAATTAATCCGGGTGTAACTTATTCTGTTCGAACTTGTACCAAACATCCGGTTTATGAGAATAATCGGGTTGATCTGTTCCGGTCATTATTACTATCCTATTCACACCAATCTACCAGCAATCAAATTAAAATATTAGCGGAGATGGGTACGTTGATGTATGCCTCGCACGAAAGTTATTCGCACTGCGGTTTGGGGTCTGCCCGTACAGATGAAATTGTGTCGCTCGCTAAAAATGCAACCGGAATTTACGGAGCCAAAATTACCGGTGGAGGCCAGGGAGGCACCGTTTGTTTATTAACCGACACTGCCGGTAAACAAACGGCAAAAGCGTTGCATCAATTGCTTTGTGAGAAATACAAGCAGCCGCTGGTTTTGTTTTAAGGTACCGGCACACGCAACGAGTTTATCCATCGCGCAATCTTTAAAGCCTCATCTTTTGGCACCTGTGGCATAGGCGCCATAGGTGTTTCGTGCTCCGGCCAGTTTTTAGGCTCAGGGTTATAAATCAATTGTACCATTCGCTCATCCGTGTATTTGCGTTTAGCTATATCCGCAAAAGAGGGTCCCACCTGTCGCTTGTTGGTGTTATGGCAAGCGGTACACGTATTCTTTACCAGTAATGGTTCTATTTCTGCATATGTTAACGACTTGGTGGCTGAACTGGTGGTTGTTTTTGTTACAGGTTTTGCAGCGGGCTTAACAGGCGCTGAACGTTTTGTACTCAACTGACTTGCCGGCAACTTCTCACCATCAGGAATATTATTTAAAGTATAGTATGCAGCATTGTGTAGTACCGGTAATCCTTCTGTAGGGCGGATGCCCGGCACCCATAACTCGTGCAGGTAATATTGACGAAGGTTATCCACTACTACTCTTACTTTCAAACCATCATCCGAAACCTTAACTCCTTTAATATTTATTTTCTCATCGTTAATGGTTGGACTTCCGTAAACCGGGTGATATTTATAAATGTAACTGCGTCCCAAATAGGAATCCAGATTTTCGGCAGTGGTCTTATCAACAGGCTGAGTAAATTCTATTTCAAAACCATCGGGCATAGCCTTAACGGTTTTCATTTCCATTGGCACTTTGCCTGTCCAGACTAAACGTTGCAAACCTGCTGTAGTTGTGCCTGCCGAACCCCAACCGCGGTTAGTGAGCCCTGCATACAAAGCACCATCGTGGCCCCAGTTCATACGCAATACACCCGATTGAAAGCCAGACCGAAAATCAAACGCCACTCCCTGAAACTCGCCTTTTACTTTCTCCATTACTACACGCATAATTTTACTTTGACCCTGATCGCCCACAAAAATTTGTCCGGCAAACGGACCGAATTTTCCGTTGGTTTCGTCTTTAATAATTTCAGCATTCGAAATACCCAACACACCATGAGGCAACCAAACAGCAGGCAAACGAGTAGCCGGAAAATCATTCTTCAGGTTGAATAACAAGTCAGGATTTTTTTCATCGGCTATGTTTTCGGGTTTGATGTACGCTCCCTCTTTCTTCACCTGGCGCATATCTACCTTACCATATAATTGTTCGGTTGAAATTTTTACAGGGGAGTTAGCACGATCTGTCCAACGCAATCCGGCAGGATGGCCGGTAAAACTTCCTTTTGTAACATGAAAGATTGCTCCCGAGCCTTGCCAGTCGCCCTGATTATCATCGTAAAATAATTCGCCATCAATCATTCCTAATCCACAAGGCGAACGCATTCCGGTTGCCCATGGCTCCATGGTTCCGTCAGGCGAAATTTTCATTGTCCAGCCTCGCCACGGAACTCTGCTTTCGCCCCGCCACCATTCTTCATCGCCAAACGCAACGTTACCGGTTACAAAGAAACTTCCATCGGGTGCCACCTTCGGCCCAAAGGAATATTCATGATAATGCCCCGACAAAGGCCAGGCATAAACAGTTTCATAAACATCAGCCCGATCATCGCCATTAGTGTCTTTCAATTTGGTAAGCTCACCACGCTGTGCCGTATAAAGTGCGCCATCATGCCAGGTTAAGCCTAATGCTTCGTGCAACCCGGAAGCAAACAACGTGTAGCGTGGTTGGCCTTTTTCCATACCAGCATTTTCAATCAACCACACATCGCCCCTGCGTGTGCATACTGCAATACGACCATCCGGTAGCGTAGCTACACCACCCACTTCCAGCAACATGCCCTCCGGGGCGGGCAACGTAATAATGCGGTAGTAGTCTTCTTCTTTTGGAGTTTTAGAGGTTTGTGAAAAGAGTGGCTGCATCAACAGCACACTAACCAGGATGATACATATCTTCTTCATACTAATTTCTTCGTTATAGAATTACCAAATGATAGTATAGCTGAACGATCCGCTTACCGGAATAATTAATTCCTGTACGCCTTTGCTTTCGCGGATTTGGGGAGCCCCCGAAATTTTGATGTAATAACTTTTGTCGTCAATGGTATAATACCCATTCGGGTTTTTGCTGATGGCTTTTCCTTCGGCCACTTTATAATATAACCCGGTTTTGTTTTCCGGATTTTTAATGGCTACTTCATGCACAATGGCATTATCCTTCGGATAAATTCTATCCTCGACTTCTAAACCACGATAGGTGGCTTTAAAGATCGGTCTGCCTGATTCATCCATTGTATATCCTCTTGAACGATATTCACCCGGGGCAACTTCAGCTTCGCGGGTAATTACAGGAAAGGCTTCGTTGGCCGATGCCAGAAATGCCAAAGGCTGATTGTTAAATAAGAATAAAGGAGAACCAAGAGGTTTGAAGGATCCATCGCCCCGATCGTGCCACATAGGCGTAGCATCTACAAACTCACCCCGCCATACACAGGCAATATTTCCGGCTTTCAAATCGTACGCATAGTGTACACCCGATGGATCGCCCACACCAATAATATGAGTTAAGCGTTGTTTGTAATCACCCTTAAAATCAAGAAAGGCGCGCAACAACCTGGGCGAACTACCCGGATTGAGTAAGATAGGCGATACGGGTTGATCGTTGGGCGGATAGGAATTATACGCATGTAGCGACTTTGCATCGGCACCGGTTTGCAAAAAGAAACCCAGCCGTGGCGGCATCCACGAAGCATTTTTGTAATTGATAATCTCAATTGGATACGATCCGGCTTTAAGATTTATGCTTACCTGATTAGTGGGCCACCAGCCATCTGCACTCTGCGAATTTACAAGTTGTTGATTGTTGATGATTAGCCGGGCTCCTCCTGTGTACGCAAGTGCAAATTGATAATCTGCATCATCCGATACGGTTAGTATTCCGGTGTAGCGACTGCCGTAGGCATCTTCATTATCTAATACTTCGCAGCTAAGTTCAGATAGTTTACCACTGGTGGCAGGGGGCAACGAAACAAAATCAGAAATCACTTTATAATCTCCATACCAGGTTTGATAGGCCACATCGCTGATACTTACAGAAACTGGTTTTATGATTGTGTATGTGATGTTGCGAATTGCCACCGGGCCGTGATCGCCCTGAATCATTAACGGGCCGGTTGGTTTCTCATTATTCTCAATCGGGCCGCCTGTGGGTAATGGCACCTCCACATTATCGTGAATACGCACTCCATTCAGATCGATATAAACAAAACGAGCATTCTCAATTTTTTTTCCTGTTGCATCAAAACGCGGAGCACGAAAAGAGATTTTAAATTTCTGCCATAAGCCAGGCGCTTTCGCGGGATTGCTGAGAGGTGCCTTGCCCATGTAAATTTTTCCTTGCTCTGTCTCCCAGTTGCGATAAATGCCGCCTATGTCTGAAAACTTTGGCACTTGCACACCCCAGCTATCGAGCAATTGCACTTCATATCGTCCCTGCAAATAAATACCCGAGTTGCTTCCCTTCGGAAGCATTACTTCAAACTCTAAATCGATATCACCATGCTCCAGCAGCGTAACAAGATTATCTTTCTTCACATCATCATTCAGGTTAAGCAAAATGCCTGTACCCGAACTATAGGTTACGGCTTTTGGCGTTTCTATAGCCGCTACATATTGGTTCTTCTTTCCCTTCTTTACCGGCTTTAATTCCGGTCTTGCATTTTCATGAATGTCGAGGTTGGGGTTAATCACCACATCGCCTACAATTTGCCAGTTGCCGGCCTGAGGCTTAAAAGCAGAAAGGTCGTTGAGGTTTAAGGTTTGTTGTGCAGTGGCCGAAAACACAAACCCAACGCACACACCTGCGAGTAACAATCGTTTTATATACATGGTGTAAAGTGAAAGCACGAATATCTGATTCTTGCCGGCTATTACCAAACATAACGAACATGTGGATTTTTTATCCGTTAAAACCTCGGTAACTTTGGCGCTATGGCTCTACTCGATAAAATCAAATCGTTATCCGAATTACTCCATACGCAAGTAATTGAATGGCGCAGGCACCTGCACGCCAATCCGGAGTTATCGTACCAGGAGTTTAATACGGCAAAATTTGTAGCCGAAAAATTGAAATCATTTGGGCTTAATCCTGTGCCCATGGCTAACACCGGCTGGGTAGCGCTTATTCAAGGTAAGCCGGGAAAAAATACGGTGGCCTTGCGTGCCGATATGGATGCCTTGCCTATTGAAGAAAAAAATAATGTTCCGTATAAATCTACCCGGCCGGGAGTAATGCATGCATGCGGGCATGATGTACACACGGCATCGCTGCTGGGTACTGCCAAAATACTTTCACAACTTAAGTCAGAATTTGAAGGCACGGTTAAATTGATCTTTCAGCCGGGCGAAGAAAAAAATCCGGGAGGCGCATCGTACATGATTAAAGAGGGTGCCCTTACTAACCCCGCTCCGGCCTCTATTATTGGTCAACATGTAATGCCCCTGGTGCCGGTAGGCAAAGTGGGTTTCCGCGAAGGCATGTATATGGCCAGCAGCGATGAAATTTATTTAAAGGTAATTGGCAAAGGTGGTCACGGTGCCGCACCCGAACTGGCTATTGATCCGGTGGTAATTGCTTCGCATATTATTGTGGCCTTGCAGCAAATTATCAGCCGTAATGCAAGTCCCAAGCAACCTACTGTATTAACCTTTGGCCGAATTGTTGGCGATGGAGCTACCAACATTATTCCCAACGAAGTAAATATTGCCGGCACGTTTCGTGCGCTAAATGAACAATGGCGCAAAGAAGGGTTGAAGAAAATAAAAAAGATGGCCGAGTCTATTGCCGAAGGTATGGGTGGACGATGCGAGGTTACCATTTCGCACGGGTACCCTTATCTGGAAAATAATCCTGCACTTACACAAAGAATAAGGCATGCGGCAGAAGATTATGTAGGGAAAGAAAATGTAGTGGATATTGATCTAACCTTAGGCTCAGAAGATTTTGCCTTCTACTCGCATGTAGTGCCCGCATCGTTCTATCGCCTCGGCACCCGCAATGAAAGCCGTGGGTTAACTTCGTATGTGCACTCATCCACATTCGATATTGATGAAGATGCATTAAAACTTGGCCCTGGTTTAATGGCCTGGATGGCGGTTACCGAACTTTCAAATTAAGTAATTGTTACGCCCCTCGGTTGTTTGTCGGGCATACTTATATTTACAGGTAATGAATGCTGAGCAGCCGGTAACGCCCGCTTCCACACCCTGGAAAGTTGTACTTCGTAACACAGCCTATATTCTGGCTGCGCTGCTGATTTTTCTTTTTGCATTAGACCTGATGATTTCATCACTACAACATCTTGGCCAGGATGCTGCTGATGTAATTATACTCGCCACTTCCAATCCGTTTACCGGATTGTTTATCGGGTTGCTTGTTACAGCAATTATTCAAAGTAGTTCGGCTACTACCGCTATGGCCGTTGCCTTAATGGCCAGCGGCTCGATGACATTGGGCACAGCCATTCCCATTATTATGGGTGCCAATGTGGGTACTACCATTACCAGTACTATTGTGTCGTTGGGTTTTATTACCAGCAAGAAAGAATTCAGAAGAGCTGTTACCATTGGTACGTACCACGATTTTTTTAATATCTTAACTGTAATCGTACTCTTTCCGCTGGAGTATTATTTTGGGTTTCTTTCAGGGTTAGCACAATACCTGGGAAGCAATCTTTTCAATGAACCGCTTGGCAACTCGCCCGGAAATTTTTCTTTACTCGGGTGGGGGTTTGGTTCGTTCGTAAAGTTGATTGTTACCACAATCAACAATGAATTTGTATTAATTGTGCTTTCGGTTGTGTTATTATTTTCGTCAATCCTTTTTTTCAGGAGAGTGATTTCGAAAATGTTAGGTATTCAGCAGGAACGTTTTCAGCACTTCTTTTTTGAAAATTCGCTAAAATCTTTTGGGTGGGGCTTGCTAATCACAGCAATTATCCGGTCCAGCACGGTAACTACTTCGCTGGTTGTGCCGCTGGTCGCTAAGAAGATTGTTAAAATTAAGGCTGCTGTTCCGTTTGTATTGGGGGCCAACATCGGCACTACTATTACTGCATTTATTGCTGCGCTGTTCAATTCAAATGCTGCCATCAGTGTTGCTATTGCACACTTTCTGTTCAATGCCATTGGAGTAATTCTGTTTTACCTGGTGCCGGTTGTAAAGGAGTTGCCCCTAAAACTTGCCGATGGTCTGGGGCGGCTCACTTTAAAATACCGCTTGGCTGGTTTCCTTTACCTTCTCCTCACCTTCTTTGCTATTCCTTTCTCGCTTATCTACTTCAACAAAGATGCGGTGTTAATACATGAACTTACTTATCGGCAACAGAACCTGATTACCCAACAATCCAACACCTATAAGATAGTTTCTAAAATATATCCCCATCACATTATGGCTAATATGCTGATGTATAAACCGCCCGCAGCTATTGATGAAGACCTCAGTCAGATTCTTACTGTGTACCGCAGAAATAATCTGCTCATTATCAACAACGAATTGTTTGAACTGAATCGGAGTGGATTTTGCCGCGATGCTGAAGACGATTATGGCAAATACAAAAATTGTATTTTGCGCGTTGTGCCTACGCTTACACTTGTACCTGGCCTGGCGGCAGATTCCGTTTTTGTATTTGAAAAACAATGGTACCAACCCGAGCGTGTGGATTCCACGCGTGTCCGATTATATGTAAGCGCAGCTTTAAACCTGGTGGTTAAAAAAGAAAAGGTAGATGTGGCCGGCCGGGTTATTGAACAGGAGTTTCTTATTGCGCTACAATCGAAATAATGCCCCGGGTAGCCCTTTGCCCTGAATCAAATTGAGTATATTGCCTCCCTATATGGAAGGCATTAAAGACACCATTTTCAAATTTCTGCGGCTAGATAACCTGGTGGATAATCTATCGGGTTACCTGGAAACACGCCTCGAATTATTTAAGATTGAAATACGTGAAGATGTAAGCCGGGTGCTGGCACAAGCCCTGATGATTGCAGCCATCCTGCTGCTATCCATTTTATTTCTGTTATTTTTTAGCGTAGGATTAGCTCATTTTTTAAATAGTTATTTCGAACAACCTTATGTTGGATATTGGATTGTGGCTGGTATTTATGGATTGCCCTGCCTCATTTTTATTGTCTTCCGAAAAAAAATTGGCCACGCCTTTGAGCAATACATGGCCGCCCTGATGAAACGAAAAGGAAAATAGTATGGAATTGCTTGAAACGCAGGACCCCGAAAAGAAAAGATTAATTGAGGCATCTGATCGCCACAAGCAAGAACTGCAACGCGAAGTAAAAGCCATGTCCGATAAAACCGAAAAGGTTGTAAAGAATGCTTTAATAATTGGTGGCACCTTGGCGGTTACGTATTTACTCATAACCCAACTTGGCTCATCCAAAAAGAAAAAGAAAAGAAATAAAACCGAGGCAAAGGCTACGGTTCAAAATACTGAACCTGATTTTGAATCTGCGTCTTCTTATTCACCGCCTTCATTTATATCGCAGATTGGCGATCGGTTAGTAAATCAGGCTACCTTCATGCTACTAGATATTGCAAAAGATAAACTATCAGAATACCTGAGTAACCGTAAAGAAAAGCATGAAGATTCTTGATACGCTGCAGGAACGACATAAGCTCGGCAAAAAATCAATTGCAGTATTAATTGATCCGGATAAAATTGAAGACCCGGCTCGCTTAAACACGTTAATCCGATTGGCCGCAGAAACGTGTATCGATTTCTTTTTTGTGGGTGGTAGTTTAGTAACTACAACCAACCTTGCCGAGGTTATCAAACATATTAAGGACAATGTATCATTACCGGTTGTGTTATTTCCAGGAAGTTCATTACAAGTTGATCCCTCTGCAGATGCTATTTTATTCTTGTCGTTAATCTCTGGCCGCAATCCCGACTTGCTCATTGGTCAGCATGTTGTAGCCGCACCGATTTTAAAAAACAACCGGTTGGAAATAATGCCTACAGGTTACATGCTTATCAATTCCGGTAAAACTACTTCGGTGGCCTACATCAGTAATACTACACCTATTCCTGAAGACAAGTATTCGCTTGCGGCCTGCACAGCCATGGCAGGCGAAATGCTGGGACTTAAACTTATTTACTTAGATGCCGGCAGTGGTGCCGAGCGCGAGATCAGTGCCAAAATGATAAACACCGTGCGCAAATCGGTAAACGTACCTTTAATTGTAGGTGGCGGAATCAACACCAGTCAAAAAGCATTAAATGCATTAGAGGCCGGAGCCGATTTAATTGTGATTGGCAATGCGCTGGAAAAAGATCCGAACCTGCTTACTGAAATCAGCGACCGGGTGTATGACTGGAATCAGAGTGTGGAAGCGAGGAAGTAACCTCACCCCCTCTGCACTTCAAATGCAATAAAGTTTTTTAACGGAGCTTCTGAGATTTCTACGTGTTGTACTTGCGCCCGCTCCGAACCACGATGGCACCATTCCACAAATTGCCTTAATATTTCAGGTGCAGCTTCGGCTTCTATGTAAACCGAGCCATCCGGCTGGTTGCGCACAAAACCCTTTACGCCCAACGCATCGGCTTTCTGTTTGGTTGATGCGCGGTAATATACACCTTGCACTTTTCCTATAACAGCAATATTCAGGTGTTTCTTATTATTCACCCGTTCTAAAAAATATAATCCGTATTCAAAAACACCGACTCGCGGTTTTGAATAATCTGGCTGATTATTTTTTTATTCCCATCGCTAGCTTTTGTAGCCACCAATGTGCGGATAGAAAACACACGCAGAGCATCCGCAACCGATAACGTTCCTTCTGCAGAATCTTTTCTTCCGTTAAACGGAAACGTATCAGGCCCGCGCTGGCACTGCACATTAAGGTTAATACGCCCCACCTGGCTGGAGAACGAATCGATTAACCGTGCAACCTGTTTAGAATTGTTACCAAAAACACTTACCTGCTGCCCAAAATTGGAGTTAAGCACGTATTCGATTGCTTCTTCCTCTTTTTCAAATGGCACCACAGGCACCACAGGCCCAAATTGCTCTTCATAAAATACACGCATCTTATCATTAACCGGATAGAGCAAAGCCGGATAGAAAAAGGTTTGCGAAACAGTTCCTCCATTCGGGTTGATAACTTTAGCGCCATGTTGCTTGGCATCCTCCACCAACTTGGTTAAGTAATCGGTTTTACCGGGCTCGGGTAGCGGGGTAAGTCCCACTCCGGCATCCCAAGGCATGCCCGGTTTCAGTTTTGCAATTTCGTCTGAGAGTTTTTTCAAAAACTCATCAACAATACTTTTATGAACGTAAAGAATTTTAAGCGCTGTACACCGCTGGCCATTAAACGATAGAGAGCCTAGTGCGCATTCGTTCACGGCATTGTTTACGTCTGCATCGGCTAAAACAATGGCTGGGTTTTTCGCATCCAAACCTAAAATGGCTTTTAGCCTATGCGGCTTGGGGTGAAGCTTCTTCAATTCATTTGCCCCTTTGTTGGTACCGATAAACGCAAACACATCTATTTTACCCGTCTCCATTAATGCTCCTACTGTTTCGCGACCGCGCCCGTAAATCACATTAATAACTCCGGCAGGAAAACAAGTACGAAATGCTTCGAGTAACGGACGAATTAACAACACGCCATACTTAGCTGGCTTAAATACAACCGTGTTGCCCATGATCAATGCAGGAAACAAGGTGCTAAAGGTTTCGTTAAGTGGATAATTATAGGGCCCCATGCACAAGGCCACACCAAGTGGTACACGCCTGATTTGTGCCATAATACCTTGCTCGTACACAAAACCCGATGAGCTACGGTCAAGTTCTTTCAACGAGTTAATCGTATCGGCAATGTAATCGCACGTGCGATCAAATTCTTTTTCAGAATCTTTTTGGGTTTTACCGATCTCCCACATCAGCAGGTTTACTATCGCCTGTCGTTGCTCGCGCATCTTCACCAAAAATTTTTCAACATGCTCAATACGCTCGGCTACTGATAAGGTTGGCCAAACTCCATGCCCCTGGTCATACGCACTCACCGCAGCATCCAATGCAGCCAACGCTTCTTTAGAAGTAAGCAACGGTGTACTTCCAATTACCTGTTGCTTTAATGTTCCATCAGGTTGTTTTAAACAAACCGGGCTCAGCACAGGGCTCATATCACCTTGCCAGGTTATTAATTTACCATCTAGTAAATATTCGCGTTGTTCCAGGTTGGGGGGTAATGCAACAGCAGCAGGCACTTCGTTTGCCTGTGGAAACAGGTTAGTTAAAAAATTACTCATTGTGGGTTTAGGTTTTGCGTAACTATAGTTTTTCCTGAGGAAGTGCCAAGCCGATCGGCACCTGCCTCAATCAATTGAACTGCTTGTTCATAGGTTTTAATTCCCCCGCTGGCTTTAATTCCTATTGTGGCGGGTACTGCCCTGCGCATAATTTTTATATGCTCAACATTTGCTCCTGTTGGCGCAAAACCTGTTGATGTTTTCACATAATCAGCCCCGGCATCGGCACACAATTTACTGGCTTCTGTTATTTCTTCATCCGACAGGTATGCTGTTTCGATTATCACTTTTAAGATTTTCTGATGATCGTGAATGAGTTTGCTGCACTTTGCAATTTCAATTTTAGTCCACGGTAAACCGGTTTTAAACGAGCTTATATTCCAAACTACATCAATTTCATCGGCACCGTTATCGATAGCCCGTTTAATTTCGTCTAGTTTTGTTTCAGTCATGCTATATCCCAAAGGAAAGCCGGCCACCGTTACCAATTGAATGTTATCATTCCCAATTTCGCGTTGGGCACGTTTCACCCAAAAAGGTGGCACACACACGCCCACAAAATTAAACTTACGCGCTTCATCTACCAGCTGATCAATAGCACCAATGGTTAACGTAGGGCTTAAGTTTGTGTGCTCAATGTATTGGGCCAAATTCACCATGGCTGTTGCTTAATAACGGCAACGAAATTAGTTGTTCTCTTTCAGATTTTATAACCTAATGACGGATGCCACATTCTTTGCAGTACTGCATTTTATAAGGTGGATTTTTTTTTGGCATCTTTTTATGACCATAGTAAAGCGGATTGGAGTATTGTGGTGCTGCCAGTTTTTTTAATAGCTTTTGTTTTTCCTTGGCTGCTTTCTCCACACGGGCATAAAACTCATATTGTGCCGTGTGTTTTACTTTTGCTTTCTTCAGCAAAATTTTTTGCCTTTTGCTTTGCTGACGAGTAGGTTTAAGTTTTTTAGAATGAACCTGAATGTCTTCAGGGGCTTTATCGCCAAGCGTAGTTTGTGCTTGCGATAGCCAGGGCACACTAATAGCCAACAGACTGGTTAGAGTCCAGATTAATAATTTTTGCATAGCAGCTAAAGAACGCTGCTGTTGGAAAGATATTTCAGGAGGTGAAGTATTGGTACAGGTAGTACGCTAAAATGGCCAATGCTACAAGCAACGTAACATAGCCGAACATGCGGGCTCGTTCAAAATAACCCTTAACGGGCATGAGGCTTTTCTTTTTGCGTGAGGTTGTCAAAGCTTAAAATTCAACAATAAATCTCGCAATAAAGTAGGCTGCAAAGCAAGCAGCCACCAATAACATCAACACTTTTGGCTTGTTGTAATAAACTTTGGCTGGAGTTATTTTCAGTTTCATAACTTATTGATTTTTATCAATTTAACATAAACATACTAAATTAAACTTGAAATACATAATTCTCTTTTTTTGCAGGTTAAAAGGTAATTAGAAAGGTGACCGGCAACAGGAAGGGGACTAATTATTCGGGAAATGCCGCAATTGTAACCATGCCTATGGCAGGCTTAGTAAAAGCAGCCAATTTAAGCTCTATGAAAAATTAGAAGAGGCTGTCTCAAAAGTCAAATTAAGATTGGAATGTTATTCCGGCCTTGTGCCGGAATTCGTTTAGTACCACGAAATCGAGATCGCGGAACAAATCCGCGATGACAGAACGACTTTTGAGACAGCCTCGGTTGGAGCATCAGATCGCTACCAAATCCTTCTCTTTACAAATGAATCACTTCGCCATACGCTGCCGCTGCAGCTTCCATTATGGCTTCGCTCATAGTTGGGTGAGGGTGGATTGACTTGATAATTTCATGACCTGTTGTTTCCAGATTACGGGCTACCACAACCTCGGCTATCATTTCGGTTACGTTGGCTCCAATAAAGTGTGCCCCTAACCACTCGCCATACTTGGCATCAAAAATTACTTTTACAAAACCATCAGCCGCACCGGCCGCTTTTGCCTTGCCCGATGCCGAGAATGGAAACTTACCCACTTTAATTTCATAGCCGGCTTTTTTGGCGGCTTCTTCGGTATAGCCCACCGAAGCAATTTCGGGGCTGCAATAGGTACAACCCGGAATGTTGTTGTAGTTAATCGGATACGGCTTTAACCCGGCAATGGCTTCCACACAAGTTATACCTTCAGCCGAAGCAACGTGCGCCAACGCAGGACCTTTCACAATATCGCCAATGGCATATACGCCAGCCACATTGGTTTTATAGAAGTCATCAACAATAACTTTTCCTTTGTCTGTTTTAACCCCTGTTTCTTCCAACCCGATACCCTCAATGTTGGTAGACACACCAACCGCAGAAAGTACGATGTCGGCTTCCAACTTTATTTCACCGTCTTTGGTTTTAACAGTAGCCACACACCCTTTGCCGGCAGTATCCACTTTTGTTACCTCTGCATTTGTATGTATAGCAATGCCCGCTTTCTTAAATGATTTTTCCAATTGCTTAGAAACCTCTTCATCTTCCACCGGAACAATACGGGGCAGAAACTCTACAATAGTTACTTCTGTTCCAAGTGTGCTGTAGAAATAGGCAAACTCAACACCAATAGCCCCTGAACCCACCACAATCATTTTCTTAGGTTGTGTTGGTAATACCATAGCCTCGCGATAGCCAATAATCTTTTTACCATCAATTTTTAATGCCGGCAACTCGCGCGAACGCGCTCCGGTTGCTACTATAATGTGCTTGGCTTCGTGATCTTCTTTCTTTCCATCGGCACCGGTTACTTCAACTTTACCACCTTTTTTAAGTTTGCCCGTTCCGGCAATGTGTTCGATTTTATTTTTCTTGAATAAAAACTGAATACCCTTACTCATACCCGTAGCCACATCGCGGCTACGCTTAACAATAGCAGCAAAATCTGCTTTGGCCCCTGTAGCCTCTATTCCATAATCTTTCGCATGCTTCAGGTATTCAAAAACCTGGGCGCTTTTCAATAAAGCTTTTGTTGGTATACAACCCCAGTTGAGACAGATTCCGCCTAGTTCGGCCTTCTCTACAACGCCTACCTTCATCCCTAATTGCGAAGCGCGGATTGCAGCAACATATCCACCCGGACCAGAACCAATTACGATAACATCATATTTTGCCATACATACGAAATTTAAATTCTTAAAATGCGGTCAAAGATACATTGCCGGGCGTTCTTTCAAAAGGGGGAATAACCCAAGGGTGTCCTTTTAAATTTTGTGATTAATTGTCAACTTTGGCTAAATGAATAACCGACTGAGCTTAGTTATTACTGCAGGATTTGTTCTCCTCATTATTGGTGGGTTTATGAAAACCCAAGATCTTGAATGGAGCGGCTTTGTTACCAGTTTTGGCACCGGTGTGCTTGCTATGGGAGTTATTCAATTCATTTATTTTCTCATTCAAAAGAGAAAAGATCAACAACCTAATTAACTACAATCCATGTCTTTACTTAAAGGAAAAACAGTTCTTGTTACCGGAGCATCAAAAGGAATAGGGCGATCTATTGCACTAAAATATGCCGAGCAAGGTGCCAACGTAGCCTTCACCTACTTATCCAGTGTGGAACAAGGGCTGGCGCTCGAGACTGAGCTGGCCTCTAAAGGAATAAAAGCGAAAGGTTATCGTTCCGATGCCTCGGACTTTGCACAAGCCGAAAAACTTATCAACGATGTTGTGGCTGAGTTTGGTTCGCTGGATATTCTGATAAACAATGCCGGCATTACACAAGATACTTTGTTGCTGCGCATGAGTGAAGAACAGTGGGATAAGGTTATTAATGTAAACCTCAAATCGTGTTTCAATACGGTAAAAGCCGCCACCAAACCCATGATGAAACAAAAGGGTGGCTCTATTATTAATATGACTTCGGTAGTAGGCCTTAAAGGCAATGCCGGGCAAGCCAACTACGCAGCATCTAAAGCCGGTATTATTGGATTTACTAAATCCGTTGCCCTGGAATTAGGCTCTCGCGGCATCCGTTCAAACGCAGTAGCCCCCGGATTTATTGAAACCGAGATGACGGCCGTGCTCGATCCTAAAACTGTTCAAAGCTGGCGCGATGCAATTCCTTTGAAACGCGGTGGCAGACCCGAAGACGTGGCTGATGCCTGCGTGTTTCTGGGTTCTGATCTTTCTACGTATATCACCGGGCAGGTAATTCAGGTTGATGGAGGAATGCTAACCTAACGGGTAATGCAGATGCGTATAAAACAAAAAGGATGGCAAAATCAGACCGGGATAGTTATTCTGGTCTGTATTTTTTTTATCTCGCTGGTCTGCGCTTTTACCTTTTTTGAACCCGAACCCTACCCACTTAAATACCCCGCAAACTTTGGTGGCCGGTTTACCATTCCTGAAGATAATCCTGTAACACGGGAAGGAGTTGCTTTGGGGCGAAAGTTGTTCTATGAAGAACTATTATCAGCAAACAATAAAATTTCCTGTGCTTCCTGCCACCAGCAAGCATTAGCCTTCAGCGATAACCGGCAATTTAGCATAGGTGTTGATGGTACACCTACCCGCAGAAATTCAATGTCGCTTTCAAATCTGCTTTGGGTAAAAAATTTTTTTTGGGATGGCCGCTCCACCAGTTTAGAAGCTCAGGCTGTTGTTCCATTAACTGATCCACACGAAATGGGGCAATCGCTGGAAGCCTCCAGTCGTAAACTAAATGCCTCTAAAAACTATCCTTCACTTTTCGAAAAAGCATTTGGAACACCCCACATCAATGCCGATCGGATTGTAAAAGCCCTGGCCCAGTTTGAACGTACCTTAATATCAGGTAATTCAAAATACGATCAGTACCTTACCGGGAGTTATCAGCCCACAGAATCGGAACGTAGAGGCATTCTGTTATTTTCGAGAGGGATGCGAATGGACACCAATCAGCGTGGTGGAAATTGCCTGCATTGCCATAGCATACCTAAAACCTTTTCAGAAACCTTTCACAACAATGGCCTGGACGAAGTGCCTTTGGATTTTGGCCGCGAAGACTTCACCGGAATGCAGGAAGACAGAGCAAGATTTCGGGTGCCAACATTGCGCAATATTGAAGTTACCGGACCTTATATGCATGATGGCCGCTTCAAAACATTACGCGAAGTGTTGGACCATTACAGCGATCACATTAAACCTAGTGCTACACTAAGCCCGTTTATTGCAGGAGTTACTGAACAACAGATTTACAGCCTGGCGCTAACACCAGAAGAAAAACAGGATATCGTTAACTTTATGCTGATGTTAACGGACACAGATTTTTTGAACAATCCGGAGTTTTCCGATCCGGAATATAAAACCAACAAACCTTAGCTATGAAATTATTACGCATACTGATCCTTGCTTTTATCTCGGTTGCATTACTGATGGGCCCATCTTACGCACAGGAATTTATTACCATTGAAGGAGAAGTAACCCGGGTTTTAAAGCTTTCGATAAAAGATTTGGAAAAATATCCTGTGGCAGAAATAAAAATAAAAGATCAAAAGGGAGAGGAACATGTGTATCGGGGAACGGCCCTTTCGGTTTTGTTGGATTCGGCCGGAGTTACACTTGGCCGCAACCTGCGTGGCGAAAACTTAACAAAGTATGTGTTGGTTACTGCCGTTGACAATTACCAGGTTGTTTACTCCCTTGCCGAAATAGATCCGGAATTCGCTTCAAATCTGGTTTTGTTAACTACCCATGTAGATGGAAAACCGCTTCCAAAAGGAGAAGGCCCGTTCAGGTTGGTAAATCAAATCGACAAAAGACATGCCCGGTGGATTCGGGAGATTCGATCAATTAAAGTGCTGTTTTCAAAGTAGCGCCAGAAATTAACTAACATCCGTCAGTAAAAAATTTTTTAACAATTTTTTTTGATTGTGTTTGGAAACTCTACCAAACCACTATACGTTTGTGTCATCATAGTCGGTGAGGCAATTGCTAAAACCGATTTATAAAGAAGCGTGGAGAGCACAGGCTCAGAGAAGCGCTAGCAACCGCCCCGAAAATCGGGGAAAATGGTGCTAAATCCTGCTCCCGGCAAGGTGCCGAGGAGAACTATAAACCGGTAAAGTAAAATGAAAAATCAACTTTCCATCCGCCAGGCGCGATCAGGATTTCAAAACCTGAAGCACTCACTCGATCAGTTTTTCAATCACATTCGTTTCACTATTGCGTTGATGTGCAATCCTTGCATTAAGGGTTGTATGTGTTGTTGCTGTTGAGGCTTGTTGGCCAGGCGTAGCGCTTCCAACAGCACACTAACCTAAGATTGTGCCCTGTGGCAGGCACGGTTACGGTTATGTTTCCATCCTCATTTCAATTATCAACCAATTAAAAAACGTTAAGTCATGTCTAATCTCAGATTTTCTATAAACTCAAAAAGCGAAACTCCTGCGCGTACCGAAATTGAAACGCGTGGATTCAAATTAATAGTAGATGAACCTGCCGAACTGGGTGGCACCAACCAGGCACCTAACCCGGTAGAATACATTCTTGCCGGTTATGCCGGTTGTATTAATGTAGTGGCGCACATTACTGCCAAAGAACTGAATATCGATTTGAAAGATCTTCAAATCAATATTGAAGGCGATTTGAACCCAGCCCGGTTATTTGGCACTTCTTTTACCGAACGGGCCGGCTATCAAAACCTCAACGTGTCATTAAAAACCAAGAGTAACATTAACGAGGCGCTAAAAACAAAATGGCTGCAGGAAATTGAAAACCGGTGCCCGGTAAATGACAACCTGCGCAACACCACCCCTATTAATTTTTCATTGAATTAAAATCATTATAAATTTTAAAACATTTGTTATGTCAACACCAAGATTCGAAACTCTTCAAATACATGCAGGCCAGGAAGCAGATCCTACAACCGGAGCCCGTGCTGTGCCTTTATATCAAACTACTTCTTACGTGTTCAAAAATTCAGAACATGGTGCCAACTTATTTGCACTAAAAGAGTTTGGTAACATTTACACACGCTTAATGAACCCCACTACCGATGTGTTTGAAAAACGCATTGCTGCATTGGAAGGTGGTGTGGCTGCATTGGCCGTTGCCTCTGGGCAGGCCGCTCAGTTTATTGCCCTTAATAACATATTGCAGGCTGGCGACAATTTTGTTTCCACCTCATTTCTTTATGGCGGAACGTACAACCAATTTAAAGTTGCATTTAAACGCCTGGGTATTGATGTGCGGTTTGCAGAAGGCGATACAGTAGAAGCATTTGAAAAACTGATCGACAAAAAAACCAAAGCACTTTACCTGGAAACTATAGGCAACCCGGGTTTCAACATCCCCGATTTTGAGGCGTTGGCCGCTTTGGCAAAAAAATATGACCTGCCCTTAATAGTTGACAATACATTTGGTGCCGGTGGTTATTTATTCCGTCCGTTAGAACATGGTGCCCATGTAGTGGTTGCGTCTGCTACCAAGTGGATTGGTGGTCATGGCACTTCTATAGGTGGTGTTATTGTAGATGGCGGTAACTACAATTGGAACAATGGTAAGTTTCCTCAATTCAGCGAACCTTCTGAGGGCTACCATGGCTTGAAGTTTGGCGATGTGTTTGGATTTAACAATCCTTTAGGCTTGCCAAACATTGCCTTCATCATTCGTGCGCGTGTAGAAGGCTTACGCGATTTTGGTTCGGCCATTAGTCCATTTAACTCATTCCTGTTTATTCAAGGCCTTGAAACATTATCGCTACGCGTACAGCGTTCAGTGGATAACGCCCTGGCCCTTGCACAATGGTTAGAGCAAAACCCTAACGTAGAAAGCGTAAACTATCCGGGGTTGCCATCCAGTACCTATCATAAGCTTGCCAAAAAATATTTGCGTAATGGCTTTGGTGCGGTATTGTCGTTTACGGTAAAAGGAACAAAAGAGAATGCAACCAAGCTGGTTGACAACCTTAAATTAGTTAGCCACCTGGCCAATGTGGGCGATGCCAAAACCCTTATCATTCAACCTTCGGCAACCACGCATCAGCAGCTTTCTACCGAAGAGCAGATTACTGCTGGTGTATTGCCTAATCTGTTGCGCATATCAGTAGGCATTGAACATATCGATGATATCAAGGCCGATTTGGAGCAGGCATTTGAAAAAGTATTTACAAGTGAATTAGTAGTTTAATGTTAAAGACCGATCAGATATTTCACTTTGCCAGTGAGTTCCTGTTGGAAACCGGGGGGATTCTCCCCGGTTTCCAATTAAAGTACACTACACTGGGCCAGCTTAATAAAGATCGCAGTAATGTGGTGTGGATATGCCATGCCCTTACAGGAAGCTCGGATTTTACCGATTGGTGGAAAGATTTATTCACCGAAGGAACTCCTTTCGATCCGCGCGATTATTTTATTATCTGTGCCAACATGCTGGGTGGATGTTATGGTTCAACCGGGCCGTTGTCTATCAATCCAAAAACAGGCAAGCCCTTTTATCATTCCTTTCCGGAAATAACTAACCGCGATGTGGTTAGGAGTTTCGATTTGCTCAGGCAACACCTGGGTATTTCAAAAATTCATACGTTGCTGGGTGGCTCGTTAGGGGGGCAACAGGTATTAGAGTGGGCCATCGTTCAGCCGCAGGTATTTGAAAGAATTATTCCTATTGCAACAAACGCATTCCATTCGCCATGGGGCATAGCCATTAATGAAGCCCAACGCATGGCTATTGCAGCCGATAGCACATGGAAAGAAGATGATGCCCGTGCCGGTGCAGAGGGAATGAAAACGGCACGGGCTATTGGTATGATTTCGTTTCGCACATACAATACCTTTCTGCAAACGCAAAGCGAAAAGACAAGCGATAAAACGGATGATTTCCGGGCTGCTTCTTATCAACGGTATCAGGGGCATAAGTTAGCTAACCGGTTTAATGCATTCTCTTATTGGACTCTTACCAAAATGATGGATAGTCATAATGTGGGGCGCAACCGGCAAAGTGTAGAACATGCATTGGCAGCCATAACGGCCCGCACCTGGGTAATTGGCATTGATACTGATTTATTGTTTCCTATTCGGGAACAGGAGTTTCTTGCGCGGAATATTACAGGAGCAAAACTTGATACGCTAACCTCGCTGCACGGACACGATGGTTTTTTAGTGGAGTTCGATCAGTTTAAACAGAGTGTTAGAAAATTTTTAAAAGCAGAAATAAAGAAAGAAACATTAGTATGAAAAAGAATTTGAAATTGGGTGTATTCGGGTTTGGCTGCGTAGGGCAAGGGCTTTATCATGTGTTGAATGAAACCCACGGAGTAAAAGCAGAAATTAAAAAGTTTTGTGTAAAGAATCGTAACAAGGCGCGCATCATAGACGCATCATACTTTACTTACAACGCAGATGATATTCTGAACGACCCCGAAATAGATGTGGTGGTAGAACTGATTGACGATGCCAACGCTGCGTTTGAGATTGTAAAAAAGGCAGTTGAAAACGGAAAGCATGTAGTAACCGCCAATAAAAAAATGCTGGCCGAACACCTGGAAGAAATTTACGAACTTCAAAAAACCTACGATCGTTCCATTTTATACGAAGGTGCAGTATGCGGCAGTATTCCAATTCTTCGCAATCTGGAAGAATATTATGACAATGATTTAATCACCAGCATAGAGGGCATATTCAACGGCTCAACAAACTATATTCTTACCAAAGTTTTTGAGGAAAGAAAGAATTATGCCGAAGCGTTGAAGGCTGCTCAGGAACTTGGCTTTGCCGAAACCGATCCGTCACTGGATGTAAAAGGGTATGACCCTAAATTCAAACTGGCTATTGCTATTACCCATACCTTCGGTGTTTTTGTTCGCCCCGAAAACATCATCAACATCGGTATTGATAAAATATCCGCTACCGACTTGAAATACGCACGCGAAAACAACCTTACCATCAAACTGGTTGCCCGTTCGTACAAAATCCGCGATGAGATTTTCGGATTTGTTGTCCCCCAATACATCCCTACTGATAACATGCTGGCATCGGTACGCAACGAGTACAATGCTGTTTTAGTGGAAGGTGCTTTCGCAGAAAAGCAGGTGTTTATTGGTAAGGGAGCGGGCAGCTATCCTACCGGCTCGGCTGTGCTATCCGATATCTCGGCCCTTACCTTTGACTATCGCTACGAATACAAAAAAATAGCCCAAAACGATGGACTGCCTTTTTCGAATAACGTGCTGGTAGATGCCGTGGTAAGTTTTCCGCAAGGCAATCTTATTACTCCGCAAGACTTTGAAACCTTTAAAGGAGGCTACCAGGGTGGCGGGTTTCAAAACCTGCAAGGCAGTGTGCCTTTGGAAAAACTAAGAGAATGGGCCGGGTGGGATAATGTAAGCGTAATTCTGGCGCCTGAAATTAACCTGACAGCCATTCCGGCTTCCGAACTGTTTGAGCGGTTAACCGCTTAGGTAATCGGTCTTTTCTAATAAACTGGCAATCATACTATTGCCAGTTTATTTTTTATGGCATTTCGTATTCATATCATGGGCGATTTTCACTTCCCTTCCTATATTTGTAGCCCAAGGTAAATCGATCTAATTCCATGTTAATTTTCATTTCTATTGTTGCCTTCACTGTAGTAATCCTTTTACTGGTGGGGCTGCTGATTTTCGCCCAGAAAAAATTAGTGCAATCCGGCCCGGTTAAAATTCTTATTAATGGCGAAAAGACCATTACCGTTTCTGCCGGAAGTTCATTGTTAAGTACACTGGCCAACGAAAAAATATTTCTTCCTTCGGCTTGCGGAGGTGGCGGAACCTGCGCCATGTGTAAGTGTGTGGTGGAATCGGGTGGTGGCGATGTATTGCCAACCGAAGTAGGCCACCTTTCCCGCAAGGAACAAAAAGAACATGTGCGCCTGGGTTGCCAGGTAAAGGTGAAACAAGACCTCACCATCCGCATACCGGAAGAAATTTTTGGTATTAAAAAGTGGGAATGCGAAGTGGTGAGCAATTACAACGTATCTACTTTTATTAAAGAGTTTGTAGTTAAGCTTCCTCCGGGCGAAACCCTGAAGTTTGAAGCCGGTGGGTATATTCAGATTGATGTGCCAACTCTAACGGTCGACTTTAAAACCATGGACATTACCCCGCACCCTGAGTTGGGCCATAAGCCTGATGTATTCCAAGGCGATTGGGATAAGTTTAAGTTGTGGGGGTTGAAGATGAAGAACGATGAGCCCATCTTCCGCGCCTACTCCATGGCTAACCACCCGGCTGAAGGAAACATCGTGATGTTGAACATCCGGATTGCCACGCCACCGTGGGATAGGGCCAATAATAAATGGATGGATGTTAACCCTGGTATTTGTTCATCGTATGTATTCTCGCGCAAACCTGGCGATAAAGTAACCATCTCGGGCCCTTACGGTGAATTCCACATCAATAAGACCCAGCGCGAAATGATTTATATTGGCGGAGGTGCAGGCATGGCCCCGCTACGCGCACAGATATTCCACCTGTTCCATACCGAAAAAACCAATCGTAAAGTTTCGTACTGGTATGGTGGCCGTTCAAAAAAGGAGTTGTTCTATGTTGAGCACTTCCGCAAAATTGAACAGAACTTCCCTAACTTCCAGTTTAACATTGGTTTATCCGAACCGCTTCCGGAAGACAACTGGAAAGTGAAAAAATCCCTGGATGATAAGGATGGGGATGGATACATCGGCTTCATTCATAAATGTTTGTACGATAACTACCTGTCGGCACATAAGGCACCCGAAGATGTTGAGTTCTACCTGTGCGGCCCGCCTATGATGAACGCAGCCGTATTGAAAATGCTGGATGACATGGGCATTCCAAAGGAGAATGTTCGATTTGACGACTTTGGAGGATAATCCATACTTACTGACAAGAAACTTAAGCCCTGCAAAATGCGGGGCTTTTTGTTTAATTTTGATTGTATGACTACCGGGGAAATCAAAAAAATAGCAGAACCTATTCTTAGGAAGCACGGGGTAAGCAAAGCTGCAATCTTTGGTTCTATGGCCTCGCAGACCTATACTGATGAAAGTGATGTTGATATTTTGATAGAACTGGATGAATCATACAGTATGCTTGATATTATTAGAATCAAGTTTGAATTGGAAGATGCATTAGGCCGAAAGGTGGATCTTGTAGAATATCAAGCCATAAAACCAGCGCTAAAAAAATATATTTTAGATAATCCAGTCCCAATTTATGGGTAAGCGTGATCCGCTATTGCTGCTTGACGATATTCTTGAATCAGTTCAAAAGATTGAACAGTACATAAAAGGGTTAACTGAAAGCCAGTTCGCTTCTAATTTCGAAAAACAAGATGCTGTGTTTCGAAGGTTCGAGATTATTGGGGAAGCTATAAAAAATTTGTCACCGGACATTCGTAAAAAACATTCTCACGTACCATGGAAAGATATTGCAGGATTACGAGACATTTTAATTCATAATTATTTCGGCTTATCCCCTGGGCGTATCTGGAAAATCATTTTAAGCGATCTCCCCGCTTTAAAAGGCAAGTGGAAGAAATTAGAAACACATTAAGTTAATAAGAATGGATCTCACCCTCTTTTTCTCACCCATCGATGATGGAATTTATAGTAAGCCTTATCCTGTAAACTCATTTTTTAAAAGCATCCGGGTATATGGCGATAAAATGCCCGATTATAAAGATGCTCATATTGCCATTATCGGGGTAAAGGAAGATCGGGGTACTACCAGCAATTCGGGTTGTGCCCATGGCCCGGATGAAATTCGAAAAAAAATATATCAGTTAAAAAAAGGGACTGGCACGTATCGGATAGTTGATCTCGGTAATCTGAAACCCGGCATCGATCTGGACGAGACCTATGTGCGTATTAGTGAGGTGTGCCGGATATTACTAGAAAATAATGTACTACCACTAATTCTGGGAGGCTCTCATGATTTAGATTATGGCCAATACCGAGGTTATGAAGAAATGGAGAAACTGGTGAGCTTACTCAACATCGATGCCTTTCTTGATCTGGATGATCATCGCGAAGCAGAAAAAGCCAGTCAACATATTCACAAAATTCTGCTGCACGAACCCAACTATTTATTAAGCTATACGCATCTGGCCCATCAGCTTTATCTGATCGATCCGTCCTCCGTAAATATTCTGGAAAAACTTTACTTCGAAGCTTTTCGCATCGGGCAAATGAGAACCAACCTGGCCGAAATGGAACCGGCCATTCGTAATGCAGACTTAATGAGTTTTGATATTACTGCCATCCGTTCGTCCGATGCTCCGGGTAATGCTAATGCCCAACCCTTTGGGTTAACCGGTGAAGAAGCCTGCCAGCTTTGCTGGTATGCAGGCATGAATGAAAAATTGAGTTCGGCCGGATTTTATGAATATAATCCAGAAAAGGATGATGCCAACAAAAAAACAGCATCGGTAATTGCTACCATGATCTGGTACTTTATAGAAGGGTTTTATCATCGCAAACACGACACTAACTTTAAGAGCAACGATTTTTTAAAGTATGTGGTGTCTATGGCAGCGGAGCCCGAAACCATCACCTTCTTTAAAAGTAAAGTCACCGAAAAATGGTGGATGGAGGTTGCCTACCATCAACCCGGTGCACGCTATGCACGCAACAGCATAATCCCATGCAGTTATACCGATTATCAAACAGCTACCAAAGGAGAAGTGCCGGAACGATACATCAGCACATTGGCTAAACTGACCTGATTCTTTACTATTTTTTTTGTCGAACTCTGAAAAGCTGTGCGGCAACCACACTAATAATAACAAGGGTTATCCCGATTACCAGGGCAGGATGTTGTGATGTGTGAACGGCATCGCTTATAGCTTTATCAATGCTATTTATTCCAATCAAAGAGGTAGTACCAAATATTACCAGCAACACACCATTGTACCACTGTGCATGCCTGTGTTCAGGTTTCACCAGGCGATCATCATTCACCATAATAATTAAAAAATAAGTAAGCAGGGGCAACACAAATCCATTTAACGCCTGCACAGCCAGTATTACAGGAATTGGCTTTATGCCACTAATGCCAAAAACAAAGCCAGTGAGCAAAACAAATATCCAAATCATACGAATCTGATTTTTATTTTGCGAACGCAATACCGTTGACCCAATTAAGGAGGCTGCATAGGGAGACGTAATGGCTGAAGAAAATCCGGCTGCAAATAGTCCAATGCCCAATGCAAAGGCTGCCCATGGCCCTATGTTGTTGCCCAATATTTCGGCAAGAGCCGGAAACGAAGTGAATGAACCGGCCACTGTTCCGGCCAATAGAATGCATGCCGTAATTAAACCACCAATAAGAACTGAAATAGTTAACCCTATCCGCATAAGCGGAATGGTATTGCCTTTACTTATTGCTGAGCCAATGAAGATATTGTACGGCACAATGGTAGTACCTACCACGGCCAGGGCTATCCATTCACTACCCAGGGGTAATTTGGGCACAGCCGATGCTTTTAATATTTCGCCAATCGTAAATTTTGCTTTAACCGCCAATACAGCAAAGGCAATTGCCATTACTAATACCAAAAAAGTCATAACTCCAGAAATAAGTTTGCTGCCCCCTTGCCATAAAATGATTGCTGCACAGCCTGTAATACCAAGGGTTAACCACTTTGTGTTCACACTAATAAGCAGCGACAATCCGGAAACAGCACCCAGAATATTTCCGGCTTCGTATGCTGCACAACCTAACAATACGGGTAATGCCACTAACCACTTTATCCAACTCAATTGAAATCCTTTGTCAATACACTCGCCAAAGGTTAGCCCGCTACTAATAATTATTCTTGCCGAAACTTCTTGTAACACAATGCAGGCAATGGTTGCAAACACAACAGCCCATAACAAACTCAGTTGAAATGTGGCACCCGCTGTAATGGCAGTAGTAATAGTACCCGGCCCGATAAATGCGGCTGAAATTACCGACCACAGTATTACACTTCTAATTTTATCGGGTTTCATATCTCATAAAAATATGGGTTTGTTGCTCATTCTCCACATCACCAGCGTTTTGACTTTCCCTTCAGGTTGAATAATTGTATCTTGAACTATGGGAAATGAAAAAATGGCTCTTACTTCAATCCGCTTTGCCGCAGCTGGCAACATGCTCATTCATGGAATAGCGCGGATTATAACCGATGGTGTAACTCCATTTGATGGATTTTTATCCGGCATAGGATTTCCACCGTATTCCGCATGGATAATTACACTCTTTGAAGTTGGTGCTTCGCTGGTCCTGTTGCTTAACCGTTGGGTTATTCCCATCAGCATCTTATTTATTCTTCAATTAATGATGGGAATAATTTTGGTGCACGGCCGCGAGGGCTGGTTTGTGGTAGGAGCCGGAAGAAACGGAATAGAATACAGTGTGTTGCTGATTATTTGTTTTATCTGCACCATCTGGAGCACGAGGGCTAAAATTTGAATTCTATTTATTCATTCCAGGCAATACCCCTGAAAATGTAATACCAAATGCATTAGCTGAATAAGGGTTGTTATCCTGATCGGTATATTTCAATGCAGTAAACGAAATACCAACTCCGTAATACGCAATCTCAAACACCGGCCCGGCATTGCTCTTAAAAGTCATATTCCCTCCCAGGCCGTCTGAATTTAATTTGACCCCACTGTGTGTAACAATGCCTGCCCCCAATCTTAGTTTAGGAGCTACCATAAAATTGGCAGTTAATTGCATAGGAACCCGGGTAAGCCGAATATGCACATTATCGGCCTGTGTGGTTACATACTTATAACCAATTGATCCGCGAAGCAGAAATTTATTGACTTTAGGAAACTGTACTTGTGCCCCTACCGAAATAGATCCGCCCTGGCCTGCCCGTACTTCCTGGGTTTCTCCATTTGAAAAAAACACTTTTGCTACTTCATCGCCTCCAAATTCAAGCGCTCCGCCTACCAAGAACCGAACAGGTCTGTATTTAGGTTCGTCTTGTGCAACGGCATTACCAAAAAGACTTAAACACAACACAATGCCGGGCAAATATTTCAATTTCATAAAAAGGGTTATTGAGGCGCAATACTATAAAAATGCAGTCAAACGCTCTGTTCACTTTCGTTAATAAATTTCTACAACCCTCTTCTTTAATAGTTTTTGCATTTGCTTTGGCACCAGCAATAAAATTTCTTCTTTCAAGATTTTAATCAATCTCGTTTTTAAATGATCGCGGTGGGTTACCAGGCTCACTTCACGCACGGGGCTCGGTTCTTTCAGGTGCTTAACTAGTTTCATCTGGGCCGGACTAAATTCCATAACTGCTAACTCCGGTAGAATAGTTAGTCCATCGCTTTTATCAACCATCCGCTTAAGGGTTTCTATGTTTCCTGTTTCATATTTAAAAGAAAGATTAGAATGCTTTCGCAACTCACACAAATTAAGAATCTGCGACCGAAAGCAATGCCCCTCTTCCAACAACCATAATTGGTTAGGGTCTATTTCGGTTGGTAATATGTACTTCTTGTCCACCAAAGCATTTTTCTTTGATACATACACAAAAAGCTCCTCATAAAACAGAACATCTTCTTTAATGGAAGGGTCTTTAAGTGGTGTTACCACTATACCACAATCAAGCTTGTTGTTTTTTAACTCTTGTACCACATCTTCAGTAATGATCTCGCGCACAACCAAATTAACTTTTGGATATTTCTCACGTATGTTCTTAAACAACGAAGGCAGCAGATAAGGCGCTAACGTAGGGATAATGCCAATCCGTATTTCACCTGACATAGTATCCTTTTGCTCGGTTATCAACTGTTTTATACCTCCAGCCTCGCGCAAAATAACACGGGCTTGTGCTATAATGCGTGTTCCAATTTCGGTAGGAATAACCGGCTGTTTGGTCCGATCGAAAATTTTTACTCCCAGTTCTTCTTCCAGTTTTTGTATCTGCATACTCAGTGTGGGTTGGGTAACAAAACACTTTTCTGAAGCCAGCATGAAATGACGGTGGGTATCCAGCGCCACGATATATTCCAGTTGAGTTAAAGTCATAGATAAAAACTATAAGATCATAAAAATAATCAATTTGATTTATGTTTTTCAGACCCGTAACCTTGTAGTTGCCGGGGCCTGGTAATATGACGTAGGTCATTGTACATACTGCTGCCCCGACTTAGTATTATAGAGTCAATCATTAAAAATATTAATCGACAATAAATCTTAAACACATGGAGCAAAACGGAACAAACGGTGAAGGTAAATGCCCTTTTACCGGAGCTATCAAACAAACTTCAGGCGGTGGAACACAAAATCAAAACTGGTGGCCTAACCAATTGAGAGTAAACATTCTTCGCCAAAATTCTTCCCTTTCCAACCCAATGGAAGAAAAATTCAATTACGCGGAAGAGTTTAAAAAACTCGATCTGGCAGCAGTAAAAAAAGACCTAACAGCAGTAATGACTGATTCGCAGGACTGGTGGCCGGCTGACTACGGGCACTACGGTCCATTGTTTATTCGAATGGCCTGGCATGGTGCCGGTACCTATCGAATAACAGACGGTCGCGGTGGTGCAGGTGCAGGGCAGCAACGGTTTGCTCCGCTTAACAGTTGGCCCGATAACGGTAACCTGGACAAGGCCCGCAGATTATTATGGCCGATCAAACAAAAATATGGCAAGCAGATTTCGTGGGCTGATTTATTCGTTCTAGCAGGTAATGTCGCATTAGAATCTATGGGCTTCAAAACTTTTGGTTTTGGCGGTGGCCGCGAAGATGTGTGGGAACCTGAACAAGATACCTATTGGGGATCGGAAACTACCTGGCTGGCATTAAGTAACAATCCAAACAGCCGCTATTCCGGCAAACGCGATTTGGAAAATCCATTAGCTGCCGTACAAATGGGTTTGATCTATGTAAATCCTGAAGGACCAGATGGTAACCCTGACCCGCTTGCAGCTGCGCACGACATTCGCGAAACGTTTAAGCGCATGGCCATGAACGATGAAGAAACCGTTGCATTGATTGCCGGTGGTCACACCTTTGGAAAAACACACGGTGCGGGCGATGCCTCGTTGGTTGGCCCCGAACCCGAAGCCGCAGGAATTGAAGAACAAGGACTGGGTTGGAAGAGCAGCTATAAATCTGGTAAAGCAGGCGATGCCATCACCAGCGGGTTGGAAGTTATATGGACTTCGACACCCACTAAATGGAGCAACAACTTTTTTTGGAATTTGTTTGGCTACGATTGGGAACTTACCAAGAGCCCTGCCGGTGCGCACCAATGGAAACCCAAACATGGTGCCGGTGCTAACTCTGTACCCGATGCACACGACAAATCAAAACGTCATGCACCAACTATGTTAACAACCGACATCTCCTTACGGGTTGATCCGGAATACGAAAAAATATCAAGACGATTTTATGAAGACCCGGATGCTTTCGCAGATGCATTTGCCCGCGCCTGGTTTAAACTTACACACCGCGATATGGGCCCAATCTCACGTTACCTCGGCCCCGAAGTACCAAAAGAAGAATTAATCTGGCAAGATCCAATTCCGGCAGCAACACATAAGGTAACGGATAAAGACATTGCCACACTGAAAGAGAAAATTGCCGCATCGGGCTTAACGGTATCGCAGTTAGTTTCTACAGCCTGGGCATCTGCTTCCACTTTCCGTGGATCGGATAAACGCGGTGGTGCCAATGGTGCGCGTGTTCGGTTGGCTCCGCAAAAAGACTGGGCCGTGAATAATCCAGCTCAGTTGGCAAAAGTGCTACAAGTACTGGAAGGCATTCAAAAAGAATTTAAGAATATTTCCCTGGCCGACTTGATTGTGCTGGCCGGTAACGTTGGTGTTGAAAAGGCCGCTAAAGATGCGGGCTTTGTTATCAGTGTGCCATTTGCACAAGGACGTGGCGATGCTACGCAGCAACAAACCGATGTTGAATCGTTCGAAGTACTTGAACCTATTGCCGATGGTTTCAGAAACTACCTGAAAGGTAAATTCACCATTCCGGCTGAAGCGTTATTAATTGATAAAGCACAGTTGTTAACCCTTACTGCGCCAGAGCTTACCGTGTTGATTGGTGGTATGCGCGTATTGGATACCAATTTTGACGGTTCGAAGCACGGTGTATTTACCAGTACACCCGGAAAGCTGACAAACGATTTCTTTGTAAACCTGCTTAGCATGGACAACGCATGGACTGCCACAGACGAATCGAAGAATGTGTTTGAAGGTAAGGACCGCAAGACCGGTAAGGTGAAGTGGACAGGTACCCGAGCCGATCTTGTTTTTGGTTCGAACTCAGAACTTCGTGCTGTGGCCGAAGTGTACGGAAGCGCTGATGCAAAGGAAAAATTCGTGAAAGACTTTGTGGCAGCGTGGACTAAAGTGATGAATGCAGATCGGTTCGATCTGAAGTGATTTTTCCTCTTTATCTTTTTATAGAAAAAGAGGTTGTCTCAAAAGTCAAATTAAGATTGGAATGAGATTCCGGCACAAGGCCGGAATCTCGTTTAGTACCACGAAATCGAGATCGCGGAACAAATCCGCGATGACAGAACGTCTTTTGAGACAGGCTCTTTTGTTTACGAAAACCAGGATATTTGTAATTCAAAATCCAAACTTATACTCTTCAATCAAACTCGTTTTCCTTCCGTGTTTGAATGCGTAAAGATCGGCTGGCCTTCGTTTGTTTGATGTGTCAGAACCAATCTTCGTTATCATACCGGTTTTCAAAATCTTTCTTCTGAAATTGGGCCGGTCAATTTGCCTTCCTAAAATAGATTCTACCAAAGCCTGAAGTTCGGGTAACGTAAACTTTGATGGTAACAAGTTTGAGGCAATGGGAGTGTAAGGCATCTCTTTCCTCAACGATTCGCAGGCACTTTTTACAATATCACTGTGATCCATGGCCAATTCTTTCAGTTTATTAACTGGTAACCACTGTGCCCCATCCATAAACTGGGTTGGTCTTAATTCAATTTTTGAATAATCAACCAGAGCCAGGTAACAAACAGATACAAATCGTTTAGAAAACCAATCGAGTACGCCCTTATCTGCTTTTGACTTAAATACCCTGCTCTTGGTGAATTCCCTATTGAAAGAACGGCTCGCCTTGCCAAAGACAGCAAACTGCTTGAATAGAATTTTCTCAAGACCTGTACTTTCTTTTACGATTCTCTCCATGGCTACTACCAAATCTTCTTTCTGGTAAACGTACCCTCCTGGCAAAACCATCAGGTGAACACTATCTAACGAAATCCTATTAACAACTACATGAAGTGCCTTTTCGTGAAAACCAAGAATAACGCAGTTAACTGAAAGCTGTGGAATAGCCTCTTTTTCAACCGATTCAACATATCTGAGGATTTTATCAAACATAAATAGTTATTCCATTTTGAGCTTCGTAAAAATAAGGTAGTTTTGAGTCAAAATGACTCAAATTTTAGTTTATTTTCGTATCCCAGCATTCTACCTATGAAAAAGCGTTACAAAATTCTCATTGCCCTGGTTGTACTTTTGGTAGCCGCCTACTTCTGGTTTACCCGCGACACACGCGAAATCAACGTACTGGTATTTTCTAAAACGGCTTCGTTCCGGCATGAGTCAATTGGTGCGGGTAAAGCAGCCATTATAGCAATGGGAAAGGAGCACAACTTCTCTGTAGATACAACAGAAAATAGCGAAGTCTTTACCGAAAAAACACTACGTAACTATAATGTTATTGTGTTTTTAAACACGACAGGCGAGGTGTTGAATGACATGCAGCAACTGGAAATGAACCGCTGGATACAAGCCGGAGGTGGATTTGTGGGTATTCATGCTGCCGCAGATACTGAATACGAATGGCCCTGGTATGGCGAATTAGTAGGCGCCTACTTTAATGGGCACCCCAACGACCCCAATGTTCGCGATGCTGTTATAAATGTGGTTGACAAAAATCACAACTCCACAAAACATCTACCGGCTGAATGGAAACGTACCGATGAGTGGTACAACTATAAAGACATTCGCCCGGAGATTAACGTGTTGCTGAACCTCGATGAAAAATCATACGAAGGAGGAACCAATGGCGACAACCACCCTATTGCATGGTATCGCGACTTTGATGGAGGCAGAACCTGGTACACAGGCCTTGGTCATACAAATGAAGCGTACACCGATCCGGAATTTATACAAATGCTTTGGGGTGGTATTGAATATGCTGCCGGGCCGGGTGTGCCTGTAAACTACAATAACTCGCGTGTAGCGCCTGAAGAAAACCGGTTTCAGAAGGTGGTGCTTGAGTTTAACCTCAACGAGCCAATGGAATTGGATATGCTGCCAGGTGAAGATGTCTTATTTATTGAAAGACGAGGTGATATTAAGCTATTTAAGAAATCAGAAAACAAAGTAAAGCTGGTTACAAAATTTCCAGTGTTCAGCGATTTGGAAGATGGCTTGCTTGGGTTGGCGGTAGATCCGGATTATGAAAAGAATCATTGGATTTATTTGTACTATTCACCAGTTGGAAAAGAAGCTGTACAACGTCTTTCCCGGTTTACTTTCATTGGCGATTCGCTTGAGCGAGCCAGCGAGAAGATAATATTAACCGTAAACACGCAACGCGAACAATGTTGCCACTCGGGCGGCTCGGTTGAGTTTGGTCCCGATCGGTTGCTTTATCTATCCGTGGGCGACAATACCAGTCCGCGTGAAACGGGCTACGGTCCTATTGATGAACGCCAGGGCAAATCGCCCTGGGACGCACAAAAGTCATCGGCAAACACAAATGACTTGCGCGGAAAAATTCTACGCATAAAACCTGAAGACAACGGCACCTATTCTATTCCAGATGGAAATTTGTTTACCGATGCGAAACAAGGCAGGCCTGAAATTTATGTAATGGGTGTTCGTAATCCATTCCGTATTTCTATTGATCAGAAAACAGGATTTCTTTATTGGGGCGATGTGGGTCCTGATGCAGGAAAAGATAGTGTTGGCTTTGGCTCTAAAGGTTATGACGAATTAAATCAGGCAAAGAAAGCCGGTAACTTCGGATGGCCCTACTTTATTGGTAACAACTACGCCTATAACGAGTATGATTACGGCACGAATAAATCCGGGCCCTTGTATGATCCTAAGAAGCCGGTGAACAATTCGCCTAATAATACAGGAGCTAAAGAATTACCGGCAGCCACTCCGCCTATGTACTATTATCCTTATACACCATCAAATGAGTTTCCATTGGTAGGTGAAGGTGGACGCAATGCTATGGCCGGGCCGGTGTTTTATAAAGATCGGTTCCCCGAATCCACCAGCCGGTTTCCAGATTATTACGACAAGAAATTGTTTACATACGATTGGATGCGCGGTTGGATAATGGCCGTTACGTTGGATGAAAAAGGCGATTACATTCGCATGGAAAGATTTCTGCCCGGCATGATGTTTAACAATATGGTTGACGTAGTGTTTGGCCCGGCTGGCGATATGTATGCTCTTGAATATGGTACAAACTGGTTTAGCCAGAACATGGATGCCAGACTTATTCACTTAACCTATTCTTCGGCTAATCGGGTTCCGGTAGCGGCCATCAGCGCGGATAAAACGGTTGGTAAAACTCCGCTTACCGTAACGTTTAATAGCGATGCTACCACAGATCCCGATGGAGATGAAATTAAATACGAATGGAATTTTGGCGATGGAGAAACATCAACCGAAAAAAATCCCGCACACGAATTTAAAAAAGCGGGTGAGTACAAAGTGAACTTCTCCGTTACCGATCCTTCCGGTGAAAAAGCATCGCAGGAACTCCTGATAATTGCTGGTAACGACCTGCCCGAACTTAAAATAAATTTTTCTGGAAACAGCCGGTTCTATTGGAACAATTCAACCTTTGATTACAGTGTTGAAGTAACCGATCGCGAAGATGGTTCGGTAGGAAACGGCATTGATGCCAAAGCCATTACGTTTACAGCCGATTACCTTGCTCATGGCAAAGATGTTACAGAAATTATTCAGGGGCACCAGGCTAACATGGAAGCATCGGCAAACCTGGTTGGAAAAACCTTGTATGAAAATTCTGACTGCCGGTCGTGCCACCATGCCACCGAAAAATCGGTAGGCCCTGCTATGAAACAGATTTCCGATAAGTATGCAGACAATGAAGGTGCTGTAAAAATGTTAGTCGATAAAGTAATTAAAGGTGGCTCCGGTGTATGGGGCGATTTAATGATGGCTCCTCATCCGCAGTTAAGTGTTGATGATACCGAAAAGATGATTCGTTACATGTTATCCATTGGCAACAAAACACCGCAATCAGGGCTTCCCAACAAAGGAGTTTATACATTGAATAAACACAAACCAACAGAGAAGGAAGGTACGTACATCTTTACCGCTTCTTATACCGACCGGGGTGGCAATGGCATTAAACCGTTAACCGCCACTAAAGTAATTGTACTCTCCTATCCGTTGCTTGGAGCCGATCAATACGCTGAAAAGAAAAAGGCCCAGACATTCAAAATAACCAAAGACATCTATCCAGCCGTTGAAGAGGAAACAACCATTGTGCTCCCCAACCACGAAGGCTCAGTGCGGTATAAGGGTATAGATTTTACCGGAGTTGGATCAATAAAAATTGGCGCAGCCGTTGCTCCTAATTATTTCTCCGGAGGTACATTGGATATCTTTATCGATGATGAAACGGGTCAGAAGATTGGATCGGCTAAATTGGAAATAGGTCTTACTGATCTTGGTTTTAAAGAATTACCTGTTTCCATCAGCGAAGTAAAAGGAGTGCATGACCTAATTATTAAAGTTAATTGCACCGACCCCAGCAAAGTATTTGGAGGTATTGCCACACTTGAATTTGTTAAGAAATAATAGTTATGAAAAAATTTTTAAAAATCTTTCTCTGGACTGTTTTATCCCTGGTGCTTATTCTGGGACTTTTAATAACCGGATTTATCTATAAAGTTCAGAATGGGTTTCCTGTTTTTTATGAAACAGAAATACCTGCTATTGATTTTCCGTCAGATAAAAAGGCAATTCTGCTTTTTTCTAAGTCAACGGTTTTCGGCATGGAGAATCTATTGAAACCGGTAAAAAAACTTTTGCTGAGCTGGCAGAAAAAAATAATTGGTTTTTATACAGTACCGAAGAAGGCGGAGTTTTTAATAAAGAACAGCTTGCCAAATTCGATATGGTAATCTTCAATAATTCCACCGGTCGGTTGTTAAACGAAGAACAAGAAAAAAATCTTGAAAAATATGTTGAAGGTGGCGGTTCACTATTGGGCATACATGGCGCTGGCGATAATTCGCACCATTGGGATTGGTACGTAAAGAATCTGACTGGCTCCGATTTCTCTCATCATGCACTAACCCCTCAGTTTGAGGAAGCTGTTATAACCCTGCACCCGGAAGCCGACAGCGTAATAAAAACAAATTTGCCTGAGCAATGGACCCATGCCGATGAGTGGTACGTGTTCTTTGAGAACCCAAGAAACCATGGATTTACCCTGCTCTATTCTATCGATGGCGAAAAAATTAATCCGAATGGAAATATACTTTGGATGAAAAGTAAAAACTTCGGTATGGGCAAAGAGCATCCGGTGGTCTGGTATAAAGACGTAGGTGAAGGTCATACCTACTACACCTCATTAGGGCACGATGCTACTGTGTGGCAACAGAAACCGTTCGTTCAAATGTTGGAGAACATTGTTAATCAATTTTAAAATCCGTCAGGTTGAAAAACCTTACGATAAGAAAATGTCACCCTTTCAGGGTTTTAGTGTTTTATCTACTTGTTAATAGTAATTACACCACCTCGTGGTTATTTTAAGTCCGAAGGACTGACATTATTATAGAAACAATGTAAAAAATCCTACAGTTGAACCGCGAAGCGGTAACAAGAGTAATTATATTATCTAACACCAATGATGGTTTCATAAAGTTTTTTAAAGGCTAACGGCAGCAATTCCTCTGAGACCCTAAAATTATCAATCAATTTGTCTGCTTTATATGTCTGAACAGTATAGTAACTGTCTTTAGCCGTTTTGCTTTTTGTCTGGCTAAAACTTGTCCAATCTAATTGATCAACTTGATTGAATATCTCTTCTCTCTTTTTTTTAGTCATCTTAACAAGAGTTTTTCGTTTTAATCCCTTGACATGCAAATAGCTTACAACTGGTGTTATGAAGTAGACCTTTCTTCTTTTAATGATGAGTTCAAATGTCTGCGTAAGTAGAAAGTCCCCGCTTTGAGAAATAGTCATCCTATCAATTCCTTCATTTTTTATCTGAGAAAATGAATTGAAATAATTTAATGACAAAATTGAGATTATCAATAGAACTCGTGTCATCACTAACAAAATCTCGATCTAGTAATTGTTGCTGTTGATTGCTGCAAGTCATATAACCTGATAGGTTCACCTAAAATCCGTCAGGTTGAAAAACCTTACGATAAGAAGAACCTGTACATATAAACCGCTACCCCACCACTTCATCAAAGGCTTTTACAAAGGCTTTCATTTCATTTAGTGTGCCTATACTTACACGACACCACTCTTTGCCCTGGTAATCCCAGATACGAATCTGGAAACCGCGTTTTACGGTTTCGCTCAGAATAGTTTTACCATCTTTGGGTGCCGGAAATAATACGCAATTGGTACGCGACTTGCCGTGGAACCAGCCCTTCTTATCTAAGTATTGCTGAAAGAAATTCAATGCCTCGTTGTTCTTGGTGCGTGTAAGTTTAGCAAACTCTTTATCGTTTAGCGAAACTTTGGCTGCTGCCAGACCGGCCTGATTAATCATGGGGCCCATCTGGTATTTTGAAATTTTCCGGATCAGATCCGGATGAGCAATGGCATAGCCCAAACGCAAACCGGCCAGTCCGTACACTTTAGAAAACGTGCGCGACACCATTACGTTATGCCCTTTGCGCACCAGTTCCACAGCCGAGTGTTGTTCTTCCGGTTCCAGAAACTCAAGGTAGGCTTCATCGGAAAACACTAACGTCTTTTTACTCATCTCTTCGCAGAAATCAACAAACTTTTTTCCTTCAATCGTGGTGCCGGTTGGATTGTTAGGGTTACACAGAAACATCAACTTTGTATCGGAATGAACCGCTGCAGCCAATGCATCGAGATCGTGTTTGTGATACTCGTCCAGGTCAACTCTATCCCACCGCGCATGCAGTTTCTCAGCATAATCCATTAACGAACGAAATGTTGGAAAGGCAGAAAGCACAGCACCACCTTCTAAGGCAACGGCCATACCGGTAAGGCATAACGTTTCGGACGAACCATTTACCACCATGATATGATCGGGCGATACGTCTTCTTTTTCGGCTAATACTTTTTTAAACTCCTGAACATGTTCAAAGGCATACCGGTTAAAGTTGTTCATGGATTCCTGAATGGCCTTGCGTGCCAAAGCCGATGGCCCGTACGGATTTTCGTTAGATCCTAGTCTCACTAATTTGTCGTTGGCCGGAACAAACAAACGCTCAGCCTCACTTACCGGGGCGGCCAGTAGTTGGTTTACAAGGAAAGGAGAAACAGTTAACCCACCCGTAAGTGCTAATGTGGATTTAAACCAGGTTCTGCGATTGATGGACTTATTCATAGTGTGAAGATTCAGTCTTCAAGTTCTTCATAGCCTACTCTAAGCATGGCGTAAGCGAATAAGCCAATCCCAAGTATGAGAAGAGGAATTAAGATTGCAGCGGCCCAGTTAAATTCAACTTTTCCTAATACCACTTTTACAATCCAGACAATAAACCCCACTAATCCCATTACGGTGGTTATCGCTGCACCCATTCCATAATAAATAGCTAATCCTCCATTAATTCTGCGTTGCAACTTCTTGCTCATATTACCATCTTGGTTTTTGATAGTAAGTTACATAAGGTTCCCCATTTAACACAATCATTGGGTCGCCTGTTTTGGGATGATTCATTTTTTGTAATTGATACGAGCCCTGACCTCGCGTTTGTGAATTGTAATAAATGCGATCGCCTTGCACCCACCAGGTTCCCTGATCATTGCTTTGGCTGGATGTGCCCGCGTAAAATGCATTTGTGTTGGTGTCCATCGAGCGTTCTGCAGCGTATTGAAAGGTTCCGTTGGAATTTAAAACAATACATTCGCTGGAACTTGAACCACCTGTATTGGTTGAGTTTACATTTGTCCAACACCATTTGCCAACCAGCTCAGGTGCAATTTGCCCTCCTCCAGTTTGGATTTGGTTTTGTGACTGGTTAAAATTGTTGGTTACATTACCCGCACCTTTTGTGTAGGTAAACTGTTGGCCATTGGCCGTTAAGGTAATTTGATTGCCTTTAATACTGTAGGCCATCATAATGTTACCCTGCGAAGTTGCTAACGTGATGTGGCCTTGCGATACCTGATATTGAAATGTATTGCCGAGGTAAACACATTGACCATTACTCTTAAATTCGATTGACTCGCCATTACCACTCCATACTCCAATTACATCGTTTCCGTTTTGTGCGCCTCCGGCTTGCGGTTGTATAGTAGCAGCCTGTGCCTGTGTTTGCATGGGTTGTGTGTTCTGGCCACTACCGCGTGTAAATACAATATTGCCCTCAATGTCGCCACCTGAAAGGGTAAGGTTGTTACCTTGCAAAACATAGGTGTACACAGTTGTTTGCCCATTTTGTACAAGAGAAAGCTTATTTGCCTGATTGGTGTATTTGATCGTTTCTCCGTCAAATTCACCACTGCCATCAGCATTCAGCAGGAGAGTCATCTGATAACCAAACTGGCTATTTTGCCAGATTCCGACAAGTTTGTTTCCTTGTTGTGTTTTAGCTCCGATCTGAGCACTTGCTAAAACCGGAATGAGTAAAATGGCGAATACAATAGTTTTCATAATGTGTTTGATATGAAACCCAAGTTATTTAAAAAAACTACAGGAAGTATTCAGGGTGGAGACGATACTACATCATTATGGGGGTACAATGACAAGTATCAATTCTGGATTGCTATATAATCCCCATCTTTTTCATTAAAAAGGTAGCGTTTGCTTTCTGCGCTACCCCCGGATGCAGAATGTATTCAAATGTAAGCTGATCATTTTCAATTTTACCTTCAAAGCAGGCCGTGGCTATCTGTTGCGGATAGTTTTCTTGTAAAGAGCCTAATGCAATATCATGTGTAGCCAAAATTGTTAATGCTTGTTGCTCTTTTAGTCGTTTCAGTAACTCCAGCGAGCCTACTTGCTTATCGGTAGAGTTTGTACCTTTCAAAATTTCATCAAGCAGAATAAACATAGGTGTCCCTGACTCTAATTCCTGCATAATAGATTGAAGTCGGTTTAATTCTGCAAAGAAATACGATTGATGTTCCTGCAACGAATCGGTTGTGCGCATACCCGTTCGCAATTTTAACAAAGGTGTTTGCCAACTGCGTGCACACACCGGTGCTCCAATCTGCGAAAGCACAAAGTTTACACCTAATGCACGCAAAAAAGTACTCTTGCCCGCCATGTTAGCTCCTGTAATCAAATACACCCGCTGCGGATTACCTATTTTAAAATTATTATTTACCCGTTCTTTATTCGGAATAAGTAAATGCCCTATGGCTTCACCTTTCAAAACCAAGCTATCGGTTACTTCGGCAAAAGCAAAGTGTGGAGAATTATAATGCAATGTTGCCAATGAAATGAGGCTATCCCACTCGGCTAACGATTCAAGCCAGCCGGGTAAGTCGTTTGCATTTTCTTCGCGCCATCTTTCCAATTTGCTTACCGTGTGCAGATCATACAGAAACAATCCATTTCCCAATTGCATGGCAAGCGGATTCATGCGCGATTCTAATGCATGTACCAACGCAGAAAATTCTTTTACTTTCGCAAATGCACTTACCGCAATTGCATGGTGCTGTAGCATTTTTGAAGAACTGAATTTTTCCTTTGAAAGCAATTCCAGAATTTTAGCATAATTGTGTAAACTCTTACCTCCGGCTACCAGTACCTGCTGTATAGCCTCAATACGCTTCGCAAAAATTGCTGCTATGGCCAACTGTATGATCGTCATCATAAAGAATACTCCGAAGTAATTCATACTAACTATTACAAACAGGCCAACGCTAATTGTTATAGCAGGAAGTATCCAACGCAAAATTGTATAGCGTGTACGCTTATAAAAAATTGGTTTCTCTTGCAACCAAGAGAGTAGCCCGCGCACATCAAATGCGGTATTGTTTATTTGTTTGCCGGTAGCCCACACCTGTTGGCGCAACTCCAGGTTCGAAGCCAATTCGCGCACAGCTTCCTGGCGCTGATGCAAATCTTGTTGCGAATATGCAGGGTACTTTAAATCCGTAGCCAGTTTATGCTCGCCTGAATATGTGCCGCATCTGTTAATGTATTGAAATACCGAACCCGGTCCAAACAAATCCAGATCATGACTGTAGCCATGCTGCACATCGGCAAACGCCCTGCCATCAGAAAATTCAATCGACTCAAAGTTCAATGCTTTAGCTTCATGCTGGTTGAGCAAGTTGAGATAGGATAATCGTTCTTTCAATTCAACGGCAGTTGTTTGCTTGCGAACCAGTATTATAAAGCCAGCTAATGGCAGAATACCTGCATAGTAAAATATTTGGTTCGATAGTGCTAAATAAATGAGCAATCCTATTACCAACACCAGGCCAATGCGCATCCACGCATAAAGCCGTATTTGTTTCTCAACTTGTTTGCCTTCTTCCTGAAATTGTTGAGCGCGTTGCTGATAAAATGCAACAGTAGGTTCGGTGTGGGCCATCAGAACATTTTTTCAATTAATTGCATTACCTGCAAAAGGTATTTTTCATCAGTACTGTCAAAATCATTCAGCTTATCGCTGTCCACATCCAACACCAGCACTACTTCATTATTCTTTAATGCTGGTAGTACAATTTCAGATTTTGATGCCGAACTGCAGGCAATGTGTCCGGGAAATGCTTCCACATCGGGGACAACAATAACTTTCTTTTCTTTCCAGCTTGTACCACATACACCCTTTCCTAAACCAACGCGTGTGCAGGCAATCGGTCCTTGAAACGGGCCCAATACTAATTCCTGTTTACCTGCATTACTTTTTACGAGATAAAATCCCACCCAAAAAAAATCTAACGTATGTTTAAGGGCAGCCGTAATGTTGGCCAGGTTGGCAATAAGATCGGTTTCGCCAGACACGAGTGCTTCCAGTTGTGGGATGAGGACTTCGTATCGTGTTGTTTTATCAGCATCTGTTGCTATTATCAGATTTTCGGCCATGCTCAATTAATTTGACCACAAAAGTAGCCTACTCAAGCCTGGTAAAAAAGAAGAATAATAATGACTGCTATTACTACTCCAATAATTTGAATAAGGGTTTTACGCATATCAACAGGAAAGTACGGTTAGAACTTTTGCCAGCACAATGGATGGCTTAATTACCTTACCTTTGCACGTGCTATGATCCGACACCTCAAACTTCTGATTGTTCTAATTATTACTGGCACATTAGCGGTTTATGTAGTCTTTGTTATTATTCCTGAGCGGTTGGCCAGAAGTAGCTATGAAGCAGCCAAAACCATTGGCGAAGATTTTCGCAAGGCTTTCCAATTTACCCCCGAGGTAAAAGTAGAGAATACGGTAGTGCTTAATCAGCAAACTACCATACTGGAGTTGGCCGTGCTTTCGCAGAATTTTAAACACCAATATGCCTATACAAACACCTGGTTGGGCAGCACCAAAACTATTACCATTGCCGGCACCTTTGTGGCGAAAGCCGGATTTGACCTGAATGAACGATTTACCATAACTATTGAAAATAAAACAGCACGAGTTGCCTTGCCAGAACCTCAATTACTTTCTATTGAGTCGCAAGGTGATATTACCTACCGGGATGAAAATGGTTTGTGGAATTGGGTGAGTACAGAAGATCGTACAGTGGCTACCAACGCTTTTTTAGCTGACGCTAAAAGCTATGCACAACACGCAAGCTTTGTAAGCGATGCCCGAAACCAGGCTGAAGCACAAATCAAAAAAATACTGGCCCCGCACGTGAACGAAGTTGTGTTTGAATACGGAGTTGCAATTCCACCTCCTCAGTAATAGCCGGTTACCCACTGATTTTTCCGGGGTAAACCGTAGAGCCGGTATTAATGATCAGAATCTTTTCATCTTTTGGAACTTCGTCCCGCATTTGTAACAACAAGGCAAGCCCTGCTATGCCCGATGGTTCGCACCGCACAGATTGTTTTTTAGCAATATCCATGGCTTCTTCTACAAAATTCTCATCCACATCCAAAATTCCAGAAAGGTTGCCGATACGTCCGTTTTGAATCAATGAATTAATATAGAACTGATAATCGTCCAGCGAAGGCAGATAATATGAAAAGAGCTTATCGAGGCGCGAGTTAACATCGCGGGTAGTAGCGCCCATAAAATTACATTGCCCGATTTTTTTTATATCGCCCAGAAACCGAAGGTCATGTTTATAGATACTATTGTTAAACTCGCGTTCAGCAATTATTAAAATATTCACGTACAAATCGCCTGTGCCAAATGGAACAAAACAATATGCCGGGTTTTCATTCAACACCTCGTACGATAGCCAGTCGTAATAATTATCGTTAAACCGATCCAAAATTTCGCGATAGGTAATATCAATACCTTCTTTGTTGTGCGTAAGGTCTTTTATTTCTTTACCGGTAAGCGAACGGGCTCTCAGGTCGGTTTCATACACTTCGCAACCCATTTGCCGAAGAGACTCTTTTATAGTTGCACTTATCTTATTATCCATCAACACCTTCAGCTTAGTGCTTACCTTGAATAGATTAAAAAAATGTTGAATGGCGGCAGCCGCGCTACCGGATGAGATAATGGATACTTCTTTAATATTGTATCGCTTAGCTTTAATCAAAACTTCCCACGCCATGCGTGCTTTGTGTGTGCCGGTTGGGTTAGTGCTTTCGTCTTTCAGCCACACATTGGTAAAACCGGGCACCTCGATACGAAATGTATTCGATGCCGGAAAGCGGGGCTCATAAAACGGGCGTGGCGGAAACTCAGGTTTAGATGGATCGTTGAGTGAGGGCACATATAAACCATCAATCATATCATCACCAGTGCGTGCCTGTTCATCATTAATCTGCTCTTTGATCAGATCCAATTCCTTCTTAGAAAGTTTTTCAAGAAGCACATTGGCTATCTTGGCTGCAAACGAATCAACTTTATCGGAAGGAATTCCTCTGGTTGTTGCTTCTGGTTCAACATCATCGCCATCTACATCCAGCAACGATTTGTATTTATCGCTAAACTTATCGTTGATCAGACTATTCCAATCATGCTGATTTTGGGTAGCAAACAAAGCAAGAAGATTACGTAAAGATTGCGTTGCCCCGGGCGGGCTCTTTAGATTAAACGCTCTTCGCAACAAATCTTCAGACGGTCCTTGCGGGTAACTTAATGATAGTTGCGGGTCGAGGGAGGTTGTGTTTTTTACGAACTCTTTTACCGCCCTCTGCAATCCATGAATAAAACTCCACCGCCCCGTTCCTACCGATTCATGAAATCCAGTTCGCGCAAGTTGTTCGCGAATCAGATCCAGGACTTCTTTAGGTATACGTTTGGCCGATGCTTTTTTCATTTGGCAGAAGGGGTTGTTTTATCTAACACAAGAACAACCGCACAACATGATTATTATGTGTTCTTAAAAAAATCATTCCGATGAGGGTTGTTTCTCATTCACGGGGTCTGACGTTTCTGATGTTACCAAAACCTGTTCTGATTCTGAGGTTACCTGTACTTCTGGCTTTAATTCGTCTTTAAAAAAACGTTTCTGCGAGAACAGGATAATCATTACACCTATAAAGATAGACGAATCGGCAATATTAAATACCGGACTAAAAAACTCAAAGTAATCACCACCAATAAAAGGCACCCAGGTTGGCCACTGAAAGTGGAACAACGGAAAATACAGCATATCAATTACTTGCCCATGAAACCATGGTGTTGGTACATCCATCGGTGCATTGTTTAAATAAACGCCATAAAAGGTACTGTCAATAACATTGCCAATGGCACCGCCCAGAATAAGGGCAAGACAAATCAGGAATCCTTTGTGCGCCTGCTTTTGTACCATCTTTATCATGTAATAGCTTATACCCATCATGGCAATAATTCTGAAAATAGTAAGCGCCAGTTTGCCAAACTCATTTTCCCAACGAATACCGAAAGCCATGCCGGGGTTAAGCAGGTAATGTAACCGAAACCAGGTGCCCAGTACATTTATTTCCTGATGGATGTACATATTATAATACACCAGTAATTTACTGGTTTGATCTATTGCAATTATCAGCAGGGCTATTAAAAAATACTTTGCGTACTTCATACAAATTCGTCTCCTCAGTTTACTGTAATCTTCAGCTTAATACTATACTCATCCATTTCCACTTCTGTAGCATCCGCCACTGTTTCTTTCAGTTCTAACGAAAGTGCTTGTGTTTCGATGCTAATGTACTCTTTGTGTTCGGTTAAGGCTGATGTAATAAACTCTCCATTCCTTTCTACTTCAATAGAAATTTTGTCAAGCACTTCCAGCCCCATGTCTTTGCGCATATTTTGAACCCGGTTTACAAAATCGCGGGCTATACCTTCGCGCTTCAACGCATCCGTTAACGTAATATCCAGGGCTACGGTTAATCCGTTTTCTGAAGCCACCGCCCATCCTGCAATATCTTCTGATGAAATCAGCACATCATCCAATACAAGTTCAAAGCCTCCTTTACTTAGCGCGCCTTGTCTCTCAATAGTTTGAATTTCATTTTGTGTAAACGTAGTAATCACTGCCGATACCTCTTTCATTTTAGGGCCGTACTGTTTTCCTAACCTGGCAAAGTTGGGCTTTACTTTCTTTACCAAAAGCCCGGAAGCATCATCTACATACTGAATTTCTTTTACGTTAACTTCTGCTTTAATAATAGCCTCTACACTACGCACCCGTTGTGCAAATTTTTCATCTAACACCGGTAATAAAACTTTTTGTAACGGTGTACGCACTTTTACCTTACTATTCTTACGAATAGAGTGTACCAATGAACAAATACGTTGGGCATAGTTCATGGATACTTCCAGTTCAGCCTCTTTCCGTTTTGCTTCTGGTTTAATCAGCAACGTATGATGTATTGACTCATACTGCAACGGTGTGTTAAACTGCTTTGCGCGATGGCGGATATTGTCAGTAAGATTTTTATACAACCATTCACTAAAGAATGGAGCAACAGGCGCCATTAACTGAGCCGTTACCATCAAACATTCGTACAGTGTTTCGTATGCTGCCCTTTTATCTTGCGATAACTCACCCCGGCTTGCCGGTTGCCAGAACCGTTTCCGGTTAAGGCGCACATACCAGTTAGAAAGATGATCGTTTACAAACTCCTGAATGGCACGCGCAGCTTTGGTGGGTTCATACTCTTCGTATGCTGCTGTTACTTCTTCAATTAAAGTTTGCTCTTTGGTTATAATCCATTTATCTAATGGAGCCAGTTCATTGAACGGCACATTATTCATCTCATCCTTTACAAAGCCATCAATATTGGCATAGAGCACAAAGAAAGAATATGTATTGGCCAGCGTTCCAAAAAACCTACGTTGCGTTTCTTCTACCCCGGCAAAGTCAAACTTGAGGTTATCCCAGGGTGGCGCGTTTTCCATCATGTACCAGCGCACCACATCGGGGCCGTACTTGGCAAGCGCATCAAACGGATTTACCACATTGCCTTTGCTCTTGCTCATCTTGTTACCGCTCTTATCCAGTACAAGACCATTGGAAATTACATTCTTAAAAGAAACTCCGCCATTTCCTACTTTCTTGTTTACGGCCTTGATTTCGTCACTGCTTTCGCTAAGCATTACTGCAATGGCATGAAGTGTAAAGAACCAGCCACGGGTTTGGTCAACGCCTTCGGCAATAAAATCGGCCGGGTAGCTTTTCTCAAAAATGTCTTTGTTCTCGAACGGGTAGTGCCATTGTGCATAAGGCATAGCGCCACTATCAAACCACACGTCAATCAGATCGGCTTCGCGATACATGGGTTCGCCTGTTGAACTTACCAGGGTAATCTCATCTACATAGGGTCTGTGTAAGTCAAATTCTGAATCTAAAATTCCGAATTTTGCATTCGGAATACCTGCTTGTTTTGCTTTTGCAATTTCACTTTGCAATTGAGCTATTGAGCCTATACAAATTTCTTCTTTACCATCTTGCGTTCTCCAAATGGGTAAAGGTGTGCCCCAGTAACGTGAACGTGACAAGTTCCAGTCAACCAGATTTTCCAGCCAGTTTCCGAACCGACCTGTACCTGTACTTTCCGGTTTCCAGTTGATGGTTTTGTTTAACGCTACCATTTTATCTTTCAGTGCGGTAGTTTTAATAAACCAACTATCTAACGGATAATACAACACCGGCTTATCGGTGCGCCAGCAGTGTGGATAGGTGTGTTCGTATTTCTCTACTTTAAAAGCCTTGTTCTCTTCTTTTAAAATAATGGATATAATTACATCAGTACTTTTGTAGTCGGGATTACTCTCATCCTCATTGGTATAATTCTTTACATAGAAATCATCAGCACCAAGCGACCTGTGCGTTTTGATTTTGTATTTCTCAACTCCTGCTTTCAGGTGTTCACCAACCTGACTTATAAATTTTCCTTTGCGATCAACCGTGGGCACTTCGCTGCCAGCTTCGTCTTTAATGGTTAGTGCAGGCACCCCATTTTGTTTCGCTACTCTAAAGTCATCGGCACCAAATGTGGGCGAAGTATGTACTACACCGGTACCGTCTTCGGTGGTAACAAAATCTCCTGCAATTACCTGAAAGGCTTTGTCTGCATCGTAAAACGGTTGCAGGTAAGGCATGAGTTGCTCGTAGTGTATGC